>Ga0209702_10000021_pt1 | contig 283584 bp, 262 predicted proteins | sample FRY01_FD_187210 | JGI IMG/M metagenome (GOLD analysis project Ga0209702, IMG submission 187210) | Freshwater microbial communities from Lake Fryxell liftoff mats and glacier meltwater in Antarctica - FRY-01 (SPAdes) (version 2) | ecosystem: Environmental > Aquatic > Freshwater > Ice > Glacier...
CAAGGCACCAAGGCACCAAGGCACCAAGGCACCAAGGCACCAAGGCACCAAGGCACCAAGGCACCAAGGCACCAAGGCAAATAGGCAAATAGGAAATCTCATAAAAAAACCAATCTCATGCATCGCACAAGATCGGGTGTAAAGTCAATCTTAATTTTGTTCACAAACTTGTAAGAAACGCAGCCAAACTTTAGACCGCCGCCGCCATCTTGTCTGCCTTCTTGCGCGCATCTTCAAGTGATCCCACATACATAAAGGCGCCTTCAGGCAGATCGTCGCCTTCGCCATTGCAAATGCGCTCGAAGCTATCGATGGTGTCCTCAAGTTTGCAGGTAACGCCAGGGAAGCCAGTGAAAATTTCCGCCACATAGAAAGGCTGGCTTAGGAAGCGCTCCAACTTGCGGGCTCGACTCACCGTCAACTTGTCGTCTTCGCTTAGTTCGTCCACACCCAAGATGGCGATGATGTCCTGCAAATCTTTGTAGCGCTGCAAAATATTCTGCACGCGTCTCGAAGCCTTGTAGTGACGCTCGCCCACAACCTGCGGATCAAGAATGCGGCTGGTGCTGGCCAGCGGATCGACGGCGGGATAAATACCCTTCTCGGCGATCTTGCGCTCAAGCACAATGAAAGCGTCAAGATGGCTGAAGGTTGTCGCCGGCGCAGGATCGGTGAGATCATCAGCGGGCACATAGATCGCTTGCACGCTGGTGATCGCGCCATCGCGTGTGCTGGTGATGCGCTCTTGCAATTGACCCATCTCGGTGCTGAGTGTTGGTTGATATCCCACGGCGCTTGGCATGCGACCAAGCAACGCACTCACTTCAGAACCTGCTTGGGTAAAGCGGAAGACATTGTCCACGAACAGCAAGGTTTCTTTGCCGCTCTTGTCGCGAAAATTTTCCGCCATGGTCAACGCAGACAGCGCCACACGAAGTCGCGCTCCTGGCGGCTCATTCATCTGGCCAAAGACCAACGCCACCTTGTCGATCACATGCGCGATCTTGCCTTGGGAATCGGTGTACTGCGCTTCTTGCATTTCCAGCCACAAATCGTTGCCTTCACGGGTGCGCTCGCCAACGCCTGCGAAGACGCTATAGCCACCAAAGTTTCGCGCCACACGCGCGATCATCTCTTGAATCACAACAGTCTTGCCCACACCGGCGCCGCCGAAAAGACCAATCTTTCCACCGCGCACAAAGGGGCAGAGCAGATCGATCACCTTGATGCCAGTCTGCAAGATTTCAGTCTTTGGATTGAGGTCGGTGAATGGTGGTGGCTCGCGATGAATCGGCGCGGTCTCTGTGGTCTTTAACGGTCCGCGACCATCCACAGGTTGACCAAGCAGATTGAAGACGCGTCCAAGCACGCCTTCGCCAACAGGAACGCGAACGCTGGTGCCAGTATCCACGCAGGCATCGCCACGACGCAAACCGTCGGTGCTTGCAAGAGCAACACAACGCACAATGCCGCCACCAAGATGCTTGGCGACTTCACCAACAAGCCTGCTCTTCTCGCCGCGAAATTCAAAATCAATATTCAGCGCGTTATAAATCTCAGGGATTTGATCCTCTGGAAATTGCGCGTCGAAGGTGCTGCCGATGACTTGAATGACCTTGCCTGTGGTGGCCATGAATGGTCTCTCGTAAATGGGTTCATGAATCGCATTCGCGAAACTCTTCGCAAATGTCGGGGGCGGTGAAGATAGCCGTGAAAGCCCGCCGCCGCCAATCGCTTGAAATTAGCCTCGAACATCAAGCAGCCGACCCACCGCGAGGTTGGTGGCGACTTCGATTCGATCAGCCACCCGCGCATAAAGTTGAATGGCGTCACTGGTCGCGGCAATCTTCGGAGCGCTCGCGGGGTCGGCGGCAACATGCACGCGCGCGGCGGCCAGCGTGGCGACTGCGGAAAGCGGAGTCGCCGCAAGCGATTGCGTAATCGGCAAAGAATGCGCTGCGTGAACAAGCATGGAGGCAGTCTACTTTTTTGGCGGGGTCGGTGCGTTTGGCGACGCGGTGGTGGCAGGGGTGGAATGTGCGGCCACGCCCGTTGCAGCAGCCGCTGGGTCAACTGTTGCTGCGGCATCACCCGTTGGTTTTGCTTTCGCATCCAAGCCTGCGCGCCATCCAAAGTTCTGCGCACGCGCATCCATCGGCGCGGCATTTTGTGGCTCGATGCGCGGATCCACATCAAATATCTGCGGTGCGATTTCTATGCCGAAAGGTTTGCCGATCACTTCAAAGGCCGCTGGCACTTCCGCGCTGAACCAGATGTTGGATTGCATCTGCACGCTTTCAGGTGGCAGCGACTTTGACACTTCGCAGAGTCGATCGATGTTGCCGGGCATCCAGGTGAAAATATTATTCGCGAATGCAATTTGTGTCGCTGGTCCACAGGCATCGTCATGACTCCATGCGCAGCGAGTGAAATCAGTCACGGTGTTCAATTGCACCAGTACTTTTTCAGCGGCACCAATCGACGCGAATTGTTTGGCGTTGGGAACACTGCATCGGCTGATCAATATTTCTGAACTGGATGCGGTGGATGGTGAAACACCTTCGCAACTTCCGATACGAAACGCCGTGCCAACTCGAGGACCAAAGGTAAGCAGGCTAAGCGCGATGTTGCTGCAACCCTGCGAAATCTGCACGCCGTACATCTGCGGCAAATTTTTCGCAGGATCCAGCACCGCTTGTTGCAAGCTGCATTGACTGCAACCTTCAAAGAGTGCGGCGGCTTGATTCCAACCGCGCACCGAGATGTTGATGATGTCCACGCGTGAGACGCCGCGAAGCATCAGCCCCGATTGCTGCGGCGCAGCCATTGTCTGCATTAATCGCAAGCCAGAAAGCCTTACATTCGCCTCGAATGGCGGCGCATCGGGCGCGGCGTTGGTGTTGCCTTCGATCAGCATCAGTGGTCCAGTTCCGTTACCGATCATCAAATCGCGAACCACCACATAGCGTGGCCGCACCAAGCGCACGCCGAAGTCGCCCGCCTTGATGTAGGGATAGCGCGCGGGTTCTTCGCCAATTTCGCCGCGAATCACGATGGGCTTGTCGCGCTCGCCACGCAAGTCGGTCAGCGTGAAGGCGCTATGAACGCCGCGTTCCAAAATCACTTCGTCGCCAGGTTTTAATTGCGAAGCGATCGAGCCAAATGCAAGACCAGGGGCGATGCGAAAGACGCGTCCGCCCATCGCGTTCGTTCCGCTCACGCGCATAGGCGCGGGGTCTGCGTTTGGCGCGGTGTTTGGTGCGGTGTTTGGTGCGGCGCTTGGCGGCGGATCGGTCGACTGCACAAGCATCAAGATGAGAAGTGTGATCAAGAACATAGCAACAGCCTACGCCGTTCAGGCAATCCAACCATCCATCGGATCGGGCACGCTTGCTCGCAGCAGAGACGCGCCTTTGGAAAGATGCGCCACCACGCCATCGGCCGCGGCGGGAATCAGCAGGCTTCGCCAAGTCGACGCAGTCACTTGTTGGGGCAGATGAAATTGAACTTCGCCCGCAAGCACCATCCAACATACCGGCCGTTGATGCGTGACCACTGGAAGTTCGATCTGATCAAGCGCCTCCAGACGCTCGATGCGATAGTGACTGGTGCGCGTCAGCAGCGTGGTGCGAAAATGGCGGGTAAGCACAGGTGGAACTTCGTTGGCATTCACCACCGGTATGCGGTCAAGTTGCTGCTGCTCGCCAAAGGCGATGCATGCCATCGCTTGCTCAATGTGCAGTGGGCGCGCGGCATCGCGACGATTCCAATCAAAGACTCGAAAGGTGGTGTCACTGGGCGTTTGAATTTCAGCCACCGTGATGCCCTCGCCAAGCGCGTGGCAAAGTCCGCTTGGAAGCTCGATGCAGTCACCGGCTTTCACCGGCACTTCCACAAGCAATTTCACAATGTCCTCGCCAGCGCGAAGTGCCCGCTCAAATTCCGCGCGCGTAACCGAGGCGCGCACGCCACGCCAGATGTGCGCACCAGGCTTCGCATGCAGCACAAACCAACTCTCGGTTTTCAGATGTGCGTTGGCGTTGGCTTGGGCAAAGGCAATGTTGGGATGCACCTGCACCGAAAGATTTTCAGCAGCATCAAGAAATTTAACCAGCAGTGGAAAGCGTCCTTCGGCGGAGAGATGCGCGCGGCCCATGATCGCGCGTTCGTTGGCATGCAATGCTTCACGCAGCGAACTTCCGGCGAATGCGCCAGCGTCGATCTGCGAACAACCCTGCGCGATGGAATCCGGAAGGTCGGCGAGTTCCCAACTTTCACCGATGGGCAATGCGCCAGCATGCACCGACGCAAATTTTTTCCAACCCACGAATGTATCGCCACCCCACGCCCGCCCTTTGGCGATGGGTGCCAGCAACATGGGTGCGAGTTGTTCGATGTCCATGTTGCTCGCGGATTAAAAAGTCATGCCGGTGATTTGAGTTTCAAAGACCAGCTTGCCATTCACCACGCCCTGCGCGCGGCTGACAAAGCGGCGGCGATTGCGTTCGATTTGTGTTGCCAGCAAGTACAGCGTGTCGCCCGGCACCACCATGCCGCGAAAAACTGTATGGTCGCAGTGGGTGAAGCCGAGAAATCCGGTGATGTTGGCGCCGATGGTTTGCACCAAGCTGCACAATTGCGCGGCGGCTTCGATCATCAGTACACCAGGGAACAGCGGTCGACCAGGAATGTGATGGGGCACCCAAAATTCATCGTGGCGAATCACGCGCACACCTATGCCGCAATATGTTTCTCGATCTATCCACACCACATGGTCAAGCATGCGCATAGGGCCCGTTTGGGGCAGGTACTTGTCCAACTGCGCCGAACTAAGGGCAACGGCGGAGAGGTCAATTGTGCTGAGATCAAATAGAAGTTCGCTAGCCAACGGAGTTCCTTATTGTATAGAGTGATGAGAAGATAACGAAAAAGTGCATTTCAGTATCGCCATGGCATGCACCCCAAATTATTCGCTATCATGGCACCACTCGGTGGGATGTCCTCGCCGCCAACCAGTAGGAGAATTACGAAAATGGAAACCTATGAAGAGTTGAAACGACTTGTTGAAGCAGCTGCCGATGACATGAGCAAGGCATTTGGTGGCAACAAAGCCGCAGGAACCCGCGTTCGCAAGGCAATGCAGAGCATTAAATCGCAGTGCCAAGTGGTTCGAACCAAGGTATTGGAAGTGGGCAAGGCCCCTCCAGCCGCTTAAATCGCGGCTGGTTAGTTTCGGGGTTTCAATCGTTGCCGTGGCAAATCAGCGGGTCGGCATTGAGACCCGCAGCCCCTTCACAAGTGCAAGGCATGCTTGAAAGTTGTGATGTGTGGAATCACCACACAGTGTATTGCATGAATTTCATAGCAAGAATTTCATTGCATGAATTTCATAGCATGAAGTGTATAGATCGCCGAGAGCATGGCGGTGATTTTCGCCACAGTATTGCCCAGCGACTTTGGATTTCACTCGGTAACGATCACCGAAATTTTTAGCAGCAGTGTGTCATCGATACGAAGTCCTGGCACAGGCGTGTTTAGATTTTAAGCGTGGGCTTGTGGGCAAGCGCAGCGGTGTGGCGCGCGCGAATTGGCTGCGCGATCTGCAGAATCCAGCGATCGGTTTGTTCGGCGCTGCGGCCGCACAAACGAACGGGGTCAAGCGCCTCACGAATATTTACCTTGTGAAAAATTGGATCGCACGCCAGCCTTTCGGCAAGATCGTTTGATTCACCGCGCTTCACGCGTTCGGCGGCGGCGAGGGCGTGGGTGCGAATAGCTTCGTGGGCGACTTGGCGATCCGCGCCAGCTTTCGCAGCGGCCATCAACACATCTTCGGTCGCCACAAAGGGAAGTTCTTGTTGCAGGCGCGCCGCAATTGCAGCGGGATGCACCACCAATCCAGCCAACACATTGGTAAGCACTTCGATCGCTGCATCGAGTGCGAGAAACGCCTCAGGCAATGCCAGTCTGCGGGCACTTGAATCATCCAAGGTGCGTTCAAGCCATTGCTCCGCTGCGGTGTTCAACGCAATCGGCGCAAGACCAATCACAAATCTCGCCAAGCCTGTCGCCCGTTCACAGCGCATCGGATTGCGCTTGTAGGGCATGGCACTCGAGCCGATCTGCTCGGTTTCAAAAGGCTCTTCTACTTCACGCAAGTTCGCGAGCAGGCGAAGATCGTTGGCGCATTTATGAATTGCAGTCGCAGCCAGTGCCAGCGAACTAAGCACCGCGGCATCGAAACCACGCGGATAGGTTTGTCCGCAAATATTCCATGTGGCGTCGTGGGGCCAACCAAGTTTTGTGCAGACCCCGCGTTCAAGGGCATCTACTTTCGCAGCGTCACCAAGCAGCGCCATGAAACTGAATTGCGTTCCTGTGGCGCCGCGCAGTCCTTTCAAGCGCACTTGCGCCAGGCGAATTTCAATGTCTTCAAGGGCGAAGGCAAAATCTTGTCCCCACAACGCGGCGCGCTTTCCTACGGTCACTGGTTGCGCTGGTTGATAGTGCGTGAATCCAAGGCAGGGCAACGCGCGATGCGTGGCGGCGAAAGTGGCGCAACGATCGACCATGCGCGCTAAGCCAGCAGCGATCAGCCCCAGCGCATCGCGCAACAAAATCGCGTCGGCGTTGCAGACCACATCTTGACTGGTCATGCCAAGATGCATCACACCCTTGGCGGCGGGAGCAGCTTCGCCAAATGTGTGCACATGCGCCATTACATCGTGGCGAAGTTTCGCCTCGTAGTGGGCGGCTAATTTAAAATCAATCTGATCTAAATTTTCGCGCATTTGCGCCAGCGCAAGATCAGAAATTGGAAGTCCAAGTTCTTGTTGGGTTTGAGCGACCGCCAACCAGATGCGCCGCCACAAGCCAATGCGCTTGGCGTCAGACCAAAGTCGACGCATGGATTCAGTTGCAAATCGCGAGGCGAGCGCGCTCTGCCAAAGTTCGGTTGCGGCTGGTGTGTCGCTCACGGTGCGATGGTAGCGGCGGGGGTTTGGCGTTTCGCACCCACGCGCGGCTCGGTGCCAGCGATCAGGCGCGCGATGTTACCGCGGTGCGTTGCCATGACTAAGAACGCAAGCAGACTGGTTACAAAAATGGCAGGCCATGGTGAGCCAACTTCATCACCGCGTGGCCATGGCAGCGTGCTGGCGCACCATATTGGAATCATCGCGCCGGCAATCAAACTAGAAAGACTGACGATGCGCGTAAGTTTCATGCATACGATCCACACCACAAGTGTGAGCAGCATGGCCCATGTCAGCACCGGCCACATCGCAAGCATTGCGCCAAAACCAGTGGCAACACCTTTGCCACCTTTGAAACCGATCCATGGACTGAAGACATGTCCAAGCAGCGCCGCAAAAACTGTGGCGAGCCAGCCCCACATGGTGATGCCGTCGATGTTTAATATATTTTTGCCAAGCGCACCGCTGAGTATGCCCGCAAGCAGCACTGGCGCCGCACCTTTGGCGGCATCCAAAAAGAAACAGAGAAAGCCCCAGGGCTTTCCAAGTGCGCGGCCCACATTGGTGGCACCGACATTGCCGCTGCCGACCGCGCGCAAATTCACGCCGTGCATTTTCGCCAAGAGGATGCCAAAGGGAATGCTGCCGCTAAGGAAGGCGGCTGCGGTGAGCATGCACCACGCAGTGAGTGATCGATCAAGCATGCAGAGAAATTACACGCTGCGCAGGAATACCGTAGCGGTGCTGGTGCGCACATTGAAGATGCCCGCGAATGTGAGTACGCGCTGAACGACGAAAATTTTGAAGGCGCAGGCGAATAGTAGTGCGCGCTTAACGGCGAAAATTTTGAAGCAGTCGCAACGCTGCGTGCGTCACATCGCCCACGCCGATGCGATCGATCGCGCAGAACTTCGCCACGCGGTCGGCGATGATTTCAGTTGGAAGAAATGGCTCGGCAAGCAGTTGAAGTTCACGCGTGCTGCCCGGGGTTTCATGCAAAGCTGCCCAACGCGGATCGGTGGGACCAAACAAACTTACGCAGGGCGTCTGCACGCCAGCGGCAAGATGACGCGGACCCGTGTCATTGGTAATCAGCAAATTCGCATCGGCAATTGCGGCTTTGAGTGAGCCCAGCGTGACGCCGCGGTCGATTAAATTCACCGCGGTGTTGCCGCTGTGAACGATCACGCTGCTTACAAGATTTTTTTCCTCGGGGCTTCCTGTCACCGCAACACTGCCCTTGGTTGCAGTGATTAAGCGTGTGGCGAGTTGTCCAAATTTTTGCGCGGGCCAGCGCTTGTCGCTGCGATTGGCGCCAGGGTTGAGAATGATGATCGGTCGCGCAAGTCCTTGCAGCAACTTCGCAGCAGCCGCGCGCTCTGCGTCGCTGCAAGCAAGTCGCACTTCGCGCTCGGTGACTGGCCGTTGCGTGGCCCATGCGGTGAGATCGGCGTACCAATCCACGGCGCTGCGGGCACGACGATCCTTGGGGGCCTTCAGCGCGTGCGTCAACATCCAACTTCTTCCATCGCGCCCCCAACCGATGCGTGTGGGCGCGCCAGTTGCCAAAGCAAACAACGCACTGCGCGGACTATTTGGAAACAGCAGCACCGCGTTAAATTTCATCGCGCGAAATTTTCCTGCGCCAGTGCATGGACCAAGCCAGCCTTTCATCATGTGCGCATGCGATGCGTCGACGCAGGAAAGTCCCTCCAGCACTGCGGCGAGCGCGGGCTTGGCCAACACTTCGATGCGTGCCTGCGGAAGTGCCGCGCGTAAGGCCCGCAATGAAGGGGTGCACATCACCAGATCGCCAACCCACGAAGGCAACACCACCAATACTTTTTCAGCGTTGTTTAAGGGTGATCGCATGACCCCGCCCATAATGCACCAGATGCGCCGCGCGCGTGCCACCAGCGTTCGGTGGTGCGACGAAGTTCGGCGATGAATCCAAGTGCCACAATTTCACCGCCCTCCACAGTGGCAGTGATATGCGAGGGCGTAAATGTAAGCGAGGCAAGTCGAACACCGGTGCGCTCGGCCAATGATTCGGCGGCCGCGGTGATCGCCTCGCGCAACCTGGGATCATTCAATGATTCGTGCTGCGCGGCGTGCAGCGTGACCATGCCACCGGCGACTTGAGGAGCATCTTCATGCACGATTCGTTGTGCGGCAGCATCAAGCGTGGGGGCAAAAAAATCCGATTCACTTCCAGCGTGCGCGGCGGCCAGCAGAATCGTGCGGCACCCTGCGGCGGCACCAGCGTGCGCGTCGCGTTCTTGATCTCCAATCATCCAACTTGAAGCCACATGCAGCGCGTGGTCTTTTGCAGCGGCCAACAACATGCCGGGCGCGGGTTTGCGCCAAGCGTGCTCACCGCGGTAGGCGGCCACGGAAGCATCGGGATGAAACGGACAAAAATAAAATGCGTCGATCACCTGTGAAAGACCAGTCGCCTTGCACAACAATTGCTCCAGTCGCTGGTGTGTCGCCTGCACCGCAGCCTCGGTGAATTTTCCGCGCGCCACGCCGCCTTGATTGGTGACCACGATCAACACATAGTTTTTTTCACGCAGCGCGCGCAGTCCTTGCGTGATGCACGGAAGTAATTCCACCAACGCTGGATCGCCCAAGTCGCCATCGTTCTTGATCAGCGTTCCATCACGATCCAGAAATACTGCGCGACGGGAGGCCGAGTTTTTTGCGGAGTTCGCCCTCGCATCGCTGGCGTTTGCGTTGTTTGCATTTATTTGTGCACCATGCGCATTCGTATCCTTTGCATTGACATCATGTGTCTTTGCATTGTTCGCGTTCCCACCACCCGCGTTCTCTTCTGCTGGCTGACTCACACCACCACCGCGGGCTTGGGGTCTGGGTAGTGGCTGTGCGGAACGCCATCGCCAAAGCAAGTTCCTAAGGCGCGCGCCGCGCTGATCAGCGGATGATCCTCGGGCACCAAGCGTTGCTTGCCGGCGGCGTGCAGCAAGTCCACATCGCTGAAAATATTATTCTGCCGAACCACCATGCGATTACGCCCGCCATTCATCAGCGTTTGAATTGCGTGATAGCCAAAGTGCGTCGCCAGAATTCGATCAGCTGGAATCGGCGTGCCGCCGCGTTGAATGTGACCAAGCACGGTGGTGCGAGTTTCTACGCGACACAACTTCGCGATTGATTCGGCGACGCGTTGGCCGATGCCGCCCAAACGCACTGGGTCGGGACTATGGGCGACCATGTGCGCGACCACTTGCTCGCCGCCGCGAAGCCGCGCGCCTTCCGCAACCGCCACGATTGCAAAACCTGGTCCCTTGCTCATGCGCGCATCGATGTAGGCGGCCACACTTTCCAATTCAAATGGAATTTCTGGAAGCAAGATCACATCGCTGCCGCTGGCCACACCCGCAGTCAGCGTGATCCATCCGGCGTTGCGACCCATTAGTTCGCAGACCATCACGCGGTGATGACTGTCGGCGGTGCTGTGCAATTTGTCCAGCGCCTCGGTGGCGGTGTTGACTGCGGTGAGAAATCCGAAACTGATTTCGGTACCCACGATGTCATTGTCGATGGTCTTGGGAACACCAATCACATTCAAGCCTTTTTCTACAAGGGAACTTGCAGCGGCCATGGTGCCGTCGCCGCCAATCACAATGATCGCGTCCAAGCGATGTCGGCGTGCCACTTCAACACAACGATCACTGACATCGCGATACACGGCGTTCCCAGCGTGATCGTCGCCCACGTGATAGCGTCGAGGATTGCAACGATTGTTGCTGCCCAGCACGGTGCCTCCGCGCACCAAAATACCGGCGACATCTTTGGGCGAGAGCGGGCGCACACGATCATCGATCAAACCTTGAAATCCATCTTCGATGCCGGCGACTTCAATGCCGTATTGCAAAATGGCGGTCTTGGTCACGGCGCGAATCACGGCGTTCAGGCCAGGGCAATCGCCGCCGCCAGTCAGCACACCGATGCGACGAATATGTGTGAAAGGGCTCATGTCGAGTTCAGAAGTTTAGCGAGAAATCGCGGCGCACTTGGCGTGGCCGCGCGCTCGCTTACTATTCGCAGCATGTCCGCCGAACCAATCAAGAACGATGCCACGCCCGCCGCTGAAGAACATCCCTCTGTGCTCGAGGCAGCGCGGCGCGCAAAACTGCAGCGCTTTCGCGATGACTTGAAGATCGAGCCCTACGGCAACCGCGTGGATGGCCTGGTCTCGTTGGCTGCGGCGCGCGCGCAATTTCGCGAAGAATTGCAGATTGCCGCTGACACCGAGGCAGCGAAGGTGAAGGCCGACGCGACATACACGCCAACTGAAACTCGTCCGCGCTGCTGCGTTGCTGGTCGCATTGTGCAGCACCGCGATCTTGGCAAACTGGTTTTTATGTGGCTGCGTGATCACACCGGCGACCTTCAAGTTTCCATCAGCAAGTCTGGTGTTGCCGCCAATGATTTTGAACTTGCCAAGGCGTTGGACTATGGCGACATCGTGTCGGTTGAGGGACTGGTGGGTCGCACCAACAAAGGCGAGACCTGCATCTGGGCGAAGTCGTTGACGCTGCAATGCAAAAGTTTGGCGCCGCCTCCGGGCAAGTGGCACGGACTTGAAGACAACGAGACGCGCTATCGCCGCCGCTATGTGGACATGTGGGCCACGCCACACACGCTGGCAACCTTTCAAGCGCGTAGTCGCATCGTAAGTCTGACGCGTGGCTTCATGCAGTCGCGCGGATTTGTAGAAGTTGAAACTCCCATGATGCAACCGCTCGCTGGTGGTGCGGCGGCGCGCCCTTTTGTCACCACGCACAACGCCTTAGACAGCGATCTTTTTCTACGCATCGCGCCGGAACTTTATTTAAAGCGCTTGCTGGTTGGCGGCATGCCCAAGGTCTTTGAGATCAATCGCAATTTTCGTAACGAAGGTGTGGATCGCAGCCACAATCCTGAGTTCACTGCGATGGAGGCCTACGAAGCATTCGGCGATTGTTGGAGCATGCTGGAGCTGACCGAGTCGCTGTTGCACCAGCTTGCGGTCCAGATGGCGCAGGATCGCGCCGACGCAAGCGCGGGTCCGACACTTCCATTTGGCTCGATGCAGATTAACTACGCCACGCCATTCATCCGCGTCACCTTTGGCGAGTTGTTCAAGCAAGGCGCGGGCTTCGATATGTTTGATCAGGACAAAGTTCTGGCCGAGGCAGAGAAGCGTCATGTGCCTGATGCGCAGAAATTAGATCACTGGTTGCGAGTGGAGGCCTTGTTTGAAATGCTCGGCGAGCCGTTGATCAATCCGCTGCGACCAACTTTTGTCACCGATTGGCCAAGCGCGATCAGTCCGCTTACTCGTCCGCGCCGCGACGATATGCGTTTGTGCGAGCGTTGGGATATTTTCGTCGGCGGCATGGAAGTTGGTCCGGCCTACACCGAGTTAAATGATCCCGATGTTCAGCGTGCAAAATTCACCGAGCAACTGAAGGGCGTGAATGAAGAAGAGAGCACATTCCGCACGCTGGACGAAGATTTTTTGGATGCGCTGAAGGTGGGCATGCCGCCCGCGGGTGGCTTGGGCATTGGCATCGACCGCGTGGTGATGCTGCTTACCAACTCGCCAAGCATCCGCGATGTGATTCTATTTCCGCTGCTAAAAAAACAGTGACGCAACCATGCAGCACATGCGAATGATGTCCACCAACTTGCCGCGCGCGCTGCCTCATCGCATGGCCGCGCGATGGTTGTCGCCGTGGCTGTTGTTGGTGTTGGCATTGATCGCGGCGGGCGATCCTGATCGCAGCGAGCAGTGGTTTGAAGTGAAAGTCGCCGGCGCGCTGGCGGGTTGGACCCACTCGCTGCAAACCCAAGTGCCCGAGGGTTGGCGCACCGAAAACAAATCGCGTCTGCGTCTCTCGCGCGGCGGCACGGTGCTTGACATGAGCACCAGCAGTTGGATTGTGGAGAGCGCGAGCGGCGTGCCTATCAGCGGCGGTCGCACGCAAACTGGTAGCGGTCAAAGCGTGCGCGCAACATGGACCTACAGTCCCACCGAAATTCTGGAGCGCACCATGGATGGTGCGCACATTTCAACGCGTACGCTGCCGCCAGCCGCTGCGATTGCGTTGCCGCCTCATGCCAGTGAAGTTGCAGCCGCGGCGCAGCGCAGAGCTGGCGCGCAATTTTTTTCGCAGCTAATCTTCGAAGCTTCGCAGGGTCCCGCTCCGCAGGCGGTCACCTGCACGCGCGAGAGCGGCGAAACACTTTCTATCGTGGGGGCGCCCATCGCCACCACCCGTTGGAAATTAAGCGGCGCGTTCGTTCCGCCTGGTTCGCTGGAGTGGCGCGGCGATGATGATGCATTGCTGCGCAGCCTTTCGCCGACTGGCTTGGGTGATATTGAAAGTGTGCGCAGCACCGAGCAACGCGCGAAGGCCGCGTTGGATCGCGCAGGCGCTGCCCCTGAGATAATGGTTGCTAGTTTCGCCAAGCCCGATCGGCCGCTGTCTGATCCGATGAAACTTCGAAAGATGGTGGTGCGCATTACGCCGCTGAAAGGTCAGATCACCGCGCCACCAAGCGTGGGTGCGCAGCGCGTTGAAAAAGTTGGTGAATCCTTTCAGGTGAGCGTGGATATGGATCAGCCCGCTTCCGCAGCAAGCGAAGTGGAGCGCGGCGATCCTGCGTTCATCACCGCTTCACCGATGATCGACAGCAACGATCCCGAAATTATAAATCTTGCGAAGTCCGCGGTGGTAGACGCACCCAATGAAATTCACGCGCGCATGCAGCGACTGCGCGCGGCGACCTTCCATCGCTTGGAGAAAAAAAATCTCTCCAGCGCCTTCGCGAGCGCCAGCGAGGCGGTGCGCACGCGCTCGGGTGATTGCACCGAGCACGCGGTGTTGCTGGCGGCGTTGCTGCGGACGCAGGGCATTCCATCCCGCGTGGTCGCAGGTCTGGTCTGGTGCGAACAATTTGTCGGGGCGCGCGAAGTTTTTGGCTGGCACATGTGGACGCAGGCATTGATCGATGGTCGCTGGAACGATCTGGACGCCACGATGCCGGTGGATGGTGCCGCATTTCATCCTGCACATATCGCGCTGGCCACCACGGCGCTCTGCGATCCAGCTGGCGATCCATCATTCGCAACACTGCTCGCCGCGCTTGGAAATTTGAAGATCGAGGTGCTTGATGGAGCTCGTTAGCGGCATTCCAATTCTTCCACCGCGCGAGTCGCATGGACACAAGGGCACCTTCGGAAGCGTGCTCGTGATTGGCGGACACGCGGCGAATCCCATGATGTTGGGTGGACCGGCGCTCGCCGCGCGCGCCGCGCTTCGAAGTGGTTGCGGTTTGTGCACGCTCGCTATGCCTGCGCCGCTGCTCGCCGCTGCGCTGGGCATGACCAGCAGTGCAACGGGTTGCGAACTTGAAGTGGATGCTGCGGGTGAAATTAAAAGTTCTGCCGCCGCTGAAACACTCGATCCAATTGTTGCGCGCATGCAGGCGGTGGTGGTGGGTCCTGGACTTGGCGCAGGATTTGCGGTGCAGCAACTCACACTGCGACTTGCGGTGATGGTGGAAACTACATTGGTAATCGACGCGGATGCATTAAACGCGCTCGCTGCCACTCCAGATTTTGCCCGCGACATGAAGGCGCCCATTATTCTCACGCCGCACCCTGGAGAATTCGCGCGGCTTGCCAAGGGGCTTCAACTTGATGCGGATGCGATGGATCCAAACACACGCGCGCGGGCGGCATGTGAGATGGCAGCGCGTCTTGGTTGCGTGGTCGCATTGAAAGGCGCCAATACAGTGGTCAGCGATGGAGTGCGGGTGTGGATATGCGAGGCGGTCGAGCCGGCGCTGGCGACCGGCGGCAGCGGCGACACACTTTCGGGTTTGATCGCCGGCTTGGCCGCGCAATTTGCTCGCGGCACTTTTGGCGCGCCGCTTACTCTTTTCGATCTCACCCGTCTCGCCGTGCATCTGCATGCGCTGAGCGCTGCGATGTGGTCGGCCAAGCACGGACACGCTGGCATGCTTGCGCTGGAGATCGCCGACGGTATTCCCGATGCCATGGCGGCGATGCGAAGTTGATCGCGAGCGCGCGCCGGTGTGCGGTGAGCAACGATCCCTGCAAAGTTCGCAGAATGTGCTGTGTGGAAGAGCCTTCAAATTTCAGAAAGCCTTCGCTGGTGGGTGCAGCACGACCTGCACTGTGGCACCACGCAATTCACCATTTCAATACCTCTCCCGAATGTCTCCAGTATCCGCCGTTAGACTGCGACCATGACTGGTTCCACAAATCAAACGCAGACTCTGCCGCACATCGCCATCCGCGACCTTCAACCAAGCATGTATGTGAATGGTGTTTATTCGCTGGTGAATCCGCAGGTGGGCGTCACCCGCGCTGGCAAGCCTTTCTTTAAGGCGCTGATTCGCGATGCCACTGGCGAGGTGCCGATACGCCTCTGGACTTTCGAAGAAGCCAGCATGTCTGAGATCACGCGCACGGGCTTCGTGTTCATCAGTGGACAAACGCAAAAGTACAATGGTCAAGTGCAGATGATCGCCGAGACCATTCGCGGTGTTGATGTAGAGGAAAAAGATTTGGCGCGTTTGTTGCCCGCCACCAAGAACGACATCGACGGCATGATGGCCGAGGTCTGTGTACTGCTGCGTTCCATGCAACATCCAGCCATGGTCGCGTTGGCCGAGCAATATCTTGCGACGCCAACTTTGATGCAGCGATTCTGTCGAGCACCCGCCGCGGTCAGCGTGCATCATGCATTTATTGGCGGACTGCTTGAGCACACTTTGCAACTGATGAAGTTGGCGAATCTGATGCTGCCGCTGTATCCAACGCTGAATCGAGATTTGATTTTGATGGGCCTGTTTTTGCACGACATGGGTAAAACCTCTGAACTTGAGTGGGAAAAAGGCTTCAGTTACACAGTCGACGGCAATTTGATCGGCCATGTGGTGCGTGGTGCGTTGTGGCTAAACGCCATTGCCGCCAAGGCCGCATCTGAGCGTGGCGTTGCGATTCCGCCCGAGGCGTTGCGCGTGTTGCTGCACATGATCATCAGCCATCACGGTGAACTGCAACATGGCGCGGCGAAAATTCCAAGTACACCTGAAGCCATGTTCGTAGCGATGCTGGACAATCTCGATGCCAAGGTGGCCATCACCTTGGTTGCCGCCGCGCGCGACAAAGCCGACTCGCATCTTGCTGGACATGAGTTCAGCGACAAGGTGTGGGCGATCGATGTGAAGGTGTATCGACCCGATCCGCTGGCGGTTGTCGTGGTGGAGCCAGCAATCGAGCAGGGGTAGTTATTCCGCCGCGCGTCGCTCGATGGTTTCGCGCAAATGCGTCAGTTGCGTTGGCTTGAGCAAGGCGAAGCACCAGGTTCGGCGCGCGGAAAGTTCGCGAGCAACGCGTGCAGCACCGACGGCAGCTTCGGATGCGCCAAGAGATTCCAATTCGCCTGCACTGCGCAAACGCCCAGCATTTCGCTCGTGAATCATCTCTTGATAGATCGCGCGTCGACTCGCGTCGCGCGGCGGCAACGCAGCAATCATCTCCAGTGCGCGTTGTCGAAAGGCGCTGGGACCGTAGCCGCCGTCCTGGATTAAATTAGGATCGCACCAAGCGCGGCGGTAGGAAATCCGCGCCGCTGGAATGGCCGCTGGCATCGGCAAAGTCATGCGCAGATTTGCGCTGACCACATCAAAGGCCGGAGGCGTCCAACCCAACCATCCGCGCATCCATTGATCGGTGGCGTGCTCGTAGATGCCGCCTCCAAGTCCATGCACAAAACGATCGGCCAACACAGTGCGCGCCAATGCGCTCATGAAAAACGCGCGCGGCACAATCGTGGTTCCATCGTGAAGCGCCTGCCGCAATTCCGCAGCGTTGGCGCGCTTGCGTTCGCCTTGTTCACCAAGCAGCCACACTGGAAGTTCAACATCCAGTCCGCGCATTCGCAAAAAGCGCGCGGAGCGGGGGGCGACATTCAGCGCCTTGTTGAAGGACTCGGCGCAGGCGGCAGGATCCTTCAACATGCGCTGCAAAAGTCGCTGCGCCAACTCGGATTTCATCAGATCGCTCGCGCGCACGATGTGTGGTTGCGCAAGCCACGGCTTCGCAAGATGCAGCATCGTCGCCGCGCCTTGCATGGCGGCATCTGGCAACAACATGTGCTGCAGAAGCGCAGCGTGAATCGCCATCACGCCGTGCGCCACGACATCGCCCACACCCTCGCCGCATGCCACCTCGTGCGGACGAAACGCCGGACAACGCATCGCCGCGGTCTGGTCACCCTGCGCGGCGAAGCGATGACCACGCACGCCCCACCAACCATCGTCGCGCTGAAATGGCCACTCCACATGCATGCCATCGAAACCATCTTGGTCCACTACAAGATGTACGGCGGTTGCATCTTCACGCACCGCCAACGCCTGCGCCCAGAAATTTTTCGCCAGGATGCCCGCGTGCCAACATTCACTTTGATGACCCGTGGCGATCACCGCGCGATCGGGTAACCCCAACATCGCACGCGCCTGCTCGCGCCATGATTCGATCGACGCGCCTTCTATGCGCTCCGGCGCGGCCGATGATTGACCGGGGTGAATCACCAGCTGCACACCTTCGGCGCCCACGCTCATTCGCAGCGGCAGTCGTTGTGAATGGAGCGTGGCAGTTCGCGCGTGGCGACGGCGGAGAGTCTGCGCCGACAGCGATGCAATTCGCAATGCATGGTTTCACGATACACGCGAAGCCTGCGTTCTGGATCATCAAGGTCGCCGCCGAAAGTTCGATTCAGATCTTTGTAAATGCGGCGCACGGGTATTTCGCGCACACGCAGACCGTTTGCCACCGCTTGCACCCAAAATTGCAGGGGAAAGTCATAGCCATCCACGCTGCACGCGAGCCTGCGAATCGCCGCGATTCGATAGGCTTTGAAGCCACAGAATGCGTCGGTAATTTCAAGACCAAGCCGCTGGTTTAATTCTTGCGTGATCGCCATGTTTACATGCAAGCGCGATTCTGGCGCGGCGTTGTCGCGTGTGTCGTTGATCAGATAACGGCTACCGCTGATCACATCGGCATCGCGCGCATCGATCGCCCGCAGAAAATCTGGAATCTGCTCCGGCTCATGCTGCTCGTCGCAATCCATCGTGATCACCCAGTCGTAGCGATCGGCGTCGGCGCGGCGAAAGATTTCTTGCATGGCCCGGCCATAGCCGCGATTGTGCGCATGACGGATCACCTCCACGCAGTGCGTCGCCAAAATATTCGGCGTCTCATCGCTGCTGCCATCGTCCACCACCAACACATCGCGGGCGAATTCGCTAACGCGTTGCAACACCCGATCGATCGAAGCCGCCTCGTTAAAGACAGGAATCGCAAGCAAGATGCTGCTGTGGTCAGGCTTCATGGTGTGAAGGCTAGGGGGCATGGGTCGCTTTGTCATTTCATTGAACTTGGAAAAGTATCGAGTGGTCGAGCGATGCAAGGTTTGGCCCCGCGCGAAGTTCAGGGTGTGCGCAGGGTTCTTTCAATTTGTCGTCGCCACCCGCACGATTCACCTGCTCAAATCCAATCCGCACCATCATGCGCCGCGTGCGGGTGGAAATCACACCCAGCACACGCACCACGCGCTCGCTCTGTTCCGCCACCGCCCCCACGCCCGGCACCACCCAGCGATGCGCGGTCACGCTTGCGGTGGCAAAGCGCATACGACTTTCAAAGCGCATCAATACTTCCACCGCCTGCACATCGCCAGTGGGTGTGTGCAGCGTGCATCGACCTATAATCTCGCAACGCCGCGAAGTCTCGCCGCGCTCGCGTTCGCTTTCATCATCCAGTCGCCGCACCAGCATGTGCGAAGCGCTTTGAAAAACTTCACCGGCACGAAGCACGGCGGGGGCGATGGCCAGTGGCGGATGAAAGATGCTGCGCGCGTTGTCGCTCATCGCATCCACCGACAGCATCGCCCGTGCGCCATCGGGTGACTCGATGATCTGCATCGATTGCTCTTGCGGTTCTTCCACGCACCAGCGCGCCCCTTCTTCGTGACGCGTATGAATTAATATTTCTTCAGCATCCGCTTGCATCGGCACACTGCGCCAACGCGTGGTGCCGGCACGCAGCGGCAACACATCGCATGCCTGCAACTCGATGGTGTTGTCGGCCACCGCGGCGCTGGCGGTCCACGAATCATCCACGCGCGCGGCGCAACCCCGCAGCACAATCATGGTGCAGATCGTGCAGGCCAGCACACGAATGTTCATGGCTCCACATCCATCGCATTCCAACGCCGCCGAACTTCTTCCGAAGTGCTTGGCGTGGTGTGCGAGCCATCGGCATCAATGCGTTCCACACGAACACTGCGAGCATCGAAGCGCTCTTGGTTCACAGTCGCCTCAGGATTTGTTTGAACCATCAAAGTCCACGCGCCATCGGCGGCGGTGTTCCACGAAATCGGACGCTGGCACAGTCTGTTGGTGCTTGGATCAAGGGCGTAAAAAATCGCCTCGCCACTTTTCTCGCCGCCCAGATCGAGCACATTTCCCAGCATGAATGCCAGGGTTTGCGACAGATACGCGGTGGGTGGAATCTGCCAGTCTTGTGGCTCACTGGCGCTGCCATCGGATTCAGTGCTGACGATCAGTTTGGTTCCGGGTTCCGCCTTCGCACCCCGCGAGCGTAAACCCAATTGACTGAATCGCACATCTGGTCCGCTGCTGCGTTGTGTGCTGCGCACCGACCACGCTTCAGCGCCTTGATCAAAGGCCACCCAGTATCGCGCGTTGGTTTCCAATCGCGTCACGCCATCGGTGCTGATCATGCGCGCCGCGACCAACAGCAGCAATCCTTCTTCGCTATCCGCTGCGATGCGCATATTTTTCGCGCCACCAGTCGCTGCATCGCCACGCGTTCCATGTCGAAGAGTGGTTTCCATCCAACCTATTTCTTGTTGCTCGCCCTGTGGCATCGCTCGCCAAATGCGATGCATCACCGGCTTGCCAGCGGCGCCGATCATACGCAGTCGAGTCGGGGTCATCGCCTTCACCAAGGCGTTGCCGCGTGTGAGCATTTCTGCGCGTGCGGCTTGCGCAACTTTTATATCCGTCACCACGGCGCTAGAAAAACTCAAGTCCAGCATCGATTCCACTTCCGCAAAATCTTTCAGCGTGGTGATGATGCCGACGCTTATAAAAATGCCTTCGCCAGTTTGAATCAGCAACCAGCCAGCCATGTTGGTGACAGCACCGCGCGTTCCGCTGGCCCACACAACTCGCGCTTCATGACCAGAAATTTTCAGCGTGCGCTCGGATATTTTTTGAACCACCGTGCCTCCCAAGGCAAGATTTTTGATGGCCGAGTTCGCCTGACCTTCACAGGTGGTGCTTATTTCTGTAGCAAATGCCATTTGTACCCGCATGCTGAAGGCTGGAAGTGCTGGCCCGGACTCCACTTGCCAAGCAGGAAACTCTTCCGTAGTCATGCGTATCGTGGTGGCTGCTATCGGCAATCGAAGCGCGAATCCAATTGCAGAAAACTGCGTGAATTGCCGCTGTAAAGTGGGTATTTCTGCTTCGGCAGGCGGGGCATTTGTCACCGGCTTCGTCACGGCTTTGGTGTCAGTATTTTTCAAGTTATCAGACTTCAAGTCTCCGCTCTTCGCCCCCGCACCAGTCACTTGCGCAGAACTTGCGTGCAAGTTGGTCATCAAGCACGCAGTGAAAACCATACGCAAAGAAAAAATTCGCATATCAACAGACTACACGCGATCAAACCCCTTGACGGCTTTGGGAATTTGGGTAACTTTGCCCCTCCGCCACCGTCGGCTGCACAGGCACGTTGCCCGCAGAGACATGGCATGACTTGTACGCGCAGAAGTAGGAAACGCCATGACAGGCGGCAAAATTCGCATCCGTATGGAAGCCTATGACCACCAAGCTCTCGACGCCTCGGCGCGCGAAATTGTGGATCATGCAAAGCGCACTGGCGCACGAGTTGCCGGCCCCGTGCCGTTGCCAACCCGTCGCGAGATTTACACCGTGAATCGTTCGCCATTCATCGATAAGAAAAGCCGCGAGCAGTTTGAGATTCGCACCCACAAGCGCATTATCGATATCACCGAAGTTAACCCACGCACTGTCGACGCGCTGAACCGCTTGGTGGTTCCCGCCGGCGTGTTCATCAAGATTAAGGCCTAACCAAAGGCTTCAAATAGGCTTTCAAAAGGCTTGTTACTTAAGGAATTCACACAATGACCGCCGCAGCAATTCTTGGAAAAAAAATCGGCATGACTCGTTGGTTCATGGAAGATGGGCGCAATATTCCCGTTACCGTGATTCAAGCGGGTCCATGCGTGGTGACGCAGGTGAAGACCGCCGCGAGCGATGGCTATGCCGCTGTGCAACTTGCATTTGAAGACATGAAGGCGCGCACCAGCACGCAGCCAGTGATTGGTCACGACGCGAAAGCCGGCAGCGATCCCAAGCGCGTGCACCGCGAGTTGCGCCTTGACACCGATCAAGATGCAGAAACTTTCACGCTTGGTCAAGCCGTCACCGTACAAACTTTGGAAGGCTTAAAGTTTGTTGATGTGACTGGCATTAGCAAGGGCAAGGGATTTCAAGGCACCATGGTGCGCTGGAATTTCAAAGGCCTCTGCGCAAGCCACGGAACCGAGCGCAAGCATCGCTCACCTGGCAGTATCGGCGGCGGCGGAACCGATCGCGGTCGCGGCCCCAAACTGAAAAAAGGCAAGAAAATGAGTGGACACATGGGCGATGAGCGGGTCACCGTTCGCAGCCTGGATGTGATCAGCATCGATACTGAAAAGAATTTGTTGGTAGTTAAGGGGGCGGTCCCCGGTGCCAGCAACGGTTATTTGTTTATCCGGACGCCGACGCGTCTTTACAAGCGAAAGGCACGAATCCAGGCTGGTAAATGACCTGGATGGCTGGGCAGGCCCTCACGGGAACCGCTCGCGCCAACACATACAAGCGACCTGAACCGAGTTCATCCCTGCTGCCGCCCATTTGTGACGGGCTTCGGAGGGTAAGCGAGACGGCCAAATGGCCAAAGGTGAAATGAATCATGATTGAATTACCAATCCTAGATATGCACGGCAAGAAGGTTGATGTGCTCAAGATCGATGAAAGCCTCCTCGGCGGCGAGGTTCGGCACACACTCTTGAAACAGGCCTATGTGGCTATGCACGGCAACCAGCGTCAGGGATCTGCTCGCACCAAAAGTCGCGGCATGGTCGCTGGCTCCACGCGAAAGTTGTACAACCAAAAAGGCACGGGTAATTCCCGCGTCGGTGCCTCGCGCGTGAACAGCCGCAAGGGCGGTGGTGTCACCTTTGCAAAGACTCGCACTCGCGAAGATTTCCGCACACAGATGAATCGCAAAAGTCGTCAGCTTGCCAATCGCAATGCGTTGCTTGCGAAATTGGTGGATGGCGAAGTGAAGTGCTTCGTTGAACTGGGATTTAAGCAGCCAGCAACCAAGGCCTTCGCTGCGGTGATGAAGGCCTGCGGCATCGATCGAAGTTGCTTAGTCGCCGTCGACGGCCGCAACGAGAATGCCCGCCGTTCTGCCCGCAATTTGCAGCATGTCACGGTCACGCGTATCGAACAACTAAACGCTTTCGATTTGCTTAATCATCGTTTCATCATGGTTGAAAAAGCCAGCTTGCAAGCATTCATCGACGGCACCCTACTGGTCGCCGAGAAGGAGGCAGCATGATGCACGCCACGCATATTATTCGTCGCCCAGTGGTCACTGAAAAAGCCAGTCATCGAAGCGGCGCCAGCAATCGTTACACCTTCGAAGTGGATAGTGATGCGCGCAAGGATCAGATCCGCGCCGCGGTTGAACTTTTGTACAAGGTGCGTGTGCTCACGGTGAGCACGCAAATTCACAAGGCCCGCGACCGTGCTTTCAAGTACGGTTTGGTTCCCGGTGCGCTCACCAAGCGAGCCATCGTGAAGGTGCATCCAGAAGACAAGATCGAGCTCTTCTAAAAGTTGAGGTAATCCCAATGGCAATTCGCATATACAAAAAAACAACCAACGGTCGCCGCAACGCCAGCGTGAACATGCATGTTGAAGTGACGCGCTCGACGCCCGAGAAAAGTCTCTGCCGTGCGCTGCCAAAATCTGGCGGCCGCAATTGTCAAGGCAAATTAACGGTGATTCAGCAAGGTGGTGGCCACAAGCGTCGCTATCGTCTGATCGACTTTAAGCGTCGTAAGGATGAAGTCAGCGGTACCGTTCGTACTGTTGAATACGATCCTAATCGCACCTGCCATATCGCCTTAGTGGAATACACCGATGGCGAGAAGCGCTACATCCTGTGCCCCAAGGGCGTCACGGTTGGTAGTAAGGTGATGAGCAGCATGAATCAGATTGAGCCAGATGTTGGCAACTGCATGCAGCTGAAAAATATTCCTACCGGTCTGGATGTGCATTGCATCGAGATGACGCCAGGCAAGGGCGGCGCGTTGTGCCGAGCCGCGGGCACGGGCGCGCGATTGACCAACAAAGAAGGACGCATGGCAACTTTGGTTTTGCCAAGCGGTGAAATTCGTCAAGTGTTGTTGGAGTGTCGCGCCACCATCGGTACGGTGGGCAACGCTGATAACGGCAATGTGATTCTTGGCAAGGCTGGTCGCGCGCGATGGCTGGGTCGTCGTCCACGAACTCGCGGTGTTGCCATGAGCCATCATCAGCATCCACACGGTGGTGGTGAAGGTCGTTCCAAGGGTGGTCAAGAACCATCCAATGCAAGCGGTACTCAATCCAAGGGCGGTCGTACCCGTCGCTTCGGCATGTCCAGTGATCATCTCATCATCCGTCGTCGCTATAGCCGCCGTTACGGACAATTGAAAGTTTAATCGAGGCCTACACACATGAGCCGCTCTTCTAAAAAAGGTCCGTATGTCGACGAACGACTCTTCCGCAAGGTGGAGAAGATGCAGACTGCCACTCGCCGCACGCCACTTAAAACATGGAAGCGCGCCTGCACCATCGTTCCTGAGTTTGTTGGCATTATGTTTCAAGTGCACAACGGCAAAAATTTCCTGGATGTCTTCGTGACCGAAGACATGGTTGGCCACAAGTTGGGTGAGTTTGCAAACACCCGCATCTTCAAAGGCCACACCAATAAGAAGGAAGGCATTGACCTCGGTTCAAAGGATAAAGCCGGTTAATCGGAGCAACCCATGGCCTATATCTCCTCCCATCGTTTCGCACGCATCGCCCCACGCAAGGCTCGCCTTGTCGCCGATTTAATTCGCGGTAAGCCCGTCGATCAAGCGTTGACCGAGTTGCAGTTCACCAAAAAGCGCGGCGCTTTCTTTCTTCGCTATGTGCTTCGCAGCGCCATCGCGCAGGCCGAGCAGGCGAACATTGATCCAGGCTCGCTGTTTGTCAGCGAGAGCCGCGTCGATGAAGCACCAACCTTAAAGCGATTCCAAGAAAAAGATCGCGGTCGTTCACATCAAATCTTAAAGCGCAACAGTCATTTGATTGTCGGCGTGGATGTTCGCTAGGCACACTTAGGAGCACACTATGGGACAAAAAGTTCATCCATTCGGATTCCGCGTCGGTGTCACCGAAGCCCACAAAAGCCGCTGGTTCGCACCCAAGGCTTTGTTTGGCGAGTTGCTGATTGAGGATTATAAAATCCGCAAATATATTGACAAGCGACTCAATCGTACGCCGCCCTTCGCGGCGGTCAGCGATGTGCACATCGAGCGCACGCGCGAAGAATTGACTGTGATCATCAAGACCGCGCGACCTGGCCAAGTGGTTGGCTTAAAGGGCGCCGAGGTCGAGAAACTGACCACTGATCTGCAGACTCTCACCGGTCGTAAGGTGGCGATCCGCATCATCGAGATTAAGAATCCTGAGATCGACGCCAAGTTAATTAGTGAAACACTTGCTGAGCAATTAAAGAAGCGAGCCAATTTCCGTAAGGTGCTGAAGCAGCGTTGCGAAGGCGCGATGCAGAACGGCGCCAAGGGCGTGAAGATTCAAATCTCAGGTCGACTTGGTGGCGCTGAAATGAGCCGCGTATTAAGTTCGCGCTTGGGCTCGATTCCGCTCAGCACCCTGCAAGCGAATGTTGACTACGCCATGACACATGCATTCACCACCAGTGGTGCGATGGGTGTGAAGGTGTGGGTGTTTAAAGGTTTGTATAGCCAGGATCAACCCGATGAAGTGGTATCAAACGCGGCCGGTGGTCGCGCGCGAGTCCGCGGTCGTCGCTAAATAAAGTAAACGCGAGAACCTCACCATGAGCATGATGCCCAAACGAGTCAAGTTTCGAAAAGAGCACCGCGGCAAGCTGAAAGGCCAAGCCACGCGCGGCAACTATGTCGCATTCGGCGACTTTGGTTTGCAGAGCCTCGAGCCACATTGGCTCACCGCTCGTCAAATCGACGCTGGCCGTATTGCGGCGCAGCACTTCTTGCGCCGTCAGGGCAAGTTGTACATCCGCGTCTTTCCAGACAAGCCAATTTCGAAAAAGCCTTTAGAAACCCGCATGGGTAAGGGTAAAGCAGATGTGGAGTATTGGGCCGCGCGCATCAAGCCCGGCACGGTGCTCTTTGAAATCGCCGGTGTCCCGGAGGACCTGGCCAAGCAAGCCTTCGCACGAATCGCCCACAAGATGCCGGTGCGATGCCGCTTTGTCGGCCGCCGCATCACAGTTTAATCGGAACAGAATATGGAATCACACGAAATCAGAAAATTAACCGACGAGCAGATCTCCAGCGAACTTGCAGCATTGCGCCGCAAGATTTTTGACATGCGTTCGCAAGCCGTCACCGAGAAGTTGGAGAACACAAGTCAGGTTCGTAACAGCCGACGCACCATCGCCCGCTTGCTCACCGAGCAAGGCGCGCGCAGCAAGACCTTGAAGACAGGAGCCGTTCAAGTATGAGTAGAAGCGCACCCATCACCGTTCCCGAAAATAGCCCGCGTCGCATCGGCGTGGTTGCTGGCGATGCCCGCGATAAAACCCGCAAGGTGGTCGTCGCATTCGTGGCGCGTCATCCCAAGTACGGTAAGTTCACCAAGCGTCGGACTGTGTTGCATGTGCACGATGCCACAAATGAAAGCGCCAAGGGCGATCGTGTGGAGGTGGCCGAGTGCCGTCCCATCAGCCGAACCAAGAACTGGATTCTTCTGCGCATCGTCGAGAAGGCTCCAGTAAAATTACTCGCCATCACGGAGGAGGCAGGTCGCTAAAAGCGCCTGAATACAGCCATGATTCAGAAGGAATCTCGAATTGAAGTGGTGGACAACAGCGGAGCCAAACTCGCGATGGTGATCGGCGTCCTAGGCGTCAGCACTGCGCGCGGTCGCTTCACACGCGCCACCATGGGCGTGGGCGACAAGGTGTTGGTCGCCATTAAAAAGGCGATTGCCACCGGTGATGTAAAAAGTGGCGACAAGGCCACCGCCGTGATCGTGCGCACCAAGTATCCAACGCGACGCTCGGATGGAAGCTATGTGCGCTTCGATTCGAACGCCTGTGTGTTGATCGACGCCGAGGGCAATCCTCGTGGCACGCGCATCTTCGGAGCAGTCGCCCGAGAGTTGCGCGAGAAAAATTTCATGAAGATCGTTTCCCTTGCATCGGAGGTTGTCTAACCATGTCTCGTCATGTACGCAAAGGTGACACCGTCATCGTGACCGCTGGCAATAGCCGCGGCACCATCGGCGAAGTGCTTGAAATTATCACCGACACCGATCGTGTCCTTGTGAAGGGTGTGAACATTCGCACCAAGAACATTCGCAAAAGCCAGCAGCGCCCACAAGGCGGCCAGGTGAAGCAGGAGTTTCCAATTCACATCAGCAATGTCAGCCCCGTGGTCGATGGCAAGCCCAGCCGCGTGCGCTTTGAAACCAAGTCCGATGGATCCAAAGTTCGCGTCGCCGTTCGTGGCGGCAAAGAACTGCACACGCTGCACAAAGCCCGTGTGAAAGCCAAGGCGTAAGCGAGAGCAACCATGCAAGCAACACGAAACATTCCCCGATTGCAACAGATTTACCGCGAGCAGGTCATCCCCAAGGTGCTGACAGAGTTTGGTTTGAAAAATTTAAATCAAGCGCCCAAGGTCGCCAAGATCATTATCAGCACTGGCGTCGGCAAGCGTCTTGAAAATCAAAAGTTAAAGCCCGAGCATCGCGATGCGGTGGTGGATACCTATCGCAAGATCACCGGTCAGAACCCGATCATGATCAAGGCGAAGAAGGCCGTCAGCAACTTCAAGGTGCGCGAAGGTTCGCCCAGCGCCTTCATGGTGACACTGCGAAGCGATCGCATGTGGAGTTTCCTGGATCGACTGATCAACCTGGCAATTCCTCGTATCAAAGATTTCCGTGGCGTGAACGATAAAAGTTTCGACGGCGGTGGCAACTGGGCAATGGGTCTGACTGAGCAGGCCGTGTGGCCCGAGATCAACATGGCCAATGTCAATTTTAGTCACGGTATGCATGTGAATATTGTCTTTGAAAACAGCGATCCAAAAATGAGTCGTTTCTTGCTCGGCGAATTGGGCATGCCCTTCGTTCGACCAGAAAATAAGAAGGGCTAAGTAAGAGAACCCAACCATGGCAAGCAAAAGAACATTCGTCAAAATGAAACTCGCCCCAAAGTTCAGCACGCGCAAACGCAACCGTTGTGAAATCACCGGTCGCGGCAATGGCGTGTATCGAAAATTCCGCGTGTGTCGTCACATGCTGCGCGAACTCGCATTGCAGGGCATGGTGCCCGGCATGCGCAAGGCCAGTTGGTGATCTAAGAAAAACCAAGAGGAACCCAGATGCCCCTGAACGATCTCACAGCAGACATGCTGACCCGAATCCGCAACGCCGTCGCAAATCGCGCGCGGCAGGTGATGGTTTTAGACAACAAACTCAATCGCGGCGTAGCCAAAGTGCTGCACGAAGAGGGTTACATTCGCAGCTTCGAACCAGTCGCCGATGGTCGCGGCGGAATCATTCGTGTTGACTTGAAGTACGCACCCGACGGCGCCAGCGTGATCAGCACCATTGATCGCGTAAGCAAAGCCGGTTGCCGCGTCTATTCAAGCGTCACAGATCTTCCCAGACCACAACAAGGTTTGGGCATCGTCATCGTCACTACCAGTCGCGGCGTCATGAGTGACCGCGCCTGTCGTGAATCACGCCTGGGCGGCGAAGTTGTCGCCTTGGTCTGCTAAGAGAAAGTCACAGGAGAGTCCCATGAGTCGCATCGGAAGAAAAATAATCGCCGTTCCAGCAGGCGTCAAAGTGCAGGTGAATCCCACCACACGCGTGGTGGATTTTCAAGGGCCAAAAGGCAAACTTGCATTCACCCACCGACCCGAGGTGAAAGTTTCTTACAGCGAAACTGACAAGACCATCACCTGCGGCATGGACGCGGCCATCATCGATATCGGCAGCAACAAAGCCTTCTGGGGCACCACTCGCAGCGTGCTCAACGGCATGGTCGAGGGTGTACTGAAAGGCTATGAGCGCAAATTAGAAATCGTTGGCGTTGGTTGGAGCGGTAAGTTGCAGGGCAAGAAGTTGGTGCTCGCACTTGGCTTTGCAAATCCCATCGAGTTAATGGTTCCAGCTGGTGTCAATATCAATATCAACGGATCCGTGATCGAAGTCAGTGGTCCGGACAAGCAGGCGGTCGGCGCCTTTGCAAGTCAAATTCGTTCGCAGCGTAAGCCTGAGCCCTACAACGGCAAGGGTGTGAAATATGTCGGTGAAGTCATTCAGCGCAAGCAGGGCAAGGCCTTCGGTAGCTGATTTACGGAGTTAATAAAAATGCCAATCGAAGCAATTCAAAAGAAGGTTCGTCGCGCCCGCCGCAAGATCGGTTTGCGCAAGCGCATCAATGGAACCGCCGAGCGTCCACGACTCAGCGTCTTCCGTTCGTTGAAATTTATCTACGCCCAGTTGATCGATGACATCGGTGGTCGCACCATCGCAGAAGCCAGCGACCGTGTTGGCAAGGGTGCAACAGTCACTGGTGCAAAAGTCACTGGTGCAACAGGCACTGGTGCAACAGGCACTGGTGCAACAGGGAATGGCAAGACAACCAGCGCCAAGAGTGTGGGTTCCATACTTGCCGAGCGCGCGAAGAAAGTGGGCGTCACCAAGGTGGTGTTCGACCGCAACGGCTACCTCTATCACGGCCGCGTTAAAGCGTTGGCCGACGGCGCCCGCGAGGGCGGCTTGCAGTTCTGAAACAGAAAGAATAACCCATGAGCGGAAAGTTTGAAGAACGAGACAGCGACTCCACGACAGTGGGTGTCTATCGCACCAGCAGCACAGTGGCCGGAGGTCGTCGCTTTAGTTTCAGCGCCCTGGTTGTTGTGGGCGACAAAAACGGAAGCGTCGGCATTGGTTACGCCAAGAGCAATCAAGTTCCACAAAGCGTGGAAAAGGCGCAGAAGGAAGGCCGTCGCAAGTTGCGTCGCTATCCGCTGCAGGGTCGCACGATTCCGCACATGGTCGAAGGTCACTTCGGTGCCAGCAAGGTTCGACTTGTTCCTGCAGCGCCAGGCACGGGCGTCATCGCTGGCGCATCGGTGCGCGCAATCTTGGACATGATTGGTGTGCAAGATTGCTTAAGCAAGTGCTTCGGCAGCAGCAATCCAAAAAATCTTGTCAAGGCCACCATGGCCGCGCTTGATTGTCTTCGCACTCGCGAGACTGTTGAAGCTGTGCGTGGTGTCACGCTTGGCAGCACGATGGTGGAAGAAAGTATTCGTCGCGGCGCGGCAGCGATGCCAACCGCGCGATCTGGTGAGAAGGCGCAAGCCCCGGTCAACACCGTTGGTGATGATCGTCGCAACAGTCGCGGCGGTGGTAATCGCGGCGGTGGCGGCGGCAATCGTGGTGGTGGCGGTGGTCGTAGACCCACTGCGCCAGGCCGCGGTCGAAGCAGTTTCGAAGGCAGCGGTACACCGCCAGTCGCTCCATCCGCACCAGAAACCGGCGGCGCGGATGCGCCAGCCGCAGGTTAATTCATTCATACACATCAGCACTACAGATTTTAGGAGACACATCCCATGATGATTCATGACATCACAGAAAAAGTTGGCGCTCACAAAAAGCGCACTCGCGTTGGTCGCGGCGAAGGTAGCGGCAAGGGCGGCACCAGCGGTCGCGGTCACAACGGTGCCAAAAGTCGTGCTGGTTGGTCAAGCCGTCCCGGCTATCAGGGTGGTGCCACGCCGATCGCGCGACGCTTTCCAAAGCGCGGCTTCTCCAACGCAAACTTCCGCACACATTTTCATGAGGTGAATCTGCACGCTCTCGAGAAGCACTTCGCCAACGGCGCCACCGTTGACGCCAAGGCGCTGGTCGAGAAGGGTTTGATTCGCAATGTGAAACTTCCAGTGAAGGTGCTGGGCACTGGCGACCTCACTAAAAAACTCATCGTGAATGCTGGCAAGTTCAGCGCCGCGGCGAAGACCAAGATTGAACAAGCTGGCGGCACCGCCACAGCAACAGTCTGAACTTTGAACCCTGAACTCTTAACTCTTAACTCTAAACTCTAAACTCTGAACTCTGAACTCTGAACTCTGAACTCTGAACCCTGAACCCTGAACCCTGAACCCTGAACCCTGAACTCTGAACTCTGAACCCTGAATGTAATCCACCTGTGATTCAAGCCTTTGCCAACATCTTTAAAGTGCCAGACCTGCGCAATCGGGTTCTGTTCACACTTGGCATGTTGGTGATTTATCGCATCGGATTTTGGATTCCGCTTGTCGGCGTGGATCAGACGCAGTTGGCCACGGCTGCCGACAAGGCCAGCGAAAACGCGACGGGCTTTGGTCGCATCGTGCAATTCGCCAGCATTTTCTCAGGCGGAAGTTTGGCGCATAGCACCATCTTCGGATTGGGCATCATGCCCTACATCACCGCGGGCATTATCTTTCAGTTGCTTGGCCAGGTACTTCCTGGTCTGCAAGATTTGAAAAAGGAAGGCGCAGGCGGTCAACAAAAATTAAGCGAGTGGACCCGCTACGCCACGGTGGGATTGTGCGTATTCCAAGGTTGGATGTGGCTCTCGTATCTGCGCGGACAAAATTTGGTGCAGCCACAATTTGAGCAGGGCACCAACTTAATCCTCTTCTTTGTTGCAGGTTTCTCCGCCTTAACCGCAGGAAGTTTATTCCTGATGTGGCTGGGCGAACAGATCGACAAGTACGGCATCGGGAACGGCGTCAGCATTATCTTGACCGCAGGCATTCTCTCGCGCATGCCCAACGCGATCGAATGGGTGGTGGTTAATTTTAATCCGCGCCAATCAAGTGATGCCGAGGGCAAAGTTGGTTTGGTTGGATTGCTGTTGCTGATCGGTGGTTTCTTGGCGGTCACCGCCGGTGCAATCATCATCACCGTTGCGCAACGACGCATTCCGATTCAACAGGCCAAGCACACCGTGGGTCGCAAGGTGTATGGCGGACAAAAGTTGTACCTGCCGCTGCGGCTTAATCACGCCGGCGTGATGCCGATCATTTTCGCCAGCAGTTTCATGGTCTTTCCCTCGGCTTTCTTCGGTTGGCTCGCTTCAAGCGTGCAAGCTGGTGGTGGCGAAGTTGGCATACTCGGCAAGATCGGTATCTTTCTTTCTGAAGCCTTTCAGAATGGCGCTTATCCCTATGTCATGCTTGAGATCACGCTGATTTATTTCTTCAGTTACTTCTGGACCACCGTGCAATTCAGCCCCGATGAGATGAGCAAGCAATTGCGCGATCACGGCAGCATGATTCCTGGCATTCGACCCGGTCCATTCACCAGCGATTATTTGGAGCGCATCATGGAGCGCATCACCTATGTCGGCGCGGGTTTCTTGGCGGTGATTGCAATCATTCCAACGCTGGTCACGCAGCAACTTGGTATTCCATTTAATGTCAGTCAGTTCCTTGGTGGAACCGGTCTTTTGATCGTGGTCAGCGTCGGCCTTGATGTTGTGCAACGCATCGAAGCGCAGTTGTTGATGCGAAATTATTCTGGCTTCCTCTCGGGTGGAAGCGAATCCAACGGCCCACGCATTCGGAGCGCGCGAGCATGAGCCGAATCCAGCAAGACAATCCCTTGAATGCCCGTGTTGGTGACGCCCCTGTGCGCAGTTGGTGGGTGCGTCTTGATGGCAGTGCGACCGAGCGTCTTGGCGGAACAGTTTCAGATCAGCGTCGCACGCCGCGCACGCCGCATCGAACCAGCGCTGAAATTCGCAGCGCCGCCGAACTTGACTTGATGGCCGAAGCCGGTCGCGTTGTGGCGACAGCACTTCGTGCGGCCAGTACCGCATGCGTGGTTGGCGCGACCACTGGTTCGGTGGACAGCGCCGCGGCTGGTGTGATCGCCGCCGAGCGTTGCGAGCCAGCCTTCCTTGGATTCAAAATTTCCGCCACCGCCGCTGCATTTCCTGCTGCGACATGCGTCAGTGTGAATGAGCAAGTGGTACACGGCGTGCCCGGCGAGCGTCGCTTGGAAGAGGGCGATATTGTGAAAATTGATTGCGGCGTGCGCCATCGCGGCTGGTTCGCCGACGCGGCGGTCACCGTCGCAGTGGGTTGCGCGAGTGATGAAGCGCTGGCCATGATCGCACGCACTCGAGCCATGCTTGACGAAGCGGTAAACATGGTGGTGCCTGGTCGTCGTTGGAGCCAAATCGCCGAGCGCTTGCAGTGCATGGCGCTTGAAGGCGGCTACGGATTGCTGACCGAATTAATCGGTCACGGTATTGGCCGTCAACTTCATGAATGGCCCGAAGCACCAAATTCGCTCAGCAGTTCACTGCTGCATCGACGCGATTTCACGCTGGTGCCTGGCATGACACTGGCCATCGAACCCATGCTTGCAATGGTTGGCGGCGCCACGGTACAACGCGATCAAGAAGGTCATCCACTTGGAGTCGCTACTCGAATCGCTGCAGATGGTTGGACAGTCGAAGCGCTGAGTGGTTTGCCAAGTGCACACTTTGAACACACAGTCGCAGTCACCCATCAAGGTGCCCGCGTACTCACTCGCCTTGCGGAGGGAACGCGCTAAATGTCCAAGGAAGACAAGATCACACTTGATGCCGAAGTCACCGAGGCGTTGCCCGACGCGATGTTCAGAGTGAAACTTCAAAACAACCAGGAAATTCTCGCCTATGTAAGCGGGAAAATGAGAAAGTTTTTCATCCGAATCCTGCCAGGCGACAAAGTGACGATTGAGTTAAGCCCTTACGACATGACCAAGGGTCGAATTGTCTACCGTTACTGATGGCACGACTGAATGAATGAAGAAGGAAACACCATGAAGGTACGAAGCAGCATTAAACGACGCACACGCGACTGTCAGATCGTTGTCCGCAAGGGCAAGCGTTTTGTCATCAACAAGAAAAACCCTCGCTTGAAGCAGCGCCAGGGCTAAACCACAAGACTGAACCACAGGAGCACATACTTATGCCACGAATCGCAGGCATCGACATTCCAGAACGCAAAAAGATTTATTACGCGCTGCAGTACATCCACGGCATCGGTGAGAAAGTCGCCAAGGACATTCTTGCCAAGGTCGGCGTAGATCCAGATCGCCGCGCAAGCACCCTTGATGACAAGGAGCTTTCCAGCATCGCGCAGGTGATCGACACCGGCTACATCGTTGAAGGTGCGTTGCGTCGTCAGATGCAGCAGGACATTCAACGCTTAAAGGACATCAAGTGCTACCGAGGCGAGCGACACCGCAAGGGTCTGCCTGTCCGTGGTCAGCGAACTCGTACCAACGCTCGTACCCGCAAGGGCAAGAAGCGAACTGTTGCAGGCAAGAAGGGCGTGAAGGGTTAATTCACCCTGAAGTAAGGAACACATATGGCAAGCAAGAAAAAAGTTCGCAAAAATGTATCCAAGGGAATCGTCGTTGTGACGGCTTCCTTCAACAACACCATGATTACCGTCACCGATGTAAACGGCGAGACACTCGCATGGGATTCGGCAGGCACCGTTGGTTTCAAGGGCGCCCGCAAAAGCACGCCGTTCGCAGCAAGTCGCGCCGCCGAGAAGGTGGCTGGCAAAGTGAAGCGAATGGGCATGCGCGAAGTTGAAGTTCGCGTCAAGGGCCCCGGTCCGGGACGCGAGAGCGCGGTCACTGGGCTGCAAAATAACGGTTTGAAAGTGTTGGCTATTGAAGACCACACTCCCATTCCACATAACGGATGTCGCATGCCCAAGAAGCGGCGCGTCTAAAGCATTTGAATGGGTAGGCCGCGCGGCTTACCATGTACACTCGTCACTTTCTCAGGCACAGAAGAGTTGTTTGGCTGCAATGGCAGGGCCCTTCATACTCGATACGCCATGAGAATTCCTTGTTCAGGATACTGCCACCTTTTGGAGAGACACCATGCATGTTCGTTGGCGAGGCCTTGAGCTTCCATCGCGAGTGACTGTCGAACAGTCCACACTTACTTCCACCTTTGGCCGCTTCACAGCCGAGCCATTTGAGCGCGGATTCGGCACCACGGTCGGCAACGGCCTGCGTCGCATTCTGCTCAGCAGTCTCGAGGGTTCGGCGATCACCAGCGTAAAAATTGCTGGCGTTACCCACGAGTTCACCAGTTTGCCCGGCGTGATGGAGGATGTCACCGACATCATCCTGAATGTGAAGCAGATGGTGGTCAGCATGCAAGATGATGCACAGAAGACCATGCGCTTGCTTGCAGAAGGTCCGGGCGAAGTGACCGGAGATTTGCTCGAGTGCGATAGTTCAATTCAGATTCATAATCCGGAGTTGGTGCTTGCCACTCTCACCGAGAAGCGCGAGTTCGCGGTGGAGTTCACGGTTCAGAAGGGCCGTGGCTACATGCCAGCGAGCGAGCAATGGAACAAGATGGATGAGCAGGAGATTGGTTTGATTCCAGTCGACGCTGTGTTCAGCCCAGTGCTTCGCGTTCGCTACCGCGTGGAAGACACGCGCGTTGGTCAGCGCACCAACTATGACAAGTTGGTCTTGGACATTTGGACCAACGGCACCATCTCGCCTGAGATGGCAATGGTTGAAGCTGCGAAGATTCTGCGCAAGCATCTCAATCCCTTCGTGCTCTTTGATAACGAAGGCGATGATTTGCTGCCTGACAGCATTGCGCAGGCGCAGGACAGCGAAGCCGATTTGGCGCGTCGCTTAAATCAACCGATGACCGTGCTTGATCTTTCAGTTCGCAGCAATAATTGCCTGGAAAGTGGCAAGATTCGTTGGCTGTGGGAATTGGTAACCAAGACCGAGACCGAACTTCTGGAACTGCGTGCGTTTGGTCGCACCAGCCTGAAAGAAGTAAAGACACGCCTTGAGGAACAGGGTCTTGGCTTGGCCATGACACTGCCTGAAGGATTTGAAGTAAACGCGGAAGAAGCCAAGGCCTAAGTGCCAACGGCAAGGAGATAGTCATGCGACATAAAGTAAGTGGTAAACAACTCTGCATTAAAGAAGATCATCGCCGTGCGATGATTCGAAATCTTGCTGCAGGTTTGTTCGAGCACGGTCAGATTGAGACCACCATGCCTAAGGCAAAGATGGTGCAGCCTTTCATTGAAAAGCTGATCACCACCGCAAAGCAAAAGACGCTGGCATCGCGTCGATTGATCGCGAGCAAGTTGCCCGATCGCAAGGTGTTCGCGTGGATTGCTGACCCCAATGTTCCAGAGGCTCGCAAGACGAGCGAGTTCTGGGAGTTGCCGTCGGTGAATTCAATCGAGTTCAACCGCTACGGTGAAGTGCGCAAGGCACCGCGATTGTTGGAACATTTGATCACGAAGGTTGCGCCTAAGTTTGCGGATCGTGCTGGTGGTTACACCCGCATCATTAAGCTGGACAAGCGCCGCGTGGGTGATGCCACTGACTTGGTGTTGTTGCAGTTGGTGGGCTCTGAAAGTGGAAGTCAGATTGGTGGCCGAGCGGGTCATCGCCGAAAGCGCGCAGACAAACGCGCGGCATTCGCGGCGAAGAAGCGCAAGGAAATCGCTGACAAGCCAGCGGCCGCAGCGTAAGCACAAGCCAAAGCAAGATTTATAAAGCCCCGACCGGCAATACCGGGCGGGGTTTTTATTTAGGGACAGTCCCCGTTATCTGGACTTTAGGATTTGAAAATTGTTTTTAGGTTATTGTTTTGTGGAGTTCGCCATGTTGAAGTTTTATACAAATTGCCAACCCCATGCGTAAAGTGACCACTGGCGGTGGATGGCGGGCGATTCGCTACAGCTTTCAGAAGGCGCAGCAAGTTGGTGGCATTGTGAAATTGTGGCGCGCGATGCGTTCAAAGAATGCTTGCAAGACCTGTGCGCTTGGCATGGGCGGGCAGCAGGGCGGCATGGTGAATGAGGCAGGGCGTTTTCCAGAGGTCTGCAAAAAATCTTTGCAAGCGATGGTCGCCGACATGCAGGGCGCGGTGCAGCCGCAATTTTTCGAAAGCTATTCCATCAGAGACCTGCAGGAATTCTCCTCTTATCAGTTGGAACATTCGGGCAGGCTGGTGCAGCCCGTGGTGCTTGAGAAAGGTAGTCAACATTACAAGCCGATTTCGTGGGCGGATGCCTTCGGCCGCATTGTTGGCAAACTGCAAGCCACTCAGGCCAATGAAACATTTTGGTATTTCAGCGGCCGCTCAAGCAATGAGGCTGGTTTTTTATTGCAATTGTTCGCGCGCTTGTATGGCACCAATCATCTGAACAATTGCAGTTATTACTGTCATCAAGCCAGCGGCGTTGGATTGACAAGCGTGCTTGGCACTGGCGCGGGCACGGTGAAACTGCATGACATGGAGGAAGCCGATTTGGTTTTTTTAATCGGCGGCAATCCTGCCAGCAATCATCCGCGCCTCATGCGCTCACTGATGAAGGTGCGGCGCGCTGGTGGCAAAGTGATCGTGGTGAATCCGATCGTCGAGATCGGTCTCATGAAATTTTCTATTCCTAGTGACCTACGCAGTCTTGTCTTTGGAAGCAAGATCGCCAGCACCTATGTGCAGCCGCATATCGGCGGCGACTTGGCATTGATCTATGGAATCATGAAGCGGTTGCGCGAACTCGCCTCGACCACGGCGGAGGTGATCGACGAGGCTTTTCTCACGGCGCACACCCACGGTTGGGCTGCACTCGCCACGCGCATTGACGAACTTTCGTGGAATGAAATTGTTGAAAAAGCAGGGGTTTCAAAGGATGAAATCCATTCTGTCGCGGCGCAGTACGCAAGGGCGCAACGCGTGGTTTTCGCATGGACGATGGGCGTCACGCATCATCTGCATGGAACCTCCACGGTGCAGGCGATCGCCGCGCTTGCCTTGATGCGCGGCATGGTTGGAAAATCTGGCGCTGGCTTGCAACCCATTCGCGGCCACAGCAATGTGCAAGGCATGGGCACGATGGGCGTGACCCCAAAGTTGGGAAAAGTTTTCTTTGATCGCTTGCAAACGCACTACGGCGTGGTGTTGCCAACAACCAAAGGCTTTGACACACTCTCATGCCTTGAAGCGGCGCACGATGGTGCGATGCGTTTCGCATTGTGCCTTGGCGGAAATCTTTATGGCGCGAGCCCCGACTCCGCCTTCTGCGAGCGTGCGATGGGAAAGATCGACACGGTGGTGTACATGAGCACTTCACTGAACACTGGACATGCGCGCGGACTTGGCGCGCAGCAGACGATTATTCTGCCAGTGCTTGCGCGTGACGAGGAGCCGCAGCCCAGCACACAGGAAAGCATGTTTAGCTTTGTGCGACTTTCGGATGGAGGAAAACCAAGGCATATTGCTGGAAATAAAGGTGTTTCACTCGAAGGCGGTCCGCGCAGCGAGGTGCAGATTATCGCGGACATCGCCGCTGGGGTGCTTGGAGAACCGACTGCATCGCACCCCATCGACTGGAATAAAATGCGAAGCACCAGTGAGATTCGTGCGACCATCGCCACAGTTGTCCCGGGCCTTGAGCAGATGGCGGATATCGACCAGACGAAAAAAGAATTTTCAATTCCTGGTCGCGCGATCGACACGCTTGAGTTTCCAACCCTGGATGGAAAGGCCACGCTCTTCGCGCATGCGTTGCCGGCTGCGCCGACCGGTTTGCAACTGATGACGATTCGCAGTGAAGGTCAGTTCAACACGGTGGTGTATGAACAGGAAGATGTCTACCGCAATCAAACTCGTCGCGATGTGGTGTTGATGCATCCCGACGACATCGCTGCGTATGGATTGAAAGCGGGGCAGCGTTGTCGAATCAGCAGCGACGCCGGCGAGATGCGCGGACAGATGGTCGCATGCTTCGAGCAGATTCGCCGTGGCAGCGTGGCGATGTATTACCCTGAGAGCAATATTTTGGTGCCCAAGACGACGGATGAACTTTCGCGCACGCCCGCATTTAAATGCGTGGCGGTGAAAGTGGCGCCTGATGCATTGACGGTGCTTCGAACAACGCCAACACCGCCAGAAATTAGGACGGGCACCACGCGTGACAATATGAAGGCTTGCTAACCCAGGCATCACAACCCTTCGCATGTTGACCCGCGTTATGGCAGAAGTCGGTGTGAACCGCTTGTGATCTGCGGGGATCAATTTCCAAGAATATTTCGCTAGACTTTCAGCGTGCTTCAGCAGATTGAACAAGAAGAAATACAAGCGATCTGCGCAGCGAACAGCGCCACTGATGCCGTGTCGATGGAGGCTTGGCGCATCGCGTGGATCGGCACGAATGGTCGACTGAAAGCTTTGATGGACGCGCTGAAAAATGCGCCAGCGGAACAGAAACCCGCGCTTGGCAAGCGGCTGAATGCGATGAAGCGGGCGCTTGAAGCGGCCTTTGAATCGCGCAAGTCCTTGGTTGGAACCGAGAAGGTTGAGCCCGCGATCGATCTGACTGAACCGGGACTGCCTGCTGGCGAAGGTCGTCGACACATTCTCAGTCGCACCATCGCCGACATTGTGCAAATTTTCGGTCGCATGGGATTTGAAGTCGCCGATGGGCCAGAGGTAGAAGATGAGTGGCACAATTTCACAGCGCTGAATATTCCTGAAGGACATCCCGCGCGCGAGCCCACGGATAATTTTTACATGGGCGAGCAGTTGGGAGTGCGTCGTCTGCTTCGTACGCAGACCAGCACCGTGCAAATTCGAGCGATGGAAAATAAAAAGCCTCCGCTGAAAGTGGTTGCCGTGGGGCGGGTCTATCGACCTGATACGCACGATGCCACGCACTTCAGCATGTTCCACCAGATCGAAGGTTTGTATGTGGATCGTGGCGTGACCATGGTGGATTTAAAAACCACGCTGTGGCATTTTGCATGCGCCTGCTTTGGACCCGAGGCTGAAGTGCGCATGCGGCCAAGCTTTTTCCCATTCACCGAGCCAAGCGCCGAGGTGGATATGAAGATGAAAATCAAGGGAGAATGGCGCTGGGTTGAACTCGGTGGCTGCGGCATGGTGGATCCCGCGGTGCTGGAATCGGTGAAGATCAATCCTGAGCAGTTCACCGGTTTCGCCTTTGGACTTGGCGTGGAGCGCATCGCGATGCGTCGTCATGGCATCAGCGACATTCGTCTGCTCTTTGAGAATGACCTTCGATTTTTGCGGCAATTCTGATGACTGCTGCTCGACATGGCGCTGCAACTTTACGAGCGGTGCTTGGCTCGTTGTTCGTGGTGCTTGTCATTAGTTTCGGTGCGGCGGTTGTGGGTCGCAATTATTTCAACGAGCAAGATCGGCACGCGCCCTTTCAGCCTCCACCGACGCGGCAGATTCAATCGATCGCTCCGCGGGTTGTCGATGCACCGCTGGAACGCAGTGATCCGCTTCACGCATTGTGGTGCGAACGCGGATCTAACGCGGTGATTGAAGCAACAGCAGATGTGATGAGTGCACAGTTTGATGCTGGGCAGAGCGAGCAGTCGATGCAGCGAGCGTTATTGCGCGCGGAGGCGCAGTTGACCCAGGGACAGGTGCAGGCGGCGCTTGAGGGCAGCAATCGGATGCAGGAATCATTGAAAAAACACCCATCATTACTGGCGATGGAGCCCGCGGTGTTGGAGCAATCGGCGCGCATTCACATCGAGGCTGGTGAGGTGAATGTGCAGAAACTTGAAGCTCCACTTCGCGCCACCATCGAAGCGCGCGTGTTGCTTGGCACGGCCGTTCCTGTCGAAGCGTGGGCCACCCTTGGCACGCTTCACAAAGCGCGCGGTGATTGCCAGGGCGCCATTGAAAATTACGACGCCGCGTTGCGCGGACTTGATGCACCTGCATGGGCTGCCTTGCAAAGACAGATGCCATGGAGGTTGCAGATTCTCGCTTTGGTTGCGATGGATCGTGCAGACTGTTTCAGCACTATGGGTGCCAATGATAAAGCAACAGCTTCAGCGATTCGTCTCGCGGCCGAACTCGCATCGGCGCTTGGAGAAAATGATCCGCTGTCGAAACAGGCAGGCGATCTTCGTGATCAAATTGTGAACGCGGTTCCCTAAGGGCATGCAGGCGCGCACGAGATGAGCGCCTGCGGCAGACTTAGGTTGTGTAGTGCGAGTTCAATCGAACATAGTCTTCGGTTAATCCACTCGAGAAGAAGAAGTCGCTGCTTGCACCTAATCCAACATCAAGTTCAATGACAACATTGGCTTGTTTGAAGGCATTTTGTAGTGCGAATGCATCGGTCGCCACCGGCGCTCCCTGTTGAAATAAAGTGATGCCACCGGCGCGTACCACCAAAAGATGTGGATTTAATTTCGCGCCACTTCGACCTGCTGCGGCTACCACGCGCCCCCAATTTGGATCGCCACCAGTGACCGCGCAACGCACCAGTGTACTTGTCGCCACTGCTTGCGCCAGAAGTAACGCATCACTTGCGCTTGATGCGCCACGCACGCGCACCTCTAAGCCGCGTGTGAAACCCTCGCCATCTTGCACCACCATGCGAGCGCAATCGGTGGCGATCTCGGTGATCGCTCGCTGTAATGCAGCACGATCTTTTGCAATCCCCGCAACACTGCTGGCCAAGCAGAAGACGGAGTCATTGGTACTGGTATCACCATCGATTGAGATGCGATGAAAGCTGTGCTCCACCGCATGTCGCAACATGGCATCAAGGTCGCCTGAGGAAACTTCGGCGTCGGTGGTGATCACCGCGATCATGGTCGCCATGTTGGGATGAATCATGCCCGCGCCTTTGATCACGCCAGTCACGCGTATCAGACCGCCATCGGCCGACTCGATCGTGCGCGTGCTCATCTTGAGGCGCGTATCGGTTGTCATAATCGCTCGAACAAACGGCTCACAACTGCCTTCCATACAGACCGCGGCAAGCCTGGGAATGGCAGCGATGATGCGGTCGATCGGAAGCCGCTTACCGATGATGCCGGTGGAGTTCACCAGCACCGCGGAAGGCGTGCAATCACAAGCCGCCGCCACGGCATCAATCATGGTCTCGGCATCCGCCGCACCTTGTTCACCAGTGACCGCATTGGCGCAGCCCGAGTTGATCAGCAACGCACTGCAGTGGCCGCGGGAGTCTCGCAGATTACGGCGACTGGCTTGGATCGGTGCGGCGGCGAAAATATTAGTGGTGAACATAGCCGCTGCGTTCGCACCACCTTGCATGCGAAGCAGCGCAAGATCAGGGGCGCCATTTGACTTGATGCCTGCGGCAACGCCAGCGGCGGAGAAACCACGGGGCCAGGGTGGTGCTTCAATGACAACGGCCTCGGGGGCAAACGCGCTCATCAGACATTCTCCGTGTTCAAGTCTTGCACCATTGCGATCTCATCGCAGGCATGATTCTTCGGGCACTTCGCGCAATCCTTAGTCACTTTCTGTGGCAGGCTGTTGATGCTGACCTTTCTAAATCCGCATTTATCAAAGAAGGCGGGCATGCGTGTGAGTACAAAAACCCGCTTGATTCCAAGGCTTTTTGCCTTTTCCAGAAAAAACTGCACGAGGTGGCGTCCAAGACTGCGGCCGTGAAATCCCTCGTCCACGCCAAGGGAACGAATCTCGGCCAAGTCCGATTCGTACACCCACAAACTGGCGCAACCGCGCACCTTGCCGTCGACCACGGCGACGCCAAAGTCTGTGATCTTCTCCAAGATTTCTTCGCGGCTGCGTGGAAGATTTTCGCCCTTATTGCTCCATAGGTCGACCAAACGGCAGATGTCGTCAAGATCGTCCATCATCGCGTCGCGCACTCCAGTGGCGCCTCCAGCGGTCTTGCGTTTGGTGCGACGAGCCGTGCGTAAACTTCGCCGCGCTTCACGCACTCGCGCCAAGACTTGATCCGATGATGTGCCACCCGGCACGCTGCGCCGTTCGATCGCCGCATCCACGGTGAGCGTGACATAGACATCGCGCTCGACCATGGGCGCCAACTTCGCCATCTCTTCTACGCCCAGATCTTCCAACGGCTTGCCTTGGCGAATGGCCTCTCGTACAAGCAAGCCAACTTGACCATGCGCGTCGCGAAATGGAACACCCTTGCGAACCAAATAATCAGCCAATTCCGTGGCGTTTGCGTAGCCGGCGATCGCAGCCTTGCGCGCGCGTTCGCGGTTCACCTTCAGTCCGCGCAAGATTCGCGGTGTGATGCGCAGGCACATCGACAGCGTGTCCATGGAATCAAAGAGCGGCTCCTTGTCCTCTTGCAAATCTTTGTTGTAGGCAAGCGGCAGCGATTTGAAGGTGGCCAATGCTCCAGTTAATGCACCGATTACGCGGCCAGTTTTTCCGCGGATCAATTCGCAGGCGTCTGGATTTTTCTTCTGCGGCATCAGACTACTGCCGGTACTTACATCATCGCTTAACTCCACATAAGCGGCCTCGCCGCTGGCGTAAAAAATCAGATCCTCGCTCATGCGTGAAAGATGCAGCATGGCGATCGCACTGACGGCGAGAAGTTCTGCAACAAAGTCGCGGTCGCTCACTGCATCAAGACTGTTGGCAGTTGGAGTTTCAAATCCAAGATCCTTCGCAAGTCGCAGGCGATCGATCGGATAAGCGGTTCCCGCCAACGCACCGGAGCCAAGCGGGCATTTCAGCACACGATCGAGCGCGTCGCTGAAGCGATCAGCGTCGCGGCGCAGCATCTCTACATAAGCCAGGCACCAGTGGGCGAAGAGCACCGGCTGCGCCCGCTGAAGATGAGTAAAACCTGGGAAAACCGTGTCTTTTTCGCGTTCTGCAAGTTCCAGCAAACTTTCATTAGCGCCATCAATTTCCGCAAGTCGCATTCGAATCTGCTTCATGCACCACAGGCGCAGATCAGTGCTTACTTGATCGTTGCGACTGCGGCCGGTGTGCAACTTTTTGCCCAGATCGCCAAGGCGCGCAACCAATTCACGCTCCACCCAACTATGCACATCCTCATCGGTCGCCTTGGTGAGCAACGATGGATCGTTGGCCGCGAGCGCGCCGATTTCGCGCAGAGATTTTTCAAGTCGTGCGCGCTCATCCTCGGCAAGCACGCCTGCTCGCATCAACGCTGCAGCCCATGCGATGGAGCCTTCAATATCTTCCTGCACAAGACGACGATCAAATGGAAGACTGTCGTTAAATGTGCGGAACAGCGCATCCTGTTCGCCTTGCACTCGTCCATGCCAGATCGTTGTCACCGTGAGGCCTTGCTTTTTACTTGCACGACTGGACCAAGACCAAGCAGCGCACGAATGCGACTGGGCAATGAGAAGAGTCGGATAAATCCTTCGGCGTGACGCTGGTCATACACCTCGTCTTCGCCGAAGGTGGCAAAGGCGTGGCTGTACAACGAGTGCGGACTGCGACGGCGAGTTGCTGCGGCATTTCCCTTAAAAAGACGCACGGCAGTTTCGCCGGTCAGTGGCTTGGCCAGCGAAATAATCGCTGCCTGCAGACTTTCTCGCAGCGGACAGAACCAGCGTCCATCATAAATCACCCGCGCAAAATCGATCGCAAGTTGCTCGCGGAATTGCATGCTGTCGCGATCAAGAACCAACTGCTCCACGCCGCGCAGCGCCTCCATCAAGATGGTGCCGCCTGGAGTTTCGTAGCAGCCTCGACTTTTCATTCCGACCAAACGATTCTCGACCATGTCCACGCGCCCCACACCATGGGCGCCGGCGATTTCATTCAACATTTCCAGCAGCGCGATCGGTGGCAATTTCTTGCCATTCACCGAGACCGGCACGCCTTGCTCAAAGCCCACCAGCACTTCGATCGGCTCGTTGGGTGCGTTGGCGGGATTCACAGAGCGCATCCATACATCCTCCGGCGGAGCGTTCCATGGATCTTCAAGCGCGCCGCCCTCGTGCGAGATGTGCCAGATGTTCGCGTCGCGTGAATAAATTTTGGTTGCGCTTGCCGCGCATGGAATCTTGCGCTGATCCAAATAGTCCAGCATCGCCTCGCGGCTTCGCAGCGTCCAGGCGGCTTCGCGCCACGGCGCAATCACCCTTAATTGCGGGGCTAAAGCTGCAAAAGTGCTTTCAAAACGAACTTGATCATTGCCCTTACCGGTGCAACCGTGCGCCACCGCGTCACAATCTGTTTCCAGCGCCGCTTTCACATGCGCTTCGGCGATGCAAGGACGCGCGATGCTGGTGCCAAGCAAGTAGCGACCTTCGTAGGTGCATCCAGCCATCACCATCGGAAATACAAAATCTTTCAGGAACACTTCGCGCAGATCCGCGATCACACAGGCACACGCCCCCGAGTCCTTTGCCTTTTTCTCAATGCCAATAAGTTCATCCTTACCTTGGCCGACATCCGCAACAAAAGCGACTACTTCGCACTTGTAATGTTCAAGCAACCATGGAATCACGCAGCTGGTATCTAAGCCACCCGAGTAGGCGACGCAAATGCGGCGTGGGGAATCAGGGAGACCAGCATTGCTGGCGTTGGGACTTGGTGATTTTGTTACGACGGTTGTCATGGTGTTACTCCGATGCTCGGGTCGCTCGAGCGTTGCGTGCGAGAGGATCTGTTGCTGGTGTTGTAATCATGTTGAGAAGCAGCGCATTTTGAATGTGCATGCGATTTTCCGCTTGATCAAAGACGATGCTGCGGGCGCTGTCAATCACCTGATCGGTGACTTCATGGCCACGGTGGGCTGGTAAACAATGCATAAACAAAGCCTTTTCACCTGCTTTCGCCATCAACTCAGCGTTCACTTGATAGGGATACAAGGTTGCCTCGCGCGCGGCGTTATCAGCATGCCCCATGCTGGTCCATGTGTCGGTGTAAACCGCAAAGGCTCCGACGACAGCAGCGGTGTCGTTGGTGATTTCAATATTTGCTCCGCTGCGGCAGGCGCGCGCCTGCGCGTCGCGGATCACATTCGCGTTGGGTTCGCAGCCGACTGGCGTGACCACCGTGATGCCACAACCAACGGTCGCCGCCATTTCAATCAGGGAGTGGCAAACATTATTGCCATCGCCAATCCATGCGATGCGATCATGTTGAAAGTCAAAGCCATGCTCAAGCAGTGTCATAAAGTCCGCCAACGCTTGGCAGGGATGATGCAAATCCGAAAGCGCGTTGATCACAGGAATGTCGGAGCTTGCAGCGAGACCCTCGATGGTGCTTTGATGCATCACGCGTGCGACGATACAGTCACACCAGCGCTCCAGGTTGCGGCCATAGTCGGCGATCGTTTCGCGCAGACCGATCGGACTACTTTGATGATCCAGATACACCGCGGTGCCACCAAACTTCGCGAATCCAATTTCAAAGGTGACCCGTGTGCGCAGTGATGGTTTTTCAAAAAGCAGCACAATTGACCGCTGTTGAAAGAGATCTCGGTAGGGGGTGTAATCGCTTTTAAGCAATCGCGCCTGGTCAAGCAAAGGCAGCACCTCGCCGGGTGACAGATCCAGTATGCGCGTCAGGTCTTTGGAGTGAAGTCTTCGAGTTGATTTAGGCACGGGTCGGCTCCTTGGAAAGCGATGGATAAAAGTAAGTGCCGACAGCGTTATCCGCTGCAAGAGATGAAACATGACGAAGGTCGCTCCATCCTGCGACCAGCACTGGAACATCTGCTGTGCTCGCAGCCTCAAGCGCGCAGCGAACCTTTGCGATCATGCCACCCGTGATCTGGCCTTCATCGATCATCGCTTGGGTACTCGTGGCGTTTAGTGAAACGATCACGCGGCCCGCAGCATCCTTCACGCCGGGCACATCGGTGAGCAACACCAAGCGCGATGCCCTCAGCAAGCGCGCGATGGCGGCGGCGGCTTCATCGGCATTCACATTCAGTGTGTAGCCTTCTGCGTCGAAGGCGATGCTTGAAAGCACAGGCACATATCCCGCGTGCAGCAGCGTGCGCAGCAGGCTCATATCGCCATCGACCACATCGCCCACGCGGCCAGGGTTGAAGTGAAATCGCTTGGAAACCTCGGCATTTGTGCTGAATCCATCCCCCAGCGTCAGTCCCACCGCGCGCACTCCGCGGGCAAGCAGCAGTCCGACCAGGCGCGTGTTCATTTGACCGGCCAACACACCGGTGATCTGATCCATGTGCTCGGGTGGCGTGAGGCGAATACCTTCGCGTTTCTGCGAGGTGATGCCAAGGCGCAGCAACTGTTCGTCCACGGCGATGCCTCCTCCATGCACGATTACGGTGGGCGCATGCATTAGGCAGGTGGCAAGCGCGTCGAATGTCGCCGAGTGCGTTTGCCATTGATCGAGCAACGCGCCACCCAGTTTAATCACCAGTGGATTCATCGGCGTGCCTGCTCCAATCCAGCCGTGGTTGCGTGCACGCTCGCGGTCATGCGTGCATCCAAACCACTCGCAACAGCATTGCACAACAGCAACCCTGTAGTTTCCGCAAGACCACATCGCGCGTTCATGCACTGCACTGCTTGGCCGCTGGCGCCCTTGACAAGATTGTCGATGCTGCTGACCACCAACACATGACCTGTCGCTTGATCCACCGCACAACCGATGTCGCAGAAATTCGTCTGCGCAACTGCGGCAATGCTGGGCCACTCGCAACTGGGAAGCAGTCGCACAAACGGCTCATTTTCATAGGCATTTTGCAATGTTTCTCGAAGGCTTGACTCGCTCGCGCCGGGCGCAAGTTCGGCATGCATGGTGCTGAGAATGCCGCGATCAAGGGGCAGCACATGCGGCGTGAATAAAATAATGCAGCCGGTCTCTTGCCGCATCTCTGGCTGATGTCGATGCTGCATGGGGTTGTAAGGTTGGAAGCTGACTTCGCAAAAAATATTTTTCAGAGAAGGCGTTCTGCCTGCGCCACTTACGCCGCTGGCGCTATCCACAATGACTGGCCGATCGACACGAATCACCCGCGCACTGACCAGTGGCTTTAACGCCAACGCCACGCTGGTTGGATAGCAGCCTGCGCAGGCAATCAAGTTGGCCGTGGCAAGAGCCTGGCGATTCTGTTCAGGTAAACCGTAGACCGCCTGCGTGAGCAACGCCGGGCTTGGATGTTCAAATCCGTAATGCAATGGATAGTCGCTGGCATGACGCAAACGAAAGGCGGCCGAGAGATCGATCACCACTACGCCTGCCGCGAGTAATGGGGCGGCCATCGCGGCACTGACCTCATGTGGAGTGCATAGAAATACAATCTGCGGCTTCAACGCAACGATGGCGTGCACACTGGCTACGCGCACTGGCATATCAACGACGCCGCGCAGCCTTGGAAAGAGATTTGAAAGCAACGGCTCGGCTTCGTCCGCACGCTTATCACTACCAAATACACCAACGATTTCTGCAGCGGGATGCGCAGCGAGTAAACCCGCAAGTTCTGCACCGGTGTATCCGGCGGCGCCAACAATGACAGTACGAATGGTGGGTTTCATATTGTTGTCTAGCGGCGGGCAGGGCGACGCGCGCGATCACCGTGCAGCATGCCTTCAAGTCGACGCGCCATTGCGCGGGCAAGCGCCGGACTTTTTGCTGCAAGAAAAATTGTGTCATCGCCGGCGATGGTGCCAAGGCTTCCATCAAGTCGCGTGCGATCCAGTTCAACGGCAAGAGGTGTCGCATGACCAGTGCGAGTTCGTAGCACCACCATGGTGCCACCAATCTGCACACTGAGTAGATAGGCGCGCACAGCAGGCCCCAGATCACTCGGCGCACTCGCTGCCTGATCGGGCATGCGCCAACCATCGGGGCCTTTTACCACGCCAAGATCCGCCAGGTCACGACTGAGAGTGGCTTGCGTTGTGGCGACACCTTCGCCCTTCAGTCGACCCATTAAATCATGCTGACTCACGATAGTTGCATCGCCAAGCAAGCGTTCAATCGATCGTCGGCGTTCAATGCGGAGACTGGCCATTGCATAATTATTCACAATTATGCAGAGCATGTCAAGCGCAAAGGAAATTATTTTTCCTGCTTATGCACGCGACACCAGCGCGCGCTCGTCACTCTTCCTGAGCGGCGGTCATTGGAATCTGCAGTGCATTTTCCTGTGTTTCTGCTGATTCCTTGGGGTGTGACGATGCATCGGCTACCTTGGACTTCTTAGCAGCGGCAGGTTTGGCCGATGGATTTTTGCGTTTCCATGAATCCACCTTCGCTCGATCCGGTGCGATCACGGCGGTTAAGCGCTTGCCGGCAAGTCGTGGCGACATTTCCAAACGACCAAGCTCGCAGAGTTTCTTGATCACATCGTTCATCTTGGCTTCACCAATTTCTCGGTGCGCCATCTCGCGTCCGCGATAACTGGCGACTAGTTGCACCTTGTGTCCATCGAGCAGAAAGCGCAACGCTTGTTGCACGCGGATGCCCACATCGTGTGGATCGATTTTCATCGAGCGGCCCAGACGAACTTCTTTGGTCTCGCTGCTCTTGGTCTTCTTACCCTGGCGATCCTTCTTGCCCTGCTCGTATTTGTATTTTCCAAAGTCCATAATCTTGCAGACTGGTGGCCGCACATCTGCGGCGATTTCTACAAGATCAAGACCCGCCTCAAAGGCGCGGCGACGGGCATCATCGGTTTCGACAACACCAACCATCTCGCCGTTCTCATCGATCAATCGAATGGGCGTGATGCGAATGCGATCATTAATTCGCGGACCAAAATTACTATCAGGACGGCCCATCGGTGGGCGGCGGGGCGGAAGAGAGCTAATGGCAGATTCCTTTGGCGACGATGCAATGAAAGTGAAACAGCCACGCGCCGTCGTTGGCGACGATGGTCTGAACCGGATTGACCGGGGCGACTCGAACCAATGCGTTCAAGAGAACCACATTGATACGAAAGGAACTTGAAACATGCAGTCGTGATCCTTGGAGTCGCGAAGCGGCATGGGCACGCGCCCACACCTGTATGCGTGAAAGTATCACCCAGAATAGGGTACATGCAAGCCAAATCACGCAGGAATTTGTGGGTTTACAAAGTTCACCCTTGCATCACTTGCGCGAGTGTTGTGATAGAACGACTCGAAGCCTCGTCGGCAAGCGCTTGCACGAAGGCATCGAAGCTGATCTCGCCCGCATTCTCAGCCTTTCCACGCAGTCGCACGCTTACTTTTCGCGAGTCGGCATCGCGCGGACCCACGATCGCCATCACTGGCACTTTGACCTCGGCGGCAGAACGAATTCTTCCTTGAATGCGCTCGTTGCCCGCATCCATTGTGGCGCGCAGCCCCTTGGCTTTCAATGCGGCAAGCAATTCGCTGGCATATCCCTCGCTTTTATCGCTGATCGGAAGCACCCGCACTTGCTCGGGTGAAAGCCACAATGGAAAGGCGCCGGCGAAATGTTCGATGAGCACGCCGCAGAAACGCTCCATGCTGCCGAAGGGCGCGCGATGAATCATCACCGGTCGATGCGGCTTGTTGTCGCTGCCTTGATATTCAAGAGCAAAGCGTTCGGGCAAGTTGTAATCCACCTGCACTGTGCCAAGCTGCCAACTTCTTCCGATCACATCGCGGACCACGAAATCAATCTTGGGTCCATAAAACGCGGCTTCGCCTGGCTCCTCGCTGAAGGCAACGCCCAGCGACTTCGCAGCATCGCGACAGGCATTCTCGGCCTTCTCCCAATTCTCTGGACTACCAACATATTTACTGCTATCGGCATCTCGAAGTCCCACGCGTACGCGGTAGTCGTTCATGCCAAGTGTGCCGAAAATAATTTTTACCAACTCCAGGCATCCCTGCAACTCGGCGGCAACTTGATCTTCACGCACAAACAAGTGCGCATCGTCCTGGGTAAAACCACGCACGCGCGTCAGTCCGCCGATCTCGCCAGATTGCTCCCAGCGATACACCGTTCCAAATTCTGCAAGTCGCACTGGCAAGTCGCGGTAACTGCGCGCTTCGCTGGCATAGATGCGAATGTGATGCGGGCAATTCATGGGCTTCAACAAATAGCCCTCGATTTGCCCATTTTCCAAGCGATTTGCAAGCTCGCCGCAACTGCAACCCTCGGCGGCGAGCAGCGCCATGGATTCGTGATCCACGATCGGCGGATACTGGCTTTCGCGGTAATAAGGATAGTGACCACTGGTGCGATACAACTGCAACTTGCCGATGTGCGGAGTGAACACCTGCTGATAGCCCTGCTTGCGCAACGCCTCGCCGATGAATGTTTGCAACTCTTGTCGAATCACTGCGCCGTTGGGAGTCCACAACACAAGACCTTGACCAACCATCTCGTCGATATGAAATAATTTCAACTGCTTGCCAATCACGCGGTGGTCGCGCGCCTTGGCTTCATCAAGAAGTTTAAGATGCGCCTCAAGCTCGGGCTTGGTGGCGAAGGCGATTCCATAGAGGCGTGTCAGTCGATCGCTGGTCTCGTCGCCATGCCAGTAACTGCTCGCAAGGCTCATCACTTTGAAGGCGCCGATGCGGCCGGTGCTTGGCACATGCGGACCGCGACAGAGATCTTCCCAATCCGTGCCGGGTACGCCGGTGGCATACCAACTCAGTGAGGCGCTGCCGGCATCGCATGCGCGCGTGGCGTTGTCCAACTTGTACTTGCTGCCCTCGGATTGAACTTTTTTCAGGCCCTCGGAAGCCGCCATCTCATAGCGGGTAAATGCGCGATTTTCCCCGACAATTTTAGCCATTTCCGCTTCGATGTTGGCAAAGTCATCCGTGCTGGCAACATTGCCTGCAGGGAAAGCCATGTCGTAATAAAAACCTTGTTCGACAGGAGGCCCATAGACCAATTGTGTTCCAGGAAATAATCGCATGATGGCCTCAGCCATCACATGCGCTGTGCTGTGACGAAGCAGAAACAGAGCGTCGGCATCAGCGCCGCCCTCGCGACTTTTCGCGGTGACAATCGCAAGCGATGCGTCGCGATCAATCGGCGTGCGCAGGTCGCTCAGTTGTCCATTGATCTTTGCTCCAAGCGCGGCTTTGGCAAGGCCGGGACCAATGTCGGCGGCGACTTCGGCGGCGGTAATGGTGCGGTCGTAGGTTCGAAGGGTTCCGTCGGGCAGCGTGATGACTGGCATATTCAGGGTCGCTCGGTTCGTGCGGGCGGGAAAAGTTCGCGCTCGTTGGGCAATGGTCGTGGGCGGTTTTGCAGTGTCACCATTTCGGCGGCGAATTCTTCGATGCTGGCAAAGCCATAGTGCTCACTCGCAAAGCGCACATAGGCGATCGGATCAAGGTCGCGTAGGCGCGCGGCAAGTCGCCTGCCGATTTCGGCGCTTTCAACTTCGCGGTCGAATTCGCGGTGCAACGCATCTTCTAAATCTTGACAGAGGCGATCCTTGAGATCTTGCGAAATAGGCCTTTTTCCGCAGGCAGCTTGCAAACCACGCGCCAAGCTGGCGGGGTCAAATGGCACGCGGCTTCCATCGCGTTTCACCACCATCAATCGCGCGGCGCGCTCGACCCGTTCATAGGTTGTAAATCGCTTGGCGCACCCAAGGCATTCGCGACGACGACGAATCGCCGAACCATCCTCGCCCGGACGGCTGTCGATCACCTTGTCATTATCAATGTTGCAGAAGGGACAGCGCAACGACTACGCCTCCTCGATCTCTGCGACCTTCTTGTTCATAATCTCGTCAACGCGGGTGGTGTGTTTCTTGGTGAACTCGTCGATGTCTTCCTTGCAACCCTTTGCGCCGTCTTCGCTGATGCCAGATTTTTTGTCGGCAACCATCGCGTCCACAGCTTTGTTGGCGTCGCGGCGCTCGTTGCGAATGCTGATTTTGCTCTCCTCGGACAACTTCTTCACCTGCGCCGCAAGTTGCTTACGACGATCGCTGCTTGGAGCCGGAACACTAATGCGAATCTGATTGCCTTCCACCTGCGGGTTCAGACCCAATCCCGCCTTCTCGATGGCTTTCACAATTTCATTTTTCGCCCCTGGATCAAAGGGCTTTACCAACAGTTGCGTGGCTTCGGTGACATTGATCGCCGCCAACTCGCGCAGGTCGGTCAGACTTCCGTAATAGTCAACCTTCACATATTCAAGCATGGCCGCGTTGGCGCGACCTGTGCGCATTCCCCGCAATTCTCGCTGTAAATACTCCAAACTTTTTTCCATGCGCTCTTCGCATTCCAACATGATGGTGTCAAGATCCATGCGTTGCTCCTGTGGGTAAGAAAGTGCAGAGTAGCAGGGCAATTGAAATCGCCGCGCCACGATTGACAGATCACCGATTACCGATCGTTGACGAATGTTCCAATCATTTCGCCCATCACCGCGCGCTTCACATTGCCGGGTGTGCGGAAATTAAAGACATGCACTGGAAGCCGATGCTCCATGCACATGGTCATGGCGGTTAGATCCATCACCGCGAGTCGCTTGTCGATCACATCGATAAACTTGAGCGACTTATAGAGAGTGGCCTTCGCGTCTTTGCGTGGATCGGCGGTGTAGATGCCATCCACCTTGGTGGCTTTCAGTAGCACATCTGCTTGCAACTCAACCGCACGAAGACTTGCGCAGGTATCGGTTGTGAAAAAGGGATTTCCAGTGCCCGCAGCAAGCACGATAACGCGGCCTTTTTCCATGTGCCGTAGGGCGCGGGCTCGTATAAAAGGCTCGGCCACCGAAGTGATATGCAACGCGGTGAGCAGGCGACTTGGCACGCCGATCCCTTCAAGCGCCTCGCGAAGAGCCAGTCCATTAATCACTGTTCCCAACATGCCCATGTAATCGGCGGTGCTTTGCGCGATGCGACCGGTTTCCGCCAAGCGCGCGCCGCGCACAATGTTGCCGCCACCGACCACCACCGCAATCTGCGTGTTGGGGCAGGCTTGCTTGGCATGCGCGATTTCCCCTGCGATCACAGCGAGTTCATCAGGCGAAATGCCGAGTTGACCCTCTTGCGCAAAGGATTCTCCGCTCACTTTCAGCACCACGCGTTGATAGGGTTTGGTCATAGGGTTCTCCACAATGTTGATTCAACGGCTTTGCAGTCGATTGGTCAAGCCAAGAGTGGCTGTAGTTTCCCTAGAATCTAGAAAGTGGCTCGTTCGGGCTGCACAACGAACCGTGAACGAGCCTGCATCCACATCTTTCACTGCACTTACAAGCGCGCGTGCTTCGATCTATCGACGCAGCGTCTGGCCGGTGTTGTTGGCGTCATTGGCTTTGTCGATTCCGTTGCATTTAGGGTTGGCGTTGTGGTTGGAAGGTTTCGTAGTGAACGCGCCGCTTCCAACGCAGCAAGCGGTGTTGATTGAAACCACATCGTTGATGTCGGGGGTGGATGCTCAAGAGCCCGCACCCGTTTTGCAACCAGTGTCGATGCCGGCGTTGCCTATGGAAAGCGCGCAGCCGCAGCCGATGCAGTGGCAGACATCGGCCATCGCGGGGAGCAACGACGCGACACAAGCCAGCGCATTCACGACAGCGGGTGAAGTGGACGCGGTGCCATCGCTTGCACCGAGCGTGTCATCGATCTCCGCATCGGGCGCGGCGGGCGGCGGCATCGCCAGCACCACATTTTTCGGTGCGCGCGCCACCGGCAAGCGATTCGCTTTCGTGGTGGATAAAAGTGGAAGCATGAATTCAAATTCTAAGATGCATCTTGCGGTGCAAGAACTTCTCCGCAGCGTGCAGGCGCTCCCAGACTTCGCGCAGTTTCGCATCTGCTTCTTCGACACATCAAACATTGTTTTTCCTGAGCGTGGATTTCGCAAAGCGCGGGCTGCGGATGTGCAGCAGTTGGCATCGTGGGTGACAGGCATTCGGCCCACGGGGGGCACCATGCCCAAGGTCGCGTTCGATCAAGTGATGAGCGATGGGTCGCTGCCAGATGCAATCTTTTTTATGACTGATGGACAAATTCCTGCCGAAGATCCAGCGTGGATCGTGCGCCGAGTCACTCTAGTAAATGGCTGTATTCCCGTGAATTGCGTGGCATTTGGTGATCCTGCAGCGGCGCAACAATTGCAGATGATTGCCAACGCAACTGGCGGACAATTTCGGTTCGTGCCGGTCGGAGGCGGTCGATGAAACGCCACATCATGCCGATCAAATCGCGGATGCTGTTGAAGGTGTGCCACGCGCAACTCTGCGCACTATGGAAGTCACATGGCGCGGTCGTTGCCTTTGCGTTGATGCTGATGCCTGCGATGCTCGCTGCGACGGTGGATGCCACGATGCACACTGTGCAGGCACGACTTGCGCGCGCGGATGCGCTGGGCGCACAATTGTTGTTTACGCAGATCACGATACCGCAGCCAAGCGATTCGGTCGCTTACGCCGAGTGGCTCGACGCGGCTTCGCGCATCGCCTGGTCGGAAGGTGAGATGGATCGTAGTTTCGCTTTAGCGATGCAAGCGGTGGTGCTCTCCGAGCGCGCGGGCATTGCGTTGCCACCCCTCACGGAAACGCTCACTCCAACGCGCGCATGGATTGATCCATCGTGCGCGCTTCCTTTGCGCGTGGTGCCAACAGGCGACGCGGGTGCAAACGCACAGGTGCTCGCCGCGCAGTTGATGGCGCTGGCCGAGGCGAAGCAACCTGGCGGTGCGTGGATTGTGTGGGCAGCGAAGTTGCTTGACGCCACCATCGCGGCGCCGGTCGCTGAGAAAAATAAAGATGGCAAACAAACACCCCAGCAAGCGTTGGCGCATCGACGCTTGGCGTTGCTTCGCGCTGCCTGCGAGGCGCGCAGCGGAGATGTGAAAAATGTCGACCGTGTGCTTGCGGAATTGCGCATGCTGTCGCGGCCAGATCAGCAAACTCAGGCTATTTCTCGCTGGTTTGAAGGGGAATTGCTCTTGCGCGTTTCACCGCGCCGCGATCCACAACTGGCTTCGTTGCGCTTTGTGCAGGCGGCCGCGGAGGCTGATCAAGCGCCTTGGCTTCGAGTGGCAGCGTTGCGACGCGCGGCCACGGCGCTTGAATCGATCGATTCAAAGGAGGCCGCCCGACTTCGGGCCGCCGCAGAGAAGGAGACACCATGATTCAAATTTTCACACTCGCGGCGTCGGGCAGTTTGCTGAAATTTATCACGGATGGAGGTGTGATTGGATACATTATCGTCGCACTCAGTGTGATCGCTGTGGCGGTGGGCGTGGCGCAATTCGCCACGATACGAGGCAGCGCGTTGATTCCTAAAGCATTGGTCGAGAACTGTCGTAGCCAAGTGCAAGCGGGTCGTGTGCAACGCGCCATCGATGTGTGCCGCGACCCTTCGCGCAGTTGCTACATCGGACGAATCCTCGCAGCGGGATTGGCGCGCGCCAGTGGTGGCGCGCTTGGTTTGTTGCAAGTGCGCGAGGCGATGCAAGAAGCGGGGGACGCTGAAACTGCGCGCCTGTATCGTTGGACCGACATCATCGCGGTGATCGCAAGCGTGGCGCCATTACTTGGATTGCTCGGAACGGTGCAGGGCATGATTGGTGCGTTCGAAGGTGTGGCCACTGGCGCAGTGAATGACGCGGCCTATCACGAGACCCTGGCTTCCAATATTTCGTTGGCATTGATCACTACATTTCAAGGCTTGGTGGTCGCGATTCCATGCACGGCGGCCCATGTTTTTCTGCGTAATCGCATCGAAGCAGTGGCCGCTCTCGCAGGTGAAATTGCAGAGGAATTCGCTGACACGCTTGAGCGATTGGCGGCCGAGATTTCCCGATGAAATTTCGATCTACCAGCCGCCGCGATTGCGCACCCGACATGACGCCGATGATCGATGTCACATTTTTATTGCTCATTTTTTTCCTAGTCACGGCGCAGTTGGCGCAACGAAGTCGAGGTGAGGTTCGTTTGCCCGTTGAGCAGGGCGAGCCCAATCCAGAAGTTTCGGCTTCAGGCTTGGTGGTGCTGGTGCAGGCCGATGGATCGGTGATGGTCGGGGATGCGCGGGTGCAACTGGATCGCCTGACCCAATTGGCGCGCGAAGCGAATACCAGAACAGGCACGCCACCAGTCGTTCGCGCGGATCGTGCCGCATCAGCATCGGCGTTGAATGGTGTGGCGCGAGCGTTGCAGGCTGCGGGCTCGCCGGCATTTCGACTCGCAACCAAAGTGGAGCGCGCGCCATGAGGTTTGGTCCTTCGCGTGGCGCGGATCGTGAGCGTCCACTCATCAATATGGTCAGCATGATTGACGCGACATTTTTGCTGCTGTGTTTTTTCCTAGTGACCAGTGGCATGGCGCAATTGGAGGGGCGACTGAGCGGCGCGTTGAACACATCCGCCGGCGCCAAGGGCGATCTGCAAGCGGTCGTTGTGGAGGTGCTTGGAACCCCCGGCGCGGTGTGGTATCGCGTTGCAGGTCGTCATATTGAAGGGGAAAAACAGCTACAAGTCATGCTTCAACCGCTTCCCAAGCAGCCTGGCGTGGCGATTCGAATGCACGATGGACCCTGCGTTGCGGATGCGGCGCAAGTGCTGCAAGCGGTTCGCGATGTGGGATTTGAAAGAGTCAGCTATGCGCCTGCGCAGTGAAGCATGCATCCTGTGCATCGGGTGCATCTGCGTTGTCTGCGCCATGGCGCGCGCGGAGTCTCTTGAAAAATTTATCAATCGACATGGGCTTCAGAGCACTCGCCTTGCCTGGCAACTCGACCGCCTGCGAGGCGCATCGCTTGTCGCACGGCGTGATGCCGCGCGCGAGTTAAGCCTTGAGTCGGCGCTGCTTGAAGTGACGAATGGTCTCGATGCCACGCAGCGCATCGGGGTACTGCAAGCGATCATCACAGAACTTCCACCGCAGGATCGCGCGGCCGCCCGTCCACGGTTGGAGTTGGCGCGTCAGCAACTTTCCCAAGGTGCGGCGATGCTTGAAGTAATGCGCGGCGCGGCACCCGATCAAGTCGCCGCAACAGCGGCGCTGCAGGCGATGTCGCAAGTGGAGCAGATTGTGCAGCCCTTACTTACCAGCGATAGCAGCAGGATTGATCTTCGTGATCCACTCGCAGGAGTGCATGAAACGGCTGATTTATTGGATGCATGGCGACGCACGCTGCAATCGTGGGCGGTGCTGCATGGCGCAAGGTCACCGCAGAGCGAGCAGAGTGCGAAGATTGAACTTGAACGCGCGATCCTTCTTTTTGCGCGCTTGATTGATGCCGACACAGAGTCGCCTTCGGTGGGCAACGCCAGCGCCGATCTGATGCGTACCGAACTTGGCGCCGACGCCGCGCTTGGTCTTGCCTGCGCTCTGCATGCGGTGGGTCGTGTGGACGCGGCTGCTTCGTGGATGCAAGCCATCGAGCGTCTGGCGCCGACTTCCAATGCCGCCAAGCGTTTGCCATTGTGGCGATTGGCCTTTGCGATGGATGTCGCGGATGTGAAGACGATGCGATCAATTTTAGAAAATATTCCTGCGCGGACACTGAGTCCTGGTCTGGCGATTGCATCGGCGCAAGTCGCGTCGCGAAGCACCAGCGCCGATGCCAACGCCGTAGTTGCAGCGGCGCTTGAATCCATGGATGCCAACACGCGCGAGATGTGGATTGGGCAACTGGCCAGCAGGCAGGGTCCGCTTCAAAGTCTTGCGAGCGCGATCAAGCAGGCGCATGTTGAACTTCCCGCGTGGCAGCGCCGTGATGGTGATGTCACAAAATCTAAGCAAATTGCTGCTGAATTGCGTCAAGCTGTTGATCGCAGCGGTGGGGTGGCGCCGACTGCGATGCAAGCGGATGCGCAGCGTTCGCTGGGGTGGGCGCTCGCCATGGGGGGTGATGATAGTGCAGCAAGTGCTGCATTCGAGAAGGCCGCTTCGTTGCAACCTGCGCTGCAGCCAGAATGTCTTTGGCTCGCTGCCATGCTCGAGCCGGCCACGGAGCAACTTGGAAAGCAGCGTCGCATACGGTTGTTGCTTCGTCAACGCGAAGTGGATTCGCAGGGACCTTACGCGGGTCGAGTCTGCGCATGGCTGAGTCGAATGGATGGATTTGAAAGCGACGCAGTTGCGATTGCCGTACTGCTGGATGTTCCTTTGACCGATCCCTTTGCCGCGGATGCCAGGGCAGAGGCTGCGCGTCGCATATTTCGCGTTGGGATGAATGATTCCCAATCCATCACATTAGCTGCTCAACGCGTGTTGCGTGCGACGCAGCCCGTGGCCTTCTCACCGATCGTCGCTCGTTGGCGATTGATTGCGGCGACCACGCCAGGCAGCGAAGATATTGTGGTGGCGGAACAAGCATTGCAGGGATTGTCGACGAAGCAGCAGGACGATGTCGCAGTAGTGACAGCGTTTTGCAGGCTCTGCGCATTGCAAGCAGATATGCCAAGGCTTCGGCAGACTCTTGCACAGGCCCCCGAATCATTGCGCGCCAAAGCAGCGCTTGCGGTGGCGTTCACTCTTGCGGGCAAGCAATCGCCCGAACGCGTGGCAATGGCGGTGGAATGCGCAGTGATCGCTGCCGATGAAAAGAGCGAAAATCCAGCATTTTATGCAGCGGTTTATGATCGATTGCTGCGCGCAGTGTTGCAGGCCGCCGATGCCGATGTGATGCTTACAGCCGATCTTGCAACTCGTGCCGCGCGCCTGTTACAAGCAAGTGGACTGCAGTCCAATGAAGTTTTATTTGCGATCGCCGAGGCACTTCGTATGTCGGGCCACGCCGATGAATCGGTGGATCACATGCAGGCTCTCAGTGGCACACTTTCGCAAGGTGGTGAATCATGGCTTCAAGCGCGTTGGCGATTGTTGCGCGCGTTGCAGTCCATTGACACCGCGCGCGCGGATGCCATGCTTCGTCAACATATGGCGCTGTTTCCAGAGGGTGGTGTCGAACCTTGGGGTGCGCGATTCCGCGCCGCGGCCACGATGCCGCAGGTCTCACCATAATGACGCACGCCGCGCGATTGGAATTGGTTCGCAAGGTGGTTCTTTCCAGCGGTGGTTGGAATCGAAACAGCCGCGCCGCATTGTTGGCATGGGCGACAGCACAAGGCATCAACGAAACAGATTTGGTGCGATTGGTGGTGCAGGCGATGCAAGTGACGCCACGAAGCGCTGCGATTGTGCAACCGCCAATCATTCGCATGCAGCAGTCCGCAGTCGACGCGCCTGGGCCAATCGTGCCCACGCAACCACACACTCGGTGGTGGCTGGTCGTTGCCTGCGTGATCGGTATCGCGTTTAGCATCGAACTAGCGGTTCAAATTTTTCAGCGAATTCCTGCAGTAAAAACAGATAAAAAGCCATTGGCCGTCGCCTCGCAAAGTCTTGAAAAATCTGTCGGCAACACCGACCGTACACAGCCTCCTCCGCCTGTTTCATTTCCAACCCCTCCATCGCTGCCAACGGCGGAGAGTGTGACAGCCATGCAGATTCCCGCGCCACTGGAGCAGCGTTTGCAATCGCCTCTGACTGCGGAAGCACTGCAGCGATGGCGGTTGGCGCATGCCGAGGCGCTTGTTGTGTGGCCATCTATGCCCGTCACACAGCGCGAAGAATTACTCGAGAGTCTCGCGGCATGGTTCGCGGAGAGTCCTTCGCGAGCAGACTTTGAAAGTTTGCGCGAGGTGGCCGAGAAAAATGAACAATCGATTCTGGATCCACACGACCACATGGTGGCATCGGCGTGCAGAGCGATGCTGCACGCACAGGTTCGCGGCCGTGAACATCTTTCGCCTGTCGCCGCCGGTGCTCAATACTTCAGCGATGATTCGGCGATGAATGCGTCGTCAGCACTGGAAGCCTGGGCGCTTGCACAAGTACCAGCACTTGAAACATCACTTCAACTTTCGGATGGACGCTCGCGGTGGGTTGGCTGGTTGCAAGCAGTCACCGCGCTCGAACCGCGACAAGCGCGTGAAGCATGCGTGTTAGTGGCCATCGAAGCGATCCTGCATGGCACCACTCGCCTCGATGGACAGGGGATTTCCGCAGATGTTTTAGGCTCCTTATTGAATACTTTGCCCAGTGGTCCACAGCAGTCTGGATTTGAGCAGGTGCGTGAAGGGTGCGTGCGTTGGTTGCGGGATGCGTCCATCACATCAAGTCGACTCTGGGCTTTCGGCGGTGTCTGGCGCAGTGGGGCGAATCCCCCCGACGCGTGGCTGCTGCCAGGCGAGCGTGATTCTGCTTCGGCGCGGGCGGTACTCGCGCAGCGTTGGAACGCTCTTGATGCCGTGCAAGCCGAAGCGGCATGGATGCCGTTGCTTGAGCGTTCCACTGTGTTACAGAGCGCGTGGCCAACAGAGGATGCTTCGCGAATTCAAAGATTGCATGCATGGCTGCATCTTCTTAGGAAAGCGACGGCATTACAGCGACAGCAGGATCCGTCACAGGTGGCCGCAGTGGCACCCAACACCAATCTTGCTTTGGCACCAGCCGTGGTGAAAGATGATCTATGGAGTGCGCGGCTTGCGGATGTCCGCACGGAAAAACGATTGGAAGCGTTGCAGTCCATGCGTTCCATGGCGCCACAGGAACTTGCCGTGCATGATGCGCTTGCACTCGCGGGCCGCGCACTTTCTCCGCAAGGACAAGATGAGCGAGTGCTTGCGCAAGACATCATTCGCAACACGCTGCTGCAGTCACCCACTATGTTGCAGGCGCTTGTGTGCGAAGTCGCTCTGGCGGCAGACCCTCGCAACGCGATAGACCTGATCGAAGTGGCGACGCGAAAAAATGTCGCGGGCGAAGATTTACAGCAGTTTCGCGCGCGAGCAATCGCCTATTTATTAGCTGTTATACCGCTAAATGATGTCAATTTAAAAATCGAGTCGGCCGCATTGCAACTTGCTGCGGAGGCGAATCTGTGGGCGGCTGATCAGGGTATTGTCACGCTTCATTCGGATGCCGCAGTCACGGCATGGCGCGTTGTACACACGGCACGGAAGCGATTTGAAACAGTGCAAATTTCAGAGAGCGCCAACACCATCATCGCTGATATCGATGCGCGTATTCGTCGACTGCAGCGACTCGCGCCTGAAGGTCCGCGCGGTTTCGCTGCGGCGCTCGCGGTGCTCTGCGACTTGCAGGCCGCTTGGCTATCAGTGCAGCAGCCGCAAAAAATACAGACGCTCGGACTGCTCGCAGCGGATGCAGCAACGCGTCGGATGGTGTGCACGAGCGCCTTGCAACAAGCAGCGATTTCGTTGCAGGTGATCACCACGATGCAACTTGCATGCGTCGGAGCACAGCCTCTTCAAATTCCTGCTGCGCAGATTCGTGTTGCATCGGTACATTCGCAGGCAGTGCAAGCACTTGCCAATGCCGAAGCTCTACTCGCTGAGGCAATGCCAGATGCCCCGCGAATTCGGGCGTTACTTTCCAAGGCGGTTTTGTGCGATGCATCAGTCGCTCACAGTGCGGCCTTCATTGAAGCCTCTCTTGCGCTGGGTGATTCCCGTCGCCACTGGCTTGAAGTTGCGGGTGTGCTCTGTGGTGGCGCCATGCTGCCCGCACTTGATCGCCAAGAACAAGGCTTGGCGCTTGCGCAAGCGATGGCGATGTGCCAACGCGGTCGAGCCGATCGAATGACAAAAACCAAGGAAAATGCCGCTATGTATGCTGCATTTGAAGGCTTTGCAAGCGAACAAGGCTTGTCAGTTGCACAAGCGATTGATCGCATGCGCGCTGCCGATGATCCGCAACACACGCTGCTGATGGCGCAACTGCAAGCAGCCATTTTGTATCGACTTGATGCCTCCGCATCTCCGTGGGTTGGCAGTCTTGTCACGCGAAGTGATACGCCAACTCCGGAAGTTCAAGCTGAGCTGCATCAGCACTAGACTGTTGCGCAAGAGTCGATTGACCGAGCACCTCAATACAGGACCAACGCTTATGAGAAACGAACCAAATCCCACAGAGACAGAAGGAGTTTCTTATTGAAGCGTTTGATGACTCGGAAGCGCCACCGACCCGATGAGGTTCATGCATGATTGGCCTATCGTGGCCAGAGGGAATCGTTGAGCGCTTCAACGAAAGACTGCGTAACGAACTGCTATCGAGCGGGTTTTTTTCGTCACTCAGGCGCAACGGTCTTACGCATCACAAAGTCATCCATCACAAATCCCTGGCCTATCTGCTGCACCAGCGACTCGGCTACCACAAACCCCGCGCGTTCATAGGCAGTGACTGCGCGTGCATTTAATTTATTCACACGAAGTTCCACCGTGGTGGCGCCTATGTGTGTCGCTTGTTGGAACACATACGCAAGCATTGCCTGTCCATGTCCTTGACCATGCAGCTCAGGCGCCAGATAGATTTTGTGAAGATGCAAAACCACTCCGCCAGCAAGTAACTCATGCCCTAGATACCCGACGGGCTTTCCGGCATGCATGGCGATTTCGTAGCGCACGCCGTGATGCAAATCCAGGGCAAGTTTTTGCGGCGAATACATCAAATCCAGCATGAATTCGATCTGTTTGTATGAAATCATGCCCGGGTAGCAGGTGTGCCAGATGCGATGCGCCAGCTCACGAATTGTTTCTATGTCAAGCGTGCTCGCCGATTGAAAGTGCAGCTTCATTGTGGTCACGCGCATACTCAATGAAACTCACACGCACCACGAACGCTGATCACGCAGCACCTTCGATCATCACTCGCAAGTCTGCGTCCATCGTTGCCGCACAATCGACTTGCCCGTTGCATACGGATCAATCTTCACACCTTTGCGAGTGCTTGCTCAAGATCATGCAGAAGATCATCGCCATGCTCAATGCCAACACTCAGGCGGACAAGATTGTCAAGAATGCCAAGCTGCGCTCGACTCTCAGCGGGCACGCTGGCATGAGTCATGATTGCTGGATGCTCGATCAGACTCTCCACGCCGCCAAGACTTTCTGCCAATGCGAAAATGTGCACATTTTCAAGAAAGCGACGGCTCTCTAAAAGTCCGCCCTTGAGCAAGATGGTGATCATGCCACCGAATGCCGGCTTACCATTCAAGCGCATTTGCTTCGTGGCGATCGCGTGCTGCGGATGATTGGCAAGCCCTGGATAGATCACCCGTTCAATCTTGGGATGTTTGGCAAGCCACTCCGCGATGCGCTTGCCGCTTTCGCAATGTCGATGCATGCGCACAGCGAGTGTCTTGGCGCCGCGCAAAGCCAAGTAGGCGTCAAACGGTCCCATCACGCCGCCGATAGCGTTCTGTAAAAAACGCAGTTTTTCAGCCAAATCTGCTCGATTTGTAACCAAGGCGCCGCCCACCACATCGCTATGTCCGCCAAGATATTTAGTCGCTGAATGCATCACCATATCGAAGCCCATCTCCAACGGTCTTTGCAGCATGGGTGTTGCGAAAGTATTATCGCAGACACTGATTGCGCCATGCTTACGGCAGATCGCCGCGATCGCTTCCAAGTCGACCACCTTTAAGGTGGGATTGGTTGGCGTCTCCACCCACACCATGCCGGCTTTGTGCTTGCTTAAGTGCGTTTCAAGTCGCGAGGCGTCGGTTAAATCAAGATAGGTTGGTGCAAGTCCAGCAGTTCGCGCACGCACGCGCGAGAGCAGCCGGAAAGTTCCGCCATAGACATCGTCCATGCACACCAGCGGCGAACCATGATCAAGAAGTTCAAGCGCGGTGCCGATCGCGGCCAAGCCACTGGCGAATGCGAAACCACCACAGGTGCGCTCATCTTGTTCGCTGAGACCGCTTGATTCTAAATTCGCCACGCAACGCTCGAAGGCAAATCGTGTGGCGTTGTGGCTGCGGCTGTATTCAAAGCCTTTGTGCACACCCGGACTTTCCTGCACAAAGGTGCTGCTGGTAAAAATTGGCGGCATCACTGCGCCAGTCGTTGCCTCGGGGTGCTGTCCGCCATGAATACAACGACTCTCAAGATGTAGATGATTGTGTGGCATCGGTTCTTTCGTGCATCAGGTGAACCACCAGCGACGCGGGGGGTTGTGCAAAGTTCATGTTTCGACGGGCGCAGAGAGCATTACAGCATCTTCTTGCGAAGATAGTGGATCAGATCGATGCGTGTGATAATGCCATGAAAGTGATCGTCATCAGCGACAATCGCCACGCGGTCGGCGCGAAAAATCGGTAGCAAATCATTCACGCTCGCGCTTGGTGGCAATGTCTCCAATCGACTGCTCATAAAATCACGCACCGGCTTCTTCGCCGCGTCGCTGCCATGCAGGAACGCCAGCAGCACATCACTCTCATCCAGAATGCCAACCACACGATCGCCCGCGTCAAGTACCGCCAGTTGACTTACGCCGTACATGTGCATGCGCTTGATCGCTTGTTGCACGGGCGTCTCGGGGCTGAGCACAAAATCTTCGTGATCCAAATGTCGTCGCGCGATCAGATCGCGCAGATCGCCGTAGGACTTTCGCAGCAAGAAACCATTGTCGGCCATCCAGAAGTCGCTGAACATCTTGCTTAAATACTTCGAGCCCGTGTCGCAGATCAGCGTCACCACACGCTTGGGCGTGGTCTGTTCGCGGCAATAGCGCAGCGTGGCGGCGAGCAGGGTGCCCACGCTTGAACCAGCGAGCACGCCTTCGGTGCGCAGCAATTCGCGGGCGGTGTGAAAGGCCTCCGCATCGGAGATTGCATAGGCCTTGTCCACCAATTGCAGATCCAAAATATCCGGAACAAAATCTTCGCCGATGCCCTCTACTAACCAGCTGCCAGGTTCCACAACACGATTTTCATTCACGAGCGGACTCAGGATGGAACCCACGGGATCAGCCAAAATCATTTGCAACTTTGGATTTTGTTCCTTCAGGTATTTGCCCACACCGCTCACCGTGCCGCCACTTCCAACACCAGCCACGAAGGCGTCGATGCGTCCATCCATCTGTTTCCAGATCTCGGGACCGGTGGTTTCATAGTGCGCTTGCGGATTCGCGGGGTTGCAAAACTGGTTCACATAGAAGTGGTCGGGCCTTTCCTTGGCGATGCGCTCGGCGATCTCTTGGTAATACTCCGGATGCCCCTTGGCGACATCGCTGCGCGTGAGCACCACCTCGGCTCCCATCGCGCGAAGATGACTGATTTTTTCATCACTCATCTTGTCAGGAACAACCACCACCAACTTATAACCCTTTTGCGCTGCCACCAACGACAGCGATAATCCAGTGTTGCCCGCAGTCGCCTCCACAATAGTTCCGCCTGGTTTTAATCGACCATCGGCTTCGGCTTTTTCAATCATGCGCACAGCGATGCGATCCTTGATGCTGCCGCCAGGATTTAAATTTTCCATCTTCACATACAACTCACAGAGTCCAGTGTCGAGTCGGTGCAGTCGCAACATCGGCGTGTTGCCGATCATCTCCAACACATTTCCAAAGACGGGGGCGGTCGGCGTTTCAATTGTGTGCGTTGCCATGCTTGGAAGTCTAACGGTTGCGCCTTGGGCGATCACCATCAGCGCGCCGCCTGTCCACGCATCCGGATCTATAAATTATTGGCTGTAAACGCGGCCCGCCACGCAGTGCAATCCGTGTCACAATTCGCAGATGCAATCGGAGGCGCGACATGGTTGGCGGCTTTCAACGCACGAAGGTGCGAAGGAATTGCTCGCACCCGGCGATGCGCCCGGCCGCGGTTTGCAAGTGGATTGGCTGCAATTGCGCTTGCCCGATGGTGCGCCGTCGCTGCGTGGTCAACCACTTGGTCGCGCGATTGGTTCCGCTGCGCGCACGGCGATCGATGCCACCGCTGGTCTGGGCTTCGATGCTTTCGCCATGGCCGCGATGGGTTTGCATGTACTCGCATTTGAACGCGACGCGTGGGTGTACGCATTGCTCGCACAGGCGCACGCCAACGCGCGTGCGGATGCCAGCATGCGCACCATCGCGCAACGCATGCGCATCATGCACGCCGATGCGCTTGCAGTGCTCTCCTTACAAGCGCCAGTCGATGTGATCCTGCTTGATCCGATGTTTCCACCAAAGCGAAAGGTTGATGCCAAGCCACCCAAAGCGATGCAAGCATTGGCGGCGGTGGTGGGGGAAGATGTCGACGCGGATGAATTACTCGCGGTGGCGTTGCGTGTTGCGCATGCGCGCGTGATCGTGAAGCGTGCGCGGCAGGCGCCACCGCTTGGCAACATGGCGCCTGATTGGATCATCGAAGGAAAGTTGCTGCGATTCGATGTGTATCGTGGCAAGGCCTCAGGTAATGCATCGAGCCAAGCCTCGAGCCAAGCCTCGAGCCAAGCCTCGGCGTGAAGTCGCGCGCACCACATCACGCAGCCACGTCGCATCCGTACACTCACACACATGGCCGTTCCGCGCTTTTTGCTTGAGAGTATTCCCGCCATCGGCGGCGTTGCGTGGCTTGACCGCGATGAGTCGCGGCATGCAATCGGAAGTCGTCGGCTCGCGGAAGGCGACGCAGTGGAATTGATCGATGGTTGTGGCGGCGTGGCCCAAGCGCGTCTTCAAAATCAGCGCAATAACGCTGGAAATATCGCAGCAACGGTCGAAAGTCTGCAGCGGCTTGCGCGCATCTCGCCAGCGCTGCATGTTGGCAGTGCGGTTCCTAAGGGCGATCGCTTAAGCATGTTGCTTGATGCGGCCGGTGAACTTGCAGTTGAAACCATCACCGCGCTCGCATGCGAACGCTCGGTTACGCCTGCGGAACGCATGATGGGCGAGCGTTCCGAGCGCATTCTTGCTGAAGCGCTGAAACAAAGTCGCGGTTCATGGCGCACCGAGTTGCGCACGCCCACCACACCGATCGATTTTGCCAACGCCTCCATTGCAGTCGGTCACAGCACTTTTATTCTTGACGCGCGTGGCAAGTCGCTGGCACCGCTTGCCGCGCATGCGCCACGCATTGCGTTGCTAATTGGTCCTGAGGGTGGCTTCACTGAAAATGAATATGCGCAGATGCTTCAGGCTGGAGCCATACCCGCGTCGCTTGGAGAGGGCGTGTTGCGTGTTGAACTTGCCGTCGCCGTCGCGTGCGGCGCGATCCGCTCGAATGCGTGAACCGCGCCGCCGCAACCACCACGATCAGTGGACCGCACCGGGGTCGAACCGGTAACCTCTGCCTTGCAAAGGCAGCGCTCTCCCAATTGAGCTAGCGGCCCGAGAGCAATCGAGTATACGAAGAGAATTCCTCAGCATGCCTTGCGGGCACAACAAACTTTTCAAAATCGCTAATTTTCCGCGGTTTGATAGGCATTTTTACATTCTGCTTGAAAGTCAGTTCGACTGTTTTGCGTCGCCGCCAGTCGAAGCATCGCTTGGCTGCGTCATGGCGTCTCTTCGAATGGTGAGAATATCGATGCTGCCTGGATCGACGATGTTCACTTTCAACGCCTCATCAAAACGCTGCGTGCCGCGGATACCGATCAAGGTTCCCAACATGGTGGTCATCACAGTAGGGTCCTTCGCGGTGATGTACGCCACGGTCTGACCCGCGGCTGGATCCGTTAAGCGGAACAACAGCGGCAAGCGCACGCCGTCATACACGGTGCTCGCATTCAAAACACCGACCACGGTGTAATCGCTGCGGGCTTCCATCGCGCGCTTGATGGCTTTCAACTGATCGGTGTCCGCATCAACGCCAGCGCGAAGCGACTTCAATTGTTGTATGCGCTCTTGCGCTTCGATTTGAATTTCAAGTTGCTTGATGCGAGTGCCGCTGAGACCTTTGATATCGGATTCGCAGAGTGGATCATTCACCAAGATCACATAGCGCTCCTTCAGCGTGACAAGTTCGGAGGAGCCCAGTGGCTCGGCTTTCACCTTGACCCAGATCGCTTCCAGATCGGTATGCGCGGCGCGGCGTTTTTCTCCAGCAATCTCCGCCTCGGTCTTCACGTTGGGCGCAGGTGATGGCGGAGTCATTTTCTTTGCGACGGGAATCGCAGTCTTCACTGTGACCACTGGATTTACAGCAGAATCTGGCTGGTTTTTCCCATCATTTAGATTTATAATCGCAGGTGGATTGGAAACCACATTCACATTCGTGGTTGCGCCCACTGCGGGTGGTGTGGAACTCTCCGCGACAATGGTGGTACCACCTTCGATCGCCGCAACTTCGGCGGCAGCGTTGTTGATGGTCGCTGGTGTCGTCGCCACCGATGCGGTCGCCGCAGCTTCGCCACGCGAGGCTCGACGAATGAAACTCATATCCACATAACCGATCGCGTTGGGAGGAATCGTTACCTTAAAAACTTTCTCGCGCTCGCCATCCACTTTTCCAACCACAGGAATCATGGTGCCAGCGGCAAGTTGTCCGACTGCTTTAAAACTTGCATCAGGATTTCCATCTGCACCGATGTTGGGTGCACGCACTTCGGTAGCGCTGACCACCGTTAACATTTTTCCATCGGCCGACAGCGTCACCTTGTCGTTGGCCAACACATAACCAAAGATGTTGCTGAAAGCCGGACCGCGGGTGTAAATCTTCGCCCATCCGAAGGACTCTTCTTGCACATCCACCACATCGCCGGTCATCAATCTTCCGAAGGGATAGGAGGATGTTTTACTTGGACCGCTGCGCAGATAGACAGAGTCCCCATTGATCGAAGCGGTGAAACTTTTGGAGGTCGGCGAGGCGACCGCGGCAGTTTGGGGGGGCGCGGCGTTGTTGTGCGCGAAGGCGATGCTGGTAGCCAGAAGCGAGCCAGCGACGATTGGAAGAATTCGGTCAAGTTGCATAGTGGGGGGATTCTAGGAAATACTCGGGGCGGCTACAGTGCCCGCCAATGCAGGGTTGTGGGCTTTCCATAAAAATGATGTTCACGCTGGCGCTGGTCGCGGCGTTGGCTGGCTGCAACACCACGGAAGAAGATCGCACAGAATTGCAGGGATTGCGGTGTTCGATGGACGCCGCGGTCTCGCGCGAGTTAGCCAATGCGCCCGCCGTGGATCCGGTGAAGCCCATCACACGCACCACGCCAGAAGTTTTTGCCGAATTACAACAGCGCCGCGCGCAACTTGATGGCATGGGTCCGCAGATCGCTGCGGGTAGCGCGGGACTGGAACTTGGCGTCGATCTCTATGGCAAGGACTATCCCGAAGTGGTGTTGTCATTGCAAGACGCGATTCGCATGTCGGTCAAAAATAATCTTGGTGTGCAAGGTTCACGATTGCAGCAGGGAGTGACGCAGGCGGAATTGGTGGCGGCACAAGCGACATTCGACGCCAGCTTTGTCGCAAGTTCGCAGGCGAACATCGCCAAACAGCCCACGCAGAATTTCGGTGGGATTTTGCCTGCGGATTTTGCAAATCAATTTAAGCAGTGGAGTTTTTCCAGTGGAATCCAAACCGCCACAGTGACTGGCGGAACATTTAATGTTGGCATGAACAGCACCTATTCAAAGTTGTTTCCAGAAAATTTTTATTCGAACAATCCAGCGTGGATCAATAGTTTGCAAATTGGATTCACGCAACCGCTGCTGCAAGGATTTGGCACCGATGTCAACATGGCGCAGATTCGATTGGCGCGCAACAATGATCGGCGTAGCTTGCAACAGTTGCGCCTGTCGCTGCTGCAACTCTGCCGCGATGTGGAGTTGAACTATTGGCAGTTGGTGTTGGCGCGGCAACGCGTGGTCGCCACGCAGTGGCTGGTGCGAGTGGGCATTGAGGTGCGCGATGTGCTTGCCAAGCGGCGCGCTTTCGACACCACGCAGGCGCAATACGCCGATGCAGTGGCGAAGGTGGAGGATCGAAAAAGTCAGGTGATTCGCGCGCAACGCGAGGTCACCGCTGCGGTCGATCGATTGAAGGTGCTGCTGAATGATCCTGCGTTGCCGATTGGCGACGAGACCATGGTGGTGCCCGCGGATTTCATGGTGGATCAGGCGCTGGCTTTTTCGTTGCGCGACGCTATTGGCACCGCGGTCGAGCAAAGTCCAATCATCACGCAGGCGCTTTTAAGTGTGGACGACGCCAGTATTCGTCAGGTGGTCGCCGACAATGGTCGGCTTCCAAATTTAAATCTGAATGCGCAGATGCAGTACAACGGCTTGGAGTCGGGTTACGGTGGAAGTTTGCAGGAGCTGAGCGAGGCGGGCTTCATGAATTATTTAGTAGGACTTTCATTCAATCAGCCGATTGGAAATCGCGCGGGCGAAGCCAACTATCGGCGCTCGCGATTGCAGCGTTCGCAGGCGGTGTTGGTCTATCGAAGCGCCGTGCAAAATTCTATTTTCGCCGTGAAGGATGCGCTGCGCAACATCGATGCGCAGTATCGATTAATCGAGCAGACGCGAGCCTATCGATTGGCACAGGCGGAAAATTTGCGTGCGTTGTTGGTGGATGAACAAACCATCGCTACGCTGACGCCGGAATTTCTGGCGCTTAAATTTCAGCGGCAATTGGAGCTTGCGAACGCGCAGGTGCAGGAGGTGCAGGCGCTGGTTGATTACAACACGGCGATCGCGCAGTTGTGGCAGGCGATGGGAACGGGCTTGCAGATGAACCGCGTGGAGTTGCAGGTGAGTGACACGGCGGGCGCGGGTTCATGATGTGGGGGCGGCATTGCGCGGGCGCAGAGCGAGTGAATTGTTTTTCGCAGGCGTCGATCTGCGGCCGAATTTTTGCGAATCAAGTGGCGCGTGGGTGGGCATGTGTTGTTGCGGGTGGGCCGCAAATTTCAATGACGCTCAGTGCATGTGACGGCGCAACCACAGAGAATGGCGGAAGCCCATGCCACACATAATTGCCAGTGATGACGCGGGTATTTGCCTTGCGGCGGATTGCATTCGTGCTGGCGGTGTCGCGGCGTTTCCAACGGAAACTGTTTACGGTCTTGGCGCAAGCACCTATCACGCCAAGGCATTGCAAGCGGTCTACGAATTGAAGGGGCGTCCCAATGACAATCCACTGATCGCGCATGTGGTGGATGCAGTGGATGCGCGGAAATTAGTGCGTGGCTGGGATATTCGTTGCAGCAGATTGGCCGCAGCGTTTTGGCCCGGACCGCTCACGCTGATTCTTCCGCGCTCTGAAGATGTTCCTGATGAAGCGGTGGCTGGTCTCGCCACGATTGCGGTGCGTTCACCCATGCATCCTGTTGCGCGTTCGCTGCTCTATGCGGTGGGTGGACCGATCAGCGCGCCGAGTGCGAATCGATCTGGACATATTTCTCCGACCACCGCGCAGCATGTGGCGCAAGATTTTTCGATGCATGCGGAGTTGCTTGTGCTTGAAGGTGGACGAGCTGGATTTGGAATTGAAAGCACGGTGCTTGATATGAGTGGTGAGCTGCCGGTGATTCGTCGACCAGGCTCGATCACCGCGGAGGCGCTGCGGCGTTTCATCGGCGTGGTGGAATTGGCGGAGTCTGTGCAGCAAGGCATAAGCCCTGGAACAAGTTTCATGCATTACGCACCGGACATGCCCGCGATCATGGTTCCATCTGCGCGGCTTGGTGCATTTTTAGGAGCGTTGCAAATACCGGTGGCGGTGTTGGTGATGCCGGAGACGGAAGTGAAACCGCCGCATGTCGCCATACGCATGCAGATTGACGCCGAGGGCTACGCGCGCATGCTGTATGCGCGGCTTCGCGAAGCGGAGGCCACCGGCCTCTCGCAAATCGTGATCGAAGAACCATCTGGCCGCGAAGGCGTGTGGCTCGCGGTACTCGACCGCTTGCGCAGGGCGACGATCCAATAACAGGGACAGTCCCCGTTATTCGGACCTTTACAATAACAGGGACTGTCCCTGTTATTGGGACTTTGTAGCAGGCGATTTACGGTAGCGGAATTTTCAGATTTTTTTCAACTGCGCACTCTTTCGCGCTTTCGTATCCCGCATCCGCATGACGAAGGACTCCCATCATCGGATCATTCGTCAGCACGCGCTCCAGACGCACCGCCGCCTCGGGCGTTCCATCCGCAACAATTACCTGCCCCGCATGTTGGCTAAATCCAATGCCCACGCCGCCGCCGTGATGAAAGCTTGTCCAACTCGCGCCACTGGCGATGTTCACCGCAAAATTCAAAATCGCCCAATCACTCACCGCGTCGGTTCCATCAAGCATGCCCTCGGTTTCACGATTGGGACTCGCCACGCTTCCGCAATCCAAATGATCACGACCAATCACAATCGGCGCCTTCACCTCGCCCTTCGCAACCATTTCATTGAAGCGCAGCCCCGCGAGATTTCGCTCGCCTAAACCAAGCCAACAAATTCGCGCAGGCAATCCTTGGAACGCCACACGCTTTTGCGCCATGGGAATCCATCGCTGCAACCCCTTGTCATGTGGGAAAAGTTTCAACACCTCTGCATCAGTCGCCGCGATATCCGCTGGATCCCCCGACAACGCCACCCAGCGAAAAGGCCCGCGCCCCCTGCAAAATTGCGGGCGAATATAGGCGGGTACAAATCCAGGAAATGCAAATGCATCTTGAAATCCATGGTCCAGCGCGCGCTGACGAATATTATTTCCATAGTCAAAAACCTTCGACCCCTCACGCGCGAAGTCCACCATCAGACGCACATGCGCATCCATGCTCGCCATGCTGCGGCGTTGATATTCCTCTGGATCACTTGTGCGCAACACATCCGCCTCTGCCCGCGTGATGCCATGCGGGTAATAACCCTCCAGCGGATCATGCGCGCTTGTCTGATCGGTCAGCGTGTCGGGAATTATTTGCCGCTGCTTCAATCGCCGTAGCAGATCGATCGCGTTCGTACACACACCCACACTGATCGCCTCGCCGCGTTTCTTCAAGAGCAACGCGCGATCGATGGCCTGGTCCACATCCTCGAAAATCTCATCGAGATAGCGATCATGCACTCGTTTCTTCAAGCGCTGCATGCACACATCCGCAATCAAACAAGTGCCTTCGTTCATCGTGATCGCGAGCGGTTGCGCACCACCCATGCCACCACAACCCGCCGTTACATTCAGCGTGCCCTTCAGCGTGCCGCCACAATGTTGGCGCGCGCACTCGGCATAGGTTTCGTAGGTTCCCTGCAAAATGCCCTGCGTTCCGATGTACATCCAACTTCCCGCGGTCATCTGCCCGAACATCATCAGACCGCGCGCGACGAGATCGTCGAAGTGTTCCTGCGTCGCCCAATGTGGCACTAAATTTGAATTTGCAATCAGCACTCGCGGCGCATCCACATGCGTTCGCACCACGCCCACCGGCTTGCCGCTTTGCACCAGCAGCGTTTCGTCCACATCCAAACGCTGCAGACTTTGCACGATCGCATCAAAGCATTCCCAATTGCGCGCCGCTTGTCCGCGACCTCCATACACAACTAAATCTTCAGGACGCTCCGCAACTTCGGGATCAAGATTGTTCATCAGCATGCGCATTGCCGCTTCGGCCGCCCATGTCTTGCAAGTGCGTTGCATTCCACGCGGAGCTCGAATCACGCGCTGTGATGAAGTGATGGTGGTTGGCTGCATGCGCAGACTCTAGTCGAGCATGCCTACGGATTCGAATTAAAATCTGAAGCGATTTCATTGACCTATCTTTCAGCGCACCGCTGCTTGTCGGGTTGTCCCAACACAATGGAAGGGAGTGCAAGCCTGTCACAACCCCGCTCCGCCCCCGCAGAGTGCGTCAACGCATCCATGTACCTGCGGCAATCGCCTCCGCAACAGCCTGCATATCCGCAGCTGGACTTCGATCGCCCATCAGTGGCCGCACTAAACTTCGAACCTGATCGTGCATTCGCTCAACGCCAGCACCAGATCGCAGCGGCCGATGAACTTCAAGCGCCTGCGCCATCACGATCAATTCAATCGCCACCACTTCGCGCACCAATCGCAGAGCGCGGTCAAGTTGCCAACCCGCGAGCGGACCGAAACTGTTGTAATCCTCAATGCCTCCGCAGGTGCTCACATTGCCAACGCTCGCCGGATGCGCGAGCGATTGCAATTCATTCACACATGCCGCTGCGGCGTACTGCACAATCATCAAGCCACTTTCCAAGCCAGGATTGGCCGCAAGATGTGGCTTCACAGGATTGAAGCGATCGTGGCCGCTTAACACCCAAAAGGTACGGCGCTCGCTGATTCCAGCGACATGACAGAGCGCGATCTTTGCGGCATCCATCGCGATTGCCAAGGGCATGCCATGAAAATTTCCGCCACTGACAATGTCAAAGCCGCCCGCCGCATTCGACACCACTAAAGGATTGTCGGTGACTGCTCCCAATTCCCGCTCAATCACCGCGCCCTGCATACGCAGTTGATCCATCGCCGCCCCCAACACCTGCGGTGCGCAACGCAACGCGTAGGGATCTTGCACACGCGGATCATTGTTGCGGTGTGAATGCACAATCTGTGAACCTTTCAGCAATTCGCGCAGCAACTCTGCGACAGCGATCTGCCCGGGCTGGCAACGCGCCGCATGAATTCGCGAATCAAGCGGCGCATCGCTTGCAAGACATGCGTCGATGCTCATCGCCGTTGCGCCAACTGCGGCGTGCAGCACTGGCTCCAGAGCGGCAAAGGCAAGCGCGCCACGCGCCGCCATTAAATGCGTTCCATTCAACAGCGCAAGGCCCTCTTTGGCTTCCAACGAAATCGGTTGAAGGCCGCATGATTGCAGCGCGCTCGCCGCCGACATGCGCACGCCATCTTTCTCAACCTCGCCCTCCGCCAGCAGCGCAAGGCAGGCATGCGCAAGCGGGGCAAGATCTCCGCTCGCGCCCACGCTTCCGCGCTCAGGCACAATCGGCGTGATGCCGTGATTCAGCAGATCAATCAAGCGCTGCACCACCACCACGCGCACACCGCTGTGACCACGCGACAGACTCGCAGCGAGTAACAGCAACATGCCGCGCACAACCATGGTTGGCAACGCATCGCCAACACCAGCTGCATGCGAGCGCACAAGATTTTGTTGCAGATCACGCAGCGCATTCGGCTTCACACGAACATGCGCAAGCGAACCAAAGCCAGTGTTCACGCCATAGACCGCGACCTCGCCTGCGGCCACTCGCGCGACCGCCTCATGCGCAATGCGCAGGCGCCCGCGCGCGACATCACCCAACGCAACCTTCGTCACACCAATCGCAACATCGCGTACATCTTCGATTGCAAGCGGGGCGCCATCAAGCGTGAGCACATCAAGGGCATTCATCAATGCAAGATAGCCTGCCTCACACTTGGCATGGGTGCAATGTGAAGGTGCATCAACTTGAAACTATGACACCCCATCTCATCGAGTCAACTCAAACCGTATCCGCGCCGATGGATTGTCTGCAACCCACGCATCACACTGTTGTCCAAGCGCCGCACGGTGATCGCATCACCAAGCGTGCCTCGCAGTCTCACCATCCGCCGAGCCCAACCACCGAGTTGCGCCCGCGCGTTGAACTTCCCACAATCCACCACATGGACAACGGTTGGCCACGCACTATTCTTACAGCACTCTGCGTGATTACATGCGCATTGCTTGGGCTACTCGCAAGTCAATTTGTTGTAGGTCTGCGTGGTGTCGCAGCGCCTGCGATCATTGACGCAAGCAGTCCACGCATGGCAGCGATCGCAGTGATGTTGTGTTTTGGCGGTGCGGTCGCTCTGGCATGCCTGCTCTCGCGTCCGATCAATGCGGTGGTCTCGCTATTCGCCATCGGCTGCGGCGTCGCTACTTTCACCATGCGTTGCGGAAATATCAGCGATGCAGTCTTCCAAGCAACGCACTTTCGATTGCTTGGAGCAGAAACATTATTCTGGTCATGGTTTGTCGCCTTCGCTGCGATTGTCGCGTTTCGTATCGGAGGTGCGTTGCCCGATGTTCCGTCGCCTGATCCAGAGCAACCCTATTTGCAATCATTGTTTCGAAAAAAATCATTGCTCATGCTTCTCGCCGCCTTGCTGGCCCCTGCAATTCTTACATGTACTCTGGTTGGTGCGAGCAAAGGGCAGTCCGTGGGCGCCTGTACTTTAGTTGGCATCGCTACGGCACTCGTTGCGCGCTTGATCGCGCCGCGCGAACAACCCATTCTTATTTTTGCTGCACCCATAGTAGTGATCGGTATCACGCAACTTTTTCTTGCATCCGCTGCAGTTTCCACGGTGCAAACACTGCAAACAACTTTTGCCGCAGGTTTACTGAATCCAATTTTGTGCGCAATGCCTGCGGATGTCGCTGCCGGCGCACTCTGCGGTGTGGCCATTGGACTTGGCTGGTCTAAAGGTTTGGTCAAGCCAACTTTGAATTAAGAATAATTCCGTAGCGCACTATATGAACTCGCGTTTCGTAGCGAGCGTTACACTTTGCGCATGGCTCTCATTGTCACAGGAACAATCGGTATCGACACGCTGCACGCACCGACTGGAAGCGCTGAGCGCGTGCTTGGCGGAAGTTGTAGTTACTTTGCAGCCGCCGCGAGTTTTCTTACTCCGGTGCGCTTGGTCGGCGCGGTTGGCGGAGATTTTCCTGAATCGCATTCTGAATTGCTAAGCTCTTTCACTGGCGTGTGCCTCAAAGGTCTTGAGCGTCGCCCTGCAAGCCGCACATTCGCATGGGGCGGTCGCTATCTCGATGACATGAATCATCGCGAGACACTTTTTACCGACCTTGGTGTGCTTGAAGAGGCGCCACCGAAAGTTCCCGAGAGTTATCAAGACAGCAAGTTTGTCTTTCTTGGCAACACGCATCCTTCGGTGCAACTGGATTTGCTGCGGCAATTTCCCAAACGATCACTCGCCGTCTGCGATACGATGGATTTGTGGATTCACATCGCGCGCCCTGAATTACTTGCTCTTTTTCGCGAAGTCGACGGCGTGGTGCTGAACGATCAGGAGGCGATGCAACTGACCGAGGCGCGCAACGCCGTAAGTGCGGGGCAGGCCATTCTGAAACTTGGTCCGCACTTCGTGGTCGTAAAAAAAGGAGAGCACGGCGCGATCTTGGTGCATCGCGATGGAGTCGCGACGATTCCAGCATTTCCTGCCGATGCCACACATGTGGTTGATCCCACCGGCGCGGGCGACACATTCGCCGGCGGATTGATGGCGCATGTGGCGCGCACGGGCAACGGCAATCTTCAGTCGCTGCAGCAAGGCATGGCATGGGGAACCGTGATGGCAAGTTTCACCATCGAAGCTTTTGGTATGCAGCGTTTGCGTCAATTGGATATGCAACAAATTGAAGAGCGCATGCAGCGATTTCAACGCGCTGCCAAAGTAGGATGAAGTCTCGCCGCTCTGCACGCGCGCGTGGCTCGTGGCAACGATTCATCTCGGCGGTGTTGTGTGCCGCTTGCGCCACCATCGGCAACGCCTTCGATCGATTTGATGATCTTCCGAATGCGGAACGAGTGCGCGCTGCGTACGCCACGCTGCGATCGATCGGCCACGAAGGACGCGTGAGCGATGTGCAGTGGCAACCAGAAAGTGTGGTATTTCGCTGTGAAAACGCTTGGTTTCGCCTGTCCTTGCAGGGTGGGGATCGCATGCCCGCGCAGCAGCCCGAGCTGCAGAAAAAAAATCCCCGCGCGTTGCCGATCGACCCGCCCGCGGGCCGTGCCCAACAATCCACGCAAGCCACCAGCCCCGATGGTGCGTGGCGCGCGCAATATCGTGAGGGCGGCGTTCAATTGATTGAAGTCGCAACAGGCGTGATGACGCCGGTGATCATGCCTTCGCCCCAGGATCAGGGTCTTGTCTATGGCAGCGCGGATTGGGTGTACGGAGAGGAGCTGGATCAACTCGACGCGATGTGGTGGAGTTCCGACGGACGCTTTCTTGCTTTCTACGCCTTCGATTCAACAGGCGTTCCCACCTATGAGTTACCAACAGGTTGGAATCTAAAACGCACCACCAGTGCGCCACGCAGTTATCCCAAAGCCGGCGACACCAACGCCAGCGTGGGACTGATGGTGCTGGATCGAGAGACAGGTCAGATCGCAACCGTTGATGTTGGCGAGGATGCGCAGCAATATATTTATGCCGTTCGATTTTCACCCGACGGGAAAAAATTACTCTTTCATCGAACCACTCGAAGGCAAGATTGTCTGCAGGTTTTGCAAGCGGATCCGCGGACCGGTCGCACGCAGGTTGTGGTGCAGGAGACCCAGCCAACTTTTCAAGAAAACCGCCCATTCATGCGATTTCTTGCTGATGGTGATCGCTTTCTATGGGGAAGCGAACGCAGCGGATTTCGAAATCTTGAAGTGCGTCGACTCTCCGATCCGATATTCGTGATTCCGCTGACGCAGCATCCTTTTCCAATCGGCGATGTGGTGCAGGTGGATGAGGCGACCGATTCGCTGTGGTACACCGCATTCAGTGCAGACCAACCTATGCTCGCGCAACTGCATCGCATTCAACTTGATGGGCAGGGGGGCGAGCGACTTACACCCACCGATCGCGGCTGGTCCAAATTTGAAATTGCTCCCGACGGCACACGCTTCATCGCTCGCGGTGAAACGCCAAGCGATCCGCCGATCACGCAACTTTTTCTTGCGGATGGCAGCGCGCAGCCTCTGGCCACGCTCGCCGAAAGCGATCTTTCTAGTTTTGAAAAAAATCACCTGAAGCCACCGGAAACTTTTTCGTGCCTCGCCGCCGATGGCATCACCACGCTCTGGGGCACGCTGTTCTTTCCTCCGGATTTCAACCCCGCCGAAAAATATCCACTGGTGTTCGACGCCTATGGCGGCCCACATTCGCAGGCAATTACAGGGCGTTTTGACGCTGGGCCTGCAGAGTGCGCCTTCGGAGTGCTGATCGCGAAGGTGGACAATCGGGGCACGCAAGGACGCGGCAAGGCGTTTGAGTCAGCCACTTACATGCAACTTGGCATCCCCGATGTGGATGATCAAGCGGCGGCCGTTCGTGCGCTTGACGATCGCAGTTATGTCGATCGCGAACATGTGGGCATCTACGGTCACTCGTATGGAGGCACCATGGCCGCATCATGCGCCTTGCGTTACCCCGATCTTTTCTGCGCCGCTGTCGCTGGCGCGCCAGTCACGGACTGGCGCAACTATGACACCATTTATACCGAGCGTTGGATGCGCACGCCGGATGAAAATCCGCAGGGCTACGCAGCATCATGCTTGCCTTGTCACGCCGGCGATTTACGCAGCGCCTTGCTGTTGCTGCATGGATTGGTTGACGACAATGTGCATCCATCCAATTCATTGCAGATGGCACAAGCGCTGCAAGACGCAGATATTCCCTTTGAAATGCAGGTTTTTCCAACCAGCGACCACGGCATTCACGCACCAATGTATCGCAGCGCAAAGTGGAGTTTTCTTCTGAAGCATCTTGGCATGACCGCGCCAACTGCCAAGCCTCGCGATGAAGCCAAGCCTCGCGATGAAGCCAAACCCGCGCCACCTGCCGCCGCGGAACGCTCACCGTGATCACCATGCAATCTGCCCCATTCATCCGCACGCAAGCACTTTCGATGCGACCCATGCACCGCGCACTCGCGCACATTGTGTGGAGTTCTCCACGATGACCCAACTTCCTCCTGATCGCAGTCATGTCCGCACCGAGCATGAACATCCAGCTTCCGCCGAATTAGATCGCATGGATGCCAAGCAGATCGTTGGCTTGATGGCAGATGATCATCAAGCGGTCATCAACGCGGTGCGCGCGGCGGCCGATGCGCTGGGCGCGTTTGTTGAGCAGTTGGTGCCGCGTCTTCGCATCGGCGGTCGCTTGGTTTATGCCGGCGCCGGAACCAGCGGTCGTCTGGGCGTTCTGGACGCCAGCGAATGTCCGCCAACATTTCAAAGCGATCCTCGGCAAATTGTGGGATTAATCGCTGGTGGCGAAAGCGCGCTGCGTCGCAGTAGCGAGAAACGCGAGGACGATTTTCAAGGTGCCGCCGAGGATTTGCAGGCGATCGATATAAACGCCAACGACACATTGCTTGGCATCGCTGCTGGCGGAACCACGCCGTGGGTGTTGGGCGCGATCGAAATTGCGAAGTCACTTGGCGCTGCTACGGCCTTGCTCACTTGCACACCACGCGAATGTCCATCAGGTTGCGATCGTGTGATCGTGCTTGACACTGGTCCGGAAATCTTGATTGGAAGCACACGCTTGAAGGCTGGCAGCGCCACCAAGTTGGCGTTGAACGCGATCACCACCGCGGCCTTTGTGGGCCTTGGAAAAACCCATGGCGCGTGCATGGTGGATCTGGCCGCCACCAACGACAAACTTGTGGACCGTGCGCTTCGAACGCTGATGCGATTTTGCCCACAACTGAATCGCACCGAGGCGCTGGCGATGCTGCAGCAAGCCAAGATGCAATTGAAGATCGCGATCGTGATGCAGCGACTGCGGCTTGATCACGCCACTGCCGAAACTCGTTTGCATGCAGTGAACGGATCACTGCGCGCGTTGATCGGCTAAGCATTCCGCACAGCCTGTTCGCAGCCGAAATGCCCTGGCTTTCTGCAGGGATTGCATCCGCGAATTTTTATCTATGCCCGCCGACAAGCCGTCGAACCACCCGCGCACAGTGCGTTGAGATTCATGTGGCACACGCGTCGCGCTCGTGGCGCCGATGCGACACACAGTCAAATGAACACTGTACAACAAACACGCAAAAACGAACACGGTACAACGAACACGCAAAAATGAACACGCAAAAACGAACACGGCCCCACCGAAGCAGGGCCGTGTGTCGATCATGCAGATGCTAAGCGAACTTAGATCTGACCGTTCAGTGCACGCAGCGCGCGCGCGCGAACCTTGCGGCTCGCTGGCTTCGCCTTGATCGTGATCTCTTCGCCGGTGAAGGGGTTGCGACCCTTGCGTGATGGGCTGGCTGGCTTCTTCACAGTCTTTAACTTCACAAGACCATTAAAGTTGAACTCGCCGCAGCCCTTGCTGAGGTCGCTCACGATAATGCTTGTCAAAGTTTCGAACACTTCCTTCACTTTGCTGTTCTTCAGCTCGGTGTAGGCCGCGATCGTCTTGAAGGTGTCGCCCTTACTTCGACGCTTGCTTGCTGGAACAGCCTTAAACAACTTCTTCTTGGTAACGGTCTTTGCCATGGTGGGGAATCCTTTCCTATTTGGAATTGTCGCACGGCGTCCGCCGTGCGATTGTTTTTGCGAGTTCTTCCGCCTCCCCAGGCGGTTGAAGAACCCACTATAACGCAGGGTTTTTAAGCACTCAATAGGCAGAAGCAACAAAAGTCTCTATTTTTTCCGATCCATTTGTACTTGACCACCTAAAACATTGATAAAAGCCGTCAGATTGAGTGGTTTTACCCCTTGACGAAACCCTCTTCAGTTGTTCCATCACGGGCATGCGTTTTTAACGCACACCCCCACGCGCCGTCGCACGACCCACGCTTGCGTAATCAAATCCATGCGCCTGGATGGTTTCGCAGCGATACAAATTGCGTCCATCCACAATCAGCGGTCGCTTCAATAATGCTTTGACTTGATCAAAATCTGGCGCGCGAAATTCGCGCCACTCGGTGCAGATCAACAACGCATCCGCGCCCTGTAAGCAGTCGTACATGTCGGTCGCACGATGCACCGTCGGCATCTCCTTGGAAAGATTTTCCAGCGCCACAGGGTCGAACGCGCGCACGGCGGCGCCGGCGTCAAGGGCAAGTTGCATCAGCGTCATGCTTGGCGCTTCGCGAATGTCATCAGTGCGCGGCTTGAACGCAACTCCCCAGAAAGCCAGCGTGAGCCCCTTCAACCCCTTTGGAAACTCGGCAAGCAGTTTGTTCCAGAAGTGTCCGCGCTGATCCTGATTCACGGCATGCACCGAGGCGTTTAGTTTGCAATCAAATCCAACGGCTTTGCCCATGCCCACCACTGCCAGCGTGTCCTTTGGAAAGCAGCTGCCCCCATAGCCAAGACCTGGGTAGAGAAACTGATCACCGATGCGACGATCGGCGCACATTCCTGCGCGCACACTGTTCACATCGGAGCCATATTTCTCGCACAAATTTGCGATTTCATTGATAAAACTAATCTTGCAAGCAAGCATCGCGTTGCTGGCGTATTTCACCATCTCGGCGCTGCGAACATCCATCACCAAAATCGGATGGCCTTGGCGCACGAAGGGTTCATACAACTCGCGCATCGTGTTGCCAGCTTCCTCGCTCTCCACACCGCAGACCACGCGGTCAGGTTTATTAAAATCGGTGATCGCATCACCTTCCTTCAAAAATTCTGGATTGTCGGCGATATGAAATGGAACCTTCGTGCGGCTTCGGATCAAGTCGCGCACCTTGTGACTGGTGCCCACTGGCACGGTGCTTTTCACCACCACGGTCTTGGCCTTGCCATCGGCGCCGATCGCTTCGAGTTGTTCGGCGATGTCCGCAGCAACAGAGAGCACATATTGAAGATCGGCGCTGCCGTCCTGGTCGCTGGGCGTGCCGACGCAGATAAATATCGTCTCGGCATGTCGATAGGCCTCGGCTTTGTCCATGGTGAAACGCAACCTCTTCGCCGCGATATTTTTTTGCAGCATTTCGCTCAAGCCTGGTTCGTAAATGGGGCTTTCGCCTTTGCGCAGCATCTCAATCTTGCGCTGATCCACATCCAAGCAGACCACATCATTGCCCATCGCAGCGAAGCAGGCGCCTGTGACCAATCCAACATAACCAGTTCCGACCATGGTGAGTTTCATGCGAGGTATCTCCTAGAAAAGGGGTGTCGGATGGTAACCAAATCAAGCCATCCGCTGTGGCGAATGCTTTCTGTCTCTGCGACGCGGCTCTTTGAAAGTTCTTCGCGAGAGACTTCCATACTTCGCATTCGCATTCGCATCCGCATCCGCATCCATCACTCTACTTTCATGCGATTTCCATGCGGTCGTTTCCACTTCGCCTTTGCGACCGCCCATCGATGTATTGCGCGCAGCCCTCTCTCGCGAGCAACCATCGCTTTAGCGTGACTCGGCGATCACTCGGTTCGCGCGAACCACCATAGCCACCAATATCCCTCGCGCCAACTACGCGGTGGCATGGAATCACCAATGGCCATGGATTCTTTCGCATCGCTTGCGCCGCCGCCCGCAGCGCAAGGGGGCTACCCGCGCGTGCGGCAAGCCATGCATAGGTGCGCGTCTGACCACATGGAATTTGCATCGCCGCTTTCCAACATGCCAACTGAAAATGCGTGCCCGTTGGCCATGTCTGCAATCGTCGTGACATTGTTGCTGTGCGAAGTAGCCGCCGCGCATGCTCCCTTAACCAGGCAGGCAACGGCTCTGCACTCTTCATGTACAGCATGATGCATCCATGCGGCGTCTTTAAACAAAGCGAATTGACTGGTATTTTTGCGTCAGTCGATCGGATCATGTCACACCGATACCATCACTTCATGTCCAACGCCACCGCGCACGCCTCGCTTGTCACCCCCGATGACGCACTCTCCCGCGACCTGCTCGCCATGTTGCATCAGGCCGACCCCGATGTGGAACGCATTCTCGCTGGCGAGGCCGATCGACAAGCCACCACACTTGAATTAATCGCGAGTGAAAATCATGTCAGCGCCGCGGTGATGCATGTGGTTGGAAGTTGGATGACCAACAAATACGCCGAGGGCTATCCTGGCAAGCGCTACTACGGCGGCTGCGAGTTTCATGATCAGATCGAGAATCTTGCGCGCGATCGAGCCAAGCAACTCTTTGGTTGCAACTTCGCCAATGTGCAACCGCATTGCGGCGCCAACGCCAACATCGCCGCGTTCATGGCGTTGCTGAATCCCGGCGATCGCGTGCTCAGTCTTCCAATTAAAAGCGGCGGACATCTCAGCCATGGCTTGAAGCCAAATTTCAGCGGCACTTTTTATGAGATCGTGGAGTACGGTTTGCATCCAACCACCGAGCTGCTGGACTACGACGCCATTGAAAAAATTGCAGTTGAAACAAAGCCAAAAATGATCATTTGTGGTTACAGCGCCTACTCGCGCGTGATCGACTTCGCGCGTTTCCGCGCCATCGCGGACACAGTCGGCGCATTCTTGATGGCAGACATCGCTCACATTGCGGGATTGGTCGCAACCGGCGTGCATCCAAGTCCATTTCCGCATGCGCATGTAGTCACGACCACCACGCACAAAACCTTGCGCGGTCCGCGAGGCGGATTAATTTTGTGCGATGATGATTCGATTGCGACAAAGATTGATCGCAAGGTATTTCCAGGCAGTCAAGGCGGACCGCTGATGCATGTGATCGCTGGCAAGGCTGTGGCCTTTGCAGAAGCGTTGCAACCAGCCTTCACCACCTATTGCAGGCAAGTGGTCGCCAATGCAAAAGCTTTGGCAGCCGCCATGCAATCGCACGGCTATCGACTCTGCACGGGTGGAACTGATAATCATGTGATGCTGGTCGATCTGCAACCACGCGATGCAAACCTGACAGGTGCCGATGCGGAGAAGTGGCTTGAAACTGCTGGCATCATCGTGAACAAAAACGGTATTCCAAACGATCCGCGCCCACCCATGGTCACCAGCGGCTTACGGCTTGGAACTCCGGCTTTAACCACACGCGGCTTGCGCGAACCAGAAATGAAGCAGGTTGCCGCCTGGCTTGACCGCGTGATTGGCAGCAAGGGCGATGCGAAGATTTCCGCAACAGTGCGCGAAGAAATCCGAATTTTTTGCTCTAAATTCAAGCTACCGCACTAGTTATAGCAAGCCTAGAAAATTTCAAATATTTGTCTTTGGAATTATTATCAGCAATGCCGGCTTCCATGACAAGGGTTTATTTCTCCACACATCTTCTGTTTTTACTATAAAAATTGTTTTAATTTTTGGGTAAAGCATTTGCGCATGCTCGATATCGTGACATATTTAGATACTTCTTGAACCCCATCAAGATTTTGCATGATGTTGGTAGTTCATATTCGTAGTTCGTAGTTGTACTCTCGTACTTCACTTCATATGTAATCACTCACAGATTCAAACTTCCCAAGTTTAAATCTTGGCACTTCCCTTTATTTCTAAGATCTCACACCCCTCATCGCTCCAAAAAAGGAGTTCTTCACATGGTTGTACGAAACGCATCGATTTTTGCAGCGGCTGCATTTGTTTCAGTTGCCGCACTGCCAGTAAGCGCAATCCCAAGCGTGGTTTTTAACGATGCCGCAAACGACATTGCTCCAGGGCTCTCCACTGGTGGCGGAACCTTGGACATGCTTAGCATGGAAGTTTCAAACACCAACACTGACATTACATTCTCGCTCACCCTGAACGGCAGCATAAACAGTACTGATTGGGGTAAGTTTATGATTGGTATTGCTAACTTAAAATCTGCTGGCAGCACCAACAGTGATGGCTGGGGGCGCCCAATTTATATGGCAGGCGGCGCGAACGCGAACGCAGGCATGACCAACTGGATTGGTTCTTGGGTTGACGGCAACGGCGGTGCGGAAAATCGTGCTTACTCCGCAGGCAATTGGAACATAACTGGCGCAACCTACAACAACAACTTTGGAACCTTTTCCAAGGGTGGCAACAATGTTTCCTTCACCGTGTCGCTGGCTTCACTTGGCATGGCTGTAGGTGATTCGTTCTTCTTTGACGCCTACTCATCTGGCGGTGGCTCAGGCGACGGAGCCATTGATGCGCTTGCTAATCCAAATTATTCCGTGACCGATTGGGGCAATAGTTACACCTCGAGCAGTGCCACTGGAATCTTTGCCTACACCATTGCTGCTGTGCCTACTCCAGGCGCCATCGCATTGGTTGGCTTGGCTGGCTTGATCGCTCGTCGACGCAAGGCGTAATCACTCGCGTCATTCACTTCTCTTCAGTTTGTAATTCAACCCTGGTGCGAGCGCAACTCGCATCGGGGTTATTCTTTCCATCATGCGCATACTTGGCATCTCCGCATTCTTTCATGACAGCGCCGCCGCATTAGTGGTGGACGGAGAAATAATCGCCGCTGCGCAAGAGGAGCGCTTCAGTCGCCGCAAGCATGACGATCGATTTCCCAAGCACGCCGCCGCGTATTGCTTGAGTGAGGCGGGTCTTCAAGCCAGCGAGTTGGATGCGGTTGTGTTCTATGAGAAACCGCTGATGAAATTTGAACGCATGCTTGAGACGGCGTTGGCTTTTGCACCGCGGGGCTTTGGCAGTTTCGTGCGCAGCATGCCGCAGTGGCTGCAGAAAAAATTGCACTTACCCCGCGAGATTGACGCAGGTTTAGGCGGCATGTACAGCGGCCCGATTCTGTTCACCACGCATCATGAAGCCCACGCCGCCAGTGCTTTTTATCCAAGTCCATTTCACCAGGCAGCCATTCTTACCATGGATGGAGTTGGCGAATGGACCACAGCGAGTTGGGGCGTGGGTCGCGGCAACACAATTCAATTGCAACACGAACTGCGCTTTCCGCATTCACTTGGTCTGCTCTACAGCGCCTTCACCTACTACTGCGGATTTCGTGTGAACAGCGGCGAGTACAAGTTGATGGGACTGGCGCCATTCGGCACGCCGCGCTTTGCGCAGGTGATCTTGGAAAAAATAGTTCGAATGCATGATGACGGATCGATATGGCTTGACCAGAGCTATTTCAATTACGCTGCGGGGTTGACCATGACCAGCGCAAAATTTCACACGCTCTTTGGTGCTCCGCCGCGCGATTTTGAGAGTCGTCTGACTCAGCGCGACATGGATATGGCCGCCAGCATTCAGTTGGTGACCGAGGAAATTGTGTTGCGCATGGCTAGGCATGTGCATACGAAGACTGGGATGAAAAATCTCTGCCTCGCTGGTGGCGTGGCGCTGAATTGTGTTGCCAACGGACGCTTGCTTCGAGAGGGGCCCTTTGAACGACTGTGGATTCAGCCGGCGGCGGGGGATTCTGGCGGTGCGCTTGGTGCTGCGCTTTTGCATTGGCACGGCGCAAAACCAGGGCATTTGGGTCATCCGCGGCGCGTCAATCCCGCTGATAGTCAGCGCGGTTCGTACCTTGGGCCAGCGCACACAGATGCGGACATTTGCAGCAGTTTGGATCAACTTCACGCCGTCTACGAAACGCTTGATGAGGCGGCGCTGACCGAAGCCGTGGCGGCGCAACTTGCCAGCGGGAAAATAGTGGGGCACTTTTATGGCCGCGCTGAATTTGGTCCGCGTGCGCTTGGTCATCGCAGCATTCTGGGTGATGCTCGCGACGCAACCATGCAGAGGCGCATGAATGTGGCGATCAAGTTTCGCGAATCGTTCCGACCATTTGCGCCAGCGGTGCTTGCGGAAAAGCAATCTGAGTGGTTTGAACTTGACACCCCAAGTCCATACATGTTGCTCGTGGCGCCGGTGGCCAAGCGTCACTTGCACAACCACGCACAAGAGTCTTCACCATATAACTCACCAACGGCAAGCGCCAACAAAGTTGCTCAAGCACCCGACACAAACAGCGGTCACGCCGTCACCAGCATCGACGCACTTAAACACATTCGCAGCGATGTGCCGGCCATCACGCATGTGGACAATTCGGCGCGCGTGCAAACAGTGGATGCCGCCACTTCGCCACGATTGCACGCCATTTTGCAGGCGTTTGAGCGGCGCACTGGCTGTCCCGTTGTAATCAACACCAGTTTCAACATCCGTGGCGAACCCATCGTGCACGATCCTGGCGACGCCTATCGCTGTTTCATGTTCACCGACATGGATGCGCTGGTGGTGGGCAATCAACTACTGCGCAAAGAAGATCAGCCACCGATGCAGGGAGCCGATGCCTACAAGCAATCATTTCGACTGGACTAAACTAAGCAGGTACGCTGTGTGAGTTGCAATCGACTACGCATCTTCGCGCATCATCCGCCAAGTTGGCGTTTGCGCCAACGCTTGATGCCATGCTTGAATCGTCTTCAAGTTTCCATGACTCGCTGTAATCGATACAGGATCGCATCCCATGTCTCGTAAATCATTTCTCTTAGAACTTGCGGCCTTTGTCTTCACACACAAGACCTACTTGTTGATTCCGATCATCCTTGTTTTGTTGCTGGCTGGGGCCTTGATTATTGTGGGCGGCACCAAAGCCGCACCATTTATCTATACGCTATTTTGAGCCATTTTATAGTCATTTTAGAATTTTTATGATTTCATATTCACCCATTCAGTTTCGGAGTTCCTCGCCTTGATCACCATTGACTGGCATCCAACTCCCGCGCAACTTCGTCGCTGGGCGATCACGACAGCCCTAGGCCTTGGCATTGCAGGTTCGCTCTTTTATTTTGTGCATTGGGGAATATTCGCAAAGGCGCAGGGACTGGCACCCATCCTGTGGATATTCGCATGCTGTGTGTTCTGTACGGCGGGACCGGGAACAAAAGTTGGAATGCCAATCTATTGGGTATGGATGGCATTTGTCTTTGCAGTTGGCACCGTGATCGGTGTGATCGCGTTAGCGGCGGTTTTTTTCTTGGTGGTCACGCCACTGGCGATCGGGGCGAGATTATGTGGCAGAGACCGCTTGCACATTCGTTGCCCCAAGGGCGAGTCCATGTGGCACATGCTTCCACAATCCGCGCATGATCCGCAGCGTCAGTTCTAGTGTTGCATGAATAATTTTTTTTCAAAGCACATGTTTGCACATAGATCACTTTTTAAGCTTCAGTCAGACCATACTCTGCCACCCGTGAACTCTCAAAAACCCCTGCAAACATTGCCTCCTTGGAAGCGACGGTTATTTCTCGCCATCACGATATCGCTGCCGTTGGTGGTGTTGCTAGTCGCAGAAATGCTGCTTCGGATATTCGGTTGGGGCGGTTATCCCGCGGCCATTCGTAGAATTGGCACGCTGCCTTCCGGCGCCACGCTGTGCATCGTTGAACCCACGGCAAGCACGCCCTACTTTTTCGCAAATCCCACTCGACCCGGTTACGCAGAACAGAGCAACTTTGTCATGCCCAAGCCTGCGGACACGCTGCGTATTTTTTTGATCGGGGAGTCGGCGGCGAAGGGTTATCCGCAGCCGCGCAATCTGGCCATGAGCGTCTTCTTGCAGGCGATGCTCGCTGATCTACTGCCGCAAAAAAATATCGAGGTGATCAATCTTGGCACTACAGCCATCGCAAGCTTTCCACTGATCTATCAGGTGCGCGATGCGCTCAAGTTTGATCCCGACCTTTTCATTTTTTATCTGGGCAACAATGAATTTTTCGGTGCCTATGGAACAGCCTCCATTAATTCTGTTGGCGCCACGCCTTCATGGGCGTTGCCACTTATGCGGGCAGCGCGAGGCTTGGCGTTGGTGCAAGCGGTGGAGGGCTTGGTACGCAGCGGTACCGATGAAAATCGCACGCTGATGGAGCAGATGATCGGTCAAACTATGATCGCCGCCGATTCGCCGCTGCGCGATGCGGCCGCTCACAACCTTTTTGAAAATCTAAGCCGAATGCTGCAGCAGGTGAACGCACAGGGCGTGCCCGCGCTGGTCTGCACGACCGCCAGCAACGAGGCTGGTCTCGCGCCACTGGGTGAAGAGGATCTCGCGGGTCTTGGCAGGGCAGAGCGCGTTGAATTTCAGCGCTTGCTCGCGGCAGTGCGTGCGGCGGAATTAACGATCACCCCCACAGGTCACTCCAACGCCACTCCCTCAAACGCACCCACATCTTGTGCCGCGACAACAACCGCTGTCGCCACCGACGCAATCACCATGCTGCGTTTGGCACTCACGCTCGCTCCACGCAGCGCCAATGCGCAGTTCGAACTTGGCAAAGCATTCGCTGCGGCCGGCGATGCCACCTCGGCGCAGCAGGCATTTCTGAAAGCCCGTGACTTCGACACCATGCCGTGGCGACCAATTCGCCAAACCGAGCAGGCTATTCGTGATGCCGCCGCCGCCAATCATGCGGTGTTGTGTGATATCGCAGAAAAATTCCGCCAGCGTGGTCCAGAGCCCGCGACGAGTTGGCAACTTCTTGACGATCATGTGCATCTCTCTTTGCTTGGTCAAGCCGAGGCCGCGCGTGCCATGGTGCAATGCATGTCCGCGTTATCCGGCGCGCTAGCGGTGGATGCTGCTGCGGCGGAGGAGCTTCCAGATTTCAGCATGTATGCCCAGCGTTTAGGCAGCAATCCATTCGATACCTACCGCGTAAATCACACTCTGCGCACGCTGTTTGGCGTGTCATTTATGAAGCGTAACAACGCACACGCCTTCGAGCGTTACGAGACCGCCTGTAAAAATTTCGAAGCCACTCTGTCGCCAGCTCTTCGCGAAACCGCGCGTGAGTGGCAAAGTTCTAGGCCGCACGCTGGTGGATTGCGCCCGCTTTGCGCCATGGTCGCGCGGGTGTTGCTGCGGGAAAATAATCCAGCTGAGGCATTGCCCTTGTATGAACTGGCGCAGGCTCAGGTGCCCTCGTACACCTCGTGGCATTTGGAATACATCTACTTCGCCCTTGCATGCCGTGAAAAACTGAATGGTTTAATCACGGAGCAAGATCGTGCGCAAGCCGCGAGTGGTATCGCGGAGGGAAAATTTCTTCTCGCGCACGGATTCTCCGAGACGGGTCTAACCGAACGCTACATCGGCAGGCTGCATCAACTTCGCGGCGAGTGGTCCGAGGCGATTCCATTTTTACTTTCGGCGCGACCACGCATGAGCGCCGAGGACTTGGTGGCTTGCGATCAAGCCCTCTTTCTTTCCTACATCAAGACCGGCAACACGGCGGCGGCGCTGAATCTGGTGGACGATGGAATTCAAAAATCTGGCAGATTTTCCCATATATATCAGCAATTACGCAAGCAGCTAAAGGGTGGCTGACCGCGCGTAGTTGCTCTTGCCCGATCACCAAAGAGTCGCGATCAAGCAGGCACACCACGAATCATTCTCGATGCGGGCGTCGAGTATCCGTTGCGCTGTTTCGCAGGTCAGCTTCGCTGGTCTATGGTGAAACTTGCTTCTCAAGCATGCGATCGGCGGTTGGCACACGCACCTTCCACACCAAGCCTGTCACTTCCATCACGCGGATCAAGATCCAGGTGATATCGAATTGCCACCACCGCAAACCATGGCGTGCGCTGGTTGGAAAAGCATGATGATTATTGTGCCAGCCTTCGCCAAAGCCCAGCAAACCCATCACCACATTGTTACGACTCTCATCGCCGCTGCGAAAAGGTTTTGCACCCCACACATGGCAGACACTGTTGATGCTCCATGTGACATGGTGCAACAAGGCGATGCGCGCCAGTCCGCCCCACAGGAATCCAAGCAACGCTCCGTAGCCGCCATCGATCATCCAACCCACAGCGGCGGGTAGGGCGATGCCAAGCGCAACCCACAGTGGAAACAAATTACTGATCACGCGAAGCAGGGGATCGGCGGCAAGATCTGGTGCGTATCGAGCCACATCCGATTCATGTTCGCGAAAAAGCCAGCCCATATGCGCATGCATGAAACCCTTGACTTTGCCCAAGAAACCAGCACCTTCTGGCACTGCCGCATGCGGTGAATGCGGATCCAGTTCGCGATCGGAATGCTGATGATGTCGTCGATGTGTCGCCACCCACCACAATAAGGGACCTTGCACCGCCATGCCAGCCATCACGCCAAGCAATGCGCGCACCGGGGCCGCCGCTTGGTAACTACTGTGCGTGAACAATCGGTGGTAGCCCAGCGTCACGCCCAAGCCTGTAATGAAGTACATCGCGATCACCATCACCAACTGCCACCAGTTGAATGCGTGTCCCCATGCAAAGTAAGCCCCGACCACCAAGGCGATCGGCGGCACAATCACCGCGGTTAAAAGAATAATTTGCGTGAGGCGACTGACGGGCTCGCTGGCGTGATCCGAATCACTTAAGTGATCGTAGAGATGGTCGTTGGTCAAGTCATCGGAGACTGGTTGCGACTGCAATTCAACTGGTGCCAAGAGTGCCTCCGCGGATTCAAAGTCCGCAACCCGGTGACCTACATGCATGAAGTGTTGACCACGCGGCCAATGCTTCATTTCAATGGATGAGACTGTAGCACCTCGAAGCGGCGAGGGAAAGCGAAATCAGAGTGATTACAACCGAAGTACAACTCACACATTCTCCGCATCTTTATCTATTTTTTACAGATACAGCGTCTTCGCGCCGAGATTCACAGCCGTTCGATGCGTTGGGCGATGTCCATCGCCTCCAAAGCCCAACAGAGTTCGGTGATATCACCACTCAGCAAGCGTTGCAGGTTGAATGATTGTTCCACGCGATGATCCACGCATATATTTTCTTTGAATCTGTAGGTACGGATTTTTTCAGCCCGCTCGCCGCCGCCGATCATGCTGCGGCGCTGTTCGCCACGCTTGGCGGCGGCCTCGGCGAGTCTCCGCTCGTGCACTCGCGCTCGCAATAGGCGCCAGGCCTTCTCGCGATTTTGCAATTGACTGCGTGTCTCCTGCATGCGCACTTCGATGCCAGTGGGCATGTGGATCAAGTTCACAGCGGTGGCAACCTTGTTCACATTTTGTCCGCCGGGTCCTTGTGCGGTGGTGAGAATTTCGCGCACCTCGGCGGGGTCGACTTCACTCTGCACATTTTCGGGCTCACACAACACCGCCACGGTCGCGGTGCTGGTGTGCACGCGTCCAGCGCTCTCGGTGGCGGGCACGCGTTTCACCTGATGCACGCCGCCCTCGTAGCCAAGTGCCTTCCAACATCCGTCGCCCTCGATGCGCACAATGGCGTGTGTGATGCCTCCAGCATCGCCGGCTTTCACCTCCATGTCCTCGAAGTGCCAGCGCTTTTGTAGCGCCGCCAATCGATACATTTGCAGCAAATCACCAGCCCATAGCGCCGCTTCCAATCCACCCACACCGCTGCGAACTTCAAGAATCAGACTGCCCACAGCTTCGTCATCGGACATCACCAAGCGTTGCACCAACGCGTTCAGTTGGTCGTCGCGGTTGCGTGCAAGTTGCGGTAATTCGCTTGCGGCAAGCGCCGCCATGTCCGCATCACTGCCCTGCGAAAGTTGTTCGGTGTCGCGGGCTTCATTGGCAAGAGCGCGCCAACGCTCGATCAACGCGATCAACGGCGCGACCGCTGCTCGACGCAATGCGAAGGTGCGGGCCTTGCGATGATCGGTCGCGATTTCAGAAGTTGAAAGCGCCTCGCCATCGGCCACGAATGCCGATTCGATCTCATGCAGTTTTTCGAGAAGGCGTGGTGATGGTTCCATGTGAGAATGGGATGCGCGCGGTGTACAAGAAACAGCCGCGCCAATGAAGCGCGGCCGTACAACTGTCACGGGTGAGTGGCTACTTCTTGTCAGCAGCAGGCGCGGCTTTGGCGCCCTTGGCATCCTTCTTAAAGTACTCGCCAGCGAATTTCTTCTGGAAGCGCTCCACGCGACCCAAGGTGTCCACGAAGGATTTTTGGCCAGTGTAGAAGGGGTGCGAGCCAGACCAAATTTCCACATTCATTTCAGGCACCGTGGCGCCCAAAGTCATGACGAGTTGACCGCGGAAATTCACTTTGCAGTCGGGATACCAGGTTGGATGCAGTTCTTTTTTCATAAGTCGTTCCTTTCGTGTGAGCCCCAAAGTATAGCGAAGCTTCGGCAGACTCCAAGTGCCTGCCAAACCCCACGCACGAGGCGGGGTTCACAGTTTCTCAGCCACAATCTCCAGCACCAACGGGGTCACAAAGATGCTCGCGGGATTGGCTTCCGCGGCGGCAAGTTCGGCAAACGCGCTGTCGGCCTGCGCTTGATCGAGCGCGCCCAAGGCAATCAACCTCGGAATATTGGTGCGAACAAATCCCGCAGGCCAGTGCCAAGCGCGTTCGTGTGGAAGCGGCGCAAATCCTAATGGACGAGCCGAGCGAATTTGAAATCCTTGTTGCTGTAACAACCTCGGCAACTTTTTTGCGATGTCCGGTTCGCCGCCAGTCGCGCGCCAACTTGCAATCACTTGCCGCACAAAATTTTCAATCGCAGGCTGCTGCGGAATGCAGCGATAGGTTGCGTAATCCACATATTCATGCATGATCAGCGTGCCGCCACGGCGAAGCGAGGCATGCATGCGCGCAAGCAGCAGCGCAGGATCACTGACAAAGCAAGCCACCCATCGACACCACGCAGCATCGAGTTGACGGGCAGGAATCACATCGTGCATCAGATCTAACGCATGCACATCCACATGCGCGTAGTCGGCGCGTTCACATGCATTGTGCAGAAGTGTGATGAATTTTTGCGAGCGTTCGACAGCAACCACGCGTCCAAGTGCGCCGACGATTTCCGCAAGATGTAGGGTTGCAAATCCAGGACCACATCCGCAATCAAGCACACGATGTCCCGCACCAATGCCAGCCGCTAGCCATGCGGCGCGCACAGTGGGTTGCCACACTTCATGTTGAAATCGCAGCCGTTCCACTTCGGCATCGTGGGTTCCAAGCACATAATCCTGCTCCGTAATCGCCGACATTCGAAGCATGGTAGTGCGATGCCTCTTTGAAATTTAATTGAGTTCTACAAAATAATTGATGCAACACTTGCAATGAGTGGGACTTTCGACTACTGTCACTGACTTCTCGCGGCTGGCCCACTCGCAAAGGATGCGATTGGGAACCATTCCATCGGCCGCGGCTCCCGCAAGTGATCGCCAGTTCGGCGTACCACGCGCACGGCCCGGTCCCGTTCCAAAACATTGGTTCGCGGTCTTGTCCGAATACTGGTTTCTGGCTTTCGCCAGCCGCCGAAAGGTACTGATTTCGTGAGACATTTTGACGAACTTTCACTCACCCCAGCATTGCTGAAGGCATTGCATGAAGAGGGCTATACCGTTCCAACTCCTATTCAAGCCAAGGCGATTACGCCAGCGCTTGAAGGCAAGGATGTTCTTGGCATCGCACAAACTGGAACCGGAAAAACCGCCGCGTTCGCCCTGCCGATTTTGCAACAGTTGATGTTGCATCCTGCGGCGACTCCAGGCAAAGGGCCGCGTGCATTGGTGCTTGCACCCACTCGTGAACTCGCCGCGCAGATTGGCGAAAGTTTCGCCACCTATGGTCGACACTTGCCGCTGCGGCACGCGGTCATTTTTGGCGGCGTTGGACAAGGCCCGCAAGTGCAAGCCATTCGACGCGGCGTTGACATTCTGGTTGCCACGCCTGGTCGACTGATCGACTTAATGGAGCAACGCGTGCTCGATCTTCGCAGCGTCACTTTCTTCACCCTTGACGAAGCAGATCGCATGCTTGACATGGGTTTTATTCTTCCGATTCGTCGCATCGCAGCAGCGTTGCCAACCAAGCGACAGACCATGTTGTTTAGCGCAACCATGCCTTCGGAGATTCGAAAACTGGCCAATTCGCTGCTGAATAAGCCTGTAGAAGTGGCGGTGACTCCAGTCGCAAGTACGGTGGATCGCATCGCGCAATGCGCTTTCTTAATCGACCGCGGACGCAAGATCGACTTGCTGGCCTACTTGTTGCGTCAAGACGCGGTGAAGCGTGCGTTGGTGTTCACGAAGACCAAGCATGGTGCCGACAAAGTGGTGAAGCGTTTGCGTGGAGCTGGTTTTGGCAGCGATGCCATTCACGGCAACAAAGCGCAGACTCAGCGCACTCGTGCATTGGAGGCTTTCCGCAGCGGCCAGACGCCGGTGCTCGTGGCCACTGATATTGCAGCACGCGGACTTGATGTGGATGACATCACGCATGTCTTTAACTTTGATGTGCCGATGGAACCCGAAAGCTATGTGCATCGCATTGGTCGCACTGCACGCGCGGGTGCCAGTGGCATTGCAATTACTTTCTGTTGTGATGAAGAGCGCAGTTTATTAAAGGCCGTTGAAAAACTTGCCAAAATTGTGATTGAGCGACGCGCAATTCCTTCTGACTTGACCGAGTTGCCTCGCGCGGCAGTGCCTGCTGGGGGCTTTGATTCTGCGGAAGGTCGTGGAGATAGTCGTGGTGGAAGTCGCGGCGGAAACCGCGGTGGTAATCGCGGTGGAAATCGTGGCGGCGGTGGTTCAAGTGGTCCGGGCGGCAACCGCGGTGGTGGCAAACGAGGCAAATCTGCAGGGCACCATGCGGGCAAAAAGACTGGTGTTCATGCTTCAAATAGTGATTCTGCGCAGCCAGTCATGGCGGGGCAGTCAAGCGGCCACACGGGTGCAAGCGGCAGTCAATCCGCAGCAGCGGGCAAGCAACCGCCTCGACATGGATGGCCAGGATTTCGTGGACAAAGTCGCCAAGGTGGCCGTTAAAAACGCGCCTGCTTCCTTCGTGCCACCACAACGCGGTCGCAAGCGCAATGCATCTGCGTGCATCACCGCATGTGCTGAAAGAGTGCCGGCAGTTATCCTCGCCGCGCAATGATTGACCCGAAGGCATTTCGAGAAGACCCCGAAAAATTTCGCCGCGGCGCATCTGATAAATGCGCCGTGGTTGACTTTGATCGTTTGATCGCACTTGATGAACGCCGCCGAGCGTTGTTAACCGAGATGGAGACACGCCGCGCCGAACAGAATCGCATCAGCAAAGAGGTCGGCCCCACGATGGGGCAACTGAAGAGCAAATTAAAATCCGCAACCGATCACGAGAAGGCTGCGATTGAAAGCGAACTTGCCGAACTAGAAAAAAAACCCTCCACCTTGAAGGCGCAAGTTGCCGCCTTGGAGCAGGAACTTGCCGGTGTGGAACCAGCGTGGCGCGAGTTGCTGATGACTGTTCCGCAACCACCAGCGAGTGATGTACCGAAAGGCAAAGGCAGCGAGGACAATATCGAGTTACGCAGATGGAACGCCCCCACATTTGATCCCACGAAAAACTTTGAAAGTCAGCGGGGATTCAAGCCCAAAACCCATCTTGAATTGGTGCGCGATCTGAAGCTGGCTGACTTTGAACGCGGCGTAAAAATCGCTGGCACTCGCCATTATGTGTTAACCGGTATGGGCATGCGATTGCATCAGGCGGTGATTCGTTACGCCCTTGATTTTATGGCAGATCGCCGCGGTTTTACCCCTATGAGCGTGCCGGTGATCGTGCGCGAAGAGTGCATGGTGGGCACCGGCTTCTTCCCATTTGGCCGCGAGCAGGCCTATCACATTGAAGAGTCCAAGCGTGGCAGTGCCAATGATTTATTTCTTACAGGTACTGGTGAAGTTGGCTTGATGGGTTTGCACGCCGAGGAGATTCTCAACGAGAGCGATCTGCCGCGAAAGTATGTCACTGCAAGTACCTGCTTTCGCCGCGAGGCTGGGGCCAGTGGCAAGGACACTGCGGGCTTGTATCGCATCCATCAATTTGACAAGGTGGAGCAGGTGGTTGTGTGCAAGGCCGATGACGCCGAGAGTCGCGGTTGGCACAAGCACATGATGGAAAGCGTGGAGATGATTTTGCAATCGCTCGATTTGCCCTATCGATTGCTGCAATGTTGCACGGGGGATCTGGGCATGAAGAACGAGGACATGATCGACATCGAATGTTGGATGCCTGGGCGCGGCGCAGATGGCGCCGATGGTCGACCTGTTGGCGAGTGGGGCGAAACACATTCGGCGAGTCGATTAAATGACTATCAATGCAGGCGTCTTAATTTGCGCTACCGCGACGCAGATGGACGCATGACTTTCGCTTATGCCCTGAACAACACGGTGATTGCGAGTCCGCGCGTGTTGATTCCATTACTTGAAATGCATCAGCAAAAAGATGGAAGCGTAAAGATTCCAGAGCCGCTGCGCATGCATTGCGGCGGCGCTACGCATATTCATCCATAAGGTAATGCGGCAGCGTGGTGATCATGTAGAAGGCGATGCTTGACACACCTTCCATGGTCAGGCCGGCATTCAAAGCTTGCATTGTTGTTTCCATTTCATCTGCAAGAGTTCGCAAAGTGAAGTCTCCTTTATAAAGCCGCCACGAATTGCCTACCGAAGGCATTCGCTATCACACATGTGCGGAAAGATTTCTGTCCTTCCATTGCCATATGAAGATTGGGCAATATTTAGATTCATTTTGCCAAGCAAAATATTTGAAGCATATATATGGCATTTCCGGTGCAATTTAGATACAACTTACTGCAATGCATAGGGTTACAAATTTATAGTCTCTCTGTCTTTTGTGTAAGAATGTGTTCAAGAAAGAAGTTATTTTTACGATCGAGGCAATCGAAAGATTTCAGACAAAATTCAAATGGAAATCAATCACTCACTTGCCATCCCCGCTTTGGTCGATATGTTTGTCCTTCTCAATCCCCTGTAGCTCAATGGTAGAGCGGGCGGCTGTTAACCGCCAGGTTACTGGTTCGAGTCCAGTCGGGGGAGCTTGCTTCCTCGGATCCGCCGCTGCGCGGCGGATTGCGAGTTCAGTTGCGACGGGGTTGTTTTTTCTGCGTTGGTGGAGTGCGTTGTCGTTGGTGATTTTAATTGCGACCATTGCTTCAACGAAAAGGAGAGCAGCTCGATGCTGCTGATGCTTGGTGGTCGGTGTGAATAACGCGGTGCCTGTGTTTCACCTTGTTTTTTTTGTGATGCGCTCCAGCGCCGTGAGGCTTACAAAACTGCCAGAGTAATACATCACAATTGTTCCGATGATGATCCACAGACCGGGCTTCACATCAGTGTTGATCATGGTTCTTCCCTCCCACTCGAATAAAATCAGCCCAAGGGCGAAGACTTCAAGCATGCACCATTCGTGCACTCCGCGCAGGCGACGATTTCGGCGTTCATGTCTGGCTGGTGACGCGGGGCAGACCCACAGCCAGCACTGCATCACCAGCACAATGGTTGGCGCCAAGATAAGTGTGATCGCCACCAACGCCGCCAACGCCGGTTGTTTTGATTCAATCAGCGCGCCCACGGTTTCCAATATGGAATAGCTCTCCTGTCTGAACATGAATTGGTTCAGCTTGAAGAAAGGTTGGACCAGCGCCACCGAGAAACAAACTGCCGAGATGAATAAAGTCACCGGACCCACAAAGCTAAGCCATCCGCTCTCTCTCAGCAGCATGGTCTTGGTGTTGCAGGTGGAAATTGGTTCGTCGGAGTTGGTGTTTAAATTACGATCCATTTGCATCGCGATGGTGGAGAGCACGATCGCCGAGGCGATGCCCGCGAGAAATAAATAGACGCCGGCGAATGCCTGTGTTTGTACAACCCACTGTTTGGATGCCAGCACCATGAGCAAGATCACAATGAACGGATCCAGCATGGACCACTTTCCCAATCGGCACAACCACTGAAGCATTGTTGTGCGTTCACGAGTGGGCGGAATGGCGACCCACGCCACATACAAACTGGCCAATTTAATAAATGGGAAAGTGATGCTGAAAAAAGCGATCAAGATGGAAACCACATAAATCTTTTCCCTCCACATCAAACGAACAGAATTGGGAAGCGAATAGATGGTCTCATCTTCCAGGATTTCTTTCATGGACAAGAAAGGCACAAAGAGCGCCAAGGATTGCACACAGAAGGTGGTCAGCAACACCAGCAACCACGCCCAGCCCAGCCATCCGGTTTGCCGCAACAAACTTCTCTCTGATTTGAAAGGCATGATGATTTCAGCCTCACCACAACAGGAGCTGGGATTTCAACCTTTCGCCTTGATGATGCGCCCAAGAAATGCCAGCAAAATCAGCCACGCAACGATCAGCGCGATCACAACAATCACAATGAAACTGCCATTTTTGATGTCGTGCAGCAATGTCGCGGATTCATGGCCTTGGTCCGCGGACTGTTGCGCGGATTGACAGGCCACAAGTCCTTGCAAGGTGATCAACATCCACGCCATACATGTCGCGTAAGGAGCGCAGTGCTTGAGTAGAGATCGCAATGAAGGTGGTGTTGTATTCATGAGGTTGTTCAGAGCGAAGTTTCAGAAACGATCGAGAGGCTGAAAGATAGCAAAGACAGATTCAGTTCTGGCAGATCCGTCTTGGCAGGATTGTCAGAAAATCGGCTCGCAGCATTCGCATGACTGACGCAGATGCACAGAGATGCCCCACGAACGCGCGGGATATGGGTGATTTCGGAGAAACTGAATTGCATCAAACTGCTCGCATTCTTTGACTATGAACAAGAACAACAGCACCGTTATTCTTCTTGCGATCGCCCTCCTTGCAACTGCAGGCGGCCAACACGCAGTTGTAGGTGGCGTTGAATCAGATGCTTGCTGGCCATGAGCTACGCTTGTTCATCATCGAAACGGATTGCATTGAGATAGAATCACCAGCTTTGCATGCACAGCTTAGAATCCTGACACACATCGCAGAGCAACCCTCATGAAAAAACCACGCATACTCGCATTCAGCGCAAGTCTTCGCGCACTCTCATTCAATCAGCAACTCGCCAGCATTGTCGCTCAGGCGGCGCGTGATGCGGGCGCGGAGGTGACGCTGATCTCGCTGCGGGATTTCCGCATGCCACTGTTTGATGAAGAACTTGAAGCCAATGAAAGCATGGCTGAAGGCGCACGAAATCTGAAGACACTCTTCGCGCAGCATGATGGATTGATCATCGCATCACCAGAGCATAATGGTTCATTCACCGCCGCATTTAAAAATGCCATTGATTGGATTTCACGGCCCACGGAGGCTGGCGAACCAGCGCTGTTGGTTTTGAAAGGGAAAACCGCGGCGATTTGCTCGGCTTCTCCAGGCGGTAGCTCGCGCGGACTGGCTCATCTTCGAAGCTTGTTGAACAATATCTCCATCTCCGTTGTGCCTGAGCAGATCATCATTCCCACATCGCATGCCGCGTTCGCGTCGGATGGCTCGTTGTTGCTGCCTGAGCACGCGGCGAGCGCGAAAGCTTTGGGCGCGGCACTGGTCGCGGCGATGACTGCATCCGCGCAACCACGCGAAGTGAAGGTTGGTGCCTGAGAATGTGACAGCGTTCGGTTGAGTGATAGAAGGTGTATCGCCGGTATCGATCACCACTCATCGAGGCGCCGGAGCATTGTCGCTACCTTCCTAATCTTGAGAGAAATTTTCATAAAAGTTTCGTGCCGGGAATGGAATCAGTTGGCGAATACAACTCAATTTTCAAAGGAGAAAATCATGAAAAACGGCATGACCAATTTTCCTTTTTTTCATTTTCCCATGTGACAGGGGCTGATCAATGTCATACCTGACATTATCTTCTACAACGATCTTGATGAGGTCTCTGTTGGCGGCAATCAAGGGGTGGGCGGCGCACTTCAATACATTTCAATTGTGGCTTACACTTGCGCACCCTTGCAAGGCAAGGTTTTTCACTCTACTTCTATAGGAGCATGCGATGTCTGCGACCCCAACCATCATCTACACCCACACCGACGAAGCGCCGGCGCTTGCAACCTATTCCTTGCTACCCATCATTCGAACTTTTACCGCGCCGGCCGGCATCGCCGTGGAGACTCGCGACATTTCACTGGCTGGTCGCATCATCGCAGGCTTTCCAGAGTTTCTACAACCCGAGCAGCGCATCGCGGATCATCTTGCCGAACTTGGGCAGATGTGTCTTTCGCCCGATGCCAATGTGATCAAACTTCCCAATGTCAGCGCCTCGGTGCCGCAGTTAAAGGCTGCGATTGTGGAGTTGCAGAAGCAAGGTTATGCGTTGCCGAATTATGTAGATGAACCTGCCACCGAATCTGAAAAAGATGCGCGTGCTCGTTACGACCGCGTGAAGGGAAGCGCGGTGAATCCTGTGCTTCGTGAGGGCAACTCCGATCGTCGCGCTCCCAAGTCGGTGAAGGACAACGCGCGGGTGAATCCCCACAAGATGGGCGCGTGGAGTCCGCAGAGTGCTTCGCAAGTCGTGTCGATGAGCGCGGGCGATTTTTTTGGAAATGAAATCTCCCTCACGATTGTGGAGGCAACCACGGCGCGCATCGAACATGTCGGCTCCAACGGCGCGGTGACGATTCTGAAAGATGGACTGAAACTTTCAGTAGGAGAAATCATCGACGGAACATTTCTGAGCGCGAAGGCGTTAAAAATTTTCTTTGCCGAGGCGATTGCCTCTGCGAAGGCGAAAAACCTGCTGTTTTCCCTGCATGTAAAGGCGACCATGATGAAGGTCTCCGATCCCATCATCTTTGGTCACGCAGTGAAAGTTTTCTTTCAGCCGGTCTTTCAGAAGCACGCGGCCGCGCTTGCCACCCTTGGAGTGGATGTGAACAACGGCTTTGGCGATCTGCTTGGAAAGATCGCCACACTGCCAGCGAATGAACGCGCGGCGATCGAAGCGGATATTCAACAGTGCTATGCGCACGGCCCCGCGATCGCGATGGTGGATTCTGCCAAGGGCATCACCAACTTGCATGTGCCAAGCGATGTAATCGTGGACGCTTCGATGCCGGCGATGATTCGTGAAGGCGGAAAAATGTGGAACGCTGCCGGTGCAACGCAGGACACGCTTGCAGTGATTCCAGATCGCACCTATGCGGGTATCTATCAAGCAGTGATTGATTTTTGTCGCACGCACGGAGCCTTCGATCCCACGACCATGGGCAGCGTTCCCAATGTTGGATTGATGGCGCAGAAGGCTGAGGAATATGGTTCGCACGATAAAACTTTTTTGATTGCCAGCGCGGGCACGGTGCGCGTGGTTGATGCCTCGGGCGTGGTGTTGATGCAGCACACTGTCGAAGCCGGCGATTTGTGGCGGGCGTGCCAGGCACAAGACGCGGCGATTCGCGATTGGGTGAAACTTGCCATCACACGCGCGCGCGCTTCCGCGACTGCCGCGGTTTTCTGGCTTGATGAAAATCGTCCGCACGATCGGCAGTTGTTGACCAAGGTGCATGCCTATCTCAAGGACCACGATTGCGCCGGTCTTTCCCTGCACTTTATGCCGCCACGCGAAGCCTGCCAATTTTCGCTGCAGCGTATGAAGCAGGGGCAGGACACGATTTCTGTTACCGGCAATGTGCTGCGCGATTATCTAACCGATCTTTTTCCGATACTCGAACTTGGCACCAGCGCCAAGATGCTTTCGATTGTTCCGTTGATGAACGGTGGCGGCTTATTTGAAACCGGCGCCGGCGGTTCGGCTCCCAAGCATGTGCAGCAATTTGTGGCGGAAAATTCCCTGCGTTGGGATTCCCTTGGAGAGTTCCTCGCGCTTGCGGCAAGTTTTGAGCATCTCGCCGCGCGCACAAGCAACAAGCGCGCGCAACTTCTCGCCGACACGCTGGATCAAGCCACCGCGAAATACCTCGCCAACAATCGTGGGCCCGCCCGCAAGGTTGGTGAACTTGATAATCGCGGCAGTCATTTTTATCTGGGCATGTATTGGGCGCAGGCGCTCGCGGCGCAGAAGTCGGATGCAGCGTTGGCCGCTCACTTCGCGCCCATGGCTGCGGAGATGACCGCACATGAAGCCAAAATCATTTGTGAAATCAATAGCGTGCAGGGCAAGCCAGTGCAGATCGGCGGCTATTACCAGCCCGATCCAAAACTTGTTGGCGCTGCGATGCGTCCAAGTGCAACCTTCAACAACATTCTCGCCAACGCCTCGCGAACCCTGCAGCCCGCGTAGTGCGCCACCGATGCGTTGGATGTTGGCCGATGACCAACGCTGACATCGCGGCAATGTGCGCATTGGTCTCTCCAACCGAGCGGCCCTACACCGATGGGGAACTTGCTGCGCATCACCAACTATGTACCCCACGATATCGAAAGCGCTGGATGGGCCGCAGTGATTCGCTCGACCAATCTCGACGCACCCACTCCGCCAGGATTTGAACTTGAGCAGCGACCGCGACGACATGCCTGAGCCTTCCATTCTAAAAATTGTCGCTGCGGATTTTACTCCGCATCAATTCAAAAAATACGCTCGCCACCGCCACCATAGATGTTGGTTACAGTCGAACAGGCGGTAAGCAGCAGGGCGTGAAAATAATCTCTCGGCACTCGGCGTAAAAAAATTCACCAGGCAGCGTGGCTTACAGCGTCAGATGCAATGTGAAGTGTGACTGCAAAGTCTGGCCCGCGAGCACAATTTTTGCCGTGTCATCACAGATCGCGGATGTCGCCGCCATCATCGGTTCGATACAGGCGAAGCTCTTTGTCATGGCCTCTGGCAGTGGCGAGTACACCTGCATGTGCGAGTAACTCTGATCACATTCAATGCGCATCGCCTGGCCAGAAGCCTGGACCATAGCGTGGGCTTTTGCTGGATTTTCAAGCACAAATAAATCATCGGCGTTGCGGCAAGCCTGGATTTCGCAGGCAGGTAGCGTGGCACCGTGATCGATCGGAAGCACCGGCAATCCACGGGCATCGAGATTGATCCGCGCGCGGGGCGGAAGATGAATTGGCGTGTCTGGTTGAACCAAGAAATACGGATGCCATCCCCATGCAGCAGGAACATCCATGCCCCCATCCGCTTCGATTGTGGTGGTGATCACCAGCATGGTGTCGTTGCCCTCTGAAGAAAGTTGCCACTGCAAACGCAGGATGTGCGCGAAGGGCCAGACCTGCATCAACGCAGGATGCTGATTCCACACAAGCGTCGCAGTTGCGCAACTCTCCGAGAGCCGTTCCACGCGCCAAGCATTCCATCGCAGAAGCAAACCATGCATAGGCAGTTGATTGTTGTCGCGCTTTAAATTGCTGTCACGAGAAAGATTTACTTCGCGACCTGCGACGGTGAAGTGATCCCATCGCAATCGATTGGCATATGGATAGAGAAGAGGAATCCCACCAGTGCGCATGGTTTGTAAAAACTGCTCGCGAGGTTGTGGTAACACAAGGCGCTCGCGATTTTCCACCAGCCAACTGGTCGCCACGCAGCCAGCTTGAGGTTCGATCACAAGCGTGGTGTTGGGCGCGAAGAGCGTGAAGGGTCGATCACTCGGAAGCATTGCGCGCATGAAAGCGCATGATGCACTCGATCGAGCCTCGGCGTTTATCGGTGAAATACCCGAGTAATCTGCTGGATTACTTCAGGTGCGCTACCAACATGGAATAGGCTGGCATTGCATAAATGTTCTGCGCATCTTCAAGATCTTCATTGCCGGCGCGATCCGAGTTCACCACAACGCTCCACGACCCAGGTGGAAGCCGCACAATATTTTCATGTGGCTCGCCGTTGTAAGCCACCAGAATTGTTCTCCATGAATCACCCGCCGCGCCGCCAAGAAGGGACAATACAAGCACCTCGCTCTGTGAAAGAAAGTGAAGATTTTTCCGCACATCTGCATCATCGCTCATGCGAAAGGCTGGATGGGCGCGGCGCATGGCGATCAAGCCACGGATGTAGGAATGCATCGATGCGAATGCAGACTTGCGTGACCACTCAAATTGATTCACCGCATCGCCGGCGTTATAGCTGTTGTTGTTGCCGCCCTTGGTGCGAGCAAAGTCGCTGCCACCATCCAGAAACGCGATGCCTTGACTGGTCAACACGATGCCCAGCGAAAGTTTTTGCATCGCCGCGCGCGTCGCATCGGTCGCTGTCGGTTGCGCCTTCAATAATTTGTCCCACAGCGTTAGGTTGTCATGCGCGCTGACATAATTCACCGACTCGCTTGGCTCGGTTGTAAAGTCATCGATGGCGCCAACCACGCCGCGTTTCACCGCCTCGCGATCGCCGCCTGGGCCAGTCGCAAAACCCGTGGCGGTTCCATCCAGGTCGCCACGAATGGCGTTACGGAGATGATCGTTAAAGACCGCCATTCGCAGGTCTTTTTGCGCGCCTTGTGGAAAGTGCGTCGGTCCGCCACCAGTCCACGGTTCACCGTAGAGCGTGATGTCTGGTCGTTGCGCGACCAGTTTTTCGCAGATCGCGCGCACGGTTTCGGCATGCATGGTTCCAAGCAGATCAAATCGAAATCCATCCACGCGGTAGTCAAGCAGCCAATGCAGCAGACTGTCGACGATGTATTTGCGAACCATGGGTCGCTCATCGGCGAGGGTGTTGCCAACACCCGTGTCATTCAGCAACGAGCCATCGGGCGCGGTGCGATGAAAATAAAATGGCACTGTTTGATCGAAGGGCGAATGTTCGCCGGTGCTGCTGGTGTGGTTGTAGACAACATCCATCACCACGCGAATCTTCGCTTCGTGCAGCGCTTGGATCGCTTGTTTCAATTCGATCTGTGGTTGCAGCGGATTGCTGATGCTGGTCGCATAATTTGATTCGGGCACATTAAAGAGCGCGGTCCAGTAGCCCCAGTTGTATTCCTTGGGTTCGGCGGTGAAATCTTGAATGGGCAGCAAATGCACCGCGGTCACCCCAAGATCTTGAAGATGCGAAAGTCCAGTGGATGGGGTTGTGGCGGTGGCGGGATTTTTATGTACCAGCCCCAGATAGGTGCCGCGTTGCGCAGCAGGGCAGGAGGGATCGGCGATTGAAAAATCGCGGACATGAATTTCATACAACACTTCGTCGGTGGGATGTGCCAGCTTCGGACTTTTTGAATTTTCCCAATTCGCAGGATTCAGCCGCGAAGCCTCGCATAAAACGCTGTAGGCGCTATCGGGCGTGGCGGCCCCGGCGTGGATGTCGGGCACTTCGCGGGCGACTCCGTAACTTTGAAATCGATATCGATAGCGCGTGCCATGCAGATCGCCAGCAATCGTGGTGCTCCATAGTCCCATGGGTTTGCGCTTCAGTGCGATGGTGCGAGTTGGTGTGTCAGCATTATTTTCATACAGCAGTACATCCACGCTATCGCTCACCGGGCTCCATGTAGACAGCATGCTTTCTTTCGCTGTGCATGTGGCGCCAAGTTTCGCTTCAAGCGGCGTGAAGCGCGGATCATTCAACGCGTCGCGGGCATACACCGTCTGCGCTTCCATGTCTGCCACGCGGATCAGATACGCGGCGATCTTGTCGGGTGCGACAGGCTTAGCCAAATTTATTTTGTACAGCAGGCTTGGTGCAGCCGCGCCGTTGACGGGCACCGTTGTGGTCATCGCAAGATTATTTTTTTCTTTCCCGCGTTCAAACACGCGGATCGATTGCAACTGTTCGACGGTGAGAGATTGCGAGGTGGCAAGGGTGATGGTGGAGGGAGCATCCAGAAACGCACCCACGATTCGCGTGGTTAGATCCACCGCCGTGGGCTGCATGTACATCTTTGCGTCGCCGCTCGCGAGCCAGATTTCCTGCAGCGGATTGCTGGCAAAATCAACAATGCGATCGGTGTCGATGTCCTTCGCTTGCCACTCGCCTTTGCGCAGGATGAATCCGGCTGTGCCGGGATTTTTCGCAAATGCCACGGTGGCATAGCAGCCAAAGGAATCTTTTTTGTTGAAGGCGTAGGCGGCGCCATCACCACCTTTGGGCCAGCACCACAGATTCCATGATGCATAGTCGCCGTCGGCGCGGTGGTAGTGCACCACAAGTAATGCTTCGGATTGCGCAAACTTTTTTTTCTCACTTTCGACAATGCGCGAAAATCTTTCCACACTCGCCTGATCGCGGGCAGCCAGCGCATGAACCACCAGGCAACCAAGCAAGGCCAGCGCTGCGAGTCGCGGCGCACGATGCAGGTGATTTCGCTGTGGAACATGCATGAGCTTTGCAGAGTAGCGGCGAGCCACGCCCCAAGCGTTCGGTTGAGTAATCTGCCTTCATGCAGTCGCCCACAACAGGCATCCCTCTCCCACCCGCGCTCGCGGATCGTGTCGCGTGCATGCTGCATGCGGCGCGTGCCGCCTCCGAACTTGCGCTGCAATATTTTCAGAGTGAAGATCTGCAGGTGCAATCCAAAGGCGAGGCGGGACCAGTGACGCAAGCCGATCGCGAAGCGGAGGAGTTGATCCGCCACGCCGTGCATGCGCAATTTCCACTTGATGGTTTGCTTGGCGAGGAGTTTGGTGCGCAACCAGGCAGCAGCGAATTTTACTGGGTGATTGATCCGATCGATGGAACCGTCAGTTTCGCCGCTGGTGTTCCGCTCTTTGGAACGCTGCTCGCTCTGGAACAGCGATTCGCCGATGGCTCGCGACGCGTGGTTGCGGGTGTCTGCCACATGCCCGCGCTTGGTGAGAGTGTGTGGGCGGTCGAAGGCTGCGGCGCGTGGTGGCATCGACAACACAAGCCACGCGTTGCGGCGAAGGTAATCCACTGCACCGATCTGAAGCAGGCGATCGTCTGCACCACTGGCTCGGAGTATTACCTGCAAACACATCGCTTGCATCTGTTGACGCGACTGGAGCAGCAGGTTGGACGCGTGCGTGGATGGAGCGATTGTTACGCGTTGATGTTGCTCGCAACAGGCCGCTGTCATGTTGCGGTGGATCCCTTGATGCATCCGTGGGATTGCGCGCCCTTTGAAGTGATCGTGCGCGAAGCGGGTGGTGTATTCACCGACTGGCTTGGCAACACCACGATTCATGGTGGTGATTCGTTGGCATGCCATACCTCGTTGCATGCGTCCATGTTGGAATTGTTACGCGGCTGATTGCTTTGTGGAATGCAAGCCTGCATGCATCGCTGCAATGCTTCATGCGATGGATGCCGCATAGTTCACTTCACCGCGATGCATTCGCTGCTTCGGTCGCAGAGCGAGCATCGTGCCTGCAAAACGCTTATTGAATCAGCAGCATTTCGCCGGCAAGGCCAGGACCAAACGCAAGTCCAACCCAGGGTCGAGGCACGCCGCGCTTCCAGAATTGACGAAGAATAAAAAGCAGCGTGGCGCTGGACATATTGCCATATTCGCGAAGTATTTCGCGGCTTTCATGACCTGCGTGCGCTGGCACATCGAGCGAAGCCAACACCGAATCGATCACGCGGGGACCGCCAGGATGAATCGCCCATCCGCCCACCACCTGAACTTCGATGTGGTCCTTGCTCAACATTTCACGCACCCATCGCCCAACATGTTGCCGCAACAGATCGGGCACTGCGGCGCCAAGTGTCATTTCAAATCCATGGTCACCAATGCTCCACGCCATTTCGCCGACAGAATCTGGAATCAAAACACTTTCGCAGCGTGTAAGTCGAGGTGCAGAAGTTGGCGCATCGCAGGCGATCACCGCGGCTGCTACGCCATCAGCGAAAAGCGTGTTGGCGATTAAGCGATCAAGTCGATCGCCGTAGTGCAAATGCACCGAACAAATTTCGACGCAACACACCAACACGCAGGCCTTCGGATCTGCGCGTGCGAATGCCTGGGCGACAGCCAGCGCGTTCACCGCTGCATGGCAACCCATGAAACCAATATGTGTGCGGCGACAGGATGGCGAAAGCGACAGCCCTTCGATTAACCATTGATCCACTCCTGGTGACTCGAATCCTGTGCACGACGCGGTGACCACATGCGTAATTCGCGAGGCGTTGAGGTTGGCTTCGACAAGCGCTTGCGCGCCGGCTTGCAGCGCCAAGGGTCGCGCCGTGGCCGCCCACAGTTGCATGCGCGCGGAGGTGGTGGGTCCTCCGGCCTGCTCATCCACTGCATAAAAAGCAGGGTAATCTTGTTCATCGGCAGCCGCGCACCAACGCGTGTCGATGCCGCTTCGTTGGGCAAGTCGCGTGGTCACACCCTCGGCAACGCTTGCAGGTGCGATGCGCTTGGCGATTTCAATCCATCGCTGCTGCGACAACTTTCGCGCGGGATTTGCGCAGGCAATCGAAAGTAAAGCAGGTTCGTTCATGTGCCGACAACTTGTGTAGTGGGCATCGAAAGTCGCGCGCCAAATGTGTTGGCGATGCGGGTAGAAACACCGGGCCATGTTTGCAATCCACGCATCGCGAAAGCAACTGCGATCGGATGTCGCAGCAGCGTGGCGGTGAGCAAGCAGCGCCAGCGCGCCGCACGCACGATGCCGCGGCCGATTCGATTCCACTGCGCTTCGGTTGCCTCACCACGCAGCACGCGCGTGGCATGAACACCCGCAGCCGCGCCGGTGGCGAGCGCCCAACTCATACCTTCGCCAGTGAAAGGCTCGGCATAATTCGCCGCATCTCCCGCCACCAATACGCCACGGTCTGCCAGTTGCCAGCGCTGTCGCGTAAGCAGCGGTGTTCCAATCCACGATGCTTCGGTGATTGCATGCGCATGCCGCACCGCGTCGCCAAGTATGTGGGCGATCAGCAACGCAGGATTGCGAGCGCTGCGAATCGCGTTGGGCCGCAGCGCCGCGGCGACATCGATTCGTCCATCCGATAGTTGCACCGCACCCACATAACCCTGCGCATGCACGCACATGAGAATTTCTCCAGGATTCATGCGCATGGAATCTTGCGGAAGCATGGCGCCGATGCCGATCAAACTGCTCGGGCGAATTCGCCATGCGAAATGTGGGTGCGACACCAACGAACTTCCTTGCAATCCATCCGCCGCGATGCAGATGCCCGCGTGAATGATGCGTTCGTGCCCATCGTGGCGAAGTCGAACAGCGCCAGTGGTTTCGATCGATGCACGCACAGGCCACGCAAGCAGCGCACCATGTCGCGCGGCTTCTGCAAGTAGCCCAGCATCCAGCACACTTCGCGCGATGGATATGGAACCTGCTCGCCGCACCACCGCTTCGCCACGCGAAGTGCGAAGCCGCACCGAATCAAGCGGCATGGCGTCGCGCAGCACTTCGGGCACCTGCAAATATTTCAGCAACGCAACACCCGCGGGCGCCAAGCAACATCCGCAGACTTTTTCGCGTGGGTGCACCAGGCGATCCACAACCAGCGTTTGCATTCCTGCTCGACTTAATTCGATAGCTGCCGCGGCGCCGGCGACGCCGCCACCCACCACCAACGCATCCACCCGTTGCGGTAGCGAGTGGAATGAAGTTGCGCTCAGCATGGAACAGGTCATCGCCGCACCGGTTCGATTGGATTCGCTTCGTGCTGGCACTGCCACCACACACTCCAGCGCTGCGGCCAGGCCTTGCCCACCGAGGCGTTGGACAATCCAGCTTCGCATGCCAAGCGTAAAATTTCCTCGCGCGTGTGCGCCGCTCGAACACTCGCCACCGCATCAAAGTGAACGATCGGCGATCGCGAAAGCAGATGTGCACCAAGCGCCGCGAAGCACAGACCAAGGCGCGTTCGATCCAGATCGGCCACACCCACAGCGACGCCAGCCGCTTGGCGCATCGAGCGCAACAGTTCCACCACCTGCGCAGGATCAATATGATGCAGAAAAAGGCTGCTTATCACCAGATCACAGCCACGCGGAAGGGGTTCGCTCAGTGCATCCATGCACGCAGTTGTAAAGCGAAGTCCCGCGGTTGTGGCGCGCTCGACCGCGCGATGCAAGGCATGTTCGCTTCGATCGCACAACACCCATTCAATTCCAAGACCCTCGCGCCGCGCCGCGGCATCCATCGCCACAGGAAGATCGGCCGACGCAGTCGCCACATCAAGTATGCGCAACATTTTTCCACGCGCTTCACTTTGCATCGCGTATCGCCTGACCTGCGGCCACAAAATGGAATGACTGCGTGCCAGGCGGTTCAGTCGAGCCAGTCCACGCAACGCCCGATCATGCTGCGCCGATTCAAGCGCATCATCATCCATTTTCTCTAGGACACGAATTCTTTGCAGCGCCTGTGGCCTTGCAAAAAAAATCGCCGACATCAGGCGCCACGATCTCGGTAACTTGGTGGTGCTGCCCAACGCATTTTGTCGACCAAGGTCTCCCAGTAACTGTGATCTGGATTGCCAATAAACTTCGCGGTGGTGTGATGCCGACCGACCAGCACGCGGTCGCCCTTGGAAAGCGGCACAATCGCCTGTCCATCAAGCACCAGCGAAGTGCCCTCGTTGGCGCGCACCATCTCCATCATTATTTCCAGATGGCTGGGCACCACAATTGGCCGAAATGCAAGGCTATGCGCGCAATTTGGCGTAACGATGATGGCCTCCAAATCGGCATGCACAATCGGACCACCTGCGCTTACGTTGTAGGCGGTGCTGCCGATCGGCGTTGCCACGATCACCCCATCGCCGACCAGATCGGGTCCAGGTCGATCACCAAGTTTTAAGGTCAGTTCAATCATGCGGAAGGGCGCGCCCGCGGTGATCGCGGCTTCATTGATCGCCAATCCCTCATGCACCAAGTCACCATGTGCGTTGCGCACGATCGCATCAAGCACCATGCGCGTTCGTACCGTGGGGCTGTCACTAAAAATCATTTCTCCATGCGTACGAAGGCCGTCAAGATCGAACTCCGCCAAAAATCCAAGTCGTCCAAAATTGACGCCGATCATCGGTGCGTTGCGATCAAGCAACCGTCGACACTGCGCGATCAGCGTGCCATCACCGCCAAGCACCACCACGCGATCAAAGACCGTGCGCAATGGCACTGGACGCTGATCGGCATCCAACTCCTCCACAATCCGGCCATGTCGTGAGACCACTCGACGCACCTCTTCAAGTGCTTCGGGTACGCCTTGGCGCGAGCGATCTGCGACCAGTAAAACATCGGTCATGCCACCAATCCCTTCGTTAGTTGTAGGAATGCAGTTTCAAGATCGGCTTCAGCCTGTTGCATCGAAGTTATACGAAAACCCGCTGTCACAAGGCGATTTGGCAGATCGCTTATCACCACGCCCGCTGCTGGATCCAGGGTGATATGCAAGCGTTGCTGCCCTTCGTAGGGAAGCAATTCCACTTTCAGCACCCCTGAAACAGTGCGCAACAATTCCACGGCCTGCGCATGTCGATCTTCTAGCGCGATGCGAATCAGCGTGCCTTGATGCACCCGCGCCATCGCATCTTTCATCCGTCCCGCGTAAATCAATTTTCCCTGCTCGATGATGCCTACGCTGGTGCACAACTCCGCCAATTCAGGAAGAATGTGACTTGAAATTAAAATCGTCTTGCCCATGCGCAGCAATTCCTTCAGCAGTTCGCGCATCTCGATGCGAGCGCGTGGATCCAAGCCGGAGTTGGGCTCGTCCATCAGCAGCACTTTGGGATCATGCAACAGCACGCGCGCCACACTCAGGCGCTGCTGCATGCCGCGGCTTAATCCATTCACCTCGTTGAATCGTTTGTAACGAAGTTCGGTCAATTCTAAAACATCGGCGACCACCTTGTCGCGCACTTTGCCATGCAAGCCATAGCAGGCGGCGAAAAATTCCAAATATTCCTGCACCACCATGTCTTCGTATGCGCCCATGAAATCAGGTACATACCCGATCACTGGGCGAATCAAATCATTTTGATAGCCCACCGTCTTGCCATCCACACGCGCTTCGCCCCATGTAGGTTTCAGCAGCGTCGCCAAAATTTTGATGGTGGTGGTCTTGCCAGCACCATTGGGACCGATGAAACCGAAGCACTCGCCGGTATCAATAGACAGATTCAAATTGTCCAGCGCCGTAAGGTCGCCGAACTTCTTGGTTAAGTTGACTGTTTCAATCATGGCCATGCGAAGTCTTTAGGGTACGGCATTGCCGGTGAATGGCGTGACGATGCCAGCCGCCTCGCAAGGCAGCGGAAGAATAAATCGAACCATCACATCACCGTTGCTTGAAGCCGTGGCGCCATCGATCGTCAGAGGCAGCGGGCAGGGCGCGTTGTCAAGAAATCCAATCACGATCACACAGGGCCTCGCGAACCATGGCGACAGATCCAATTCGCGTGCAAGCCAACGACTCACGCGCACCACTTCGACATCCTTGGGTGGATTCATCCGATACGCAGGTGGCTGCAGCATTTGATAGAGACTCAGCATGCAGAGTTGCGCGCGAAAATCAAATGGATTCATGGCGAGCGCTCCGCGCAACATGGATTGTGCAAGCGCATCAAGTGGACGCCGATACAGTGTCTCCATTTCGATGGTGAATGCGCCTGCGCCTTGCACCGCGGGATTGACCCCGCCTTGTGGATACAACGCCTTCCCAAGATCAAGCGGCGAACCATCCCATGGCTGCGCCAATCGAACCATCCGCGTCGGATGCGGTGGCAGTGCGCTTGGTTCGATGCGTGGATCTTGCGTGCCAACCCATTCGCGATCCCGATACAGGTAGGGCATCACATGCACAATGGTCACATCATGCAACGCGGATGGAAGCGAATGTCGCAGCGAGCCGTTGAGTGTGATCTCGCCGTTGCTTCCACTTGTCGCCACGACACGCACAGGTTGCTCGCTCTGCTGCCACGCCACTGCGCCCCATGACGCGGGTGGCGCGCCAAGCCACTGCGCTTGCAAGTCGCTGGTGGTTCCACGCGATGGAAGTTGAAGTTGACTGGCGTCATCGATGCCGCGTTCGCTGCGCGCGGTATCAGGAAAATGCGAGTCGCTACCTTGCGGTGGGGGACTCCAATCGATCAGCAAATTGTGGTTGTTCTCGTCGCCATTCAGTTTCAGTATCGAGGTTCCAAATCCATTCAGCGATGCGCTGATCCATGCATCGGCACGAAGCAGGCGTGATGGATCGTCCGCTTCGATGCGATCCGTGGGCACAATAAAATCAACCACGGTGAGATGATTCAGCGCAATATCCGAGCCGCCAAACACCAGACCAAGTGCCCACGCGGGCAGTGATGCCAACACAGCGAGCACTGCAAAAATCGGCCAATTCCAAGCCAATTGTTGCTTCTTTCGAAGAATGATCCAGCACACGGGTACCGCCAGCAACCAGTAGGCGATGAAGAAAACGATCGCGGACATCACCCCAGCCGTGGCGCGACCCTGCAGACCGATGCGGCTCAAGATCAACGCGCCTGTGCCGACATCAAACTGCGTGCTGTTCTCTTGCCGCGCAAGTTGTCGCACCTTCGCATCGGCCCAGTCTCGATACTCGGTCTCGGTTGGGGAATCCGCGCGACGACCCAAGATGCGATTCCAAAAAACATCTGCTTGCGGCACGCCACTTGCAAGCAGCGACTGTCGATGGATCGCTTCCACATCGATACCGATCAGCGTGATGCGGCCGTGCCCCCACAATTTTTGCACCACCAGTGCGTCGCCTTGCAACGCATTGCCCTGCGCATCGCATTGTTGTGTCGCTGGCATCTGAATGAATGGCTTCCATCCGCGGTCAAGTTTCGCGCCGTTGAAAAGAGTCGCCGTGGTGGTCACACCATTGCTTCGCAGCGGCGCCACTTTCGCCAACACCGGCAACAGTTCGTGAATCTGCAGACCCTCCACGCGGCGCATGCCAGTTGTTGGAAGCAGGGCGGAAAGCGCATGAGCGCCACCGCTTCGCAGCGACCATGGATCTGCAGTTTCAGGCAGCGCGATCACCAAATGTCCGCCGCGAGAAATCCACTCGAGCAACGCGCCCGCGCGCGCGGCGCCAAGAGTTTGCGGGCTGGTGCTTCCAAGCCACACCATCGCTTCGGCGCTTGAAAAACCCTCCCATCGATCCGGAAGATTGGCAGGCTTGATGTTGCGAGCAAGCCGCGTCACCTCCTGCATGGCAGGCACATTCGTTCCGCCGGCACTTGCCTCGAGTGTTTCCAAACCCGCGCGCGTGTCGCCAATCATCGCGATCAAACTCTCGCGCATCTCGACGGGGATCGAAGGTTGCGCGATGTCGCGGGGACGAAATCGAAGGGTGGTTAACTCGCGTATGCGCACGCCACCTTTGGTCTCGTAGAGACGCAGCGTGAAAATTTCGTCGGCGATTCGTGCCGCGACAAGCGAAGGTGCAAGCCGCGCGTACAACCATCGCTGCGTCGTTTGTTCCGGCGCGAGCGTCACGCTTCGGTGATGCGAAACCACATCGCCATCGGCATTGGGAAGATCCCATTGCAGAAGACATTCCAAGGCTTCTGGCCGCGGATTGCGAATCAAAACGCAGAGGCCCGTCATGTCGCCAGGGCGAAATGCGCCGATGCCTCCGAAGGCTTGCACCGCAAGCGTCACTCCGTCATCGGACCGCGCTGAAGCAGCGACGCACGGAGGCATAAAAAATAAAATCACACACAGCCATGGCTTCAAGCCGCCGCACGGGCGTGGTTGTCTGCGAAAACCGCTCGTCATGGACGCAGTTGGGCCAGGTGGTACAAAATCGCGGCGTGACTCAACGACCCTCGCCGAAAGCAGGTCAGTTCGAATTTTTCGTTGGGACTATGCACGCGATCATCATCCAGTCCAAAGCCAACCAATAAACTTTGTAAACCAAGGATGCGTTGAATGGAACCCACTGCGGGAATGCTTCCGCCTGAACCGATGCGCACAGGCGCCACGCCGTAGACATGTTGTAACGCTTGCTCAGTCACGGTGAGATAGGCGCTTGCATCGGCCACACGAATCGATGGATTGCGGCCAAAAGCAGCTATTTCCAAGGTGTAGCCAGCGGGTACACGCGCGCGAAGATGCGATTCCAATTGCTGGTACACGACTTCGGGATCCATTGCAGCGACCAAGCGGCAGGAAATTTTCACGCTGGCTTTGCTTGCGATCACAGTCTTCGCGCCTTCGCCGATGTAGCCGCCCTTGATGCCATTGCAATCGCAGGTGGGGCGGCACCAAGTTCGTTGCATGGCGTTAAAGCCCGGTTCACCAAATCCAGACTGCAATCCGACCGCGTGTAGAAATGCCTTCTCATCGAAATCCAATGTCGACCACTGCGCTGCAATTGTGGCGGGCACGTCCAACACCGCATCGTAAAAACCGGCGATCGCAACGCGACCATGTTCATCGTGCAAGCTGGTGATCATGCGCGCCAACGCATTGATGGGATTGGCGATCGCACCGCCATACAAACCGGAATGCAAATCATGCGAAGGTCCATGCAGTGTCGCTTCGATGTAGACCATGCCTCGCAACATGGTGGTGATCGCCGGATGATCCACATCCCACATGCCAGTGTCGCTCACGATCGCCACATCGGCCTGCAGTAATGCGAGATTGGCCAGCATAAAAGGCTCCAAACTTTCGCTTCCACTTTCTTCCTCGCCCTCCAACATCACAGTCACAGGGCATGGCGGGCCGCCAGCGCACGCATGCCACGCGCGCAGCGCCTCGATGAAGGTCATCACTTGTCCTTTGTCATCCACCGCGCCGCGCGCCACGATGCGCGCGCCGTGCGGGCCATGTTCAATCACTGGTTCAAAGGGAGGACTCTGCCACAATTCAAGCGGGTCCGCTGGTTGCACATCGTAATGTCCGTAGAAAAGAACGCGCGGAGATTGCACGCCAGTCGGACCCGCGTGCGTGGCCAACACCATCGGATGTCCGTGGGTGTTCATCACCTTGGAATCAAATCCAACTTCACAAAGTTGCTTCGACACCCATTCCGCGCCGCGCCGAACTTCGGTGGCGAAAGCTGGATCGGTGCTGATCGTCGGGATGCGGAGAAATTCCTTCAGCCGCTCGATGGCTTCAGGATGATTGGCTTCGGTTCGAGCAAGTACGCTTTCAAGAGATGGCTGCATGAATCAAAGGCTAACGCCGCGCGCACGGGGCATTTGAATGCATCACATTTTATTTGGTTTGTTGGTGTTGGCGACTGCGATCACTTTGGCGGTGTCGCCACTGCCCTGCAACACAGCCATAAATGGTGCTGGATCAGCGGGCAATGTGGTGAAACCCACGGTCTGCCCCATGGCTAGATTGCATGTCACGATGCGCAGGTCGCCGCAGCGCGTGGCGCGGATATCGGTCATCACTGGCTCGGTGGATGTGGCTCGCTTGGCGCCTTGCATTATGTCGTCGCGCACTTTCTGTCCTTTACAATTCACCGCTTGCATTCCAGTGGCCAACATGGCGTCGAAGGCTGTCAAATCTTTTTTGTGCTGAGCCATTAAAAATTTGCCCAGCATCGCCGCGCCCTCTGTGTTCAGCGTGGTGTCTCCAGCAAATGTCGGCGCAGTCGGCGCTTGACGAGTCTTTGGCGCGTTGAGCGATGCCCACGCAGCCATCTTCCACTGACCATCGACCACTTGAAACACGCCCAATTGTGGCATGGCTTCGGAGGCCATCGCATTTCCATCGATGGATTGCTCAGACTTCACCAAACAGGTCGCCACCAGCGCGTCGCCAACCCGTGTGGCTACAACATTGCTGACAGTGGGGGACGGGGTTCCAAGTCCCATGATTCGCGGCTTGGAAGTTGCAGCATCGCTCGCGCCTTGAAAGTTCAGCAGTTGAAAGTTGGGTTGCAAGGCATCGAGGACTCCGCCAGTTCCATAATCGTTGACCGCAATCTTGCCGAACCATCCGTTGATCAGAGTGGTGGCAAGTTCTTTCAGACCCGCATCATTGGTGGGCCATGATGTGAACCCGCAATATGGCGCTGGAGCCGCAATTTTAGCAGTTTTAGCAGGCGGCGTCACGGGTGGAGCGCCAAGGGCAGAGACCCTCAACATGTTGGCGGTCACAAAGCAAATGGTGGATATACGGAATAATTTTTGCAGTGAATTCATGGGGATAAGGTATCAAACCCAAGTCCGCCAAGGACTGCGCCACTTGGTCCGACGCGTGGTCAAAAGCGCCTCGGAGATTTCAACCTCGCAGCTATCTAGAATTTTTGAACCCTGTACAAGACCGCCAAAACAACCATGGCTATACTCAAAATCATAATTTCGCAGATCGATTTGAAAGGACTCTTCGCGTGACTCCCTCGCCAATTCCACTTCCGCAAGTTCGCGGATTTCTACAAACGCAACGCACTGATTACTGGTGGATCACCCCCTTGTTGGTGCTGGCTGGCTTGGGCGGCTTTGTGGTGTATTCCACCTGGTCCGCTTTGCAAGGCCGCAACTACTTTATTGGCGGCGTGGATCAGATCGGTGTGCAGCGACTGCTCTCGCCATTTTACTCGCCTGTGTTGTGGGATCCGCACGGCATTCACTCTGGACATGCGTGGTTTGGCGAGTTACCCGCGTGGTGGCCGGCGTGGATGATCTTTTCGCCAGCGCTGCTTATTCTGCCGTTTCCTGCTGGTTTTCGCTTTACCTGCTACTACTACCGTGGCGCATATTACAAAGCCTTCTGGGGTGATCCGGTCAGTTGTGCTGTTGGCGAGCCAGCTTTTCGCGGCGATACATATCGCGGCGAGCAAAAGTTTCCACTGATCATGCAGAACATTCACCGCTACTTTTTATATGTGGCGATCCTATTCATTGGTCTGCTTGCGTGGGACGGTTTCGCCGCCTTGTGGCACTTCAACGCCGATGGCACGCGCGCGCTTGGACTCAGCGTTGGTTCCATCGTGCTGATCTTGAATCCAATCTTCCTAGGCATGTACACATTTGGTTGCCACTGCATGCGCCACTTTGTTGGTGGCAAACATGATTGTCTTTCGTGCAGCATGGGCGGCGGCAGCGCGTACAAGCGCGTGAGTTGGTTGAATCAACGCCACATGTTGTTCGCGTGGATCAGTTTGTTCGGCGTGGCGTTCACCGATATTTATGTGCGCTTGTGCGCCAATGGAACCTGGATTGACTGGAGGATTCTGTGAGTTTTACCGATCAATTCATCGTGCATGAACATGATGTGCTTGTCATCGGCGCCGGTGGCGCTGGCTTGCGCGCCGCCATCGAGGCCTCCGCTGCGGGCGTAAAAGTTGGCGTGATTTGCAAATCGCTTTTGGGCAAGGCTCACACCGTGATGGCCGAAGGTGGCATGGCCGCGGCCATGGGCAATGTGGATGATCGCGACAATTGGGAAGTGCACTACGCCGACACCATGCGTGGCGGGCAGTACTTGAACAATCCAATCATGGTGGAGCATCACGCCAAAGAAGCGCCGGCGCGCGTGCTGGAGCTGGAGTCGTGGGGCGCGGTTTTTGATCGCACGAAGGAAGGAAAAATCCTTCAACGCAATTTCGGTGGACATCGTTATCCACGCCTGGCGCATGTGGGCGATCGCACTGGTCTTGAACTTATTCGCACACTGCAAGATCACGGCATTCATCAAGGCATGGAAGTTTTTATGGAGATGACGGTGGTCTCTCTGCTCACGACAGGCGGACGCATTTCCGGCGTGCTTGGCTACGACCGCGAGCGTGGGCGCATGCGAATTTGGAGGGCAAAAGCCGTCATTATGGCCACCGGAGGTATCGGTAAAAGTTTCCGCATCACCAGTAATAGTTGGGAAGGCACCGGCGATGGTCACGCGCTTGCGTATCACGCCGGAGCCGAGTTGATGGACATGGAGTTTGTGCAGTTTCATCCCACCGGCATGGTGTGGCCGCCAAGTGTGCGCGGCATTCTTGTCACCGAAGGCGTGCGCGGCGAGGGCGGCGTGCTTCGCAATAGCGAAGGCAAGCGCTTCATGTTTGATGATGTGCCTGATGCCTATCGCAATCAAGTGGCAACGGACGAGGAAGAAGGTTGGCGTTATGTCTGCGGCGACAAGAACGCCAATCGTCCGCCGGAACTTCTCACCCGTGATCATGTGGCGCGTTGCATCAACCGCGAAATCAAGGCCGGTCGCGGTTCGCCACACGGTGGCGTGTATCTGGACATCGGTTGGATCAAGGAAAAACTTCCCAACGCCGCCGATCACATTCGGCGCAAGTTGCCCAGCATGTACCACCAGTTCAAGCAACTTGCTGGAGTGGATATCACGCAAGAGGTCATGGAGGTTGGACCCACCACGCACTATGTCATGGGCGGCGTGGCGGTGGATGGCGACACGCAAATGTCCTGCGTTCCGGGCTTGTTCGCCGCGGGTGAAGTCACCGCAGGCTTGCACGGAGCCAATCGTTTGGGCGGCAATTCGCTCTCGGATTTAATTGTCTTTGGAAAGTTGGCGGGCGAGCACGCCACAATTTTCGCCAAGCAACATAGCGCGGTCGAAGTGGATCAAGCGCAGGTAGAGGCGCACACGCGCGCCATCGAGGCACCATTTGATCGACCGACCGGTGAAAATCCCTACGCCATTCAACAGGATTTACAGAACACCATGCAGGATCTGGTTGGCATTGTGCGCACGCAAACAGAAATGGAATTGGCGCTCGAAAAAATCGAGCACTACAAACAGCGCATGAAAAATGTAGGTGTGATCGGTCACCGCGAGTACAACCCCGGTTGGCACACCGCCATTGATTTGCCGTGCATGCTCACGGTGAGTGAATCCATTACCCGCAGTGCGCTTGATCGCAAAGAGAGTCGCGGCGCGCAATTTCGCGAGGACTATCCAGAGAAAAGCACCGAGTGCGGCACCTTTAATTTAGTGGCCAAGAAAGCCGCCGATGGTTTCATGCAAATCACGCGCCGGCCTCTTGTGCAGATGCGCGCCGACCTACAGGCCGTCATCGAGAAATTGAAATAAGGATTCATTCAAATGTCCACACCCATTTCAAATACTCAAACGGTTGATCAGGCGCGCATTGTTGATTTTCGTATCTGGCGTGGCGACAAAAACGGCGGCGACTTTGTGAACTATCAAGTGAAGGTGACCGAGGGCATGGTGCTGCTGGATTGCGTGCATCGCATTCAAGCCGAGCAGGCGCCGGACTTGGCCTGTCGCTGGAATTGCAAGGCTGGCAAATGTGGCAGTTGTTCCGCGGAAATCAATGGCAAACCAAGTCTGATGTGCATGACTCGCATGGACACACTGCCGCCTGACAAGGTGGTCACCGTGGAGCCCATGCGTTCGTTTCCATCCATCCGCGACTTGGTCACGGATGTCAGTTGGAATTTTCGTGTGAAGAAAAAGATTAAGCCCTTCAAGCCGCGCAAGCCCGACAACGCAGACGGCTCGTGGACCATGTATCAGCAGGACATCGACCGCGTGCAGGAGTTCCGCAAGTGCATCGAGTGCTTTCTCTGCCAAGATGTTTGCCATGTCATCCGCGACCATCACAAAGAAGATGAGTTCATCGGGCCGCGTTTTCTCTTGTACACCGCGGCGCTGGAGATGCATCCGCTGGACACCGAGGATCGTCTGGCCGATCTCAAGAATCGTGACGGCATTGGTTATTGCAACATCACCAAGTGTTGCACGAAGGTTTGTCCCGAGCACATCAGCATCACCGACAACGCCATCATTCCAATGAAAGAGCGCGTGGTCGACGAGTTCTACGATCCAATCACCCGCCTGCTGCGCATTTTCCGTCCCCAAAAAAGTTAGCTCGCAGTACCTCCTTTGTGGCGGCATGGGTTCATGCCTCGCCCACCGTTCACGCTTCGCGAGTTAGCATGTGCCATGGAGATTTCACATGTCTGACCGAGTGGTGGTGGATCGCATCGACTTTCGTGAAGCGCTGGTTTTCCCCCGCGTCATCGCATCGGCGGTGGGGGCGTTGCAGCCAACTCGCATCGTGCTCGCGACATTTGTGCTGTTGTGTATGGTGGTCATCGGGCGCAGTTATGACTTTGTGCGCGGTCCCTCGGTGCAACCTTCAGGCTTGCTCGTCGGCTCTCGAACTGTGGTCGATGCCGCAGTGGCGAGCGATGTGGCTCGACGGGTGGCTCGTGAATCACTGCCGCTCGATCGCCGTCCCGCCGGCACCGATGGCTTTGGTGGCAAGGTCGACATTGAAACTGTTCGAAGCGCGATGCTTCGTTACCGCGCTGAAGTCAGTGGCGCGCAATTGGATTCACTTCAACGCGCACTTGATCGACTGGAGTCTTATCGCGGCAAGGGTGCCTTCGACGCCTTCAGCACCGCGCTTGGGTCGCGCTTTGATGCGATGGTGATGGCAGTCGTGACTGTTGAAGGTCGCACCGCTGCAACCGCTCTTGGTGATTTGCTTTTCACAATTCCCGCCGCGCTATGGCGTGAAGATTTTATTTTCTGCATCTTCTACATGATCGCTGGTGGCATGACGCTGGGATTGTTGGGCTCTGCCATCGCTCGCATGGCTGCGCTGGACATCGGTAAAAATCAGCGTATTTCTTCGAAAGAATCACTTGATTTTGTGCTTGCTCGCGCCACCAATCACGCCTTGGTTCCCTTGTGGCCACTCTTGTCGCTGGTTGTGCTGCTGCCCATCGCGACGGTGCTGGGTTGGATGGGTCGTGTGCCGGGCTTGGATGTGATCGCTGGTGCGGCATACGGTCTTGCGCTTTTCTTCGCCACACTCGCTGCGGTTATTTTATTACCGTGGTTGCTCGCTATGCCCATGGCGATCGCGGCAAGTGCCTGTGAAGGTTGCGATGGACTTGAAGCCGTGCAGCGTTGCGGGGCGTTGGTCTATCGAAAACCATTTCACGCGCTGCTCTATGCCGCTTCGGCGATCTTCGCCGTGTGCCTCACTGCGTTTGTGGTCGACTTAGTCGCCACGGTTGCAATCGAGCTCGCTGCAGGGTTCGCAGGAATCACCGCAGGCTCTGGCGCCATGAACAGCGCTGGTGGAGCGAGACTTCTCGCGCCCGATCTTGTAGAGACCGCGCCCGCCTTCGGAGGCAGCATCGCTGGTTCGTTGCAATCGGTCAGCGTTGGTTTCATCCATTTTTGGCAAGGAATCTTGCAATGTCTTGCCGCTGGATGCGTGCTCGGCGCCATCTTTACAACGGCTACTGCCGCCTATTTGGCCATGCGCCGAACTTGCGATGAGCAGCCCTTTGAGGATCTATGGCAGCCAGGCGTGCCAGCAGGGGTTCGATCTTTGGATCAACCCGCAACCACCACGCTGTAGAAAAAGCACAACTTCAAGCGCACATTTTCAAAGCAATTTTTAGCTTAATCCGCCCTTTAATTGTCTACCACTGGCAAACTTGGCGCGCAATTTGGCCATCGCGGAGTCCTCTTCGCGCTGCGGCTTCGCGGCGGCGGTTTCCTTCACGGACATCGGCTTGTCAATCAACGCCTTCAGCGAAAGACTCACTCGATGTCGCACCACATCCACGCTTAGCACTTTCGCCGTCACCACCTGATCAATCTTTAAGAAGCGATCCACGGTTGCGATTCGATCATGTGACACTTCACTGATATGCACCAAGCCTTCGACCCCAGGCGCCACTTCGATGAAGGCGCCAAACTCCGTGATCTTGGTCACGCGCCCCGAAACAGTTTCGCCCACGGTGATCGCTTCAAGTTTGGTTGCGGTCATGTCCTGCATGACTTCTTTGCGACTGAGTGAAATTTTAATCGGCTTCTGATTTCGATCGATACGCAACACCTTCACGCGCACCACATCGCCAACCTTTACCACTTCCGAGGCGTCTTTCAAACGCTCGTGTGCGAGGTCGCTGATGTGAATCAAACCATCCACACCGCCGAGGTCGGCGAAGGCACCGAAGCTTTGCACACTGTTGATGGTCACATCGCGCACCTGTCCCGCTTCGATCTCCCGCAGCGTTTTTTCCCGCATTTTGCCGCGTTCTTGCGCCATGGCCGCCTTGCGACTGAGCACCATGCGACCCTTCTCCTTGCGCAACTCGATGATCATGCAAAGAAATTTTTCGCCCAAGAATATACTGATGTCTTCCACAGGACGAAGGTCCACCTGGCCTGCTGGCATGAAGGCTCGATGATGCGAAACTTCCATGTCCAAGCCGCCCTTGTTCATGCCAACACAGCGGGCCTCCACAATCTGGCCCTCGGAAAGATTTTCCCATGGCGCTTTCGTGACCACGCCGGGCAACGCCAAAATCAGCAGGCTTTCAAACGCATCCAAGTGCTCGATCACAAACTCCACTTGAGCGCCAGGCTGCGGCGCCTCCTTGAATTGTCGCAGCGGACACACGCCTTGGCTCTTGGGTCCAAATTCAACCATCACATCTTCACCTTGCACACGAATCACCGTGCCGACACGGGCATGGCTATCCGTGCGAATGCGACCAAGCGGCGCTTTCGCCACAGGCAGATTCAGTATGTCGTGGTCGCTCAATCCCTGCATGGCAGCCTGCATCTCGGTTTCAAGCGAAAGGTCAAAGCTCTTTGCAGTTGAAGCGGGGCGGGCGGGTGAAGTGGGTTGGAAGATCGGATCGGATTCAGACATGGCGGCTGCATCAGCCTAACCGTTTCGGGGTGAGATGTGGTAATTTTGGCAACCCCTCTTTGGGAAAGCACCGAATAGACAATCGGACCCGCATCAGCACTCGTAGGTATATTCCGCACCCACGAACCGTCAGTCTGCACACACTCCTCACAAGCCCCTCGCCAACAACCAAAGCCACCGCATGTCTAAAAATAAATCTGCCTGGGGCATCGAAATGGGTGCCTTTGCCATCAAGGCCCTTCTGTTGGAGCGGGAGGGAAACGATGTTGTCGTGAAGGACTTCGCCTACATCCCGCACGCCAAACCGCTCACTACGCCTGGGATTGATTCGACCGAAATCACTCGTCTCACGCTGCAACAATTTATCAACGCAAAAAATTTGGAAGGTCAAAAAATTGTTGTTTCAGTGCCTGGTCACGCAGGCTTAGCGCGCTTCGCAAAGTTGCCACCGGTCGAGCCAAAGAAAATTCCTGACATCGTTAAGTTTGAAGCGGTGCAGCAAATTCCCTTTCCAATTGATGAGGTTGAATGGGACTATCAAACTTTTTTAAGCGCGGATAATCCAGAGGTGGAAGTGGGAATCTTCGCGATCACCAAGCAAAAAATTGGAGATCGCCTCTCGCTGTATGCTGAATTCGGTATTCAACCCGAGATCGTCACGCTGGGTCCACTTGCTGTATTTAATGCGATGAGTTACGACCTTTCTCTTGGCACCACCCACGCGCCTGCTGTCACTCTTGACATCGGCACGCAGTCGAGCGATGTGATCATGGCGGAAAATGGTCGCTGCTGGATTCGCACATTTCCACTTGGCGGAACGCACTTTACCGAAGCGTTGAAAGACGCATTTAAGATTCATTACAGTCGCGCCGAGCGTCACAAAGCCGACAGCGCTGGGTCGAAGTATGCCCGACAAATGATGCAGGCGATGCGCCCGGTCTTTGGCGATTTGGTGACCGATGTGCAGCGATCAATTAGCCACTATCAAATGACGCACCGTGAGAATGCGATCGAGCATGTCTACGGAGTTGGTAGCACTTTTCGAATTCCTGGCCTGCGAAAGTTTCTTGGCCAGCAATTAAGTATGGAAGTCGAACGCATCGACGAATTCAAGCGCATTCGCGTGGAAGGTCGCGATGCTGCGGATTTCAATGCAAATGCCGTCAATTTTGTTACGGCCTACGGGCTCGCGTTGCAAGGCATCGGGCTCTCCCGCATCAGCATCAATCTTTCGCCTGTCGGCAATCTTCGCCAAAAATTGTGGTCCACCAAGTCGCGCTGGTTTATCGCAGCGGCGTGCGTGGCGATTGTTGGCTCTGCTGCGATGTTCATTCGACCCATCTTTGACAGCCAAAAACTGAAGGGTGGCTCGGACTCCCTGGGATCCGCTACCGCATTGATTTCCAAACGCGAAGGCATCAAACGCTCGCTTGAAGCCGCCCAAAAATCCGGGCTGGCCGGTGCGATCGCAAGTAATATAGATCAACTGTTTACCGACCGCGAAATTTGGCCCCATCTTGTGCGCGATGCATTCGATTCGCTGCTCAGCACCAAGCCAACCGCAGAATTGCAGGCATCAAGTTTGGAAGAGCTCACCAAAATTCCTGCCGCTGATCGCAAACTTATTTCTATCCGCGATCTCTCCGGAGTCTACGCCTTTAACACCGAGACAAAAAAGCAAACCATCACCGTCACGATGAAAGTTGAATTCGTAAGCATGGACGATAAGGCAGTCACATTCCTCGACAGCAGTGTGGGAACATGGTTGCGAGACAATCTTGATCGCAAGCGCAAAAATGTTCCGTATGTCATCGAGAAGGAGTCCATCAAAACCACCGCGTCGGCGCAACCCATTCGGACCATTGAAAACAATGGCAAATCGGATACCGCTTCCGCGGCTGGCGGAACGCCTCCACCAGATGATGGATCTGCCGGCGGTGCGGGGGGATCCGACACATCGTCTGGTGCAAATTCGGGTGGCGCTGCTTCGGGTGGTAGCGAATCTGGCGCTGCCGGCGGCGGCGGTGCGGGCGGCAATGGCAAACGCAGGGGCGGCCGTGGAGATACTGTGCGAGCCGGAGGTGGTATGAGCGGCAAGGGCGGTGCTGGCATCGGTGGCCCACCACCCAAAGATGATGCGACGCAATCCGCGCCACCACCTGATGCAACAGCCGAAGCCACCGAAACCGCTGATGAATCCCAATACAAGGGCTCGTCCGATCTTGAAACACTCGCTGCGATGCCCGATTCGTCGGCGATCTATCCACCAGGCACAAAAATTTATTCAGGTGAAGTTCAATTCACCGTTGCGATTCTTAACGCAACAACAACCCACGCTGCGGCAGGAGCGACTCCATGAGTATGAAATTCGATTTGTCTGCCCTGAAAGAAATTGAATTTGCCAAGGTCACCAGCGTCCTAGTCAAGCATTGGGTGCTTCTTCTCTGTTCGTTCATTGTGGTCGCTGCACCCATCGCCGCCATGTTGGCGCTTCCCATGGTGACCAATCCGATTCAAGAAAAAGTCAAACAGCACATCGATGCCTTCGAGCGTTTAAACAAGCTTGAAAAAGTCGAAATTGAAAGCGTGAACAGCGCCGGCGAATCAGAAAAAAAACAAGTCGACATTAACCCAAAGTTTATCGACGAAGTAAATCAAAACAATGAGCGTTTCGCGAATGATGCGAAAAACGCCTACCAATTGGCACTCGACCGCAACCAGCGCGGTCGTGGCCTTGCGAAGGGATTAAGCGACTATCTGCCTATTCCAGTCAAGGAATCATCGCGTGATGTTAATTTATTGCGTGAAAATGCTCTGCCATTATTGATAGCGAATCGCGATGCGTTGTTAGCCTCGATCAAATTTGGAGGCGCGCCCAAGAGCACCAATGTGCTTGACCGAGTGCAACGCGCGGAATCCGAGCATGTCACTGGCGTGCTGATGAAAAAGCAGCGCTCCGAAGTGACGGATCCCAAAGAGATCGCCGAGTTGAAGGCCATCCTTCTCGAGGCTCGCATCTCCGCACTTGTCGACGAAGCCAACAAATTTGATTTGTATATGGAGCCCAACTCCATTTCATGGCACGACATAGTGGTGTCCGCGGGCAAAGATTTTGACGCCAAATCACCCAAGGCAGTCGATTTGGCGCTTGCGCAACTATTCCAATTTCAGTGGGATATTTGGCTTGTGGATGATGTGCTCGCGGCCATTCAAATTGTGAATAAGCCCAGTGCCACGGCGCATGGTTTGATGCAGTTGCCACTGAAACGAATAGAGCGATTTCAGATTTTGCCCATACCGGGTCTTGTTCCCAGTGACACGCCTGCACCTGTCGTCGCAAGCGGTGAGGCGCCTGCCGAAGCCGTGTCCGGGGAATCGATCGACGCAAAAGCAGATGTCGCCCTGGACTTTGCGCTGTCTTTCAATGGGTTGCATACCAATCAACTTTTCGATGTTCGTGATGCAAGTCTGGTGGTGGTTTGCGAAACTTCTGAAATTCCAAAATTCGTAAACGCATTGGCCGCGCAAAATTTCATCACGGTCACCAATCTTTCATTGGTGCCGATTGACACTTTTGCAGAAGCAAAAAAAGGCTACGCATACGGTGGCAAACCTTGCAGTCAAGTCACCCTTCGGTTGCAGTCGGTATGGCTGCGTGATTGGACTGTTGTCAACATGCCCAAGGGCATGATGGCGGCGATTAAAACTGCAGGTAAACCCGCTGCGATTCAGGCAGATCCCTCGGCGCCACCCCCGGCGGGTGGTTGACCTCACACTGGAGAAAAGCACCCTATGAAAGGCATTAGTTTAGTCGAGCGTCACTTTGAAAAGATCATCCTTGCGGTGGTTGCGGTGTCTCTTCTTTCATGGGTCGCATTTGACATGCTTGGTTTTACTTCCGAGACCATCAAGATGGGTGGTAAAGAAGTTGCTCTTGATCAGATTTCAAAAAAATTGGCAGACAATGTCAACAGGCTTGGCAAGTCCTCGGGTGCTCAAGCTGATGCAGTCAATCCCAGTCCGATTTCAGATAAATGCGTCAAGTCGTTCAAAGAAAAAATCGTGGCGGGACCAGCGGGCAGCGACTCTCTTCCTGCGGTGGCGCCACCCGTTGCCAATACACTTTTCAAGGCCGACCAAAGTGGTCGTCAAACGTGGTACTACCAGCCAACTTTTGCTGCGGTCACCATGCAGTCACCCATCCTGCAGTCCGAAGGTGCAGTTGCCGCTGATCTTGCGAAGACTGATCCGAAACTTTTATTGGCACTGGATGCCAGGCCTGGTTGGAGCAAAGGTGATCGCAATGTGATGTGGACGACTCCAGCAGCGACCATTAATTTAAAGGCAATTCGTGAAGAATTCGCCAAAGCCGATGTCTCCAAATCACCTGCCTTCGAGGCAATTCCAGCATCGTGGCGCAATAACGGAATCTATCTTGTGGATGTTGTGTTTGAACGCCAACAACTGCAGCCCGACGGCTCGTGGGGTGCCGTAGAGATTGTGAAACCAATTCCAGGGCAAGCAAGCTTTCGTGGGCAAACCATCACATCCCCAGGCAAGGTCTTTGAGGAGATGCGTGGCGCGAAAAATATTCAAATGAAAATTTTGCAGCCGCAATTCTTTCAACTTGCCCAAGGCAACTTCGCCGACCCAGCGAAGCATGTCGCAGCATCAGGCGAACCAAAAGAAGTCACTGACAAGCGCGCGCTCATCGAGAAGAAAAAACTTGATTTGGTGAAAGCCAACGAAGATCTCACCAAAGCTGGCGGGGAATACACCGAGCCTAAAGATGATAAAAGCAAAAAGGGTAAAGGCGGCAAAGGCAGCGGTGGCGATACCGGCGGATCAGTCGGTGGCGGCGGAGGTCCAGGAGGCGGTGGCGGAGGCAGCGGCATCGGTGGGCGTCCTCCTGCAGCTGGAGAGAGCGATCCCAACAGCCCCAAGGCTCTGCGTAAGCGCGCCACACTCACCATAAAACGAGATGGAATTACCGCTGAAATCAGCAAAATTGAAAAAGAGATCGCAGCTGTTCTTGGTACGAAACCAACTGAGTCCGAAGCAGTGGCAAACAGTGAAGCACCAGGGGTGAATATCGACGACTCCATCAAGGTATGGGGTCATGACATTGGCGTGAAGCCTGGCGAAACCTATCAATATCGTTGCGCGATCGCCGTGCTGAATCCTTTCTTGGGTCGTAGCCGACAACTGGTCGACGCACAAAAACCGCTTGACAAAGAGTTTCAGATTCTTTCCGCTCCAAGCAATTGGGTGCGAGTCACTGTGAATTCTCTCTACGCCTTCTATGCAATCGAAGCCAACGCACCTGATGGCATCGGTTCATTAGGCAATACACAGGTCCAAATTTTTAAACTTATCAACGGTGTTTGGCAATCACCGCAACGACCAAATCCACTTGAACCTGGTGATCCAATTGGTCAAAAAATAAAAATTACTACGGACGAAGAAGCCAACTTTGACGAAGGCTGGTTCGTGGTGGCGGTGCTCGAAGACCTCTCCGCTAAATCAGCGGACCCAAAGAATCGACCAACCCTCGTGGTTCTTGCGCATCGTGATGGGCGTTCCGTTGTAGTGCGAAGCCCAAAATTTGAGCAAGCCAATGAACTTCGACGCAAATTGCTTGATCGCGTCACAAATGCCAAGGCAGCAGGTTCAGAATCTTCCAAAACGCCGGCTGCTGGTCTGTAAATAAGAACTCATTCACAGCTTTTCCGCGATTTATAAGGGGCTTGCCGACCACCACAACAGCTTCTCGCTGCGGCATTTATTTAATTTTTGGCGGCGTCCAAAAAACAATTAATTTCCCTCATGTAAAGGCATTGACAACCCCATTGGCTTCGCTAAACTGGTCGACCCTACACAGCGAGCAACCCTCGTTGCGCGGGGATGACGAAAGTCATTTGCTCTGTGACAAGTACATGAGACACGATGGTTGAAATTTCGCAATTGCGTGCAGGTTTAGCCTGCAAAAACGCATTTGCGATAGATGGCAAGTTAATTGAAATCGAGAAGCTTGAGATGCTGCCTGGAATGTTCGCGTCGCCTAGACGCGCGCAGGAAAGGTTGTTGGCCCACAAAGCAAGAGGGGCCAGCATGGGGCGTCGACAAAAGATCGCCGGTTAAATAAATGCGAAAGTAAATATTTCTCCGACGGCATTCGGTCGACGTGGCCAAGCGTATAAGGGCACACGGTGGATGTCTTGGCGTCAAGAGGCGATGAAGGACGTAGGAACCTGCGATAAGCCTAGGGGAGCTGGTAACCAAGCTTCGATCCTAGGATCTCCGAATGGGGCAACCCGACCGCAAGGTCATTCAGGCCTGAATGTATAGGGCCTGTAAAGCGAACGCAGCGAACTGAAACATCTTAGTAGCTGTAGGAAAGGAAAGCAACCGCGACTCCGTAAGTAGCGCCGAGCGAAAGCGGATCAACCAGAGGAACGATGAACGGCGTGGAAAAGCCGGCCAAAGAAGGTGAGAGCCCTGTATGCGCAAATCTGGGAATGGCTTCAAGTAGGGTCAGGCTCGAGAAACCTGGCCTGAACATGGGGGGACCACCCTCCAAGCCTGAGTACTCCTTGACGACCGATAGTGAACAAGTAAGGCGACTGAACGATGAAAAGCACCCCGACAAGGGGAGTTAAAAGCACCTGAAACCGTGTGCTTACACAGCGGTCACGGGCCTACGGGCTTGTGGCGTGCCTTTTGCATAATGAGCTGGCGAGTTATTCTCTATGGCAAGGTTAAGTCGTTACGCGACGTAGCCGAAGGGAAACCGAGTCTGACAAGGGCGAATAGTCATAGGGGATAGGCGCGAAACCGGTTGATCTACCCATGGGCAGGTTGAAGGTGGGGTAAAACCCGCTGGAGGACCGAAGCCGTGAACGTTGAAAAGTTCTGGCATGACCTGTGGGGAGGGCTTACAGTGCAATCATAACCGGAGATATCTCGTTCTCCCCGAAACAGTTTTTGGACTGGCCTCGGGGGTCAGCGTATGGGGGTAGAGCTACTGAATGGATTTGGGGGTCTACCCGACTACCCGGTCCAATCAAACTCCGAATACCATACGTTTTGCCCCGGGAGTAAGTCTGCGAGGGATAATCTTCGCAGTCAAAAGGGAAACAACCCAGACCATCGGATAAGGTCCCTAATCAAACCTCAGTTCTTAAGGTAGTCAGATTGCTGTGACAGCTAGGATGTTGGCTTAGAAGCAGCCACCATTTAAAAAGTGCGTAACAGCTTACTAGTCGAGGAATCTGGCGCCGATAATTATCGGGAATCAAGGTTTGTACCGAATCCATGGCCGCATTTATGCGGGGTAGGGGAGCGTCGCTGTCAGCGTTGAAGGGGTTCCGTGAGGGACTCTGGAGCGGCAGCAAGTGAATATGCCAGCTTGAGTAACGATAAAGAGAGTGAGAATCTCTCTCGCCGAAAGCCCAAGGTTTCCTGGGGAAGGTAAATCCGCCCAGGGTTAGGCGGTACCTAAGGCAAGGCCGAAAGGCGTAGTCGATGGATAGCAGGTTAATATTCCTGCCCTATTACGAAAGGTTGATCCGACGTGACGGATCTAGAAGCTCGCACGGCACTGTGAAGTGTGCAGGCCCTTGTGGCCGAAGTGGGGTGGATAGGTTCCAAGAAAAAACGTTCGGTGACGATCGTAGTAGCCGTACCAAAACTGACACAGGTGGGCGTGGCGAATAGCCTCAGGCGCTCGAGAAAACGGTCGTGAAGGAACTAGGCAAATTGACCCCGTAAGTTCGCGATAAGGGGGCCCTCCTCGCAAGAGAGGGCGCAGAGAAAAGGCTCTGGGAACTGTTTATCAAAAACACAGCACTGTGCGAACTCGCAAGAGGACGTATACAGTGTGACGCTTGCCCGGTGCCGGAACGTCAAGGGAGCTGGTTAGCAGCAATGCGAAGCTAGCGACTGAAGCGCCGGTAAACGGCGGCCGTAACTATGACGGTCCTAAGGTAGCGAAGTTCCTTGTCGGGTAAGTTCCGACGCGCATGAATAGCGTAATCACTGGAGCACTGTCTCCACGACCGACTCGGTGAAATAGTAGTGGCGGTGAAGATGCCGCCTACCCGCAGCAAGACGGAAAGACCCCGTGCACCTTTACTGTACGCTTGCAGTGGTCATGGATTTGTTCTGCGTAGAATAGGTGGGAGCCTTTGAAACTGAACTCTCGGGTTCGGTGGAGGCATTAGTGAAATACCACTCTGAATGAATTCGTGGCCTAACCCCGAATCCCGTGAAGCCGGGCGGGGAACACTGCATGCCGGGCAGTTTGGCTGGGGCGGTCTCCTCCAAAAAAGTAACGGAGGAGTGCAAAGGTTGGCTCAGTGCGGTTGGCAACCGCACCAAGAGTGCAAAGGCACAAGCCAGCTTTAGTGCGAGTCATACAGGACGAGCACTCACGAAAGTGGGCCTTAGTGATCCGGCGATCCCGTGTGGAAGGGTCGTCGCTCAACGGATAAAAGGTACGCCGGGGATAACAGGCTGATCGCTACCGAGCGTCCATAGCGGCGTAGCGGTTTGGCACCTCGATGTCGGCTCTTCGCATCCTGGGGCTGAAGGCGGTCCCAAGGGTTGGGCTGTTCGCCCATTAAAGCGGAACGCGAGCTGGGTTCAGACCGGCGTGAGCCAGGTCGGTCCCTATCTGCTGTGGGCGTAGGAATGCTGAGAGGAAACTTCCTTAGTACGAGAGGATTGGGAAGGACGCACCCCTGGTGTGCCAGTTGGACCACTCGGTCCATAGCTGGGTAGCTAAGTGCGGCAGGGATAATCGCTGAAAGCATCTAAGCGAGAAGCCCACCTCAAGATAAGCATTCCATGTCGCAAGACGAAAGACCCCTTGTAGACCACAAGGTTGATCGGCCGCACGTGTAAGCGGAGAAATCCGTTCAGCGAAGCGGTACGAACGGTCGATCGCTTGGCCATGTCGACCGGATTCCGTCATCGCTCTGCAGTAATGCAGGGCGACCGGGTCCAATGAACATGGCCCCAAAATTAAGAGTGTTACCTGCAACAAAGCCAAGCTTGTAAAAGCAGAAACTTTGAAGTAGTTGCACTCGGAAGCATCGAAAGCATCTCGAGACGCGTCATGCGTCCCAATGCTTGTCATATCCGGGCTTTGGCCTGGCAACCATCAAGTCTCAACCCATGCGTGGGCGAAAGCCCCCGCATGGATTTGTCGGTGAATTTACGCAAGGGGAAATACCTGATCCCATCCCGAACTCAGAAGTCAAGACCTTGCGGCCAATGATACTGCTCTGCGGGAAAGTAGGTGACTGCCGACTTGATGGGCCCTGGTGGTGAAAGCCACTGGGGCCCTTCGCTTTTTTGCCCATTATTTTGGATTTGACTATCGTTTATCAATATTTTGACCGATGCTCAGCCATCCGTGTCCAAGAAATATTTAATTGTGCAACGAAATCCGTGGGGTGGTGTTATGATAAAAGTTGCGATTGTTTCAAGTAGTAATGCAAGTGACTTTTCCGAGGCCTAAACCTGCTCGCGTGAGTTGGTTGTTCATGTACTCGGTCGAAGGAGTCCGCTGATGCCGATGTTTAAAATATTTGTGGGAAATCTTGATGGCAAAGTGACCAACGAGATGCTCACACCCATGTTCGCAGCCTTTGGCGAATTGGACGAGGTGATTGTGGCTCGCGATGAAGATGGCAACAGCCGCGGCTTTGCCATTGTGCTGTTCAAGGATGCGATGAAAGGCCAGCTTGCTGTTGAGACATTTCAGGAGCGCAAAATTCTTGGTCGCACAATTGTGATCAATGAGGCGATGAAAAAGGGCAAGAAAAAAATGGCGCCGGTGGATCTGCCAGCACCACGCGGACCCTTTGGTCCCAAGTTTGGAGGCGGTGGCGGAGTTGGGCCACGCAGTGGAATTGGTTCGCGTCCGCCCGCAGGTTTTTCTCGTGGAGCTTCTTCGCGAGGCGCATCAGCAGGTTCCGCTGGTGGTGCTGGTGCGGATCGACGGGCAAGTTCAAGTCGAAACCCTCGGCGCAGTGGTGGAACAGGTGGCGCAATTCCAAGACCCAGTGCCTCTGGTACTGGTGGCGTTCCGCCAAGACCCGCTGCCGTTCCCAAGCCTGCGCCACACACTCCACCGGTAATCAATCCAAAGACTCCGCCTGCTGAAGAGGATTGATTTGTCCAGGGCGAGTTCTATTTGGCTTGGAAGCCAGCGGATAAATTTGGCTATGTTTTTCTTAAATTAAAGCGGGCAGTGTTTGAGAAAATCAGAAAACCTCTTTGTTTATGCGGCTTTTATGTGGTGTTTGTTTCTGCTATACTAATTTGTTGCAGCAGGTGATGATCTGGCGTTCAGAAAATCACTTGCCTCACGCACGCGGCCGCGCTGGTCTGCACTGATACTGAAAGACGAATTGGACATGTTTCGGATCTACGTTGGCAACTTAAACTTTCGTACGACTGACGACGCCCTTCGGGCGGCTTTCGAGGCCTTTGGCCCCGTGAATGAGGTATATATCGGCACCGATCGCGACACGGGTCGCTCACGCGGCTTCGGCTTCGTGACCATGGGCGAAAAGGCTCATGGTGAGGCAGCAATCGCTGGTCTCAATGGCAGCCAAGTTGATGGTCGCGCAATCGTGGTGAACGAGGCTCAGCCCCGTCCGCCAAAGACTGATCGCGGCTTCGGCGGCGGCGGCGGTGGTGGTGGTGGCGGCGGAGGAGGCGGCGGCTTCCGCGGCGGTCGTGGTGGTGGCAGCAGCGGTGGCGGCGGCGGCGGTGGTTTCCGCGGCGGTCGTGGCGGCGGCGGTGGCGGCTACGGCGACTAAATCATATTAAGTTCAAACAAATCAGGGGTCTTGCGAAAGCAGGACCCCTGTTTCATTTTTAAATTCAGTATTCAAATTTCACTTGTCAAAAATCACTGCGCAAATTAATTTTTATATTGTTGTGATCTCGGCACGCTGTCACACTTGACTATGATTCCATACATGCCATTCCTTGAGGTCCGTGGCAGTGATCGCAATGCGCGCCTGGAGTTGACAACTGAGAGCATCTCAGTCGGTCGGCTTCCAGAGTGTGGTCTTGTATTTCAACAGGAAGGTATTTCGCGCAAGCATTGTCAAATTGAAGTTGCCAGCGAGGGCGGTTGGCAAGTGCGCGACCTCGGCAGCCGCAATGGCACGCTTGTGAATGGCAAGCGAGTCGCATTGCAGCAACTGTGCCACAGGGATGTGATTCGAGTTGGCCGTATGGAAATTCGATTTATCGATCCTGAAGAGGCGATTGTGCGCCCAGGGCCAGGAGGCTTATCGCCCGCTCCAGTGAATGGCGATGATGCCCTTGAACCCATTCCGCTTGAAGGGATTGCGAAAGATCCGGGCAAGCGTTCTGCGCCGAAGGTCGCTCTTCCTGGTCAACAGTCTGCAAGAAGTGCCATGGTGCCGAGCCCCAACACGGTTGATATCGACTTGAACGACATCGTCAGCGGTGGTAGTGAAGAACATGCCGAGGCGAAGTTGTTGCGGATTTGCGAGGGCGCGCTTTCTCGAACCTTTGAAGCGAAGGACATTTCGCTGGTGGACATGCGTGGTCAAGTGATTCATCAGGCTGCGTCGCTCGGCGGCGAGGGTGCGGATGATGCGCGCGAGAGTGTTCGATTGTTCCGACTTATTTTGCTCACGGCATTGCGCACTCGTGCGAGTGATGTGCATGTTGAACCGCGCATGCACAACGCGGCGATTCGTCTGCGTGTGGATGGATTGATGGTGTTGGCGGCGGAGTTTCCATTGGACTTAATGCGACGACTGCTGGGCATCATCAAGATTCTTTGTCAGATCGACACCAGTCAAAAGTCACAGGTGCAGGATGGGCACTTCAGCGTGAACATCAAGGCGCGGCGCGTGGATTTTCGCGTGAGTTTGACACCGGCCATGCACGGACAAAAACTGGTGCTTCGAGTGTTGGACACGGCCAACGCACCGACGCGATTGCACGAACTTGGCGTGTTGCCGTGGATGTATGAAAAATTGCGCACGGTCTCCTCGCGGGACAGCGGCATGGTGCTGGCGTGTGGTCCTACCGGCAGTGGAAAGACCACCACTTTGTACGCCTGTTTGCGGGAAATCGACATCAATACGCGCAACGCGATCACCATTGAAGATCCAGTGGAGTATTACCTGGAGGGTTGCACGCAGATTCCGATCGATCACAAACAGGGCAACACCTTCGCCAATATTTTGCGCAGTGTGTTGCGACAAGATCCGGATGTAATTTTTGTCGGCGAGATTCGTGACATCGAAACCGCGCAAGTGGCAATGCAGGCCGCGATGACTGGACACTTGGTGTATAGCACGGTGCATTCCAAGGACACGATCGGCGCGATCTTTCGTTTGCTTGATCTTGGAGTGGAGTCGTACTTGGTCGCCAATGCGTTGAACTTGATTGTGGCGCAGCGACTGTGTCGAGCCTTGTGCGAGCGCTGCCGGCGCGCAACTCGTCCTACTTCGGCACAAATTATGCGTATGGGCAAGATGGGCGAGGGATTGGCGGCGGTGCATGTGCCCGTCGGATGTCCCGCCTGCTTGCAGACCGGGTATTACGGAAGGCGCGCGTTGCTCGAACTGCTTGAGTTCAGCGAACCACTTCGCGATGTGGTGCTGAAACGCCCGACCATCTCGGAGATTCGCACGGTGCTGAATCAAGGGCATTTCGTCTCCTTGCAGCAGTTTGGATTTCAGTTGGTCGCTCAGGGTTTAACCAGCCTTGATGAGATCGAACGGGTTGCGGGGGGCGATTGAGTGCTTGATGCGTTTCGTGTACTCGCACTTCCGCTTGCATGGCGCATGCATGATCAGGTGATTCGTGATGCGCAGCGCCGACTCGCGGCGCGGTGGCATCCAGATCGTTGCGTGGATCCGGCGTTGCGAAACGAGGCGCACGAGCAGGTGGCGCGCGCGAATGCTGCGGCTGCGGAATTGCTTGATGAACTTGTGCGTGGCGAGGTGTTGTTACGGTGCTGCGCGCCTTCGCCAAAGCCACCTGCGCCGCCGGCGAATCAGTCGTTTCTGATGCAGATGATGGAACTTCGTGAGGTGATCGATGCTGGCGATGTGTCGGAGCTGGATTCAGTGCGCGCGACTCTGGGGCAATTGCACGAAAGTGCCGCGGCGGATGCGCAGATATTTTTTGATCGCTTGCTTGCTGGCGATGCCAACGCGTGGACGCAGGCGAGCGAGGCGCTTGGGCGTTTGCGTGCAGTGCGGCGCGCGCGCGAGGGTCTGCCGCTATGAACAGCGCACTTGTCTTGATGCTGAGTGTGCTGTTGCTGCCATTGATCGCCGCCTCGGCGTTTTGCAGTTGCACCGAGACCGCGCTGTTTGGTCTCAATGGCGCCGATCGCGAATGGCTTGCGCGTCAGAAGCCATCCACAAGCAGGCGCGTGGATCAACTATTGGCCGAACCGCGGGCGTTGCTGCTCAGTGTCTTACTTGGAAATATGACGGCTAACACCCTGTATTTTGTTGTTTCTGGTGGCATCGCCATACAACTGAATCAGGGATTGTTAGTGGAAGTGGCGGTGGCGGTGGTCACGCTGCTGCTGTTGGTGTTGCTGGGAGAGATCTTGCCGAAACTTGTCGGCAACATCGGCCGCCGCGCTTTGGTGCCGTGGATTGCCGCGCCGATGTTGTTGTTGCATCGCGTCGTGACGCCCATTCGACTGCTGCTTGAAGGTCCGGTGCTTGCGCCACTTGTTCGGTTGTCGGGTCGAGCAGTGGCGAGCGAAGTGGAATCGCACGAACTCTCCGAGTTGCTTTTTCAAAGCCAGCAGAGTGGCGTGCTTGCCGTGGAGGAGAGCGATGCGATTCGGCGTGTAACGCGCTTGGAGCAGCGGCGCGTGCAGGAGGTGATGATGCCGCGTGTCTTTGTGGCGTGGATTTCAATGGATGCAACCCGTGCGGATATTCAAGCTGAAGCTCGGCGTTCGCGAAGACGCCGGCTTGTGGTGGCGGATCCGGATTTGGATTCGGTGCGGGGATTTCTTGATGTTCGCAGTTACCTGCTTGATACGCGTGGTGCGCACACGCCGCTTGCAGATCACATGCAATCCGCAGGATTTATTCCCGCGGTCGCCACGATTGGAAAATTGCTGCAATGGTTCGAACGCACCAGCCAACGCAGCGCGGTGGTGGTGGATGAATTTGGTGGCACAGCTGGATTGGTGACGCTGCGCGACGCGGTTGGCGAAATCGGTGGCCATGATGCGGACGCTGGAGCGGATGCATGGCAGCAGCAGCCCGATGGTGGTTGGATCACTCCTGGCGATGCCGACCTGGGTGAAACTTTGGAGCGACTTGGCGAACAAGAGCCAGAATCAGCAGCGGATACGGTGGCTGGAGCGGTCATGCAAAAGCTTGGGCGCGTGGCACGCGTGGGCGATGAGGCGCGCCTTGGTTCGCGTGGCGTTCGTGTGTTGGCGATGACTGGCACGCGCATCGATCGTGTGCAATGGTCTGCGCCGATCGTAGATCGAGGCGACTCATGAGCGCAGGCGAGTGGATTTTTTACCTGCTGATGCTGATGCTTTCGCTATCGACTTCGGCTTTTTGTGGAGGCGTTGAAACTGGCGCTTACACCGTGAATCGCCTGCGCCTTGCGATCCGCGCGGACCGCGGCGAGCCACGCGCAAAATTATTATTGAACGAACTTCGGTTTCCCAATCGATGGCTTGCGACCTTGCTGATCGGCAACACGGTGACCGGATATTTGTCGTCGGAGGCGATTGGTCACATGCTGCTGCGCTGTGGTTTCTCACCGCTGGCTGGCATGGCATTGAACGCAGTGATTCTTCTGCCGTTATTGGTGGTCTTTGGCGAGACGCTTCCGAAGGAAATTTTTCGTGTGCACGCCGATTCGTGGACAGTGGCCTCTGCGCCAGTGGCGCGTTGGATGCGTTGGCTGTTCACGGCGGTGGGTGCGGTTGGGCTGCTGAATTGGCTTGGAAATCTGTTGGTGCGTCACTTTGCGCTCGCGCCATCGGAAGTGATCGACGCGCGCTTGCGTGTGGTCGAGTTGCTGCGCGAAAGTCGCGGCGTGGTCGACGAGCGGCAGATGGCGATGGCGGGGCGCGTGTTGGAACTTTCTCGCCGCCCCGCGAGTTCGCTGATGACGCCGTGGAGACGCGTCGCACAACTTTCGGAGGGCGCGCTTGGACAGGTGATTCATGAAACATTGCGCTCGCGTGCGCAGGCGAATTATCCCGTGATTGACGCCGATGGTGCCTGCGTGGGTGTGGTAAATGCGATCGATTTGCTCAGCGAACCAAGCGCCTCGCCAGCCGCGCTCGCGCGTGAAGCGGTCAGCGTTCCGCCCTCGATGCCCGCGCTTGAAGTATTGCGCCACTTGCGCCAAGCGGGCATGTCGCTTGCGATTGTGAGCGAAGGAATGCGGCCTGTGGGCGTGATCGGCATTCGCGATATCCTTGAACCGGTAGTGGGGCGCATGGCAAGCTGGTAATTCAAAGATTTTACTTGATTGTACTTGAAAATGTGTCAGATTGAATCATTGCATGGTTCACAATGCGCTGCTCGGTGCGTATATGAAATTATGGAGGCTTGACATGAAGCGACTTACAACCACCTTGGCACTCGCGGCCGCGCTTGGCGTTTGCTCGATGGCCAGCGCCAACGACACCAATCCACGCAAGCAATCTTTCGAGCGTTCCACCGATCAACTCGATGAACTTGTGCTGAAAGCCAAAGATGGACGCATCACGCAGGAGCAGTTGCGCAAGCAGCGGCGGCGTGTCGAGGCGCGCTTAGATCACGAGTTAAGCAGCGCTGCTGTTGAATTGAAGCCTGGCGAATTGCGCGAAGTGACGGTGGCGCGCGCCGAGATGAACCAGTCGATCATCACAAGCCAAGAATTTGAATTTTTCGGCGCGGAAGATCGGCCTGAATGGGGCTGGTATCCCAGTCGCGATGTGGCGAGCACTGGATCGGTGTTGACCGTCGGCACAGATGGTCGAGCCAATTACAGCGCCTTGCATTAAGAAGCCCTCGGACGCGATGCATCGAAGCCGCAAGTGCATAGGTTGACGCGTGTATGAACGCATGTGATGCGAAGCGTTTTTGTTTCCAGTGATTTTATTTCAGCGATTCTGTCGTAGGCGATTTTATTCCCAGTGATTGTATTCTCAGCGATTTTATTTCAGTGATTCTGTCGTAGGTGATTCTGTCGCGAGCCATTTTGTATTTCTGAGATTTCGTTCTTCGCATGTTGAACACCTGCAGCATTCAGCGCTGCGGATAATCGCTATACTCATTGCCCCTCAAGCGCGCCAGTAGCTCAGCTGGCTAGAGCACGCCCCTGATAAGGGCGAGGTCGAAGGTTCGAGTCCTTTCTGGCGCACTGAACTGCGGCCGCCCTTTACAAGGCGGTCGCATGTGCTTTTTTAGAGCGGTAAAAATCGCTATGCTCCTTCCCCTTCGCGGTCACTCGACCGCTTGCCACGAACCACTAAGGAATGCCATGCGACGCGCAAAAATATCGATCATCGGTGCAGGAAATGTTGGATCCACATGTGCCCATTGGGCCGCAGCCAAGGAACTTGGTGATGTGGTGCTGTTGGATATCGCCGAGCGTGAGGGCGTGGCCAAGGGCAAGGCGCTGGACTTGATGCAGTGCGGACCGATCGAGCGATTTGATAGCCGTATTACCGGCACCAGCGATTACCAAGACATTGTCGACAGCGATGTGGTGGTGATTACCGCGGGCATTCCACGCAAGCCTGGTATGAGTCGCGACGATTTGATCACCACCAATGTAAAAATTGTGCGCAGTGTCAGCGAGCAGGTGGCCAAGCAGGCGCCGGGCTCGGTGATTATTGTGGTGAGTAATCCGCTTGATGCCATGGTGTACACCGCATGGAAAGCGACGGGCTTTCCAACGCATCGCATTCTGGGTCAGGCGGGGGCGCTGGATGTGGCGCGATTAAGAACATTTCTTGCGATCGAGCTTGGTTGCAGCATTGAGGATATTCAGTCGCTGCTGCTTGGCGGTCACGGTGACGACATGGTTCCGCTGCCGCGTTTCACCAGCGTGCATGGCATTCCGATAGATCATTTGCTCTCCAAGGAAGTGATTGATCGCTGCGTGCAACGCGCCAAGGTTGGTGGCGGTGAGATTGTGCAGCTGATGGGAACCAGCGCCTACTACGCGCCGGCCAGTGGCACGATTCAAATGGTGGAGGCGATTGTGAAAGACAAAAAGCGCATCATTCCTTGCGCCGCGTATTGCGAAGACGCCTACGGTGTGGCGCCTGGCCAGAAGGGTCAGGGATATTTCGTGGGCGTGCCTTGCGTGCTTGGCAGTGCTGGCATGGAGAAGGTGATCGAAGTGAAATTGAACGCTGACGAGAAGAAATTGATGGACGAATCCATCAGCCATGTGAAGGATCTTGTGGGCTCGGTTCGAAAAATCTTCCCCGACTTGGTGTAGCCGATGAGTTTGCGGGGGTGTGTGGGCGAAATGCGTCAATTGCACGAGGATGATTGTGGCTGGGTTCTCCCACGAAGTCTCTAAAAATTGCAAAGCAGGCGCGCCGTGCTCCGCAGCCGTTTTTAGCGTTTTCAGATGGCGATTGCCGATGCAAGAGTATGGTTCGAACTGCTCCGCTTTTTCGACTTGACCCTGGCTGGCTATTCACCATCGCCGGCTTGGTGGTGATGGTGGCTTCGGCGTTGCTTCCTGCGGAGCGCGATTTGCATGAGCTTCGTCAGCAACTTGCGGCGATTGAACTTCGAGAAAATTACAACACACAGCGTCTGCAGGCCTACGACCGCTTCATGAAAGATTTGTCGGCGCATGACCCGGCGCTGTTGCGGCGCTTGGCGGCGAGTCAATTAAACTTGATGCCCCAAGGCACCGAGCCGCTTTTGATGGCGACCAGCATGGAGCACACAGTGAGCGATTGGATTGAAGTAACGGTGCCGCAGGAGGAATTTATCGCCGCACCCGGTGCCGACACGCTGCTGACGCGCATGGCCGATGGTCCGCGTCGATTGTGGCTGATGGGCGGAGGCGCGTTGGTTGTATTTCTTGGCTTGGTGATGGGGTTTAGTGTTTCGCCTCGACCCATGTTGCCGCAGTTCGATCAGCTCGATATGAATGCCTGGCGCGAGGCTGTGCAAGCCGATCAAGCGGCGATGAATGCCGCGAAATTACAGGCGCTTGAGCAGGAGCAGCGTGTTGCATCTCAAGCGCAAGCGTTGGCCGAGCAAGCCGAGTTGGCCGCGGCGAATGCAGATGAATTAGCGGCGGAAACAGGTGATGTTGAATCGGCATTCAGTACCGCTGAGGCGATCGAGCACGAAGTATTTAAGTGGCCCGAGGCGGTGCCGCCTTTCGAGGCGGCACCATCGGAAAGTGCCGAGAGTGTGCAGCCCGCGCAGCATCTTTCGATCGCATCGGCGTGGGAGGAATCGGATGTGGAAGCCAGCGATTGGCACGATGCAAACACCGCGCACGACGCGCACGCAGAATCATCTACTGCCTCGCCGTCCGAGAAAGATTCGCAGGACGATCGGCAGCGGCTTCGCTCCCACGGCAGCGATTAACTAAAAATTCTAGAAAAAAGGCCGCGGGTTTCAAAGCGTGGGCGAATCATCGTTAGGGTGTCGCACATGCCACGAGTACCTTCCGAAATTCCGCTCGAGCATTGGGCATTGGCGATGGCCAAAGGCGTTGGTCCTGTGGAGGGTCGGCGCTTGCTTGATGCATTGGGTGATGCCGCCGCGGTGATGCGCGCCAGCGCCGACGAGTTGGCTGCGGTGATCGGGGCGTCGCGAGCGAGTCGAGTGCATGAGGCGTTGCGTGCAGTAGATGTGCAGGCTGAATTGCGTGCGATGGAACAGGCGCAAATTTGCGGCGTGTTGCCTGGCGATGCGGATTGGCCGGCGTTGTTAGAGACGATCCCTGCGGCGCCATTGGCCTTGTGGGTGCGCGGGCAATTCAACGAGAGCGATCGCTTCGCGGTGGCGGTGGTTGGCAGCAGGGCTTGCACTGGTTACGGACTTGAGCAGGCCGAACGATTCGCCGGATGGCTTGCCGAGCAGGGATTTACAGTGGTTTCTGGTGGTGCGCGGGGTATCGATGCGGCGGCGCACCGTGCGGCGTTGCGACATCAAGGTCGCACGATCGCGGTGCTCGCGGGTGGACTTGGCATTCCATATCCACCCGAGCATGCGCCGCTGTTTGATGAGATTGTGCAGGCGGGTGGTTGTGTGTGCAGTGAATTTCCAACTCGATTTCCAAGTGAGGCCGGATTATTTCCGCGTCGAAATCGAATCATCAGTGGTTTAAGTTTGGGAACGCTGTTGGTGGAAGCCAGACGCAATTCGGGGGCGCTGATCACAGGGCGTTTAGCTGCTGAAGAACATGGTCGCGAAGTGATGGCGGTGCCGGGTCGAGCGGATTCGCCCGCAAGCGCCGGTTGCCATCGGGCGATTCGTGAAGGTTGGGCCTCGCTGGTTTCATGCGTAGCCGAAGTGAGCGAGCAGTTGCATGCGACTCCGATGCTGGTGGCGGCTGCGGTGTCGCGAGCAGCGCATGGTGGCGGCGAGCATTCGCCCGGGCTCTCTGCAGCGCATCGACAGGTGCTTGACATCATCCGCGATGTGGGGCGAGTTGATTTTGACACCATTGCGATGCGCGCCAGTATTGGAACCGCCGAGGCGATGGCGGCGGTGACCATGTTGGAATTATCGGGGGTTCGATTGCGCTAAAGTCGGTGTTGCGACTTACAGCACGGTGCCATGCAAAATAAGCCCGGCCACCGTGAAATAAATGATCAGCCCAGTCACATCCACTAGCGTGGCGACGAAGGGGGCGGAACTGGTAGCCGGATCCAGGCGAATCGCTCGCAGCAAGAATGGCAACATGCTTCCTGCGATGGTTCCAAAGCTGACCACTCCAATCAAACTGATCCACACGGTGAGCGCGATGCGAAAGGCTTGGGGTCCGTAGTTGGTCCAGCCCATGTGCTGCCACAGCATCACGCGGGCAAAACCGATCGATCCCAGCCATGCACCGAGTAGGGCGCCGGAACTTACTTCACGCAGCAGCACTCGCCACCAATCTCGCAGCGAAAGTTCGGCCAACGCCAGCGAGCGCACGATTAAGGTTGCAGCTTGGCTTCCAGAATTTCCACCACTTGAAATAACCAGCGGAATAAAAAGTGCCAGCACGACCGCGGCTGCAATTTCAGATTCGTAGCGCGCCATCGCGGTGGCGGTGAGCATTTCGCCGACAAACAACACCGAAAGCCAGACTCCGCGTTTTCGCAGCAGCGTGGTGAATGAAGTGCGTGCATACGGTGTGTCGATCGCCTCCAGGCCGCCGAGGCGTTGCGCGCGTTCGCTCTCCTCGAGTTCGCTGATGTCGATCACATCGTCGAAGGTGATGATGCCGAGCAACTTTCCAACATCATCCACCACGGGAAGCGCCACGCGGTCGTAGCGGCGGGAAAGTTGAACCACTTCGGCCAGCATGGTTCGCACCGGAATGGTCACCATCGGGCGACTTTGCAATGTGCCGACCTGTTCGCGCGCATCGGCGCGTACAAGATCGACTAAATGAAGATCAAACAGTAGCGTTCCCGCGCGGTCGATCACATACAGCACATTCATCGTCTCCACGCGGCGCGTGCTGCGGCGCACGGTTTCAAGAGCATCGGCGGCGCTCAGCTCGGGCGATAGCGATACAAACTCCGGGGTCATCACATGGCCGGCGGTGCCTTCGGGATACCCAAGCAATATGCGCGTGGCGGCGAGCGCGGTGGGGCTGAGTGATTCGAGAAGTTGCCGAGTGACTTCGCCGGGCAATTCATCGAGCAGCGAGACGCGGTCATCGGGCGTCATGCCGTTGAGCACATCGCGAAGTTGTTCGCTGTTGAGCGAGGAAATAAGTTCGGTCTGTCGATCGACCGGTAGAAATGAGAATACATTCGCTGCGCGATCTTTCGTCAGCATACGAAAGACGATGCCTTCGTCTTGGTCTGGAAGATCAATCAAGATTTCTGCCAGATCAGAGTCGTCCAAGCTGTGCATCAGCGTGCGCAGGCCGGTCCAGTCGCGGGCGGCGATGAGTTCTTCGACTTCGACTTGAAGCAGATGACCGAGCATGCTTGAAGCCTAACGAGATGCGCGTGTTGGCGTGAAGCGTGTGTGGCTGCGTGCGTGCGATCAATTCCAACCGAATGCGAAGAACAACGCGCTGAAAAGCAAATCGGCCAGTACCACCATTACCACGGTCTGCACCACGGTATCGGTGGTGGCTTTACCAACGCCCGCGGCGCCGCCGGTCACGCGAAGACCGTTGTGGCAAGCGATGAGTCCCAAGATCACACCGAAGATGCCGGCCTTAAAAAGTCCACTGGTGAAGTCGCTCAGTTTCAATTGATCGATGGTGTTGTTTTTGTAAAGTACATAGGGAATATCAAGGAAAAAGACGCCAGTGACGCCGCCCATCACCACGCTGGTAAGATCGCCAATCACCGCGAGCAGCACCAAACTGATGGTGGTAGCGACCACGCGCGGAACCACCAGGAATCGCACGGGATCAAGCGCCATGCTTTCAAGCGCTTCGATTTCTTCTCCTACCACCATGGTGCCGATTTCCGCAGCGATGCTTGCGCCGGCGAAACCTGTAAGCACGATCGCCGAGACTAAGGGACCCAGTTCGCGAAACACCGCCACCGCAATCAAGTTGGCGACTTTGTCAACCTGTCCGAAGTCGGCGAGGCTTGGCGAAGTTTGGAGCGCTAAAATAATTCCGATGCAGCCCGAGACCAGCATCACGATCGAGATACTGCGCACACCAACGCGAACCATCTGCGCGACGGCGGCTGGAAATCCAAATCGAATCTCACGCAACAGCAACGATCGGTGCAGCCATTGCAGCACCAAGACGCCGAGCAGCGTGATGGAGCCGACCATCTCAAAGATGCTGATGAAACCATCTGACCAATGGTTCATCGCTCCGCGAAATGTTGTACGAAGTCGGGACATCGAAGAGCAGGGGATTAGGCTTGCAGCGCTTGCTCGCGGCTTTCAAAGATGCTGAAGACCGTGTTCAGGCGTGCGATTTCTAAAATACTTTTCACCCGCGGCGTAAGCACGCAGATTTTTAACGGAATTGAATTTTTGCGAGAGTTCTGCAGCGCCTCCACCATGGTCGCCAGGCCCGAACTATCCATGTAGGGAACACCCGAAAGATCCAGCACCAAGCAGCCTGGCTTTTGTTTCATCGTCTCCCCGATCAACTTGCGAAGAATGGGCGAGCGCGCCATATCCACATCGCCTTTGGGAGAGAGAATTGTGTTCGTTCCCGAAGTTTCGACCACGATTTCAAATGGTTGGCCTGAAGGCATGCGGCGATGATAGTGGTGATGCATGCACTTTGCCATGCGCGCGATGTGAGAGAAGTGAAAGATGCGAACGAAGTATCAAGATGCAAATGATGCAAATGATGCAAAACTAGATCGCGGAATCCGCCGTGATGGAATGCCGGCGCTTTTCAAGCACCACGCGCATGCCGCCGCCTTTGCGTGCGATCTGCTCGAAGCGGTCGACCAGCGTGTGCATGAGGTGCATGCCCAAACCGCCGGGCCGAATGTCATCGAGATCACGACTGTGAAGCGTGGCAGGATCGACTGTGCGCGCGCGGTCTTCAATCACAATTTGAAGACCGCTATTTTCTTCAAGCGTTGCGATGGAAATCCAAATATGACCGTTGGCATCATCGTCGTAGCCGTGACGAATGATGTTGGTCAACGCCTCGTCCATCGCAAGCACAAGATGGCATGCTGCGATGTCGTCAAGACCAGCATTCGCCGCCATGGCATTGACCAGCGCGCGAACCGGTGCGAGCAACTCAGGGCGACTGAGAATGTGCAGATGCACCAAAGGTTGAAGAAAAGTTTCGGGCATGATTTAGCCAAGTCCTTTGGTCGCGATGCCGCGATCTTGACACCACTGCACCCATGTCTCGATCGCGGTGAGGCGTTGCACTCGACGAGCTGCCCAGTCATAACCGTTGGTGGTACCGGTAAGAGTGAGCAGGGCGTGTTGCGCGGTCCAGCGCACCAACGGATCATCGCTGGAAAGTGAAGGCAACATCTTTGGAACATTCGTCTCCTTGCCAGAGCCGCCAAGTTGCTCGAGCGCTTGAATGCGATCGGTTGAATTCGCGCTCGAAGCCGAGGGCGACGCATTGCAGCCAGTGAGGCAGAGCAGCGCGCAAGCGGCGAGAGTGGTGGCAGGACGATTCATCATTCCATTTGTACCATCGGTTCTCTACGAGATCCGACATGACTTCAGCACACAACGCTACGCCCGACACCATTCTTGTTCTTGATTTTGGAAGCCAGTATTCGCAATTGATTGCGCGGCGTGTCCGAGAAGCTGGAGCCTTTAGTTTGCTGGTGTCGCCCAACGAATCCATCGAAAAGTTGCGCAGCATGAACCCCAAGGGCATCGTGCTGAGCGGCGGACCCGCGAGCGTGAGTGATCATGGAGCACCAACTTGCGACAAGGCAATTTTTGAATTAGGTGTGCCAGTGCTTGGAATTTGTTACGGCATGCAGTTGGGCTGCACCCTGCTTGGAAGTGCGGTGGGAAAGGCGCCGGCGCGTGAATATGGTCGCACGCGTTTAGATGTGCAGCAGGCGAGCGGCTTGATGAAAAGCATCGCTAGTCCCACCACTGTGTGGATGAGCCACGGCGATCAGGTGACCGAACTGAGCAACGACTTTCAGATTTTGGCCAGCACGCCGAATTGTCCATATGCGGCGGTGAAGCATCGCAGCCGAGATTTTTGGGGAGTGCAGTTTCATCCAGAAGTCACGCACACGCCATGCGGCGAGGATATTTTGCGCAACTTTTTGCAGCAAGCGTGTGGTTGCACTGGCACCTGGGCGATGGCAGATTTTATGGAGCGCGAAGTGGAACGGGTGCGTGCGCAAGTTGGAAAGCACCGTGTGATCTGCGGACTCTCCGGCGGCGTGGACAGCGCGGTGGCCGCGGCGTTGATCGCGCGCGCGGTGCATGATCAACTGACCTGCATCTTTGTTGACAACGGATTGCTGCGCAAGAACGAACGCGAAGTAGTGGAGAGCGCATTTCGAAATCACTTTCAAGCGGAGTTGCGCGTGGTGGATGCGAGCGCGGAATTTCTGGGTGATCTGCAGGGCATCGAGGATCCCCAGGAAAAACGGCGGCGCATCGGTCATCGCTTTATCGATGTCTTCAAGCAAGCGGCGGAGCAGGTTGGTTCGGGCGTAAAATTTCTGGCGCAAGGCACCCTGTATCCCGATCGCATTGAAAGCGGTCAGAGTCACGCTGGCACCGCGGCCAACATTAAGTTGCATCACAATGTGGGTGGGTTGCCCGAAGATCTGGGCTTTGAATTGGTCGAGCCGTTGCGCGATCTGTTTAAGGATGAGGTGCGCCGTCTTGGCGAGGTGTTGGGCTTGCCTCCCACGCTGGTGTGGCGGCATCCATTTCCTGGACCAGGACTGGCTGTGCGAATCATTGGCGAGGTGACCCATGAGCGGTTGGCATTGTTGCGCGAGTGCGATCACATTTTGCTTGAGGAAATTCAGGCGGCGAATTTGTACCGCGGCACCAGCCAGGTTTTCGCTGTGCTGCTGCCGGTGCGCAGCGTGGGCGTGATGGGCGACGGACGAACATATGACAGTGTGGTTGGCATTCGCGCCGTGGAGACCACCGACTTCATGACCGCCGATTTTTGTCGCTTGCCGTGGGAGGTGTTGGCGCAAGTTTCAAGCCGAATCGTGAATGAAGTGCGCGGCGTCAATCGCGTGGTGTACGACATCAGCACCAAGCCGCCGGCCACGATTGAGTGGGAGTGATTTGTTCAGGTAATTGCGCTGCGTTAGGCTGCCATGCATGTACGACGTGATCGGAGATGTGCATGGACATGCGGAGGAGCTTGTGCAACTGCTCGAGCGCATGGGCTATCGACGCGCCAGTGGTGCCTATCGTCATGCCGAGCGCACCGCGATATTTCTTGGCGATTGGATCGACCGGGGTCCGCAGATTCTGCAATCACTTGAAGTGGTCCGCGAGATGGTGGATGGTGGCGCGGCCAAGGCGGTGCTTGGAAATCACGAGACCAACGCGTTGGCCTATGCAACACCGCGTTCCGCAGCGCACGCGCCGGTGACTGCGCAAGATTGGTGTCGCCCGCATAGTGATCGCAACTATTCCATTCACGCGGAGACACTGCGGCAGATTCCCGCCAACGAGTGGGCGGTATGGCTTGATTGGTTTCGAAATATTCCGTGGTGGCTTGATCTTGGAGATCTTCGCTGCGTGCACGCGTGTTGGGACGACGCGGCCATGCATGTGTTGACGCGCGCTTTCGGTGCCTCGTGGAAAAATACACCCGATGTTGTGCGCGCCGTGCATCATCGAGGATCGCCGGAGTCCGAGGCCTTTGAGGCGATCTTAAAGGGACGCGAGGTGGATCTTCCTATGGGCATCACGCTCGCCGATCCAGAGGGACATCAGCGTCACGCGATTCGAGCGCGTTGGTACGAACCCGCCGATGGGCGCACCTATGCGGATTTTTCGCTGCCGCGCCGCGAAGGTGTTCCAGTGCAGCTTTTACCGCAGGATTTTGTCGCTTCATGGACCCACTATTCCGAGCAAGCACCGCCGGTAATCGTTGGGCACTATTGGTTGCCGCCAACCGATGCGCCCGCTCCGCTTGCGCCCAATGTTGCCTGCGTGGATTACTCGGTGGCGCGTGGCGGTTTCCTCGCCGCCTATCGATGGGAAGGCGAGCGTATTTTGCGCGCGGAGCATTTTGTCACGGTGCCCGCCCGCGCCGCACCCGGCGAGATGCGTGGTCGCTCCGATAGCATCCCAGCATGACGACTGCCACAGTCACATCGAACACCAGTTGCAACGCGATCCTTTCGCCTGTCGCCCAACGCCCCGATGCGATGCAGGCGATTGATGCGTTGATCGCCGCCGCAGAGCACGCCACTCGCGACATGCTTGGCGCGCGCGCCGCGACCGATGCCGGCACACAGTTGATGCAAGCGTGGATGGATCGAGCCAAGGTGGTGCGCGCGCGCGGCGGTTACTTCCCCTATGTTGGAAGTGGCCGTGGTCGCGGCGCGTTGGTTGAGTTGCTCGATGGAAGTGTGAAGTGGGACATGATCAATGGCATCGGCGTGCACATGTTTGGTCATGGCGACCCCGGCATGATGCGTGCGTCGCTGCAGGCGGCGATGAGCGATGTGGTCATGGAAGGCAATTTGCAATACAACGCCGACAGTGTGGCGTTCGCCGAGTTGCTCTGTACAGAAGCCGCGCGAAACAGCCAATTAAAGCATTGTTTTGTCACCAACTCTGGTTGCATGGCCAACGAGGCTGCGCTGAAAGTATGTCAGCAGAAAACCCATGGGGCGCCGCGTGTACTTGCCTTTAGCGATTGCTTTATGGGTCGCAGCGTGGCAATGAGTCAAATTGGCGACGAGCCTTCGTATCGTCAAGGTGTCGCGTTGAATGTGTTGGTGGATTACATACCGTTCTACAACCCAGAGATGGGCGAGCGCAGTATCGAAATGAGCGTGTGGCATTTCAAGGAGGCGATCCGTCGCTGGCCCGGTCAGCACTGCTGCTTTGTCTTTGAGTTGGTGCAGGGTGAAGGCGGATTTCATGTGGCGCCGCGCGCATTTCATCTGGCGCTGATGCAGGCTTGTCGTGAAGCCGGCATTCCTGTGTGGGATGACGAGGTGCAGACCTTCGGACGCACCACCAGCATGTTTGCATTTGAGGCGCTGCAACTTGGCGAGTACATCGATGTGGTGTCGCTTGGAAAAATGAGCCAGGCTTGTGCATGCTTGTACACCGAAGCGATGAACCCGAAACCGGGATTGCTCAGCGGAACATTCAGTGCCAGCGTGTCGTCATTGCAGACTGGACTGCATGCGTTGCAGCGCATGCGTGAGGGAGGCTACTACGGCGCCGAGGGTGGCATCGCTCAGTTGCACGCAGCGTTTCGTCAGCGCGCAGAAGAATTGGTGAAGCGATATCCAGCGCTCTTTCCCCCGATTCGCAAGGCATGTGGCCGCGAGAGCGTGGAGTATGTCGGTGGTGTTGGTGGCATGATGCGACTTACACCTTTCGGCGGAGACAAGGAGCGCATCGGTTGTTTGCTGCAAAATCTTTTCCAAGATGGCGTGATCGCTTTCATCTGCGGGCATGGTCCGCACCACCTGCGATTTCTTCCGCCCATTGGTGTGATGGAGCCACGGCACTTTGATGAGGTCTTCGCCATTCTTGAGAAAAGTCTTGCTCGGACTTTGTGAATTGGGGTGCAGGCAATCGATGAAAACAAGAACAGAAATGAGAACCCTATGTTTGTGATCCGACAGGCGCTACCCGATGATCTTTCCACGCTGCTCAAGCTTGCGAAGATGGTGCACTTTTTAAATCTTCCCGCCGACCGCGATTTGATCGCCGCCAAGATCGCGCGCAGCAGCCGTAGTTTCTCTGGCGAAGAACAGAACGAGCGTGAACGCGAATACATGTTTGTGCTGGAGGATGTCGACAGCGGCAGCGTGGTGGGAACCAGTTGCGCGATTGGTCGTGTGGGCTGGCCGGGCTGGCCACATGTGTTTTTGCAGGTGCGCCGCCGCGAACATTGGAGCAAAGATTTACAGCAGGGCATCAGCCATGTCACCTTGGAATTTGGCACGGAAGAGCAGGGATTCAGCGAGGTTGGTGGATTGATTCTGGCCCCAGGCTATCGCGGACATCGTGAGCGTTTGGGTTCAGTGCTCTCGTTGGTGCGATTTCATTTCATGGGTTTGCACCGCGAAAAATTCCTCACGCGCGTGCTGGCGGAATTGATGGGTCCGGTGACACCGGATAGCCGCACGCTGCTCTGGGAATATCTTGGCCGACGCTTTATCAATTTGAGCTACCAAGAGGCCGACCTCTTTTGCCAGCACAGCAAGGAGTTCATGACCAGTCTGTGGCCGCGTGGAGAAATTCATGCGAGCATTCTTCCGCCGGATGCGCGTGCGCTGATCGGCAAGGTGGGCGAGGAGACGATTCCGGCCAAGGTGTTGCTGGAGCGGCAAGGTTTCGTGGCGACAGATCATGTGGATCCATTTGATGGTGGTCCCTATCTCGCCGCGCATCGAGATGAGATTCCCATGGTGAAGGCGACCAAGCGCATGAAACTTTCCGCATGTGTCGCGAGCGGCTTGAAGCAGCAGGCCTTTGTCAGTTGCGTTAGCAAGCAGCAGGGCTTTCGCGCTGTGCGTTGCGCCTGTTCGATCAAGGGCGGGGCGTTGCAAATTTCCAAGAGTGTCGCCCTCGTGTTGCACGCATCGGTAGGCGACCGCATGGGCGTGACGCTGATTCCAGACAAAGCTCCGACGCGATCGGCTGCAGGAAAGCGCTGAAAAATGTCTGAAGATGCACTTGAGCAAGCGCCGGCGGATTACATCGACGGGCAGTTCATTGGCATCACTGGCGATGTATTGCAAAGCTGCGATCCCGCCAATCCCGATCGCGTGGTGTGGAGCGGATCGCCGCGGCTTGCGCATGTTGATCGCGCGGTGCAGGCTGCGCGCGCGGCGTTTCCAGCCTGGCGCGCTCTTGGATTTGAGGCGCGTGCGGCGGCGTTGCGAAATTTTTCGCAGGCATGCGCGCGTCACGCCGAGCGCCTGGCGCAAACCATCACCGCGGAGATGGGCAAGACCCTCTCGGAGAGCCGCGCCGAGGTAAAACTTGTTCAAGATAAAATCGCCATCACTCTTGAGCCTGCAACACTCTCGCGAGTGCGCGACTTTGAAGTGGATGCTGGTGCGGGCAAGCAGGGGGCGTGCCACTTCCGACCGCATGGTGTGATGGCAGTGGTTGGTCCATTTAATTTTCCTGCGCATTTGCCCAATGGCCAATGGGTGCCGGCGTTGCTGCTTGGCAACACGGTGGTATTTAAGCCCAGTGATCGCACTCCTGCAGTGGGGCAGTTGCTTGGGCAGATTGCGATGCAGGCTGGATTGCCAGCAGGGGTTTTTAATGTGGTGCAAGGCGCGGCGGATGTGGCGGCGAAACTTGTTGCCCACGAGCACATCGACGGAATTTTATTCACCGGATCATTCGCGGTTGGACGCAGCATTGTGCAGGCAAATCTCGATCGCCCAGGCCGCCTGATCGCCCTTGAAATGGGAGGCAGTAACGCCGCGATTGTCTGGCATGACGCGGATATTCGACGCGCTGTGATTGAATGCGTGCGTGGCGCCTACGCCACCACAGGTCAGCGCTGCACCTGTACTCGTCGCATCATTGTGCATGCGGATATCGCCGAGCGTTTCGCCATAGCGTTCGCGAAGGTTGCCAGTCAATTGGTGGTTGGCGCGGGTACCGATGCCGAACCGATTTTTATGGGGCCAGTCGCATCGCAATCCGCCGCCGATGCGGTGCTGCATCGACAAGCGGCGTCGGTGGCCGCGGGCGGCAGCATGGTGCTCGAAGCCTGCCGCTTCGATCGCAAGGGTTGGTTTGTTGGTCCAGGCTTGGTGCAGGTGCAGCGCTTCGATCGAGCACGTGATTGCGAAACTTTCGGACCGCTGGCGCACATGAGCGTTGTGCAGGATCTTTCTCAGGCGATCGAGCAAGCGAACGCAACCGACTTTGGTTTGGTCGCAGCGGTGTTTACGCAGGATGAAATGGTGTGGAAAAGTTGCATAGACGCACTCCGCGTCGGCTGCTTAAATTTGAATACCGGCACCGCGGGCGCGAGCGGTCGCCTGCCATTTGGCGGACTTGGCAACAGCGGAAACCTGCGGCCAGCAGGCAGTTTTGCCGTGGATTCCGCGGTGTATCCGCTGGCGACCATGCGAGATTCGCAGGTGGTAACCCTGCCGCCAACGGGCATGCATGTGGATGATCGATGGTTTGGCTTGTAGGCCGATCTCAAACATCCAAGAAGAAAACTTTGCGACTCAGTGGCCGCAGTATCGCGGGCAAGGCCTCGGTCAGTCGTTCGAGGGTTGCCGAGTAGCCGAATCGCAGCAGAAATCCAGTGAGCATTAAATAAATGATTCCAGAGAGTGCACACTCGATCAATGCCATGGTGCGGACGCTGAAAGAGTATTGCATTGGTTCCAGGAAACTGTCGGCAAGACCCGATGCGGCGAAGGCACAGAGCAGCGCGGCGAATGGCGTGGAATACATCTCATAGAAAAGTGTGATGGGTGACACTCCAGCATTCTTCATGATGCGCATCAACTCCTGTGCCGCCACGAACGCGCCCGCCAAACCGACTGCTAAGGCAAGCAGTACACCAGACCAGAATGAGTCTAGTTGCAGCCATATGATGATCAAGCCAGCGACACCAGCGGCAAGCAACTTAGGAATCGCGCGAAGTAGATCGATGCGGATCGCTTGATGCCAGTCGCGAGCCCCGGCGATTGGCGCGGCCACCAATTGCAACGCGGTCGGATAGACCAAGGTCGTCGAGAGGATAAGCACCGGCCAGTAACTTCCTCCCCACTTTCCATTCCACACCGCCCGTTCAAATGGCTCGAATACTGCTGGAATGAACAGGGTCACGAGGGGAATAAACACCATGGAGCCGTTAAAGAGGGTGCGCAGAGCATTGTTTTGATTCTCTGGATCACTCCGCATTTGCGCGCTGGCCGCAGTAAACACCGCGCGCAGGGTGCCGCTCATCATCATGGCTGGTTGTATTGCAAGCTGTGATGCGAAGAAGTAAAAGCCAATCACCGAGACTGGCACAAAGAGGCTGCCCACCAGGGTGTCGGTTTGGCCGCAGAGAGTGGCCAGAAGCGCCATCACCAATGGCAAGCGCATTTCTTTTATGGTGGGACCAAGCCATCCGCGCGCAGGAATGAGTTCTTTCCAGGTTGCCCCGCTTCGAGACCATATCCAGGGTATTTCAAAGAGTGCGCAGATCGCAATAGGCACCGCCAAGGCGATGGGGCCAAAACCATTGGCAGCGAAGATCCATGTGGCGAAGAGTTTGATGATGCCTTGCATAGAGTCAAGGGCGGAAATTTCTTTCAGTCGAAGTTGCGACATCAGGCGGGTGCGGGGATAAATGCACAAGTTTGTCAAGACAAATGCTGCGGCAAGCATCATCAGGGTGTGAAGCAAATCACTCTGCAAATACCCCTTGTGTGATGCAAACCAAAATGTCACTGGCAAGGCGATCAGCAAGGTGATCCCCACACCGATCGCGATGAAGAATTGCCCGTACCAGAAAATGCGACCGCCATGCAATCGAAACTCTTGCGGCGTCATGGTCAGCATGTGATTGCCCGTGCCGCCGCCGCGCATCATGGTGGTGATCAACATCACGCCCATTGCGGTGGCATAGATTCCGAAATCCGTGGGGGAGAGATAAAACGCAGCAATCAACTGCGCCAAGGCTGTGGACAACCGTCCAAGCATTGCGGAGAGGATGACGAAAATAAGGGAGGATGCGGAGAGACGAGAGAGCATTGAATTCACAGCAAATCCCCAGAGTTAAGACAGTCCCTAATGTAGTCCAATTGTCCCTATTGCGTTTGAAGTGGTGAGTCAATGACTATTTTAAAAAAGAGTGAGGACACTGGCTGAAAATAATTCTTAGCCGCCGATCTGCTCAGTAAGCCATCGAGCGACTTGGTCAGCAGCGATGCGTTCCTGCCGCTGATCATCGCGATACCGCACCGTAAGCGTTCCATCTTGTAGGGTTTGGCTGTCCACCGTGAAACAGAATGGAGTGCCGGCTTCGTCCATACGGGCGTAGCGCTTGCCGATTGACTGCTTCTCATCAAACTCGACCATATGGGATCGACGAAGTTCTTTCCATATTTTTTCGGCGACCTCGGGCATGCCATCTTTGTTCACCAATGGAAAGATGCCCGCTTTAATCGGTGCCATGCGCGGATGAAATTTCATAAACACCTTGCTCGCGCGGCTTTCATCGGGTGTATAAGCCTCGCAGAGCAGAGCTAGCGTGCCGCGATCGGCACCAGCGGAGGGCTCAATAACATGCGGAAAGTACCGCTCATTTCGCTCTTGATCGAAGTAGCGCGCCTTCTCGCCCTTGCCGCTGTGTTCGGCGTGCTGCTTTAAATCGTAATCAGCCCGGTGCGCCACGCCCTCCAGTTCGCCAAAGTCAGGATCGGTAAATGGAAATTTATATTCGATGTCGCAGACGCCGGCGCCCGCCTTGGCATAGTGTGCCAGTTCATTGCGATCGTGTTCGCGAAGTTGCAAGTTACCGCTGGTCAGGCCGATCGATTGCCACCAGCGATAGCGCTCGGCGCGCCACCATGCGTACCACTCGTTCGCGCTGTCGGGGCGGATGAAAAACTCGATCTCCATCTGCTCAAACTCGCGGCTGCGAAAGGTGAAGTTGCGCGGCGTGACTTCGTTGCGAAATGCCTTGCCGATTTGCGCAATACCAAATGGAACTTTCACGCGACTTGAGTCGACGACATTTTGAAAGTTAACGAAGATGCCCTGCGCGGTCTCGGGTCGCAGATAGGCGTAGTTGGAGGGATCCTCGATCGCGCCCACAAGTGTTTTAAACATCAGGTTAAATTGCCGCGCCGCGGTGAGCGAACCAGGCTCCTTCGCATCCGGCCCTTGCGTGCGCGTGCGTTCTTCTTCGCTGATCGCGGAGAAGGGGCGCGCCACATGACGCGCGGGGTCGAGCACTTCACAACGCTCATATTTCAGCAGGGATTTCTCGGCTTTTGCTTGTTGTTCCTCATCACCTTGCATGAAGGCGTACAACCGAGCAGCGGGGTCGATCGCGCCGAGCACCACCAAATGATCGGCGCGATAGCGTTGCGTGCTCGACTTACAATCCACCATTGGATCATTAAAACCCACGGCGTGCCCCGATGCCACCCACACCTTTGGATGCATGATGATGGTGCAATCCAGTCCCACGATGTCGATTTGATTTCCATCGGGACCGATTAATTCGCCTTGCACAACATCTTTCCACCAGGCGGATTTTAAGTTGCGCTTCAACTCGGTGCCCAGTGGTCCGTAATCCCAGAAGCCATTAATGCCACCATAAATCTCGCTTGATTGAAAGATGAAGCCGCGACGACGACACAATGCGACGATGTTCTCCATGCTTTTGGTCAGGGGTTTGTTGGGCACGGGATTATTGTTTGCGGTGTTGTCAGACATTGGCACGCAGTGTATGAAATGAATCTGCGGTTCGGGTTAGCATCACACAAACCAATGGCTACTACACGCAAGACTGCTCGTCGCGGCGCAACCGCACCCTCTCGCCGCCGCCCGATCACCGCCGAAGATGTATCGCGCATGGTGGGTGTCGGCGAAGCGCAGATGTCGCCAGATGGGAAAAGCCTGCTATTTGTTCGCAAAATTGTCGGCGCGCGCAATGCCTACCAGACCAGCGCGTGCATCGTTGATGCCGCGGGCACGCGCGCTCCGCGGGCGATCACCAAAGGACCCAAGGATATTTTTCCACGCTGGAGCCCCGATGGTTTGCGTGTGGCGTTTGTGCGTTTGGATGTAAAAGCTGCGCCGTGCATCTGCAGCGTTTCCGCCAAGGGCGGCGCCGTGCGACTGCTCACCACGCTGCCGCATGGCACCGTGCGCGATTTCGCGTGTAGCCCTTGTGGTCGCCGCATCGCATTCAGCTTTCGATCCACTGCGCCCGAGTGGACTGCCGATGCACGCACACAGCGCGAGTCACAAGGCCTGAGCACGCCGCCACGAGTGATCGATGATGTGTGGTATCGCCTGGATGGAGAGGGAGTATTTGGTGGTGAGCGATTTGCTTTGCATGTTCTGGATTGCGAGCTCGGAAGTGTGCGCAAAGTTTTTGATCGTGACACGCTGGGATTATTTTCATGGGATTGGTCGCCCGATGGAAATGCTCTGGTGATCGCAGCCAACATGCATGCTCGCGCCGCATGGAATCCAGCGGCGAGTGAATTGCTTGTGGTTACGCTTGCAGCGGGAAACAAGCAAAAAATAGGGCGAATGACAGGTATTCCTGCCGGCCCCAAGGGGCATCCGCGTTGGAGCCCCGATGGCACGCACATCGCATGGGCTGGTCGCATTGGTTCTGGTGGCATGTACGGCACCGACAATGTAGAACTGTTTGTGCATGACCTGGTCGCGCACAAGACCAGATCTCTCACCGCCGCAAGCGATCTCTGTTTGATGGCTGCAACACTGAGTGATTCAGGTGAAGCCGCGTTCGAACCGCAGTTGCGCTGGTTTCAGGATGGCAGCGCAATTTTCTTTCGCGCAGGTTGGCATGGCAGCGGACGCGTTGCGAGTGTTTCGGTGAACGGTGGCGCGGTCGCCTTTCATACAGAAGCAGGCGCTGAAATTTCACTTGGAACTTTCAGTGCCGATGGTTGGCGACTTGCGTGTGTGCGCTCTACACCAACGCAGCCCGGTGAAGCGCATGTGCTTGAAGTGGAGCGCAGCGTCTTTGTTGCCAGGCGCGTGACGCATTGCAACGACGCGTGGATCGACACACTTGATCTTGTCCAGCCGCGCGAGCGCTGGCTTCGAGCCAAGGACGGTCACCGCGTGCAGTGCTGGTCGATGCGGCCACGCATACCGAGGCGTATTCCCGCTATTTTAGAGGTGCATGGTGGTCCGCATGCACAGTACGGATTGACTTTTTTCCATGAATTTCAATTGCTCTGCGCGCAGGGTTATGAAGTGTGGTTTAGTAATCCGCGTGGATCAAAGGGCTATGGAATGCAGCACACCGCGGCGATTCGTGGCGCATGGGGCACCAAAGATTGGATCGATATTCAGGCGGTCGCGAAGGCGATGCGCACCGATGCGGGCATTGATCGTGGGCGTGTTGGCATCATGGGCGGCTCGTATGGCGGCTATATGGCGAACTGGGCGGTGGCGCATGACAACACATTTCGCGCGGCGATTAGCGATCGATGCGTGAGCAACATTGTAAGTCACGCAGGCAACAGCGATCATCCCGAGGTGCCCGATCAGTATTGGCCTGGCAGTGCATTTGATCGCCCCGATGCATTGTGGCGCGCCAGTCCGATCGCGCACTTTCGCACTGTTCGCACACCGATGCTGTTGATTCATTCCGAAGGCGACCTGCGTTGCAACATCGAGCAGTCTGAACAGATTCACACTGCGTTGTGCACGCTGGGTGTGCCCACGCGATTTGTGCGATATCCCCTAGAAACAAGCCACGGAATGAGTCGTGCGGGTCCGCCAGACATGCGCATTCATCGCTTGCATCAGATCACGCAGTGGTGGAAGCGTTGGATGGCGAAGGATTGAAACGCCGCTGGTGGTAAGGCGCGAAGTGTTCGGCGAGCGAGGTGGTACACGCGGGTGACTGCATCGTTGGAAGCAAACTCAGTCACTCGAAGCACACTCATTCACTTGAACGCCCACGCGAAGCGATCAGTCGTAGAAACTCCTCGCGCGTTGCGTTGTTCTTTAGAAAAATACCGGTCAACTTGCTGGTGGTTGTCCATGCGCGCGGTTGATGCACGCCGCGATAGCACATGCAGAAATGCCGGCACTCAAGCACCACCGCCACGCCCAGCGGATTCAGATGGGTCTGGATCGCGTGGGCGATCTGCGCGGTCAGCTTTTCCTGCACCTGTAAGCGCTTGGAATAAATTTCCACCACCTTTGCAAGTTTACTTAGACCGACTACTTTGCCATCGGGTATGTAAGCCACATGCGCCTTGCCAACAAATGGAACCATGTGATGTTCGCAATGACTTTGAATGTCCAGATCGGTAAGCAGCACCATCTGGTCATAGCCTTCGACCTCGCTGAATGTGCGTGCAAGTGCCTCGGCAGGATCCATCGCATAGCCGCGGTAATGCTCGTGCATCGCCCTCACCACGCGCTTGGGGGTTTCCAGCAAACCTTCGCGCTCAGGGTCCTCGCCGATAAAGGCGAGCAACGATCGAATGTGGCTCATCGCTTGAATACACTCGGGACTTTTTAAATCTGGCTCTCGCATGGGATCGAGAGGATAGGCGGAGCGAGGCGGTTTCACCGTTACCATGTTGTGCATATGAGCACCTTCCTGCGGGCTATTTCCGCGGACGCAATTCAGACCATGACGCCAACTCGCCAAGGCGAGCGCAAACTTGGACAAACCGTAGGCACGCTTTCGGGGGCGGGCAAACTTGCGGAAGAACTTCGTGCGCTTCCCGATGCCAGATTCGCGCTGCTGCTGGTGCCCGAGGACATCGGTGTGCGCGCCAACTTTGGACGCGCGGGTGCCGCTGCGCTTGCGCAAACTGCATTGCGCAGATTGTTGGCGATGCAGGACAACAACTTCCTGCGCGGCGAGTCAATTGTTGTGCTGGGCGAAGTGCTGGTGCAGGATCTGATGCAACAAGCGGTGGGCATGGATGCCAATCGCCCCGCCGATTCGCAGCGGTTGTGCGCGCTGGTTGGCGAAGTGGATGCGCGTGTGGCGAGTGTGGTGGAAGTGGTGGCGCGTGAAGGTCGCACACTGATCGTTTTTGGTGGTGGTCATGAAAATGCCTACGGACTTCTTGCGGGATTGCATGCGGCGATCGGTTCGCCACTCGCCTGCGTCAATCTGGATGCACACGCCGATCTTCGCGATGATGCAGGTCGTCACAGCGGCAATCCGTTTTCAAAGGCGATGCTTGCCGGAAATCTTTCGCGCTACGCAGCGATCGGTTTGCATGAGAGTTTTCTGAATCAGCATATGTCGCGGCGATTGCGCGACGAGCCCGCCCTGCAAGCCACCACACTGGATTCGATATTGCGCGGCGAATGTTCGCTTACGGAGGGCTGCGCGCGCGCCGTGAAACATGTTGGCGCGCAACCCTGCACACTTGAAGTGGATCTGGATGTGATCGCGGGAATGGCCGCAAGCGCGATCTCTGCAAGCGGACTTCAAGCCGAGGATGTTCGCCGCAGCGTGCATCAACTTGCCAACGCGCTTGATCTGCGGGCGCTGCATATTTGCGAGGGAATCCCTGGTGAAAGCGATGCGAGCGGGGCTGGAAAATTGGCCGCGATGATCGCCTGTGATTTCATAAAGTGCCTTCAGGGCAAAGCATGAACAGCACCGCAAGTTTGATCGGCGTCGATGTAGGAGGCACCAAAATTGAGGCGGCGGTGCTGGCCCGCGATGGATCGGTGGCGTGGCGAGAACGCGTGGCAACTCCGCAGGGTGAATATGTTGCCACGATCGCCGCGATTGAAAAGTTGGTTCACGCCGCGCGCAGGCACGCACCCGATGCCGTCGGTGTTGGCGTGGGCTATCCCGGTTCAAGCAGTCCCTTTGATGGATTGCATCGCAATGCCAACAGCACTTGCTTGAATGGTAAGCCGCTGCTCGCCGATTTGCGAGCCGCGCTGCGCATGCCAGTGCGTGGCAGCAACGACGCAAATTGCTTCGCGCTCAGCGAGGCGGTGGATGGAGCCGGCGCCGGCGCGCGCACTGTCTTTGGCGTGATTCTTGGAACTGGTTGCGGCGGCGGCGTGGTGGTGGATCGTCTGGCGCTTGAAGGCGCCAACGGCATCGCCGGAGAATGGGGACACATGCCGCTTCCACTGCTGACCGAAGAAGAACGCGCGACGCCAGGATGTTGGTGCGGCCGTGGACCTTGTCTTGAAACTTTTTTAAGCGGCACTTCTGTAGAAGCAGATTTCGTGCGAGGCGGTGGAAAGCCAGCCATGCGCTTGATTGAAATCGCGGCAATGGCGGTGCAGCACCATACGATCGCTGTGGCGACCATCGATCGTTGGATCGATCGACTTGGCCGCGCGTTGTCGGTGGTGTGCAATATGCTCGATCCCGACGCAATCGTGTTTGGAGGTGGCGCAAGTTTGGTGCCGGGTCTTGTTCAGCGACTTCCCGCAGCGATCGCGCCACATTGTTTCAGCGATGGCTTTCGCACGCCGATCCGTCTGGCCATGCACGGGGATGCAAGCGGTGTTCGCGGCGCGGCGTGGTTGTTCGCTACCTTGCAACCATGAAACGCATCGGCATCATCGGCACTGGTTCCATAGGTCGTGTGCACGCCAAGCATGCGGCGCGTGTTGGATTGCCAGTCGCCGCGGCGTGGGATCCAAAGCCAGCGGCAGCGGATACATTTTTTGCCGAGCAACCAACGGTCGCGATCGAAGCGCATCTTGAAGCGTTGCTCGCGCGCACCGACATCGATGGCGTGATCATCGCGGTTCCCAATGATTTGCATGCACCGCTTGCAGTGCAGGCACTGCAGGCAGGCAAGCATGTGTTGCTTGAAAAACCAATGGCCACATCGTTGGCGGCTTGCGATCAAATTATTGCTGCCGCCACCGCGGCGCGGCGGCAGGTGCAGATGGGATTTGTGTACCGCCGCATGCCCGCGGTTGAGATGGCTTACGCGCTGGCCTCGGACAATCGCTTCGGCCACATGTATCACGCGAAAGCCAGCATGTATCGACGACGCGGCGTGCCGGGTCTTGGCGGATGGTTCACCAACAAAAAAAATGCAGGCGGCGGATCACTGATCGATCTTGGGGTGCATCTGCTGGATGCCACACTGCATCTGATGGGCCATCCCAAGGTGGTGCGCGCCAGCGGTGCCATTTACAACACCTTTGGGGTGCGCATGAAAAATTACGCGCACACCAACATGTGGGCAGGGCCGCCGGATTTCAGTGGCACCTGCGATGTGGAGGATCACATCAGCGCGTTGTTGCGTTGTGCCGATGGCGCCACCATCGAATTGAATGCGACATGGGCGATGAACATTCCAGACCACGCACTGCCTGATGGGGTGGCGATTTTCGGTGACGCAGGCGGTTGTCAGTTTGGATTGCAGGACAAGAAAATTACGCTGGCCACGGAAGCCCTAGGCGTGCCAGCCGATCTTTCGCCGCACTTTCTCGCCGATGATCCGATGCAGCAGGCATGGGATTCGCAGGCGCGCGCCTTTGCAGGTTTGCTGCAGCATGGTGGTGAACCCATCGCCACCGCCGCGCAAGGTCGTGCGGTGCAGTCGGTGATCGATGCAATCTATCAAAGCTCCGCAGAACAGCGAGAAGTTGAAGTGGCGTAGCAACGCAGCAGCGCATCAATGCTTCGAAGTTGTGTCTTGATATAGTTTCAGCGACGCGCGCATCTCGCCGAGGGTCTCGCTCGCGACATCTTGTTTCTCCGCCATCGCAACCGCGGCCTTCTGAATTTCCATCGCCTTGGCTTGATTGCCACGCTCCCAGTAGACGCGAGCTTGGGTATCTAGAATGCTTGGATCCGCGCATTTTGAAGCCTCAACAGCCTTGTTTGCAGCGGTCAACGCCACATCAAGGTCGCGACTTTTATCGTCCATCTCGGTGGCGATCACCCACGCGATTTGATTCAAACCCTGCGCGCCAATATCCGCGCCCTTCTCAGTGTTGAGCAATTTCTTCGCGGTGGCGATCGCCTCGACATCTTGATCAGCCGCGGCCAAAATTTGAAACTTCATCATGTAGATCTCGCTGGAATCCTGGCTCTTCGCCGCCATCTCATCCAGTTTCGCTGCGAGTGGCTTCCAGTCATTGCTTTGCTGGGCCGCCTTCTCCATTGCAGGAAGTTCTTTGCGCATGAAAGTCTGCACAAGCTTCGCGCTTTCACCTTCGCTCTTGGCTTTGTTGCGATCCCAGGTACCAGCGACCACCGCAGCGAGCGGCTTGTCCATCTCCATCGGATGGCCGATCCATTCCACGGTGCCATCTTTGCCAACAAGAAAGGCGCAGGGAATTCCATCTTGACCCGCGGCTTCCATCCACGGCGTTCCCATACCACGGTCGCTGTCAAAGCCAACGCGGTAGCCCATCTTGTCGCCTTGTTTCTCCACGAAGGTTTTCAAACCTTCCAGGCGAGTGTCAGGCTGGTCCTTCTTGGTGTTCTCGCTTGCAGCGATGCCCATAAAAAGCACCTGTGGATTTTCTTTTTGCATCGCGGTCAAATGTGGAATGCCTTTGATACAGGGACCGCACCAGGTCGCCCAAAATTCAACCACATATATTTTCCCTGGTTCGAATGCATTCACTGCATCGCCCTTCACCCAAGTGTCCACCGCAATCGGCGGAGCCTTGCATCCAATGTCGAGCGGGGTGGGATCAGCGGTCAGTGAAAGCGCAATCAACGCGGCGGTGAGTGTGGTCAGCATGGCGTGTCTCCTTGAACAAAAGAGTACACGCAGGACTATGCTTGGTGAATGACCGCAAAAATTCTTGATGGCAAGGTGCTCTCCGCTGCGGTGCGCGAGCAATTAAAGCAACGACTGCAAAGCGGCGGTCGTCCCGCACGCCTTGACGCCGTGTTGGTGGGCAATGACTCTGCCGCCGAGTTATACGCACACAGTCAAGCGCGGACATGCGCAGAAGTTGGCATTGAATATGTGCTGCATCGCCTTCCGAGCGGCAGCGGCTTCAACGAAATCGCTGGCCGCGTGTTGCTGCTGAACGAGGATGCCAGCGTCTTGGCGATCATGGTGCATCTGCCGCTGCCCGCCGGCGTGGATGTGGAGCGCGTGCAAAGTTTGATCGCCGCAGGCAAGGACGCCGAAGGAGTGAACCCCTCGAACATCGGCAATGTGGTCTATGGCAGAAGAAGTCTGGTGCCCTGCACTGCGCGTGCTGTGGTTGAACTGATCGAATCAAGCGGTATCACTCTGCAAGGCGCGCATTGCGTGGTGGTCGGAGCCAGCAACATTGTTGGAAAGCCAGTCGCCGTGTTGTTAATGCGCGAGGAAGCCACTGTGGTCAGCGCGAACAAGTTCACTCGCGAGATGCAGCGCATCGCATGCGATGCCGATGTGTTGGTGGTTGCCACGGGTGTGGCGCAACTTGTGAAGGCCGATTGGGTGAAGCCTGGCGCGGTGGTGATTGATGTCGGCATTCATCGATCTTCGGCCGCCGACGGTTCGACCAAGACGGTTGGTGATGTTGATTTTGAATCGGTGCGACACATCGCGGGTTTCATCACGCCGGTGCCAGGTGGCGTGGGTCCGATGACCGTGGCGATGTTGTTGCGCAATGTCGCCGATGCGTGCTTGCAATGATCGCGAGGCGTGCGCACATCGCGAGGCGTGCGCACATCGCCAATTTCAAAGTTGCTTGATCAACTTGTCGCCAGCATCTCCGCCGCGCGTTCATAACGATCGCGGGTAAGACGCACGATTTCCTGCGGCAAAATAGGCCCAGGTGCTTGGCGATTCCACAATCCCGCCGCCTCGTGGGCGAGCAACCAATCGCGCAAAAACTGCTTGTCCAAACTGGCGGGCTCATGCGGCAAACCAACCGATTCAGCAAGCCAGTAGCGACTTGAATCTGGCGTCAGCACTTCATCCGCAAGCAACAGTTCATCGGTCGGCTCGCCCGAATCATTCAATGCGAAACCAAATTCAAACTTGGTGTCGGCAAGCACCAAGCCTCGTTCACGCGAGCGCGCTTCGGCAGCGTTGTACAGCGCGATGCTGAGCGACTGCAGGCGTTGCATCACATGCAGGCCTACGCGTGTACTGGCCTGCTCAAAGGTGCAATTTTCATCATGACCCGCCGCGCATTTGAAGGCGGGAGTAAAAATCGGCTCAGGCAGTCGATCAAACTTGCGAAGTCCCGGCGGCAGGTCGACACCACACACGCTGCCGTGTTGTTGATATTCCTGCCAGCCGCTGCCCGCGAGCCAACCACGCACCACGCACTCGATCGGCACGATGCGAACACTGCGGCAGATCATGCATCGACCCAACAGCATCTGTCGATCGGCTTCACCGAGTCCAGGCGCGTCACACGGATCGGCGCTCAGCAAATGATCCGCGACAATATGTTGCGAGCGAATAAATCGAAACCATTCCAGACTGATTCGTGTGAGCAATTGGCCTTTGTTTGGAATCGGTGTCGGCATCACCACATCAAAGGCGCTGACGCGGTCGCTTGCGATCACCAACAAACGCGGGGCGGCACCCTGCAGCGGCGGAAGGTCGTACAAATCGCGGACCTTACCTTGACGGCGACCGAGCAGTGGTAAATCCGTAGAGATCACCGATCCATCATGTGCGGTGTGAGCATGGACAAGCATGATTGGATTCTAAGCCATGCATTTCGGCTTGTATGCAAGGATTTTAAGGCAACCTTGGTTACACTGATCTTTCGATGTTGCAATTTCTGATCCATGATCCCAAGGGACCTTCCGCTGAATATCCGCCACTGCACGCACACTTGCTTGGCCGTGATGATCAACCGGTGCCAGGCGCCGTTGCATATCGCGATGGCCGCTTGGTGTGCACGCCTGAATTTAAAACCGCGACCGCGCTCGCTCTTGAAATCGACGCTTCGCCCAGTGGTCGATTGATCCTGCAAACCTGTCTGTTGCAGCAACGCGATGAACCCTATCTTTTAAATTTGGAGTTGGCACGCCACCGCATTAAGCAGTACATCGCCAAAGGTGAGGAGTGGCTGCTCTTTGATCCGGTGAGTGGCGGCGAAAGTTTTAAATTGTGGGAACGAGCGCGCACGCTCTTCGTGCATGCGATGAACGAGCCCGATCCCGTCTCCGCCGAGGGCAAGGCGCGCGAATCACTGATTGCCGCTCTCGAAGCCAGCGAGCGGCTGGCGATCATGCAGTCCGAACTCGCGCTGAAGCGTCGCTATCGTCGAACGGCCGCAAGCAGCACGCTGATTGGAGTGCGTGTGGATCCCACGCTTGACCCCGCCGTGTGTGGGGCAGCCGCGATGGAATTTGATGTCGTCGCGGTGCAGACTCCCTGGGCCTTGATCGAGCCCACGCCAGGCACATTTCATTTCGAGCAGGTGGATCGATGGATGGCATTGGCAGTGCAATCCAAACGCCCCATCGTCGCGGGGGCGCTTCTGCATTTTGATCCGGCATCGTTGCCCACATGGATGCAACAGAAGCAGCCGGATTTTAAATCCATCGTCGATCGCAGTTACAGCTTCATGGAGAAGGTGGTGCATCGTTACCAATCGATTGTGACGATCTGGAATGTGGGCAGCGATCTGCACGCCAATGCATGGTTTCCCTTCAACGACACGCAACGCATCGACATCACGCGGCGTGCATCGTTGCTGGTTCGACAAAGTCGCAAGGGCGCTCGCACCTTGGTGGAGTTGACCGATTTGTTTGGTGAAAATATTGTGCGGCAAAAAAATGCGATCACCGCCTGGCAATTCTTGGAGCGTCTGATTCAAGAGGGCATTCACTTGGATGCGGTTGGCTTGCAACTGCGAATGGGCGGTGGCGCTGCGGGGTACGGCGTGCGCGACATGCTTCAAATTTCCTCGGTGCTTGATCGCTTTGCGGGCTTTGATTGCAAGGTGATGCTGAGCGCCATTGGTGTTCCGAGTGCGCCAACAGCGCAAGGGGGTTGGTGGCGAAAGCCTTGGAGTGCCGCGACGCAGGAACAGTGGTCATCCAGTCTTGCGACCGTGGCATTATCCAAGCCATGGGTCGAGACTCTGGTGTGGGAGCGCTTGGTAGATGTTGCGGGCGACCCGCGAGGCACCTGCGGATTGTTGGAGAGTTCATATCAAAGCAAGCTGGTCGCCCGAAAATTATTGGCGATCCGCAATCGACTTCGCAAACCACTCGCGACCACCGCGAATAAAAAAGTTCAGCAGCCTCTTCCAGAAGAGGTGAATGACGAAACCGCCGCTGGAGCGCCGCCCGCTTGACACCTCCGCATGCTCGATGCACCGCGGGAGTGGCCTTGCTTGGAGCGGCATGTTTGTTGTTGCTCGCCGCGGCACGCATGCAACCCGCAATGCTGCGGGCGGGCGCGCTCGATCCACCAATGACTGGCGTGCCGACCTGGCGCGTTGATTTGGAAACCGCGCCCGCGGAAGAATTGCAATTGCTGCCCGGCATCGGACCCAAACTCGCGCAGCGAATCGTGATGGATCGCCAAGCGCACGGTAGGTTTGGCGGGGTGGCGGGTCTTGATCGAGTCTCTGGCGTTGGTGCATCGGTGATCGAGCGGATAACGCCTTTCGTGCGCTAGTTCGTGCGCAAGCGATTTCAACCCTCGCTGCTCTGCCTGTAAATACATGTGTGCGAGTATCGCCAACAATGGCTACTGTGTTGTAGTCGAAGAGAGCGATTCGGCTTCATTCATGCAGTGGTTCGCCAGCATTCAAGCCTCTTCAGCGCTTGCCGCGCTTGGGGAGAAGGTACGCACCGGCGGCCATCACACTCTGCGCGGAGCCGCGGGAAGCAGCACCACGGTATTGGCGGCGGCGTTGCTACTGGCTTTAAAAAAATCGGCACTTTTGGTGGTGGCGCACATTGATGAAGCCAGCGACGCGGTCGAAGAACTTCGCGACCTTGGTGTGCAGGCTCGGCTGTTTCCCGCGATGGAAAGCGCGGCGAGTGATTCAGCGGGTGGATTGGAGACCGCGCTTGAACGCATGGACGCCAGCGACGAAACCGATTCGCCCCGCGTCATCGTTGCGCCGATCGCCGCATTGATGCAGACGATCGCCGCGCCGTCGCGCAGAGATCGCTTGCGATTGTGGGTGAAGCCCGGCCAAACGCGTTCGCCCGCGGTGTTGACAGCGTGGCTTTCCCATGCTGGTTATCGCCGAGTGGATGCGATTGAAAGTGCTGGCGACTTCGCGGTGCGCGGTGGCGTGGTGGATTGCTTTCCACCCGCGGGATTATCGCCGATTCGCATGGATCACTTTGGTGATCAGCTTGAGAGTTTGCATGAAATTGATGTGGCTACGCAAGCCAGCGACCGCGCCATCGCGAGCGCTCAGATCGCCTGCGTGGATGGTGCGCGATGCGGCGCGCAAGACGACGACCCGCTGCCCGGCGAGCTGCTCGCGGTGGGAGCCGTCGTGATCTGGGCCGAACTCAGCGAGATTATGGAGCAGGCGCGCGGCTATTGGGAACGCGTGGTCGATGCGATCGGCGTGGTGCCGCCGAAAGACGCGATGCGAAGCGTGACAACCGCCGCCGCATGCACGCTCACGGTGAATCAGTTCACGCTTGCAGGTCCAGATGAAATTCCGTGGCCCGCTTGCAGTCTGCCGACCTTCGATCACGACAAAGAAAAAGCCTTTGAATTGCTTGGCGAAATGGCTCGCGAAGGTCCCACCACGCTGCTCGCGGCGACCGAAGGCGATCGCCTTCGCGCTGTTGAATTATTGCAGCGGCACTCGCTTTCAAAGCATCTTGCGCTTGAGCGGCAATTGCTTGGCCGCGGATTTCGATGGATCGAAGCGGGCAAGAAACCGATCACGATTGTCCCTGAGCATGAGCTGTTGCATCGAACCGCGGTGCGGCGTCGGCGTGGTCTGCCCGCACCAAGCGTGGGCACCGAGCGTGTGCGCGATGCATTTCTTGCCTTTGAGCCCGGCGATTATGTCACCCATCGTGATCACGGTGTGGCGCGCTATGTGGGACTTGTTTCGCAGGCAAAGTTAAAGCAGGGCACCGAGCGCACACCCCACGGCCATGTGGCGCCCGATGCAAGCGGTGTGGGTGAGAGCGAATATCTCACCTTGGAGTTTGATGGCGGCACGCGGTTGCATCTGCCTGCGACGCGTGTGGATTTAATTCAAAAATATATTGGCGCTGGTGCGGCGCGGCCGCCGTTGAGTGCGATTGGCGGCAAGCGTTGGAAGGCGCAGAAGGCGCGAGTAAGCGAGGCGGTGCGTGATCTTGCTGGAGAAATGTTGCGAGTACAGGCGGTGCGCGCTGCAAGTCCTGGCATGGCATTTCCTGCAGATTCTGCCTGGCAAAGTGAGTTTGAAGCAGCCTTTCCTTACGAGGAAACGCCAGATCAACGCACCGCAATCGCCGCGGTGCAACGCGACATGCAGCAGACGCGTCCGATGGACCGCTTGATTTGTGGCGATGTTGGATTTGGAAAAACGGAGATCGCAATTCGCGCTGCCTTTCGCAGCGTCTGTGCCGGCAAGCAAGTCGCTGTGTTGGTTCCAACAACGGTACTCGCTGAACAGCATGAGCGAACCTTTCGCGATCGCTTCGGCACCTATCCATTTCGAGTGGAAAGTTTAAGTCGCTTCAAATCCGTTCGCGAACAGCATCAAGTGCTCGCCGATCTCGCCGAGGGCACGGTGGACTTGGTGATCGGCACGCATCGATTGCTCTCCAAGGATGTGAAGTTCAAAGATTTGGGATTGGTGGTGGTGGATGAGGAGCAGCGATTTGGTGTGGAGCACAAGCAGCGGCTGCTGGCCTTTCGCACCACCGCCGATGTGTTGACGCTTTCGGCCACACCGATTCCGCGCACGCTGCACATGTCGTTGCTTGGGTTGCGCGACATCAGTTCGCTCACCACGCCGCCGCTTGATCGCCGCGCGATCGTGACCGAGGTGATTCCATTTTCAGCCGAGCGCCTGAAGCAGGCAATGCAGCGTGAATTGGCTCGCGAAGGCCAGATTTTTTATGTGCACAATCGCATCAAGGGTTTGCAGGAGGCCGCCGAGCGCATTCAAAAATTGGTGCCGCACGCGCGCATCGAGATCGGTCACGGACAGATGCCGGCGGAGGAACTTGAGCGCGTCATGTTGCGCTTTATGCGCCATGAATGCGATGTGCTGGTCAGCACCAGCATCATCGAGAGCGGCGTGGACAACGCGCATGCCAACACCATGTTCATCGATCTCGCTGATCTGTATGGTCTCGCCGACTTGCATCAACTTCGCGGACGCGTTGGGCGCAGCGCACACCGCGCCTATTGCTATTTGTTTTTGCCGAGCAATCGACCAGTGACCGACGAGGCCTTGCGGCGCTTAAAGGCGATCGAGGATTACAGCATGTTGGGCGCGGGCTTTCGCATCGCCATGCGTGATTTGGAAATTCGCGGCGCCGGCAATTTGCTTGGCGCCGAGCAAAGCGGTCACATCGCAGCGGTGGGTTACGAAATGTATTGCCAACTTCTTGAGGAAGCGGTGGATGGATTACATCAACGCGATAAGCCCAAGGTTGCCGATGTGTTGGTGCAGATTGGCGCGGTCGGTTGGATTCCGCGTGGCTACATACCCAGCGATCGCCGCCGCCTTGAGGCCTATCGCCGCGCCGCCACGGTGCAAACCACCTCCGCAGTTTTGCAACTGATCGCCGACTTGACCAGCGCCTATGGCGAACCGCCGGAAGCGGTGAAAAAGCTGCTGGATCTCGCTGAAATTCGCACGCTGGCTGGCCAGCTTGGTGCGCGCAGTCTGCAAGTGCAGGGCCCCGATCTGGTGATTCGATGCAAAGACCCCAGGCATTTTCACTTCGCCTTCAAAGGAATGCAAGGAAGCGTGCAGACGGTTGGCGTGGTGGATGCCGAAGGCTTGCGCGAAGTATTTCTGCGTCCGCCCCCAGCTTTTTTGCAACCCGCATCGCTGATGGCGGTGTTGCGCAAACGGCTCGCGCCCGTCGCGGCGAGCCTGTGCGCGGATTCTAACGGATAAATGCTTGCGGCCAACTGATTCAGTGCGAGGTGAATGAACCGCCGTTGCGTTCTACAAAATTAATCTGCAGGTAGCGCGCGACATAATCAAGAATGCTTGCGGCCTCTGGAATATCTGGATTGTTGGTGGGGCCCATCGGCTCGAAGCGCATGCCGCGAAATCGATCGCTGGCGTCGCGGGCGCTCAGGCCATGCTGCAACGCCAAACTAAATGCCCGGCAAAAACCTTGGATTAAACCTGAAAGCGTGCTGCCTTCCTTGCTCATCTTGATGAAGATTTCGCCAGGCCTGCCATCTGGAAAAAGTCCAATCGTAAGGTAGCCCTCATGGCCGCTAATGATGAACTTGTGCGTACAACTTTGGCGGGTTTCTGGCAGCACTTCTCTACGAACAGCGATTGCACTCATGAAATCGTCCTCCTTGACGATGCCAACCATCGACCCTTTGGGCTCAATTGCCACACTTTCTATAAAGTCGACATCGCTGTCGAATAAAACAGGGGAGGGTGACCCCGCTTCAGGGGTAGTACTTGCCATTGGAATGGCTTAGGCCTTGCGGGTTCGAGCGCTTTTGGTGGCGGTGGCGGTGTCGCCATCACCTTGGTCATCATCGCTGCCATCGCTGTTGCCATCGCTGTTGCCATCACCCTTGCCATCACCCTTGCCATCACCCTTTGACTTGCCAGCGGCGGCTTTACCTTGGCCCTTTGGCTTGCCCTTGGACTTGCTCTTGCCACCCTTGGCCGACTTCGCCTCGGCGGAAGAATCACCAGACTCAGAATCTTGATCGCTCTGATCGGAATCATCCTGCGAGGATTCATCTTTGCTTGGAGCGGAGGGTTCTTCTGAACGGGCATACAGCTCCAGAGTGCGATCGGGCGCCACGGTCACCGCGATTTCGGTGCGCAACTCGCGGTCGAAGACGATCGCGCAGGTGTACTCGCCGATGCGACGAATGGTGTTGCCAAGTCGAACCGCGCGCATATCGATGCCGAAGCCATCGGCCACCAATTGATCGGCAATATCGCGGTGGGTGACGGCGCCATACAACGCGCCTTGGTCGTTCACGCTGCGAACCAGTTTAATGGTGATGCCTTCCAAGCGTGCGATCAGAGCGGCGCGATCGGAGCGCTGCTTCTCCATCTCGGCAGCAGCCTTGATGCGTTCACTTTTCAGGGCTTCTATTTTTTCCGGTGTCGGCGCCTCTGCGAGGGCGTGGGGCAAAAGGTAATTGCGAGCGAAGCCAGGTTTGACTTTGACCACATCACCGATCAGGCCCAAATTTTCAACGGTCTTGTTTAGGAGTAGTTCTACTTTTCGTGTTGCCATGACGCTGTCCTTCCACAATTGTGGGTAGTGAGGGCGGTCGCCTGCGCCCAACGGTTCGGAGCAACCCACGCGGGTTACCTCGCGGCGACGAGCCGAGCAGTATGCAGTAAAAGTGAAGACACCTCAAGGTCTTGGAAAGGCTTTGAGGTGTGGATTTGCAAATTTTTGCCTGATCAGCCGCGTAATCGCCTTTCGGCGACCACGCTGCCCGATCGCTCGTGGCGTTGGAGCTGTGTGAAGTGCGCCCCGACAATCACATAGCCCAATCGCGCTTGGCGATCGTGTGGATCAAGCAATCATGTTGAAGCCGCGATCAGATCAGAATGGAATCTCGGCTTCTGTAACTTCCGTGTGCTGCTGCGATGAATCGCTGGTCGCTCGACCCGCGCTTCGCTCGCCGCCGCCACCATTGCCGCCACTGCCGCCTTTGGAGTCGATGAACTGGAAGTTCTCGACCACCACTTTCAGCTTGGAATGCTTCTTGCCTTCCTTGTCCTCCCACTGGTCCAACTTCAGCCGGCCTTCAAGGAAGACTGGCTTGCCCTTGGAAAGGTATTCCTTCATGACTTCGCCAGTGCGGCCCCAAGCCTCACAGTCGACGAAGGTAACTTCTTCGCGCTCTTCACCCTGTTGGGTCTTGAATTTGCGATTGCAAGCGACGCCGAAACTAGCAACAGATTGATTTCCACTTGGGAGCTGTCGTAGTTCGATGTCGCGCGTGAGATTGCCGATGAGCATAACTTTGTTGAAACTTGCCATAAGATTCGCGCCTCCAGGTCGCGTGCATGCATTCTACTTCCAGTTTGGGACACACTTGGGACAAAGGAAAAAAGTCTTTCGGAAATTGTAAAAAGAAAACGGCCCGCGTCGAAACGGGGCCGTGTCTATGGTTTCACTGGTTTGGCTTAAAATTCAGCTTCAGGAGCGCGAATTGGCTCGACTTCTTCGCCTGGCGTGCCGCGCAAGCGCGCTTCATCGGCGGTTCGCTGCATCGCCTCGGCGTTGCGCAATTGCTCCTCGGTCAGGTGATCCGCGCGGGTCACCATGCTGCGCAGCAATTTCTCGCTGAGATTGCAGTCGCGTTCGATCGAGGCGAGCTTGGTGCTCAGCACTCTGAAAAAAGCCAGCACATACAGACCGCGCTTGTTGCCTTTGATGTCATAGGCAAGGCGACGCTCGTCCCACTTGGCAATCGAAAGAATCTCGGCGTCACTGCGGCCGAGAATTTCCTTCACATGATCGGTGGCTGCTTGCAAATCAGCGCTGGCTGATTGCGGAAAGAGAAACATGCCCTCGTAAGGGCGGGTGCGTTCAGCAATAATTGTTGCGTCCATCATAAATAGTGTCCTTTCTAAATGGTTGATTGAATCTGTACGAAGTACATGTGCGGCGGTTGAATGTTGAATGTTGAATGTTGAATGTTGAACTTAAACTTGAAACTTGAAACTTGAAACTTGAAACTTGAAACTTAAACCTGAAACCTGAAACTTAAAACTCGAACTCAAAAACCAAAACCTAAAACCAAATCGCAGTTCGCCTGCGCGTTCTGTTCACATCTCTTTTGAAGGGGCTCCAATTCCCCGTTGATTGAAACGATTCATCGCCGCTTCCAAGCCTTGGGTGGCCCAACAAGCGACGGCTTCCGTAGCCTCATCTAAACCTGCATCAAGACGCTCACGCTGCTCGGTTGTGAATTGCCCAAGCACATACGCCTCGGTACTCAGTCGACCCGGAGCGTCGATGCCCACGCGCAGACGAGGCCAGCGATCGCTGCCTAATCTGCGAGTGATATCGGCGAGTCCGTTGTGACCGCCATCACCACCCTGCGGCCGCAAGCGCATGGCGCCGCAGGGCAGAGCGAAGTCGTCGGTGACCACCAACACATCGGTCGCGAGATCAAGTTTGTGAAAGCGCAGGGCTTCCAACACACTGGTGCCCGAGAGATTCATGAAGGTGGTCGGTCGAAGCAACAACACGCGTTCGTCGCCGATGCGGGCTTCCACAAGAAGACCTGTGAAACGGCTCTTGGCCGCGCCGCCCGCAGGATCTGCGTAGCGGCGCGCAAGTCGATCCAACACCTCGAAGCCAGCGTTGTGACGCGTGCCCTGATGTTCGATGCCTGGATTGCCAAGACCAACGATAAGTCGCATGTTGAATTCCTAAGGAACGAGATCGGTGAGCGATCAGCCTTTCTTGGTGTCCTTTGCTGGAGCGGCGGCCTTGGCGCCTGGAGTTGCTGCTGCGGCGGCGTCGCCTTCCTTGTCCTTCTTGGCGGTGAGCACTTCGGGCTCGGTGCTTGCGGTTGGTGCGACGGCTTCGCCTTCCACTTCTTCGGCAACGATCACCACGCGACTCAGCGCCGAATGCGGATCGGTCATCATCGTCAGTCCCGTCGCAAGTTTGAACTCGCCGACGGTGAAGACATCCTTCATGATGCCGGCGAGATCCACGCGGATTTCCTCTGGAATGTCGCGCACCTTGCACTTGATTTCAAGTTCGGTCACATCGTGCGTCAGCACGGCGCCCGGTTTTTTCGCCGCCTCAGGCTGTCCAACAAAGTACAGGCGCACCTTCACGGTGACCACTTCGTCCAGATCCACGCGGGCGAGGTCGAGATGGATCACATCGTCGCCAAGCCATCCAAACTGCAAATCTTTCACCAGGCATGTCTCGGTGGCGCCGCCTTCGATCACCAACTTCACCACATGCGCCCCTTGCTTGAGCGTGGTGATGGTTTGCTTGGCATCAAGGGTGAGTGAGATCGGCGCAGAGCCGTGGCCGTACAGCACAGCGGGCAACTTGCCGGAAGTGCGCAAGCGCTTGGCGTAGCGCGAGCCGTGGTGCTCGCGGGTGGTGGCGGTGAGTGTTGGTGTTTCCTTTGACATGGTGAGGTTCTCCTTTTTGAGATACGAGGTAAATGACAGTGATTTTAAGGTGTTGTGTGAGAAGTTTGTAAACGAGTGGATGCCCTACACAAGGTGTGTTTTGCAACCAAGCGGGTGTGCATGTTGAATGAAATTTTTGTTTGAATCTATATGTACATGTGGGTTGAAATAGGTTGAAATTTTTCGGCGCAAGCGTTCAGCGTCGCGGCCCCATGCCTTCGCGAAAGAGCGCGCTGACGCTCAGGTCGTGATGAATTCGATGCACCGCTTCGCCAAGCATGCGCGCAACGCTGAGCACTGTGAGTTTGCTTCGCAACGCATCGAGGCGGCCTTCGATCGGGATGGTGTCGGTGACCACAATGCCGGTGATGTCCGGACCGCCGAGTCGTTCGACTGCGAGCCCAGCCATCACGGCGTGGGTGCATGCCACATGCACGGCAGTAGCGCCGCGCTCGCGGGCCACGCGGGCGGCTTCGGTGACGGTGCCGCCAGTGGTAATCATGTCATCGAACATCACTACGGTCTTGCCCTGCACATCGCCGATCACGGTGCGAGCCTGCACTTCGTTGGCGCCATGGCGGCGCTTCTCGATGATGGCAAGTTCCACCCCAAGTTGATCGGCGAACATGCTGGCGGTTTTCGCGTTGCCGACATCGGGGCTGAGCACCACGGTCGGTCCCATGCTTGGCAGCACGCGTCGAAAATGTTCAAGCAACACAGGTCCAGCGGTGAGATGGTCCACCGGAAGATCGAAGAAGCCCTGGATCTGGGTGGCATGAAGATCCATGCACAGCACACGGTTGGCGCCGGCAGTCGTGATCAAATTCGCAACCAATTTGGCTGTGATTGGCGTGCGGCCTTCGTCCTTGCGATCTTGGCGGGCGTAGCCAAAGTAGGGCAGCACCACGGTGATGCGCTTGGCGCTTGCGCGGCGCAGGCAATCGATGAAGATGAGCAGTTCAACCAGACTGTCATTCACAGGCGCGCAGGTGCTGAGCACGACATAGCAGTCGCGGCCCCGCACATCCTCGTCCAGTTTGACCAGCAGTTCGCCATCTGGAAAAACTTTGGTCTCCGCTTGTCCCAGCGGCAGATCAAGATGGCGACACATGGCATTGGCCAGCGACATGCCGGTGGTGCCTGCAAATATTTTGAGATGATCCTGGTCGGTGGCGCTCATGCGTGGCTCCTCGCGGCATGGGTGTGGCCGAGGCGTTGACGCAAGATGGCGTCGACTTCGGCGAGCTGCTCGGGAGTGTTCACGCTGAGCACATCCTCGGGTGGCACCGCGTCGACCACTTCCACGCGCCGGCCATCTTTCAGCAGCAATTCAAAGACATCGGTGATGTAGTACTCGCCGCTGGCGTTCTGATTGGTGACGCGTGTCAAGGCGTCGAACAAATCCACGGTGCGGAAGAGGTAGTAGCTGGGATTTATTTCGCGGATGGCCAGTTGCGCGGTGGTGGCATCCTTCTGTTCAACGATGCGTTGAAAGTTGCCGTTGGCATCGCGTTGAATGCGTCCGTAGCCAGTGGCGTCTTGCACAACACTGGTGGCCAAACTGGCAGAGGCGTTCGCGGCAAGGTGTTTTTGCAGCAGTTTTTGCAGGGTTTCCGCTCGAATCAGCGGACCATCTCCGCACAACACAAAGCAGTGTTCGCCCAGCGCACCACGCTCGGCGAGCGCGCGCGCTTGATCCACCGCGTGGCCAGTTCCAAGTTGTGGATTTTGCCTAACAAAGTGGCACGCAGGATTGGTATCACCAAACGCATCTTCGACAAGTTGCGCCATGTGGCCCACCACCAATACCACCGCGGTCGCGCCCGCATCGCGCGAAGCTTTCACAACCCATGTCACCATGGGCTTACCCGCCGCGTGGTGCATGACCTTGGGCAGTTCGCTTTTCATGCGTGTGCCCTTACCTGCGGCGAGCACGATCGCGGAGAGAGTTGGTTGATGCGTTGCGTTCATCATAATGCTTTCGCAACCGCGAGGAACGCTGTGTTCCATTGAACTGGCCCGCCTTGATTTGAACAAGGACTAGAAAGATCAAAACCTCCTGTGCTACCGTTACACCACGGGCCAAGTCATCCGATCCTAGCTTCGAATGTGAATTCGAGATGTGATCGAAGAATGAAATTGTAGATTTGAGGTTCGCGGAAATTGTCGTGCGTTGCTGTGTGCGTGACTCCAAGGGGTTCAACAAGACCTGCGGAACGCCGGCGTACATGCCGGTTGTCGCGGTCAGGGAACGCCCCTGCGCCGCGGCTGTCTTCCAGGCCGGAGCATTCGTCAGCCGCGACGACATGCCCCGTGCGGAGCCGATCTTTACTACAAGTAGAAAAGAGCGTCACCGACGGCCCGAGGGGGAGAATGCTAACGAACTATGGGGAAGGGTTCAACCCGCTTCTAAAAAATAGGCAGAATGCCTTGCATATGGCTGACAATCACCCTGTCGATCTTTCTCCCCAAGCGCTGCTCGCGGCCTACGCCGACGGCGCGTTTCCAATGGCCGATGCCGAGAGCGGCGAGGTGAAATTATTTACCTGCGATCCGCGCTGCGTGATTCCACTGGAATCATTTCGACTTCCAAAGTCTGCCGTGCGGGCGTTGCGTGGTGGCGATGTGGTGGTGAAGAGCGACACCGCATTTGAAATGGTGATGCGCGAATGCGCCACGGATCGCAGTGGCGAGAATCGCACATGGATTAACGACGACATGCTGCGTGCGTACGCGCAGTTGCATGCGCTAGGTCATGCGCACAGTGTGGAAGCGTGGCGTGGAGATGTGTTGGTGGGCGGCTTGTATGGGGTCTCGTTGGGCGGCGCATTTTTCGGCGAGAGCATGTTTGTGCGACCCGCGCGTGGTGGCAGCAACAGCAGCAAAGCGTGTCTGGCATGGTTGGTCGGAAGAATGCGCGAGCGTGGATTCACTTTGCTGGATAGTCAATTTGCCAACGATCACATGTTGTCTCTTGGTGCGGTGCAGATTCCTGCGGAGCACTATCTTGAGATGCTCGACGCGGCGATCATGTTGGATGTGTCGTTGTAGCGCTTCGCCTACTCGCGTGGAATACCAAGCGCTGCAAGATCGAGCACGCTGCCAGGCGCATCGACCACGCTGTAGCCGCGGGCACGCAAGGCGCCGATCACTTCGCGCAAGTCTGCGGGCAGCGGGGCGGTGAAATGCATCGGCCGCGGTTGCATGGGATGCGAGAACGAAAGCATCGACGCGTGCAGCGCCTGTCGATCTAACACGACGCGTTCGGGGTCGCCAGAAAGACCTAGATTTCCTGCGGAAAGATGCTTGCCGTTGTAGAGGTCGTCGCCCGCTAAGCGCCAGCCAAGATGACTCATGTGCACACGAATTTGATGGGTGCGACCAGTGAGAAGTTCCAGTTCGATCAGAGCGAAACCTAGGTAGCGTTCGCGCACACGGTAGATGGTTTGACTGGGCTTGCCGGTTTCGTCCCAACGCACGGCGTACATCTCGCGGATGGTCGCGTGCTTGCCAAGTGGAAGATCCACGCGGTCGGTGTCGGGCTCGGGCTGACCCTCGACCACGGCGAGATAGCGCTTGCCAGTGGTGCGATTTTCAAATTGTTTGGCGATGCGCCAATGCGCAGTGTCACCCTTCGCGGCCACCATCACACCCGTGGTCCACTTGTCGAGGCGATGCACCACGCCAGGTCGCGCGAATTCTTTTCCAACACCGCTGAGTGCGCCGCTTGAGACATGCGTAAAGTGCCAGACCAACGCGTTCACCAGCGTGCCGCGTTTGTGACTGCGCGCGGGATGCACAATCAGACCAGCTTGTTTGTTCAACACGATGAGGTCGTCGTCTTCAAAAAGAATTTCAAGCGGAATATTGTCGGCTGGAGTGTGATCGGATGGCGGCGGCGGCAGCACCGCGACAATGTGGTCGCCCTTGCGCAGATGCGTGCTGGCCTTCGGCACGCGACCATTCACTGTGACCACTCGCTCTTCAATCAGCTTTTGAATTTGTGTGCGACTGAGCGTGGGCACGCGGTCGACCAAGTAGCGGTCAAGGCGCTTGTCCAAATCATGTTGAAGCGTGAACTCAAAGGTGATCGGCGTTTCGTCATCGCCCTCAATTTCGGCTGTTTCTGGCTGAATTTCTTCGCCCGAGGTGGTCACTTCGGCTGCGGCGTTTCGCCACCGATAGCGGGTGTTGCTGTTGGCGAAGGCGCCGAAGCACCGCCCGTCAACACATTTAATTCACTCGCAGTCACATCACCTGTCGGCGCTGTGGTGGGATCACCGGGCATTCCGAGAGCCGGCAGTGTCACATGTGGTCGCGCTGGCAGTGGTGGTCGATTGGAAAGTGACGCCAGTGTTGCCAGCCGTTCATCCGCAGTCGTGGCAAGTGGTGGATACAAATCCTTGGTGGCTGCTTGCGCCGCTTTCAAATATGTTGCAGCGGAGGCCATGTCGCCTTTGCTTTCGGCGACGGCCGCCCGACCAAAATAGGCGCTGGCGATCAAGATGTTTTCCGGCGCGGGCTTGCCATCAAGACCCGCGGCGGCTTTGGTGTAGAGACGATCGGCCTCGGCTAAATATTGCGCGCGAATTTCCGGTGTCACCGCCGCGTCTGGCGCGTTGGCTTCGCGATCAAAGCGCTTGCCGCTGCGCATGGATTCCATATAGCGATCCGCCGCGTCAAGATTGGCGAGCACGGCGATCGAATCGGTCTGGCCATGCTTGTCGGCGACTTCAACAAGCATCTGCGGCGTCGTGGCCTCGGCGTATTCATTCCACGCGGCGTCGTGGCTCATTTGCGTTCGCTGCTGCCACCAGTTGTAGCCCAGCACCGCGCAGAGAATCAGCAGCGCGCCAAGCAAATAGTTGGGGCCTTGCTCCTTCAGCCAAAAAAGGAAGTCGCTGTTCAGGCGGCTTTCGGTGAGTGTGCCTTGTTGAATCTGCTTGAGTCGCTTGTCCATACGAGGCGAGAGTGTAGCGAAGCATGGGCGAGACTCACTATGCTGACTCGATGATCGGACTGATCGCGATAGATCTTGATGGCACCTTGCTTGACGCGCATGGAGGCGTGAGCAGTGCAAATCTTCGAGCGGTGCAGCGATTACGCGAGGCCGACTGGCTGGTGGTACCCGCCACTGGACGAAGTTGGCGCGAGAGCAAGCGCACACTTGAGGTGATCGATCACGATGGCGTGGTGATCACCGCCGGTGGCAGCGTGCTCAGCGACGCGCGCACCGGCGAGACTCTGCAACGAATTGCCATCGAAGAAAATTTAGTGCATGAACTTGCGCAGGCATTGCTGGAATATGGACTGACCGCTCACTTGTTGCGTGATCATCATCGCTGCGATCACGATTACTGCATGATCGGCAGCGGCGCGTTGGATCCGGCGACGGTGTGGTGGTTGCAACAACACGCGGTGCCTGTGCGTCATGTCACAACCCTCGCTGATTCGCTGGTCTTGGGTCATGACCATGTGCTGCGCGTTGGCGCCATCGACCGCGCCGATCGATTGCAGCCTGTCTGCCGCGAGATGCGTCAGCGTTTCGGCGAACGCGCCACCATGCAATCGTGGAGCGCCGTCACCGCCGAGCAAGCAGTTGGAAGTGTGACGCATCTGCTGGAAATCTTCGCACCCGAAAGCGACAAGTGGACGATGGTGCAGCGCGTGCGTGATGCGCATGGCGTGGATCACCATCGCGTGGTGGCGATTGGCGATGGACTGAACGACCTGTGCATGGTGCGCGAGGCGCCGCTTGGCGTGGCGATGAAAAACGCTGATCCACAGCTGTTGATGCATGCAAATCATGTGGCGCCGCATCACGCCGAAGATGGTTTCGCTGACACCGTCGCGCGTCTCCTTGACGGCACGCTTGCGCTTCCATCCGTGGAGCCGAGCGCGTGAACGCCGACGAGCCCTTGGATGGAAGTCCGTGGCGACCGCCGCTTGCTCGTGGCGAAGGTCACGCCATGTGCACCGCATTTGAAGCGGTGTTAAAAGGTTTGTTGGAATGTGAACTTCCGATCAGCGAAGTGCTGTCGCCGCGTCGACCTCCGCTCGAAGGATTATTTCGTCCGCTCGCTGATCCACGCAGCGCCGAAGTGCTTGAGCGTCACGGCCTGCGTTTGATGAGCGTGGTGGATGCCGCGCGTGGCGTTTCGTTGGCGGTGCGTTCGGCGGCGATGGGTCGACGCAGCTTGGTCTGTGTTCCCAATGATCAACTTGACATTGCCATGGCTGCTGCATGGCGCGATGGCGCTCGCGAAACCCGCGGCGCTGGTCGTGCGGTGTTGTTGCTTGAAGACAATCCCTATCTTTCGCCAGCGGCCTGTCCAGTTCGCGCCGCGCAAAGTTTAGGAATTCCCTGCTTAACGCCCAGTGATTTGCATGGTGTGCGCAACGCGGTGCAAGATGCGTTTCGCATCGCCGAGACCAGTCGCGTGACCGTGGCGATCGCGGTGCATGTTGGTTTGTTGCGGGCGATTGACACCTTGTCGATGGAACCCAATCGCGTTCTCGAGCGAGTTGATGTGGCACTTGAAACTCGGCGCGCGCGTCGACTCACGCTTGCTGCCGAGGGCGAGGAGCCGCTGTCGATGGCTCGTCGGTTGGAGTTGAATCGTCTTGTCAGTCTGCCATCGCCCGGCGAGACCGAGCCGTGGGGTGTGGCGGCAGTAGGACCGTGCGCGTTGGCGGCGCGCCATATTTTAGATGCGCTGGGTCTTTCTGGTCGCGTGCCGATGTTAACGATCGGACTCGCGACGCCACTCGATGAGGCCTCGGTGTTGCGTTTGCTTTCGCGTTGCGCGAATGTGGTGGTGCTGGAGCCGCGCCCTGGAAGCGTTGCCGCATCGCTGCTCGCCGTTGCCGAGGTGGGGCGTCGATCGGGTGAGCGCGTGGCCAGTTTGTGGTGGGATCAACTTCCATCGGATGGCGAAGATGCACCGCGACTGGAAATTAACGATGGCACGCGTCCCAGCATTTTACTGCGGAAAATACTGCATTTATTAGCGACTGTGCGACCCGCGTTGGCGATCGATCATCGGCTCTCGCATGTGCATGAGCGCCTTGAGCGTTGGCCAGTTCCAGATCGCGGCGTGGGCTTGGGTGCCAGCGGCGCGATCGAGGCCGTGCGTGGCATGGTTGAAGAAGTTGCGCAAGAACTTGCGCAGCGCGTCGCTGCAACCGAGCAAGAGATCACCGCGATGTGGACGCCCGGTATGCATGCGCCCAGTGCGGATCGCGTGGCCACTGTTGAAATGTGGGATCGTCGTCGCTTCGCTGCCGAGGGTGTGGCGGCGGTTCGACAAGCCGCACGCGAAATTCGTCCGCGCATTCTGGTGGTCTGCGATCTTGGCGATGAACCCGGTCCGGATCCTGAGAGACTTTCACGCGCGGCGATTCCAGCGGATGCCGCCGCGCCTGTCACCGTCGAGCGCGGAGACTTAAACAATCGTCCGCCCTTCCGTGAGTTGTTGCGCGCGGCCGCGTTGCGCGATGGCTTGACGGTCATCGTTGGTCAAGATGGTCCGCCCGCGCGTCGCGATGTGGAGGCGCTTGATCGCAGTATGGCCGAGGCGGATCGATTGGGATTTGTTCCCTTGCAGCGCGCGATCTGGTCGGCCGATGCCGCTTGCGATGTGCGGCCGGCATCTCCTGAAGTCATGGTGGAACGCGGTCTCGAGCGCGGTACCAATCCTTTGCGCAGCGAATTCACTGTGGAAATGCTGCAAAATCGTGCCGATGCGCGGTTTGAAATTCGCGTGCGTCCACTTTTTGAGCAGGTGGAAGTTTTGCGCAGCAAACCGCCGCGTCCAGCGGAATTGCAGCCCGGCGCACCGCGACCTGGGCCGCCGCGTGTGATCCACGCCGAAGCCGGTCGATGGCGCGCGCATCTTGCGGGGTGGCGCGGTGAGGCACCCGGACTTGCGGCCACGGTGTTGTGCGAAGCGGGTCGCGCGATGGGCTACCGCGTGCAAGCCAGTTTTCAAACCACACCGATTGGTCCTGGTCGTCGAGCATGGAGTCAAGTGTTGTTCACGCGCATGCAATCTGGCGAGGCGGCGCTGGCGGCACAGACGCCCTATGGCGAAGCGGATTTACTGCTTGGCATGGACGCGGTGGAGTCGCTGCGCGCGCTGGGTCCCGATCCATTCTTGCGCGTAAGCGATCCCGAGCGCACCTATGTTGTTGTAAACGACGGCGTGTTGGATGATCAAGTGGATGAGGCGCGCGTGCACGCCGCTGCTGAACTTTCACAGGCGGTGCGTCTCGCCTGTCGTGGTCACGATGCGTTCATACGCGATGTCGCTGCGTTGGCGCGCCGAAATTTTCTTACAGATCGACTGACAGATTTGGTGTTACTCGGCGCAGCATTTCAACGCGGGCTGCTGCCTGTCAGCGTGCAAGCACTTGAAGCTGCGGTGCAACGCGCCGAGAGCCGCGGCTTCGGTCGCTGTCTTGAAGCCATGCGTTACGGTCGCGTGCTCAGCGCCGAGTGGGGCAACGACACCGATCTTCCAAGTCGCCGCGATCCGGATCAGCCCATCGCACTTGTTAGGCGTTTTCTGCTGGAAATCTCGCATAGCGGCCTGGGTGGTGCGCGCGCGGCGAGGCGTTTGCGTCCACTATTTGGACAGTTGCTGCGGCGCACCAACGCTTGGCGACGCGAGCCCGCACTGCGCATTGTGCAACGCGATTTAGTGAATGGACTGCATCGCTGTTGGTTGTGGGGCGGCGTGGGTTATGCCGAAGCCTACGCGCGTCTGATCGATGCACTGTTGTCCATTGAAGGTCTGGCCGAGCATGCCGCGTTGCCGCTTGCCGAAGCGATGTTGATTCGCGACAGCGTGTATGTGGCGACCATGTGCACAAGCCCCGAGCAGCGTCGACTCACGCGGCGGCGCTTGGATGTGCGGCCCGCGCGTGGCGATCGCATGGAGCGGCGATTTCTCTATCGCATCGAAGCCACGCTGCTTGGTCGATTCATGCGTTTGGATTTTCGCTCAAGCGATTGGCCGGCGCGATTGTTGCGCACACTTGGTCAGATGGTTCCGCTTGGCGTACGCGGTCGTCCGACTGGGCGCGATCTGCGCGACGCGGTGATCGAACTCTGCGCGCGCGCCGCCTCCGAGCCGATGGAAGCCGTGGCGTTTGGCGCGGCGCTTTCGCAACTTCGCGAGGCTGCGGAGCGTGGTGAACTGCATGGCATGGAGGCGGCCACAGTGCGCACGATGACGGCGAAGGCGATGCGCGGATTCGAGCCAGCGTCGCAGGGTTAGCGGCTGGCACTCTTCAACTCGCGGTGCGGGATTCGTGGCGCAATTGCCCGCATGCGGCAGCGATGTCGCGGCCGCGGCTTGCGCGAATATGCGCATTCACACCGGCGTCGCGCAGAGTTTGTTGAAAGGCATGCACATGCTCGGTGGAGGGACGGCGATAGGGAAGTCCTGCGACTTCATTCCAGCGGATCAAATTCACATTGGCGCGGATCGAGCGCGCGAGCCGCGCCAATTCCTCCGCATGCTCGATCGCATCGTTGAAGCCGCCCAGCAAAATATATTCCAGCGTGATCTCGCGACCAGTTGCGGCAAACCATTCCTGACACGCCTGCAACAATTCAGCAATCTCGCTGTACTGCGCCCACGGAATAATCTCGCGGCGCAAATCATCGGTGGGCGCGTGCAGGCTCAGTGCCAGCGTGACTGGAATTTCAAAGTCAACCAGTTTGCGAATCGCGGCGGGCATGCCCACGGTGCTCACGGTGATGCGTCGAGCGGAGATGCCCATGCCCCACGGCGCGTTCAAGGTTCGAATGGAATCGGTCACCGCTTCGAAGTTGGCCAGCGGTTCGCCCATGCCCATGAACACGACATGGCTGATGCGTCCGACATTTTCTAGGCGCGCTAATTTCCAAACCTGCTCCACGATGCGGCCGCGTGTGAGGTTGCCCTCGAGTCCGCCGATGCCGCTGGCGCAAAATCGGCAGCCCACAGGGCAGCCAACTTGGCTGGAAACACAAGCAGTTTTGCGGTCATCCGTTGGAATCATCACGCACTCAGTCTGCCGCTCGCTGGCATGTGCGGGCTCATCGGCGATCGGCAGCGCGAGACTGTTCGCATCCGCCGAGTTGCATTCCTGCGGCCACGCCATCAATAATTTTTGCGTGCCGTCGGTGGCGAGCAAGTGCTTGCACACCACGCCTTGTTCAAAGCGCATCTCTCTGGCAAGGCACTCGCGAGTGGCCTTGGAAAGATCGGTCATCATCGTTGGATCGATCACGCCGCGGCGATAGACCCAGTCCAATAATTGCCCCGAGACGAAGCCAGGCATGTTGCGGGCAACGACCCACGCTTTCAGTGCGTGGTCGTCCAACTCAAAAAAAGAAGTTTCGTTGTTCATGATTCAAAAGTCGCGCAGGGGGTGGGCGGGATGGTGCGATGCTTAGCGGGTAACGCCGATGGTGAGGTCGACGGTCTTGTGGCGGATGCCGCGATCTTCAAGCCACGCGTGCAACTGCGGGCCGCTGTCTTCGCGAATCACTCGGTGCTGCGCGGGATCGGTGCCGCGAGCGCGCATCAAATCTTTCAGCGTGCCAGGAAGTCCAAACTCAACCTCCTCGCGGTAGATGTCGCGTTGCTCCACCTCGCCGCCGTAGCGCTCGATCAACTCCACAATCAAATCATGCACCAAATCCTCGGGTGCGCTGGCGCCTGCAGTAATCAGCACGGTTTCCACACCTGTAAACCATTCGGCGCGCAATTCACTTTTGTCGTCGATCAACTTGGCGTTGGTGCCGACATTCTGCGAAATCTCTGTCAAGCGCACCGAGTTGCTTGAATTGCCGCTGCCGACCACCAGCACCAAATCCGCATCGGGCGCAATGGCTCGCACCGCGCGCTGACGATTGGTGGTGGCGTAGCAAATATCACTCGAAGGCGGCTCCTTTAAATTTGGAAAGGCAACTTTCAGCGCGTGAATGATCACATCTGCGTCATCGGTGCTGAGAGTGGTCTGCGTGAGATAGACCAACTTGTTCGCATCGTGAATCTTCAGATGCGCGATGTCTTCGGGCTTCTCAACAACTTGAATCGCATCAGGTGCTTCGCCGCGTGTGCCGATCACTTCTTGATGGTTTAAGTGGCCGACCAGCAAAATTTGGTAGCCCGCTCGCGCGTAGCGAATCGCTTCGTTGTGCACCTTGGTGACCAGGGGACAGGTTGCATCAATCGCCGTCAGATTTCGCTCGATCGCTTGAGCGCGCAACGCCGGACTCACGCCATGGGCGCTGAACACCACGATCGCTCCCTCAGGCACATCGATCAAATCTTCAATGAACTGCACACCGCGGCCGCGAAAGCGGTTCACCACATGCAGATTGTGAACGATTTCGTGATAGACATAAATCGTCTCGCCGGGGCAGAGTTCCAACAATTGGTCGACCACATCGATCGCCATGTACACGCCGGCGCAAAATCCACGAGGGTTGGCAAGGATCAATTTCATTGGTTTCGATCATAGCTTGAGCGTTGGTAGGCTTCTTTGCATGCAGCAGGTGATCGCAACTGGACCCATTGTGTGGATTGATGGACGCATCGTAAGCCCCGATCAGGCGACGGTCAGCGTGTACGACCACGGTCTTCTCTATGGTGATGGAATCTTCGAGGGCATCCGTCTCTACGCCGGTCGCATCTTCAAATTAAAGTCGCATCTGGATCGTTTATGGGCAGGATGCGATGCGATTCGACTTACCCCCGCAGTGTCGCAGAGTGAACTTGTCGAGGCTTTACGCGCCTCGGTTGCGGCGAGCGGTTTGCAGGATGGCTATATCCGCTTGGTGATCACCCGTGGCAAGGGTTCGCTGGGTTTAAATCCCAATCACTGTCCGCGTGCAGGCACGATCATTATTGTCGATCGCATTCATTTGTATCCCGCTGAAATGTATGTGCAAGGCATGCCGATCATCGTGGCCAAGCGTCCACGCATTCCCGCGGAGTGTTTAGATCCAGCCATCAAAAGTTTGAACTATCTCAACAACATTCTCGCCAAAATGGAGGCCATTGACGCGGGCATGCATGAGGCGATCATGCTGAATACTTCTGGCTTTGTTTCTGAATGCACCGGCGACAATATTTTCTGCGTGAAGAACGGCGAGATATGCACGCCGCCGGTCAGCGCCGGAATTCTGCGCGGCATCACTCGGCGATTTGTCATCGACACACTGGCGCCACGGCTTGGATTGAAACTGATCGAGCGCGATTTGAAAGTGCCAGAATTGCTGGATGCCGACGAGGTATTTCTGACTGGCACCGCCGCCGAAGTGATCGGCGTCAGCAGCATCGATGGCAAGCGCATCGGCTTGGGTGTGGTGGGAGAGATCACCAAACAACTGGAGAGGGAGTTCAAGCGCATCGTCACGCAGCAGGCGCCGGAGGATTAACGCATGGTTGCGCGATCAGATCCCAAATTTGATTGAGCCGACGCATCCACGGTGATTGCAATCGGCGCTGACTCGCTGGCGGATTTTGTCTCCACATGCAACGAACGCGGTCGATGCAGACTCCAATCACGCACACGAAGATCGGGGCTGTCTTGCCCATCATGCACCTGCAGCAAGTCGTAGTTGTTATCGCGTTGAGCAGGCACAAATCCAGCGTCACGAATCAGCCTGCAAATTTCGGCTTGATTTAAGCAATGCGTGGTGCCGGCGCTGCTGACCACATTTTCTTCCATCATCACGCTGCCCATGTCGTTGGCGCCGTGACGCAGACCCGCTTGTCCAACCAACGGCCCCATGGTCACCCAACTGCTGCCGATCGACCAAACATTGTCCAAGTGCAAACGACTGATCGCTTGCGTGCGCAGGTAGTCGCTGCTGCCACTCATGCGCACACGGCGCCCAAACTGTGGGTGTGTCTCTTTCGAACCAGCGCCATCAAGCTGCGCCACCACATCACCAGGAAATGGTTGCGACAGATCATCGCCTTCGCCCTCGCCCCAATTTTTCGCCCGACCAAGTGGCGTGTTTTCCCGCTGAAATGGCCAAGAAATGAAAGCCATGCAGCGGCCGCCGCCAGAGGGTGAAAAATCTGCAATGTCGCGATCTTGCCAGTCGCGCACCATCTGCATGTGATGAATGCGATCGGCGTAGCCCTCGATGTGACCGAACATCATGGTGGCGCTGGTGTTCATGCCCACACGGTGCGCCACGCGCATCACGGTCAACCATTCTTCGGCGGTGCATTTACCCAGGCCAATCTTGCGACGCACGGAGGGCGCGAAAATTTCGCCGCCACCGCCGGGCACGCTATTCAATCCCGCCGCACGCAGCCGTGAGAGAACAAAGTGCAACTTCGCTTCAAGTGTTTCACCAGGGGCATTGAAGAAGCGCACAAACTCGATGAACTCAGGGGGACTAAAGGCATGCACATGCACCTGTGGAAAGCGGCTCTTGATCGTGCGCAGCAACTCTTCGTACCACGCCAAGGGCAAGGCTGGATTCATGCCGCCCTGCATTAAAATTTGCGTGCCACCAATCTGCACCAACTCTTCAATCTTGTGCAGGATTTTTTCTACCGGCAGCACATACGCGTCGCTCTCATCACCATCTCGGCGGAAGGCGCAGAAGGTGCACTTGGCGGTGCAGATATTGGTGTAGTTAATGTTGCGGTCGATCACATAGGTGCGGATCGATTCGCCATGCATGGCGCGGCAGCGTTCATCGGCCCAATATCCAAGTTCGGCAAGTGGCATGTCGCGCAGTAAACGCAGGGATTGCTCAGCGGTGAGACGCGCTTCGCCACGCACCACGCCGCGCAACAAACCGCGGTCAAAGGCGTCGACGGTGGTCATGCAGTTGGGCATTCCGTGAGTGTAGATAGAAGCCACGCCCGAGTCGATGTGTGCATGAGGAAAAATTTCATCGCTCATACTTATGTAGGTTTATACGCGCAGGCGTTCCCATGCGGGGTTCAAAAACCGCATCAGAAATAGTAAGCCGCGAAGCACCAACTCCAAACTCAGCGCCCACCAGATGCCGGCGAGTCCGTAGCCCCAATGCACGCCCAGCAGCCACGCCAGCGGCAAACGCAGCAGATAGATGCTGCCAACGGTGATGATAAAAATCCAGGTGGTGTCACCCACGCCGCGCAAACCTTGGCGCAAGGACATGCCCAGCGCGAAAAATATCTGCACCGATCCGCAGGCAAAAAGTAATTTTGGAACCTCTTCAAGATGCACTGGCTCGTTACTGATCACGCTGGTCAACCAACGACCTTGAGTCATGAACAGAATGCCCATCACGCCCATGATCACCATGCCGATTCGCGTGCAAGCCCAGATCGACTTGCGCGCCATGCGAGCGTTGTGCGCCCCCAAATATTGTCCGGCCAACGCGCCTGCGGCGGTTCCCATGGCGAAGCCTGGCAAAAAACTAAAGGCTTCCCATTGCACCGCCATCATGTGCGCGCCAACAAGTCCAGCGCGTGGTTGCGCAGCCGATGCGTCGTGCGAAATCACGCCGATGAATGCCAAGATGAACAAACTGCTGCCCCACATCGCCAGACCTTCCATAAAATTTGGAATGCCTATGCGCGTGATGCGCCAACTCATGTGACGGGTTGGAAGCAGGTCGTGCCACTCCAAACGCAGGTCTTTGACGCCGCGGCGCATCACCCACAGCGTGGCCAGGCCACCGACCACATAACTGAACGCGGTGCCGGCGCTGATGCCCCACACGCCCCATCGCAACGAGTCATGCGGCATCGGATTGATCAGTGTCGTGCCCTTCATCGAAATATCCACGCCGCTCAGCAACCAACTTGCGATCAAGTTCACAACATTCACCGAGATGGAAATCCACGAGGGCTTCGCGGTTTCGCCGGCGCCATGCAGGCACATGCTGCCGATGGTCATCAAACCGCAGAAGGGCATGCTCCATGCGATCGTGGTGACATAGGTTGTGCAGTAGCCCTCGGCTTCGTTTGAAAGTCCAGAGATCAGCGCCAGTGGATGCGCCAGTGCGGCCATAGTGATGCCCACCAGCACGCCCCATACAAAGCCAAGGGAAACACTTTGCCCAAGCGCCGCGCGCGCCTCGGCACGCGAACCCGAACCCATCGCGCGTGCGATGATGGCTTGACCGCCAACACCTAAACCGGCGAAGGCAATACCGGTAAACCAGGCGACATAGGTTCCGATGCCGATGCCATCGAGCGCCGGTACCACGATCGCACCAGGCAGATTTCCCGCGAGCACTTTGTCGACCAAGCCCACGCAGGCGATCATGAATTGCTGCAGCAACACTGGCACCGCGAGAATCCAAATCGCCGCGCGCATACTTTTTCCGACCAGCCGTCCGCTGCGAATATGCCCTTCTTCCAGCAGTGCCGCGTCGTTTTCGCTGGCTGCAAACAGCGCATCTGCGGGATCGTCAGGACCGATCGCCGAATGCGTGAGCGGGGGGTTTGAAGTTGGGCGGGAAATTTTCACAGGCACATGCTCACGCCTTCAGCGATGCCAAGGGCGTCACTTCGCAACAGGCGCCTTGCCGTTGCCGATGTTGCCGTAGGGAAGCGTGGGCGGCTCACTCGCGTCCTTGGGTTCTTCCATGCCTGCGGGAATGCCGGGCTTCTCAAAAATAATTGGTGCCCAGAAAATAATCGCATCCCAAAAACCTTTTTCGCGCTGATAGGTTGGATACAGATATTGCAACTCGCGCCGAAAGGGGGTCTTGGTGCTTCGATACCAACTCAGCCACAGTGGACGATCGATTCCAAAATCTTTGTCGGTGAGCAGAAGCAGACTGTCAAGCACGGCAAGATTCACCGCAAGTTCGCGGGCATCCAGCGTGGCCGCAAGCGCTTGAAATACATCGTCGCTGGGATATTGTCCAAGCGCCACCGCCAGTTCGATGCGCACGCTTGATTCCTCGGCTTCATCGATCAAACGCGAGCACATCACCGCGGTCACACTTGGGTTGTGCAGGCGTTGCAACGCGCGTGCGGCGGCCAAGCGCACTTGCGGCGATTTGTCCTTCAATTGTTTGGCGACCAACTCGGCGTCGGCGGGCTCGCCATGGCGACCCAACGCCTCGATCGATGCCACTTTCACCAGCGGATCGTTGGTCTCCTCCACATACAGGCGGTACATCGCGGTGTACGCGGGCGTTCCACCCCACGGCGCGTTGGCGAGCAGCAGCGTGCCGCGCCGTTGATTTTCTGGATCATTGGTGTCCACCGCCCACTGCGCCGCTTCGGCTGGCGCGGGAGGATTGAAAGATGATGTGAAACTTGAGAAGTCGCTGCTGGCGGAGTCGCAACCGCCCGCGCAAAATCCGATGACGCACACAAGCATCACGCGCACGCCGAATCGAATCGCTTCGCAGGTGTTCTGCACCTCGGCAGTATATGAAATCGTGGCGACGCGATCGCCCCATGCCACCGAGTCGCCGCCGCCGCATGAACCGCCTATACATCGGGCGATGCAACTTCGAATGCAAGCCTTTGAACTTGGTCGCTGCGCCACCAACGCCTATGTGGTGGCGCCACCCCCAGAAGATTGCGACGAGTGTTGGATTGTCGATCCCGGCGAAGATCCGCGGAAATTGCTGGCATTTCTCCGCGGCTCGCCATTCACGCCGGTCGCGATTTTGTGCACCCATGCGCATGCAGATCACATCGCCGGCATCGATCAGGTGCGCGAAGCGTTGGGTGCGTTGCCAATTCTGGCGCACCCGCTTGAGCGCGAATGGTTCACCGATCCGATGCTGAATCTTTCGCAATTTATTGGCGAACCGGTCTCGGTCACGCCACCCACTGGCGAGTTGCGCGATGGCGAGCAACTTTCCCTCGGCGCCACGCGGTGGAAAGTTTTGCACACGCCCGGGCACTCCCCCGGTAGCGTCACGCTATGGTGTGCGCAGGCGAACACGGCACTGGTTGGCGACACGCTTTTTCGTGATTCAATCGGCCGCATCGATTTTCCCGGCAGCCTCGCCGAGGCGATGCGCAACACACTGCACGAAGTATTGATGAAGTTGCCCGATCACACCGAGGTGTTTCCGGGGCATGGACCTTCGACCACCGTGGGCCGCGAGCGACGCAGCAATCACTACATTGTGCAGGGGTTTTAACTCACTTTTCTTTTGAAAGCATCGTCGCTTGCGCTTCAATCCATCGGTGCATGCGCGTCTTCAACACCTCCAGTGGCAACGCACCTTCGCCAAGCAGAGCATCATGAAATGCACGCAGATCAAAGGCAGCGCCAAGTCGTTTTTCTGCATTTGTGCGAAGACCGCGAATGCACAATTCACCAAGTTTATAGCCGCAGGCTTGACCAGGCCAACCGATGTAGCGATCCACTTCGCGTTCGATGTTCAACTCGCTTAATGCGGTGTTCAGTTTCATAAAGTCAATCGCGCGTTGTCGTGTCCAACCCAACGCGTGCATGCCGGTGTCCACCACCAATCGGCAGCTGCGCCACATCTCATAGACCAAGCGTCCAAAATCGTCATAGGGGTCGGCGTACAAGCCCATCTCGATGCCCAGTCGTTCAGAATACAAACCCCAGCCCTCAACAAATGCGTTCAAGCCCATGTCGCGTCGAAGCGGATGTCGATCGGGCATCTCTTGAGAAAGTGAAATTTGCAGATGATGTCCCGGCACCGCCTCATGCAGGGTGAGTGGAACCATTTCGTATTTTGGTCGCTGCTCCAGTGCGTAAGTATTGGCGTAAAACCAGCCTGGATTGCCTGCTTTCATGTTGCCCGACATGTAGTAGGCGGTGGTCTGACTCGGCGCCATGAAGCGCGGAATCTCGCGCACACCATACGGAAGTTGCGGAAGTCGGCCAAATAATTCCGGCAGATGCGCGTCGATGCGCTTGGCAAGTTCGCGATAGCCGCCAAGCAGCGCCTCACTGGTGGTGAAATAAAATCGCGGATCACTACGCAAATATTTCACGAAGGCATTGAACAGCGCATCTTCTTGCATGCTCGCACGCGAAGCGTCACCAGTGAACCAGTCGGTGTGGCGTATCACCTGCAACATCTCCTTGCGGATGCGCGCGACTTCATCAAGCCCAATCTGGTGGATGGCTTGTGGCGACAGATCGGTGGTGGTTTGTTCGCGCAGTCGAAAGGCGTACCACTCGGCGCCACGCGGAAGATCCACGCAAGCGATGGCCTCGCGGCTTGTAGGCACATAGGTGTCGCGAATAAAGTCGCGAAGCAGTGCAAGTTCGACCAGTATCGCATCCACCGCCGCATCGCCTTGCGTCTTCAGCGCGGCCGCGTCAGCCTGGGAAAGATCGGCATAACTGCGGGAAAATGGCTCCCGCAACGCTTGCAGCTTTCCAGCAATCACCGCGTCGAATTGCGGCGTGATGCCAGTCAAGATCATTTTGGGTGGCGTGATGCCGCGGTGCAATCCAAGTTCGAGCAAGGCGCGTTGATCGCGAAGCGATTGCGGAACCATCCGCAAGCGCGCGAGGTGATTACGAAGATGCTCGGCGCGCACGAAGGGCATCTGCTCGGTCATCTGGGGCACGGATTGCTGCGGACCACCAAGCGGACCAACCACCAGCAGATGGCCGCCGAAGCCGAAGCCCTCCAGTTCCATCGCCAGATCGCGTTCGATTAACTCGGCGTCTAAGTGCTCGCGCTCGTTGAGCGCCGTGTGATCGATCGCCTTCAGTGTTGCCAGCAACGCCGCGGTCTCAACCTGATGTCGTTCGATCGAGGCCAGCGAACGGTCGGCAATGCGCGTGCCATCGGCGGGGCGGCCGCGCGCGATTGCCTCCATCGGATCTTCGCGGTCGCGAAAATTTTGAATAGCGTCGAAGGCCTTCAGCAATTGTTGCGAGGCGTTCAACTGTGTGTCGCCTGCTCCATAGAAGCCAAGGCAAAGCAGAAACAGCAGGGTGCGCACAAGTATTGTCATCGCATAAAACTACCGCATACTGCGCTTTGTCGAAGAAAGCCCTACGCTCGTTGCGTGCCCACGCCCATGCACATCACGCTCGGTCACAGTCCCGACCCCGACGACGCCTTTATGTGGTGGCCACTTTTCGGCATCGACGGTGCGCCCCCCGAGGTGCGCGATGAAGGCATTCACTTCGTGCAAGTCTGCGAAGACATCGAAACACTGAATCGTCGCGCGGCGGCGGAGCAGGATCAACTGCTCGATGTCACCGCGATGAGTTGCGCCAATTTTCCCTCGGTTGCGCAGCGTTACGCGCTTACCGCCTGCGGCAGCAGTGTGGGTGATGGCTACGGACCAAAATTAGTCGCGCGCGAAATGATGACCTTCGATCAGTTGCGTGATCCCTCGTGCGTGATCGCAGTGCCGGGTCGTTGCACCACAAGTTTTCTCGCGCTAAGTCTGATGCTGGGCCCTGGCAGCTTTCGCTTCGAGGAAGTTCCATTCGATCAATTAATGGAGGGCGTTGCGGATGCAACTTTCACTGCGGGCGTGGTGATTCATGAGGGGCAATTACTTTTCGCTGAGCAGGGTTTGCGATTGGTACAGGACTTGGGTGCGTGGTGGAATCGCCACACTGGCTTGCCGCTGCCTCTTGGAGTGAACGCGGTGCGGCGCGATCTTGATGCCCGCCACGGCGCGGGCACGCTGCGGCGTGTGAACACTTTGCTGCGCGCAAGCATCGAGCACGCCATGGCACATCGCGAACAAGGGGTGCGCTATGCGGTGCGCTTCGCTCGCGGCATGGCGCCTGAGTTGGCTGGCATCTTTGTGGATTTGTATGTGAATCGCTGGACACTCGACTGCGGCGCGCGCGGAAGAGAAGCGGTCGATCGACTGCTCGCCGAGGCAGCGGCAGCCGGTCTTTCACCACCTGCGCCACGGGAAATCTTTGTCACCCTGTAATCCGCCAAGCCGCGCCGTGGTGCATCCGCGTCACGCCGATTCGTTTGGTCATATTCCACGCGCAGTACACCTGCTCGCGCTCGCGCCACACTCGTATACTCTCGCCCTCGCATGAGCATTCTTCCTCTTGAAACTGCACAAGGTGGTGGCCACGCGCCTCCAAGCGTGCGTCAATTCGGCGTGTTTTTAGATAACAAAGTCGGCAAGTTGCTGGAATTGCTGCAGCTTTTCGATGATCAAAGTGGCTTGCAACTCGCCGCCTTTAGCGTGGTCGACTCCAGTGATCACGCGGTGGTGCGCCTGATCTTTAACAATGCCGACGCCGCGCGCGTGGTGCTTCGCAGCAATCGCTACACCTTCAGCGAGGTCGATCTATTAGTTGTAGAACTTTCCGAAGGCCGCTCGCTCACCAACTTGTGCCTGCATTTATTGGGGGCGGAGTTAAATATTCGTTTCGCCTACCCAGTGATGTTGCGCCGCGAGGAAAGCCCAACTGTGGCCATCGCCGTTGACGATCTCACGCTGGCTGGGCAAATTTTGCTACGGAAACGCTTTCGATTGCTTGGCGAGGAAGACTTGGTTTAGTCTCGCATGGCCTCGCAAAAAAATTGGAAGTAAAATTTTTACATAAGGAAACCACACATGGCACGACTCGTTCGATTGACTGGCACGGGCCCGATGAAATTAGAGCCCCAAGAAAAACCTACATTTGTTTGCACCTGCGGACTCAGTAAAAAATTCCCGCTCTGCGATGGTTCGCATAAAAAGTGCCACGATGAAACCGAGGGCGCCACCTTTATCTATGACGATCAGGGGCAACGCCGCGAAGCATAAACCTGCCGTTGGCACAAGGTGCAGCGCGTCGGCGGGATCACTCTGGATAGATCGCCGATGTTTTCTCGGTCTCCCACAAACGCACTCGACGCAACGATCCACCCACCGTGGCGATCGGTTGCCCAAGCCATTCAAAGCAGACTTTCGCGATGGTCTCCACGCTTGGATTGGCGCTGCGAAATTCTGGCACATCGCTGTTGAGATGTTTGTGATCGAGTCGATCGATGGCGTGCTCGCGAATAAGTCGATCAAGATCTTCGCAGCGCAGCGTCTGTGCAAGCGGCACGATCACCTCTACTTCAAGTCGATAGTTGTGGCCGTGACCCGCGGGATTATTGCACTTGCCAAACACACGCGCATTGGTCGCATCGTCCAAACTTGGGCAGTGCAGTCGATGGCTTGCGGAAAAGTCAAAGCGTTGCGTGAGGATGGCTTGGTTTTGCATTGTTGTCTCGATTGCGATGCTGGAGAAAGAATGTTGCCTCAACAAGAGTCGCGTGACAGGCAGTGCAAGAATAAATTCTAAACGCTCTTGCAAATCAACAAGAATCGAAGCGGGTGGCTTTCCCTCCGCTAAAGCCTTCACAATCAATGGCGGCGCCTCGGATCGCACCGCGGCATCAATGTGTTGAATGCCCACGATATAGCCAGTTGTTGGGTCGGCATTTCCAGAAAGCGTCACTTCAAATTCTGTGGTGAATACCCATTCTTCGGGGCTGTTTCGACCCTCCAACGCATTGCCAACTCGCGTCGGGGCAATACCGTTGGTGGGCAGGCAGATTCGTGTTGAGCGGGTTAGCAGCATTCGAAATGGAATTCATAGCGTCGGATCGGTATTGCCAAAGTTATGATTTTAGGATCTTACCCCACCCGCGATTTTAAATATTGAATAAAATTTTTGATTATGCTCTTGTGTATCCATGATCTTCAGCTACAGTCAAATTATTACCAAGCCCCCGGAAGGGCTCGGCGTGAGACTTGTCTCCGTCGGGCCTCTTTTATTTTTAGGTGCCCCTGCGATGGTGCTCGCAGTGATGGTGGCTTGTAATCCAGTCACACTGTCACCAGAGGATTCCACAGCACATTCCTTTGTGCAATTGCACTCTCAGGTGCAGATCATTCCAACCCAACACACGGTTCGTGTGCAGGGGCATGTGGCATGCACGCAAGGATTTTTAGAGCAAATGGTGTGCGGCAGAGGATCGCGAGAGCACGAGTCATTAGTAGTCATCGACGCACCCGCAAGTGTGGTGCATGCCGCGATGCTTGCAGCGGGCATGCGTGCTGGCAAGCCAGGATCATGGCACAGCGCCACCGATGGAGTGGTGCAACTGGTTTCACCCACCGGCGATGTGGTGCAGGTATTGGTGCAGTGGCAGGATGAAACCGGCGAGCATCAGGCGCCACTTTCGTCGTGGTTGATCAATCTTTCCGCTGGTTCCACTCAGCCCATATTTGTATTTGCAGGCAGTGCATTTGTGCCCAATAAGCAGGGCGCGCAGCGTTATCTCGCCGACGACTCTGGCAGCGTGGTGGGTCTTGTCACCTTTGGCGACGAGGTGATCGCGATGCGCGAGGTGGTGCCCGACAAGGTGCAGGTAAGTGCTGCGCGTTGGAAAGCTCGCACATCGGTGATGCCCGTTGAAGGTGCGGCGGTCACCGTGATCCTGCGCGCGCAGCATTCTCCGTAGCATCAACCACCACATGCGCATGCTCGGCATCGATCCAGGTCTGCGTCGAACAGGGTACGCCTGCGTGCACATTCCGCCGCGCAGTTTAGAACCACAATTGATCGAAGCCGGTGTGCTGCGTCTTCGCACCACTGGTTCGCTCGCTTCACGCCTGCTGCAATTGCACGAAGATTTGCTTGAAATACTTATGGAATTAAAGCCGCAGCGCGTTGCGGTGGAAGGTGTGTTTAGTCACGCGAAGTTTGTGCGAACTTCCATCATCATGGGCCATGCGCGTGGCGTGGTGCTGCTCGCGGCGGCGCAGCATGATCTTGAAGTGCTTGAACTGGCGCCCGCCGAGGTAAAACGCGCCGTTACCGGCCGCGGTAATGCCACCAAAGATCAGGTGCGTCGTGCGGTGATCAGTCAGTGCAAACTCAGTTCGATCAAAGGCCCAAGCGATGTCAGCGATGCCATCGCCATCGCATTGTGCGCGGCGCGCCGCAGTTCCTCGCCGCGTGTGACGGCGCGTTCAATATCTGAACGCCGCGAGGGTGGTGGGTGATACGCGAAGTCGCGTGATAGACGAAGCCACGCATTTCTCCCAAGCCTTCTCTCTCGCAAGCCGTCCGTTCACATTGCACCTCATGCAACACAACCTGCCGCTACGCTCGCAGAATGTCCGCAGGAAATCTGCTTGTCCATGGTCGCCGAATTCCCTCCGATCAACTCACTCCGGTGCTGGCCTATCGCAGGTTGGTGGCGCCGGATGATCGCAAGGCCGCAAGCTTTCTGCTTGAAAGCGTGGAGCAGGGCGGTGCGGTCGGGCGTTACTCCATGTTGGGTGCGCGCCCCGCGCTTGAAGTGATCGCACGCGCGCATGCGGTGGAGATTGTTCGCCATGGCACCGCCACCGAACGCATTGAAAGTGCGAATCCACTTGTGGTTCCGCGTGCCCTGACCAAGCATTGGAAACCCATGCGCAGCGGTTGCGTTCCTGACACCTTTCATGGTGGCTGGGTTGGCTTCGTTGGTTTCGATGCGGTGCGATGGCTTGAACCTGGCGCACTTCCATTTTCATCTGCACCGCGCGATGACCGAAATCTTCCGGACATGCATTTGGGTCTCTATCAACGCGTGGCAATTTTCGATCACGCATTGCGCGTGGTGGATTGTGTTGCCGCCGAAGCGCTCGAAGCGCATGCAAGCGCGCAGGCGGCGCGCGTCGCGGCGGATGACGCCATCGAGCACATGATGCGGTTGATGCTGCATGCAAACGCTCCGCTTCCAACAGGTGAAATCGCGCTCGACCTTGCCGCCGTTCCTAACGCGCCGACGCAAAGCTCGATGTCGCAGTCGCAATTCGAGCAGGCGGTGCGTCGGGCGAAAGAGGCGATCGCTGCCGGCGACGCCTTTCAAATTGTGCTTTCGCAGCGGCTTTCTAGGCAAACCGACATCGATCCCTTCGAGGTGTACCGCGCCTTGCGCATTGTGAATCCAAGTCCCTATCAAGTGTATTTGCAGGCCCGCGATTGCATCGTGGTGGCGAGCAGTCCCGAGATTGCTTGTCGTGTGCGTGGGCGCACGGTGACCAATCGTCCACTTGCCGGCACTCGTCCTCGCGGTGCCACCGCCGATGCCGACGCCGCGCTAGAAAAAGAATTGCTCGCCGATCCCAAGGAACGCGCCGAGCACTCGATGCTTGTGGATCTTGGTCGCAATGATCTTGGTCGCGTCTGCGAAGCGGGTTCAATCGTGGTCAAGCGTTGCATGGATGTGGAGCGCTACAGCCATGTGATGCATCTTTCAAGCACGCTCACCGGCACGCTGCGCGAGGGTCTTGATGCATGGGACGCATTGCAAGCCACACTTCCTGTTGGAACGGTTTCGGGTGCGCCAAAAATTCGCGCGATTCAAATCATCGATTCGCTTGAACCTGTGCGACGCGGTCCCTACGCGGGCGGCATCGGCGTGGCGGGATTTGATGGAGACATGGACATGGCGATCGCCTTGCGCACGATGGTGGTGCCGACCAGCGCAACGGCCAGCGCACCATGGAGCATGCATCTTCAAGCGGGCGCCGGCGTGGTGCTCGACAGCGATCCAACCTTGGAATACCTGGAAACCATGCACAAATCCGCTGCTCTTGGTCGGGCGATCGATCTCGCCGAACAAGCTTTTGGCGGTGCGACTTCATAACCGGTTGGGTGTGATGTGCGGCACATGTCACGCATGCGGCTCATTCTCCAAGGCATCCGACGAGATCGCTTGCAGCATTCGGCTTGCGCCATCACTAATCAGCAGCGGGGCGGTGATTCCACTGGCAAAGATGACAAGCATCGTGATTGCCGCGAGCAATCGATTGTTCAATATCTCTGGGGAAACATGCAGCATGATTTGAAGTCCCGCGCACACCACCAACGCCGAGATCGCGAACATCATCAACACCATCGCCCAACGACTTCCACGATCAGAAGCTTCCGAGCAAATCCATCCAGCCGCAGCAAACATTTCTACAACGGTCAGTAGCCTCCACAGCTCTCGCAATGCCGTCGCCCACGGCGCATCCATTCCAAACCCTTCGGCGCACAACGCCAAGGCCGTACAACTTCCAAAGACCGACCAGAGAATCGCGCTCTGCCACCAGATTCGGCTCCAACCAGAAGTTTGCACGCATGCGTCGCCGCTTGAAATCACCTGATGCAATCCCTGTACACGCCACCAGCCTCCTAAGACTGCAAGAATTGCAGCCCCAGGACCGATATCTGGCATGGCGATTACTCCTATTGTTACGAATATCCATGCCCAGCAACCCCTCGAAACATCTGTACCGCCTGCGGCAATCTGCTCGAAGGGTCGTGCTTTCATCGCTGGAGTTGGTGGTAGTGTCACGAAATTCTTCTCGCACTTTCAAGTATTTTTTTAGCTCTTCACAACTGAATCTTTCGAACCGTATGCAAGTATAAGAGGAACGGAATCCAAACCATGTCGCAATCAAAACACATTCATCCACGCGCCTTCGCGCTCACTCTCTTCGCATGCCTTCTCTCTGTTCTGGCAGCGCCGTTCGCCCATGCCGGCGGAAGTTCTGGCAACACAGTCAACGCGTGGAGTGACACCGCGTGGGATGCCGCGCGCCGCGCCGATGTCACCGCCTTCGATGCCTGCATGAAGCAAGCGCTTGATGGCGACACCGATGCGGTGAAATGCATGCGCACCGCGATCGCGTTACGCGACAAGCATATTGTCGAGGCGGCGAAGGCGCGCGACGAGTCGATTGTCAAGCACCGCGCGGAAATGCAGAAGGCCTCGGCTTCCAATGATCTCACCCGCGCGTTGATTTCCGCGGCGAATCTTAAATTTCTGCTCGACGCGAAAGCGTGGAACACCGAACTCGCAACGCCAGCGATGGCTGCATTGGCTGTACAAGCAGAGACCCGCCGCGCCGAGGCGGATAAGGCTGCCGATTGGTTGCTCGCCCAAGAGATGCTTTTTCGGTTGCGTGCGTTGTATGAAGACAGCAACGATCAAACACGCTTTCGCGCCATCGACGAGCAACTCGACGAGTCCAGTCGCCGCGTGACACTGCTCGCCGAGTACGCGCCGCGTCGACTCTATGACTTGCGGCGCTTGCAGAGCGAGCGCTTTAAAGCTTCACAGACCCCCGCGGAAAAAATCAAAGCCAAAGCCAAGTCCAAGAAGCCCGACGCGGAAGTGGAAGATCCTGACGAACCCTTTCCAGAATTCAACGCCGCCTCGGCCAATGATTGGAAGGAACAGTTTGACGGCATCACGCCTTACATCCTGCGTGAAGGTTTGCGCAAGGCGGCGACCGAGCACATTGAAAACGGTGGATGGAAGCCGTTGCTTGAAGGGGGACTTGCCGCGCTCATGCTGCTCGCCAACACACCGGAGTGCCGCGAATCATTTCCGGGCCTTGGCGATGACGCCAAGCGCGCGCAATGGTTGCAGGCGATTACCGATGCCAAAAGCAAGGTGGATGCGGTGCCTTCCGACACGGTGAATACCGTGCTGTATCGGGACATTATGGCCTCTATTTTGAAGGCCAACGATTCGACGGTAGTGCTTCCAGAGACCGCGTTGCTGCATGAATTTGGCGATGGCGCGACCAGTGTGCTCGCGCGTAAGTTTGAAGATCCCTATTCGGAAATTATTTGGCCCGAGCGCTTGCGTCGCTTCCGTCAACAGGTAGAAGGAAACTTTGTTGGAGTCGGCATTCTGATTCGCCACGATGAGAAGCGCGACATCATGATCATCAATCCACTGGAAGGTTCGCCGGCCATGCGCGCTGGATTGAAACCAGAAGATCGAATCATCGCGGTCAATGGTCAAAGCACCACTGGCTGGTCGTTGAATCGCGCAGTGGATTTGATCACGGGTCCCGCCGGCGATGTGGTCACGCTCAGGATTCGCCGCAACGGCGCGGAGAAGCCGCTGGAAATTCCGCTCACTCGTGAAAGCATCAAGATGCACTCGGTGAGTGGATGGCGCAAGACGGGTCTCACCGACCGTGGTCAGCCCACATGGGATTGGTTCATTGATCCCTCCATGGGCATCGGCTATGTGCGCTTGACCAGTTTCAATGAGGATAGTTTCGAGGACTTCATGAAGTCCATCGACGAGATGCGTCGTCAGCGACCCTTGTATGGAATTGTGCTTGATATCCGCGGGAATCCAGGGGGTTTGCTGACCAGCGCCACCGACTTTTGTAATTTGTGGATTCCAAATGGTGAACTTGTCAGCACCGAGAATCGCTTCGGTGAAACCACCAGCAGTCGTCGCGCCGAACCCAATCGCGCAACATTAAAGGATCTGCCAGTGGTGGTGTTGGTGAATCAAAGTTCCGCCAGCGCCAGCGAAATTCTCAGCGGTTGCTTGCAGGCGTATGACAAGGCGGTGATCGTGGGCGAGCGCAGTTTCGGCAAGGGCAGCGTGCAAGAAGTGACGCCGCTGAAAGACCGCTCCAAAGAAGCCGCGGTGAAGGTGACCACGCAACACTATGTGCTGCCTCCGGAGGCGGGCAAGGACAAGGGTCGCTTGGTACATAAAAAACCTGGAAGCGAAGATTGGGGTGTGCTGCCCGATCTGCGCATTCGCATGACGCCCGATCAACTCGAGCATCTGGCGGAGTTGCGAAGTTCCGTCGACACCTTGCCCGAACCAGGTGTCGAACCCAAGGAGCCGCGCAAAGATCCAAATGAAATTCTTTCTTCAGGAACCGATCCGCAACTCGAGACCGCATTGCTCGCTCTGCGCGCGCGCGTTCTGAATCAGTCCGCGGCCACTGCTGTGGCTGGTGCCAGCGAGTCAATCAAGCCCGCTGCAACGCCCGCTACGCAAACCCCATGAAGCAATCGATGAATTTCACTTGAAGGCATTGCTTGGCAGGGCTTTTGCCCCTATAACGGTGTGCTGCGCGAAAGCCGATGAGGGGTTTTCCACGCTGCACATTTATGCCAACATCATCTACCGACGCCCAACACCCATTTGATATCCACCGTGGAGAGGCGGCGCCAAAACTGGCCAATGATCGCACACCACCGCCAGCCGCAACACTGAAGAAGTGGCTTCGCGACATGATGTTGATCCGTGAGTTTGAAGTGCGTTGCATGCAGGCCTACCAAGATAAAAAGATCGGCGGCTTCTGCCATGTCTACATCGGACAAGAGGCGGTCGCAGTGGGCTGCGTGGCGGCGATGAAACCAGAAGACCCGTTGGTGACCGCGTACCGCGATCACGGCCATGCCCTTGCACGCGGCATGTCGGCCAACGCCTGCATGGCCGAGATGTTTGGACGCATTGATGGTTGCGCCAAAGGCAAGGGCGGTTCGATGCACATGTTCGACAAACCACACAACATGTTTGGCGGTCATGGCATCGTGGGGGCGCAGACGCCGCTTGGTTTGGGTCTTGCCTTCGCCACCAAATACGAGGACGAGGTGATACGCGCGGGAAAAAGTTCGCGAGTAACGCTGTGCTTCTTGGGCGATGGCGCGTTGAATCAAGGGGCCTTGCACGAGGCGATGAATCTCGCTGGCTTGATGCATATTCCCGTGGTGTTTGTGGTTGAAAATAACGGCTACTCGATGGGCACCAGCATTCATCGCGGCACCACCATGGCGAACGATCTTCGCAGCAAGGCTGTCGGCTACGGCATCGACTCCGCGACGGTGGAAGGCATGGATGTGATGGAAACCTACTGGGGCATGAAGGCGGTCATCGACGATGCGCGCGAGCGAAGTCGCCCGTGGTTTATCGATCTTCGCTGCTATCGCTACAAAGGCCATTCAATGAGTGATCCCCGCAAATATCGCAGTCGCGAAGAAGAAGAGCATTGGGAAACCGGCGACCCGATCGGCACGCTCGAGCAGTACATGTTGGCTCAAGCCTTGATCAACGCCGATCAAAGCAAGGAAATGTGGAGAGGTGTGAAGACCGAAGTGCGCGAATGCGTGGCCTTCGCGGGTGCCAGTCCGATTCCACCGATTGAAGATTTGTACACCGATGTTTTTATGGAACCGTGGGGGCCCTATCCCGGTTCCAGTAAGCCATCCATGCTTGGTGGGGCTGCCAACACGCCAAGCTTTCGAAGTCTTGAATCCACGGAGGATCTGCTGTGAGTGCTCTGCGCGAGATTGAATACCGCGACGCCTTGCGTGAAGCCATGAGCGAGGAGATGCGCCGCGACAAGCGCGTGTTCTTGCTTGGCGAAGAAGTCGCCGAGTACAACGGCGCCTACAAAATCAGCAAGGGCATGCTCGATGAGTTTGGTCCGCGTCGCATCATCGACACACCGATCAGCGAAAGTGGTTTCGCGGGCATGGCGATTGGTGCCGCGATGCAGGGTCTGCGGCCCATCGTGGAGTTCATGAGTTGGTCCTTCAGCCTGGTCGCCGCCGATCCAATTTTGAACAACGCGCCGAAGATGCTTTACATGAGCGGCGGTCAATTTGGATGTCCGATTGTTTTTCGTGGCAACGATGGCGCGGGTGGTCAACTTGGCAGCACACACAGTTGGTGCGTGGAGGGCATGTTTAGCAATGTGCCCGGTCTGAAGATGGCGATTCCCGCTACGCCAGATGATGCAAAAGGACTGCTTAAAACAGCCATTCGCGATGATGATCCTGTTTTCTTTCTGGAGAGCGAGCGCATGCTTGGCATGAAGGGCCATGTGCCCGAGGGCGATGAAATTCTAGTGCCCTTCGGCAAGGCGCGTATTCGACGCGAGGGTACGGATTGCACGCTTGCAAGTTGGGGTCGTCCCGTGCATTTCTGCCTCGAAGCCGCCGAGACTCTCGCCAAGGAAGGCATTCAATGCGAAGTGATTGATCTTCGAACCATTCGTCCGCTGGATATTGGAAGCGTGGTTCGTTCGGTGAAGAAAACCAGCACCTGCGTGGTGGTCGATCAATCTTGGAGTTTCGGAAGTCCAGGCAGCGAGTTGGCCTCGCAGGTGCACAAGCATTGCTTTGACGATCTGGATAATTTCGTGCATCGCGTGCATACCGCAGATGTGCCAGCGCCCTACGCATTTAATCTTGAGCAGGAATATCTTCCCAACGCCCGCAAAATTTGCGAAGCTGTTCGCGCCGCAACCTACAACGCTTAAACGGAGCCACGACCGCGCCATGCCGATTTCCGTCACCATGCCAAGACTCTCCGACACCATGGAAGCGGGCACCATCGTTCGCTGGAATGTGAAGGAGGGCGACGCGGTGAAAAGTGGACAGGTGGTCGCTGACATCGAGACCGACAAAGCCACGATGGAGATGCCGGTCTTTGATGACGGTCACATCGCCAAATTGCTGGTGGCAGCGGGGCAGTCGGTGAAAGTTGGAACCCAAATCGCGCTGATTGCCGAAGAAGGCGAAAGCATAGAAAGTGCGATTTCTGCTGGTTTTGCAGGTGTTTCCGCACCACGCGCCGCACCGTCGATCGTCGCAACGCCAACAGCTGCAACGCCACGCGCCGCCTTTGATTCACAAGAAGAAAGCGTCAGCATCAATGGAGCTCGCGTTCGCGTGAGTCCAGTCGCGCGCCGCATGGCCGAAGTACATGGCATCTCGTTGGTCTCGCTGCAAGGCAGCGGCCCGGGCGGTCGCGTGATCAAGCGCGATGTGCTGACCGCGATTGAGAATGCCGATGCTCGACCCATCATGCCTCTCGCACCACCCAGCGCGCAGGCCTTGTCCATTCCGGTGGTCAGCGCTCAGCGTGCCTCAAGTGGTTTGGTGATCGCTGGTCTTGAAAGCGAGCACATTGCAGTAAGCAATATTCGCCAAACTATCGCGCGTCGTTTGGTCGAAAGCAAGACCACGATTCCGCACTATCAAGTCTCGATGAAATTCAATCTTGATCGATTGATGGCACTGCGCGAACAACTCAACAGCGAGTTGGCTGAGGTTGGCATTAAACTCTCTGTGAATGATTTCATCGTGCGCGGATGCGCGCTCGCGATGGCAACGCATCCGTATGTGAACGCCAGTTGGGCTGGCGACGCGATCGCTCTGCACAAGCAGGTGAATATCGGCGTGGCGGTTGCACTTGATGAATCCAGCGGTGGCGGATTGGTGGTTGCGGTCATTCGCGACGCCGATCGAAAAAGCTTGCGCGCCATCAGCGCTGAAGGCAAAGCGCTGGGCGAAAAGGCTCGAACTCGTGGCTTACGCATGGAGGACATGGCCGATAGCACCTTCACTGTAAGCAACTTGGGCATGTTTGGCGTGGAGCACTTTACGGCGATCATCAATCCTCCCAACAGCGCCATTCTTGCCTGCGGCGCCGCAATCAAGCAACCCGTGGTGCGCGACGATGCCATAACAATTGGCTACGAGATGACCGCAACGCTTTCAAGCGATCATCGAGTGATCGATGGTGCGATGGCGGCGCGGTGGTTGAACACACTCAAAAGTTTGTTACAGAATCCAGCCACGCTACTGGTGTGATAGTCGACTGCTCATGCAGAAAATTTTCGCGGTCACCACGCAACTGTGATACAAGAGTGACGCAATCGGAATGCCTCATTCAAACCTTGTTGAATCATGGAGATCCGACATGCGCATTTCCTCGCCTTCATTCTCATCGTGCTCGAAGTGGATTTCTCTCTCGCTCGCCAACGCGATCAAGCGCGCCGGCAGTGCAGAGGCGTGTGCGTTGCGAAGCGTGTTTGCTTGCACCCATGGCTGGAAAGCTTGGACAGGCACCCTGTGATCGAACCCGATCACTGGCAATCGAATACTCGCGCCAGTCATCGTGAATATCGCCGATACGCAGAGGGTATTTCATCTCGACGCTGCGTGGGCAGCAGGGAGACAGTTTCAGTATTAACATCACTGATAGGTGAGCGAACAGAATCCAAATGATCCATGCGCCTGTGGCAGCGGCCGTAAAGCTAAGAAATGCTGCCTGCGGCCGGTGGTGCCTAAGGGTCGCCGCCCGATCGTGGATTTTCCACAGATTGGCGCAATACCTGCGCAAAAACTTTCCATCGCGCAGGCCACCACAGTCGCGCGAAAGTTTCATGCGCATGGCAATGTTCAGATCGCCGGCGAATTGTTTCGATTGATTCTGGATGCCGACGGCGAGTGCGACGAAGCGCGATTTTATTACGGCGTTCTTTTGCATCAGAGTGGCAAGAGCGACGAGGGTGTGCAGTGGATGAAGCAGGCCGTTGCAAGCAGTTCGCATGTCAGCGAGTATCACGCTGATCTTGGAGCCATACTTGACCAGCTTCAACAAAGCGAAGAGTCGGTGGCATGCTTTCGCAAGGCGCACGCCATCCGCGAGACCACCGACAGTTGCTACAACCTTGGCGTGGCGTTGATGAATCAAGGTGTTCTTGAAGAGGCCGCCGCTTGGTTTCGTCGAGCCATCGCAGTGCAGCCGCTGCAGCAATCCTCCAATGCCTATTGCAATTTATCGTCGGTGCTATTTCGGCAGGGAAAATTGCTGGAATCCATAGAGAATGTCAAGATCGCGCTTGCCTTAAACCCCAACGATGTGATCAGCCACAGCAACTATTTACTCATGCTGAACTTTGTGCCGCATCCAGATCCCCAGGTTATTTTTCAGGCGCATAAAGATTTCGGTCTGCGCCATCAGCAGTTTGTTCGAAGTGAAGTGCCGCCCATCGCCGCTTCCACGCCGTGGCAGACACACCGTCGCATTCGAATCGGCTATCTCTCCTCCGATTTTCGCCAACACTCCGTGGCGCATTTCATCGAGCCAGTTCTTGCGGCGCACGACAAGAGCAAGTTTGAATTGTTCGGCTACTACCACCACACCGCTGATGACGAAATCACCAAGCGAATTCGAAATGCATGCGACCATTGGCGAACGCTCGTTGGTCTGTCAGACCAGCAGATCGCCGCGCAAGTTCGCACCGATCACATCGACATCTTGGTGGATCTCTGCGGACACGCAGGCTTGAATCGATTGCTTTGTTTCATGCACAAACCTGCGCCAATTCAAGTGACATGGCTTGGCTATCCAAACACCACTGGACTCTCCACGATGGATTTCCGAATCACGGATGCATTCGCAGATCCCGTCGGCATGACCGAGGCCTTTCACACCGAGACCCTGGTGCGGCTGCCCGAATGTTTCTCCTGCTACAAGGCCCCCGCGCACAGCCCTCTCGTCGAAGCGTTGCCCGCGTTGAAAGCAGGGCGGATGACCTTTGGATCCTTCAACATGTTCGCCAAGATGAGCTCTGAAACTTTGCAAACATGGTCGCGCATTCTGAAAGCGATACCGACAGCGAAGTTGATTTTGAAATATGCGGGACTCGAAACAGAATCCATGCGCCAGTTGATTCACGGATTATTTCTCGAACAGGGGGTGGAAAGTCAGCGCGTGGAAATTGCAGCACGCGATACATCGCATGCCCAACACATGGCACGCTACAACTCGATCGACATTGGTCTTGATCCATTTCCATATAACGGCACCACCACCACGCTCGACGCCTTGTGGATGGGCGTGCCGGTGATCACCCTCGCGGGCAACACGCATGTCAGCCGCGTGGGCGTAAGCCAAATGCGCAATCTTGGCTTGCCAGAACTGATCGCCAGCGATACCAACGACTATGTCAACATCGCCGTGCGTCTGGCCAATGACCTGCCGCGTTTAGTGAAATTACGAGCCGATCTACGCGGCAGAATGCTGGCGTCTCCATTGATGAATGTGCCGCGTTTCACCAGTCATCTGGAGGCGGCGTATCTGGAAATGTTGCGATGCTCGCCGGCCACCAACGCCACTGCAATGTGAGTGGCGTCAGACATGGGCGCAGGCGCGGCACCCATCGCGCATGCGGTGGCATGAAGCTCTGCAAAATGGTGGTTAGTATGTCTTCGTTCACCCATACCCCTCAAGGATTCTCAGATGCAAAAACATAATGCTTCAGATGCGTCAGGCGGCGAGAAGAAAAGCACTCCCATCGTGCGTGGCAACAAAGGCCCCGACTTTGGCAACAACAAAAATCAAAATCGTGGCGGCGGCAAGCGATCGGGTCCATTGGGTGGCCAGAAGCGCTCAGGTGCTGGCGGCGCGCGCGGTCGTTGATGCACTGCTTGCAATCGGTGCGTCATGGATTGGGTTGGCGCGATCATTCACAGCATCAGCCATGGAAATTCAATCGCTCTTTGTCTATCCGGTGAAGTCGCTCAATGGCGTCAGCCAGACGAAGACTCATTGCTTTGAACATGGATTTCAGCACGACCGCAACTGGATGCTGGTGGATGCGCAGAACAACTTCATCACCCGCCGAGAGTGCCCGAGTGTGGCGCGCATCGATCTGCAGGAAGAAGCCCACGCATTTATCCTGCGCAGTGGCAGCGAAATCCTGCAGATTCACAAGCAGTTCTGTGACAGCGGCAAGACCATCGCCAGCAAAGTTTGGCAGTGCGATGTGGTCGGTCTGCTCGCGGAAGGCTCGGCGTTTTTCAGCGATTTCTTGAAGCAACCCGTGAAGTTGATCCGCATGCAGTTGCCAGCGCGGCGTCTGCAACAACTGCCCGGTAGCAGCGAGGTCACGCCAAGTTCCTACGCCGATTCATTTCCGATATTGCTGATCGGCAGCGCTTCAATGCGCGCATTGAATGAAAATACAGAGGCGCCGATTGACGAACGATATTTTCGGCCCAACATCGTGCTGCGCACACAGCGCCCCTTTGAAGAAGATCAGTTGCGTACTATTGAAATCGGTGGCGTGGTGTTGAAGCGCGCCAAGTCGTGCGGTCGCTGCCGCATGATCAATGTGCATCCTGAGACTGGCGAGTACCGTCACGATGTGATGCGAGCTTTGGCGGGCATCCGTAGTTGTGGCAAGCAAGTATTATTTGGGCAGTTGTTCTATCCAGTTCGCACCGGTGAAATTTCGATCGACGCGCATGTGACAATCACGGAAACTGCGCAGGCGTAGACAACCTCACAGCGAACGCCGGGTCACACAAAGCAGTCAAAAACACTGCGTTGTACCTTGCAATTCAACTGCCGCGTTTTAGGCTGGATGTGGAATCACATCGCCAAACGGGGGCTGGTCATTCGCTGGTGGCGCCGAAACGCTTGGTGTGGATGTAGGGAGCGTGAGCATTTCGACCACCGTTGGTCGCTCCACCGTTTCGCCGCGCATCAACGCTTCCACCTCTTCGCGTTGCAGCGTTTCCAGTCGAAGCAGGGTCTCCGCGACCGCGGTGATCTGCTGCCAATGTTCCTCCACCATGCGCGTCGAATCGGTATAGGCCTCATCGGCCATGCGTCGAATTTCTTCATCGATGATGCGCGCAGTGTCGTCGCTGTAATCTTTACTCGGCAGCATCATCTCGCGACTGTCATCACCGGCGTAGCGCACAAATCCAAGGCGCTCGCTCATGCCCCATTCCAAAACCATGGCGCGCGCATAGGCGGTCACCATCTTGATGTCCATCGAGGCGCCGCTGGAAACATCGAGAGTCTTCTTCTGCTCCGCCAAGCGACCGCCGCAGAGCACGCGCATGGTGGCGCGCAAATAACTTTTGGCATATCCATAGCGATCTTTTTCAGGAAGACTGAAGGTAACGCCCATCGCCTGTCCACGCGGAATAATCGTGACTTTGTGCAGCGGATCGGCATCGGGCAGCAGGGTTTGCAGCACCGCGTGGCCAGCTTCGTGATAGGCAGTCGCGATGCGCTCTTGTTGCTCCACCTTGCGACTTTTCTTGGCGCGCCCCCAACGAATCTTGTCGCGAGCCTCGTCAAGATCGATCATTTCGATCGCTTCTTTATTCGCCATGGTCGCCAAGATCGCAGCTTCGTTGATGATCGCTGCCAAATCCGCGCCGCTAAACATAGGCGTGCTACGCGCCAACTTTTGCAGATCGATGTCGCTGCCCATTTTTACCTTGCGGGCATGCACGCCAAGAATTTGTCTACGACCTGCTACATCAGGAAGTTGCACAGCCACCGCACGATCAAATCGACCGGGGCGTGTAAGCGCAGGATCAAGCACATCCACGCGGTTGGTGGCAGCGACCACGATCACTTGATCGCTGGCTTCGAAACCATCCATCTCCACCAAGATTGCATTCAATGTTTGCTCGCGCTCGTCATGACCGCCACTACTAAAGCCACCGCCACGACGCCGACCCACTGCATCGATCTCATCAAGGAAGATGATGCACGGCGAATTATCCTTGGCTTGCTTGAACAAATCGCGCACGCGGCTGGCACCCACGCCCACGAACATTTCTACAAAGTCGCTGCCGCTAATCGAGAAGAAGGGCACATCGGCCTCGCCGGCAATGGCGCGCGCAAGCAGGGTTTTTCCGCAACCAGGCGGGCCTTCCAGTAAAACGCCGCGTGGAATGCGACCACCGATTTTCTGAAAGCGCTTGGGATTTTTCAAAAATTCCACGATCTCGGAGACTTCTTCTTTCGCCTCGTCGATACCAGCAACATCATTAAAATTTGCCTGCGCATTTTCTTTGTTGCTGACGCGGTGACGACTGCGACCGAAACTTCCCAGCATGCCGCCAGGACCACCGCCGGCGTTGCGCATGCTGCGCGAAATGATCAACCACAACAGTCCAAGCACAATGATGGTGGGCAAGATGGTGATCAGAATTTGCGAGAGCGCGCCGGTCGCAATGTCCACCTTATATGGAAGGCCTGCGGCGTCGAGATCACTCATGTACTTGGTAGTCGCAACCGGAGCAATTGTGACGCTGATCGGCGCAGGCTTGTCACCATTGTGTTCGGTAAAACCCTTGGTTCCCGCTTTTACTTCTGCAGTGATTCGATCGCTTTGTAGGGTCACGGAGCCGGGTTCAATCTTGCCCTGTTGGGCATAGACCATAAATTGCTGCCAGGTGTCCAGCGGTGTTCCGCGCGAAGTGCTTCCACTGATCACTACATACATCAGCACCACCAACAATCCCACGAAAAGCCATGTCATCATTTGCCGTGGACTTTTCTGCACCGGTGGCGTCTGGCCTGGTCGTTGTGGACCAGGCTTGCCTGCGGAGGGTGGATCCTGCTTTGCGAATTGCATGGGCGGGGGATTCGACGCGTGTGTGTGCGTTGTTCGCATAATTTTTACCAATCATCCTGCATGTTGGCCACGATGTCATCGGCCAATCGTTGCACGGCACCATAACGAGCAAGGTCTAAAGGTTCGGCCTGCGGTCGGCTGGCAATGACCACGCCGCTCGAGGCAAAACCCTTTCGTGAGACAATAGGCTTACCAGTTCGCATGTCCACCCATTCCCAATCCAGCGTAACGGTATAGCCGACTTCTTCGGAAAGTCCGGTTCCAAGACTCTGGCTGAGTTGTTTGATTTGCACCGAAGTCACCTTGCCGCGCAGCACTGTGTCGGCGCTGCCTTCACCAATGATCGCATAAGGGCTGGCTTGTTGCAGGCGTTTTTGCAGGGCTTCTGTAAGGTGATAGCCGATCTGACGATCGTAGGTTGCGTTGGTAAACACGGGCACCGAAATCGAGTGATACTTGGTGGGAAGTGTGCTGCCAGCATTCCATCCCTTGGGACTGGTGCAAGCTGCCAGCGCAAGACAAAGCCATGCGAGCACTCGTGCGCTCATGGAGTGTTTCCTGGCGGCACTTGGTTGGTTGGTCCTTGCGCGGCATTGGGGTCGGGTTCCACCGCACCTGGCACAGGTTTTTCTAAATCAGTTTCGGAGGCGGCGGGAAGCGGGGCTTCTGCTTTCGGCGCGATGCCCACAGGTTCGGCGCCATCGCTGATGCCCACGATCGCCTTGCGCAGCGCCGCGTAGTCGGGACATTCCTTCACCACGCTTACTGGAAGTTGTTCAAGCACACTCGGCACGATGCGTAGGGATTCGATCGCGGCGATCGAGTTGGGATATTTTTTCACCAATGATCGAATCACCAACTCCGCTGCGATCCAGTCTTGCACTTGGATGTACCAATCCGTCTGCGCCTTCAAGCGCGAGGCTTCGCTTTCATAGATGCGAACCAGCAGCGCGTCAGCTCCAATTTTCTGCGCCACCGCCGGTTCATCGGCTTGCAATTGTTTCAGTCGCGCGGTGGCTTCTTCAAGACCTTTGCCCTCGAATTGCGGCCCCTTAAACTGCGCGTAATAGCTGTAAATCAGCCGCAATCGCGCCTTGACCACCTGGCGCGAGCGCGGATAATTTTGTGCGAATAAATCGTAAGCGTCGGCGGCCAGGGGCATGTCGCGGATGCGAAAGTAGTAGTCGGCAAGTTCCATGCCAGCCTTCTCCGCGAGTTCGCTACCAGGCAAGCGCTCTTGAATGCGGATCAGAATTTCCTGTGCGTCGTCGCCCGCATCAAGCACGCGGAAGGTGCCAAAGAATTTTTTGCGTAAGCCATGCGCGTAGGCGCGGGCGATTTCAAATTCGCGCTCAAGTGCCGGCACAAACACGGCGGTGGTGGCGTAGCGGCGGGCCAATTCTTCATAGGCAAAAAGCGCCTTCCATTCGTTGTCCATCGCAAGCAACGCATCGCCCTTGATCAGCAACGCGTCGCCCTGCGCTTGGCTGAGTGGATTTTGCTCCATGAAATTGTCGGCTAATGCGATCGCGCGTTGCGGCTCATTGTTGGCCAGAGCCAACTGCGCCTGCTGCAAGATTGGATTGAGTGGCTGAGGCCCCGCGAGCGGTTTCCACTGGTCAAATTCATCTAGCGTGTACTCGGTCTGGGCCCGCACCGTGGTGGCAGCGACCAGCAGGCCAAGCATGAAAATCAGCAGGTGTTTATGCACGCAACGGGATAGTAACCGTGGCGGCGGATTCGGGCATTTTTCTTGGTCGCGGCACGGGCATTTTTTCGTTGTGGAAATCCACGCGATTGAACCGATAGAAGGTTCGCCGGAACGGATTCCGGTCGCGCCAGCAACAGGCTGGTCGAACTCGTTAAGGGCAATGCCATGGATCGGCGCACGCCCAATATTGGCTCTCACGCTGTCGCGGCTTCCATTTTTTTGGCAGCCTCGCTGTCCTTCGCGACCGCAGCGCAGACGCTTGAGTTAGAATCGAAGTCGCTTTCATTGCAGAACACAGGCGACGCTGCGGTGACCAACTTTGGGTGGTTGCCAGTGATCGTGTGTCTTGTGGCGCTGGCCGTGGCTGGATTTTTCTTCTTGCGTCGAGCCGCGCGCGCGCAGTCGCGACCCCAAGGAAGCATTCAAGTGATCGATCGAAGGGTGATGTCGCGCGGCCGATCCTTGTCGCTGATTCGCGTGGGTGATCGCGTGGTGTTGATTGGGGAAAGCGCGCAGGGGTTTCAACGGCTTGCTGAATTCAATGCCAACGATGATGCCGCGGCGTCGCGAGCCGTGCAAAGGTTGGCCTCATGATTTTGCTTGCAATGGGCGCCGCGGCTCTTCCAACCGGCATCGAAGGCGGTGCCGAATTGGCGGCGACCGCCATCACCTTTGCGTTGCTTCCAGCGGCGCTGGTGTTGTGCACCGCGTTCCCGCGCATCTTTGTCACCCTTAGCATTCTTCGCCAAGGACTTGGTCTTGGCAGCGTGCCAGGCAATTTAATTCTGACGGGTCTTGCCGCTGCGCTCACCTTTGCGGCGATGGGACCGACACTGGAGGCGGCATGGAATGGCGGCATGTCCAATCTTGCGCAAGGTACCGCGAAGGAACCGGTCGCCGCGTTGCGAGGAGCAGAGCAACCCTTGCGCGAATTTATGTTCGATCAAATGGAGCGCAGTGGCGGCGGCGCGACACTTGCGACGGTGATGAAATCCAAGGGCACACACATTGATCCAGCCAATCCGCCGACGCGCCGCGATGTAGACACCATGACGCTGGTGCCGGCTTTTGCGTTGAATGAGTTGCGCGTGGCATGCATGTTGGGATTTAAAATTCTGCTGCCGTTCTTGGCGATCGATCTGGCGGTTGCGGCCACGCTGGCCAGCTTGGGCATGTTCATGACACCGCCAACTTTAGTGAGTTTACCCTTAAAATTGATGCTTTTCGTGGCGGTGGATGGTTGGGCGATGGTCTCGGCAGGTCTGGTCTCGGGTGTGATCAAAGGAACCACCACATGAATGAAAGTCATCTGATTGGTTTGCTGCAGTCAGCATTGGGAGTGGCATTGATCGTGGCGTTGCCCTTGTTGCTTGTCGCGGTTGGTACTGGAATTTTTTCTGGACTCATTCAATCACTCGCCAATGTGCACGACGCCGCAGCGGGATTTGCTCCGCGGTTGTTGGTCACCGCGACCGTTGCGATTCTGCTCGCGGGTTGGATGACTGCGAAGATGGTGGACTTCGCCATGCGTTGTTGGAGTGCGGGATGAGCAGCATGCACACCATCACTTCCAATGAATTTCAAGCGCTGCTACTTCCTGCGCTGCCCGCGATGTTGCGCACTGGTGGCGCGGTTGCGATGGCGCCAGCTTTCACCATGATGCCGATGCAGATGCGCGTGGTGCTTGCCGCGGGTGCTGCGTGCATTGCGTTGCCACTCGGCGCGGGCGGCGAAGCGCCGATCGGCGCGTGGTGGATGTGGGCGCCACTTGAATTGATGGCGGGTCTCTGCATCGGCGGCATTGCGGCGGCGGCGGTGGAAGCGCTGCGCTGCATGGGAAGACTGGCCGGCGAGCAGATGGGCTTGGCGCTTGCAAGTTCATATGACCCTGCAATTGCAGGCGAAACGCAGGTCACAGAATCTTTGCTGGCATGGTCGGCGACCGCCGTATTTGTCGCGGTTGGTGGTATTGAAAGTGTGGTGCTTGCTGCAACCCGAGGCGGTTCTCGCGATGGCGCAGCGTGGTTGGCAAGCGCCGATGGAATCGCTCGCACGCTTGATGCTGCCATGCGCGTCGGCGTGCGTGTGTGCTTGCCGGTGTTGGCGGTCACACTTGCCGGCGCGGTGATCGGTGGTGTGGTGATTCGCGCCGCGCCACGCACCGTCACGCTTGCGGGTGGCTTTGGTATTCGTGCAGCGATGGGCGTTGGCATGTTGATCGCATCGGTGGCGACTGCGTGGGCGATGCAATCCGATTTGCTTCGTCATGCGATGGCGAAAATTCCAGGGGGCGACATCTGGTGAATCCATTGCAGATGCAAGAGGATCGAATTATTGAAGCCACGCCTATGCGCAAGCAACAGGCGCTTGAAGCTGGCCATGGTCCGCGCGCACCGTGGCTTGCCGCCGCCGTGAGTGGACTGCTTGCGTTGGCGTTGCTTTCCATCGCCGCGGGTCCGGTTGCAATCGAAGCGAAGGCATGGTTACAGCAATCGCTGCAGGTCGTGACACCCGATGCGCTTTCGCTGAATACTCTGCTTTTACCTGCGATTCTGTGCAGTTGCGCGGTGCTGATTGCGGCGGCGGTGGGGCAGTTGTTGGCGCACGGTGGTTGGCTTCGCATCGCTGCGTGGCAACGCGCACACCGCGCCGGATGGTTCGCCAATGCGCGCACCGCGATGAGTGGATGGTTGCTTGCAATCGCCGCGATCACCGGTGGCACGCTCGCTGCAATTCCGTGGCTTGGTTCGCTCGCTGCGTGCGGTGAGCGCTCGCTGCAAGAGGGCTTGTGGTTGATCGCCGCATTCATCGCAGCGGCAGCGCTGGGTGCATTGATTGCCACGCTGGTACTTGGATTGATTCAACTTCGAATTGCATCGCTTGCATTTGATCGCACGCTTCGCATGACTCAAGCAGAAGCGCGTGAAGCGAATAAGGACGATGCCCCGCGACGAGCGCCACGCCGACGATGGAGAACGGCATGATGCCGCGGACGATGCGCTTTGAATGGATCGTGCCCGCGTTGTTCGTGGGATTGGTCGCCATGTTGGTGCTGCCGTTGCCGCCATGGGCGATGGACGCGTTGATCGCAGTGAATTTTGCCTTCAGCGGTGTGGTGCTTGCCACCGCCGCAAGCATGCGAAAACCCCTTGATTTCTCAGTGTTTCCTGCATTGGTCTTAGGTACCACGCTTCTGCGCCTAGGTCTGAATGTGGCTAGCACGCGACTTATTTTAGGAACCGACGCAACTTCACCTGCCGCCGCTGCCGACAGCGCCGGCAGCATCATCGAGGCTTTCGGATTGCTCGGTGCGGGTCGAAATCCAGTGGTTGGTCTAAGCGTGTTCGCCATGTTGATCGTAGTGCAGTTTGTTGTGGTGACTCGCGGCGCGGTTCGCATGGGCGAGGTCGCCGCGCGATTCGCGTTGGATGCGTTGCCAGGTCGACAGATGGCCGTCGACGCCGATCTTTCCAGCGGCGCGATTGATGCGATCGAAGCCAAGCGTCGCCGCGAAGAGTTGCTTCGTGAAGCAGACTTTCACGGCGCAATGGATGGCGCTGGTCGCTTTGTGCGCGGCGATGCGATCGCGGGCTTGGTGATTGTGATCGTGAACATTCTCGGAGGCTTCATGATCGGTGTGCTGCAAAAAGGTTGGCCAGCTGGTGAAAGTCTTCGCGTCTTCGCGTTGCTTGCGGTGGGCGATGGATTGGTCACGCAGATTCCAGCTTTCTTGGTGGCCACTGCCAGCGGCTTGGTCAGCGCGAAAGCCGCCAGTGGCGAAAGTCTTGGTGAAGAAATTCCGCGGCAACTTTCCGCCCGTCCAGCGGCCTTGTGGTTGGTGGCCGCATTGCTTGCGGGCCTTGCTTTTACGCCACTTCCAGCGGCTCCACTGCTTGGCGCGGCGATGTTGGTTGCAAGCGCGGCGATATGGATCGGCCGAGTTCACAAGGTGGCCGCGACCACGCACGCCGCTCCCATCCGCACCGCCGACGAGCTTGAAGATGCGCTGGCCATCGAGCCAGTCTCCATCGACTTGGGACTTGAACTTCTTTCGCTTGCCTGTGATGGACGCGACGGTTTGCTTGATCGAATCGCAGGCGTGCGACGAAAGTTGGCGCACGATCTTGGCGTGGTGGTTCCATCGGTGCGAGTTCGAGATGACGCGTCATTGGCGCCCAACACCTATTGCATTCGTTTGCGCGATGCGGTCGCTGGTGGTGGCACGCTGCGAACCGACGCGGTGCTTGCGATGGATCCGCGCGGTGGTCAACCGGCGGTGGAGGGTGAAGCGACCATCGAGCCGGCCTTCGGTCTTCCCGCGGTGTGGGTGCATCCTTCGCGTCGCGATGAATTGGAAAGCCGCGGCCTCGCCATCGCCGACGCCTCTGCTGCGCTGGCATCACATCTGCTTGAAGTGCTGCGCCGTCGTTCATGGGAATTGTTAAGCGTTGAAGAGACCGCGCGCATGCTCGATCGACTTCGACGCACCGCGCCACGCGCCGCCGATTTGATCAGCATGCCGCACTGGCCGCTCGATCGGCTGCGTGATTTGTTGCAGGGATTGCTGCGTGAAGGGCTGCCAATTCGTGATCTTGAACGCATCGCCGAGGCGGTGCATGGTGTGGATGCACGCGATCCCGACGAGGCGATGCGGCGCGCGCGTGCCACTGGAGCCCGCGAATTATGCGAGCGTTTGTTGCGTCAGGCGAATTCGGGTGAACGCGCGATCGACGCGGTGTGGATTGGCGCCGAAGCGCTTGAGGGCGATGCCGCCATGCGCGCCGCCGAACGCAGCGTGGTGCCTGACGCCGCCATCGCCGAGCATCTTGTGCGCAGCGTTGCGCCGGGTCTTCGTCGCTTGCTTGCCCGCGGCGCGCCGGCTGTAGTGATCACACCTGATCGCATGCGCGGCATGGTCAGTCGTGCGCTTCGTGGTCGTCTCGGTGATGTCGCCGTGCTTGGTCAGGCGGAGATTCCGCACGACTGCGAAGTTCGAATGGATTCTGTGACCTCGTCCAGTTCTCAACAACATTGAACACAACCTTGAAGGAGATTTTGTGACTGAACCAACGCGTTGCCTCGGCCGCTCTGAACGACACGCACTGCAACTTGCCCATGATCGCTATCCAGCGGGCTTTGAAATTGTTGGATGGAAGCGTGTGCGTCCCGGACTTCGCTCGCCTGTTGAAGTTGCGATTCGTCCAATCTTTGCCAGTGTTTCCCGCGAACGCGCTCGACTTCGGTTGTTGGCATGCGTGAATGGTTTGCAACATCAGCAGGCGCAGAATTTTTCTGCGCACCACACTCCGACCATCGCCATCGAACCGGTGTTGCCAGTCGACACCTTCATTCCAAACTTTCACACACTGTCGATCGACGCATGCATGCCGAGCCAGGGCAAGCGTTCGGTGTGGGCATTTGTCGGCGCGCCCGGCAGCGGCGTCTCTCGCGTTGTGTCTGGGTTGGCCACTCGCTTGCATGGTCGTGATCGCTGCACGGTTGGTCTGATTTCAGCAGGCGATGAAGGGCACGCTGCGGGTTTGCGGCAATTCGCAGATGCCTCGGGTCTTCCCATGCATGCGGCAGTGAACGCACATAGTTTGGCTGCCGCCGCCGCAAGTCTTGGGCATCGCGGCTTGGTGTTAGTTGATTTTCCTGGTTGCGGTCCGCGCGATGGCGACCGCCTTGTCTCGCATGCTCGTGCCCTTGAATCTCTCGCCGCCACCGAGGTTTGCGCTGTGCTTCCAGCCGATGCGGATGAGCTGGTGATGCAGCGGCAACTCGAGGTATTTGTGCGACTTGGAGCGACGCACATCGTGCTTTCACGAGTCGATCTTGCCGCGCGACTCCAGCCTGCGTTGCGCGCGATGCTTGCATCTGGTCTGCCTCTTGCGTGGATCGCGCATGGTTGCACCACGCTTGGTGATCTTTCTCCTGCGACGCACGATTGGGTGGCGCGGGTCGCAAGTCAGCACACGGTGCTTGTATAAAATTTTTACCTTCTCACAATTCATATAAATTATCGCCTTCTCGCACTTGAGTACTTGCAGACTGCTGCACAACAGTTAGACTGCGCTCACTCATAGGTCACCAAGGATTCGGTGATCGATGATGACACGAGGCACACGAACTTCAGTTTCTCTTCAGGTCGTGTGCAAGAGTCGTTTGAAGAAAGGTGGCGCGGCCACCTTCGTTCGCGGATGTTTGGTCAAGGAGCGACCGCATGTCCAAGGCAAAAGCCTCTTCTCGTCCTAGCGCAAGGATTGCTGCTGAGACTGGAACCAAGTCAAAACCCGTCGTATCAAAATCTGTCGGCGCGTCATCTATCGGTGCATCGCGTCGAACGCGTGCGCGTGTGGTTGAAAAGCCATCGCCCGAAACCATGCCGATGGACACACCCGAGACCATGGATCTTGCGTGGCGTTGCTACGGCGCGTTGCCGGAAGAGAGCGTCTCCAAGCAGGCGTTGCGCAATCGCTTGATCGAGCGCTATCTCGATGTTGTGCGATTTACCGCGGAAAGACTGCATAAACGCCTTCCCAGCGAGGTCGATGTAGAAGATTTAATGAGCGCCGGTCTCTTCGGTTTAATGGATGCCATCGACGCCTTCGATCCCAATCGTGGGGTGAAATTTGAAACCTATTGTGCGCAGCGCATTCGCGGCGCCATCTTTGACGAGTTGCGAGCCATGGATTGGGTGCCGCGTTTGGTGCGCAGTCGCACCGCTAAAGTGGAGCGCGTTCGCAAGACCATTGAGATGGAAGAGGGCCACAAGCCCAGCGACGCCGAAGTGGCCATTCGCTTGAATGTCGCCCCTGAAGAATTTGAAAAACTAAATCGTGATAGTCGCCCCGTGGGCATCGTGAGCATGCATCGCAAATGGAATGACAATGATTCAGGTTCTGAAAATCGCGAAGTCGATGTGATCGAGGATGGTCGACAAGATCGACCGCTCGATCGTCTGCATCGCAATGATGTGCAGGCGCTGCTCACCAAAGGTCTCAGCCGCGCCGAGCGCTTGATCCTGATCCTGTACTACTACGAAGAGATGACCATGAAAGAAATCGGTCTCACGCTTGACCTCTCAGAGAGTCGCGTGAGTCAGATGCACAGTTCCATCATCATGCGTTTGAAGGCGCAGATGAAGCACCGTGTGAAAGAGCTGTAGTTTCGGAGAGACGGAAAGGGGCGCGGCGGTTTCACAGAAGCCGTCACAGCAATTCAAAGAGCCGTTCTGCGCGAGTCCATCCCGCGCGGAACGGCTCGAATGCTTTGTGGTGGGCATGCAATTTTTCGACCGCACCTTACGCTATCGCACCCCGCACATGCAGCGATTTTTCTTGGTTTATAGAGCGATCGGCCGCACTTCGCGGTCAGTCAAAAACTGCGCGGGGGTCTTGGCTTGAATCTCATCCACCGTTACGCCCTCGGCCACTTCGAGCAGGCGGAATAGATTTTTCACGCGATCAAACTCCATCACGCACAGGTCGGTGATTAGCAAATCAACGCAGGACAATCCAGTCAGCGGCAGCGTGCATCGCGGCAGCACCTTGCTCTCACCCTTCTTATTGCAATGCTCCATCACAATCACGCGTCGCTTCACACCTGCGACCAAGTCCATCGCGCCGCCCATGCCCTTGACCATCTTTCCTGGAATCATCCAGTTGGCAAGGTCGCCGGCTTGGCTCACCTCCATTGCACCAAGAATCGCAAGGTCGATGTGTCCACCGCGAATCATGGTGAAACTATCGGCGCTGGAAAAAAAACTGTGGCCAGCCACGCCCGTTACCGTCTGCTTACCTGCATTCACCAAGTCCGCGTCCACATTCGCGGCGGTCGGAAAGGCGCCCATACCCAGTAGGCCATTCTCGCTTTGCAGCCACACCGTCATGCCTTTGGGCACATGATTGGCGACCAGCGTGGGAATGCCAATGCCAAGATTCACATAGAAGCCATCGCGTAATTCTTTGGAGGCACGGATGGCAAGTTGATCGCGGTCGAGCGGCATGTTGCGTTTGTACGGCAGAGCGAGCGCGGCGGCAAGCGGCAGGTTTGCCTTCACGCATTGTTGCGCTGAAAAATGGGTGCAACACCGCATGATCGAAGGCCTGGCTTTCGCACTGCATGCGCCAGCAAACCGCTACTCTTTGTCGCCATGTCCAAGCTCTCCAAACTGCTCGAAAAACTTCGCATTGATGATGACGCCCGCCTTGTCGACCCTGAAAAAGCCGGCAGCGATTGCGTGATCAGTGACAATCCAAGCACTGGCGAGCCGCTAATGGCGGTGAAGCTTGACCGCGCCGAGGATCTTGAAAAAACGGTGCAGCGTTGCGTGTGTGTGCAAAAAGAATGGCGGGTGCTGCCCGCACCTTTGCGTGGAGAAATCGTGCGCCGCATCGGCGAAGCATTCCGCGAATCCAAGGATGATCTGGGCGAACTGGTTTCCCTTGAAGCAGGAAAAATTCGCGCTGAGGGTCTTGGTGAAATTCAAGAATGCATCGACATCGCCGACTTTGCGGTTGGACTTTCGCGGCAACTCTACGGCAACACCATGCACAGTGAGCGCCCCAGTCATCGCATGTACGAGCAGTGGCATCCACTTGGAACCATCGGTTGCATTACCGCCTTCAATTTTCCCGCCGCAGTGTGGGCATGGAATGCGATGCTGGCCGCGGCTTGTGGAAATGCGATGCTGTGGAAGCCAAGTTTAATCACGCCGCTGGTCGCGATCGCCTGCAATAAAGTGGCGACGCGTGTGATGAAAAAACAAGATCTGTTTAAGCCCACCACCGGCGACGCGCGCGATGTCTTCAGTCTGATCATTGGCGCCGACACCGAGGTGGGTGAGCGCATGGTCTCCGACCGCAGATTGCCGCTGATTTCTGCAACGGGCAGCTGTCGCATGGGTCGACGCATTGGTCAAGTCGTGGCGGGGCGCCTGGGTCGCACCTTGCTTGAATTGGGGGGCAACAATGCCATCATTGTCATGCCCGACGCCGACATGAAATTAGTTGAACGCGCCGTTGTGTTTGGAGCGGTCGGCACGGCGGGGCAGCGTTGCACCACAACGCGTCGATTGATTCTGCATGAAGCCATCGCTGACACCCTGCTTGATCGATTAACAAAGTTGTACGCCACCGTAAAAATTGGCGATCCACTTGAAGAGGGAACGCTGATGGGACCGCTGATCAACTCGCGCAGTGTGCAAGACATGCGCGCCGCCATCGAGCGCGCCGAGCAAGATGGTTGCAAGGTTCTCTGCGGCGGTCGCGCGGGCATCGAGCGATTCAAGTCAAAGCCTGGTCACTTTGTCGAGCCGACAATTATCCGCGTGCCGCTTGGCAAGGTGCCAGGCATCTGCTGCGAGGAAACCTTCGCGCCCATTCTCTATGCCTTTACTGTAAAAAATCTTTCCGAGGCGCTGGAACTACACAATGGTGTGGATCAAGGGCTTTCCAGTGCGATTTTCACCGACAGCGTGCGCAGCGCCGAGCGATTTTTGGGCCATGCCGGCAGCGATTGCGGCATCGCCAATGTGAACTTGGGCACCAGCGGTGCCGAAATCGGCGGGGCGTTCGGCGGCGAGAAGGACACTGGCGGCGGCCGTGAGAGCGGCAGCGATAGTTGGAAGCAATACATGCGCCGTCAAACCTGCACCATGAATTGGGGTGACTCGTTGCCACTGGCGCAAGGTCTAAAGTTTGGCGAAGACTGATCGTTCATGTGCATTGTGTCTACACCATCCACAGCGGCAGCACATCGTTTAGGTATTGCATGAACTTCCACAAACCCACGCGGTGCTCGAGCAATCCATCGCGGTTCACCTTAGCCTGTGGAAAGGCGATGCCCACGCCGAACAATCCAGGCGCGATAACGCCGGTCATTGGGTTATGTTTGACCTGGCTCTCGCCATTCACCATGATCGTGCGCGGCGTGAAGCCGATCGCATAAATCACTTTGCCGCACGCAGGTAGTTGCAAGGCGATGTTCTGCGCAGTGCTGGGCACACGCTGCAGATTCGCCGGGCAATTGTCTTGAATGTTGGCGCGCGCCCACTCCGCGGTGCTGCCCTTTAAGCCAGTGTCGTCGAATCGAATCCAGTCGCTCATGTGCTCGGCGAAGCAGAGTGGCTGCTCATAAAAATTCACCACACGCTTCACGCGGCAGGTTTCCAGAAGCGAGCGAATGATCAGGATCGCGGAATGCGAACTACCAAAGATCGCGACAATGTCATCTTCGCAGCAGTGTGTGAGCAGCCGCCGCGCATCCATGGCATCCACGATCGGAATTTCCACGCAATCGGAAAGCGCCAGCGTTTTTGGCTGGGAACCAATCGCTAGCACCACCCGCGTGGCACGCACCTCGATGTCGGGCAACGCAATCCGCCATGCACCATCGCGCCCATCCACGGCATTCGCCACGCCTGCGAAGCAGCGCACGCGTTCACGCAGCCGCCGCGTCACCCATTGCAACGCATCGGCCATAGAGTGCAGTTCGCACCCTTGCATTGTGTCCATGCCATGCAACGGAAAATGTTCTTCGCATTGATTCCATGCAAAGGCATCGCAGCCATTCAGGAAATCCAAAAATAATCCAACGCGGGTGTTGCTTGAGACATTTCGCCACATGGTTCCAAAGTCGCCAACAGCGAAGGCGGGATCGATCCACGCCAGTCGATCGGCGGGAACGCCGGCGTCGAGCAACTTTCCAACCGCAGCGATGCCCGCTGGTCCAGCGCCAATCACCGCCCACTGAAGGAGTTCGTTGTGTTCGTATTCACGCATCGTGTGTAGGCGCTTCTAAAAGTTTTTCAAGCGTGTTGGGTTGAATGGCCAAAGTTTCAGCCAGTCATTCGCGCACATCAGTTGCCCGCCACGGGCAATGTGCGGTTGGTGGGTTCAGTCGCAAGCGCGGTGATGACAGGCGCCGTATCCGCATGCATAAATTGAATCATCTGCCAACGCTTGCCGCTGGGCGATTCTGCGGCCACCGCAATTCGAAGTCCATCCGCATCGGCGACTGGTCCGATTAAATCCCGCCACTGCGCGGTTTCACTGACTGGATGCACCCTCCATGGTTGCTCACCTTGTCGACTTAAAAGTCGCCAACGCACGCGGTCTGGCCGCTGACCGTTGCCGATCACTTGTACTGACCACTCGCGGCCATCCCAATCCACTGCCGGCATGTTTACGCGATGACTTCCAAACAACACGCCTCCCACTGCCCACGCCAATACCGCAGCAAGCGCTACAAAAATTCCAACTTTAATAAGCAGATTTCGCAGAGCGAGTGTTGCTTGTCCCATGGGAGGCGAGATGGTACTGCGCATCTAGCGTGCGATCCAACCCAAGTAGATTGCCCATGCAAACACGCCAGCGACCACAATGCGCCACCAACCAAATAATTCCAGCGTGTGTCGACCCAAATAGGTGACCAACCACTTCACGCTGATCGCGGCGCTGATCATCGCGGTTAAAAATCCGGCCAGCACCGGCAGTGGTCCGCCCAAGTCCGCCATAAATTTTGAAGCGCCGGATTCACGCACGCCATCCACAAGATCCTTCATGCTTGCTGCGCCAAGCGTGGGCAATCCAAGCAGAAATGCGAACTCCGCTGCGGCGACTGGAGGCAAGCCAATGAACATGCCACCAAGCAGCGTCACCATCGAACGACTGGTGCCCGGCCACATCGCCAACACCTGCATGCATCCAATGAACAACGCACCTCGCCACGAAAGTGCCAGCAACGCATCGGCATGCGAAGGTCCGCCCGCGCGTCCACCACCAAGCGAGCCACGCTTTAATTGTCGGCGATGCCACGGAGCAAGCAGAATCATCACGACTCCACCAACCAGCAACGCGCCGATGACTGGCAGCGGCGAAAATAATTGTGCCTTAATCGATTTGTGCGCCAGCAGACCAATCACTGCCGCGGGCATGAACGCGACGATCAACAATATGAAAAGATTCAATCCGCGGCGCGATGATTCGCCACGCAGCGATGGCACCACCACACCGCCCACGCCTCGCAACATGGATTGCACTCGTGGCCAGTACAGAAACGCCACCGCCAGAATCGCGCCGCCTTGAATGATCACCTCGAAGCGATTGATCGCCTCGTTGATTTCCTTGGCATTGGGCGTGCCGCCATCTTGCAGACCGAGTCCCATCGCCGCCGCCGCTAAAATCAGGTGTCCAGTGCTGCTCACAGGCAGATATTCGGTGACGCCTTCGACCACTCCCAGCACGATGGCTTGTAGCACATTCATCTTGTTTTTCCTTTATTGTGAAGCCAAGGCATCCACGCCCGAACTTTCTCGCCAGCCTGTTCGATCGCATCTGCATCTGCCGCCGCTCGTCGCGCTTGCATCCACGGAAATCCAGCTGCCGCGTCGCTTTGAAAGCGCACACCAAACGCGCCGCTTTGAATATCGGCGAGCAGCGCGGAAAATTTTCCGCGCATGGAATCATCGGCCAGTTGTTCGCTGGCGACAAAGGCTCCAAACTCCGCCGTGTTGCTGATCGCCTTGCGCATGCCGCTGAGTCCTTGCTCAAAGACTAAATCGGCTAACTGCTTCAGTTCTTGACAACATTCCATGTAGGCAAGTTCTGGTGGGTAGCCCGCGCGCACCAGCGTGTGAAAGGCTGTTTGCATCAGCGCCATCACGCCGCCACACAACACCGCCTGCTCGCCGAACAGATCGGTCTGGGCTTCGTGTGCGAATGAAGTTTCAATCACCGCCGCACGACCGCAACCGATGCCAACAGCCCACGCCAAGGTGAGTGCTCGCGTGTGGTGCGCATCAAGTCCATGCTGATGCACCGCGAACAACGCTGGAATGCCAAGCCCTTGTGTGAAGCGCGCGCGCAAGGCATGACCTGGCCCCTTGGGTGCAAGCATCACCACACCGATCTCGGCGGGCGCATTCACCAAGCCATGATGCACGGAGAAGCCATGCAAAAATCCAACCACTGTGCCTGGCCGCAAGCAGGGCGCAATCAGCTCGCACCAACATTTTTGATGCGTTTCATCTGGCAATGCAACCACCACCAGAGCGGCGCGTTGCACGGCTTGGCCAATGGAAAGGCAGTCAAATCCATCGCTTAGAGCAGCCTTGGAACCCTTGCCTGGGTTGGCTCCAATCACCACCGAGACGCCACTATCGCGCAAATTAAGGGCGTGCGCGTGGCCTTGATTTCCGTAGCCAATAATTGCAACTTCAATACCTGCAAGCGCTTGCACAGACTGCAGTGCGCTGGTCGGAAGCACATTTAAGCTTGCGGATGGAAGATTCTCGACCTTCAAGGTGCCCAAGAGTAACGAATACTTCACTTTCCGAATGAATTTTTACCATTCAGTTTTGGAGAGTTAAAATTACAAGGCACATTACATCTAATTCCAGAAACTTTCAGATGCGTCTTCTGATTTGTTCAAGTTTCTTTAAGAAGTTGACCGATAACAGAAGAATGTTAAAGTTGGCACTCCACCCTCATCAGATTGGCATGCAAATGCAAACACTGAATCGACGAAACAATGAGCGGTTTAAGCTTGGCGCCGCGCTTGTGTGGGTGGTTGTCGGCGCGCACGGAAAGACCGCGGAAACCAAGGGTTTCTTTGAAGGTCACGCCTACGACATTAGTAGCGAAGGCATTCGCATCGAACTCGATACAGCATTGCCAGTCGGCACGCCTGTCGAGATCGACATGCACATGCCGGGCTTCAACGGCGCGATTCGCCTGATCGGCGAAGTGGTGCGTGTCTTTGATGAGATCGACGATCCCGGACCACGACGCATGGGTGTACATATCACCCGTGGCGCCACCGACAAGGACAGCAAGCGACTCGCGCAGTTGCTTGATCAAGGTTCGTTCGGTCGCTTGGTCTAAATTTTCGGGCTACACTTTTATTGTCATGAAGGCGAGAGTTTTTGTGCCACTTGATCTCTGTATTATTTGATTCTTGTTCTGTTCAATTGCTCTGCTCTTGAATTCTCTTGAATTGTCCTGCTCTTGATTCGTTGTGCTACTAAAAATTTCTTCGTTGCGGTACTTGCATTGACTCGCAGTCACTTTCACAGATGCTCCGAGCGTTTCGGAACATCATCATTCGCGCTCTCTCCAGCGAATTCCCCCGCGGAGTTCACTGGAGAGCCCACGAACAACTCTTCGAATGTCTCGGCGTCACGCGCCGCGGCGGAGGCTTTGCTTGATGGACGAAAATATGTTGTCGACCTTGGAAGAACGCTTGGGCTATCGCTTTCGCGATCGCTCGTTGTTGTTGATCGCGCTCACCCACGCAAGCATCGCCGACCGCCGCGTGATGAGCAACGAGCGCCTGGAATTTCTGGGCGATTCGGTGCTTGGACTGATCACCTGCGAGCATCTATTTCGCTGGCTGCCTGAACGGCTCGAGGGTGAACTGACCAAAATTAAAAGTCATGTGGTGAGTCGGCAAACCTGCGCCGAGATTGCGCTTGAACTTGGTCTTGATGCGTGCATCATCCTGGGCAAGGGCATGGGTCCGCGCAGCACGCTGCCATCGTCGGTGAATGCGGCAGTGTTGGAATCGATCATCGGCGCCATCTATCTCGACGGCGGACTTGAGCCGGCGCGCGCGTTGGTGCTTCGCAGCCTTGAATCCCGTGTTGAACGCGCCTCGCGAACCGGCCATCAATACAACTATAAAAGTGTGGTGCAGCAAAGTTTGTTAAGCATGGGCTTGGCTCCACCGATCTATTTAATCCTGGACGAGAAGGGACCCGACCACGCCAAATGTTTTGAAGTCGCCGTGGTCAGTGGCGAGCGTCGCTTTCCAGGTTGCTGGGGCGCCAGTAAAAAAGCCGCCGAGCAACTGGCGGCGTTGGAAGCCTTGCGCGAACTTGGCGTGATGCAGCCCGATGAAAGCGGACTTGAAATTATTCGCTGGCCTGTGGCCAAGACCAAATCGACCGACCCGAAGTGAGCAACGCACGCAGCCGTTGCACGCACTCTTTCTGCGGCAAACGCGTGTCCACAGTGATGTCGGCGAGCGAGCGATAAAGCGGAAGCCGCTGACGCGAAAGCCGCACCACCTCCGCGGCATCGCTGTCGGCATCACTCTGGGCATCACTCTGGGCATCACTGTGGGTAAGACGAGGCCGATCGCCACGACTGGATTGCAATCGCTGCACCAACGCATCGAGCCCAGGATGCAGCAGCGCGACACGCAACCAGCCTTGGGCCTGCGCAGCGCGAATACATGCGCATGCGCTCGCCACGAGGGGCGTTCCACCACCAAGCGCCACAATGCCAGCGACTTTTCCATCGATTATTTCTTTCAGTGCCTTTGCTTCAGCGGCGCGAAACGCTACTTCGCCACATGTATGAAAGGCCTCGGTCACGGTTTGAACTTGCATCGCAGCAAGTACGCGCAGATCCAAATCTTCAAATGCAATGCGCAAGACACTGGCGGCGGCTTTGCCGAGCGTGGTCTTTCCGGAGCAACGAAGTCCAATCAGGAGAAGCAGTGGCGATCGAGCCACGGGCTTAGCGCGTACGAATCTTTCGACCCACACGGCGTTGACGATTGATCAACTTGCGGCCCTTGCTGGTGCTCATGCGGGATCGAAAACCCACCTTGCGAATCTTCTTGCGTTTACTGATCTTGTGTGGGTAATGCATGTGCGGTTCCTTGCGGGTCGCGAAGGATAGCGAAACTTGGTGAAAGCCTCAACTCCCTCTTTCCTGCGGTTCATGGCGCACAACGCGGCCTTCAACTAGAAAGATCACATCCTCGGCGACATTGGTGGTCATGTCGGCGATGCGCTCAAAACGCTGGGCAATTGTGAGAGCATCGATGGCAGCAGCGGTGGCAAGGGGGTGCTGAGGAATTTCGGCGCGGCCCCAGACCAAAATTTCTTTGTACAGGTCGTCCACGCGCTGATCGCTGCGGCGCACCTGCCTGCACAACGCCGCGTCTTCGTTGCCAAGTGCGGCGAGCACATCGCTGAGCATGGTGCGAGTGGCGAAGGCCAGATCGGTCATAGCGGGTGGCAGCACCAGTTCATCGATCGCCGCGATCTTGATCAATTTCTTCGCCACGCCGCGGGCGAGATCGGCGATGCGCTCCAGTTCGCCGCTGATGCGGATTACCGCCAAGATTAAGCGCAGGTCGCCGGCCACTGGTTGCGCCAGAGCGAGCAGACGCATGCAGCTGGCTTCAAGTTCCAATTCCATGCGATCGATTTCGGTATCGCCGGCTTTCACCGATTCTGCCAGCGATAAGTCGCCGTCGATCATCGACTCGATCACGCGGGTAACGCGTTGCTCAACCGCCGCGCCCATGGCGAGCAGGTTGCGTCGAAGGTCGACCATTTCATTGCGAAGATCTACTGCCATTTTTTTCTCCGTGCGAACATGAATCAGCCAAAGCGGCCGGTGACATAGTCCTCGGTCTGCTTGCTGCGTGGGTTGGTGAAGATGCTATCGGTTGCGCCCGCCTCGATCAGTCGGCCCTCAAAGAAAAAGGCGGTCTGGTCGCTGACGCGCGCGGCCTGTTGCATGTTGTGGGTGACGATCACGATGGTGAATTGATTTCGAAGTTCGCGAATAAGTGCCTCGATGCTTGCGGTGCTGCGCGGATCCAGGGCGGAGCAAGGTTCGTCCATGAGCAAAACTTCTGGTCCCACCGCGATGGCGCGGGCGATGCATAAACGCTGCTGTTGTCCGCCAGAAAGCCCCAGCGCGCTTGTGTGCAGACGATCTTTCACTTCGTCCCAAATTGCCGCGGCGCGAAGGCTTTGCTCCACAAGATCATCCAACTCGCTGCGGGTCATCGTGCGATGCAAGCGCGGACCAAAGGCGATGTTGTCATAAATATTTTTAGGAAATGGATTGGGCTTTTGAAAAACCATGCCCACGCGTCGACGCAGTTCAACCACATCATGATTCGTGCCCAGCAAGTCATCACCATCCAGCGTCAGCGTGCCCGTGGCGCGTGCACCAGGAATCATGTCGTTCATGCGATTGATCCAGCGCAGGTAGGTGCTCTTGCCGCAACCACTCGGACCGATCAACGCCGTCACGCGTTGTTTGGGAACATCCAGCGTGAGATCGTGCAGCGCCTGATAGTCGCCGTACCACGCGTTGAACCCCGCCGTTCGCAGCGTGAACATCGGTGCGACAAGCGTGACGGTGGCGGGCTCGGCACTTGCAAGCGCGGGCGTCGGTGTAGAAGTTGAAACGGGCGGATCGTTCATCGTATTTCCTTGGAGTGGAGTCATGGCTTATACCAGTGGATGTCGCAGGCGCTGCCGTAGAAAGATGGCGAGCGCATTAAAGGAGAGCAACACCGCAAGCAACACGATGATGCTGGTGGCGGCCAGATCGTGGAAGGCAGCTTGAGGGCGACCGGCCCAGTTAAAAATTTGGAAGGGCAGCACCGTAAAATTACTCATCAAGCCATCTGGGGTATTGGTGATAAAGACAGGGATTCCAAGCACCAAAAGCGGTGCCGCTTCGCCGATTGCACGGCTGAGCGCAAGAATGGCGCCGGTCAGAATGGTGGGGCTTGCCGCAGGCAGCGTAACGATCCATGTGGTCTGCCAACGGGTGGCGCCAAGGGCTTCGCTGGCTTGGCGCAAACTTTTCGGCACCGCACGCAACGCCTCCTGTGAGGCGATGATGATCACCGGCAAGATCACCAGCATCAGCGTAAGTCCGCCAGTCAGCACGCACTGTCCAAATGGAAGTCGCAGACTGAAGAAAGATTCTGGATTGCCAATTTGAATTGGCGTGCCATCTGATTTTCCAAACAAGCCGAACATGCGACTGAACACCGTTAAGCCAATGATGCCATAGACAATGCTTGGCACACCAGCGAGGTTGCGAACATTTAACTCGACAAATTTATTAAAACGATTTTTGGTGGCGAACTCTTCTAAGTACAACGCGGTGGCCACGCCAAGCGGCAGACTGAACAGCATGCAGGTGACGCAGACCCACACGCTGCCAAGCAGCGGCGCGCGAATGCCGGCGTCAACGGGTCGACGGCTGACATATTCGGTGAAGAAACTCCAGCGCACCAGATTGGGAATGCTGGAAAGATGTCCCTGCGTGAACACTTCTTTCACCGCGGCTTGATCAAAGAGTCCGCCCCAACCTTGCACGAACACCGTGGCGAGCAGGATCGCCAACGCCAACACCGAGAGGCTGGTGCACGCAAGGCACAACGCTAAAAAGCTGCGGTTTTGCAGCATGCGCGAGCTGGAACTGCGAAGGGTTCCGCTCATTCGTATTCCTCGCGAAAAATTTTCAGCAGCACATTTCCAACCAGCGTCAGCATCAGCGTGAATGCAAACAGCACCGCGGCGACGGCGTAACTGGAGAGATTCTCAACGCCAAACGCGGGGGCATCACCCAGAAAAATTTGCACCATGTACGCGGTCATGGTTTGGGTCTCGCTTGCGGGATTCAGTGTGAGATGCGCCAAGCCACCGGCAGCCAGCGCCACGATCATGGTCTCGCCAATCGCTCGTGTGATCGCCAGAAAGAAACTGGCCATGATGCCGCTGAGTGCGGCCGGCACCACCACGCGCACGCTGACATCAAACTTGGTTCCGCCCAAGGCGTAGGCGCCTTCGCGTAACGATCGTGGCACCGAGCGCAAGGCATCTTCACTCAGCGAACAGACGATCGGCAGAATCATCACGCCCACCGCCAGCCCCGCGCCTGTGGCGTTGTAGCCAGGGAAAATTGGCACACCGAACAGCGCGCGACACACGCTTTGCAATGCTGGCGTGATCACCGCGAGCGCGAAAAATCCATAGACCACTGTGGGCACGCCGGCGAGCACTTCAAGAATTGGTTTCAGTGTTGCACGCAGAGGCGGCTTGGCGTATTCGCTGAGATACACCGCCGTGATCAAACCCACTGGCAACGCGAAGGCGGCACCCACGCTGGCCACCAAAAAAGTGCCGCAAACCAGCGGCCAAATGCCAAAATGTTTCTCCGCGCCAAGCAACGGACTCCATGTGGTGCCCAGCAAAAAATCCGCGAGCGTGACTTCTGGCAAATCAATAAAGTTCCAGGTCTCCCACGAAAGCGTGATTAAAATTGCGAAGGTGGTGCCGATGCTAAAGATTGCCGCAAGCAGCAGCACGCCACGCACCAAGCGTTCGCGGCTGTCACGCAACACCCTCGATCGCAGCGTGCCGCACCGCGCCGCGCGCGTGGCAAGGAAGGCAGCATTGGCGTGGACTTGGTTCATTGGGTGAAAAAAAGTTTCGTAGAAACGGGGGGTGGGCATGCGAAGCGCCGCCCGTGCGTGTGTATGCGATCAGGCATGTGATCCAATCAGTGGTTCAATCTTCTGCGATACGCTCGCTTGCGCCCTTCACTTGTAGACATGTGCCAACGGACCCGACACTTTCACGCCACTCGCCTCTGTAAATTGCGTGCCGATGCGACGCGACTTCCAATTGGTGTGCACGGTTCCGTAGATCGATTCAGGCAGGGGTGTGTAGCCAACTTCCTTGGAAAGTTTCGCCGCGTTCTGCAGGTAGAAATTGACGAAGGCCACCACCTCGGGTCGCTCGATCGACTTCTTGTTGACATAGATAAACAGCGGACGACTGAAGGGCGCGTAAGTTCCATCCAGAATGGTGGCGTCGGTTGGCAGCACGGCACCTTTGCCATTGTCGATCGCAACATCATTCAATTTGTCTTTGTTTTCAATGTAATACGCGAAGCCGAAGTAACCGATCGCATCCACATCGCCGGCCACGCCATTCACCAACACATTGTCATCTTCGCTCACGCTCATGTCGGAGCGGATCTTCCCATCCTTGCCAACGGTGACCTCCCTGAAATAATCAAAGGTGCCGCTGTCCGTGCCGGGGCTATACACCTTGATCGCGCGATCGGGCCATGACGCATCCAGATCCTTCCAAGTCTTCGCGGTGCCGCTGGCGTTATAAATCTTTTTCAACTGCGCCAGAGTTAACTTCTCGGCCCAGGTATTTTTATTGTTCACCACGATGCACAAGCCGTCGTAGGCGATGGGCAGTTCGACAAATTCAATATTGCTGCTTGTGCAGGTGTCAATCTCGGCCTTGGTGATGGGCCGACTCGCATCGCTGATGTCGGTCTCGCCCTTGCAGAAACGCTTGAAGCCACCGCCGGTGCCGCTGATGCCCACAGTGGTGCGCACGCCCTTGGCGGCCTTGCTAAATTCTTCAGCGACCGCTTCGGTGATTGGATAGACGGTGCTGCTGCCATCGATGCGAATGTCACCCTTGAGAGTGGCGAGATCGTTGCCCGCTTGTGGAGCAGAGGCGGCGATCGCCAGCAGGGCAACAGCGGTGCATGTAAGAGTGGTGAATGTGTTTCTAAGTTGTGTCATGTTTCTCTTTCAGTTGGAGGTGTTCAAATGATTCGCGTTGAACAAGTGTGCCCGCAAACCATCCGTAGGAACTGCAAAGCCTGCCCCAGCAATGTTAAGATTGCGTTCAGAATGGCTTGGTTTCACAGTATTTTTCGTGTCATCCTTTGGTGCACGCCCACTCCGCGCATTTGCAGTCAGGAGGCAACAGCCCTCTCCGCCGCGGCGGGAAGTCGAAGCGTGAAGGTGCTGCCCTTGTTGCTGGCGCTTTCCACATCGATCGAACCGCCATGCACGATCGCGATGTGCTTCACGATCGCAAGTCCAAGGCCGGTGCCGCCGCCTTCGCGGTTGCGCGAAGTTTCAACTCGGTAGAAGCGTTCGAACAACCGCGGCAGATGGCGCTCGGGAATGCCCGGTCCGTTGTCGCGCACCGTGATCAAAATAAAATCTCCATCGCGGGTGGCGCCAAGATTCACTTCGCTTCCATCGGGCGCGTAGCGGATCGCGTTGCTGACAAGATTGCCAACCGCTTGTTCGGCGAGCAATGTATTGGCGTGCACCTTCAACCCCAGCAGATGCGATCGCGTGATGCGAATCGCACGAGCCTCGGCAGCGGGGCCCAGTTCCGCCTCGACCCAGTCGAAGAGTCGTTCCACCGGCACATCGCCCATCTCGATGCGATCGCGTGAGGCCGGGCTTTCAACAAAAGAAAGTGACAGCAGATCTTCCACCAACGCGCCAAGCCGCGAGGCGTTGCGATGCACGATGTCAAGAAATCGACGCGCCATCGCCGGGTCCTCCAGACCCACTTGCAGCAGCGTCTCCACATAGCCGCGGATGTTGGTGATGGGCGTGCGCAATTCATGGCTGACATTGGCGGCGAAATCGGTGCGCATGCGATCGAGTGAACGCGCGGCGGTGACATCCGACAGCAGCACCAATGCACCAGCGGGGCGGCCTGCATCATCGGCCACGCAGGTTGCAGCAATCTCGAGAATCAAACCAGGCGCTCCGGGTGCATCAATGTCGCAGGTCTGCCGCTCGCCCTGCGAGAAGGCGAGATCGATCGTCTCATTCAAGGCGGGACATCGTGTGCACTGCTGCAACAAGCGTCCGCGCGCGCTGGCAGCATCGAAGCCAAGCAATCCTCCAGCGATGTGGTTGGCGACAAGCACATGTTGCTGTGAATCCAAAATCACCAGCCCATCTCGCAGCGCCTCCTCCAAAATACGGCGACGCAATTCTTCGGCGTTCATTGCGTCACGCGCCTTGTGCATAGCGCCCACCAGTTGCGCTGCGCCAGCGGAAAGCGCTGACAGCGCGGGAGTGATTTGCATTGGAAGCGCCGCGCTACGGTCGCCCGAGGCAAGTCGTTGCATCGAGTTGGTAAGTCGCTCGGCATCGCGATCGCTTCGCCATGCGGCCAGCAACCACGCCGCCGCACCCACCGCGCCAGCGCCCGCCGCCAACGCTGGACCCGATGCCATCCATGCCACAGCGATCGCGATCAACGCGGCGACTGGAAGCATGATGTGTGTGAGAGGCTTTGGTTTCATTCCACTGAGGCGGGTTCGCCTTCAGCAAAACGATAGCCGACTCCGCGCACCGTCTCGATGAGGTCGCCAAGTTCAGCGAGTTTGCGCCGCACTGCGGTCATATGCACATCTACCGTGCGGCTGCTTAAAACAACATTACGGCCATGCACTGCAGAAATAATTTGATCGCGTGTGCGCACAAATCCAGGACGGATGACCAAGAAATGCAGCATGCTGAACTCTGTCAGCGTGAAATCGATCGGCTTGTTGTCAACCAAGGTGACATGGCGTTCGGTGTCCACCACCAAGCGGCCGCCGACAAGTTCAATGCGCTTATTTGCGACTGGCTTCACACCCCTACTGCGTCGCAAAACACTTTTCACCCGCGCTACCAACACGCGCGGACTGAAGGGCTTGCTCACATAATCGTCGGCGCCAAGTTCGATGCCCGTCACAATGTCGGCTTCGTCGCCTTTGGCGGTGACCATGATCACACCGATGCATCGATGCTCGTCGTTGGCGCGGATGCGCTTGCAAATTTCAAGTCCATCAAGATCGGGCAGCATCAAGTCAAGCACCACGACTTCTGGGGGCCTCTTACGAATCGATTCAAGCGCAGCCTTGCCACGATGCACGATCGATGTATCAAAGCCAGCTCGCTGCAGATGAAATTGAATCAGATCCGCGATTTCGTGATCATCCTCAACGATCAGTACGGTTGGTCGAGTCATGTTGAACAAGAGTAAGCGAGTGGGTGGCCATTGCATTTGCGTGGCATGCCGAACAGCGTAAAGATTGTGTTCAATATCATTGCGGCAGGCACCACAAGCCATCGCGCGCGCCTTGGATTTTTTTGCCTGTGACCCCAGCAAGCGTGATTGGCACGCCGTCGAAAGCCAGCAATCCCAGCACCGCCATTTCCGCGGATTCGCGGGCTTCGAAGGCGATTCCAAGAGTGCTGCTTTCAATCACCTGCGCGCCGTGGGCAGCGTGTGCGATGGCGGCGCAAAGGGCGGCGTTGCGCGCGCCACCGCCAGCGAGAATGATGCGCGATGCGTTGGGGCAACGGCGTGCGGCGATTGCGCCAATGTGTGCACCGATTGCTGCGGCTACGGTTGCAAGCAAGTCGGCAGGTTGAAGTGTGGCGGCATGGCGAGAAATCCACGCCACACCCTCGTCACCAGTGCCAAGCGAACGCCCGGCTTGCGCGCAGGTTTCAAGCCATTGCCGAAGCGTTTTGGTAGCGGTGGGGTTGGCGGTGCCACGCAGCGCGGTATTTCCATCGCGATCAAAGGGCTGGCCAAGCGCCGTTCGCGCCGCCGCGTCAAGCAGATGATTGCATGGACAGATGTCGGCGCCACCGATCGCATCAGGCCCTTCTTTCGCAGCGGGCATCCAAGTGATGTTGCAGAAGCCGCCAAGATTCACCACCACGGTTGCACGATCGCCGCGAAAAAGAATCCAGTCGGCCAGCGGCGTGATCGGCGCACCTTGACCGCCAAGGGCAAGATCCGCGCCGCGTAAATCACAGACAACGGGGCAGCGCAGTTGCTGCGCCACGGGCCACGGGTTAACCAGTTGCCAGGAAAGTGGCGGCGCATGAAAAATTGTTTGTCCGTGGATCGCCGCAAGATGAATCTGGTGACTGCCAGCAAGCGCACGCAATGCACGCGCATGCAGATTTCCAAAATCAAGTGCCAGCGCTGCGAAATCGCGGGCGCAGAGTGGCGCACCTTCACTCGCCGCGCGCAGGCGTGGTCGAAGTTCGCCAAGATCATGCGTGGCGTGGGCTGCAACGGTGGCGTGCAATGCAAGTCCGTGACCGGTCGCTTGAATCAATGAGACATCGAGCGCGTCAAGACTTGTGCCGGTCATGGTTCCAAGAGCCCATCGAAGCATGGCGCTATGGTCGCTGACCTCGGCGCCTGCGTCTAGCGGGTTGGTCGGTTACCTTGCCGACATGTTGAAACGGATTCTTGTCACTGGCGGAGCGGGATTTCTTGGTTCGCATCTGTGCGAGCGGTTGGTGGGCGAGGGTCACGATGTGATCTGCTTAGATAATTTTTTCACCAGCCAAAAAGGCAATGTAGAAAAGTTGCTCGACTGCCACAACTTTGAATTGGTGCGCCACGATGTGGTCGATCCATTTCGCTTCGAGGTGGATGAAATTTACAACCTCGCCTGTCCCGCCGCTCCTGGCCACTATCAGTACAACCCGATCAAAACGATGAAGACCAGCGTGATGGGTGCGATTAACAGTTTGGGCTTAGCCAAGCGTGTGCGCGCGCGCATTCTGCACACCAGCACCAGCGAGGTGTACGGTGATCCCGATGTGCATCCACAACCAGAAAGCTATCGAGGCAATGTGAATCCAATCGGTCCGCGCGCCTGTTATGACGAGGGCAAACGCGCGGCGGAGACGCTGATGTTTGACTACAAGCGTCAGCATGGTGTGCGCATTAAAGTGGTTCGCATCTTCAACACCTATGGTCCGCGCGTGCATCCATTTGATGGACGCGTGGTGAGTAATTTTATTCGTCAAGCGTTGGCAGGAGAAGAGCTCACGCTGTTTGGTGATGGAACGCAGACGCGAAGTTTTTGCTATGTCGATGATTTGATCAATGGCTTGATTGCCATGATGCATGCGCCGGATGATTTTGCGGGGCCAGTGAACTTGGGCAATCCAGATGAATTCACCGTGCTTGAGTTGGCGGAAAAAGTGGTGGCAATCACCGGCAGCAAGTCCAAAGTCACTACAGGCAAGCCACTTCCTGAGGACGATCCTTCGCGGCGGCGGCCAGATATTTCATTGGCCAAGGCCACATTGGGCTGGCAACCTTCTGTGAACCTTGAAGCAGGCTTGAAGCGAACTATTGAGTGGTTTCGTTCCATTCAATTAAGCGATTACCGTCCGCCGACACCCAACTACTGATTTGGCAGCGGTTTGCAGAGACTGAAAAATGTGTCCGAAAAACGGCTCTTATTTCAGGCGATGATGTTTCTTGTCACTAGGCTAGAGATTGTAAACGGAACCCTAAAAAGTACCGAACAAACAGTTGACGGACCGATTGACTTCGGATACTAACAGATCCCGAACATTAAATGCCGCTCGCGGCGAAGAAGCACACGACCTGCACCGCAGGTCACAACCGGCCCAAATGGGTCAGCCAAGGAAGGTTTCACATGATTGCACCAGTCACTTCAAAGGAAACAGTTCGCAATGACAACAAGGGTCATGACAACAAGGGTCATGACAACAAGGGTCATGACGGCAAGGGAGTAGTAGGCGCAGTAGATGCAGCCAAGCCTCAGTCAACAACCACTGCAATGGGGCCAGCAGTGGGTGCGCGCATCACCAGTGATTCCACGCCCAGCGCGGGTTCGGCTACAACTCGACCTGCGGTCGCGTCGAACGCCTCGGTACCAGCCCTAGAGAAATCAACCATGTCAGCCACGCCACCCACGCCAAAGCCAGTTGTTGAAAGTAAGTCCGATGCCAAGGGCGCCGCTGTGCGCGAAGCCACGCCAGACCAAAAGGCGCGTCTGAAGGCGATTGAGCAGGCCATGGGGCAAATCGAGAAGGCCTATGGCAAGGGCAGCATTATGCGGCTTGATAGCAATGAAATTCCGGTGATTCAAGGCGTGTCAACCGGCGCGCTTAGTTTGGATATCGCGCTTGGTGGCCGCGGGCTTCCCAGGGGTCGTGTGGTTGAAATCTTCGGACCCGAGTCCAGCGGCAAGACCACTCTGGCGCTCACGGTAATCGCCAACGCGCAGAAGCTGGGTGGTATCGCGGCGTTCATTGATGCCGAGCATGCGCTTGATCCGTCGTGGGCCAAGCGCATCGGCGCCAATCTTGATGAGCTGCTGGTGAGTCAGCCAGACACTGGCGAACAGGCTCTTGAAATTTGTGAGATGTTGGTGCGCAGCAACGCGGTGGATGTGGTGGTGATCGATTCCGTCGCGGCGTTGATTCCACGCGCTGAAATTGAAGGCGAAATGGGCGACAGCCATATGGGTCTGCAAGCTCGCTTGATGAGTCAGGCGCTTCGAAAGTTGACAGGCGCCATCGCCAAAAGCGAATGCGTTGTCATCTTCATCAACCAGTTGCGCGAGAAGATCGGCGTGATGTTTGGCAGCCCAGAAACCACCACCGGTGGTCGTGCTTTAAAGTTCTATTCATCGGTGCGCATCGATATTCGTCGCATCAGTTCGATTAAGGATGGCGATCTCGCAGTGGGCAACCGCGTGCGAGCCAAGGTTGTCAAGAACAAGATCGCGCCGCCGTTCCGCGAGGCGGAGTTTGACATCATGTTTAACGAGGGCATCTCGGTCACTGGCGATGTGCTTGACCTGGGCGTCACGGATGGCGTGGTGGACAAGGCCGGCGCGTGGTTCAGCTATAAGGACACCCGTCTTGGCCAGGGTCGCGAGGCCAGCAAGTCGTTCTTGCGTCAGACTCCGGAGTTGCTCGAGCAGATTCGCAAGGAGGTGCTGGCCAAGCGGCTTGAAAATCCTTCCGCGAGTAACAAGCAAAAGCCGCAGGATAACGACAAGGACTAAGTCTTTCGCACTATGACATCACCGACCCTCGGCGACTCGACGAAGTTGCCGAGGGTTGTTTTTATGGTCGCGCGCGTGATGCGGTTTGCGTTCGTTTGGTCGTATTCGTGTTGGCCATTGCATTCGTATTCAATTTTGCATTTGTCTTCGCATTTACATTTGCATTCGTATTCAATCTTGCATTTGAATTCGCATTTACCGTTGCATTCGTATTCAATCTTGCATGTGAATTCACATCCACATTCACTCCCGAATCGCAAGATATTTTGTAGTCAGGTATTCGCTGATGCCCCAGCGACCGCCTTCGCGGCCGAAGCCGCTCCATTTCACCCCACCAAATGGCGCATAGGCGTTGCTTGGCGTTGGCTCATTCACACCGACCACGCCGCAGGCAAGTTGTCTTGCAACCGCTTCGGCTTCGGTGCTTGGACCAAAGACATAGCCGGCAAGTCCCCAGGGACTTTCATTGGCGATGCGAATTGCTTCGGCGCTGCTTTCAATTGCCATGATGGGTGCCACAGGACCGAAGGTCTCCTCGCGAAAGCACAGCATGTGGTTCGTGCAGTTGGCAAGAACGGTCGGCAGATAAAAGCGATCTGGGCGATTGGGCAATGGCAGCGTCTCGCCGCCAAGCACCAAGCGCGCACCTTGGGCGAGCGCATCAGCGACATGCGACTTCACCTTGATCACGGCGGCGTCGTTGATTAACGCGCCGATATGCGAGGTGGCTTCAAGACCTGGCCCCACATTCAGATCCGCCGCCGCGATGGCCAGTGCCGCCGCGAATTGCGCGGCGATCGATCGATGCACTAGAAATCGGTTGGGGCAAATGCAGGTCTGTCCGGCGTTGCGAAATTTGCTGGCGATCGCGCCTCGCACAGCGGCGTGCACATCGGCTCCTGCCAACACGATGAACGCGGCGTGGCCACCCAATTCCATGCTGCAGCGAATCACTTGATCGGCCGCCGCGCGCAGCAACAAGCGACCAACATCAGTGCTGCCTGTAAAGGAAAGTTTGCGCACCCGCGAATCCGCCAGCCACGCCGTGGCGATCGCGGGCGCGTCACCCATGATCGCATTAAAGGCGCCTGCTGGCACACCCGAGCGCATCAGGATGTCCCCAAATGCCAAGGCGGAAAGCGGTGTTTCTTCTGCGGGCTTGGCCACCACCGTGCAGCCAGCGGCCAGCGCCGGTGCCACTTTGCGCGCGAGCATTGCCAGAGGAAAATTCCAAGGCGTGATCATCGCGCAGACGCCGATGGGTTCTTGCACGGCGATCGCGCGAAGACCGGCGCGCTTGCCGTCGAAGGTTTCATCGCGCAAGGCCAGCGCCTGCTCCGCGGCACTGAAAATATAATCCGCGCTGTAGCGCACCTCACCTTGCGCCTCAGAGATGGGTTTGCCGCATTCGCGGGTGATCAGTTCGGCCACGCTCTGCTGGCACTGCAACAAAGTTTCCGCGGCAGCGTGCAGGCAGGTGGAACGAGCATTGGCCGAGGTCGCGCTCCATGCGGGCAACGCGCGCGCAGCGGCATGCACGGCGGCGGTTGCTTGTGCAGCGCCAGCGCAGGGCACTTGCGTAATCGCCAGATCGCTCGCAGGGTCGCGCACATCAAGCCATGAAGTGCATTCGTCACCGCACCACGCGCCATCCAAAAGCCATCGATTTTGCATGCTCACAGCGTACACTTTGGGCAGGAGAATTCTTATGAGCAAGGCTGTCGTTGATCCCAATGAACTGCGTCGATTCGCCGCCGATTTGAAAAAATTCAACGGCGATGTTCAGACGCACATGGGAAAACTTGGTGCGTCGCTTGGAAACCTGCAGCAAACCTGGCGCGATCAAGAGCAGGCCAAGTTCGCCGAGGAGTTTGAGGAAATGATCCGATCATTGCAGCGCTTCATGAAGACCAGCGAAGTGTTCGTGCCATTTTTGGTGCGCAAGGCCGAGCGCATTGAAGATTATTTAAATCAGCGCTGAACCATGGAGCCCACGCAAGCCAATGTGCTGTCGATCGATGTGCTGCAGCGCTTTCGCACCGCGTTGATTCGTTGCCACGAGGAAATTGTGATGGCGTTGTCCGAGTCCGACTCTGAAGTCAGCCGCGCCGTGGGTTGGGTGGAGCGCGATCGCGTGCTGCATTGGCGGCAGCGCGTGCAGCGATACAGTGAAGATGTAAACGACGCACGCAGCGCGTTGTTTCGCAAAGAGACGGTGACCAGCAGCAAGGATTCCAAGCCCAGCGTGGTAGACGAGAAGAAAGCGCTCGAGCGCGCCAAGGCGAAGCTTGTTGACGCCGAGCAGCGCGGTCAACGATCACGCGCGTGGGCTTCGTCGCTTCCTCGTGATCAGGCTTTGTACAAGGGTGGCGTGGCGTTGCTCGCGACTGCGGCCGAGCGCGATCTGCCCATGGCTATCAAAGCGCTTGAACGCATGAGCCAAGCGCTTGAGCGCTATCACCAAGATCAGGCCCCGGACTTGTTCAAACTTCTTGAGCCAACCGAGGTTCCGATCGATGCGAGCAGCATGCGTCGAGCGACCGACGCGTCAGCTTCAACAGAAAAGAAGGAAGAAAAAATATGAGTATCGAAGGCGCGCGCATGCGATTGCAAGGTTCCATGAAGGATCTGCGGGTGAAATGGGCGGAGACCGAATCGGTGTGGCGCGACGCGACTGCGGCCGCGTTCGCCAAGCGTTATGTCGAGCAACTTGAGGATGCCGTTCGTTCGGCATTACCCGCGATGGAGAAAATGGCTGAAATTCTCGCGCGTGTGCGTTCGGAGTGCGGCGATCCACAGTGACACCCACGGTCTACGCGCGCGCCGAACATGTCGTCGCGATGACTGGATGGGTTTTGCCATCGGTCATGCGCGAGATATTTCAATAGACTTTCAACAAGAAGATTCCTGATGCGCACCGATCCCGTAGATCAGATTGCAGAGCGTTGGTTACAGCTTGGTCGCGCCGCGGCCGAGTTGCACGATCGAACCACGGGCGCTGCCGAAGCTTTCCGCCTTGTCACGACACAGCAGCAGGATGGCCACGCCGCACGCATCTGCTTGTTGCAGCAGCAGCATGATGCCACGGTGGCTCAGGCCAACGAACAACGCGACGCCGCCATGAGCGTTGCGCAAACAATTTGCCAGGCGCAGCGGGCGTCTCTTGAATCCAAGGCGACAGACAAAAACCAGGAAATAAATCAACGCGCTGAGAAGCGTGAGTTTCAAGCGCAGGAGTCGTATCAGCAAGCGCTCTGGCTAGTGGAAAGCGTCTATGAAGCTTCGGAAAATGTTCCGAAGATGGAATTGCTTCAGGTGCGGCAAAATATTCATGAACGCATCGGAGCCATGGAGGCCACCATCATCGAGGCGCAGCGGCTGACTGCGCGCTTTCGTCAACGCGTGCCGCCACAACCGCAACTTCATACATCCGATGTCACCTTCAATGCGGAGTTGTTTTTTGCAACCGAATTGGCCTGCGCTATCGATGCGGCCCGTCGCTTGCGCCGACTTCGAGTCGCGGGGCTTTTTCGTGGGCCGATTCTTGTCATCCCCGCACTGTTGATGGCGATCGCGTGTGCCGGCATATGTTGGATGCTTGGCGGGCGCGACATGATGCTTGCGATCGCAGCAGGCACCGGTTTTGTGTTGACTGCACTGATGGCCGCGGGGTTGTGGTTCACCGCACGCGCCGAGGTTGTTCGTGCATGGCAGCCGCTGCATACCGCATCGTTCCACATGACGCATGCCTGCGAAGTACTTCAGAAGGCGGCGGAAATTCGGTGCGCTGAGTTGGAGCATCTCTCCAAGGTTCAACTGCGAACCGAGCGTGAGGCGGTGCACACTTACTGGCAACCAATTCTGCAAGCAATTCGAGAGCAGCGCGTAACGCGTCACGAAGAACTGGGCGCGAAGGTTCCCACACGCCGCGCGAAATACGATGCCGCGTTGCAAGAAGCCATTCGAACCGCCTCGGAACAGTGTGCGCACAATGTGCAGCAGCAATCGCACCAGCACGCGGATGCGATCAGTTCTGAAAGCCAGCGCCACACGGAGGCCATTCGAAACATGCAGGGTGAGCATGAGGATGCGCGGGCACAATGCCACGCGCGATGGATCGCCGAGCGAAATTCCTTCGATGCATTTTGCAAGGATCTGCTTTCGCGCGGGGCCTCCATGCAACCGGATCTTCAGTTGGTGGATCCACAACGCACGCACTTTGACGCCGCGCTTTTTGTCGGCAACATCCGCTTGGATGCCCGCACCCTTGCGCATGCATGCCCAACCGATGCCGCCCTCGCATGGAGCCACGAGCCGCTGTGGAATCTTCCTCTGTTGCGGCCGCTGCCAGCCAATCCCTCGCTTTTGGTGGAGGCGCCGCCCGAGCAGCGCGAGCAAGCGCTTGCTGTGCTGCAAGCCGCCGCCGTGCGATTGTTGGTTCAAAGTCCGCCAGGCAAAGTGCGATTAACGCTGATGGACTCTGTCGGACTTGGCCAAAGTTTCGCGGGCTTCATGCATCTCGCAGATGCAATGGAACAACTTGTTGGCGAGCGAATTTGGACTGAGCCGCGCCACATCGAACAAAAGTTGACCGATCTCACCGAGCACATGGAGACGGTGATTCAAAAATATCTTCGCAACGAATACGAAACGATTGCCGAATACAACGCGCAGGCGGGACAGTTGGCCGAGCCGCTTCGCATTGTGGTGATTGCTGATTTTCCGGCAGGCTTCAATGACAGCGCAATGCGGCGTGTATCCAGTATTTTGCAGAGTGGTCCGCGCTGCGGCGTGCATCTGCTGTTAATGCGTGACGCTTCGAAACCATTTCCGCCAAGCATTCTTGAAGCGGATGTGTTGCGCTGCTGTCGCAAAATTTTCTGGAAACAGGAGTCGTTTCACATCGATCAACCTGCACTGCAAGGGGAGTGCGTTACAGTTGATGCGCCGCCCTCTGCGACGCGTCTGCAGGAATTATTGCGCGGGGTTGGCCAGGCGGCGAAAAGTGCCTCAATCGTGCAGGTTCCATTCTCCGCCATCGCACCAAGCGCGGAACAAGTGTGGACCGCAAGTTCTGCGGGCACTGTGGATGTTCCAGTGGGCCGCACTGGCGCCACGCAATTGCAGCGCTTGCTGCTTGGTGAAGGCACTCGTCAACATGTGTTGCTCGCGGGAAAAACGGGCTCGGGTAAAAGCACGCTGCTGAACGCAATGATCGTGAATCTTGCCTCGTGGTTCAGCCCCGACGAGATTGAGTTGTGGCTGATCGACTTTAAAAAAGGCGTTGAATTTAAGGTGTACGCCGCCAACAATCTGCCACACGCGCGCGCCGTAGCGGTGGAGAGCGACCGTGAATTCGGCTTAAGCGTGTTGCAGGGTCTGGACGCTGAACTGAAGCGTCGAGGCGACATGTTTCGCGCGGCGGGGGTGCAAGATCTTGGCGCGTGGCGGCGTCTGAAAAAACCTCAGCCCTTACCGCGGGCGTTGCTGATTGTGGATGAGTTTCAAGAACTTTTCATCGAGGAAGACAAAGTTTCACAAGAGGCGTCGCTGCTGCTTGATCGCTTGGTGCGTCAAGGCCGCGCCTTCGGCATGCATGTGATTCTTGGTTCGCAAACGCTTGGCGGCGCGTACGCTTTGCCGCGCACCACCATGGGGCAAATGGGTGTGCGCATCGCCTTGCAATGCAACGAGGCGGATGCCGCGCTGATTTTAAGCGACGACAACACTGCGGCGCGTTTGCTTTCGCGCCCTGGTGAAGCCATCTACAACGATGCCGGTGGCATGATCGAGGGCAACAGTCCATTTCAAGTGGTGTGGCTTGGCGATCATGAGCGCGAGCAGCGCGTGCGTGAACTTGCTCAACGCGGGGCGGCGACCGCGTCCACTCGTCCAGCGATGATTGTCTTTGATGGAACCAGCAAGGCCAGCATCGCGCGCTGTCGACCGCTTCGCGAACGCATGAGGCAACCACTTTCCACCAGTTCGGTGCCGCTTCATCTTGGCGAGCCCGTCGCCATTCGCGAGGCCACCGTGGCCATGATGCGTCGACAATCAGGCGCCAATATGTTGGTGGTCGGGCAAGATGATCGCATGGCGATCGGGCTTTCACTCGCCGCGCTGGCCAGCATTCGCGCCGCGGTTGGCGAGGGTGCGCAGATCACAATCTTGGATGGATCGTCGGCCGATTCCGCTGAATCCAATATTCTCGCCGCTACCGCGCAGCAACTGGGTCTTCTCGCCGAAGTGCCTTCGTATCGCGATGTGGATGCGTGCATTCTTCGCCTTGGCGAGGTGGTCGCCGCTCGAATCGAAAGTGCGCGCACCGACCAGCCGCCGCGCTTCTTGTTGGTGCATGGCATTCAACGCTTTCGTTCGTTGCGCCGCGATGAGAACGACTTCAGTTTCTCCGCGAGCGACGCACCGCTGAAGCCCGACCGCATCTTCGCCAGCATTCTGCGCGATGGTCCAGCGGTGGGTGTGCATCTTCTGGTGTGGGCCGACACCGCGGCAAGTTTGCAGCGATCGGTGGAACGCAGCGCGATGCGCGAGTTTGATCTGCGTGTGCTGATGCAGATGGGCGCGAATGATTCCAGCGCATTGATCGATTCACCAGTGGCAAGCCGCCTCGGCGCCGAACGCGCGCTGCTGTTCAGCGAAGAGCGTGGCACGGTGGAACGCTTTCGTCCATTCGAGCCATTGACCCTGCCAGAGATCGCCGAATTGCTCGCGCTTGCAGCGACCGAAGTGCACTGACTGGCGGCGGATTGTGAAACTTTACAGAGGCGCAATGCACGCGGCGCTTACAACTACGCACGCAACGCGTGGCTACCGCTGCCGCGCACCGCTTGCACGCAGGTGGAAACGATCGCCGCCGCCGTGCGCACTTCGGCTTCGGTTGTGAAACGCGAAAGACTGAAGCGAACGCTGCCATGCGCCAGCGTCTCGGCAAGTCCCATCGCAAGCAACACGGGACTGGGTTCAAGCGAGCCGCTGCTGCATGCGGCGCCAGCGCTCGCCGCCACACCGCGCTCCGAAAGCGCCAGCAAAATTGCCTCGGCTTCAAGTGCTGGAAAAGCAATGCTGCAGGTATTCCACAGTCGTGGCGCAGCTTGTGCATTCACCACCGCGCTTGCATCGGCAGCACAGACCAGTTGCTGAAAAAGATCGCGAAGTGCCGCGCCTTGAAGTGTGGCTTGCACTGTGCCTTGCAGTGCGTCGTGTTGCAACCACACTCGCGCCGCAGTTGCCGCTGCGCCAAAGCCCGCGATGCCCGAAACATTCTCGGTGCCCGCGCGACGCTCGCGTTCTTGCGGACCACCAGCGAGTGTGCTGATCAGCGGAGTGCCGCGTCGCACCACCAATGCGCCGACACCCTTGGGGCCATGCAACTTGTGCGCCGAGCATGAAAGCAGATGCACGCCAATATCCGCGAAGCGCATCGGCATGCGCCCAATCCATTGTGTGGCGTCGGTGTGCATCAACACGCCGACGCCATCGCATGCGGTGGCCATTTCACCGATCGGTTGCAACACGCCAGTCTCGTTGTTGGCGGCCATCACGCTGACCAACGCAATCTCAGAGGCGCGCTCGTGCAGCACGCGTTGCAGATCGGCGACCGCGATCACTCCATCGCTGTCACATGGAAGCCAGATCACCTGCGCCTCGCCGGATTCATGCAGACGCTTGGCGAGATCGCGCACGGCTGAGTGCTCAAGCCGACTGGTCACCAATACTCGACGCTTGGTCGCCGCCATCACGCCGCGGATCGCCAGGTCCACCGATTCGGTGCCGCCGCTGGTGAAAATAATTTCGCGCTCGTTGCAGCCAAGCAACACCGCCACTTCGCCACGCGCACATTCCACCACATGCCGTGCGATTTGTCCTGGTCGATGCACCGAACTTGGATTGGCCCAGTTTCGCTGCATCGCCTCGACCACGGCTTGCGTCACTTCGTCAAGCGGCGGGGTGGTGGCGTTGGCATCGAGATAGATCACGCGATCAGTCTACGAACCCTGCACGAAGTCACGCTCGCTATAAAGCAAGCGGGCCCGACCTTGCAATCGAGCCCGCTTGTATGCGGATAAGAGGAATTGAACCTCCACGGGTTTTACCCCACAAGAACCTGAATCTTGCGCGTCTGCCAATTTCGCCACATCCGCAAGGGGGTGTGAATGATAATAGTCAGGGGCGCAGACCGCTAGCGCTGTCATTCATCGGCGAAGTTGCCCTCGTCATCAATCAACGGAGCTTCAGCTGCATCGATCTCAGGCAGTTCCAGATTTTCAGTGCCAGGCAGGAAGGCCGCCAATCGCTGTCGACGCACTGGGTGCTGCAACTTACGAATCGCCTTGCTCTCAACCTGACGAACACGCTCGCGAGTCACCTTAAAGATGCGACCCACCTCTTCCAAGGTATAGGTGTGACCATCGCCCACGCCATCGGCGATGCCGTAGCGCAGTTTCAGAATCTCACGCTCGCGGTAGGTAAGCGTTTTCAGCAGATCATTGATGCGTCCGCGCAACAATTCATTGCTGGCACTTTCGTGCGGGCTTTCCTGCGATTCGTCCTCGATGAAATCACCGAAGTGGCTGTCTTCGCTTTCGCCAACCGGTCGGTCGAGCGAAATCGGATGACGACTGATCTTCATCACGCGGCGCACTTCTTCCATCGGCATCTTCGCCTTGATGGCAATTTCTTCCACGGTTGGCTCACGACCAAGATCCTGCAGCAAGTGCTTCTGAATATTGCGAAGCTTGCTCATGGTCTCGATCATGTGCACAGGCACGCGAATGGTGCGGGCATGATCGGCGATCGCGCGAGTGATGGCTTGACGAATCCACCATGTCGCGTAGGTGCTGAACTTGTAGCCACGCTTGTACTCGTACTTGTCCACGGCGCGCATCAAGCCGGTGTTGCCCTCCTGAATGATGTCCAGAAATGGCAGACCACGGTTGCGATACTTTTTGGCAATCGAAACCACCAAGCGCAAGTTGCCGCCTGAGAGATCGCGCTTGGCCTGCTCGTATTCGCCGAACACACGCAGAATGCCCTTCATGCGGCCTTCCAATTCGGTTGGCTCTTCGTAAATCAGCGAGCGCAATCCGCTCACTTCTTCACGCATCGCCTCGAGATCTTCCGGGTCATAGCGATCTGGATTGCGCTGCGATTTTTGCAGCAGTTTTTGCAACTCATTCAACTTGCGATGAATGCCCTGCATTTTGCGCATCAAGGGCTGAATGCGACCGGTGCGCAGGCAGCACTCCTCAAGAAGCGTGGCCACGCGACGGCGTCGCAACGCCAACTCTTGCTTGATCTCAACCTTGCGCTCATCACTGATCGCCGGATTGTCCAACTGCGTCCATTGTCGTTCGCTGACATCGAGCAGTCGATTGATGGTCTCCACATTCACCGGAATGCGCGCCGCGATTTTATCCTTGGCGTTTACTTCGGCGGTGCTGATGCGCATGGTTCGATCAAATGGCAACTGACCCGCATGCACCAGGCGCAGCGTTTCAACAGCCTGACGAGCCACATAATCACTCTCGAGCGTCTTGCGACGGAAGATCATGCGGGTGGTCTCGATCTTTTTCGCGAGTCGAATTTCTTGCTCGCGTGTCAGCAACGGAATCGTGCCCATCTGCGTCAGGTACATGCGAATCGGATCATCGATGCGCTTGGAGCCCTGCTCCGCCAGCGCCTGCTCCACAATCGCCTGCGCCTCGGCTTCGTCAAGAAGATCATCATCCAGATCATCTTGTTCGGGCCCTTCTTCTTCGCCCTTTTTCTTCAGCGTGGCTGACTTGACCGGCTTGGATGGCTTGATCAACGGCACTGGCGCGATCGACGCGGGCACATGCTTCTCACGAAGACGACTCTTGGCGGTATCACGCTGAAACTTCAGATTAGTCTGCAACGGCGCGTAGAACTTGGTCCACTGATTGCGCTGCATCTCGGTCTCGTCGATTAACTCCACGCCGAGTTCGGTCAACAGCACGAACAACTCGTCGATTTTTTCCGGATCGACAAACTCATCGGGTAGGCAGGTGTTCAACTCCTCGTAGCAGATCCACTTTCGGCGGCTGCCAACTTCAACGAGGCGTTTCAAAACTTTATCGAGATCAGATACGACGAGGCTCACGAGGGGGTCTCCATTCGGTTTAAATCCGCAGGCGGCATGCTTGCGGTTGCGAAAAAGGCGTCGCCACGAACTGCTCGTGCGATCGCCGCAGGGCGATGACCCTCTCGGCGTCGGCGCTCCATGAGGGCCACAAGCGTGGTCTCATCGAGATCCTTCCGAGGGGGATTGTGAATCTCCGTTGAAGAGCGGAGAAGGCGGTCAAGGTCTGAGGCTGCAGATTGCAGGCTTTGAAGGCCCGCAGTTGCATCGGCCGAATCCATGCGGCGGCTTCCAGTTTCATAGAGCTGAAAGGCCAAAAGTTTGATGGTAGGCGCGTCGGTGTCGGCGACAATGTCCTGAATATGAAATGTTTTTCCAGACTCAATGCGCGCGGCGATCAGCGTCCACAGTTGGCGATGGTCGAGCTGATCGAAGTGATCTTCGGCGAAGGCTTCGGCAAGTGGAACCGAACCGGCGTCGCCCACAGTCACTCGCACATCGCTGCGATCTTGCATGCCAAGCACGGCGGCGAGAAAGTTGCGCTCTGCCGCATGTCTGGCGCGGTGGCGGGGCGCTTGTATTTCGGCAGCGGGTTGCATCGGCGCGCCGACTACCGCGTCGGGAAGATTTTTGTTTGCGGCATTGTTCAAAGCAGCAGTTGAAACATTGGTTATCGCAGCCGCGCGTTGTGCGGGCATGCTTTGCATCAATACTTCGACAGGCACTTGCACCATCTGCGAGAGCGCGTTCAATACAAATTGCTTGCGCAGTGGATCCATGCTGCGAAAACCAAGTTCGCCAAGTTTTTGCAGCAACGCTTGCAAACGCTGTTGACGACCCGACATGCCATCGGCGCCGCGCAGATCGGCGCGGAAGCGACGCACCATCCAGTGCAACGCGTCTTCGCCGGCTTCGATGGCGCGATCAAATTCCGCGCGGCCACCTTCGCGTGCGAGCAACTCATCGGCATCAAGACCATCTGGAAGCGTGGCGATGCGGACATCGATCGGTACCGCCAAGAAAGTCTCCACCGCACGATCGGCGGCGCGTTCGCCAGCGGTGTCGGGATCGAAGACCAGCGTGATGCGCTCGGCCATGCGCTGCAACATGCGGGCGTGTTCTTTCGTGAGCGCGGTACCAAGTGTGGCGACCACATTCTTTACACCGACGGCGTGTAGTGAAAGCGCGTCCACATAGCCTTCCACAATCAGCGCGTGCTTGGTCTCGATAATTGCGCGGCGCGCATGATGCAAACCGTAGAGCGTGCGACCCTTGGAAAACAGCGGGGAATCAGGGCTATTTAAGTACTTTGGCTCGTCATCGGCTTTCAAGGCGCGGGCACCAAAGGCGATGCAATTTCCAAGCTCATCATGAATAGGAAACATCAGTCGCCCGCGGAAACCATCGATCGGCCCGCGTTGACCCGAGCGGATTAAACCCAGCGCTTCGAAACTTTCGCGGTGTAACGATTCGCCACCGCTCGCGGCATGCGCAAGCAAGCGCTCGATGTGTTTGACCAGGTGATCCCAGCCATCGGGACTGGCGCCCAACTCAAACTGCTGCACCGCTTCGTCGCGAAGTGCGCGTGTTGCAAGATGCGCGCGCGCCATGGCACCGAGCGACTGGTCGACCAAACATTTTTGATAAAAACGATTCGCTGCCGCCATGGCTTTGCGAAGCGAGTCACGGCTGGTGGCCGGGTCTTTGGGACCTTCATCGCGCGCGCCACGCAATTGCAAACCAGCGCGCGCGGCGAGATGTCGAAGCGCCTCTGGAAAATCCATCTTGTGAAATTGCATCACAAAGTCGATCGCGTTGCCAGCGGCGCCGCAGGCGAAACATTTGTAAAAGGCGTTGCCCTTGTGCGTGACCACCGACATGCTTGGAGATTTGTCATCATGGAATGGACACAACCCAACATGCTCGCGCCCACGGGGTTTCAACGCCACATGTTCGCCGACAAGAGTCACCATGTCGGTGGCCTCGAGTACGCGATCGCGGTCGCTGTTTTGTGGCAAGTTGAGGGTCATGTGAGGGTCATGTGAGAATGAGGGTTATGTGAAGATCAAGAACATTTTGATACAGGTAAACTTCAGTAACGAGGCATAAAAACCAGATGGTTCTGGGAATGCACGATGCATGGCTGTGAGCAATTCATTCAAAGCATGAACACGGCTCCTTCCATGGATGCCGTCGCGGAACCACCGATAGTCCTGCGAAGCCGCGGCTTTCGCAGGTCATCCACCGCGCGAGTTCGAAAACCTTCGCGGAGTACATTTCGCCCAATATGGACAGTCCTTCTCCAAAATTTTGGAGAGGAAGCCACCGGCACAATCAGGACCAGATTTAAAAAAAGGCCCAGTGAAATCAATGAATCCTTCAGGCCTAATTTTTCACTTGTGTATCGGTTCGTGGGTCAACCATGACCCTTCGATAGCAATCAAGTCTTTAGTGGCCCAAGGACGAGGAAAGATATGCCAAACAAGGGATCTGTCAATGTGATTTATTCAAAAACACATCAAATTCTAGGCTGAAATACATAAATTTGGCTTTGAAAGGTCCGATTCTGAGCAAATCAACTGGCAGAATTTTAAAAAACCACGATGTCGTGGCGGATTTCAGCGAGCGGCAGCAGCTTCAGCGGCCTTCTTTGGCCCCGAATAAACAGCCTTGCGATTCAGTGGCTTTACAACCAAGCCGTTACGAATCGAGCGCACGCTGGCCTTGATGCGAACAGGGCAACCATCAATCATGGCCGTTACATTCTGCAGATTTGGCTTAAAAGTTCGCTTGGTACAACTGGTCGTCTTGATACCAACACCACCGAGGTACTTCGCTTTACCGCGTCGTTGAATGACATTGCCTGAAGAAGTTTTTGCACCAGAGAAATAGCAGACTCGCGGCATGGGTAGCTCCTTAAAGAGTGGAGAAGTGTAATAGCAAGTGCGGTGATTGCGCAACCCCTTACAAGCGTGGCAGCCAGTTTTTTTCAGAAAGTGCAACCGCCCATAAAGTTGGAATAAAGCGCAAGAGCCAACGCCAATAGGCCACACGCGCCAACTCGCGCATTTACACCGAAAGCCCTGCGACTCGAAGCAACCCAGCGAGTGCGGTGGCATCATCACTGGTGAAATTGGCAAGCTGATGGCTGTCCAAATCAAGCACGCCCCAGGCAAATCCATCGACATCCAGGCACGGCACCACCACTTCGCTGCGGTCGCGAGGGTCGCAGGCGATGTAGTCATTGCCAAGTTCAAGCACATCCATTACCACCACGGGCGCAGCTGAAAGCAGAGACTTTCCACATGCGCCGTGCAGACCGATGGGGCTGCAGGCCGGTAGCGGCTCGCGCGCGGCGAGCAGAAGTTGTTGGGAGTTACCTGGGTCGCGTTGATAAAAGCCAAGCCAACTCACGCCGCTTGGCGCTAGCGTTGGCCAGCACGCATTCACAAAGTGCCGCATGCGTTGCTCGCGGTCGCGCGAAGTTTGTTCGCGCAACTGCTGCTCGATGCGCTGCCACGGCCGAGGGGCCGAGGCAACTTCACTCACGCCGACTCCTTGGCGCGTTGACGCATCGCACTTAATGGCTTGCGCTCAGTGATCGCATTTTCATCAAGCACATAGACCGCGTTGGTGTTGTCCATCTCAGGAAGTTGATACATCAACTCGATCATGATCTCGTCCATCACCGCACGCAACGCACGCGCGCCAGTGCGTCGAAGCAAGCCGCGGTCGGCGATCAATTCCATCGCGCCTTGCGTGAACTCCAGTCCGGCACCTTCAAGCCTGAAGAAATGTTGAAACTGTTTCACCAATGCGTTGCGTGGCTCGGTAAGAATGTTCATCATCGCGGCGCGATCAAGCGGCATCAGCGGGCAAAGGATTGGAAGACGACCCACCAATTCGGGAATCATGCCGTATTCCAGCACATCTTCCTGTGAAATTTGTTCGAGCAAACGCGCTACCTCAAGTTCGCGGCGCGTATGGGTGTGGTCGGCGGTGAAACCGATGCGACGCTGGCCGAGACGCTTCTTAATAATGGTCTCGATACCTTCAAAGCTGCCGCCGCAGATAAAGAGAATGTGCGTGGTGTCCATCTGAATATATTGCTGCTCGGGATGTTTGCGGCCACCTTGTGGCGGCACATTGGCAACGGTGCCTTCCAGCAATTTTAGCAGCGATTGCTGCACACCTTCACCGCTGACATCGCGGGTGATGGAGACATTTTGGTTGGTCTTTCCAATCTTGTCGATCTCGTCGATATAGATAATGCCGCGTTGGGCGGTTTCAAGATCAAAGTCGGCGGCTTGCAAAAGTTTCAGCAGCAAGTTCTCAACATCTTCGCCCACATAGCCAGCCTCGGTCAGCGTGGTGGCGTCACCGATGGCGAAGGGCACATTCAGAATGCGGGCAAGCGTTCGTGCGAGCAAAGTTTTGCCGGTGCCAGTGGGGCCGATCAGCAGCACATTGCTTTTATCCAATTCAACTGGCGCGTTCTCGGCCTCGATTTGCGTAAGTCGCTTGTAGTGATTGTGCACCGCCACCGCGAGCGCGCGCTTGGCCATGTCTTGCCCGATTACATATTGATCGAGAAACTCCTTCATGTTGCGCGGTGAAGGAATCTGCCCGAATTGAGGACGCGCCGAACGCACGCGGCGATTCTCTTGCTTGAAAATATTTTGGCACAGATCGGTGCAGTTGCTGCAGATGTAGACATCCTGTGGGCCTTCCACCATTGGCCCGACTTCGCGGCTGGTCTTGCCGCAGAAACTACAGGTGGTCACCTTGCGACCGCGAAAACCACCGTCGCCTGCGTTGCCGCCCCCGGCATTCGCGCCACCAGTGCTGCCGATAGGCCCGTTGTTCTCACCACCATCGCGCCGTTTGTTGTGACCGTTGCCGGCGTTATTGCCGTTGCTCGGTGGGTTGCGTTCTGGATTTGGTTTGGGTGGTTGTTTGCTCATGAAGTCCTTCAACTGAAGTATGTCACCGCAGTCTAGCGATTCCAACACATTCTTTGCGGCAGTCGTGAAACAAAGTCGGTGTGTGCGGGCACGGAGTGGATTAGTGTGATTTATCGGTCGGCCGCAGTTTTTTTATTTTCGATTTGAAAGCCGAATCTCGCAGCCGATCGATCATCATGCGGCGTGCAAGTTCAAATTCTTCGGCGCTTATCTCGCCGCGTTTGCGCAGGTCGTGTAAGGCATCAAGAGTAAAGCCCTGCGAATCGTTGGTAGATTTTCCAACAGCCATTCGCCTCGTCAATGCCATCAACATGGCACCGATGAATGCCACAGCAAGTAGACCACCAAGCCATGGAAGCAATGCGCTAAAGAGGTCGCCGCTTGCGCCACCTTGCATCGGCGAATCCGATCAGGCCTTCTTTGATTTGCCGCTTGCGGGTTTGGCTTCCACGCTCTTTGCAGGTTTCGCTTCGGCGCTCTTGGCCGCTTTGGAATCAGCGTCAACAAGCGCAGTTTGATGCTTGTTCCACGCCTCGGCATCGACATCAGTGAAGACCGCCTTCTCAAGAATGCGATCGAGCACCTTCTGCTCGCGAATAGATAAAGCAAGTTCGTTGATGCGACCGGCCTTCTCCAAATCTTGTCGCACTTGCGCCGGCGCCACGCCACGCTGTGCGGCGATCGCAGCGATGCGGCCATTCACTTCGGCCTCGCTCACTTGAATGCTCTGCTCCTCGGCGATGCGAGTAAGCATGAAGAAAAGTTTCAAGCGACGCTTGGTGTTGGCATCGGTCTCGTGACGAATTTCCGCCAAGCGGGTTTCCGCCTGCTCGGGCTCCACACCGCGCTGCAACATGTCCATGCGTGCCATCTCAAGGTTGCGCGTCATCTGGCCTTGGCTCATGCGCTCAGGCAATGGAAAATCAACGGCATCAAGCAGGAATCGGCTGACTTGCTCGCGCTCGGCGCTGCGCTGCTCGCCGTCGCGCTTGCGCTCAAGCATCAGGCGCACTTGGCCGCGAAGATTTTCTTCGGTGTCAAGACCCATGCGTTCGGCGAGGGTTTTCGCATCGAGCGGGGTGATGCGATCGGCGTCGTCAAAACGCAATTCAAATTGAATGGTGGCGCCCCGCAAATCTTCGCGCTCATGATTTGCAGCGGCCTTGGTGGTGATCTCGATCACATCGCCAACCTTGTGGCCTTCAAGATGCTTGCCAAGATCTTCCACCAACAATCCAAGCAATGCGCCCTTGCCTTCATCTACAACATCGGGCACCACCACCAACGCCTTCTCCATGTTGAAGAAGGGTTCTTTCTCGTCGTTCTTCCACGCCTTGGCGGTCGTCAGCATGCGATCGAGTGGTTGAAAGGGACCAGTGATGCGCTCGGGTGTTCCGAAGCGATAGCCCTGTCGACGAATTTCGGCGTGCACATGCTCGTCGGAGATTTCAAAGATCGGCTTCTGCACCGCGATGCCGTCGGTGTTGGGCAGGGTGAACTCGGGCGCAACTTCAACTTCAAGTGTGAAAATGAAGGGCTGGCCGCGGGTGAGTTGCGGAGCCTTCGCGCCTTCAGGAAATGTGGGCTCGCCGATCGGACGAAGTTTGTTGTCCTCGATGGCCTTGGAAAAATGTTCGCTGAGCAATTGCTGCGTGGTCTCTTGCAGCAGCGATTCGCCGAAACGCTTTTGCAGCAGTTGTTTGGGAGCCTTGCCTTTGCGAAAACCTGGCAGTTGCGCTTCACCCTGCAAATTTCCAAATCCGCTTTCAAGGCGAGCATCCACGGCGGCCGCGGGCACGGTGACGGTGATGCGCTTGCAGGCTGGACCTGCGTCTACAACTTGAACGAGCGAGGCGATATCTGCGATGGCGTTGGTCATATGTTCTTTCAAAGGTGCAAAGTAAGAAATGCTCTGTGGAGCGGAAGGGGAGAAGTATAGGGATTTATGGCGAAGATTTGAGGAGCGGAATGGGTGGGGATGGCGAGCGCGCGCAGCATGTGAAAAATGCTGCGCGCAGCGGTGGAGCGTGTGAGATCACAGATGACTTCGATACTTTCTGCCGATCTAGCGATCGAGCAGCATTTCGGCGTAGGTTGGCAGCGGCCACAAATCCGCGGGCGTCCACTTTTCGATGCTGTCGCAATACTTTCGCACCTCGGCCATGCCATGCACCACCTCGTCGCGGCAGTGGCGCATGTGCTTGATGGTGTCGTCGATTTCTTTGGCCTCGGCTTTTTCAAGCGCCGCGAGCGCGGTGCGAAGACCAGCGAGTTTTTGCACCCAGCTACGCAGCGCAAGTGCTTCTTCGGGGCACTCCACACCGGCGGCGCGGCTGCTGCCCACCGCGTCGGCGAGTTCGCATTGTGCGCGAGTAGCTGCGGGAAGAATTTGCGTGCGCACCATGGTCGCAAGCGTGCGGGCTTCGATGCCGACCACGGTGACATAAAGTTCCATCAACACCTCGGCACGCGCCTTGAGTTCGACAGGACTGAGCACGCTGTACTTGTTGAACAAATCGCGGGCTTTTTTGCTTTCAAATACTGGCAGCGCTTCGGCAGTGCTGCGCATGTTTGGAAGTCCGCGTTTCTCCGCTTCCTTGTGCCACGCCTCGCTGTAGCCGTCGCCGTCGAAACAAACGCGGCGATGCTTCTTCACCACATCTTTCAGCACACCGCGAACGGCGGAGTCCAACTTTGCGGCGCTGGGATTTTTGCCGGCCTTTTTCTCGATGTCGGTGGCGAGCACATCCAGGCTTTCTGCGATGATGGTGTTCAACACCGTGTTGGGCCAGGCCACGCTGCAACTGCTGCCCACGGCGCGGAACTCAAACTTGTTGCCAGTGAACGCGAAGGGGCTGGTGCGATTGCGATCGCTCGCCGCGCGCGGAAGCATGGGCAAGGTGTTAGCGCCAAGATATAGTTCGCCGCCCTTGATGGTCTTCGTGGGTCCATCGCCTTGCAACTGATTCAGAATGTCGGTCAACATGCTGCCAAGGTAGATGCTCATGATCGCCGGCGGCGCTTCGTTGGCGCCGAGGCGATGATCATTCGCGGCGCTTGCGATGCTGCCGCGTAACAGATCGGCATGCAGATCCACCGCGCGAATCACGGCGCAGAGAAAGGTGAGAAACTGCATATTGTGATGAGTTTCTTCGCGTGGATCGAGCAGGTTTACGCCAGTGTTGGTGGCCAAGCTCCAGTTGTTGTGCTTGCCGCTTCCGTTCACGCCCGCGAAGGGTTTTTCGTGCAGCAGGCACTCGAATCCATATTCGTGGGCGGTCATCTTGAGCACATGCATGGTCACCATTTGATGATCGGCGGCGATGTTGGCAAGTTCGAAGGTGGGAGCAATTTCGTATTGCCCGGGCGCCACTTCGTTGTGACGGGTCTTCACCGGAATGCCAAGTTCGAAAAGGCGCTGCTCGCCCGCGGCCATAAAACTGATCACGCGATCAGGAATCGCTCCGAAATAATGGTCGTCCAGTTGATGACCCTTGGGCGGCATCGCGCCAACCAAGGTGCGACCAGTGATCATCAAGTCAAGACGCGCTTTGAACAACTCGCGGTCGATCAAAAAATATTCTTGTTCGCAACCAAGCGTGCCCACGACTTGGCTGACGCCCTTGTCGGTGCCGAACAATTTCAAAATGCGCATCGCTTGCGTGCTGACCGCGCGGATACTGCGAAGCAGCGGAGTTTTTTTATCCAGCGCTTCGCCGGTCCAACTGACGAAGGCGGTGGGAATGCACAGCGTGGTCACGCCGCCGGGATTTCGCAGCAAAAACGCTGGGCTTGTCGCATCCCACGCGGTGTAGCCGCGGGCTTCATAGGTGTCGCGAATACCCCCCGATGGAAAGCTGCTCGCGTCGGGCTCGCCTTGGATTAACTGGCTGCCTGAAAGTTTTTCGATCGCGGTGCCATCACCAAGAATGCTCAGAAAGGCGTCGTGCTTCTCCGCGGTCATGCCGGTGAGTGGTTGAAACCAGTGGCAGTAATGCGTGGCGCCATTTTCAACCGCCCAATCCTTCATAGCCACAGCCACGGTGTTGGCCACGGCGGGATCAAGCGTGAGGCCATCTTGGATGGTCTTCTGCAAACTTAAATGCACATCGCTTGGCAGCCGCTTCAGCATGGTGTCGCCGCTGAAGATCAAGTTGCCGAAGATATCGCTGACACGGTCTGGATGATTGTGATGCAAATATGAATCCTGACGAAGGGTGCGGGACATGGTTGTTCCTTACTGTGGGAGAAGGCGAGTTGGCGGTTGCGTGCGCAAGTGCGCGTGAAGATTGGCTGCGTAATTCGCGAGCATATACCAGCGTGCAGCATTTGTGGAATGCCGCGAACACCCTTCAATTTGCAGGGTTTTTGCGGTGCTGTGGGTTGTGTGAAGCGTGCGCATCCGGCAGATGCCAGCGACTTACCCAAGCATGGTTCGGCGACGCTTGAGATAGTCCCACACCACAAAGCGATCGAGTTCTTTGCCACCCACAAATGCCACGCGCCCACCGGTGCGCTCGGCCATGCGCTTGGCGAAGCTGACATCCTCCTCGCTTTGGCTCCAACTTGGCAGCAGAATAATGTTGATGGTGATGCCTTCTCGTCGGCACATCTCGCCTTCGCGTAGCGTGGCTTCTTCGGTGCGCGGATGCGGCGGATACAACATGAACAGCGTGTTGCCTTCAAAGTGTGCAGTGGGCAAGCCGTCGGTGATCAAGATTACCTGTCGATTGGGAGTAGGTTGTGCTGTCAGAAATTGCCGCGCAAGTTGCAGCGCCCGTTGAATGTTGGTGAAGTGCAGCGGCAGGTGCGACTCCAAAATATTTGGATCGCTCATGTCGGCCTTCAAGCGCACGACGGGATTGTGGATGGAGACTGGCTTGGGCAGCAGGCCAGTGACCTCGCTTGGTGGGCAAGGGCGAGCGAGTGTGTACATCTCGATAAATTGCAGAAAATCCCCTGGATATTCACTGCGAATCAAACCATCAAGCGCCAACGCCATGCGCTTGCAATTGGCGTGCATGCCGCCGTGGCGCATGCTGCCGCTCATGTCCATGATCACCGCGGTGGCGGCCTTTGGATTTTTTCGGGTGCGATGCACTTGCATGTCTTCGCCATGAAGTCGAAGCGGGCCAGGTGGTCTTGGTCCGCCGCCACGCAGCGCTGCTTCGCGAAGCAAGGCGTTGGTGAATGATTGCGGCAGATCTAAGCTGCTCGCCGCGTCACCAAATTCCCAATCGCGTGTGGATGGAAGTTCGATCGCACCGTCGGGGCTTTCCACGCCGCTGTGCCTTCCGCTACGCGCGGTTTGCAGGTCGCTGAAAATAGTTTTCAAAAGTCCCTGCTGATACAAGCGAAGGGCCTTGGGGGAGACGCGCCAACCGTTGGGGCTGCGTTCCAAGCCCTGCTGCTCCGCGGCTTGGCGGGCGAGGTCTTCGATTTGCTTGGCGATGCGTTGCAGATCCGACATTTGATTTTCGTCGGCGAAACGCTTGAGGGATTCCATGTTGATGCGGCCAACGCGGGCGTCCTTCATCGCCTGCTCGAGTTGATTGAGCAGTTGATCGATGGTTTCAAGTTCTTCTTTGATGGCGAGCGCCTTGGGCACATCCATGCGCTCGCGGCCAGTAAAGGTGTAGCGGGAAGCGAGTTGCTCGACTTGATAGCGCTCGCCGAGGCGTTCCATTAATTGCAGCAATTGACGGGCAAATACGCTGCTTTCTTCAAGGCGGTACCACAGGCGTTCCAGTTCGCGAAGCTGCTGCTCTTGCACCTGTTTGCGAAAGTACGGCTCGAATTCTTTGGGTGCGTACATGCCATCGGCCATAGCGCTGAAGGCATCGTGTGCCACGCTACGGGCGTAGCCAGTTTCGTAAGTTTCAAGAATGCGCTTCTTGCGTTCAAGCAACATCGCGCGAAGACTTGCCAGCGATGGCCCCATGCCTTGAATGCTCGCGGGGTCGATGTCAATGGCGTTGGCAAGTTGCTCGTCGGTAAAATCTTGCGAGTCGCCGTACATCAACATGTGTTCCAGCGCCGCGCTCGCAGCATCGCCAGTGGGTTTGGCTGGCGGCGGAAATTGAACAGGGTCGTAACCGAGGTAAGTGTGGATCACGCCGCCGAGTGGTTGGCGGGGCGTGGTCGCATTGAGAGTATCAGTGGCGTTCGCGGCGCGGGGTTGTGGTGCGTTGGGGTCGCGTGCGTTCGGATTGGCGTGCGAGCCTAGAAAATTTTCCGCTTCGTCATTCATGCGACTTACCGAACTTGATAGATGATGCGGCCGTGTTTCTCGCTGCGCGAAACTTTGTCGGTGGCGTGCAAGCCCGCGAGCACAAACTCAACGCAACTCGCGCGCACCGCGGGCTCACTGGCGGCGTTCACTTCAAAAGCTTTTTCCCAGGCCGGTGGCACGCGTTGTAGACGCTCGGCGTACAGGGCGCTGGGCAATTGATCGCCCACTTCCACCTTCACGCCTTTGGCGAAAAGCTCGGCGATTTCCGCCAATCCGTGCTGGTCGACATATTCCTGAAAGACCACGCCCACCGCCTCGGTGACCAGCGCCTCGATCACCTGGCGTTCGCTCATTTGATGACTGCCCATCAGATCCAGTTCCAGTTTGCCTGCACCACTGCTCGCCAAATGCGCAAGGTCGCTGATGCGCGGCACAGCAGGAGTCTCGCCAAGTTGAATGCTGCGTCGACGCGCGCTGGCAACCATGGTGCGCCAATTACTTGCACTAAAGCGAGCACTCACTCCGCTTGCGTGATCGACAAAGCGACTGTTGCGCGCTTGAATTGAAAGTTGTTCGATGATCGCGTCCATAAAGGGCGGTACTTTCACCGGCCACTCACCATCCAATTGCATGCCAGCTTCTTGACGCGTGATCGCAATGCCAAGCGCGCGTTCAAGTGGATAGTGCGTTTGAATCACGCTGCCGATGCGATCCTTTAACTGCGGAATCACTTTGCCGCTGCGGTTGTAGGTGGTTGGATTGGCACTGAACAAAACCAAAATGTCCAGGTCAAAGCGAATCGGATAGCCGCGAATTTGCACATCGCGTTCTTCCAGCACATTGAACAGGCCGACTTGCACCAGTTCATCAAGATCGGGCAGCTCGTTCATGGCGAAGATGCCGCGATGCGTCCGCGGAATCAAGCCAAAATGCAGGGCTTCTTCGCTGCCCATGGTGACGCCTGCGGCCAAGCGACTGGGATCAATTTCGCCCACCACATCGGCGAATTTGGTGCCAGGAGAAAGGCGTTCGGCGTAACGATCTTCGCGCTTCCACCAGGCGATAGGCACGCGATCAGCGGGAGTGCTTGCAAGCATCGCGCGGCCAGCTTGCGTGATGGGCGCATGTGGATCTTCGTGCACTGGGCAACCTGCGATATCCAAGTAGGGAAGCCACGGATCAAGAAATCGCAGGAGCGCCCGCATCAATCTGCTTTTGCCTTGACCTTTCTCGCCAAGAAATAACATGTCGTGACCAGCGAGAATCGCGTTGGCAATCTCCGGCAGCACGGTGTTGTCGTAGCCAAGCACTCCGGGAAATAAATTTTCCTTCGCCGCGAGCATGCGCGTGAAGTTGTCGCGCAGCTCCACTTTCACGCCGCGACGCCGCCAACCGCTTGCGTTCAGTTGTTCAAGCGTTTGAATGTTGGGGCAGGTGGTGGCGATGGTGGCGACTGCGGTGCTGGCCGACTTGGGCTTGGCGGTGGAGGGGCTCATGTTTATTCCTTTCGACCACCAATGCGTCGCGGATGCGAAACGCGTCGGTGATTAATCTTTGTGCGTGGGTCCACCGCGGCGATGGCGCGAGCCGCCAAAGGCTTGATTGCTCAGCCAGCCCTTCCACCAGAAATATGTCATGAAACTGCCAGCGGTAAGCAGCATCAATAGAAGCGAGAAAGGGTAGCCGAAATACCAATTTAATTCCGGCATGTTCCAGGGACTATCGGGACGAAAGTTCATGCCATACACGCTCGCGATAAAGCTGAGTGGAATAAAGATAGTAGCCACGATGGTGAGAAATTTATTTACCTCGCCGAGGCGGTTGCTGGTAGCGGTGAGATAAATTTCCATCAAGTCGCTGGCCATAAATCGATCGGTCTCGAGAAGATCCATCAGCCGCGCCACATGATCTTGCGCGTCGCGCAGATAGGGGCGCAATTCCTCTCCATACAAACGCTCGATGCTGCTCATCACCGACACCGCGTCGCGCATCGGCCACACCGCGCGGCGCACTCGCATCAGATCCATTTTAATGGTGCGAATATCGTGGATTTGATGAATGTCCACATCTTCAACGATGCGCTCTTCAAGTTCTTCAAGTCGTTCGCCCAAAGTGCTGACGAGTGGAAAGTATGCGTCGATCACCGTGTCAATCAGCGCGTAGGTCAGATACGCGGCGTTGCTGCTGCGCACGCGGCCCTTGCCAGTTCGAATGCGGTCGCGAATCACATGCAAGCAATCGCCTGGTGCAGCAGCTTGAAAACTGACCACGGCGCGATCGGTCAAGTACAAACTCAGTTGCTCGGTTTCAAAGGGAGTACCCGCCATGTGCGCTTGCGGCATCGGCACCACCACGAAGGTGTTCTCGGCGTACTGCTCCACTTTCGCGCGCAGCGTGATGTCGGTCACATCCTCCATCGCCATCGGATGGATGGAAAAAATATCTTGCACATGGCGCAGCATTGCCTCGTCGCCAAAGCCATCCACATTCAACCACACCACCGGCCAACGCTGCAGCAGATCGCGCACTTCAAGTGGATCCTTCAGCGTGATTTCTTCAAAGCCAGTGGCGGAGTACCCGAAGGCGGTCAGCACAGGTCGCAAGGCATCGGAGTCCACGCGCATCGTGCCGGGTGGCAGATTTAAATTTGGCATGCGCTTGGCGCGGCGCTTTAGAATAGGAATTTTCAGCCAAGCCATATTCGCAACGCTACCTCTTCACGCCGCGAGGCTCAACCGATTTGCGCGAGGCTTATGAATTTTTGTCCTCATTGAAGAGCGCCCTCACCATGCATATCAGGCACTCGGATGAATTTTAATTCGCCAGTTGCTGGCGTTAACAGCGCAACCGTAAAGATATCGGCTCGATGCAACGCGCCAGGATTGATCACGCGCGTCGAGCCAACCACAGTATCGCGGCGAATGTGGGTATGGCCATGCAGCAGAAAATCCACCCCTTCATCCAGCGCGCTTTGCATTAAATCTGGATCATCGCCGTGGGTAAAGGCGATCACCTTGCCATCGATTGTGATGCGACCAAGCGGATGCTGCATGTCGATTCCAATATGTTCGCCGTACCGCCCAAGCGGTTGCGCGCGGTCACAGTTGCCAAGCACCGCGTGGGCAGAAAGACCAGCAAGTGTGTCAAGCACTTGATCCTCTTCCACATCACCAAGATGAATAAATTCGTTGGCGCCTGCAGCCTGCAGCAGCGTAATGGCTGTGCGCGTGCGCTGGACTTGACCATGGCTATCCGAAAGAATGCCAACCTTCATGCTCATGCGCTGATGGTGGCGCAGGGTGACGCGAGTTGCAAGGTGGTTGCCTGCTAGATTTCACACTCATATGCCGCAGACATCTTCCATCGTGACGCGCTTTGCTCCATCGCCTTCGGGACATTTGCATGTAGGTGGCGCGCGCACCGCACTTTTTTGTTGGGCCTACGCGCGCGGTCGTGGCGGAACCTTTTTGTTGCGCATCGAGGACACCGATCAAAAACGCTCAAGCGACGCGGCCAGTATTGGTTTTTTGAAGGACCTCAAGTGGTTGAACATTGATTGGAACGAAGGACCGGTTTACGAAGAGTGCGGCGGCGGCAACCACGGGCCCTACTTTCAAAGCGAGCGCGTGGATATTTACAATCGCTACTTGCAACAGTTGCTCGACTCTGGCAAGGCCTACTACGCCTTCGACACACTGGAAGAACTTGAAACGAAGCGCACCGCCGCCAAGGCCGCGGGGGTGGCCTTTCGCTACGACCGTAGTGAAAGTATTGCGCGCAGCAAGGATGAAACCAAAAAGTTGCTTGCCGAGGGCCGCGCCGCAGTCATTCGCTTTCGCACTCCTGACGGGGCGATCACCATCACCGACCAAATTCTTGGCGAGGCCACGCTGCCTGCTGGTGAAGTGGATGACTTTGTCATTCGCAAGGCCGATGGATTTCCAACCTATCACTTTGCAGTGGTGGTGGATGATGCATTGATGCGGGTCACGCATGTGCTGCGTGCGCAGGAGCATTTCAACAACACTGCGAAACATATTGTCTTGCAAGATGCGCTGGCATTTCGTCGCCCGACCTACGGCCATCTTCCGCTGATTTTGAATCCCGACGGCAGCAAGATGAGTAAGCGCGACAAGGACAAAGTGCTGCGCAAAGCAGTGATCGAACGCGCCTTGAAGCAGCCGCCCGAGGGCACGGTGGATGCGGCTCGATTTACTGCGTGGCTTGCAGATAAAAATACGCAACTTGATTTTGAAGAAGCCAATCGCATGGCGGTGGCGCTGGGGGTGACGCTGCCAGAAATTAATGTGGATGACTTTCGTCGTAGCGGCTATTTGCCTGAAGTGGTCTGCAACTTTTTGGCGCTGAATGGTTGGAGCCCGGGCGAGAACCGCGAGAAGTTTGATAACGCTTTTTTAACGCAGGTTTTCGATCTGTCGCGAGTAGTCAAAACGCCGGCGAAGTTCGACCGCGTGAAACTGCTCAGCTTTAATTGCGATGCGGTGACTGGCATGCCGCGCGAGTCCTTCGTGTTGCTTGCGCGCGCACATGGCCAGACCTATCACGCGGATTTCATGAAACGACTTACGCCCGCGCAATTTGACGGACTCGCCGCGGCCAGCCACGAGCGCTCGAAGACCTTGGATGATTTGTTCCGCGTGAATCGCTTTCTGGTGGTTTCGGATGCCACGCTCGCCTACGACGCCAAGGCTGCCGAGAAAAATTTGCGCGGCGAGCAACCCAACGGACTGAGCCATTTGAAGGCGATTCGTCCGCTACTTGCGCAGGTGAAAGTTTGGGATGCAGCGGCGCTGGAGGGCGCGATCAAGTCATACGCCGATGCGCATGCCGCCGGTCAACTTGGAAAAGTTGCGCAGCCATTGCGTGTGGCGGTCAGCGGTGGAACCATCAGTCCGCCGATTTTCGACACGCTTGCAATCTTGGGGCGCGAGAGCAGCGTGGCGCGCATCGATCGCGCGATGCAGATGTTTGGGTGAGTCTACAAATGTGAGTCAGCGGCGGCGCGCTGCGATTGCAATTCAGTTACTGACTCTGCTTGTTCGGCGGTGATGAACCGTTCTTGCCAGGCGCGACGCCTTTCCATTCAGTCCAAATATTGTCCATGCCAAGTTGCATCACTTCGATGTCACCGTTACTCCATAGGCGAAAAAGACTCATGCCCAAGGGCGTGCTGTCGCAGGAAATGCTGAGAGGTTTGCCGCGAGCGTCCTGCGAATTCAAAGGCGCGGCGGCGGGGCGCGCGGCCAACAAGAATGCTGCGCATCCAGCAAGCGCCATCACGACTGAGATTGCAATTTTTCGTGAAGCGAATTTCGAAGCGGGTGCGTGGGGTTGGTGCATAGTGGTTTCCTCTTTACCTACCGTCGGCGCTTCAACCCAATTCGCTACACTCTGCGACCTGTTGGACCGTTGGCGCAGTTGGCTAGCGCGTCTCCATGACACGGAGAAGGTCACTGGTTCGAGTCCAGTACGGTCCACTTGATGCTGGTTGCTTGGTCGCATTCGTTTGTGCATTGCAGATACAAAACTTGCCGCATCAATCAGCGTGGTTGCCAAGCGCACGCGTGCAGGGCAAGATGCCATCATGCACACGCACCTCGCATCATCGGCACTTCTTCTGCTCGCAACGCTGACTGGCGCATGTAACGCCACCAGCACTTCGGGTGTGAAGGCTCCGCCAGCCCCAGTTTCAGTTGCGAACACGGCGCAGGCCGACAAGGGTTGGGTAACGCTGTTTGATGGCGGCGATCCGGCGAAAAATTTCCGCGGCTTTAAGAAAGATCAATTTCCACAAGGCTGGGTTGTGAAAGATCATTGCTTGGTGCACACCGGTCCTGGTGGTGGCGACATTATCACCAGAGATTCATATGGAAGTTTTGAACTTGAACTGGAATGGAAACTGACTCCAGGTGGCAACAGCGGAATTATGTATCACGTGAGTGAGGACATGAACAACACGTACGAGACAGGTCCGGAGATGCAGATTTTGGATGACAGCGTGCATGTGGATGGCAAGGATCGGCTTACCAGCGCCGGCGCCGACTACGCGTTGTATGCCGCGCCACTTGGAGCAGTGAAGCCGATCGGTCAATGGAATAAGGTGCGCATTCTGGTTGATGGCATGCATGTACAGTACTTTTTAAATGGCGTAAAAACCTGTGATTTCATTCGCAACAGCGCTGACTGGAAGGCGCGTGTTGCGGCCAGCAAGTTCAGCAAGATGCCCAGATATGGAACCAATGATCGTGGTCACATCGCCTTTCAAGATCACGGCGACGAAGTGTGGTTTCAAAATATTCGCGTGAAGGCGTTGGATGAGGTCGCGAATTTTTGAGTGAAATTTGGTTACGCCAGATTTCATGGCCACAACTCCTTGGCGCCTTGTGCAGTGCACGCGTTTAACCAAAGAGCAACAACACAAACGCCACATCGCCAAAGTCGACCGTACCGCTTTGATCGATGTCTGTGTTGCATCCGGCGCATGGTCCAAAATCAAGCAGAATCAAGGCGATATCGCCAAGATCAATGACGCCTGAGCCATCTATATCGCCAGGCAAACTGGCAGATGCTGAGAAGACAACAAACTGCGAACCCGGCAGCGATTGCATGTTGGGCGCCGCACCAAGCTCACCAGTACCAGCGGATAGCGCGGGCAGCCATTGATTTGTCACGCTTCCATTCACGCCTTCGATGCAGGCCGCGATACCGATAGAACCTTGAAAGTCATTTGCAAGACCAAGTTCGGCAAGTGGCAATCGAAATTCAAATCCATTGGTGGCGGTGGCCGCTGCTGCGACGCTGCTGGCGGTGATGCCGAGTGTGTTGGTGTTGTCAAAGGCAACTTCAATATTGTTGGGATTGCTGCCACCACCAAGCACGCCGCGACCGCCATTCACAGAGTTCGCGCCGCGATAACTTTTTTGCGCCAGCGCCATATGTGGAAGCGAAATCTGATCGACATACATCAAGGATCCCGGCGCATTCACGAAGTACATCAGATCAGGGGCGAAATTTTGATCAAAGGTCAGACCATCCAACTCAGCCAAGCCGCCAGGTGGCGAGGCGAAATGGCTGGTACTCAGCCGATTTTGACCAAGTCCGCTGCCAGGGTCGATGTCAATAAATAACAGCAAGGCGGTGGAATCTTGAGGAAGATTGCCGGTGATAGAAACACGAACTGCGTCGCCATCGCGAGTTGTGAAAAGTTGATCCAGTTCACCCGCGTTGTCGCCAAGAGAAGAGAGACAGAGTTGCGATGCACGCAACGCATCGGCGCCAGCATCGGCAGAAAGATTTCGTCCATCGATATCCGCATGCACCGTACTGTGCGGCGTAGTGAGTGAGGCGCTTGCGATACACCACGACCGCGCCGCAAGTTGAATTGGATAGGCGGCCTTGTTGGCGTTGGTGACGGCGGTGAGGGTTTGTGCGATTTCCAAACTGGTCGGAATCGTGCCGGCTGTTGGCAGTGTGAAGGCTGAAAGATTCAGCGTGGCGGTGATCGAAGAAGAATTTAGATTGATCGCCACCATTACGGTTTGCGTCGCATCACTTCGAACAAAGGCATAGACGCCAGTGTTGTCGCAGGTGACAGGGGTGTACGAGCCGCCCCGTAGGGCTGTGGAATTTTTACGCACCGCAATCAATGCGCGATAGGTTTCCAATATCGATCCGCTGACGCCTTGTTGCTCCTCCACACTTCGACCATCATTATTCGCCGAGAAAGTGGCTGGTTTTGGTGACAAGGCGACAATCGGATAGTTGCTCATCGGTGCGCCAGCAACCGCTTTCCATTTGAAAGGCTCGCGCATTGGAATATCGTTGGCATCGCTGCCCACACTGACCTTGGAACCAAGCATTCCAATCTCATCACCGTAATAAATATTTGGAGGAAAGGGCAGGGTGAGCAACACCGCGGCCGCAACTTTTTGCCGAGCGTTGCTACTGTTAAAATCGGAGGCGAGTCGATTGGAATCATGGTCGTTGGTTTGCGCAACCACCAACTTGCCAGCAGGTATCGATGCCAAAGTGTTGGCGACACTGGCATACAGATTGGTGGCATCCTTCGCCAAGACCGCTGAGCGCGCCGCAAATTCAAGTGGCTTGGTAATCACCGCGTCAAAGGCGGAAGGCGTGAGTAGATCGGTGCCGTAGTTTCCCCAGTCACTGGGCTCACCGAAAATAAAGACATCGGGTTTTAACGCGCGAAGCGATGTGCACCAGCTCTCCCAAAAGTGAATGTCGGCGCCCCAGCCTTCGCCGCCACTCGCCCAAGCATGATCAAGACGAAAGCCATCCACGCCATCACTGGTATTGCCATCGTTGTTGGGATCAAGCCATTTCTTCGCCCAGTTGGTGACCGTGGTCACGGTGGCGGGGTTGTTTAAATTCCAATGAATAAAGCCCACATTTGAGCCATTCCAAGTGTTGTACACCGAGCCAACATAGGTGTTATTGCCAGTGTCTGTGAAGGCCAACCATCTATCGAAAACACTTGAGGGAGTCATGTAGGCAGATTGAAAGTAGGAAGAATTCTGGCTGATGCCATAGGCGACAAAATCTAGAATCACTTTCATGCCGCGTGCGTGGGCAGCATTGACAAAGACAAGAAATTGCGCCTCTGTTCCAAACCAAGGATTCACTGTGTCGGCGGCGCCATGTTGATATCCGTGATACGCGGCCGATGGAAATATGGGCTGCAAGTATAACATGGTCACGCCGAGGTACTGCAGATAATCCAAACTCGCGGTGGAAGAGAGTCCGCCAAAATCTCCAAAGCGCGTGTTCAGCGAACCCACCATGTCATTATTTGAATCACGCCATGCGATGGGCATGATCTGATAGATAATCTCGTCTTGTGGTGGCCGCGAAGTCTGTGCCCGAGCGGGCAGATTGCACAGCAGGGATGTGGCGCACACGCAGAGCAGCATGCATGCATTGTGAACTTGCGAGCGTTTCATCAAAGAGCAAGTGTAGAGAACAACCATTTTTAAACCAAAGTGAAACTTCGGTGCATTGTGATTGCAGCGGGGGATAGGGTGCTCTCGATCACTTCGCCAGCAATTTCCATTTAATGCTGCAACCGATGCTGGGCATTTGATTGGCCGACGGCGCCTTGCCTGCGAGCAGTTGATTGATGGCGGCGCGCAATTCTTTGCCATTCACCGGCACTTCGCTTGTCGGACGACTGGCATCCAGTCTGCCTCGATAGGCCAGTTGATGTTGCGCGTTGAATACAAAGTAGTCGGGAGTACAGACAGCATCGAAGGCGCGGGCGATGTCTTGCGTGGCATCGAAGCAGTACGGAAATGTGTAGCCAGCATCGCGGGCTTCTTCGCTCATGTGCGCGGGGGCATCCATGGGATGGCTGATCGGATCGTTGCTGCTGATCGCGATGATCGCAAGAGGCGAGCTGGCATAGTCGCATCCAAGTTGCACAAGTTGCTTGCGCACATGTTGTACGAATGGACAATGGTTGCAAAGAAACATCACCAGCACCGGCCGACCGACAAAGTCGCTGCTACAAACGCGGCTGCCATCGCGGGTGTCGGGAAGATCGAAGGTTGGCAGCATGCTGCCGAGGGGTTGCATCGTGCTTTCGAGTGGTGGCATGGTTCTTCCTCAGGTGAATGAATTTCAAAATTTCACTTCATTTCAACGCAATGCAATCGTAGACTTTAGCCATGCCCCGCGTGCGCGACGAAGGACCAAGCGAAGAAGATATTCGAAGATTCGGCCACGAATCCGATCCCGATGATGCCTGTGTTTTTTGCCCTGATTGCGGCGCCACCATGCATCATGATTCAGAAATCTGCCCCACATGTTTTTGCTTCACAGGAAGCGACACGCTGCGCAGACACCCGCGCAAGGAGCGTTTGCGTCGACTGGTGATTATCACGGTGATCACGCTTCTCGTGATCGCGATGCTGTCACCACTCATCACCGGTCGCTGGTGGTTGTAGCGAAGAGAGTTTTTCGCAGTTGTTTTTGCAGGTTTATGAATTGAAGCGCGTGGGTGTGGCGTGCAGAGGAAGAATTACATCACATCCAAAGACCGTGGATGACTGCTTGTTTGGGGTGCTCTCCGCTGGGCACCCTATCCAAATCTGCATCTGAAATTTCGCTAGTGGTTGTTTCTTTTTTTGCGAAGGCATGTATTTTTAAAGCAGGCGTTGAGGGGGATATTGCATCTGGCCGCGAGAAATCAAGGGGAGTCGCTCGCCGCGAAGCTCGGTTACAACGCCTCAACGGACAAAAGGCGCGATCGTGAAGTCTATCTGAGCGATGCCTCGCGGTCGTTCACAACATCGCATCCTCACAAGTGATGCAAATTTATTCACTGCATCGCAAACAACAACCCACCACACTTCTCAATGCTTCAAACAAGTCTTCTTTACATTTTAAAAACTCGGGAAGCACCACGCGCCATGGTGCTTCCCACAGTGAAAGTGCCCTGAGCAGGACTTGAACCTGCGACCCGCTGATTAAGAGTCAGCTGCTCTACCAACTGAGCTATCAAGGCGAAGTTGCGAGATTAGTGCGATGTCGTCAGATCGGCAAGCCTGTCACGCAACTTTTGCTCCGTGACAATGCTTAAACTTTTTGCCGCTTCCACATGGACACGCCTCGTTGCGACCGACAACTGCTGGCGCTGCGCGTTGCACAGGCACCGCCGCTTCGCCATCAGTCGCTTGATTTCCAGCACGATCACCCGCTTCAATTGCAGCTTGTTGCGCGGCACTTGGCGCGGGTTCTTCCGATGGAAGTTCCGCAGGCACCGAGCCTGGCGTTGGTTGTTGACGCTGCTGCACCTGCGGCACCAAGCGACCTTTGAAGGCCACCTCCGCTATGCGATCACGCACGGAGACCATCAATTCCTCATACAAACGCGAGGCTTCTTTCTTAAATTCGATGCGCGGATCTTTCTGACTAAAGGCGCGAAATCCGATGGCGTCGCGAATTTGATCCATCGAACGCAAGTGATCCTTCCACGCATTGTCCAAAGTTTGCAGCAGCACCCAACGCTCGAAGTGCGTCAGTTCGGCGCGATGCGATTCACGCAGTCGAGCGAATACAAATGCTTCGGGATTGGCGGCGGCCTCTTCGCGTTCATGCACGCTAAGCACGGCCAAGCCTTCACGCTGAAACCACGCAGCGATCGCGTCGGGATCGCGTCCATCATCAAGACACGCTTGTGCGCGCGCGGCAAAACGCGCCTGATCCCACAACTTTGATTCGCTCTCAAGCAGCGCACGAAGCACAGTTGGATCGTTGCTTGGAAGCGACTCGGCGCTCCATTCCAATCCGTAGCGCGTGCGCGCCCAGTTGCAGAATTGCGCGATCGCCTGCTGCGGATTGGCCTGCATGTTGGCGGTGGTGTAATCCATCGCGAAGTCGATCGCATAGGTGCGCTCGCGCTCGGCGTAGGTATTTTCAACTCCGTGTAATAGACGCTCGGCTGCTTGTCGTGGTGCGTCCACGCCGTGAAATGCGCTGGGTTCCATCTTTACGCCCAGCACGCGGTCGGTCCAATGACTCAGTTCGCGAATCTTAAAATCAGGAACTAAGTAAGCGTCGACTGGCGACATATCGATTGCGTCGAACATGGCGTAGGCCGCATGTTCCAAGGTGTTGCGCACGCCATCGCGGTCGCCATCGCGCACAAGCTGCGGATTCAGATCGCACTTAAAAGTTTCCTTGGCCCAGTTCACCAGACCCGCGCTGTCGAAGTTGGCGGCGTCCTCCTCGCTTGGCATGAACTCCGAAACAGCCAATTCGATTTTGCCATGCGCCTCTTCTTTGGCGTCGACCAAAATCATCAGATGCACTTCGGTCGGTTCTTTGCGGCGAAAGCGGTGGGGCTCGATCGAGGTGCCAAAATTTTCACGGGCCCATTCACTTAAGCATCGACCAGCGTGATCGGCGCCGAGGTACAGCGTCGCGGCATCGTGCGCAGATTCATTCACAAATCGCAGCACCGTAGCGCGCACACCGCGGCCTTCGATCACAGGCTGACGCAAACCGTAGAAGCCGCGGCGATGAAACTCCATGGGCTCGTCGTACTCGAGGATATTTTTGCGCATGGCAAAGTTGCGCTCCTCTACTTTGCGCTGGGCTTTTTCCACGGCACGGGTCAGCATGGGCGCTTCGATGGAATCGCCCTCTTTCATGCCGAGTTTTGAGAGCAATCCAAGGGTGGCTTTGCCTGCAAACATCTTCATCAAGTCATCCTCAAGGCTGAGGAAGAAACGACTGCTGCCTTGATCGCCCTGGCGACCGCTGCGGCCGCGCAACTGATTATCGATGCGACGACTTTCGTGGCGCTCGGTGCCCACGATGTGCAGACCGCCCATGGATTCCACATTGGGCCACAGACGCAGTCGATGCAATTGAAATCCACCGTGCGCGTCAAGTTCGTGCAGCAGTTCTGCTTCCTTCATCGTGGCGGCGCGCTTGTCGGTGATCGGTCGTATTTCAACAGCCCAGTGGCGCAGGATTGCAACACGCGCGGCGGTGTCATCCATCGCAGCGACTTCCTTGCGATCCATCTTCACACGCGTCACAAGCAGATGTCGATGCACCGAGGCAAGGATCGCTTCGTCGGATTGACTTGCGTGCGCCTCGCGCGGAGCCAGGTTGCGCTTTTTCCAATGTTCAAGCAACGCCTCGCGATCGATGCGACCAAGTTTAATGTCGGTGCCGCGACCAGCCATGTTGGTGGCCACCATGACGGCCGCAAGTTGACCAGCGTTGGCGACAATGTCGGCTTCGCGTTCGTGCTGTTTGGCATTCAGAACTTCGTGCTTGATGCCGAAGCGTTTACTCAGCATTGTGCTTAGTAATTCGCTCTTTTCAACGCTGGTGGTACCCACTAATACCGGGCGACCAGCGTCATGCATGCGACTCATTTCATCCAAGATCGCATCCCACTTGTCGCGTTCACCCAAGAAGACCAAGTCTTCTCGATCCACGCGCGTCACCGGAAGATTGGTTGGAATGCTGACCACATCCAAGCCATAAATTTCGTGAAACTCTGTCGCCTCGGTGTCGGCGGTGCCGGTCATGCCCGAGAGTCGCTTGTACAACTTAAAATAATTTTGTATGGTGATAGTCGCCATGGTCTGCGTCTCTTCTTTAATGCGCACGGCTTCCTTGGCTTCGACCGCTTGATGCAGACCATCGCTCCACTGGCGGCCCACCATTTTGCGGCCCGTGTTCTGATCCACGATCACCACGCCCATCTGTCCCTCGTCGTCGCTGGCCACCACATAATCGCGGTCGCGCAGATACACCACATGTGCGCGGATGGACTGCTCGAGCAAGTGGGGCATGTCGATGTTCTCGCCCACATAAAAACTTCCCATGCCGGCGATCTTCTGCGCTTCGCCGATGCCGTCGTGGGTAAGCACCGCTTTTTTCTTGTCCAGTTCCACTTCGTAATACTGCGTGTGGGTGTCGCGCCCCGCCTCAAGCCTTGGCAGTTTTGCCCGCAATTCCTGCTGTAATTTCTTCATCTCAGGCAGCTTGCTGCGGTCGCGCACATTGCGCATATCGCCTTCAAGCGTGCTCATCTCCACGCGCAGTGCTTGCACCGCAACATCAGCGGCGTTCCAAGGCTTCTGCCGTTCCACCAACTCGCGTGCAATCGTGTCGGCAATTTCGTAGCGCGGTTGTTCACGCTCGGCCAAGCCGCTGATGATCAACGGTGTGCGCGCTTCATCAATCAGAATGCTGTCCACTTCGTCCACGATCGCAAAGTCGCGACGGCGTTGCACCTGCTCCTCGGCGCGCAACTTCATGTTGTCGCGCAAATAGTCAAAGCCAAATTCGCTGGTGGTTCCATAGACCACATCGCATCGATAGGCATTGCGTTTGCCTTCGTGTCCCTGCATATGTGTGGGATGAATCGCGCCCACGGTCATACCCAGCGCGCGGAAGAATGGAAAGGTCCAGTCGCGATCGCGTTGCACCAAGTAATCATTCACTGTGACCACATGCACTTGTTTGTCATCACAACAGGCCAGATAGCAGGCAAGTGGACCTACGATGGTTTTGCCTTCGCCGGTCTTCATCTCGGCGATGCGACCTTGACTCAGTACCACGCCTCCGATGATTTGCACATCGAAGGGACGCGCACGAAAGGGCGGCTTACTCAGCGGGAAAAGCAGGCGAACTGCCTCATACAGCGCAGGTGGAATGTCGAGAAATTGCCAGGCCGGAAGCGACTCGTTGCAGCCGAGCAATTCGTTCACAGGTTCTGCTGCGGGCGTGGCGGCGATGATGGCGTGGGTCGCGTCGAAAAGTTCGCGGGCGTGTGCGGGCAATTGCGCCGGATCAAAGTTGCAGGCAGGATTGAAAATGTTACGCAAGCCAACGGCGCGGTCCATGGCCTCGCGCGCCACGGCGAAAATTTCCGGCATCAGTGCCATTGTTTTTTCACCAGCCTTATAGCGACGCTTGAACTCCGCGGTCTTCGCACGCAACTGCGTGTCGGTCAGTGGACGCATGGAGGGCTCGAAAAGATTTACCTCGGCGACTACGCACAGATAGCGCTTCACCATGCGTTGATTGCGAGTTCCGAAAATTTTACGCGCGAGAGGACCGAAGATGGGGACGCCCATGTGTGTGCTCCAAAAAGTGTGCCGCGAAAGGCTCGTCGGCGACAGGTGAAAAAGTTATGAGGATGAAGGGGATAGAAGCCAGTCAAGAATCAGATGCGTCGGTTGCATTCACTGCATGCACGCATGCAGTGACGCACAGAACACAGCCAATTCATTGAGTCGGCGGTGGCAAATCCAATATTTTCCAAGCGGCTGGTGCCGCAAGATTGTCATTGGTTCCACGCGGTTGCTCTGGCAACATGCCGCAACTCACGCAGCGTGTGGGCTGCTGATCGCGGGCTTCTGATCGTGTTGCGATGGTCGCACCACCAATCGCCAAATGCATCTGCATCGCGGCGACAGAGTTGCGAGCACAAACCGAACCACCACCGCCCGCCGCTGCAGCCAGCGACATGGTGAGCAACATCGCCACGGCGACCAAGGTCGCGGCTTTCATCGGTTGCATGTGGTTGGATTTCTGCACATGGAAAGAATAGCGTGCAATTTGCATCTGTCAGAAAAATTCATAGCATCTTCTCATGATTCATCCTGACACACTCCAAACATTGCGCATCGACGGTATGGACTGCGCAGGCTGCGCCGTCGCGGTGCGGCAGGCTTTGGAGGGTGTGAACGGGGTCGAATCCGCGGAAGTGGACTTTGCAGCGGGGTTGGCAAGCGTGCAGGGCGTTGCGGAATTCAGCGCGCTTACGCTGGCCGTTACCAAGGCCGGTTACCGGGCGGAATCCATCGAATCTTTTGAAGATCCTCGGTTGTTACGCGCTGAAGTGGAGCGCCGCCAGCAACTTCAATTTCGTGCTTGGCGTTGGCGCGCGTTGGTGGGACTTTCAATTTGGGTGCCACTGGAATCGTTGCACTGGATTTCCAAAGGCATGCATATGCATGGCATAGTGATCGATGTGATCATGCTTGCAGGAAGTTCGCTCAGCATGGTGCTGGTGGGCAGTGGATTTTGGCGAAGTGCCTGGGCGGTGTTGCGTCATCGCCGAACCAACATGGATGTGTTGATTGCGTTGGGTGCGACCACGGCTTTTGTCGCCAGCGCAGTCACATTTGCCGCGCAGCAATGTGGCTCGCTGCTTGATCAGCCGACATGGTTCAGCGAAGCGGCAGCGTTGCTGGCGATTATTTCGGTCGGTCATTGGATGGAATCTTCCGCAAGTGCGCGCGCTGGCGCGGCGGTTCGTGAACTTCTTGAATTGCAACCCGAGCGTGTGCAACGCGTGGAGAGCGATGGAACTGAAACCGATATCGCGACCCAAGATGTGCGCCCCAGTGATTGCGTGCGTGTTCGTCCAGGTGGTCGAATTGCCGTGGATGGCGAGGTTTTCTCAGGCATGGGCGATTTCGATGAAAGCGTGATCACTGGTGAATCATTGCCCATTGCGCGTGGCGTAGGTGAAAAAGTTTTCGCCGGCACACTGAACATCAATGGTGATGTGGTGGTGCGCTCAAGCGTGGATGGTCGCGGCACATCGCTTACGCGCATCGCGCTTCAGGTGCAACGCGCGCAGTCGAGTCGCGCGCCGATTCAAGCGACCGCCGATCGCATCGCCAGCATCTTTGTGCCGGTGGTGTTATTGATCGCACTCGCAAGCGTGATTGGTTGGGGTATGCACGGCGACTGGGCCACGGGTGTGCTGGCCGCCACTACGGTGTTGATCATCAGTTGTCCATGCGCGCTTGGATTGGCGACACCGATGGCGATCATGGTTGGCGCGGGCGAGGCAAGTTTGCGTGGCGTGTTGGTAAAGGACGCGGGTGCACTTGAACGCGCGGGTCGAGTTGAAAAAATATGGTTTGATAAAACCGGTACACTGACGCTGGGTAAGCCAACAGTGGAACGGGTGGAAGTGCTAGGAAATGGCTCAGAAATTGAAGCTATTGCGCTTGCCGCTGCGGCCGAGTCTGGCAGCGAGCATCCGATTGCCAGCGCAATTCGCCAGCTGGCGCAGCTGCGCAAGGCACAGCCTTTCACCTGCGATGCATTTCAATCGTTGCCTGGCATGGGCGTGCGTGCCACGGTGCGTGGCCACGATGTGCAGGTGCTGCGCGATGCGCATGCGAGTTGCGTGGTGCATATTGATTCGCAACCGCGACTTCGTTTACACATCACCGACACGGTTCGCCAAGAGGCCGCCGCCGTAGTGCGCGCGTTGCAAGCGCAGTCGCTTGTGGTCGGCATGTTGACAGGTGATCGGGCGGCGGAAGCCACGCGCGTCGGCGCACGAGTTGGTATTCACGCCGATTCGATTCACGCCGATCTCATGCCGGCCGACAAGGCGCGCATGCTTCGCGAATCTGGTGCCACCGCGGCGATGGTGGGCGACGGCGTGAATGACGCCGCCGCGCTCGCCGAAAGTTGCTTAGGCATCGCGGTTGGCGGTGGTGTGCAAGTCGCTGGTGAAAGCGCGGCAGTGGTGTTGGTGGGCGGTCGCTTAACGGCACTTCCAGAGTTGATCGGCATTGGTCGAAGCACGCTGACATGCATTCGGCAGAATCTATTTATGGCGTTCGTCTACAACGCGCTTGCGATTCCTGCAGCGGCTTTTGCTTTACTTGGTGGCCACGGACCTGCGATCGCCGCCGCTGCGATGGCGTTGAGCGATCTCAGCGTGATTGGAAACGCGGCGCGTTTGAAGATGCAGCTGGCTGTTCAGCGCCGGCGAGTGCGCGTTGATAGATCGCCGAAGCCTGCGGCATGAGCGCTTGCAATCGCTCAATGCGCGTGCCTTCGCTTGGATGCGTGCTGAGAAATTCAAAATTACCGCCGCCGTGCGCTTGCATGCGTCGCCACAATTCGATCGCGCTTCGCGGGTCGTAGCCGGCTTGTGCTGCGATCAGTAAGCCCATTTCATCGGCCTCGCTTTCATCGCGACGACTGTATGGAAGCGAGATGCCAAGTTGCATTGCTGCGGAGGCGCCTTCGCCTGCGGCGTTGCTTCCTGTTGCCGCACTGGTTGCCTCCACGCCCGCTTGCAACAACGCATCGCGGCTGGCGCGTTCGGTGCCGTGTCGAGCGATTGCGTGCGAAGCTTCGTGACCCATCACCACCGCGAGTTCATCATTGCTGCGCGCAAAATCGATCATGCCTGTGTACACCGCGGCGCGGCCACCAGGAACCATCCATGCGTTCACCTGTTTGGGATCGTCGATCACAGTCCAAGTCCATTCCATTCGATTGGCCATGTTGGGGTGGCGTTTTTTCGCCGCTTGTTCGATGCGCTTGCCGATTGCTTGCACGCGCAGAGTGCGGGGATCGGTGGTGGGAAGCACTTTGGCGTTCTTTAATTCCGCGGTGTAAGCCTCGCGGCCAAGTTGCGCCTCATCCTCCACCGAATAAAAATTAAGTTGATCGCGTCCCGAGCCTTCGACGGTGGTGCATGCGCAGAGCAGCGAGAGCAAGAGCAAAGACCGTATATACATCATGCACGCAGCATAGAGCGCAGCGCATTTCACGGTGCCGCGAGCAGGATGTCTGCAGCGATTCACCAGCGTCGCATACAAGTCGGGAAAGTTGTCAGCGATAAGTTGTCAGCGATGTCGATGGAATCATGATCGAGTGCGTCTTCGCAAATAGCCTGGCTCGGATTCGAACCGAGGTCTTTCCGATTATGAGTCAGACGCTCTAACCGCTGAGCTACCAGGCCGTGCAACAAGCGCGCAGCAGACTACCGTGAATGGCTAGTATCGCCGAGATGTCACGCATTGAGAGCATTTTCAAAGATCTTCGCGCGCAGGGTCGCAAGGCGCTGATGCCCTTTGTTGTTGCGGGCGATCCCTCGCTTGCGCAGCTTGTTCCTTCGCTGCTTGCGTTGCAAGCGGGTGGTGCGTCGATCGCCGAGATTGGGATTCCGTTTTCCGATCCGATTGCGGATGGACCTGTGATCGCGCAGGCGATGCATCGCGCGTTGCAGCAGGGAGTGACTCCTGATGCGGTGATGAGCGCGGTGAAGAACGCGCGCGCCTCGCTGCAGATGGGTCTTGTTGCCATGGTCAGCGTGAGCATTGTCCAGCGCTGTGGCGGTGCGCGTTTCATTGAGCAACTTGCGGAGGCGGGATTCGATGGCGTGATTGTTCCTGATGCGGATCTTGATTCGGTGCGGCCGCTGTGTGCTACGGCTGAGAAGCGCAGCATGTCCTTCAGCATGTTGATCGCGCCCACGACCAACGATCAGCGCATCGAGCGTTTGTGCGAGCATTCGCGGGGATTTGTCTACTTGCTCGCGCGCGCGGGCATCACGGGTGAAAGCGATCAGGCGCCAGAAGTTGGTGAGCTTGTTCGCCGTGTGCGCAAGTTCACGAGTTTGCCACTCGCAGTCGGATTTGGAATCAGCACGGCGGCGCATGTGAAAGCGGTGGTGCGGCACGCGGACGCGGCGATCGTTGGAAGTTCCTTAGTCAAGCGCCTCGCCAGCGGCGATCACGCACAAGCCTACATCTGTGAACTTTCCGCAGGCCTGCAATACACAAAGTCCGAATAACAGGGACAGTCCCCAATTCACACCCAATTCACAAAGGTCCGAATAACGGGGACTGTCCCTGTTTAGTTTCGCTCGTATCGGCGCAGAACGCCCACGACCACGCCTTGGATGGCGCAGTCGTCAACGATGATTGCTTCGAACTCTGGGTTCGCTGGTTGCAGGCGAATGTGGCCCTTCTCCTTGAAGAAAGTTTTCAGCGTGGTCTCGCCATTGGAAAGCAGCGCCACCACGCGTTCGCCATTGCGCGCCACGCAGCGTTGCTCGACGATCACATAGTCACCGTCCAAGATGCCCTCGTCGCGCATGCTCATGCCATCGACTTGCAAGGCAAAAAGATTTCCGCGCTGGCCTCTCCGTGGACCGAAAATTGTTTCAAGTTCTAGTGTTTCGTGCTGCTCAAATTTTTCCACAGGATGCCCAGCGGCGATGCGTCCAACCAGCGGAAGCGTGCTGGACTTGGCATCTTCGTCAGGCAGCATCGCCTGTTCGGCAATCACCAAAGAGCGAGCCTTGTTCGGTTGACGCACCACCGCGCCCTTGTCGACGAGCGCCTGCACATGCTCGAACACGGTCACTTTGCTGATGCCGAGTTCGTTGGCGAGTTCCTGCATGGTGGGGGAATAACCACGCGTGCTCCGTGATTCGCGAATCAATCGAAAGATGCGTATCTGCTGCGGTGTGAGGCTCATCGACATTTTTTAATTTCCTTGCAATTGCTAAATCAGATGCCCATCGTCCGTGACGCCACGGTTGGGCTGTTGTAGAACTTGAACTTGAACTTAAACCCACACCCGAACTCCTCCAAACTTCCACATCGCGCACCGAATGAACTCGCGAGAAAAAGCGCCACCGCCTGATTCCGAAAAGTCGTTCAATCCAGTCCACTCGCTGACGCGAAACTGAAATCGCATTCGCTTGCGCGAGACCTTCGACCGCGACCAATCCTCCGCGAAATGCGTGATAGCGCGTTGTGAAATCACCGCCAGGACCGGTGCACACAAGTGGTTGATCGTTGTGCGCAGGGTTGTCGGTGATTCGGTTGCGGACATGGAAGTGGTTGGTGGTGGTGAGCAGCATTGCGGATCTCCATAATGTGTTTTCGATCGATCAGTCGCCTGCTGCATCGGTCAAGATGGAAGAACCACTTGAGTATTCGTTAGGTAAATGTTAGCCAAACAGAAGGCGACCGGTAAATACCTATTTTCCAGAGTGAAATGCCGCTATTGTGCCATGTGATGACCACCGCGCACCAGCCACCCGAACCATTTTCTACAGCAGTTCGCCAGGAATTTGGCCTCGATCCGAATCTGGTTTTTTTAAATCACGGCTCCTTTGGTGACCGGGACCCCAACGAAGGTCCACGTCTTATGAGATTTTGTGCATCGTAGATTCATCTGCGTAATCGTCAAGTCGGGGCCGCGGAGGCGAGCGGAGCGAGCCGCAGCGGCGCCGACTCTTCAGCG
>Ga0209702_10000022_pt1 | contig 279076 bp, 263 predicted proteins | sample FRY01_FD_187210 | JGI IMG/M metagenome (GOLD analysis project Ga0209702, IMG submission 187210) | Freshwater microbial communities from Lake Fryxell liftoff mats and glacier meltwater in Antarctica - FRY-01 (SPAdes) (version 2) | ecosystem: Environmental > Aquatic > Freshwater > Ice > Glacier...
AACGTAAGGCCGCACTCGGCCATCGGAGGTATTACCCCAAGCCAGAAGTTAGCATTAGCTGCTTAAACATCTACTTGCTGACGCGATTAGGAATGGGGGGATTACAGTTCTAACCCATTGCTAAAACACCATCTTCCACAATTAGAGAAACCTCATGAGAACAATTGTTGCCTCTGCACTTGCTTGTTACATGCCCTTAGCTTTTTCCGCAACGGAAATTGTAGTCCCTGACCTGGATCTGGGTCACTGGGTTACAACCGTTGACACATCTGAACTGGTCGAAAAAGCACTGGCCGCCGTACCTGCATCTAGCCGAGCCATGCTAAAAAATATAATAGAACAACAACTGCAGGGCGCAAGCACGTCTGACCAATGTATTACTCAAGAAACATTGGATAATTTTGATGACCAAATAAAAGAGGGTTTTGGTAACCAGACTAATTGCGAATTTAATATTATTGAAAGTAGCAGCGAAAAATTTGTTGCAACGATGCAATGCCCTGAAGCCGACCTACGTGCAGAAACCAATATCATTAGTTCTAAGAGAAATGAGTCGACGCTGGTCAGCGATGTTGCTGGCATGGGTAAAACAACCATTAAATCGGTCTCTGAATGGGTGTCAAGTGATTGCCCGGCTGGTTTGTAATCGGCATTGATGCGGCTTTTGGCGGCCCCTGTTACGAGCGTTGGTTTTCCATAAACAATAGGGTAAAGATGAAACGAATTTGTCTCATTATAGTTGTTGGTCTACTGCAGCTAGCCTGTGAGCCGGTTGACGATACGACGGCTAACATTGAAGCCGCTAAACACATTGACCCCATTGCCTATGGCGGCCGATTATTCGACATGTGGTACCACGAGATTGATATAGATTTTGAGCCCGATAACCCGGAAACGCCTTTAGCAGATGGCAGGGGTGGCCCGAATGGTGATGGTACTCTGAACAACGCAGCTGGCTTGCCCATGCTAAACACTGGCCATAGTTATAGATTAAAAAATCTCTTCGGCTGGGACATGCGCGGTGATGCCGGAATCTACGGTCATGAATATCAGGCTAAAGAATTCATCCTGCCATCTGGTCCACTTAGCCCTCAGTATACCGACACGGCGCGTGCCGAATGGATTCGGCGCATAGCTTCCGGGGAAGGCGGCCTGCCGGCTTATAGCGACGTGCTGAGCCCGGCGCAGATTGAGGCGTTAGTTGATTACATGCTGGCGGTGCGTAGCAGGGAATTGCCGCATCCGGATGATCTTTACGAGCTATCAGTTGATTCGCCTAAAGGTTTTATACTGTTGCCGGGTGGTGACGCGGCGAGTGGTCATAAATTTTACCACGCCCAGTGTGCGGAATGTCATGGCGAGGATGCCAGCAAAATTATCTTCGACAACGGCGAACAAACGCTGGGCATGCACGCGCGCTACTACGGTTATGCCATCGCCATGATTACGCTTGTCGGTGAGCCGGGGTCTGATATGGGTCCGCAGCTTGCTGCTAACCTAAGCGTGGAAGAACAAACAGCAACGTTGCTCAACCTGCTTGCAGCGCTTTGCGACCGTGTACGTTACCCGCGCGGGAACGCGACGGATCCGGACGTGCCTGACGACGACCCACGCTGCGGCGCCTACCTGCGCTAACGCGCAGCCCCTGTTTGCAGGCACGCCGTAAAGGCTAACTACGGCTAAGCATTTAGCCAGGCTTATTTTGTTTGGATCGGCGTAAGGAAGGAGCGCTCATAGGGGCTATTTAGTCACTGGAACGATAGTAATTTCTACGCGTCGGTTTTGCTGCCTGCCTGACGCTGTGCTGTTATCAGCGATAGGGTACAGCTCGCCGCCGCCTATAATAATCAGCCTGTCAGCATCGACTGAACGAGTGCGCAGGTACGCCGATACGCTTGCTGCACGTCGCTCTGAAAGACTTTGATTGTATTCTTTTGAGCCCGTGTTGTCGGTGTGACCGGCAACTTCAACCAGTGTCTTGTCGAATTCGTTAAGCACCAGCGCCACCGAATTAAGGACGTCATAAAAGCTTCCTTTGATGTCGGAGCTGTCGGAGCCAAATGTAACGTTGCCAGGCATATTCAGGGTGATGTCGTCACCATTGCGAGTTACGCTAACTCCGCTGGCTTCCAGAGTTTTGCGGAGCTTCATTTCCTGTTGATCCATATACGCACCAACACCCGCACCGGCGACCGCGCCCGCGCCGCCCATAATTAATGCACGCTTTCTCCGTTCCCTGGAGCTGTCACCTGAAATTAAGCCCACTACAGCACCCGCAGCAGCACCAATGACCGCGCCAGTTGCCGCTTTGCTAGTCTTTTCTTCCTGCGTGTAGGGGTCCAGAGTGGTGCAAGCGGGCAGAATGATCATTGCCGCCACGCTGGCTATTTTTAAGGCAAATGAAATCGAGTTCTTGATCTGCATGGAAGATTCCTTAATGTATATTTACAGTCTGTAAAGGTGAGCGTTTTCAGAGGGTCGTTATCGCTCGCAATAGTATTATTGCTTGTAGTGTTTTGTTTCGATGGTCTCGTGACCCTTGTAGCGGCTGCCAGCTTTGTCAGGCTGGCGCGCTGTTCGCCATGTCTCGAGCCGTCTGTTAGTAGCTGCTTCTATTATCGGGGATAACACCTTGAATGTCTGTATTCGGTATGCCTGCCAATAGGCGTATGGAATCGGCCTATTGTGTGTCCTTATATGCTAAGTTTTGGGTCATCCGAGCTATTTTCATCGGGATTCAGATGTGGTTTTCAAGCGCTGTAACGCCAACTACGAGTAAAAACAAGTAGATTTTAATGAGCGATGCAAGCAGTAAGCAACGAATAGGTATAGCGGCGGCGTTGGTGGTTGTGGCGGTGGGCGTGGCTACATGGCTCAATGTATCGAGGTCACCGGATTTTACTGATTACGAAGCGGGCGCTAAGCGAAAGACGGCCTTTTTTAGCTATTTTCTACCCATAGTGCAGCAGCGCAATCAGGAGATTAAGGGCATTAGGCAGGAGCTCAAGGTCTGGCGTCAGGCGCCCGACGAACTCGGTTGGTGGGATCGGCGTAGCGTAGAGACTCTGGCCGAAACCTATGGCATGGAATCGTTTGACGTTAATGCCGATGCCGACTGGAAAATACTGCTGCGTCGTGTAGATGTAATACCGCCGTCACTCGCCCTAGCACAGGCTGCCACTGAAAGCGCGTGGGGCACCTCTCGGTTTGCCCAACAAGGCAATAATTTTTACGGTCAATGGTGTTTTACGGAGGGCTGCGGAATTGTGCCGAACAGCCGCGACCCCGGCAAGGCTCATGAAGTGGCGGCGTTTGATTCCCCCGAAGAGTCGGTCGAACGCTACATCCATAACCTGAACAGTCACGATGCCTATGCCCCTTTGCGATCGATCCGTGAAAACCTGAGAGCGAATGAAGAACGTGTGACGGGTAAGGCATTGTCCGCCGGCCTCGGTACTTACTCGGAACGCGGCGACGAATACATCAAAGAGTTAAGAAGCATAATGAGGATTAATGAATTAAGCGATCACGACCAACCTGCTCAGTAACGGGCCTTTTTTATCTAGAGAAACTAGAACAATAGCGATAGCTATTACTAAGTCCGTTTTTTCTTGGTCGTAGTTTGGGGGTTCATAGTTGTTGCTGTGCGCTTGCCACCAGCCGCGTAAGATGGGGCCGGATCAAGAAATTTAGCCTGGCGCTTACGCGTTAGCTGATCTAGGCGTAATGGAAGAAAAAAATGAGGCATTTATAAAATATGGAAGCGTTAGATATTGGTTTTTTGACAATTATTGTCGTAAGTGGATTTATTTGGCTATTGCCATTACTAATAATTATCAATTCAAATAAAACCACGGGAGGCGAAAAATTTGCCTGGGTTCTAGCTGTGCTTTTTGTATCGTGGTTCGCATGGGTGTTTTATATGTTGCTTGCTCCGCTCAAGGCTAAAGACTGACATTGCAGGCTCATTAATAACCAGTGCAATCAATCCACTAGCTTCCACCGTGGTGCGGCTCCTGCCACTGGTCTTAGGCGGCAGATGCTTTAGCCACTACGCATTGCCCTAACCTTTTGTGCAATTACAGCCTTTAGCTTATGTCGGGTTTTGGGTTTGCTTAGATAGTCTGGCCATTCATTATTACTTGCTGCCGTTTTTTTATTCTGGTTTGAGCAGGTCATAGTATCTATCGGGTTGGCGTTACCGCCGTGTTGGCATTTGCTCGTTGGGGCCTTTGGTTGCCGATCGGCTGCTTGAGAGTAGAACCTGTTGCTGGCTGCTTGACAGGCGCGCAGCATCATAGGCGTCCAGCTTATGATAGTTGATAATGCTCTGTAAGTTTTTAACATAGCTCTCACCACTCGATGAATAGTCTATGAGGCCCTCTAACATTTTGCTGCCGGTGACAGGCTTCTCGTCTTGTCTGAGTTCTGCTCGCATCTCACGCAGACCTGCATAAGCAGCGTTGGTATTCAGGTTGTGAACATAGCTCGCAACACTGTGATAAATACTCCTGAACGCCGCTACTTTCACACCGCTTTTCGAGGTTAGATACTTACCCTCTTCCCCGGACCGGTGCTGCCCGAAAAACGCGTTGCCCTGGATCGCAAAGTAGGAGGTGCCCCAGCCGCTCTCTTCAATGCCCTGTGCCAAAACCATTGCCACGGGAATAGAATCAACCTGTGCCAATAATTCGGTAAAGTTGCCATCAGCGATACCGCCAATTTTGTATTGTGCAGCCAGCCAGTCAGACTCTTCGGCACTTAAAGGCTCGTTATTCGCCGACTTTGTTTGCATTCTCAGTATCTCTGCCCGTGTGTTTTCGATAGCATCATTAACCTTCAGGACATTGGGCAGCAGTAGCCTGATGAACGTGTTGGTTTTCTGCTGGGTTGGCAAGCTCTCGAGATTGAGGGGTACGTCGATCGAAAAAACCGGAGGCACCTTGCCTGTCTGTTGCACGCTGGTCAGCTTATAGTCATATTTTGCCAACAGCTTTTGCAGCTGCGTTGCATCGGAATAGGTTTGCCGATCCGTGATATTTGAAAAGGGTTCTGTGAGGTAGATCGGTAATTCCGGTAACGGCGGCTGCTCCGTCGACTCGGCAAAAGCTGCTACATTACAAATAAGCAGTGTCAGTATGACGGTAGCGGCCAAAGTGATTCTAGGTACTAAACGACTGATGCCCGATGCGGGCAACCAACGTTGAAAAAAACAGTTCATTAAAGTTCCTTTGGTAGGTTGTGATTTCGATCAGCATATATAGTTTGGATATCGTATGAATAATGAGCAACCTGAAAATCCATTGCACGGTGTAACGCTTGAGAAGGTTGTCACCAGATTGCTGGGTCACTATGGCTGGGATGGCCTGGCTCAGAGAGTTGCTATCAATTGCTTTAAGAGCGACCCATCGATCAAGTCAGCGCTTAAATTTTTACGTAAAACTCAGTGGGCTAGAGACGAAGTTGAGGGCCTTTATATATCAACCTTTGAAGAAAAATCCCCCTGGGGTAACTATAAATAGGCTCCTCTGAGTATGAGTTGCTACGATAGACCTCGATAAAGGTATCTGGCGCATAACATGTCATTGCATCATTGCTACTGACTCGCTATTGCTCGCCGCTGTTTGTGGTGGTATGGGCTGCAGGCAATCTAAAAGGTCACTTAAATTGAGCAGATCACTACAACTCGCTGGCCTGATGGCGCTCAGCACTTTGCTGGTTCTCACCGGCGCGACAAGGTGGAGCAACGCATAGCCAAGATGATACTGGAGCCGGCTGCGCCCGATGCCATAGAAGGGGTCTATGTCGTCAGCGATATTGTTTACAGCCAGACTCAGCAGCGTGATTTGCTATTGGATCTATACTTGCCCACCACCGACAGCGCCGAGCCATTGCCGGTCGTGCTGTATCTATTTGGTGGCTCATTTGAGATGGGCAATAAGTATCAACTGGGGCTTAGCAATATTGAGAGCTTGCCACTCGATGGATTTGCCGTCGTGAGTATTGACTATAGGCTGTCCGATAAAGCGATTTTTCCTGCACAACTGGAAGATGCAAAAAGCGCGCTGCAGTGGGTGAGTACGCATGCAGCGCAATACAATCTGAATGCCAATAAGATTGGTGTTTGGGGTATGTCAGCCGGCGGTATGCTGGCAGCACTCGTTGGTGTGAGCAGTCAACTCAGTGTCCAGGAGGGCAAACTCGTCGCTCTTCAGGGTGGCAGCGTCGGGCAGGTGCAGGCGGTGGTTGATTACTACGGACCCAGCGACTTTTTGCTGGGCGATGCGCAAGCACCGGAGGGCGTCGATCTCGACTGGGCATCAGCCGACTCGTGGCCCTCGCGTTACCTTGGCGGTGCTATAGGTGATGTCCCGGAGCAGGTCGCGGCAACCAATCCAATAAGCTACGTTAGTGCCGATGACCCGCCGTTTCTAATTGTTCATGGCGACCAGGATGAGACCGTTCCGCTGCAGCAAAGTGAAATTCTCTACGATGCACTCCTAAAGGCCGGAGTAGTTGCTGAGCTGTACGTTGTAAAGGACGGGCAGCACGCCCGCGGCGGTGAGTTTGGAAGCCCCGAACTACATCGTAAAACCGTTGATTTTTTGCGCCAACATTTACTGTAAGGCGTAGCGTGCCAGTTACTCTGATTTGCTACCTACGGATAAATCGCACCTGTTGATCAGGTCCGGGTTATGTGGTGATAGAGCCTTCTAGCCAGCAAAATCAACCAAAGGCTAGCGCCTTTGTCTCGGTGTATGCCGCCTAAATCCACGCCACCTGCAAGCTACTGCTTGCTGGCGTTAACTGCTTCGGGATTACCAACCAATCTCTGTGCCATCGAAGCTGACAAATTTTCCCGAGTCGTCGGGCCCCGATCGCTCTATTAGCTCCAACAGAGCTTTGGCAGTTACGTCGGGAGAATGCAGCTGGCCTTCCGGAAGATTCTTCTGAAATGGCTTCGATAGCGCTGTATCTGTAGTTCCCGGATGAAACAAAAGTACACAGCAGTTTGGCAGCCTTCTTTGCCATTCAATGCTGATGGTTTTAATGGCCATATTGAGTGCAGATTTTGATACCCGATAACTTAACCAGCCGCCGGCTCTATTGTCGCTGATGCTGCCGACCTTGGCGGAAAGCACAATAAAAAAAGTCTTGTTGCCGGAGCGCAATGAGTGCATAAAATGCTTTGCCAGCAAGATACTGGGTAAGGTATTGCTGAGTATATTCTGGTGAAAAAACGCTGAATCAAAGCCTTTAATTGTCTTCTCTGGCTTGTTGTCCGATGAATGCAGAAACCCTACGGCATTAACCAGTATATCTATGGCACCGATTTCATTAGAGAGACGTTCTATTGCGGGCTCATCAGTTATGTCCAGTTCGAGCCACTTAAGGTTATCGTGTTCAAAAGATAAGGGATGAGTGCTGTAAGTGGCTATTATTTGCGCATCAGGATAGCTGTGCAGAAAGCACCGCAAAATAGCAAAGCCAATTCCGCCGGAGCCACCCACTATGAGTATTTTCATGCTGTACCACCATCGAGAGCTATCTGCTTAAGTGTACAAGCAACGGCAGTAAGCTGCTCCCGGCGATCGCGGCCTGATGCGCTAGCGGGCCAGATTAGGTATCGAAGCGCCATGTTGACGTTGCACCCAAAGTGGGCATTGGCTTGGCTCTACCGGAAAGACCGTCGCGTGAGCTGAACTTTCAACCTGGGTTTGGGGTCTGGGTGAGTGCTGTAACAGCGAACAGGGGATGTCAGTGATGTGATCAGGGCGGTCTATCACGCGACAAGTAAGGGTATTGCACGAGTGTTCACATACCTAGCGGGCGAATCGATGGGTAATCATTTATAGGTGTCTGGAATTCGGTGGTTCTATTACGGCAGCATTTAAGTCTCTAGTTTCAACGAGTACTCTTATAGACTGAGTGTGCCACGAGACTTTTCAAGCCTATTTGGGAGGCAGAGGGTGACCATTACGGTTCAGCATGCGGTTTCTTTGGTGCTTCAGCCAACGGGCAGCTTTCAATCAGTAGTTATATTAAATAGCATGAGTTTATGAGCAGCACGACAGGCATCGCGCCTCCTAATTTTTCGCTGAACCGCCTGTATGGATTCATCGAGTCTATTTTGGGCCCTGATTCGGGCACCTACTATCTGGCGATGCTCTATGGTGTGGGCATCAGCCTGCTGTCGCTGGCCACCCCCGTTTCAGTGCAGCTGCTTATTAATAATGTGGCCAATACCAGCCTGACCACACCACTCTTCGTGCTAACGGGAGCTCTACTGGTTCTGCTGCTCTTGTCAGGATTGCTCAACGCACTGCGTATTCATTTAATGGATATTTTTCAGCGACGCTTCTACAGCCGGATGGTTGCGGAGACGGCGCTCCATTCGCTGTATGCGGCCAATCCCTTCTTTGAAGATAACCAGCAAGGCCCGCTGTTCAATCGCTACTTCGATATTGTCATTATTCAGAAGAATCTGCCTAACCTCGTGGTCAGTGGCTTTACCATTCTGTTGCAGACTGTAGTGGGCTTTGTTCTTGTGTCGCTCTATCATCCGTTGTTCCTGGTTTTCAATGTCATCGTGGCGACACTGATCTGGGTCATCTGGGCCATCTGGAGTCGACGGGCCATTGAAAGTGCGGTGCAGGCCTCGCATCAGAAACACGAAACGGCTGCCTGGCTGCAAAGCCTCGGGCACTCGAACGGCTTCTACAAGTCCCGCGAGAAGATAGAACATGCGCTGAAACAAACGGACGAGGTCACCGCTCGTTATATCGATAAGCACATTAAACACTTCCGCCATCACTTCGCACAGACGGTAAGCTTTCTAATTCTCTATGCGGTCTCTAGTTCGGCACTATTGGGTTTGGGCGGCTGGTTGGTGATAAACGGCGAGCTTACTCTGGGGCAGCTCGTGGCGGCCGAGCTGGTGCTGTCGGCCGCGTTTTATGGCGTGTCGTATCTGGGGATTTACCTCGCCTATTTCTATGACCTATGCGCCGCCGTAGATGAGTTGTCCTTATTCTTCGGTATTGTCCAGGAAGATAGTCGCGGCAATATCGATGTGCTAACCGGCGATGCCCGACTCACCTTTGTTGAGTGTCGGGGCAGCCGCCATGGCATGACCAACAAAATCGATTTCGAAGCACCGAGCGGCGCACGCATTATGGCAGTGGCTGAAACCGCTTCAATGCAACGCGAATTCTGTAATTTGCTGAAGCGCCACATGCAGCCTCTCGGCGGTTACGTGGCCGTCGGCGGCACAGACATGCGCACACTCAGTGCACAGGCGCTGGGCCAGCAAGTGATGGTGCTGGATCGCCCCAGCACAGTGGAGATGACGATCCGCGAGTATCTGCGGCTGAATTCCGCTATGCCCGGCAGCGAAGACGAACTAAACGCACTGCGACTTGTTGGCCTCGAATCAGCCGTGATGATGTTAGACGATGGCTTAGATACTCGGCTGGCTTCAACCGGGTGGCCGTTAACTACCACGGAAACCATTCAACTGAAACTCGCTTCTGCCGTCATTGCGAAGCCGCGAGTCCTGGTGCTGAGCCAGCTTCTCGATGTTATGCGTGATAAACACCTGCGGCGCTCGCTCGATGTGTTACAGGCAGAAGCCGATTGCACGGTTGTCTTCTTTACCGGAAGGCAGCGTTCGATGAACTTTGATTCGTATCTCTACCTGGGTACCAACCAGCAAGAATTGTTTACCAGCCTCGACGAGCTTAAGGTTGCCGCGGGCAATGATATAGGTAATACCTCGAGCGACCTTAATGCGCCCGATGATGGCGAGATAAGTCCCGCGTAAGAGGCTCACGAAAATGCAGCATCCTAAATATACAGATGAACAATTCACCACTCTGGCATCGATAAAGACGCCGCGGTTTATGGTGGTTGCCGGCTGGTCGGTAACTCTGATGCTGGTCGGACTGAGCTGCTTCCTCGCGTTCACCCCCTGGGTACAGACCACTTACGGCGCCGGCACAGTTACCGCATTAAACCCCTTTGATCGCTTGCAGGACATCAATGCGCTGGTTTCCGGGCGTATTCAGGAGTGGTTCGTGCGCGATGGCAGCCGGGTGAATATCGGCGATCCTATTGTGAGGCTGGTCGACAATGACCCGAACCTGCTGCAAAACCTCGAAGCTGAGCGCCAACAGGTGCTTGCCCAGTTGCAAGCCGTCGAGACCGCCATGGCGACGGCCGAGATTGATAGGCGGCGCATGCGCTCTTTGTTCGACAAGGGGCTTGCTGCGCGACGTGAATTTGAGCAGGCCAGTATTCGGGTGGACGAACTGCGCGGCCGGGTGGCCGAGGCGGCCGCCGAAGTTAGCCGGTTGGAAGTGCGCATGTCGCGTCAATCCATCCAGATTGTGCGAGCGCCCCGCAACGGCGTCATCGTTCGCGTCAGTGCTGGCGATAGCTCAACCTTTATTGATGCGGGCGACGTGGTCGCAACCTTTGTACCCGATAATGCCGAACGAGCCGTAGAACTGTATGTCGATGGTCGGGACGTATCTCTGTTGCACCCGGGCGTCTCAGTGCGACTCCAATTTGAGGGCTGGCCGGTCATTCAGTTTAGCGGTTGGCCATCGGTCGCGGTCGGTACATTCGGCGGCGAAGTGGTCGCCATCGATGCTTCGGCTAATGAGAATGGCCGCTTCCGCGTGCTCGTGGTTGAAGACACCACCGACCCGCACCCATGGCCGGACAAACGCTTCGTGCGCTTCGGCACCAAAGTGCGGGGGTGGCTGCTGCTCAATAAAGTGCCTATCGGCTATGAACTCTGGCGGCAACTGAATAACTTCCCGCCGGACTTTGCCCAGAAAGCACAGCAGGGAAATGCAACGTGAAGCATGCAAAGGGAGGCGCTTCATGCTGGACCCGTTCTCTTATTAAACTAGCGGCATTGTGCTTAACAACACAGGCAGTTGCCGGCGAACACAGCACGGCAGGTTCTGCAGCCACTGGGGGGCAATCGACCTCTAATCGGGTGCTATCAGCAGAGGAAGTACTGGCGACTTCAGAAGTCCATTTTCCGGGAATACTTGATGCGCTGGCGCAGCGCCGCGGTGCAGCTGCGGGCGTTCTCGCTGCAGAAGGTGCCTTCGACCTCGTTTTTTCTGCCGACGGCAGCAGCCGGGTCGATGGCTTCTGGGATGGCTCGGTGGTGCGTGGTCGGGTGACGCAACCGCTCGGGCCGTTGGGTACAAATATCTATGCGGGCTATCAACTATCGGATGGCGACTTCCCCATCTATGAGAATGAGGCGTACACTGACACCGACGGCGAACTGAAAGCGGGTCTCGTCTTCTCAATGTTGCGTGACAGAGCCTTTGACGACCGCAGATTTGGCCAAACAGACGCTCGACTTGCCCGCGAACAAGCCGACTTCGATGTACTGCTGACCAAAATCGGTGTGCAACAGCAGGCGTTGATGGCCTACTGGAAATGGGTGACCGCCGGCAGAAATCTTGCTGTTTATGAAGATTTGCTCCGCATTGCATTGGGTCGTGAAGACGGTCTGGAGGAGCAAGTGGAGAGCGGTGCGCGTGCCTCGATATTTCTGGTAGAGAACCAGCAGAACATCACCCGCCGGCAGACGCTTGTTGCATCGGCGGAACGAGACTTTCGCATATCGGCCAACGCCTTGTCCTTTTACTACCGTGATGAGAACGGCAACACGGTAATTCCATCACCACAACGATTGCCTCCTATACCAACGGTGGGCCAAATAGTAACGCTTGCCGTGCCGTTAGATTCCGCGGCTATTAATGCCCTTGCTAGACGGCCTGAACTGCAGATTTTGAAGGCGGCCGTAGAACGTGCGCGAGCGCGAATTGCACTTGCCGATAATAATCTAAAGGCACGTGTTGATTTCGGCGTCGAGGTTTCAACCGGCTTGGGTTCGGTGGCGGAAGGTGGTGATTCTTTCAATTCAACAGATACGGTTGTGGGGTTCCAATTCGAAGTGCCGCTGCAGCGACGCGCGGCCAAGGGCGAGCTGCGCCGGCAGCAAGCCGAAGTTGAATCGTTGCGCCAGCAGCAGCAACTGACAGCCGATCGCATTGAGCTGGAAGTGGAAAATATTCTGCTTGATTTGAATGTTGCAGAAAATCTGCTGATGCTGGCCGAACAGGAAGTACAGCAGTCGGAAACCCTCAAACTCGCCGAACAAGATCGCTTTGCCAGCGGTGCCAGCGATTTCTTCCTGGTCAATATTCGCGAGGAAGTTGCGGCCAACGCATTGATCAAATACTACACGGCAGACCTGAAGAGACGTACCGCCCGCGCCGACTATGACGCCGCAACGGTCGATGTCGAGCGGCTTGGGATAAGCGCTTCAAGCGAACTGTAGCCAGCGTGTAGTCGTATCCGGTGCAATGAAGCCGCCACCCGGTCGTCAAATTTCGGTTCAGGCATGTGTGGCATTGGTGGCGGTCTCCGTGTCCTCTTGATCCGGGCTGCGCAGGTAACCCCTGACTTACCTAGCGGTCAGCCCCATCTGCCGGCGCTTACATGAACAGACACGCAAGTCGCGACAACAGCCGCTCCCCAGAGCGCGTTTACCAGTAGATATTGAGATGCTCAATGTCTAGCAGCATCTGCGTACGGTAGCCAAACTAAGGTGTCAACGCCGCGGAATCTTCGCTCTGCAATCTGCGCCCTAACCAAGGGATCGATGCGGCTTTCCGGCTCATAACCCGCCGGCGGGTTTAGCTCAGCAAACCGTGGTGGTTTGCGAGGCGGTGAGAAAAAACGTTGAGGAAGGACCTTAGCGCTATTGGTTCGCAGACCGATCTATCATCAGCGAATGTGCCAGCCGTCCGGCTACGGACAACTACAAACCAGAATCACTAAGTAAAAGCGCGCCGAACGAACTATGCTTGGCGTATAGGGGTATCTTGTCGGAAGTCTCAGGGGGCAGGCAATGTGTGTCGAAGACAACGTGGTTTTGGTCGGCTGTGTGGTGTGTGTAATAGCCGCTGCAACAGCCAGGCATTTTGCAGAACAGTCTGTATTGCTTGTTGTCACTGCCATTAGGGCTGTTGATAATGAGTAAATTGGCAAATGCGTTATTGTTGTCTGCGTTGGTGTTGCCAGGCAGTGGCCACTTTTTCCTGAAGAAGCCTATCCCCGGCGCTATACTTGCAGTCGTTTCAATCGCTTGTTTCTACGTACTATTTTTAACATCAGTGGAAATTGCACAGGAACTCAGTGCAAAGATACAAGCGGGCGAAATTCCGCTTGATGCAAATGCCATTGAAGCCGCAGTAACAAAGAACGCGGCCACCAATTCAGGTGTGGTTAGCATCTCGACCTATTTGCTCGCGTTCTGTTGGGTTATCGGTGTTGTTGATTGCTATAGAATTGGTCGGTCAGAAGGCAGGCATAACAATAGCAAATGAAACAAATAGCCAGACGTTGCAGCGAGGTTCCTGCAATTCGCCGCCAGTTGTGCAGTTCGGTCTACTACTTGTATTGCGAAAAATTTTACTCCGTTACGCGCACTACTCAACATTGGTGCTATGTTTTAAATAGCGTTTTCTGAACAGATACTTAAATTATCAAAAATACTGGAGAGATGTATGGCTAAGGGTAAGGATGCAAAAAAGGCCGATAAAAAGAAGCCTGAAAAAACCTTGAAAGAAAAACGCAATGAGAAAAAAGAAAAAAAGACCACGCAGCGATAAGTATGGTTCGTGAGTAAGTGCCTGTTTCATAGTTGAGAGAATCTGAATTGATATCCAGATGTTACCAGCCAATAGTTTTTGCTTTCTTTATGGCGTTGCTCATGTCTGGCCTAATGTCATGTGTAGTTACAACATTTAATGTGGGGTTTGTGGAGAACCTGATTTGGCTTTGGCTAAAAGCATGGGCTGTTGCCTTTTCTGTGGCATTTCCTACAATAATTCTTGTTGCTCCGATCGTTCGAACGCTATCTGACGTGATACTCGAAGACGTAGATCAAGGCATCTAACCAGTGGCAATACGCTTGCTGCATTCGGCTGACTAGCCTTGCGGTCTCTCTGGGGTGCGTGCGTTAAGTGTCCTTAAGGTTATTTTGGTTATTCTTGCTACTAGGAATGGAGAACTGATCTGATGATCCGGATGACTGTGTTGTATAGAAGAACAGACGGTAGTCATTTTGACTTCGGCTATTACGTTGAGCATCACATTAGTCTTGCAAAACGCCTGCTATCGGACTGCGGCTTGTGCTCGATTGAGGTGCAAAAGTGCGTTCGAACATTGGCTGGCAACGAACCCGATTTGCTGTGCATAACCCATATCGATTTTGAGAATGCGGCAAACCTCACTAAAGCCTTGGAAATTCATGGGGCCGAGCTTAAGGCCGACTTTTCTAAATACACCAACGTTGATCCTGAAACCTATCTCTGTGATCTGCTCTGAAATAGCGACCAAGCTTTTGATTTACGTTGCCAGCCGGTTTGCTGGAATTCTACCCAAGACGCTAGGTAACGTGTTGAACAGGCCTAGGCGAAATAGTTTTTTTAGGCATATTGTTTAAGACGTAAGCAGGTCGAGACAACCCGCAAAGATCATGCTTCGCATAGCCCTAGTGGGAAGGTGTCTGCGATGCACCAACCGCTAGCGGTCCTGGTGGTTGCCGGCACAGCGCCACCCGCGGCTTTCACGGCAAGCCGATGAGTTTTAATTGTTGTCTATTTGCCAGAATGAGATAGACATGCAGGCGACCATCAGATCGTTGCTGCTGCCTAGCATGTTGCGTTATACCGGAGCCTTACTGCTGATCTCTAACTTGCCTTCTTCAGTATTCATTGGAACATTCTATGCCGTTCCTATCAGTCCGTAAGGGTCCGCCAGATAGCTTGCGATAAGATAGTTTGCTTGAAGGGAGTGATTGAAAACGGGCGACCGTAATTATCGCTGTTCGGCGATCACGCGATTTTGAATGGGAGCTAGCGGCTTTTCGGTCGGCGCGTTGTTGTCGGTTTGGATTTCTTGTTTAGCTTTAGCGGTCAATCCCCGCTCTGCGTCATATTGCGAGCGAATGATGTGGACCATTGTGCCCGGTGCCGCCGCACTGATGCCCTCATGCAAGCGCGGTTGAATTGCGGTGAGTGGCTCAGGCAATTTGCCGTTGGAGCGGTAAACGCACAAGCTATAAACGGCCTTGCTAACAATGCCAGATAGAAACGGGTTAATGCCCAATCACGAGCAGCAGCATCCACGCGGGCCATAGGCGGGTCTCTGCTGCAGAAGGAAGGCGTACGTTGCTAAGACTACTGAGTCTGCTCGACGATGTACTCTACCGCGGCACGAATGTCTTCATCACTGCATTCAGCGCAGCCACCGCGCGCCGCCATTTTACCGATACCGCTGATAGTTGCCTGAGTCAGGCCCTCGACGCCCTTCGGAAGTAAAGGTGCCCAAGCCGCTTTTTTTTCTATCGAGGGGGCGCCGCTAAAAAAGCCGCCGATAAGACTGTCATGACAGTTAGCACAACTGGCTTTAAAAACGTCTTCTCCGGATACGGCTATTTCAGTATGTCCGCCGGCCATAGCTACAGAGGAAATGCTTAGAAAAATGAGCGTCATGTAAAACGAATGCAGTGCTTTCATTGTATCTCTCGGCTATTGAGGAATTAGGTCTGAATAGAACACTGTATATCAAAACCAGCCGCACCAAGATGCGGAAGTGATTATTTGCGATGAGGCTGGGGCGTTTGCATATCGCACAGCCTTACCCGGCAAGCGTGGCGTTGGCGGCTGCATCATGGCAACGCTTCCCAGCAAATACAGCATTGCTGTCTGGAATTCGACGCTCAACGTCAGCGGTAATTGGTATAAAGCCATGAGAGTGCTTCAAGCCATCAGCACAAAAATAAAGTGGTCGATGTTCTGAGAGCTTCGGCGTAAGCCGCTATGCCGGGCAATAGGCCAACGGCGCATATCCCAATATATAGGAGTAAGCTGGAGGTCTTGTGTATCGGCGAGGGTAGCTTGATGAACAGGTCTATTGCGGATTGGGGTTGCAACATTGTTGCGTTTGTTATTGTTATTTTTGTGAATGGAATGGCAAACGGTGTGCCACTCGGTGGCCAGACCACCGGAGAAATATCCGCTAAGTACCCTTCGTTGTTTACACCCGCTGGCTATGTCTTCGGCATTTGGGGTGTGATTTATCTTGGGTTAGCCATCTTCGTTGTTTGGCAGGCGCTGCCGAAGCAACGAACAAATCAGAATCTTGCGGCTATTTCTATTCCTTTTATTCTTAGCTGCGCCTGCAATGCATTGTGGATATTCGCCTGGCACTACGATTTTCTACTGCTATCGATGGTGCTTATGCTGGGCATTCTGATGTCTCTTGTGCTGGTCTATCGCGCATTGAATATTGGAGTATCCAATGCCGTACGAGCTGAAAAATGGCTGGTCCATTTGCCCTTTAGCATCTATACCGGCTGGATTACTGTAGCGACCATTGCCAATCTCAGTGCCGTTCAAATTGACCGGGGCTGGGATGATCTGCTGTTTACGGCGACAACCTGGACCATTATTAAAATTGCTATCGCCGGCTCAATAGCGGTAACGGTGTTGTTTCGCCGTCGTGATGTTGCTTTTGTGGTGGTTGCGGTCTGGGCTAGTGCCGGCATCGCGGTTAAGCATGAGGCGGTTCCCTCGGTTGCTGGCGCCGCAACAGTTATTGCATTGCTGGGTATTCTGCTTGTGGCGACTGAAGCACTCACTCGCCGTCGTTGATAGTGAAAAAGCGCCATACTGATTCCCCTATCGTGGCTACTTTTAAAGTACAAGTTCTGCTATTACTGCGGTTAATGCTTGGCGCGTTGCTAGTTATCGTGGCGAGCACCTCACTCAACGCTGCAGAGTCTAATTCAAAGGTGGAACTCATGATCACCAACTTTTCTTCTGATACGCCCGACCTTGGCTGGTATGTGCAAAACGATAACGTTATGGGCGGGCGCAGCGAAGGTGGTTTTGAGCAACTTGACAACACACTGATCTTCGCCGGCAGCACCAACACGCGAGGTGGTGGCTTTTGCTCAATACGTACCCGCTCATTTCAACTGGATTTGTCCGGTTATGATGGTATCCGGCTGCGGGTGAAGGGTGATGGCCGAAGCTATATCTGGCAACTTCAAACAGATGCGCGCTGGCGCGGCCGGCGGGTGAGTTACTGGGCTGATATTGCAACCCGCGCCGATGAATGGATGACCGTGGATATGCCATTCACAAGCTTTGTTCCTCAGTTTCGCGGGTATCAGCTTGATGGCCCGGATATAGACCCTGGCCAGATTACTGAGATGGGCCTTTACATTAACGACACCAAAGACGGCCTTTTTGAGCTGCAGGTCAAAAGCGTTGATGCGTACTCCGGCGATGCGCCCTAGAGGGCAAATGCAAGATTCTCTGCCTAGTTGTTATACAAATCTTCTCTGCGGTCCCTGAAAAATCCCCATGCACTGCGATGGGTTTTCAGGAAGTCGAGATCAAAGGTATGGACTAGAACACCTTCCTCTTCGGCCCCGAAAGATTCAACCAGCTCGCCGCGGTGATCGACAATAAACGAATGACCATAGAAGGTTTGTGGCGCCCCTAAACCCTGCTCAGTGCCAATGCGATTGGCGGCCACTACCGGCACCACATTAGACACCGCGTGCCCTTGCATGGCACGTTGCCAGGGTGCGGCGGTATTGAGTGAGGTGTCGTGCGGTTCGGAGCCGATGGCGGTGGGGAACAGCAGCATGTCCGCGCCCTGCAGCATCATTTGCCGCGCCGTCTCCGGAAACCACTGGTCCCAGCAAATACCGACGCCGACGTTGCCGTAAATAGTGGGCCATACTTTAAACCCCGTGTTGCCCGGCCGGAAATAATATTTTTCCTGATAGCCCGGTCCGTCTGGAATATGGCTCTTGCGGTACACGCCCATGATCTCGCCGGTGTGATCCAGCATGACCACGCTGTTATAGGTGTGGTGACCGTCGCGCTCAAAAATTGAAACCGGAATTACCACTTTCAGCGCTTTAGCCAGCGGTTGAAGTTGCACCACACACGGGTGCGAGGCCGCCGGATACGCGGCATCAAACCAGCGCTCGTCCTGAGTAGTGCAGAAGTAAGGCCCCTGAAACAACTCCGATGGCAGGATAACTTGTGCGCCTTGCTGCGCAGCCTGTTCGATAAAGCCAATAGTCTTCGCAATGTTGGCGGCCATATCATTCCCGTAGCACGTTTGGATTGCCGCGAGAGTGGTTTTTCCTTTAGCTGAAGTCATGAGCGTCTTCTTAACGTTAAGCGGGTTGTTGCTGCGTAATGCAATGAAACGAGCCACCGCCGGTAAGCAAATACGTTGATGCAATGCCAATCACATTGCGCCCGGGAAACAGCGGCTGCAATGCACTGATGGCCGCATTACCCAATGCATCATTGTAGGTGGGCACGACTACCGTCTTGTTGCCGATAATAAAATTCATGTGTGATGCCGGCACGATATCACCATCTGCATTGCAGACTTTGCCGGGTGACGGAATGCCATGCACGATGAGCCCCATGGCGCTAAGTTCGGCCGCAAGACGGGCGAACAACGCTGCATTCGGGTCATCGCTGCCACTGGCAGTCTGACAGACCACAACGTTCTCACCGATAAACCGCGCCAGGTTATCGATGTGCCCATCGGTATGGTCATTGAGCAGGCCCTCCTCAAGCCACAGCACGCGCTGGCACTGGAAAGCGTGCTGCAAGAACGACTCGGCAGTAGCCTGATCCCAGTCTGAGTTGCGGTTCGGGTTTAGTAAACATTGGCGAGTGGTGAGTATTGTACCGGCACCATTGTGTTCAAGTGCGCCGCCTTCTAATACCGGTTTGAAGACTTTTACGCTGACACCGGCCTTTGCTACCACCTCATCGCCCACGGTGCTATCACCCGGTAGGTCGTACTTGCCACCCCAGCCGTTAGTCGCAAAACGCAGCGCCAAAGTATGGCCTGCGCTCTTCGCAAAAATCGGGCCGGTATCGCGCAACCAAATGTCACCAAACTCTGCCGGCACTATCTCTGCAATGCTCCCCATCGCCTGTTGTGCAGATCCAATGGCTTCTTCACCACAGGCCAGAACTTTTAAGGTGTCACCGGAAGACAGCGCTTTGCACATGGCTGTAAACTCAAGCCGCGCACCCGCTAGATCGTCCTGCCATAGGTCTTCATGCGAGGGCCATGCCATCCAGATTGCTGCATGCGGTGCCCACTCTGCGGGTATGACAAGGGGCTTTAGTGGGTCTGACATTGGCACTTCCGGGGGTGAGGTTAATGAATGATGCTGTGCGATTATAGACGTGGTCGTCTCTGCAGCGAATGGGCTTTTCCAGGTCTTTCGCGCTACGCTGTGACAATGGTGCTTAGCGTTTGTTCCCGGCACTATAGCCGCGCCCTAAGCGCCGCCAGTGTATTCAATGCCGCATTTCGCGTTGCAGGTATTGGCTGTTGGCTGACTTGCAGAGAGACTAATCACGATGAGCTGTAAACATGTGTTACCCGCCGTACTGACGGCCCTGTTAGCCATGCCGCTGGCGCGGGCTGCTGAAACCAGTGGCCAGGTTGTTGGTCCGGGGATTGTGGCTGACTACAAAGTTGAGCTGCAGGCGGCGCTGCGTGCGGGCTTAAGCGAGGGTGTTGTTGAGGCTATCTCAGCCTGCAACATCGAAGCGCCCGAGATTGCCGATAGGCTGTCGAACGACGATATTCGCGTCGGGCGTAGCAGCGATCGTCTGCGTAATCCCGGCAATGCAGCGCCTGATTGGGTAGTGCCCATTCTGCAAGCCTATATGTCTCGTGATATGTCCGGCTATCCATCAGGCGATTCTGAAGTGTCTGCCACAGAAATAGTACTTTCAGATAAACGCCTGGGCTACGTAGAACCTATCATGATGCAACCCGTGTGCACTGCATGCCATGGCGAGAACATCGCTCCGGAGGTCATGGCCCAAATCGATGCGCTGTACCCAAAAGACCGTGCCGTAGGCTTCAAAGTGGGAGAGTTGCGTGGGGTGTTTTGGGTGGAGTATCCGGCGGCTCAATAGCGTTAGTAGGTTGAGTTGAGCCCACCGTCGCCAACGAAGCTGATTGATCATTTTGCTGAGTACTTCCAGCGTTTGTTGTTCAATCTGTTAGTACATCAAGCACGCTTGCCGATGGGCCGTTATCTGTGTAAATTAAAATCATCGAGTAACAGACTTGCCTTAAGGGGTTTTTGCAGGGTGTTGTGACAGTAAGCCAGTGATGCTGATAGCCGGCTGGGCTTTGGGGATTAAAGAGGATTTCTATTTATTACTATTCGGCAGGTTTTTTCTGCGACGCGCGGCTGTGCGTTTAGCGGGCTTCTTCTAGCCTCTGGCTTGCATTTACCACGCTTAGCTTTGCTGACAGCGTTCAATGTATTTGTCCGCCTTATTCTTAAACCGAGAGATTAACTATGTCTGCTGACAACACTTCTGCAGCCGGCCTGTCACCCGCGGCGCTACCTATCGGACAAATTATCAAACAGGGTTTATTGCTGCCGCTACAGTATGTCAGAATTTTATCGCGAGTTGCTTTTAGAAACCTATGATCAATATGTGCCTTTGCTGTTTCAAAACACTGATGAGCATAAGCACAGCATCATCAGTAGTGTTGACGATAAAGAAAGTCGCTTCGAGCTAACGTTCACTAAAACCGGCAGCGGCTACGACACAGTCATTGTGCCGGACGCGGCTTGCCCTACAGACAAGCGTTCGTTTACCGATATTCGCACCGCTATAAAGCATATTCATCAGACTAGCCCATTTCGGGTTACCGACTTTACCTAGAAACATAGCGGGTTCTGCTCTCAGCAGTACTCTGCCGTTATTACAACGGGTGACCGGACCTTTCTGATGTTCTGATAGGTGCTTGTCGGCAATCGTGCTTGCTAGCGGCTGCTGCGGTACTCTGCCGACACTGCAAGCTATTGCGACTACAGGAGAACACCGATGAAAGCCGTTGCCTATAAAACCCCGGGTCCGATTGATCGCGATGATGCGTTACAGGACATCACGCTTGAGAAGCCCATAGCCTCCGGACGCGATGTGCTCGTTAAAGTGGTGGCGGTATCGGTTAACCCTGTTGATACCAAAGTGCGTGCTAGCCGGCCTCCGGTAGGCGGGGATTGGGGCGTGCTTGGCTATGATGCCTCCGGGGTGATCGATTCGGTGGGCCCCGATGTTGAGAACTTTAAGGTGGGTGATGAAGTCTTTTATGCCGGCTCTATTGCGCGTCCTGGTACAAACAGCGAGTACCACTTAGTTGATGAGCGTATTGTTGGGTACAAGCCCTCAAGCCTCAATCATGCCGAAGCGGCGGCACTGCCGCTGACGGCGATCACGGCCTGGGAGATGCTGTTTGGCCGGCTTGATGTGAACCGGCCTACGGCAGAAGGTGGCACAACTATCCTCGTGATCGGCGGTGCCGGTGGTGTGGGTTCCATCACTATTCAGCTGTTGCGCGCACTTACCAACCTAACGGTTATTGCCACGGCATCGCGGCCTGAAACTCAAGCTTGGGTGCGAGAGTGCGGTGCCCATCACGTTATTGATCACGGCGAACCGCTGGCTCCTCAGGTAGCCGCGTTGGGGCTTGGTGCGCCCGGATTTGTGTTCTCAACCACCCAAACCGATAAGCATCTTGCAGACATTGTCGAACTGCTTGCGCCGCAGGGCCGCTTCGGCCTCATTGATGATCCTCAGGCTCTGAGCATTGGGCCCTTCAAGCAAAAATCGATCTCAATTCATTGGGAGTTTATGTTTACCAGAGCGGTATTCAATACGGCTGATATTGAGCAACAGAGCGAGTTGCTCAATCAGGTTGCACAGTTAGTCGATGCGGGCAGGATTCGTTCGACAGTAACCGCGGTGGCCGGCACGATTGATGCGGCAACGTTACGCCGGGTTCATGCCCAAATTGAAACCGGCACCTCGCGCGGCAAAACAGTGCTGGAAGGTTTCGACGCCCGTGCTTAAAGGCTACTCAGTGTTACCTAAGATAACGGGTGATGCCTGTACCGTCGTGTCGCGATTCCAGCACTGCATTTCGCGCCGGTAGTTTGGCCAGGGCGGAAAACCACTGACACCCAGTTGCTTGCGGACAACCAAGCCGCGATAACAACCTTGAGGACAAGGATTGCTGATGCCGTAACCGGCTTTCAACCAGCTCGTCCAGGCTGTTCCGCAATTGGGTTCACCCTGAGGCAATGTTTCGAACACCAGCGTTTCTGGCTGCTCATCGAATTCATAAACCGCCGTATAGAAAGCGCTGCCCTGTAAGCCGATTGAGATAACCAAGAGGCTCCAGAACGCTAAGGTTCTTACGACTGATTTTTGTTTAATTAGAAACCGTGAGGTCACTGCTGCCAGAAGCAGTGCTAAAGAGAGCATGCCCAGTGGCGATAAGAGTCCTGCTTGAAGTAACTTCATTATGTAGAAGCTGTAGTGATTAATAAGCATGTTAGCGATCCCTGAGTTATCGCGAATAAATCAATGTCTGATAGAAAGCAGCTACGCTGGCGCATGGCATGCGCCGCCGTCTATCTGTTTAGTTTGTTGGTGCCTGCTCTGCTATTACCGGGGCCATCGCTTGCTGCTGAGCCATCATCGCTGCGTATTTCGACGGCGGTGGTGTCGGTACTCCTAAGGCTTTCGCAATCTCAGGCGCAATGGTGTCGGCAAAAATGGCCGCTTTAAAGCGATTGCCACCAGTACTCATATGTATGGAGTCGGCATACATTCGCTCCTGATACGTTTCTGCACCCGCAGGAAACGGTGCCTCAGCGAAGGGCACTAGCGGCAAATTGTATTTATCGGCTAGTTCGTAGATCGCTCTGTTGTTGTCGCTGATGCCCACCTCCCAAACATAGGGAGGCATGTCGTCCATCCAATGCCAGAAATCCACACTCATGGCGAACGAGGCAAGCACAACATCGATGCCTTTTGCCCTGAGCAAGCTAATCATGTTGTCCATATTGGCAACGAAGGCTTTGTTATCGCTGTCGAGAAAATTCTGCATTCGCGCTGTATCGGTATCGGGCAGGTTATCTACCTTCCAGACCATGCTCGTCAGGTTGTAGTTTTCATGGAAGAAGCCGGGGCTCAGCACAGCCAAAGCAAAACGGTACAGATAAAAACGCGTCCAGCCAGGCGGGTTGTTGGGATCGACCTTCCGGAAATGAAAGTAATCTTCCTGATAATCATCAAATACACGCGGCAGTAAATCGTTGAAGGCGTGATAGATAATGACCATGTCGGGATCAAGTGGCAGAATCTGAGTGGGCAAGCGATGAAAACTCTCTGCTGACGTAGAGCCTGTTAGGCCTGCATTGATCACTTCAATGCGATCAGTGTTGAAGCGCTCTCTGAGCGTTTCTTGCAGATAGTACGGGTAGGTTTGGTTCCATGGCAGATAGACAGCGAAAGTGGTTGAGCCGCCTATGGCCATAATCCGATAGACGCCATCCGGTTTCTCGAGCGCAACATTCTCGCCTCTGAGTCCGAACGAGTTGATCTTTTCAAACGGCGGGCGCTCATAGTTGGGCTTTAGTGCATAGGCAGAATAGGGGTGGGTATAGAACATGCCCGGGCCGGTGCGCTTATCTAGCGGCGGCCGCGCCTTTCCGACGAACTTGAAAAATCCCGGAGCAATGCCTGATTTCTCGCCCACCCGCAGGCCAATCTCTACCACAACTAATGTTGCAAAAACGGACATCAGCACCACGATGGCTGAGTAAAGAGCAACATTCTTCTTCTTTTCTGGCATGTTCAAATTCCTGCGAGAGTTCTTCGGGACCGACCATCTGCAATGAGCGCAGTTGAACAGCCAAACGCTGCGGTGCAGAGTGCTGAGGCTAAAGATTTAGCCTGACAAGTATCGGTGAAACCCTATGATGACGCAACCGGTGTGCCACTTAGCCAGTAGGCGTTAGGCATTGATTTACCATAAATAAAAGCATCGCGTGCAGCGGCGGTGGTTGGTGGATGCAGCGGCGAACGAGCTCGCCAAATTGGTAAGCTGGTGAGTCATTAGCTGTGCCGACAGACTACCGCTGCGTGCTGTTGTTACGCGCTGCGATTTAATTTGTAATATTGACCCACTATTTTGAGTGGGCGCGGGTTGCTGTTGCAGCAATTAACAGCAGGTAAGATCGCCACTAGAGAATTCCGAGTTTGCTATGAAAAACAACACAAATAGTATTGCCGCCAAAGGAGCGCCGCTCGAAGTGTTTCTGGCATTCCTGAAGTTAGGTTGTACATCGTTTGGCGGCCCCATTGCTCATATAGGCTACTTCCGTAAAGAGCTGGTAGGTCGTCGCCAGTGGCTTAGTGAGTCTCAGTTCAGTCAGTTACTCGCGATTTGCCAATTCCTGCCGGGCCCGGCGAGCAGTCAGTTGGGCTTTGGTATAGGGCTTGCCCGTGCCGGTTGGCTTGGTGCGCTAGCCGCGTTTGTCGGGTTTACATTGCCCTCCGTGTTATTGCTTCTGGGCTTCGTCTCTTTGTTGCCAACGTTGGCCGGAGCGGAGGGTCAGGCGGGATTGCACGGCTTGAAGATTGTGGCGTTTGCTGTGGTCGCTGATGCGGTCGTGGGGATGTCGAAGAAACTCTGTCCGGATGTTCGGCGCGTGGCTATTGCGGTTGTTGTGACGGGTACGTTGCTGTTTTTTGGCGGTGTATGGGCGCAGGTTCTGGTGGTTGTGGCAGGTGCTGTTGCCGGAATTTTCCTCTGTAAGTCAGAGCCGACCGAAGTTGAGCCTTCGCTTTCAGTAGCCTATGGCAAGGCCACCGGCGCGACGCTGTTGGTCTTGTTTTTTGCGTTGCTTGTCGGGTTGCCACTGCTGGCGATTTACGATGGCGGTCTTGCCGCATTGGCCGATGCCTTTTATCGGGCGGGTGCACTGGTCTTCGGTGGTGGTCATGTGGTCTTGCCGCTACTTGAAGATGCGGTGGTGACATCGGGCTGGGTCAGTTCTGAGCGGTTTCTTGCAGGTTACGGAGCTGCCCAGGCTATTCCGGGCCCGCTGTTTGCTTTTTCCGCCTACCTTGGCGCTCTGGCGCCTGCCGGTCAGCCGGCCTGGTTGGGTGCGATTACGGCGTTATTGTTTATGTTTCTGCCCGGCTTTTTGCTGGTGGCCGGAGTGCTGCCATTTTGGCAGACGGTGGCGCGCAATGCGTCGGCTAACCGTGCCATTGCCGGTGTGAATGCTGCTGTGGTCGGTTTATTGGCAGCGGCGTTATACGACCCGATTTTCAGCGCGGCAATTCGCGGGTCTGCTGATGTTCTGATAGCTGCCGTCGCTTTGTCGTTGTTGCTGATTTGGCGGCTGTCGCCCTTGCTGGTTGTGTTGTGGTGTGCGACAGCAAGCATTCTTGTTGCGCTGCTTTAACTGAGCGCCAGACGGCTCAATGCCGTTAGCTGGCGGTAACGCCACCGTCCACGCACAAGACTTGTCCGGTAATGAACGAAGCCGCATCTGACAGCAGAAAACTGATGGCTGCTGCCACTTCAGCCGGTTCACCCAAGCGCCCCAGCGGTATTGATTTGACTAAACCCTGAGCGCGCTCTGCATCCGCACGGGCGGCGGCTGTCATGGGCGTGACAATAGGGCCCGGAGCAACGGCATTAACCCGTATACCGTGACCGGCGAGCTCCAGCGCCAGTGCGCGCATTAAGCCGTTAATGCCTGATTTTGAGGCGGCATAGGCCGCCGCCCGCGGGTGACCGATAAGACCAATCTGGCTTGAGACCATAACAATGGCCCCGCTGCCGGCAGCGGCCATAACCTGCCCGCATTCCCGTGCCACTTCAAACGTACCGCTTAAATTAATATTGAGCACGCGCTGAAAGTCATCGAGCGAGGTTTCCAGTCCGCCGCGGTGCTCAAAAATACCGGCCGAGGTCACTGCACCATCAACCATGCCGCCTAAACTGGCGATGGCCGCTTTAGTGGCCGCGGCAGCCGATTCAGGGCGGCTAAAATCGCTCTGGAAACAGCGGCTCGGCGGCAGGTGCCGGGCTACTTGTTGAGCGGCGCTGGCATCGCGAACTAAGACCGCGCAGACGGCACCAGCCGCTAACGCATCCTGCAGAAATTGCAGTCCGATACCAGAGTCTGCGCCGGTAATAACAAGGCGCCGGCCGTGGAGTGAGTTGTCGTTCATGTGTGTGATCCTTGCACGCCGCTGGCTTCGTCATAACCACCCTGGCCGCTTAGCTCGGCCCAGCTCTTAAACAGTTCCGAGCCGGCAACAGCGCCGCTGGCAAGGAGCTCGCGCCAAACACCGGCGGCCTCAACATAGTTGGGCACGCTGCCCGGAAACATCACCAGCGATAACCCTTCTGCCAGCTCGAGTTCGTCAACACCATCTTCATAAGCCGCAATAATCTGCCAGCGCAATGCGCCCCAGTTGCCGGTACAGGCATGCACGGCACACGCCGTGATATGGGCCAGCGGAAGTCGCGTTGCACCTGCCAGTTGCCGGAAGGTATTCAGATAGTTGTCGCGCGGTGCAAAGTCCGGGAGGTGCGGCAGCCAATGCTCATCCACAAACTGATAAGCACCCACACCCTCGGCTAACGCGGTAATTGTGATGGCATTGGCCAGCTCGGCATCGGTGCCGCCGGCATCACGGAAGCGCTTAATGTGATGAGTACCTAGCACTTCATCCATAACAATCAGCACGCCCATCCAGACGTACTCATGATCGCGCCGACTAAGCTGTCGCGGCGTGAGAGCCAGGTTGGTATATAGCTCATCGTAGGCGTCTAACAGCTGCGGTGTCGAGACCGCCATCAGGCCATGGTGTGGCAGCAGATATCCCCGTTTTTTTTGTATGTTCTGCAGGTATTCGGCGAGCTTGGTTTTATGCATGGGTGAACCTCGGTAGTCAGGTTGTGCTGTTCTTCAGTGCGGCTTCACAATGTGACAGGAATCCGCCCGGTTAGTGGTGGCTGGCGTCAATGGTCAGGAGCAGACATCGATAAGACAGCGCGGCGATGAATTGTATAATCGCATAATTCGAACTTACAGTGAGATCTCAACCATGACTTCAGATCAGGCATTGCAGGGCCAGGTGGCCATTGTTACCGGCGGCGCACGGGGCATTGGCGCCAGTGCGGCAGAATTGCTAGCGCTACGTGGCGCCACGGTTTATGTCACGGATGTGCTGGATTGTTCTGCGACCGTAGCGGCTATTGAGCAGGCGGGTGGCAAGGCCTCCGCACACACGCTCGATGTGCGCGACCGTGAAGGCTGTGCTCAGCTTGCAGAGAATATTTTTGGCACTCATGGCCGCATTGATATGTTGGTCTGTAATGCCGGCATTTGTCCGGAGGGCTCGGTCGTTGGTGATTGGGAGCAATGGGACCGGGTGCTCGATATTAATCTGAACGGCACGCAAAATTGTATCGCCGCTGTGTGGGACAACATGTGTGCCGCGAAATACGGCCGCATCGTTATTCTGAGCTCGATGGCGTATTACCGCGGCGGCGTTATTGTGGGCGCGGAGTACTCGGCCTCCAAGGCGGCACTGGTTGGTTTGACCCGCCACTTAGCACGCAACGGGGGCGAGTTCGGCATTAACTGCAACGCGGTGGCGCCGGGTATTATCGCCACCGATATGACGGCCGGTTTCGATAAGCCTGAGCTCGACGAGATTCCCCTGCGCCGCTACGGTACGGCTGCCGAGGTAGCGGGGCCTATCAGTTTTCTCTGCGGCCCGGAGTCGGCATATATGACCGGTACTGTGCTGAATGTGACCGGCGGTGTTGTGATTGCGGGCTAGATTTTCCGTTCGGTTGGCGAACTAATAACGACTTGAGTCGTCAAATCCGCTCTGGTTATGGCGAGCCACCGTCGGGTGATACGTCGTACCAAGTGCTGATACATTTTCTAAAGACCTTTGCCGGACTGCTCTCATGTTGAACCTAGCGCCATTATTGTTTGCATTGTGCCTTCTGACGGCCTGTAGCCCGGGTGTTGATGCGTCGGGTGAAGGCGAAGGAGCAGCAGCGCCTGCAGATTCTGCAGCGCTGCCAGGCGTCGATCAGCCTCATTCAGATGCTGACCAGGCTTTGGCAGAGACCAACCAGCCTCCGGCAGAACCGTCGCCAGTATTAACCCCCGCGAAACCGCCGCTTGATTTGTCGTTGCCGGAGCTTGCCGATGTTGAGTTCACTCAAACTCCGGGTGAGTTTCTGCCTAAGAGATTTGATACGCCCAGCCTTTTTAGCAAAGAAAAGGATGATCCGGTGTCCCTTAGCGTTAAACCCAATTTAGTGCTGGGTGAGAAGTTGCTTAGTGTGCCGGAAATTGATGGTGGGTCGGTTTCAGTCCAAGTTAAAACTAAGTAGCCGGTAGCGGCTTAATGCCGCGGTTCTTTTTGCCATGCCTAAGCCCGAAGGCCTGCTGTCGCGAACAGGTGCTCCTATTTCGCGCGCAACCCGGCTGAATAGTTTCAGACCCGAGCTCAATCCAAGAACCCGGCCAGAGCGAGTCTTAAACTGGGTTTAATCATTAGATAATCCCACTGATTTTCTGCTGCCGCTGCAGCGATTTGAGACAGCGCCGTCTTAATGGTCTGGTTCATGCACGCCACACCAATGCCGGGAGTATCTGGCAGACAGGCTTTTTAGGCAAAAAAAGGCTGGCAGAAATAGCACACCGGCCAGGCGTTTTTTTGGGCTACTCGCTAGGGTTTGCGCCGTAGAGACCGATGCCCAGTTCGCCGGAGATATAGCGAATGGCATTAAGCGCCCGTACGCTGTTGCCGGCTTCATTAAGCCGTGGTGAAAACGCTGCAATAGCAAACCGGCCCGGCAGTACGGCCACAACGCCGCCGCCAACCCCGGTTTTGGCAGGCAGGCCGGCTGAGTACATCCACCAGCCAGATTCATTGTAGAAGCCAGCGGTCGCCATGATGGCCAGCAATTCGGGGACGTCTTCTGCAGGCATGACACGTTTCTGGGTTAACGGATTAACGCCATCGTTGGCCAGAGTGGCACCCATGACGCCCAGGTCGCGTGCGTTAACCCCGATGGAGCACTGCTTCGTATAAACCCGTAATGCTTCTTCCGGCTCACTGTACAGCCGTCCGTAGTTGAAGAGCAGGTTGGCAATAGCACGGTTGCCATAAGCGGTCTCGTACTCGGACGTGTAGACCTCGTCGAGCACGCTGAGTTTTCTGCCGGCGAAATTATTGAGGTTGTCGGAGACCAGTTTCCAGCGTTCTTTCTCAGACTTGGCTTGCAAAAGGCTAACCGCGGCAATCGCGCCGGCATTGACCAGCGGGTTTACCGAGCGACTCGGGTAGAGTTCCAGTGCTATCTTCGAGTTAAATGCTAGGCCGGTAGGTTCTACCCCAATCTTTTCGCGAATTACGGCGGCCCCTTGTTGCTGCATGATAAGTCCGGCCGTAAAGGGTTTGGCGACTGACTGAATCGAGAATTCGTAGTCGACATCGCCAGCCGAATAGATGGCACCGTCGCGGGTAACAATCACCACGCCGTACAGATCACTGGGTACAGTGGTGAGGATCGGAATGTAATCGGCGTTGGCGCCTTCCTGCAGGTCCTTAAACTTGGCATAGGCATCATCGACCACCTGTTGCAAATCGGCGGGCGATACGTCTGCGGCCGGTACTAAGGCCGCGCCCAACGAAGCACCGAGCATGACGGCCGCTACCAGTGTTTGTTTTAGTTGTTGCATTGAGTTGCTCCTTTTGTTCGATGCCTAGGCAGAGGGTCTAGCCGCTCAGTCGCTACTTGCCGGCTAACAGGTTGTCGCTGCTAGAGCTGTACTTCACAGAAAACTGTACGCGCGAATTGTCGCTGGTTTGGCCGCTGATATTTTCACGTTGGCGAATGGGTTTGTCGCGCTGCTGCAGTAACTACTGCGTTTCTTGCTGCTACCGTTCCAACCGCACGATGACTTTGGTCTGTAGCGCTTCAGCACAGAGTCAATTGGGTTGGCAAGCGATGCGCAACGGCCATTGAGAGTTGCAACGGAAATAAAACCTGCATGCTGCTTCTGAATCCCCAAGTCGTCACGAATATATCATGATGTCTAACGAGTAAGGCCATTTAGGAGCAAGGGCTTCTCAAGATTTGATGGGGCGCTCCAATGGCAAACGCGACCTAATTGAATCAGTCGGGCTAGTGTGTTGTATTGATGCCTCATAAATCTGTGGAAAAATGCGCCATGCTGGTATTTACAATGAGAATCCTGCGGCTTTGTGCTGTGGCCCTGATACTGTTCTTCCCGTATCTGCAAGCCATAGCTGACCCCTTGCCTTCATGGAACGAAGGTGCCACCAAGCAGGCAATTGTCGAGTTCGTCGGGCACGTTACGGATGCCAGCAATGCCAACTATGTGCCGCCTGCAGAGCGTCTAGCCACATTCGATAACGACGGTACGTTGTGGGTTGAACAACCGCTTTACACGCAACTGGCGTTTGCGATTGACCGGGTTAGGGCGCTTGCACCGGAGCATCCTGAATGGCAGACACACGAGCCTTTTGCGGCATTGCTTAAAGGGGATCTGAATACGGTGTTGGCCGGCGGTGAAGCCGCACTGCTTGAGATTGTGCTCGCTACTCACGCGGGTATGACCAATGCAGAATTTGAGCAGACGGTGCTGAGTTGGCTGGCCACTGCACAACATCCGAAGACCGGCAAGCTTTATACCGAGATGGTTTACCAGCCGATGCTGGAGCTCATGGATTATCTGCGGGATAACGATTTTAGAGTCTATATAGCCTCAGGTGGCGGCATTGATTTTATGCGCCCGTGGACCTCTGCGGTCTATGGCATACCGCCGGAGCGGGTGATTGGTAGCCGTATCAAGAAAGGGCTTGAGGAACGCAATGGTCAGTGGGTTATCGTGCGTGAACCGGCAATTGAATTTATTAACGACAAAACGGGTAAGCCGATCGGCATAGACCTGCATACCGGGCGCCGACCGATAGCAGCGTTTGGCAACTCCGATGGTGATCTGGCGATGTTGCAGTGGACGACAGCCGGCGATGGATTGCGTTTCGCTTTATTTGTGCAGCATACCGATGCTGAGCGCGAATGGGCTTACGACCGGGAGTCTTCCATCGGCCGGCTCGACCAGGGCCTGACTGAGGCGCGCGCCAAAGGCTGGGCGATTGCCGATATGCAGCGTGACTGGAAAGTGATTTACCCGTTTGAGCTAAGCGAAACCGACTAATACTCAGGTGCCACAAAAGGTAGCTGTCACCCGCTCTGCCAGTTTCGGTGGCACCTGCAAATCATGGTTTTCTGTCGAGATTTCTGAAGGGGTTTTCAGCGCCTCACTCAGGCGTGTGAAGGGCTGCAGATTATTATCTTCTACAGCGGCGGCAAGAGCAGCTTCCACCTGATGATTGCGTGCGATTATTGCAGGGTTGTTTTGGCGCATCTCGATGAGACTCTCGGCATGGTCAGCGGCCAGGTTGCGCCACTCGTGCAACCACGCTTCGCCACTAGCCTTGTCGGCAAACTGTTGGCTCAGAAGGCTCTCCGGTTCACCCTGTGCAACCTGCGTGAGTGAGTCGAAAAACACTGTCATATCAAGCGTCTGCTCGCCCAGCATCTGTAGCGTACTGTCGGCAAACTTATGTCGCTTAGCGTCGGCTGTGCTATTGCTAAGGCGCAATTTTTTATCTAGCCCGCCATAGAAAGTCTGCTGAAACTCCGGCAGAAATGCGCCGAGCTCACGCTCCGCGATCTTAATCGCCGCCTCGGTATCGGGTGCCAGTAATGGCAATAGGGTTTCGGCAAACCGGCTCAGGTTCCATAGGGCCATACTCGGTTGCTCTGCCCAGGCATAGCGACCGCGTTTGTCGATCGAACTGAAGACCTTGTCCGGATTAAACTCATCCATGAATGCGCAGGGGCCAAAATCAATAGTCTCGCCGACCAGTGACATGTTGTCGGTATTCATCACGCCATGAATAAATCCACACAGCATCCACTGAGCAATCAGACGGCCCTGCCGAACGCAGGCGGCACGCAATAGCGCGGCGTATGGAGCATCGTCAGCGTGTTGTTCCTGATAATGATGTTCGAGCAGGTATTCGGCCAGCGCCCTCACGGTATCAGGGCCCGTGCTTGCGGCAAGCTGGAAACTACCCACGCGAATATGGCTTTGTGCCGTGCGCACTAAAATGGCGCCGGGCTCCGGGTGCTCGCGATACACAGCGTCGCCAGTGCTAATAACGGCCAGTGAGCGGGTCGCCGGAATATTCAGTCCCGCCATCGCTTCACTAACAAGGTGTTCGCGCAGCACCGATGCCAGCGTGGCACGACCATCTCCGCCTCGCGAGTAAGGCGTGCGACCCGAACCTTTGAGCTGCACATCGATAAGGCCAGCGGCGGTATCCAGCTGGCCGAGCATGTGTGCTCTGCCGTCACCCAGTAACGGTACACGGTGGCCAAACTGATGGCCCGCATAAGCCATTGCGATAGGCGGGTTAGCAGGGTTGGTGTTGCCGCCGGACAACACGGCAAGCGCATCAGGGCTTTGAAACCATTGCTCGTCAAGGTGGTAGGTGCCTAACAGGGCGGTATTCAGTACCAGCAACGCCGGCGCTGAAACCGGCTCGGGCGCTACCGTCGAGTAAAGCTCTTTCGGCAGTTGCGTATAGTTATTGCTGCGAATCGGGTTTTCAGAATTGTTTGGCGGCATGCTGACTACTCCAAAGCAGACGTGAAGTTGGATCAGGGTTTGACCGCAGCTCGTTGAATAATTCCCTCGGACCGCAGGCGTTTTACCAGTTTTTGAGCTTCTGAATCCACAAACGGATAGTAGTCGGGCCTGCTGAGGTCTTTGACGATCTTTGCTTTCGATTCGACCCCCCAGACGCGCTGTTGGCCGTCGACTTGATAGAGTTCCGTCATTAGTAGAACCGTGCCTTTGGCTTCGAGGTACTGCGGCTCCATGTACTCGGTGACCCGCACATCATATACGTTCCAATAGTACGTAGGACTAACCTTGACGCTTGTCTGAGGGTTACGGTCTTTAACTATTGTCTGGCTTTCGGTGAGGTCAATGAGCTGAGTGACTAACACCGCATCTGCGCCCGACTTTTTGACGGCCGCCAGGATACTTTCGGCATTGAGTGGGGTAGTTGTCGTCATTAAGGACGTTGCTGCAATAGCGCCGGGGGTTCCTCTGCCAATATCCCGCACTATGGCGCGTTCGAGCAGTGAGCGTGTTTCAAAAGAATCGAACAGGCCGACGACCAGTACTTTGTTGTAAGGCACCGTCGCCGATTTCTCGAGCGATTGAATGTCTACTAGTTGGGCCTTGTTGGCGCATCCGCTCAATAAAATCACCACAAAGGTGACGAGCCACGCACGGCGCAGAGGTGTTAGTTGCAGCAAAATAATCTCCTGATCAGTGAGTGTTTTGATCATGCGGTATAACGGCAGGCATCGGTAGCATGTTGTTAGTCGGCGACCGCAACCTCAGGTTACACTGAGTGTGTTTAGAACTTTGCACTAATTCAGAGGCTTCATGTGACCACTGGTTTTAACAGCGCAACCGTCAGGCTCGATAAGTGGCTTTGGGCGGCGCGTTTTTTTAAAACACGGCGACTGGCTAAAGAAGCTATCGAAGGTGGCAAGGTACATTGTGACGGTCAGCGCGTCAAAGTGGCTAAGGAAGTTGCTGTTGGAAACGCCTTAGTCGTACGCCAAGGCTTCGATGAGAAAACGGTGCTGATAACAGGCCTGTCTGACCAGCGCCGAGGCGCCGCTGTAGCGGCGCTTTTGTATGAGGAAACTGCCGCAAGCGTGACCATGCGTTTAGAGCGGGCTGCAGAGCGCAAGGCGGGCATGGGTGGTTTTGTGGCCAGCGATCACAAGCCCAACAAAAAGGAGCGCCGGCAAATTCATCGCTTTCAGCGGGCTAAAAGTGTCGATGAATAGAGTGCGGGTGGTTAAAGCTGTCTGACTTCATCGATTCGCGTTCGCTGTGCTGTAGTGTATTCTCAGCTTCATTAAGCCGTTGGTCGCAAGTGCTTTTATCCGCTTGCTTGCCGCCTCATAGGAATGCATAAATGTTGTCAGTAGATCGTGTGTTGTTTCGACGTTGCTATCGCTTCGCAGCCGCGCTTGTTGTAGCGCTGTGGTTAACCGGCTGTGATCAACAAACGGCAGAGGTTACAGCTACAGCTAACACGGGTTCTGCAGATCTTTACAGTATTATTTCGGGCAGTACGTTAACTCAGGCTGCACCGGGCGTCTTGGCTAACGATACGGTGACAGGCGATGTCACCGTGCGTTTGGCGGCGCCGCCGGCTTACGGTTGGGTGGAGTTAGCGCCCGATGGCAGTTTTGTCTATGAGCCCGAGTGGCGTTTCAACGGCCGCGATTCATTCAGCTATCAGCTTGTACAGGGCGAGACGGTATCGTCGCCGATTACTGTGCATATCACCCACCCCAATGTGGTCGTTGTGTTGGTTGATGATCTTGGCCTTGGCGACGTGAGCATCTACAACCCGCGCGAAGAAGTGAACACACCCAATATTGATGCGCTGGCAGAGGCCGGTGTGTATTTTGATCATGCGCACTCGCCAACGCCGGTATGTGCGCCCACCCGCTATTCCGTGCTCACGGGCAACTACCCGTATCGCGGACGCCTGGCGGCCGGTATTTACGATTCTTACGAACCTGCCACGATGCTTCTACCCGGGCAGCAAACCCTGGGTGAAATCTTTAATGAGGCCGGTTATCAGACAGGGTTTGTCGGTAAGCTCCATAATGGCGGCGCCTTCTGGAACCGTGCCGGGGATAATTACACCCGTGAACATCGCGATGCCGATCTCAGCCGACCGTTCGACTATGGCCCTACCGGGTTTGGTTTCGACTATTCGTTTCTGTTGCCGGGCGGTATTAGTGGCCCGCCCTATGCGTACTTCGAGAATGACCGGTTGGTCCGATTTGATGCAGCTACAGCGACCTACCAGCCCTTCGGCACAGCAGCTGATGCGCAAGCGGCATTTAGCTATGTGCCTAATACCTGGGCGGGTGCACACAATGGTGGTCGGTTAGGTGATCGTGGCTGGGCCCTCGATAACTACGACAGCCGGCAAAGTGGCCCCATTCTGACCCGCAAAGCACTCGCGTTTATCGACCGGGCCGCGGCGCGCAATCAGGCGGCGTTAGCTCCCGAACCTTTTTTCCTGTTCTTCGCGCCCCCGCAATTACACCGGCCGAATCTATCGCCGGCATTCTTTAACACAGCACATATCCGTGACGATGAAGCAGCTACCACCGGTGTGCCGGTGGCCGGCGTTACCGGCACCGAACGCAGCGATACGATTCGGGAAGTGGATGTCATGTTGGGTGCATTGCTCGATGGTCTCGAGGAGAGCGGCCAGCTGCATAACACGCTGATTATCTTTACCAGCGATAACGGCCCGTTTCCATGGCCTGATCTTGTGGGTCTGAACACTCAAGGTCTTGACCAGGGCGTGCCATTGCGCGGCTTTAAAGGTCAGATTCATGAGGGTGGGCATCGCGTGCCGTTTATTGCGGCATGGGGCAGCACCTTGCAGTCGCAAATTCCACTGGAGCCCGGCACCCGCAGCGAGGCATTGTTCGGTTTGCAGGATTTGTCGGCAACGTTCTATCAGTTGCTCGGTTTGCAACGCCCCGCCGGGCAAGCTAATGACAGCAAGAGCTTATTACCGTTGTTAACGGGTGCTGCGACCATGTCAACACGCGAGCATCTTATTGTGCAGGGCACGCCCATTTCTGCAGATGCCGCCAAGCGCATAGACCGTGCATTTTATGGCTACTCTGCCAATGGCGACCTGTGGAAATTGATTAGTCTATCGAGCAGTACTGATCATCTGGCCAATATTGAGTTTACCGAGCTCTATAACCTAACCGCAGACCCCGGCGAAAGCATCAATAGGCTTGATACAACGGCGGCTCGTGAGTTGCAGGAGCAGCTGCAGGCCGAGTACTTACAGTTGCTGGCCCAGCCGCAAACCATCGATAGTTTTGAGTCGTAGGTGATGGCTTAACTGAAAGCTTTGGCAGCCGCGCCGCCGATGCCGCCGAACAGCAGTATCATGTTGGGTAGCATTGTTAAGCCGAAACCAATGCCGCGTTTTTTCGGGTTACTGACATACAACTTCATGTAGACGAAGCGGCCGATAATAAACACCACGCCCAGACCGGCAGCCCAGTTGCTGCTGATGTACATGCCGAACAGGACAATGGCCGGGATGAAAATGACCAACTGTTCCATGGTGTTGTAATGCACACGGAAATAACGCTCAAATGTTTCGTTGCCGCTGATTGCTGGCGCTTGAACACCACTCTTCATGCGTTGCATGCCAGCCAACATACCGAATGCAAAAAATTGCAACAGTGCACAACCCATAACGACGTAGACAATTTCCATAGCAGTTTTCCTCAGCCTTTGCGATCGCACATAGTGACCAAAGCTTAAGCGCGCGTCTACTGTGTCGTTATACTTGCCGTCTGCAGAGTCCGGCTACTTAGGTGTACATTTTGGTAGAGTTTGTTCGGCATAATCTCCACTACGGTTTGCATTTGCTGGCCCCTTTCTTGCTGGCGAGGTTGTTCTGGGGTGCGAATTGGCGCCAGGCCGGGCTGATTATGCTGGGGACTATGCTTATTGATGTCGATCACTTGCTGGCCGACCCGATCTTCGACCCAAGCCGTTGCAGTATTGGCTTTCATCCGTTGCACACAGGCTGGGCTGCGGCCTTGTATGCCGCTATGCTCGCTATTCCCGACTGGCGCTGGCGCGCTGTGGCCGCGGGTTGTCTCTGGCACCTTGCGGTAGATTCTCTGGATTGCCTGTTGCAGGTTTAGGTCGTTACACTAATCACACAGGGCGCTTAGCCCAATGAATATTTATTAGGCTGTATAGGGAGTTGCGTTGTGGCATGGGTGTATTTGATATTGGCGGGCTGTTTTGAGATTGGCTGGCCCGTGGGCCTCAAAATGGCACAAGAGGACCAGACCCGCTACAGCGGTATTGCCATTGCGATCGTATTCATGGCGATCAGCGGCTTTCTGTTGTGGCTCGCGCAGAAAGAAATTCCTCTGGGCACATCCTATGCGGTCTGGACCGGTCTCGGCGCCGCCGGCACCTTTTTCGTTGGCGTGATGTTCTATGGCGATCCGACCAGCCTAGGGCGTTATCTTGGCATCGTGCTGATTATTGGTGGCGTTATCACCTTAAAGCTGGCGCACTAGCCGGCCAGTTTTTCTGCTGCTGTTGCGTTATCTTCAGCGAGAATCTCAGGCATATCCTGCGGTGCTTTGTTCCAGATAAAGTTGAACACAATGCCACTGCCATCCGGCTTGTTTCTAAACCAGATGCGTCCGCCTTGCCAGGTGACGATACGCTGCACAATAGCCAGACCCATGCCGCTGCCTTCACAGTCATCGCGTGGTCTTAGTGTTTGGAACATCTTAAAGACCTTGGCGGCGTACTCTTCAGGAATGCCGATGCCGTTGTCTTCGACACTGAACAGCACAGAGTTACCCTGATCTTTGGCCGATACTTTAATGATGCCGTGCTGTGGGTCAGGGTGATGTTTGATGGCATTGCTGAGCAGATTGCGCAGTACCGTTTCAAGGGGCGCATGGTGAGCAACCAACGCAGGTAGGCTTTTATCTGCAATGATTTGCATGCCGGCGGGCGGTGCGATAAGTGTTGCGATATCTTCGACGAATTCTTGCATGTCGAGCTGGCGAACATCACCCACTTTACGACCGGCACGCGAGTAGGCCAGCAGGTCTTCCAGTAAGCGACCCAGGCGACTGGTGCGCTGATCCAGTAACGTCAGATTCTCTTGCACGTCGCCTTCGTTATAGTCATGCAAGTCTTCGCGCAGCCACTCCAGAATAACTTCGATAGCGCGCAAGGGTGCTTTCAGATCGTGTGAGGCCACGTAGGCAAACTGTTCCAGATCTTTATTGGAGCGCATCAGCTCTTTGGCCTTTGCCTCAATATCTGTCTCCATCTTGCGCCGTTGGGTGATGTCCTGAATGATCATTGAGTGGTTGATGATCTCGCCGTTGGCGTTGCGGATCGGCGAAATCATAATCGACTCGTCATGCATCTGACCGTCGGCACGACGCCACTGATATTGGCCTGTCCAGACGACTTCGTTGCCGCGTTTTGAGGGCGCTTCGCTCAAAAAATTCGTATGATTATGAAACTCGGGTAGCTCTGTTGAGTGCAGACCAACAATGTCTTCGCTTTTTACGCCAGCATAACGCTCGTAGTGCGGGTTGGCGTAAACGATTAGGCCGTCGGCGCTTGAAATAAGAATACTATCGACCGATGATTCAACCGCAGCCGCCAACAACACAAGAGTGTCGCGCTGACTGTTGACCTTATTCATCATGTCGTTGAGTGATTTAGCGAGCATGCCGATCTCATCACGACCATCGACAGGCATAGTCATGATGCTGCCATTGCGGCCGAATTCTACGGCAGCGTCACTGATGTTCTTTACGGGTCGGGCAAGCCGCTGGGCAAAGAACCATCCAAGAATCACAGCACATAGCAACGTGAGTTGCGCCGTCTGCTGCATCTCGTTACCAATGATCGTGGCTCTCTGCTCAATCTCAGCGCGCAAGCCGGTGTAGATATACAACAGATCATCTCCGACGCCGTAAGGGGCAGGCAAGCGGTCAGCACCCACAATTAGCTCCACACCTTCGGGGCTGGTATAGACCGATCCGCCGGCCGCTTCATCGGCAAGTAATGCCACAAAGTTAAGACCCGCGAATTCATCGCCAATGGTGTAGTCCGAGGTGCCTTGCAGGCCGACTTCTTTGTCATGATCCGGGTGCACAACAAAGCGACCCTCGGAATTAACAACGTAAAGCTGGGTTGTGAAGCCTGCTCGATTTACGGCGGTAAGTTCTCGCGAGACATCGCTTTGTAAAATGAACACGCCACGCGCTAAGCCGGTTTCTGAGTCATAGACCGCCATCGCTGTGGTTTCGATACGCAGTGCCTTTGTCTGTTCGGCAGCATTGCTATTGCTAATGCGCATTAATGCTGATCGTGCCAATGGCGTTTGCTGATCGGTACTAAGCACCTGGGTTATGAGGTCGTTGGTGTTTTCCTGCAAGCGCAGTAATGCCGCTGAATTGGTATTGCCAAGCGCTTCGCGCGGATGGTTCACAAGCTCCGTGCGCGTGGCGGCATCAACATAGCCGACACTAAAATAGCCGGAATCCGAGAGCAGCAGGTTGCGGGTTAGCAGGCTGAGTTCGCGAATGCCGCGCTCACGTTCTGCGGCGTTGCTGAGTTTGCCGAGTGGCGCCACGTTAGCGAGATAATTGAGATCGCCATTAGCGCGCAAACGTTGTTTGGTAAGAGATAGAGCCGCCGTTTCGGCGGCGGTCGAGAGGCTGGTAATACCATTTTCTGATGCAATTAGATGCAGCGTGCTGGAGCTTTTAATAGCGAGCGGCATGACGCTGATGAGTGCAATAGAGCCGCACAGGATACCAAGTTTCGCACCCATGCTTAAGCCGCTTGGTGCAACGACATCCGATTCACTCACCTCAGAAGATATCTGCTGTGCCCGACCAAAGCCGACAATCAGACAGGCGTACATAGCCAGATGGAGTAGGTGGCCGGCACTAAAGCTGGCGTCATACAACTGCTTTGAGAAGGCCATCAGGAAAGCCTGCGAGCACAGGCCGGCAATCAGCGCCATTAGAAACATATGCCCGTAACTGTCTTTGCGCCAGTTGCCTTTCAAAGTAAAGGTTATTAAGGCGAGCAAAAACAGGCTTGCAGAGACTAGGTCGGCAGGCCTTGAAAATGCCCGTGCTTCAATAATGAGGCTCTGCAGATTGGTGCTGAGCAAGAACAATGTCGTCGCCGGTATGACAACAATCGTTAGTGGCAGAATCGTTCTGAGCGCAATGCGTTGTCTCGCCGTGCTGGCACTGTTGCCGAAGGCATCTTTGCCGGAAAACAGTGCGGCAATCAGCATAGTGGTTGAAAGTAGCAGCTGGGTGGCGTTCCAGGTCCAGGGGATGAGGATTTCGGGTTTGGTGAGAAGTCCGTCGGTAATCAGCGGGCTATCGGCGAAGGTGTGCAGGAGCTCGAACGCTACCGCGCCGGCAACACCGACAGCCAGAATGCCAATGACCGGGGCCTTGGTTTTTTTGTAGGCATTGAGCAGCACACCGGCGGCGATTACGGACATGAATATGGCGATGCCATCGAGCGCCGGGTGCACGAAAGATGGCGCGGTCTGCCGGATGGCGAGGATCGGTCCGCCACCCAACAAAAATGTCAGGAAGAATGACCAGTAGGCCAAAGGCCGACGCGAGGCATTGTTCTTTTCTGTCATCATGGTTTTACCTGAGTTCCTCTCCCTTTTGGCGCACTCCCGTGATGCCGTTCGCCAAATCTATGCGCATTACCCTAGCGATTGCTGACGTCAGTGGCTGAGATCAAGCTCACAAAATGGTCTGTCAGTAGCGCTCCGGCGCTTTATTAATGCCGGCGTTGCCCCGATCAGACTGATGTATCCGTCTGCGATATAGGCGCTGTCACTCTTTGTTCCTATAATAGACATTCATGCGATGTCGCAGAGTTAACCGCTGAGAAAAACACCCATGGATAGAGATACTGCCGTCAGACTTGCGCAAGAGGCCATCAAGGCAAAGAACAAACGCCTGGTTGAGGCTGTGTTGGCGCTGCAGGAAGAGCGTGAGCGGAAACCTGTCAGCGAGCTGCCTATTGCAGAGCGACCGATGATTGCGGTGACCTGCTCCACCGGTTGGGAGTGTTATGCGGTTGTTCAGGAATTGATTAACACCCGCAAGTTCAGGGTTCGGGCCTTGTTCCGCACGCCGGGCACCAGTGCAGCAGGGCGACTTGAGCGTTTGCTTGAACTTACCGAACCAACGCACCCTGGTTTGTTAACCCTGCATTCAGGGGTTGATATGTACTCAGAAGAAAAGCTGACCGAAGGTTTTGCCGATTGCTCTGGCGTGGTGCTCTATGTGACGGCCAACTCCAGCAAGGCCGGCAAGATTAATAACCACGGTGATGATCCCGTTGGCGGCAGACCGCTGGTCATGAAGCAGATAGTGGCCATGATTGCAGCTATGAAAGCCAATCCATCGGTTACCCATGCGGTGACTCTGGTGTTTCCGCCGGATAAAGTTCGCGGCATTGTGCCTGATGCGCCTGAAGCGCCATGGTGGATTCAGCAGCGTTTGCGGATTTCCGATTTTATGCGCGGTCAGGGTATTAACGTTACCTGCATTCACCGACCGGCGTACTACTTTGGTATGCATCGCGTAGATTACACCGCGCAAGAAGCATTTCGTGGCAACAGTCAGCTGTCCAAAAACATGATCAAGGAAAACGCGATGCCCGGCATTATGGAGCCGGACTTCATGGTGAACTGGGTTGATGTTCGCGACGTGGGTAAGTGGGTAGGCACAGTGTTTGAGTATCCGGAAGTGTTTTCTAATGAAGACTTCTCAATAGCATCCACCGCATTAACCGGTAACCAGCGTGTTGAAATAGCCGAGCGCATGAATCGTCATGGCACCAAGTTTGCCTTCAAACAATTTTCGAAATGGCTTATTCGCATGCTGAGCCTTGTTACCAAGGAAGTGATCTATCCATTGCGTTATCAGCAGTGGTACAACGACAAGGCCAACGGTTACGATTTTGCCAGTGTCGAAGATCTGGCCGACCTTGAGCGCATCCACCCGTTGTGGACGTTTGAGAAGAAACTGGAAGACTGGGGCATTAATGATATTAAGCCGTCAAAGTAGAACAAATCAGCTCGTTTTAGGCTTGGATTGTTCCCGGCCCCTGTTGTTTTGACATAAGAAAAGCCGCGCTGAGTTCAGCGCGGCTTTTCTTATGGTGTATATACTCGCTTGATTCACAAGCTGTTATGCTAAATATCGTAACGCGTTTTCACAGTGTCTAGGTGTATTGCCATGCTTGTCTATTTATCTCGATATTTTGCTGACTCCGGTCGTTTGGTTCGGCGTATTTCTGGCGTGTTGATTGCTCTGCTGATGTGCACTGCACACGCTGCAGTACCTGTTCCCAATGCTCAGATTTTGCCCACCAGTGCCGGCACCGGCCCTACAGATCGCGATGTGCCTTTTTTAGCAACCTACAAAGACCTGTCGGTTAATGGTTACGTTGAACAGGAGGTTTTGTTTTCCGGCACCGCCAATGTCTACACTTATGCCGATGCTGGTGGCGCTGATGTGAGTCCGGTACCTGCGGCCACTGGCTCTACCGGGAGCTATGTGACCCGCATGCTGGTGCGGCGTCCGCAGAATCCTGCAAATTTCAGCGGCGTGGTTTACATGGATATTATGAACGCCACCGCCAACTATGACGGTTCGCCCATGTGGGATCTGACCCACCTGCAAATGATGGATGAGGGGGCTGTCTATGTCGGCGTAACCTACTCCGATACGACCGCCAAGTTCATGCGCGATATTTGGGGAACCACCGCATTTCCTGCTCCCGGTGGGGCCCAACCACGAGACCGTTCGCGCTACGCGACCTTAGACATTAAGACCCGGGCGCACACCTGGGACATTCTTAATCAGGCGGCAGCCCTGTTGCGTGCCGGCACGAATGCCAACAATCCGCTAAATGGTTTTGCGGTGGACACCATCATCACCACCGGCTACTCGCAGTCAGCCGGCTATGTTGTCACCTACGCCAATTCCTTTTATCCGTCGTACTCCGAGCTTGAGCCCTGCACTGAAGAACTCGCGGCGGCCGGCGAATGCCAGCCGCTGGTTAATGGCTATATCGTTGCCGCCCCCGGGCCTACAGCGCGTCTGCTGAACGGTGCCGGCTCCAATCCTATCGGTAATCAGCGCAACTGTGAAAATGCCCTGAACCGTGAAACGCCCTGTATTGAATCGGCAATAGAGCCCTTTGATGCTGATCCTTATCAGTACGACTTGCCGAAGATTGTGCGCTTTACTACTGAGTCTGATCTTAAATCGGTGCGGGTGCGTCAGAGCATGGAAGATCAGCCTAACTTTAGAACCTACGAAGTGGCCGGCGTTGCTCATGTGGGCTTCTGGTTATCGCTTGAAGGTCAGCGGGTGGCCGAGTATCAGTTTGGTGTGCCGGCAACCGGCACTGTCGATAGCCCGTGTATTTTGCCGTTTAATCCGCTGCGTACGGGGCCTGTTTTGTCAGCCGTGCAATACCGTTTGTCACGCTGGATTCAAAACGATGAAACCCCGCCCCCCAGCAACTTTATGGTGTGGGAAGGCGACTTCAATCAGATTGATGAGTTCTTTGTGCCGCTTGCTAACTGGGTGCGTGACGATGGTGACAATGATGCGACCGATGGCGACGATGGCGAAGGCGATGGCAATGCCATTGGCGGTGTTCGTCCGGCCCGTTTAACTGCGCCGTTAGGTATTTATTACGGCTCCAACTTCTTCGAAGGTCCGCTCTCAGTTAACCGTATTTTTTGTACCGGAATCTATGGCGGCTTTGAGGCTTATACGGCTGAAAATGTTCAGGCGCGCTACTTCAACAAGAATACCTTTGCTGCACTCACTTGGTGGAGTATCTGGCGCTCTTACAATGAAGGCTTCCTGTTAGCACCCGATGCAAAAATCATTCTCGATGAGGCTAAGGCTTATGATGGCTTGCCGGAGTGACGGCAGCCTGGTTGCTGAGCTGCTTCGGAGTTAGGCGATGACCGGTATGTCGCTGCCTGTACTTGAGGCAGGGCTGATACATATCGCTGCAGCGCCCGCCGATCGCGGGGTTGTGGAGCTTATTGTGTGTCGCCCGAAAAAGAACGAACGTGCCGTGTTGGCCCAGGGTGAGCTCTCGGTTGGCGCCGGCTTGGCGGGTGATGATTGGGCGAAACGGGGCAGCTGGGCCAGTGCCGATGGCAAAGCCCATCCTGATATGCAGCTCAATTTGATGAACTCACGCGTTATCGCGTTAATTGCCGAAACCCAAGACCGGTGGCCATTGGCCGGCGATCAGTTTTATGTGGATCTGGATCTGAGTGCGGCAAATCTGCCGGCCGGCTCCTGTCTGGTTATTGGTACTGCGGTCATTGAAGTGACTGCCGAGCCGCATCTGGGTTGTAGGAAGTTTTCTCAGCGGTTTGGTCGTGATGCCATGCAGTTTGTGAATTCAATGGTTGGTATGGCTCTCAATCTGCGTGGCATTAACGCCCGAGTTATTGAGCCGGGTGTTGTTAAAACCGGTGATGCGATTTTTAAGCGTTCATGACTATAATCGAAAGCACCGCGGTGCTTGCCGTCAGGCGCTGGGTTGATAGCCTGGTTGTCGGCCTCAACCTGTGCCCGTTTGCGAAGACCGAATTAATTAATGAGCGGGTTCGGTTTGTGGAGTGTCCGGCGCAGTCTGAAGTGGCCTTGCTGGATGCTCTGACCATTGAACTTGAGCTCCTTGAAACAACCCCTGCGCTAGAAACGACCTTGCTCGTCCATCCAAACGTGCTGCATGACTTTGCCGACTACAATCAGTTTCTGAATGAGGTTGATGCGTTGTTAGTGGGACTGCAGTTTGAGGGTGTGTTTCAGGTGGCCAGTTTTCATCCGGATTATCAGTTTGGTGGCACAGCCATTGATGCTGCCGAAAACTACACCAATCGTTCACCGTATCCGCTGTTGCATATCCTGCGTGAAGCCAGTTTGGAGCGTGTTATTGCGGCTCATCCCGATACAGCGGAAATTCCACAGCGTAACGTTGAGCTAATGAACAGTATGGGTAGTGCTGCGTTACGCGCCATGCTGGCTCGTTTGTTGTAGTGCGCTGTTTGCCGAGCACTGTGGTTTAGCGCGCCGGCGGTCTCTATGCCTCACGATGGATACAGTGGCAATGTGGGTGTCGTCAACCACGGATGTCTGTAGGATAGCGCACAATTATTATTAGCGTTGCTTAGCGAGTCACCATGAAGCGATCAAAGAAGTTCTATTTTTTTACAGGTCTTGGCGTGCTGCTCATCAGTTGGGTCTTGCTGGTCTGGCTTGATCAGGGGCCGGTTGCTGTTCTCCATGAGAACGACTCCGGGCTTGCATTGGCAGAGGCAAAAGCCATGCAGGGTGTTAAGTGCCGCAATGAAACCATTGCCGTTGCATTGGCGCCGGGCAAAGCGGCTAAATACAGCTTAGTGGGTGAGCTCTGTGCCATTGATGGGTTTACCAATAAGACACTGCAAGTATTGGTGTCCGGTGCGGGCTATGGCGCCGTCTATTGGGATTTCCCCTATGAGCCCGATACCTATTCGTACATGCGCGCCGCGTTGCGTGCCGGTTATGCGGTGTTTAATTTCGATCGTTTGGGTATGGGCCGCAGTGACCACCCGCCAGGGCTGGCGCTTGATGTCGATACTCAGGCGTATGTGTTGTCGCAGACTATCGCCGCACTCACCGCGGCTGAGGACTATACCGCCGTGGTTACGTTGGGGCATTCATTTGGCTCTGTGATTGCCCTTTCGCATGCGCTGAGCAATCCGGAGCAGGTGAACGGCATGGTACTGACCGGCTACGCGCACAATGTGAACCCTGAGTTCGGGCCGTCAATGGGCAAGGGTATCGAAGTAGCTGCATTCGGTGGACCTTTTGTCGGCGATATTTTTGATCCTACCTATGTGATCTCAAAGCCGGATAGTCGTGGTGACGTTTTTTATACACGCAGCAATACCGATCCCGGCGTTATCCGTACTGATGATGTGACCCGCCAGACCACAGCAGCTGGAGAGCTCATTACCATGAGTCAGTATTTTGCAGATCAGTCTAAGGGCTTACATATCCCTGTGTATATGGTGCTGGGCGAAGATGATTTTGTGGTCTGCGGAGGCGCACTTGATTGTACCGACCACGCCGCTGTACTGGCCAATGAGACGCCGTATTTCCCTCCGGCCAGTTGTTTTGAACTCACGATGCTGGATGATGTGAATCACAATGCCAACCTGCACAAGAATGCCCCCTCCACCTTTGCGCTAATGTTGGATTGGGTTGCCCGACGGGTTGGCAATGGCAGCGAGCTGCCGACCGGTATGTGTCGCGGCTAATGGGTAAACGCCGTTCTCTAACGCCCTATAGAGACCGTATAAAAACGTGAAGATCTTTTAGTGAAGTGGGCCAGCCTTGTACGATCTGATGAGTAGGCAAGCGAATCGTTTTCAGGCATTCCGCGAGCAGCAAGTACAGAGCGAGAGAAGATTCTACGATATGTCCCACCCGGCCTCTGCGGATCTAGTTTTTATACAGCGTCAACTGAGTGTTTTTTTAGGGTGTTTTCGGTAGTGCGAATGCCACAAGATAATCGTTGACGTTGTTAAAGCCGGTAAACATATGTCCGCCGGCAGCTACCACCACGTATTGCACCCCATCAACCTCATAGGTCATGGGCGTGGCCTGTGCGGGCGCCGGCACCTTGGTTTGCCACAATATTTCGCCGGTATCGGTATTTAACGCCCGGAAGCGTTGATCAGAGCCCGCGCCGATAAACACTAAGCCCGTGGCGGTGCTTATCGGGCCACCTGACAGGGGTGCGCCAAATTCTATGGGTACCGGAATTGGCATTAAGCCCTCGAGTGTGCCCAATGTAATGCGCCACAGAGTTTGGGTGTCGCCGGTCATGTCGATAGCGGCAAACTCACCCCAGGGTGGTGCGGTGCAGGGTGAAAAGAATGGCGACATGATGGGCTGAAACTCATACGAGTACGGTGTGCCGTGCATTTCTTGTGGCGGACCGATAGGGCCCATACGCGGCTGTGCTTTTATCGCCTCGGTCACGTCTTCGTTGCGGGTTAAACGCAACATCATTGGCGTGTTTGATAAAGGAATTAGCAGGCGCTGAGTAACCGGATCAAATGCAGCGCCACCCCAGTTCATTATGGAAGCGCCCGGCATCAATGCCGTGCCCTCAAACGAAGGCGGCTCATAAAGACTGCCATTACGTAGGGCCGTAATTTTGTCGCGGCAGGCCTTGCGGTCGAACACGGTAAAGCCAAAGGCATCATCCGGACTAATGCCCATTTTGCCGAGCGCTGCGGGCTTGCTCGGAAAGGGTTGTGTGGGTGAGAGCACTTCACCGGGGACACCGTCCGTGGGTACCGGCCGTTCTTCAACCGGAAATACCGGTACGCCGGTTTCCCGGTGCAGCACAAAAATAAGGCCTTGCTTGGTGAGTTGAATGACCACGGGAATGGTCTTGCCATCGTTCTGCAGATCGACCAGCATGGGTTGTGATGGGAGGTCGAGATCCCAGACGTCGTGATGCACAATCTGGAAGTGCCAGGCGACGGAGCCATCGGCCGCATTGAGTGCGACCAATGAGTTAGCGTAGCGATTATCTCCCGGGCGCAGCCCTCCAAAGTTATTCGGCCCGGCAGTAGCGGTGGGGACGAAGATCAGTTGGCGTTCGCTATCAACCGACATCATGGTCCAGGTATTGGCACCGCCGGTGTTGCGCATAGCCTCTTCGGTCCAGTCGGCAAACTCCGGCTCAGAGGGCCGTTGGCCAGCCTCTAGGCGTGGCAATGGGTCGAAGCTCCAGCGCCGCTCGCCGGTGCGGGCATCAAAGGCGCGGATCTTGCCGCGGGGGCTGTCGGCTCGCCAGAACTTGGTGTTGTCTGAAGAGCCCACAATGACCAGATCATTGATTGTGACCGGCGGTGCGGCAAAGCTCACATCGCCCGGCTGCATATCGGGCACTTCACTGTAGATATCGGGTTTGACGTTGACCGTGCCGTTTTCACCAAAGTCGGCACAGAGTTTTCCTGTGCGTGCATCAAGCGCGAGTAGTCGTAAATCTTTAGTGCCCGAGAAAATCCGGTGCTTGCATGAACTCTGTGTAGCCGCAATGGTATCTTCCCAATAGGCTACGCCACGGCATAAAAATTTCTCGCCGGGGTTGCCCAAATCAATTTGAGGGTCGTGAACCCAGCGTTCAAGACCGGTGACCGGATCAAGGGCGATGATCCGATTCATGGCGGCGCACAACACGAGTGATTCACCCGCCGCTTTTGGTGTAAGAATAGGAGTGACATTGAGTGCCGTGGTGGTCCGGTATTCCGGGTGGCGTTCGATGTCGCCGGTACGGTATTGCCAGACTTGCTGCAGGTCGCCGACGTTGTCGCGGGTGATTTGGCTAAGCGTTGAATAGTGTGTGCCGCCCTCGTCGCCGCCATAGTGCTGCCAGTCGGAAGCCTGCGCCGGTGTCAGGACGGCTGCCATGCAGAGCATTAATAATGCTGTGACGCCAGGTATTGGCGACCTGACGAACTTAAAGAGGGCATTTCTCATGCTGTTGGCTTCCTTTTGCAGACCTCCATGGGTGCTGCTATTAAGGGGCTGTAGCCCTAAAACTATAGTCGCCCCCGTCATGCGGTTCTGTGTGGAGACTACTGATAGAGCGTTAATTACCACGTGCCAGAAAAGTCCTGCCATGCGGCGGTCTAAACGCTCTAGGCGAGAAAAGCCGGCCGAGAAACCCACCGACTTTTTGACAATGAGCAGAACTTCCTAGGATGCCAGAACCATAAACCAGCAAATTGACGCGTATAACAGCGGTGCTGTGCCAGCGATCTTAAAAAGTGAGGTGCTTTTACACAACGTCCAATGCGGGGCCTTAATTGTGGCGCTGCGACGCCCTAAACAGCTTTCTTTAAATGGATTAGCGGCGTAGCCGGATAATCTGTGAGCCGGCAGCGTTCTCTAGTAACAGCAGAATATTGCCGTCCGGATCGAGTGCCACATCTCTGAAACGAGCCAGATTCTCGATGAGCACTTCGGTAGCGACTACTTGGTTATCTTTGATCTCCAGACGCAGCAGATCTGTGGCGCGCAAAGAGCCTGCAATAATGTCGCCGTTCCACTTTTTAAACGGCTTGCCTTCGTAGAACACAATGTTAGAAATAGCGATGGCCGGCGTCCAGTCGACCACCGGAAACTCGGCATCGGCCTCGGCGAGCTCAATACCCATTTTCTCAGCAACATTGACTGGCCTTCCGTCATAGTTCACGCCCTTGGTGTAGACGGGCCAGCCGTAATTGCCGCCTTTCACCAAACGATTGAGTTCGTCGCCGCCACGGGGGCCCATCTCAGTGGCCCAGATATCGCCGGTGGCTTTGTTATAGGTCAGGCCCTGTTCGCTGCGATGACCCAATGTCCAGATACCGGGAAGTGCGCCCGGCACATCGACCAACGGATTGTCGGCAGGCACTCTGCCATCGTCATGCAGGCGGAAGATTTTGCCATAGGGCTTATCGAGATCCTGAATACCCATGAAATCGAGAGCGTCTTTCATACCGACGGTGAAATACACATAGCCTTCGTCATCAAACGCAATGCGGCCACCGGCGGCAAGGTCGGAGGTGTTGGTGTAGGTGTCGATATCGGCTTGCCAGATGAGTTCTTGATCCACCCATGCACCGTCCTTGATGCGTCCGCGGATCAGTTTGTTCATCGACACGGGAGTGTTGCCGCGGTTGCTGAATGCGTTGCAGCCGCTGCAGCGATCGCCGTACTGCAGATAGACCCAGCCGTTGTTGCCGTAGTCCGGATGAATAGCAACATCCATCATCCAGCCGATACCCTGAACCTGGCCTAAGAACTCACCGGCATCAGCGTAGGCTTGGGGTGCGCCGGTGATCTTAGTCTTTTTACCCTCCGCGCCGATCACAAACAAACCCTGCATGCGTTCAGTCAGCAGAATGGTGCCATCGGGAAGTGGTGCTATCGCAAATGGCATCGGGTCGATACCGGTGGCTACCGTTTCGATTGTGAATTTGTATTTCTGCGTTTTGACTTTGCCCTTGGGCAAGACAATAGCGATCTTGTTGTTCTTATCCAGAATGGTTGTGCCCTGGCGCTGCTCGGCCACGTACAAGGCCATGTTCCAGACTTCGTTTTCTGACAAGGTTGCTGACCATGCAGGCATGCCTAATGCGGGGTAGCCCTTTGCAATGCTCGTTGCGATGGCTTCAACGGTATCGCCGTGTCGTAAATCGACACCGACTAACGCGGTGCCCAGCGGTGCTCCTTGCAGGTTGTCACCGTGGCAGGACCCGCAGTTCTGATTAAACCGCTTAATGAAGCCGTCTTTCATTTCAATTTTGCTGAGCTTCTCCCAATCGACTTTGCTAGGGTCAAACCCTTGTGCAAGTGTCGACTGTGTTCCGCTGGCAAGCAGCACCAGAAGTAGAGCGATAAGCCCGTTTAGTTTCGCTGTAAGCATAGTTGCCTCCTGCTGCAACAATACCACTGAAACCTGTGCTGACAGAGCTCATTGCGGGTCCTTGGTTGCCTGCGATCTGATCCCTGATAGTGCATTTCAGAGTGTTGCGGTCAGGCCCTTCAGAATGATGTTTTCGTCGTGCTTTAGCGGGGGGGGGTTATGGCTTTTTTTTTATATTTCTATGGGCTATGCTCGGTATCGTAAGAACTACGGGTTCTCTCTGGGGTGCGGTTCTTGGCGTAAAGCCAGCGCGCTCACACAAACTAAGGAAGGGTTATACAATGAATAGAACATTCTCTAAGTTTATTGCAGCTGCTGTACTGAGTTGTTTTAGTGTTGCAGCAATGGCTGAAGAAGCGCCTGTGCAGTTCACCACTTTCGACTTTGAATGCGCCTAAGACCAAAGATGTAACGGGTGCTCGTTTTTCATTCCTCTACGGTAAGCAGGGCGGCAATATCAAAGGTGTTGATATCCAGCTGCTGTCTTTCTCAGAAATGGAATCACTTAAGGGTGTCAGCTTTTCTCCGATTTCCTTGGTTGGCGCTAACAAAATTACCGGCAATATGACGGGTGCTGCTTTCGGCCTGTTCAACAACCATAAAGGTAATGACGTTGGTGTTAATCTGGCGGTTGTCAATCTGACCAATAATGTGCAGGGCCTGAACTGGGGTGCGGTGAATGTTTCAACCGGCACGACTTTGGCTGATGTTGGTTTGGTGAGTCTTTCGAAGAAGTCTACCTTTCAGCTGGGTTTCTTCAACAAGACTGACGACATTGACGGTGTGCAGATTGGTTTGATTAACTGTGCGAAAAACGGTTTCCTACCTTGCTTCCCATTCGTTCTGTTCTAAAGAATAGCTAGCAAGCACTGAACCTGCTCGGGTTCAGGCAAGAAATAGAAAGGGCATCTGCAGCAGCAGGTGCCTTTTTTTGTGCCCTCTTGAGGTCCATCCAGCTAGAAATTCTCTGTTAGTGCGCGACCAAAGTCTGCCTTTGTAGGCGGTGCTGTACCGTTGGTTCGGTCCCTGAACCGCTAAAGAATTCCTATAAACTATTGATTTATAAATTTATTTATAGGCATATTTAAAATATTGGGTAGCGCTGATGTGCTTATGTAATAAACATCAGGTGTCGGGTTACTTTCCAATTATAAATATTATTATAATCAGCCACATGGGGAACTTATCTCCTGTAACAATTCAGATATACATTCGTTGTTGTTGTTTTTTTGAATACAGAGGGTTACATCATGAAAAAACTTACATTACTCGCCGCGACTGCGGCACTGGCACTATCCGGCGTTGCAGTAGCTGGACCTTCTTACACCTATGTTGATGGTGGTATCACGATTGGCGATAGCTTTGGCGATAATAGTGAGACTGAAGGCCTAGCATTGCGCGGTTCGTTCGGCTTTGCGGATATCTTCCATGTAGGCGGTGGTTATGGCCAAGGCGATCTTGACGGCGGTAAAAGTGAGTCCTGTTTCGATGTAACCAGCTACAACCTCTATTTCGGTGTGAACCCTGCCATCACCGAAAATATGGATCTGGTTTCCCGTATTGGTTACGCAAAGTCTGAACTTGATGCGGATGGTTTTAATGACTTAGAACTTTCAGGTCTTTGGCTTGAAGTAGGTCCTCGTGCGATGGTCGGTGAAAAGCTAGAATTGAATGCCGCCGTTACGTTGTTTACTGGTGAAGTCGAAGAGACATCAGGTTGCACTAACTGCGACAAAGACGACTTAAACGAGTTCGGTTTCCGCGTAGGTGGTGAGTATTACTTCACACCAGCGTTCTCTGTCGGCCTGGATAGCGAAATGAATGGCTTCTTCGGCGACGCTGTAAACATTCATGGTCGTTGGAGCTTCGGCAACAACTAAGTTGATTGGGTAATTTCATACCTGCGAGTAATTAGAAGCCGCATAGGCGCAAGTCTGTGCGGCTTTTTTAAGGAAAAAAGATGAAAATGATTAAGCTAGTATTGGCAACTGCCGCATTGGCAGTATCATGCGCAGCGATAGCTGGCCCGTCTTACACTTATGTAGACGCCGGCATAACGCTTGCCGATGGCTTTGGCGATAATAGTGAGACTGAAGGCCTAGCATTGCGCGGTTCGTTCGGCTTTGCGGATATCTTCCATGTAGGCGGTGGTTATGGCCAAGGCGATCTTGACGGCGGTAAAAGTGAGTCCGGTTTCGATGTAACCAGCTACAACCTCTATTTCGGTGTGAACCCTGCCATCACCGAAAATATGGATCTGGTTTCCCGTATTGGTTACGCAAAGTCTGAACTTGATGCGGATGGTTTTAATGACTTAGAACTTTCAGGTCTTTGGCTTGAAGTAGGTCCTCGTGCGATGGTCAGTGAAAAGCTAGAATTGAATGCCGCCGTTACGTTGTTTACTGGTGAAGTCGAAGAGACATCAGGTTGCGGTGGTTCTTGCGACAAAGACGACTTAAACGAGTTCGGTTTCCGCGTAGGTGCTGAGTATTACTTCACACCAGCGTTCTCTGTCGGCCTGGATAGCGAAGTGAAAGGCTTATTCGGTGATGCGGTAAACATTCATGGTCGTTGGAGCTTCGGCAACAACTAGGTTGATTTGACCGTAAAGGATTCTTAAGTAACGTTTAATGTTGCCGCTAGAAACCAAAAACCCGCAGACGCTAGTCTGCGGGTTTTTTTATGTCTGGGATTGGGTTTGTATATATCGGCAGTAGGACTTGTTCCTATTGGGTCGGAACATTGCCCCTAACCTGTTGTAATTAGTTAAGCGCTCTGACGTTGCTCTTGAGTCAGGGCCCCTTTAGTCGCCGCTTCCGGACGCAGGCCCAGTCGTTTCATTAGCGCCAGATCTTTGTCGGCATCGGGGTTCTCTGTGGTCAGCAGTTTCTCGCCATAGAAGATTGAGTTGGCGCCGGCAAAGAAACACATGGCCTGAGTCTCGTCGCTCATCTCGGTGCGCCCGGCCGACAGGCGCACGTGGGTAGCTGGCATCAGAATACGTGCCACCGCGATGGTGCGCACAAAGTCGATGCCGTCGACTTTCGCAACGCCTTCGAGCGGCGTGCCTTTAACCGCCACCAACTGATTAATGGGCACACTGCCGGGATGCTCTGGCATGGTGGCGAGTGTGTGCAGCAGTTCGATGCGGTCCTGCTCTTCTTCACCCATACCGATAATGCCGCCGCAACACACCTTCATGCCCACGTCGCGCACATTCTTAAGTGTGTCGAGCCGATGCTGAAAGGTGCGAGTGGTAATAATCTTTTTGTAAAAGTTTTCTGAGCTGTCGATGTTGTGATTGTAGTAATCGAGGCCGGCCTCTTTCAGTTCGCTCGCGGCTTCCGGAGTGAGCATGCCAAGTGTGGCACAGGTTTCCATGCCCAGCTCGTTAACGGCCCTGATCATCTCGGCAATCTGCTTGACCTGTTTTGGCTTCGGGCTGCGATAGGCCGCACCCATGCAGAAGCGGGTGGCACCTTTGGCTTTGGCGGCTTTCGCATTTTCGATAACCACACGGCAATCGAGTAACGGCTCTTCCTCAACGTTGGTGTCAAAGCGCACGCTTTGCGGGCAGTAGCTGCAATCTTCGGGGCACGCGCCGGTTTTAATGCTGAGCAGGGTGCTGATCTGCACCTCGTGCGGGTCGAAGTTGTCGCGGTGCACGCTCTGCGCCTCAAACAGCAGGTCGCCGAATGGCAGCTCCCAGAGGGCTTTGACTTCGTCGAGGGTCCAATCGGTACGTGGTGCTGCGATCATAGGTCTGGCTTCCGTTGTGGCAACTAACCCGGCTGTCTTGCCGGCGCGCTGCGTTAGTCTCTTTAGGCTGATTTTTTTGGCTGATTCTTTGGGCTGATTCTTTGGGCTAGTTCTGCTTATTTCTCAACCCTTGCGGATTGGGGCCTGAGTGCCTCATGTTTTCGGCCATTGATAGCACTTTTGCTTCTGGTAGTTACTGCAGCAGTGCCACAGAATGCACAGTATCAAAGGGCTGAACGAGGCTGTCAACCAATGCGGCGATTATCTGTTGACAGCCTTTCGGCCCGGCTCTGGCACCCGCGCTGCGTGCTGTGTGATGCCGGCATTGAGGCTGAAGCTGAACTTGAGCCTGACCCCTCTGCTGTTAGTGCCCTTAAGGCGGCTGAGCGCGCGTTGCGCTCTGAGCAGCAGGATATTTGCCGTGGTTGCCTGGAGGATCTGCCGTGGTTGTGCGGGGCCTGCAGTGCTTGTGGTCTGCAGCTGCCTGCCTTTGAGCCAATGGCGCATGGTGAGCCAGATTCAGCGGGTTTGCGCTTGTGCGGGCCCTGCTTAGCAGAGCCGTTGTTCAGCCGTTGCCGGGTAGCTTTTGAGTACGCCTATCCGGTGAATCAACTGGTGCAGGCGCTCAAGTTCGGGCGTCGCCGCTCATTGGGCCGGGTGTTAGGCCATCTTCTGGGCCTTGCTATTTTGCAGCCGTATTCAGGTGCCCGCCCGACCTCGTCGGCGCCAACTGTTCAGCGCGCTGTCGAGCCCCTTCTATTCCCGCCTTCTATTAACGAGCTTCCCGAGATCATTATTCCCGTGCCATTGCATCGCTGGCGGCTATTTACCCGGGGTTACAATCAGGCCGCCGAGATTGCGGCTTGTCTGCCGCCGCCATTACGGCAGCGTGTGGCCCTAAATTTATGCCGCCGTACACGCGCCACGCCCATGCAGACCAGCCTCGCGCGCAGGGAGCGTGCCGCCAATCTCACGGGCGCCTTTATGCTCACGGCGAAGGGTCAGCAGGCGGTGCCCGGCAAACACGTGGCTGTGCTCGACGATGTAATGACAACAGGTGCCACGGCGCATGCAATGAGCCGGTTGCTGTATGCGGCGGGTGCCAGCAAGGTTGAGGTGTGGGCGGTAGCCCGCACGATTTAAGCGTGCCGGCTGTTGGCGGGTTAAACCAGCGTGTAGTCGAGCGCCATGCCAATAAAGATCAGCGCACCGATATGCCGGTTGTTCAAAAACGCCTTAAGGCAATTGGCAGGGACGCGGTCACGAATGAGCAAGAACTGGTAGGCCATTAGTGCGATGCTGGCCAGCAGGGCTAGTGAATACCAGCCACCTAATCCGGCCTGCTCGCCGACAAGTTTTAGTGCAAAGACTAACGTGAGCTGCAGCAAACCGACAATAAACAGATCAGCCTGGCCGAACAGAATAGCCGTGGATTTAATGCCAGCCTTAATGTCGTCGTCGCGGTCCGCCATGGCGTACATCGTGTCGTAGATGACCGCCCAGATCAGCACTGTTATCCACAGCAGCCAGCCGAGCTGGGGCACACCACCGGTGGTTGCTGCAAACGCCATTGGAATAGCCCAGCCGAATGCGGCACCCAGAATAAACTGGGGCGCGGCGAAAAAGCGTTTGGCGAACGGGTAGGCCAGTGTGAGCACTACGCCGCCGATGGCCAATAACAGCGCCAAGCGGTTCAGCGTTAATGCCAGACCCAGCGCCACAGAGAGCAAGGCGCCGCACAGTATCAGTGCTTCGGCGGAGCTGACAGCGCCTGCCGCTAATGGGCGGTCTTTGGTGCGGGCCACCAGTGGGTCGAGTTTGCGGTCGGCAAAGTCATTGAAGACGCAGCCGGCCGAGCGCATAACGATAACGCCGGCCACAAACACGGCAAAGATGCCGGAATCGGGGTGGCCATTTGTCGCAATCCACAGCCCCCACAGCGTAGGCCAGAGTAACAACCAGAGACCAATAGGCCGATCAAGGCGCATTAAGCGTGCGTAATCGCTCAGTTGCCTGGCGATGTCTTCAAGAATGCCGGCAATCAGTTGCTGATTCATGCGCTAGTCCGTTGGTATTGATATCGAATAGCCTCATTTTGCAGGGCTTTGCAGAAGTGTAAACGATTCGCCGTGTGGCGACCGTAGCTGCCGGCCATAAACCCTGGCCGGCTACACCTTTAAAAATTCCTGATGACTGCCAACCCAGCGATCGATAATGGCCTGCGTTCTCACTTCATCGGCAAGTACTAGCGTTGCTGCTTGTTGGACCACGGGCAGCAGGTCGGCATCGCGGATCAGGTCGGCAACCCTGAGGTGCATAGCGCCGGTCTGACGTTTGCCGAGTACTTCGCCGGCGCCTCTGAGCTCAAGATCCTGCTGGGCCACCACGAAGCCATCGTTGGTTTCTCGCAGCACGTTCAGTCGTTTGTGGGCGACGGTGGATAACGGGCTTTTGTACATGAGCACGCAGGCGCTTTTAGCGGCACCGCGACCTACCCGACCGCGCAGTTGATGCAGTTGCGACAGACCCATGCGCTCGGCATTTTCAATCACCATGAGTGTGGCCTCGGGAACATCTACACCCACTTCAATAACGGTGGTGGCCACCAGCAAATTCAGTTTGCCCGCGGCGAAGGCTTTCATGGTGCGGTCTTTTTCAGCGGCGTTCATCCGCCCGTGAATGAGGCCTACAGCGAGTTCAGGCAGGGCTTCTGTGAGCATTGCGAAGGTCGTTTCTGCGGCCGAATAGTCTAGAAATTCGGAGTCTTCGATTAGCGGACAGACCCAGTAGGCCCTTTGTCCGCCTTTGCAGGCTTCACGAATGCGCACAACTACTTCGCCGCGGCGTTCTTCCGGAATGGCGACGGTGGTTACCGGCGTGCGCCCCGGCGGTAGCTCTTTGATGATTGATGTGTCGAGATCGGCGTAGAGGGTCATGGCTAATGTGCGCGGAATGGGTGTGGCTGTCATGATCAATTGATGCGGGCGCTGTCTACCGATGCCGCTTTTCTCGATGAGTGATAAGCGCTGCTCAACGCCGAAGCGATGTTGCTCGTCGACAATTACCAGCCCGAGTTTGTGGTACTCGACCGCTTCCTGAAACAACGCGTGCGTGCCGATAATAACCTGCGCGTGTCCGCCGGCGATGCCTTCGTAAGTGGCACGGCGCGCCTTGGCTGTAATGCTGCCGGTGAGCCACGCCACCACAATGCCTAGCGGCTGTAGCCACTTTTGAAAATTGTCGCGATGCTGCTCGGCCAGCAGTTCTGTGGGCGCCATGATGGCGACCTGATAACCGGCACTGATGGCACTGAGCGCGGCGGCGGCGGCCACTACCGTCTTGCCGCAACCGACGTCGCCTTGCACCAGTCGCATCATGGGGTGCGGCTGGGTGAGGTCGTGGTTTATTTCCACCAGAGATTTTTGTTGATCGTTGGTTAGCGTGAACGTCAGGCGGGCTAAAAACCGGTCGAGTAGGGCCTGGTCGGTGGGCATTGGCAAGCCTGGTTCCTTATCGTTGGCCAGCTTGATCTTGCGCATGCTCAGGTGGTGCGCGAGGATTTCCTCGAGGGCAAGTCGCCGTTGCGCCGGATGCCGCCCTTCGCTAAGTTCTGCCAGTGACACGTCGGCCGGCGGATTGTGCAAACACCGCAGCGCCGTTTTCAGATCCGGCAGGTGCTCGGCCGCCAACAACGCTTCAGGCAGTAACTCGGGCAGGGTGTTAATGCGCGTGTCCAATACCTGCGTGAGCAACGCGCGCAGCCGGAACTGCTGCAGTCCCTCGGTGGTGGGATAGACCGGGGTTAGTTTTTGCTCAAGCGCTGGCTGTTCGTTTTTGCGCAGCAATTGGTATTCAGGGTGCACCATTTCGAAACCGCCGGGACCGCTGCGTACCTCGCCGTAGCAGCGAATTTTCTGGCCGCGTTCGAGCGTGTCCTGTTGGGCTTTGGAGAAGTAGAAAAACCGCAGCGTTAGTGCGCCCGTGCCATCGGCAATCCGGCACAGCATGGTGCGCCGGCGGCGGAACACCACTTCGGTGAGTTCGACGTCCGCTTCAACAACACAGCGCTGACCCGGGCGCAGCGAGCCGAGCGCGGTCAGTCGCGTGCGGTCTTCATAGCGGAGTGGCAGCAAGAACAGCAGATCATCCGGCGAATAGACATTGAGCCGCTGGAGCTTTTCAGCCAGTGCGGGGCCGATGCCCCGTAAATCCGTGAGTTGTGCGTCAGCTGTCACGCGCCTTACAGCGAGAGTATGGCGTCCGCTTCAACCAGCGAGCCTTTTGGCAAGGCGCTAATTTCCAATGCGGCACGAGCGGGGAATGGTTGGGGGAAATATTCCGCCATAATCTCGTTCACCGAAGCAAAGTTGCCAAGGTCGGTGAGATAGACGGTCACTTTAACGGCATCGGCCAGCGTGCCCCCGGCAGCAGTGGCTACCGCCCGCATGTTCTTAAATACCTGGTGTATCTGATCGCGAATCTCGGGGCTGCAAATATCACCACTGAGAGGGTCCAGTGGAATCTGACCCGAAATATAAACGGTATCGCCGGCTTTGATGGCCTGTGAATACGCGCCGATGGCGGCAGGCGCTTCGCTGGTGTGAATGGCTTGTTTTGGCATGATGAGTTCCTGATTTTTTGCTCGGCGCGTGCTCGCCCGCACATTTATAGTGGAGAGATTCTATACGAGAATGACTATCTGTGGCGCTTACGCGCAGGTCCGTGCAACCCGGCGGACATTTTTCATGTTGCGAAGTTTCCGCAGCACTTTAGCCAGACTAATACGATCTTTCACTAAAATACTGAAGCGCAGCTCGACGAAGTCTTCCTCGGTTTCATCGACAGACACCTGTTCAATGTTCGAACCTGTGTCCGCAATGCGCGCCGCCACTTCGGCCAGCACACCCGGCTTGTGTTCGGCTTCAATACGGATCTCGGCAGGAAAATCGCGCGCCAGATCGCTGGCCCAATGCATCGGAATCCATTTATGTTGCTGTTTGCTGTATTGACTCAGGTTGCCGCAAATATTGCGATGAATGACAATGCCCCGGCCGGAACTCATGTATCCCATGATGTTGTCCCCCGGCAATGGATGGCAGCAGCGTGCGTAACTCACCACCATGCCTTCGGTGCCGGCAATGGCAATGCTGGTGGGTAAGCGGCCATCGGCACGTTGATCGCGGTCATCCTCTTGCACCAGCATTTGTGCCACCAGCGGCGCGAGACGTTCACCCACGCCCAGTTCCTCATAAAGTTCCACCGTCTTACGCAACTTAAACTCTCGCAAGATTGTTTTCATGCGCTCGCGGCTAACTTTGCGCAGCGAGCTGCCAAAGTTGGCAAGTGCCTGAGTAAGCAAGCGACGACCTAGTTCAACCGCTTCGTTGCGACGCAGATTTTTCAGGTACTGGCGGATGCTGTGGCGAGCCTTCGCTGTAACGATAAAGTTTACCCAGACAGCATTGGGCTGCGCGCGCTTTGAAGTCACTATCTCTACGGTTTGACCATTCTTCAATACGCTACGCAGCGGCACGAGTCGGCGATCTATCTTGGCCGCTACACAGTGATTGCCAATGCTGGTATGCACCGCATACGCGAAGTCGACACAGGTGGCGCCTCGTGGCAGGCGCAGAATTTCACCGCGTGGCGTAAACACATAGACCTTGTCGGGGAACAAATCGACCTTCACGTTCTCCATGAACTCTTCGGGGCTGGCAGCAGACTGCATCTCTGAAATCGACTGCAACCATTCGCGAGCACGTGTTTGCGGAGATATCACAGACGGGTCTACGGCTTTGTATTGCCAATGCGAGGCCACACCGCTTTCAGCGATAGTGTCCATATCACGGGTACGAATTTGCACTTCAATAGGAATGCCGTTCGGCCCGAACAAGGTGGTGTGCAAAGACTGGTAGCCGTTTACGCGCGGGATAGCGATGTAATCTTTAAAGCGTCCGGGCATTGGCTTGTAGAGTTGGTGCACGATTCCGAGTGTGCGGTAGCAGGTGCCGACATCCTCTACGGTTAGGCGGAAACCAAAGACATCGACAATCTCACTTAGCGGACGGTTCTTGTCGCGCATTTTTCGATAGATGCTGTACAGATGTTTGCGCCGCCCAAAAACGCTGGCCTGAATTTCGCCATCGCGCAGTGCGGCGCGCAGGCGGTCCGAAATCTTTCTCACCAGCTGGCGTTGGTTGCCTTGCGCTTTCTTGAGTGCTCGTTCTATGACCTTGGCACGGTAGGGATAGGTGTTAACAAACCCGAGGTCTTCGAGTTCATTTTTCATTGTATTAATGCCTAGCCGGTTGGCGATAGGCGCGTAAATTTCTAGTGTTTCTTTACCAATGCGGGCGCGTTTTTCGGGGCGCAAAGCATCAAGTGTTTGCATATTGTGTAAACGGTCAGCCAGTTTTACCAGAATGACGCGGATGTCGCCGATCATAGCCAGCATCATTTTGCGGAAGCTCTCAACCTGTGCTTCGCTGCGGCTTGTGAAGTTGAGCTTGTCGAGTTTGCTAACGCCATCCACCAGCGTTGCGACATCTTCACCGAATAACTCGCGGATTTCGGCGAGCTCAACCGGCGTATCTTCAACCACATCGTGCAGCAATGCCGCAATCAAACAGTCGGGATCCATATGCATGTCGGCAAGCGTCGATGCCACGGCGACAGGATGGGTGATGTAAGGCTCGCCGGAAGCACGTGTCTGGCTGGAATGCGCTTTCGCCGCAAATTCAAAAGCTTGAGTGATGCGCGCGCGTTGCTCTTCGGGAAGATAGTCGATTTTCACCAACAGCTGCCGGAAGCCGGTGTTGCGAAACACCCGCGGCAAGGCACCCTTTATTGTTGCTGCATACTCCATTGCGCGTTCCTGAGGCGGGCCTGCTGCAGCGAGCCTGCTGCGTAAAGCCCCGGGTCGACAAAGCCTTGTCCGGCCGACAATACGACCAGAGGCTTTGACCTCAGTATATTAGGAGCTAATTCCGCTGTGAAGCCAGCCGCTTAATTAAAGTGTGGCTGGCACGGAATGGAAGACTTAGTAGTCGCCCAACTGCTGGATAGGCGTGTTTGCCAGGATTTCTTCAGCGTCCTGCACAGCCATAATTTCTCGTTTGGGCTCATCCACTTCTTTCAGGATGGCAGAAGTGACCAAGCCTGCGGCGATCTCGCGCAGTGCAACAACAGTCGGTTTGTCGTTTTCCCACTCAACCATGGGTTCCGCGCCATTGGCCAGGCGACGGGCGCGCTTGGCGGCAACAGTGACCAGCTCAAAGAGGTTCTCAACGTTCTCTAAGCAATCTTCAACAGTAATTCGTGCCATGGTTGTTTTCCGTTCTATCTAGATGGGTGGAAGGCGGAGCAGATTACAGCCAGAGCCCCTAACTTGCAAGCGCTGTGTGCCCTGGATATTTAGTTAAGCAACTGTTTTGCGATGCTTTTTACGGTGGCGTTCGTCGTTCTGCTGACATCACCCCGGCCTGCAATAATGTCCTGCAGCGCAGCCGTGGCATGTTTGAGCTCGTCATTAACTACGGCAAAGTCAAAGTCGGCCCAATGAGTGACGTCGTCCAGCGAATCGGCAAGCCGGCGGGCAATGACCGCATGGCTATCGGTGGCGCGGCCCCGCAGACGGTGCTCAAGCGCCGCGAGCGAAGGCGGCAAGATAAAGATGCTCTCGCATTCGGGCATGTTGCGCCTCACCTGATCTGCACCCTGCCAGTCTATCTCCAAGATCACATTGTGGCCTGCCTGCAACAGTTCGGACACTTCATGCCGGGTGGTGCCGTACTTGTTGTCGAAGACATCGGCGTATTCAAGAAAGGCGCCCTGCGCCACCATCTCGGCGAACTCAGTATGACCCACAAAGTGATAGTGCTCGCCTTGAACTTCGTTATGGCGTTTGTTGCGGGTCGTATAGGAGACAGAAAATCTCAGCCCCGGGTTGGCTGCCATGATTTCGCGCACGAGCGTCGTTTTACCGGCGCCGGAGGGGGCCGAAATGACGAAAAGCTTACCTTGCGTGCGCGCTGTCACTGCAATTACAGACCGCGCACGTCTGAGTTTTCGAGAATCTGCTGGCGATCATCACTGATGACCGACAAACGCTCACCGTTGGCCATGTTGTTCCACGCCTCAGCGTCTTTCGATGTGGGTAGCCAGCCTAGCGTCATTGAAAAGCGCCACTGAGATTTGCCATCGTGTTGCCTTTCATCAAGCCTGAAACGAAGGTTGTACGGTGGGTTGTCGAGGTTGACTTCGTTGATCTGCATATTGATGTCGAGCTGTTCGCGTCCGAATACCCAGCCGGAGTATTTGGCGTGCAACAAGTTGATGTAGCGGCGCGCAAACGCGCGGGCTTCGGCTTCTTTAGCAAACCAGGATGCGCCGCTGATGTAACCAATGGTGCGGGATTGCGCGGTAACAATGACCTGTACCTCGGCGATGTCATCCGGTTTAACCGGATTGGCGGCATTGAGTCTAATCGTGCCATTGGCACCCAATTCTTCGGCAGCGGTGGAGGGGTTGGTGTATTTGGTACCCAGCATGTAGCCCAGAAAATCGCCATCGTTAGCATCGGCCCATGCGCTGGTAGAAGACATGACGCATGTCATGAGCAGTGCAGAGAGTGAACGTTGCAGGATGTTTTTCATGAGCGTGATTCTACCTTCAGTGTTCGGGGTGTGTGCCAGTTTCAGAGTGGCAGCTGACGCAGTTATTCAACATTTTGCACCTGCTCACGCATTTGCTCAATGAGTACCTTCAGATCAACGGCACATTTACTGGTTAACGGATCTGCCGATTTTGAGCCCAGTGTATTCGCCTCGCGATTGAGTTCCTGCATCATAAAATCGAGCCGGCGGCCCACGGCATCATCGCTGGTGAGTATTTCCCGGAGCTCTGCAACGTGCGCTTGCAGGCGATCCAGTTCTTCCGCCACATCTTGCTTCTGCGCAAGAATGAGTAGTTCTTGTTCGAGTCGCTCGGGGTCAATTTTTTGTTCCAGCACTGCGGCCCGTTCGCGCATTCTTGCGCGGGAGTTCTCAAGTACTGCGGGCAGTCGTGCGCTCACTGTCGCTACGATGTCCAATATCTGCTGCAGGCGGTCTTCGAGCATGCCATGAATTCTTGCGCCTTCACTGGCGCGGGTGCTGCGCAGTTCGTCGAGCGCTTTAATCAGCAAACCGCTGGCCGGCTCCTGCAGCGATTCCATATCGAGTGCCGCCTCCCGCAATACGCCGGGCCAGCGCAGAATGCTGAGTGGGCTGATGGCGCTGTCCTGCTTCAGCATGCTGTTAATGCTATTGCTGTGTTTGATAATTTCTTCGGCCAGTGCAGTGTTGAGCTCAAGCTTGGGCGCTTCTTTATTAGCGGCCTGAAAGTGCAGCGAGACATCAACCTTGCCGCGTTTGAGGACATCGCTAACCCGCTTGCGTAACTCGGGCTCTAGCGGCCGGAAGCCTTCGGGCAAGCGCATACCGGTTTCCAGATAGCGATGATTCACTGAGCGTATCTCGCACAGCAATGTGCCGGCGTCGAGCTCGAGTTCGTTACTGGCAAAGCCCGTCATACTGCTAATCATGCGCTTATTCCTTTGTTGTTCTTGACGGCAATAGTGCCGCTTATTGATGGCTGCAGCTGCAATGCGGCTTTCGTTTGCTGCCGTTGCAGTATAAATTGCGCCCGCTTTCCCTGCGCGTAACGGATGTGTGAACTGGTTGGTAGCCGTTATGCAGGCAGGTTATGCAGAATTGACCACAGCGCCTGCAGCTGGCTTTTGTCCGTCTGTCTGCTTTGTATTGTAAGCAGTGGGCGCTTCAGTAACCAACCGTTGTTGTAAAACATTTTGATCACTAGTGTTGCTGGCTGTTGCCAGCCATAGAGGAATAATTTTGCAAGTTGATGTCGCTCAAAGAAGTCTGCTGGGCAACCGCGCAGAGAATCAGGATCGGGTTGCTGTTATCAGTTCGGCAGAGGCCACGCTATTGATTGCTGTTGATGGCATGGGTGGACATGCCGGCGGGGCAGAGGCCGCCAGACTCAGTGTTGAGGTTATTACGCGTGAGTTTGCTGCTGTCGATCTTCCCGTTTTTGATCCGCAGGGTTTCATGCATCACGCTATCGGTCAGGCGCATTATGCGTTGGTGGCTTTGGGTAATGAGATTTCTGTCGAGGCCCGCCCACGCGCTACTTGTGCGCTGTGCCTGGTGCAGGACGGTTATGCGTACTGGGCACACGTGGGTGATAGCCGTATTTATCACTACCGTAACTCAGCGGTGTTTGAGCGCAGTCGCGATCACAGTCATGTTGAGGTGTTGCTCCAGGAAGGGCTGATTACCGAGGATGAAGTGTCCACGCACCCCATGCGTAATTTTGTTGAGTGTTGCCTAGGGGGCGACAATTCCTTGCCGGCAATGACCATTACCCGCTATAAGCAACTTGTGCCCAATGACGTGTTGCTGGTGTGTTCCGACGGTTTCTGGTCGGGTCTTAGCGATGCGGAAATGGCCTCCATCACTGTCGAGGGCGCTATTGGCCCGCAGTTGGAAGCCCTTGCCGAGACGGCGGTGCAGATGGCAGCTCCGCACAGTGACAACACCTCTGCGGCCGCTTTGCGTTTTATCGCTTAAGCCTGTGCCAATAGAGTAGCATTGCGCCTACTGGTTCCCGCAGCAGGAGCCCCCCATACCCAGTCTGACTGAATCAGAGGAACACACGATGTCCACTCGACCTAGTGGCAGGCAGCCCGATGAGCTGCGCGCTATGCAACTAATTACCGATTTTACCGCCAATGCCGCAGGTTCTGTGTTGGCTGAGTTTGGCAACACACGTGTGTTATGTACGGCCAGCATCGAGGCCACTGTGCCCCGGTTTTTGAAGGGCAAGCGTCAGGGTTGGGTTACGGCGGAGTACGGCATGTTGCCGGGCTCAACGCATACCCGTTCGCACCGCGAAGCGGCCTCTGGCAAGCAAGGTGGGCGCACTCTGGAAATTCAGCGTTTGATTGGCCGCTCTTTGCGTGCTGCTGTTAATCTTGAGGCGCTCGATGGCTACACGGTGACGCTTGATTGCGATGTTCTGCAGGCTGATGGCGGTACCCGTACTACGTCTATTTGCGGTGCATGGTTGGCACTCGCCATTGCCGTTGAGCGACTGCTAAAGACCAAAGAAATTAAGCGGAATCCACTAATGGGCCAGGTTGCCGCTATTTCGGTCGGTATTTTTGAGGGTATGCCAGTGCTGGATCTCGACTATCCCGAAGACTCGAATGCCGAAACCGACATGAACGTGGTGATGAACGAAGCCGGTGGTTTTATCGAAGTGCAGGGCACGGCTGAAGGCCATGCTTTTCAGCGCAACGAGCTGGATCAACTGTTGGCTCTTGCCGAGAAAGGCATTAGCGAGATTGTGGTGGCTCAAAATGTGGCGCTCGACCTTTGGCGCAAGCAACACTAACTTAATCGCGGAGATCATCGGGCGATGTTTCAGCAGATCGTTCTGGCAACAGGTAATGCAGGCAAGGCGAAAGAGTTTGCCAGCTTGCTGGGTGCGCAATTCGATATTGTTTTGCAGACAGATCTGGGGCTAGAACCGGCGGCCGAGACCGGCACCACATTGCTTGAGAATGCCTTGTTGAAGGCGCGTTACGCCGCGTTGCAGTCGGGCCTGCCTGCTATTGCCGATGATTCCGGTCTCGAAGTGGATGCTCTCGATGGGGCGCCAGGGGTGTATTCCGCGCGCTACGCCGGTGAGGATGCCACCGATACTGACAATAACAATAAGCTCTTGCAGGCTTTGCAGGAGGTTCCCGCTGAACGTCGTGGTGCACGGTTTCGCTGTGCCGTGGTCTATGTGCAGAGCGCCGAAGATTCGGCGCCGTTGGTTGCCCAGGGCTGCTGGGAAGGCGCTATCGGGATGGCGCCAAGTGGCACCGGTGGTTTTGGTTATGACCCGTTGTTTTGTGATCTGAGTGGGGCGGCCGGAGTGACTGCCGGAACCTTGAGCACCGCCCGTACTTCGGCGGAGCTCACTGCCGATGAAAAAAATAGCCGCAGTCACAGAGGCCAGGCCGTGCGCGACCTGTGCCGTCAGTTGCAGCGGGTTGTCGACTAACGCTGCCGATGACTGATCTGTCTGTCATGCCTGCGACCATCCCTCTGGCGCTCTATGCGCACTTTCCCTGGTGCGTGAGCAAATGCCCTTACTGCGATTTTAATTCTCACCCGTTGCCGGATGTGCTGCCTGAGGCCGCCTACCTTGACGCGTTGTTGCACGATTTGCGGCATGAGGTAGAGCTCGCCGGTGGGCGCCGTATCACTAGCGTGTTTATGGGCGGTGGCACTCCCAGTTTGTTTTCCCCGGCATCGATGGCCCGGCTGCTCACCGAGATTGATCAGCTTGTCGGCCTAGAGGGCAATGCCGAAATCACGATGGAAGCCAACCCCGGCGCGATTGAGCATGGTGACTTTGCCGGTTATCGGGCGGCAGGTATTAATCGTTTGTCGTTGGGTGTGCAGAGTTTTGATAACGCACAATTGAAGCGGCTGGGCAGGGTTCACAATGCGACAGCGGCAGTTGATGCCTTTGCTGAGGCCCGCCGGGCAGGCTTTGACAACATCAATCTTGATCTGATGTACGCCTTGCCTGAGCAGTCTGTGGCGGGCGCGCTGGCAGATCTGAATGCCGCCTTAGCCTTGGAGCCCGAGCATCTTTCGCATTATCACCTAACGATGGAGGCGGGTACGCCATTTGGCAAGCGCCCGCCCGCGCACCTGCCGGATGATGAAGCCAGCTGGCAGATGCTGGAAGCGTGTCAGGCGCGTCTAGTTGAGGCCGGGTTTGAGCGTTATGAGATTTCGGCCTATGCGCGCCCGGGTGGGCGGTGCGCACATAATCTCAATTATTGGGGCTATGGTGATTATCTTGGCATCGGTGCCGGCGCTCATGGCAAGGTGAGTTTGGCTGATGGTCGGCTGCTGCGCTACGCGAAGCACGCTAAACCGGCCCGGTTTCAGTTAGCCGCCACTCCGAATGCCCTGCGTGGCAGCAGTTTGGTTATGTCCGCGGAGATTGATCAGGCAAATGCCGCGTTCGAATTTATGCTGAACAATCTGCGGTTGCTTAATGGTTTCACGATCGCCGACTTTGCTGCGCGCACCGGTTCTGATATCACGCAGATCCAGAGCGCGCTTGATCAGGCGGTGACGAAGAAACTGTTGGTTGTGGAGCCGGAAGGGGTTTGCCGACCCACGGAAATGGGCATTCTTTTCCTGGATGATCTGCAGGCCCTGTTTCTGCCCTAGTTAGCCTGCAAATATGTCGGTCGTTAGTGAAGATTAAGTTAAGTGCCTGATTTGCGCGACATTTGCCGAATTACCCTTGATTCGGTCTAAGAAGGTTAGCTTTTATTCACAGCTGTCATTGTTTTTAAATATTTCATGAAGATATGCCACGCTAGCTGAGTTTTGCTTTGCAGTAGTCATTATAGGCTTTTGTTTTGTAAGACTTTATTGGTATTGTCTATTTCTTAGCCAATTTGTTTCTTTTGCAGTGCTTTCCGCTACTTAGGGCCGTCGCATGGCATTTGTCCACAGAGTTATCCACAGAAACTGTGGATAAAATAACCGGTTGTACCGGCGCGGTTCCGACGAGGCTTGTCACGCGGCGCTTATGCCGCTATCCTTCCGCGCCTCTGACGAGAAGCACGTCGACGGGTCGACCGAATTTACCCTGCAAGCCCTTTTGAGATTGCCGCAATGAAAGCTGATATTCATCCACAGTACAACGACATTAAAGTTACCTGCAGCTGCGGTAACGAGTTTGAAACCCGTTCTACGCTTACAGATAGCCTGAGCGTTGAAGTATGTTCTGCCTGCCACCCGTTCTATACCGGTAAGCAGAAGATCGTTGATAGCGCGGGTCGCGTCGATAAGTTCCGTAAGAAATACAATATAGGTTAATGATCTTTTGCAGACCGTTGCCGGTCTGTGCAGAGGTCAAAGCACATCCACCAGAGTGGTGCGTCCGCTGCGGTTATGTGCAAGCATCCTGCGAATAGCCTATAATCCATTGCGCTACGGAAAGCTCGTCTGTTTGCCGGAGTTGAGTTTGTGCGCCGCCGGACTGACCCAGCTTGATATTTGCTGAGGAGGTTTTGAGCGAACGCTGGCTCTTAGCAGACAGTTCACGCAGTAACCGTATTTGCCCTAAAAATAGACCTTAGTCACAGCGCGTCTGTCAGAGTGTTGTCACAATGGGGTTGCATACTTAGGCAAGACAGCCTCCGAATAAGTTCGCTTAGGCGAGCTGGGAATTTTATCGGTTGATGCATTGATCGTCTGCGCGTATGACTGAGGCCTTCTAGTTGATTTTTCCGTCGGCTCAGCGATAAATGGGGACACCAATTTCCGGGTTTTTCGGAGTGCTGGCAAATAACCGCGACTGCAGCGGATAGTGATGCACTAATTCAGCATCACGCCGATAGTCAGAGACAGTTGCAACAGTGAAACTATGGTGCAGTTCCGCTATACGGAACCTGCAGCAACAGGTAACGGAAAAATAAAGACATGAGTGAAAAAACCTATACCCTGCGTAATAACTCAACTGGTGAAGAGCTTGAGTTGGAATCAATGTCTGGCACGGTTGGCCCCGATGTAGTCGATGTTCGTCCGGTTTATGCGAAGCAGGATATTTTCACTTTTGATCCCGGGTTTAGCTCTACTGCCAGCTGCGAAAGCGCCATTACTTATATCGATGGTGATCAAGGTATTTTGTTGTATCGCGGGTATCCCGTAGAGCAGCTTGCTGATAATAGTAGCTATATTGAAGTGTGCTACTTATTGCTGAACGGCGAGCTGCCGACAGCCCTTCAACTCGAGGCTTTTAATCACTCCATCAGCACTCACACCATGATCAATGAAGCGATGCTGCGTTTCTTTAACGGCTTTCACTACAATGCTCATCCGATGGCGATGGTGGGTGGTGTTGTTGGTTCCATGTCAGCTTTTTATCATGACAGTCTCAATATTAACAACCCGCGTCACCGTGAAATTTTCGCACATCGCATTATTGCCAAGCTGCCCACTATTGCAGCGGCCGCTTATAAGCACACCCTGGGTCAGCCGTTCATTTATCCCGATAATGATCTCGACTATTCCAGCAATTTATTGCGAATGTTCTTTGGTGTGCCAGCCGAGGACTATCGGATAGATCCTATTGCTGCCGAGGCTATTGATTTGCTGCTTATTTTGCATGCCGATCATGAGCAGAACTGCTCAACGTCTACGGTTCGTTTGGCGGGCAGTTCAGGCACTAACCCTTACTCAGCTATTGCCGCCGGCATTGCTGCCCTTTGGGGGCCTGCTCATGGCGGTGCCAATGAAGCAGTGCTGCGCATGCTCAAAGAGATCGGCACCGTTGAAAATGTCGACAAGTATGTTGCCAAAGCTAAGGATAAGAATGATCCGTTCCGGCTTATGGGTTTCGGGCATCGCGTTTATAAGAATCATGACCCCCGCGCTACGATTATTAGGAAGATGTGTCATCGCGTACTCGAAAATCTTGGGCAGCAAAATGATCCGTTGTTTGATCTGGCTTTGCAGCTCGAAGAGATTGCATTGAAGGATGAGTACTTCGTTGAGCGCAAGCTTTATCCAAATGTCGATTTCTATTCGGGCATCATCTATCGCGCGCTGGGCATTCCTTCGTCTATGTTCACAGTGATGTTTGCTGTTGCACGTGCGGTGGGCTGGGTGAGCCACTGGCAGGAAATGATCGAAGATCCACAGAACCGAATCGGCCGGCCGCGGCAGTTGTATACCGGCTCTCCGGCACGGGACTATCAGGATATTACGAAACGCAGCTAGATTAGCGAGCTAGCTGCGCAAGTTTCGGTTGTTCCAGCAACTGTTCCAAATCTCTTATTCCCGCGCGCTGCATGGGTTTGCCGTTAACCGGGCAGATTGGTGCGTGCGGTCTCCGCTCCGGAAATACCGTGGTATGCACCAAGCAGTCTTCCTCGCTGAATTGGTAGACGGGAAACATTTCCGTGCGACCCTTCTGGATAGTGTGACGCCGCGATTTTGTTTGGTAAATAACCCCGTGGGCATCCAGCCACATACCCACATTTTCTGAGGTGTCGCTGTAGAGATGCAGCTCGATAGGTGAGTGTTCGCTTACCTGGCCACTCAATACACTACCCACTAACCTGGGTTTAAAGCTACAGAGGTTGTGCATGACGTAGAGTGCTGTTTCGCGCTGCAGGTTGAGTCGCCAGTCTTGATCTTCGGCGAAAAATATCCTGCCGTGCTCCTCGACTGCTGAAGCGATTTCATAATTACTGGGTAATGCACCCTGATTTATCAGGCCCAGGTTTTCAGCGGCTTTGGATTTTGCCGCCTTGAAATCGGTGAGCCCGGTTTCATGAATAATGCGTGCGGCTTCTTGGGCAACCAGAATTCGTTGATGGTCGAACTGATGTTTCGACCGATGCGCGCTTTTGCGGATCACGATAGATCATCCTGTGCAGTGGAACACTGTTCTCAATCTACCATGCTCCTGCCAGCTTCTGAGCCGTCTTTGGCTAAGGCTCTAGCTTTCCAGGAGCAAGGCTACTAACAATCGCTGTCTGCTTAGAATATATCACCATCGTCCAGATTGGCATCGCTTGAATTGCCGGTATCTGCTGGCCCTGTGCCAATGGCCTGCTGGGTTGGTTCGGTGCCAGCGGCAAATATTTCGAAGCGTGAGTCAGGCTCGCCCGGTCGGGCAAGCTTGCCTGTTTTAGAGGAGATGCGCACGGTCACGATATCCGATGGTTGCTGCAGCGGCATCTCTGGCTGGCTGGCTAGCGCATCCCGCATAAAATATTTCCACATCGGTAGCGCTGTCTTGCCGCCTGTTTCGGTGCGGCCTAATGACAGGCCCGGGTTGTCAAAGCCTACCCATACCGCCGCTGCTATTTCCCGGTTGAAACCAGCGAACCATGTGTCTTTACCTTCATTAGTCGTTCCGGTCTTGCCGGCAAGGTCATTTCGGCCAAGCTCGCGAATAGCCTGACCCGTGCCGCGAGTCACCACATCGCGCATCATGTCGTAGACGATGTACGCAGTGCTAGCCTCAGTAATACGGGGCGAGAGGTTGGTGTTGGCGAAGAAGTCCGGGGTCTCGGCGGCTGTCGGACGCCAGACGGAGGCGGCTTCGATCATTTGCAGCGTATCGCTGTAATAGGGAACTTCAGAATCTACCGGTTGCAGAGTGCTATTGCCTGCGGTAAACCAACTATCGCTATCTTCTGTTTCGACGAGTTCAGGTGGCTCATCGGCTACGATGCCTGCGCCCAGACCGAAGTCATTATTTTCACGTTGCTGCTTTTCACGGCCATCAAACCAGATATCCTGGCAGTTGACGCAGGCGACAGCCGGATCAGCGTGATAAATAATATTGCCATTCACGTCCTCGATACGCTCCACTACGTACGGCCGCAAATAGTGACCGCCGGCCGCAAGCCCCGAGTAGCCCCCCGTCAAATCCAACATTGAGACAGCACCGCTGCCCAAGGCCAGAGTGAGATTGCGCGGCAGGCCATCATCAGGGAACCCGAATCGCGCCAAATGTTCCACCGCGTTGCCAACGCCTACCCGTCTTAACGTTTGCAGCGAGACTAGATTCATCGAACGCACAAGACCCTCGCGGAGGCGCGTATCACCATAAAACTTGCCAGAGTAGTTTTCGGGTCTCCAGATGGCTTCCAGATTCTTGTCGTTCACTACGATAGGTGCATCTTTGACAATGGTCGCCGCGGTAAAACCATTCTCCAGTGCGGCCGAATATATGAACGGCTTAATCGAAGAGCCGGGCTGCCGGCGAGCCTGTGCGGCACGGTTGAATTTACTGGTGGAGTAATCGAAACCACCGGACAGCGAGGTAATGGCTCCATCATAAGGGTCCATGGAAACAATGGCGCCTTGTACCTGCGGCATCTGCACAAGCCGCCACGTTTGCGCTGCCGCGCCTTCGGGTGCCGCCGACTCGGGTACGACCGTATCGTCTTGGATGACGCGTATTATGCTGCCGCGTTGAAGAATCTCGCTTACTTGCTGTGGTGCTTTACCAACCCGGCGCTCATCGATATACGGGCTGCGCTGCAAATTTTCCCAGCTGACCCTTACACGGCCATGATTGTAAATAAAAAGTTCCGCTGAATTATCCGGGTTGAGATTGACCACAACAGCCAGTTCAAGGTCACGGTATACGGGGTAGTCGTTTAGCAGCATCTGCAGTTCCTGATCAGCAGACTCTTTTAGTGAACTATTGCTTGCGGTGTCGTTTTCGCTGGCTTGCAGAGATGGCACGAGCGCATTCAGGTCGGCCTGCGCGAGCGTTCCTCGGTAACCATGGCGCTGATCGTACTCCAGCAGAGTTTTTCGCAGAGCTTTGTCTGCCGAAGTTTGCAGTCTGCTATCAATCGTGGTGACTACTTTATAGCCGCCGGTGTAGGCCTCATCCTGACCGAAGCGTCGAATCATGTCTTTGCTGGCCATGGACGCGACATAGGGCGCCTCCAATTCGATGTTACTGCCGTGCAGACGCGAAACCATGGGTTGGGTAAGCGATGTCTCGTAGGTTTTCTGGTCTATAAAGCTGAGCTCCCACATTCGTCTAAGTACATAGGTTCTGCGTTCTGTCGCACGCGCCGGGTTGGCTACCGGGTTAAGTGCTGAGGGTGCTTTTGGGAGACCCGCCAGCGTGGCGGCTTCTGCGACAGAAAGCTCATCGAGATCTTTGCCGAAATAAACCTGAGCTGCCGCACCGACACCATAGGCCCGCTGGCCGAGAAAAATCTTATTCAGGTACAGAGCGAGAATTTCATCCTTAGAAAATTCCTGTTCAATCTGTAGCGCAAGAATCAGTTCCTTGCCTTTGCGAACAAACGTCCGGTCGCGTGTTAGGAAGTATTCCCGTGCAAGCTGTTGCGTGATTGTGCTGCCGCCCTGCGCGCGCGAACCGGTGAGTAACAGATTGAATGCCGCACGGGCAATACCCTGATAGTCAAAGCCCGGATGCTCGTAGAACCGGTCATCTTCTGCCGCCAGAAATGCATGCGCTACCTGTGGAGGGATTTCTGCAAACGGCACAGGATTGCGCCGGCGTTCGCCAAACTGCTCAATGAGTCGACCATCCCGCGTGTAGATGCGCAGCGGAATCTGCAGCTTTACATCGCGAATGGTATCTGCTGACGGCAATCCTGGCGCGAGGTAGTAATACGCCCCCATTCCGGCGGCGAGTATGGCTATAACCCCAATGACGGCCAGTGCGATCAGGATTGGAAAAATTCTTTTTGTGACATTCATCAGAGTTTTGGTATCGGTCCCTTGCCCATGCGGGGGGTGATTATGCATATTAAACGCAGAAAGTGCGCAAACTCATCGAAAGGTGAGGACGCAAAGCTTCCGGTCTTAGGAACTGATGAACCCAATAAACTAGGTTGGTATTAGGTTTAGGTCTTTAAGACAGCGGGGTTGCCGGGTAAGACATGAGGGCTGTATTGAATGCCCCTCATTCCCGATTTCTTATCGCCGCACCGGCAGAGTTGCGTTGTTTTCTCTATCGATCCTTTGATTTGTGGGTTATTCCACGTTTTGAGGTCAACTGTCGACGTGTACGCCGATAACGTGAACAAAATCACATTCACATTAGTTTTGGCGTGATATATAGTTAAGTCAAACTTACAAGAATTTTAAGTTTGGTGCTCAAGTTATAGACTTATATAGGGAATTACCGAATGTTCGGTTCACGACAGAAGGCCATAATTGGTCTTGACATAACATCATCATCGATCAAATTGATCGAGCTCGCTGAGTCTGGTGGGCGTTATCGCGTGGAGTGTTATTCGGCAGAGCCCACTCCGCCCAACTCCATTACAGAGAAGTCCATTGTAGATGCTGACGCGGTAGGCGAAGCGATTCGTCGCGCTGCAAAGCGATCTGCCACCCGGACAGCTGACGTTGCGATTGCCATCAGCGGCGATGCAGCAATCACCAAGGTGATTCAGATGCCCCGCAATCTCAGCGAGAACGAGCTCGAGTCACGTGTTGAGATTCAGGCAGATCAATATATTCCCTTCCCTATGGAAGAAGTCAGTTTTGACTTTGAGATCATGGGTAAGAGTAAGAATGATCCTGATCTTCTCGATATTCTTCTGGTTGCTACCCGCACTGAGAATGTTGACCAGCGTGTTGCCGCGGTTGAGGCCGCCGGCTTAACGCCCCGCATCGTCGATATCGAAGCCTTTGCACTTGAGAATGCTTGTCAGTTGCTCACCTATCAAATGCCTGAAAGCGGTATCGATCATCTAATCGCTGTTGTCGATTTTGGCGCCAGTAGCACTACCTTTAGTGTGCTGGATAATCTCCGTGTTGTTTATACCCGTGACTTCTCATTTGGCGGTCAACAGCTGACCGAAGAGATTATGCGTATTTATGGCTTGAGCCTTGAAGATGCTGGCCGGGCCATGAAAGAGGGTGGTTTGCCGAGCAACTATCAGCCTGAAGTACTGGATCCGTTTGTTGATGATATGACTCAGCAAGTGAGTCGTTCCTTGCAGTTCTTTCTGGCTTCCGGCGGCGGTCGTGAGCAGCCAGATCAAATTCTCGTTTTAGGTGGCTGTGCCAACATCCCCGGCGTTGCCGAGCTGATTGCCAGCAAAGTTGGCATTCCTACCGAGATTGGTGATCCGTTGGGTCAGATGAAAGTGTCTTCTCGCGCCAAGTCGCAGGGCGTGACGCGTGATGCGACAGCCCTGTTAACGGCATGCGGACTTGCGCTCAGGAGTTTTGACTGATATGCCAAGAATTAATCTACTACCCTGGCGCGAGGAGCTGCGAGAGCAGCGGCGTAACCAGTTCTATGCAGCTATGGCAGGCGCCGTTGGTGCCGCGGCCGTTGCCGTGTTCTTGGGTGTATTGGTGATGAACTCTGTCATCAGTCATCAGTTCAGTCGCAATCAGGTGCTCAAAGAAGAGATGATGCTTCTCGATCGCAAGATTGAAGAGATCAAAGATCTTGAGTCGAAGAAAGATCGGCTGGTTGCCCGCATGCAAATTATTGAGCAACTTCAGCAGAGCCGGCCAGAAGTCGTGCATTTGTTCGAAGAGATTTCGCGCTCGTTGCCGGATGGTGTTTATCTCACCACAGTTAAGCAGTCTGGTATTAGTTTAAGTATTGAAGGTGCTGCAGAATCAAACACTCGTGTTTCGGCACTCATGCGCAACATTGATAAGTCAGGTTGGTTGACAGCTCCGGATCTTGAGATCGTTGAGGTCATTAAGGGTGAGCGTGCTTCCGGCGAACTGGGTAGCCGTTTTGCTATACGTGCCCAACAGGTCGCTAGAGCAGAGCCCGGGGAGGATGCATCGTGAATCTGGATACAAATTTTCTTGAAGAGTTGCAGAATCTCGACATTAACGAGATTGGTCGCTGGCCCTTTATTTTCCGCGCTATTTTTGTATCGCTGGCCTTTGTGGTGGCGACTTCCGGCGGCTATTACTACTTTGTCTTTGAGCAAAAGATGCCGGTGCTTGAGCGTGCAGAGAGTGAAGAGTCTGATCTGAAACGGGACTTTGAGGCCAAGCAGCGTAAGGCGGCAAACCTAGATGCTTACAAAGAGCAGTTGGCCGATATTGAGCGGTCATTTGGCACTATGTTGCAGCAGCTTCCTGGCAAGACTGAAATCCCCAATCTGTTGGTGGATATTTCGCAAACCGGCCTGGCTGCAGGTCTGGATGAGAAATTATTTAAGCCTGAGAACGAGGTTCGTAAGGGGTTCTATGCTGAGAAGCCAATTCGTATTGTGCTGAATGGTTCATATCATGAGTTCGGTAGTTTCGTCAGCGATATTGCGGCGTTGCCCCGTATTGTTACCTTGCATGATATCGACATAACGCCGGTTGCTGGAGCTGACGCAGACGGTGAGCTAGTGCTCAGTGTTCTAGCGAAGACTTATCGCTATCTTGATGAAAATGAGGCGTCAGAATAATCATGTTATCGATTGCACAGATTAAAGGCGCACTCCTTGCAGCTGCCGCTATTGCGATGCTGACAGGCTGTACGGGCGGCCAAGACGAAGACCTTATGGCATACATTGACACCGTTAAGGCTAAACCGGGTGGTCGAATTGAACCGCTTCCGCAGATTAAGCCTTACGAGACCTTCCGTTATCAGGCACAGAGCATGCGTTCGCCGTTCGTTTATAACCGGCCGCAAGCAAAAGGTCGTGGCGACGGAATACGTCCTCTTCAGAATCGCACCAAGGAGTATCTGGAGCAGTTTCCTCTGGACACGCTCGATATGGTGGGTGTGCTGAACAAGAGCAATACTCAGTATGCCTTGTTGAAAACATCAGATGGCTTGGTGCATAGGGTGGTTGTGGGGAATTATATTGGCCAGAATGAAGGTCGTGTTGTTTCAATTTCGGAGTCTTCGGTCGAATTGAACGAATTAGTGGCTGATGGTGTGGGGACTTTTTATAAGCGTCCCGCATCAATAGGGTTGGGTGAATAAATGGTTTTTTTAAATGATGCCCCGAGGGGGGCTGCAGGAGTAGCGGCGATGAGTACAACTAAGCGAATTCAGGGTAGGCGAACCCTGCGCATGGCTGTCTCCTTAATGGCACAGATACTAGTTGTTTCACTGTTTAGTGTTACTTCGGCATTAGCTCAAGATGGTGGAAACCAGCTCAAGAACATTGACGTGCAGGCATTGGCGGGCAATAAGATTGAACTGAAGCTTGAGTTGACCGGACCGGCCCCGGAGCCGCTGACCTTTACTATTGATGAGCCCGCGCGTATTGCGCTCGACCTGCCGGGCACCTCATCGGCTTTAGAGAGTCGTCGTCAGGACATTGGCAAAGGCGTCCTCGATACGATTCTTGTGGCTGAAGCCGGCAATCGTACTCGCGTTGTTTTGAACCTAGATAAGCTTGTGGCCTATGAGACGCGGGTTGAGGGCAACAACATCTACGTGACTCTTGAGTCTTCAAGCAAAGCCGAAACCACCACATTTGCCACCGCCATTCAGGAAACTGAAGCCACGGATGCCGCAAACGCTCAGACAGCTATTGAGAGCGTTGATTTTCGTCGCACAGCATCCGGTGGTGGTCGCGTCATTGTAAGTCTGAGCAACTCTTCAGTGCCAGTCGATGTCAGCAAAGACGGTTCTGATGTGATTGTTGTCTTTAAGAGGACGTCTATTCCCGATCGCTTGCTCAAAGCCTTTGATGTTATGGACTTTGCGACCCCGGTCAGTACCGTTGAGGCGCGCCGCAACCAGAATGATGTGCGTCTAGTCATCTCTTCAAATGGTCCGGTTCAGGAGCTGGCTTACCAGACAGACAAACTGTTCACGATCGAAATTCAGAAACTGGCTGAGCAGAAGACGAGTGAAACCCCTGGTCTATTTAATCCTGATCGTGATTACACTGGTGAGCGCTTGACGCTTAACTTTCAGGACATTGATACCCGTTCGGTGCTGCAGCTGTTGGCTGATATTAGTGGCCGCAACATCGTGGTTTCTGATGCGGTAACCGGTAATGTCACTTTGCGCTTGCAGAGCGTGCCCTGGGATCAGGCTTTGGATATCGTGCTGGCCACTAAGGGCCTTGATATGCGCGAGAATGGCAATGTGATTATTGTTGCGCCTGCCGATGAGATAGCGCAGCGCGAGAAAGCTGATCTTGCTGCCCGTGAGGAGTTTAAGCAGCTCGAGCCATTGTATTCAGAGTATCTGCAGGTCAACTACGCCAAAGCGATTGATCTTGCGAACTTGATTAACGGTCGCGGTCCTGGCGGCGCTGCTGCTGGCGGCGGCGGTGGCGGTGGCGGTCGAGGCGGTTCTCTGTTGTCTAATCGTGGCACCGTGGCTATTGATGAGCGCACCAATACATTGCTGCTGCAGGATACCTCGACTAGTATTTCTGATATCCGCAAGCTTGTTGCTACTCTGGATATTCCGGTTCGGCAGGTGTTGATCGAGTCGCGCATCGTTGTTGTCAGTGATGACTTTAGTCGTGATCTGGGCGTTCGCTGGGGTTTTACCGGCTATGACCGGAATGGCAGTGGCACAAAGCTAAGCACTATTTCCGGCAGTGGTAATGCGACGAGCAGTATGACAGAGAGCTATATCGACAATGGCTTTGTTGTGCCCGATCTGGCGCTTCAGAATGATCGTTATAATGTGAATCTTCCTGTTGCAAATGCCGCCGGTAAGATCGCTTTGTCGCTGTTAAACGATGACTATCTCGTTGAACTCGAGCTTTCTGCTTTGCAGGCGGAAGGTCGTGGCGAAGTGATTTCTTCACCTCGTGTTATTACCGCTAATCAGAAGGAAGCTACCATCGAGCAGGGCGTGGAGATTCCTTTTCAGGAAGCATCATCGAGTGGTGCAACAACGACTCAGTTTAAAGATGCGTTATTGCGCTTGACGGTAACTCCGCAGATCACTCCTGATGATCGGATTATCATGGATCTTGAAGTGACCAAGGACAGCGTGGGCGAGCAGATTACGACCGAGCGTGGTGGTTCAGTACCTAGTATTGATACCCGTAAGGTTATTACTCAGGTGTTGGTTAATAACGGTCAGACAGTTGTACTGGGCGGTATCTATGAGACTGAAACGGGTGAGTTCGAGACGAAGGTGCCATTCCTGGGGGATATTCCGTTCCTCGGCTATCTATTTAAGAACACATCGTATGAGTCGAAGAAATCAGAATTGCTGATCTTCGTAACACCTAAGATTCTTGAAGAGGGTTCCAGCATCTTCTGATCTGTCCTCGCCTTGAACCATGAGGGCTACTCGAGTTTGGCCTGCACCCCGCTGCGACCCGTATACCGGCTCCCGCATCCGGGGTGCAGTTGTTTTAAGCGGACGTATTTTCCGCGTTTTGAGGTGGCCCTTGGTCATTGGATGGCGGGCATCCCACACTGCCTGTCACTCTTCTAACCCCGTAATGCTCGTGACGTGACCCGATTACAGGCATAATTCAACGCTATGGCTGCAGAAAAAAGCATATTCCTCGTCGGGCCCATGGGTGCAGGTAAGTCTGCCGTTGGCAGAAAGCTTGCCGGTCTTCTCAACTTTGAGTTTGCCGACAGTGATGAGGAGATTGAGGCGCGCACTGGCGTGGATATCCCGTTTATTTTTGATAAAGAGGGTGAAGAGGGCTTTCGTGTGCGTGAAATCAAAGTGATTGATGATCTCACTCAGTTGCAGAACATGGTGTTAGCGACGGGCGGCGGTTCGGCAATCGATCCGGAGAGTCGGTCGCGGATGGCGGCCCGGGGCATTGTTGTTTACCTGCATGCCTCGGTGGACCAGCAGTTGGAGCGCACTCGTAAAGGCCGTGAACGGCCGCTATTGCGCGATGGCAAACCGCGGGAAGTGTTGGAGCGCCTAATGGTAGTTCGTGATCCCGAGTATCGCGAAATTGCCGATATTATTATTGAAACAGACCGTCGTCAGGTGTTGTCTGTGGTCCGCGAGATACAGAAGAAACTGACTGAACAGGCGGCTAACTAGTATTGCTTTTACTGAGCGCACACTGAAAAGACCTATTTAATGATTACCGTTACCGTAGACCTTAAGAACCGCAGCTATCCGATTTTCATTGGCAGCGGCCTGCTAAACCAACGTGGCCTGCTTGATCCTTATATCGCCGGTCGCGATGTTCTGGTGGTAACGAACGCGTCGATTGCGCCCCTGTATTTAGAGCCGGTTAAACAGTTGCTGTCGGGTAGCCGACACTCAGTTGTGGTGTTGCCCGATGGCGAAAGACACAAAAACCTTACGACTTTAAACACTATTTTTGATGAGTTGGTCGCGCAGCGCTTCGGGCGTGATTGTGTTCTGGTCACGCTTGGCGGTGGTGTTGTGGGCGACATGGGTGGCTTTGCCGCCGCCGCATGGCAGCGCGGCGTCGATTTTATTCAGGTTCCCACCACCTTGCTGGCACAGGTCGACTCGGCAGTGGGCGGAAAAACGGCGGTGAATCATCCCGGCGGTAAAAACCTGATCGGTGCCTTTCATCAGCCTATGTGTGTTTTGGCCGACACAGACACCTTGAAGACGTTGCCGGAGCGTGAACTTAGCGCCGGCCTTGCTGAGGTGGTGAAGTACGGGCTTATTAAAGATTACGATATGTTTGTCTGGCTGGAGAGCGTGGCTGGCAAGCTTATTAATCGTGACCCGGATAGTCTGGTGCACGCCATCCAGCGCTCCTGTCAGATTAAGGCAGAGGTCGTCGCCGCCGATGAGCATGAGCGTGGTCAGCGCGCCTTGCTAAACCTGGGGCATACCTTTGGTCATGCCATCGAGCGCTGTGCCGGCTATGGGGTCGTTCTGCATGGCGAGGCAGTTGCTGCCGGTACGGTAATGGCCGCAAAGTTCTCACAGCGTCTGGGCTGGATTAGCGAGGCTGATGTAGAGCGTATTAAGGATTTGTTTGTTCGTTTAGCGCTGCCAACAGAACCCCCGCATATCGACCCTGCCGAGTTTTTCTCGGCTATGTCGCTCGATAAGAAAGTTGCTGCCGGACAAATTCGTTTGGTTTTACTGCGGTCTATTGGCGAGGCGGAGCTGGTGTCGGATTATCCGGCACATGAACTTCTGGATTTGCTGCGTGAGCAGTTCATTGAATAACGGCGAAACCTATAGGGTAAGTATCTCGAATGCCTGCCGCTGAGTTCAAGATGAATTTGGCGCCCTATGCTGCCAGAGTTGCCTCCAGTAAAGGCCGGGTGCATCCTGAGCCGCATCATGCTTATAGGGGAGAGTACGAGCGCGATCGTGATCGCGTCATCCATTCTACGGCTTTCCGGCGATTGGTCTACAAGACTCAGGTCTTCGTTAATCATGAGGGTGATCTGTACCGTACCCGCCTGACACATTCGCTGGAAGTGGCTCAGATTGCCCGCACTGTCGCTGGCAGGCTCGGCCTTAATGAGCAGCTGGTTGAGGCGATTTGTTTGTCGCACGACCTCGGGCATACCCCGTTCGGGCATGCCGGCCAGGATGCGCTGAACCGCTGTATGCTTGATTACGGTGGATTTGAGCACAACCTGCAATCGGTCCGCGTGGTCGACAAACTGGAAGTGAAATACGCCAGTTTTCCCGGCCTCAATCTCATGTTTGAGACCCGCGAGGGTATTCTTAAGCACTGCTCTAAACGCAATGCGCGGTTGCTTGGAGATTTGGGCGAGCGGTTTTTGCAGCGCCGTCAGCCCGGGCTCGAAGCTCAGTTGGCCAACGTTGCCGATGCGATTGCTTATAACAATCATGATGTCGACGATGGCTTGCGGGCCGGCCTGCTTAGCGTTAAAGATCTACAGGAGTTGCAGCTATTTGGCGAGCAGCACGCGCAGGTCATGCAGAAGTATCCTGGCTTAAGCGGCCGTAGGATGATTCACGAAACGGTGCGGGCCATGATCAATCGCGTTGTAACCGATTTGATCGATACTTCTATGGCTAATTTGCAGGCAAGCGCACCGCTGAGTATCGAGGCGGTAAGAGAGCTACCACCACAGATTCTTTTCAGTGAGACGATGCTATCTCAGCACTTGGCGTTGAAGAAGTTTTTAAATGAAAGCCTCTATCGGCACGAGAAAGTAGTGGCTATGACCCGTCAGGCCGACACTGTTGTTACCGAGCTATTTGGGTTGTTCATGGGCGACCCTACTCTGTTGCCTGCAGATCACGCGGCTGCCTCCGGTGACCAGGCCGAGCAGCGACAAGCCCGCGCCGTCGCTGACTATGTCGCCGGTATGACGGACCGCTATGCATTAAGTGAGCATCATCGTCTTACCGGCAGAACAGTCCGGTTGTGACATCATGCCTGCTAGAATATCCAGCGCTTGTTCATTTGCCATCTGACTAAGAGATTAACGACGTGCCACTGAGTAACAAAAACATAGAGCTTCGCGATAGGCTGATTTTTGCATTGGACGTTCCGGATATCGATACGGCGAAAGCGCTCGTTGAGCAACTGGGAGACTCAGTTAACTTTTTTAAGATTGGGCTTGAGCTGAATATGGCCGGTCATTACTTTGAGTTGCTGGATTGGTTGGTGGCGCGCGATAAAAAAGTCTTTGTTGATCTTAAATTCTTTGATGTTCCTGCAACCGTTGCTTCAGCGGTGCGAAATTTGAGTGGCCGCGGAGTGACATTTGCGACTGTGCACGGCAATCAGGGCATTATGCAGGCAGCAGGCGAAGCCAAGGGTGACGTCAAAATTCTAGCTGTCACCGTGCTCACCAGTCTCGATCGTGGTGATCTGGATGACCTGGGCTTTGATGTGGACGTGAGCAAGCTTGTGCTATCGCGTGCTCGTCGCTCTTTAGAAGCCGGTTGTGACGGAGTTATTGCCTCAGGCCTTGAGCTGCCGGCATTGCGTGCCGAAGTGGACGACAAGTTGATTGTCATTACACCGGGTATTAGGCCCGTAGAGAATCGTGAAGACGACGACCAGAAGCGTGTTGTTACGCCCGAGCAGGCGTTTCAGGACGGTGCCGATTATGTGGTTGTAGGTCGTCCGATTCGCAACGCGGCTGACCCTCAGGCTGCAGCTGAAGCAATCCAGCAATCAATTGCTGCTGTGTTTAGCTAGTCGGCTGCTGCAACAAAGGCTCCAGAATATCCCAGGTGTTATCCAGCAGTAATGGCTGCGCTTTTACGTTGGGGTGAATATTGTCCCTCTGCATCATGGCCGGATTCAGTGCGATGTTCTTCAGGAAGAAAGGAATAAGCGGTGACTCGGTTTCTGCCGCTATATCAAAGAACATTGCGGTAAATTCATCGGTATAGCCCGCGCCATAGTTTGGTGGGATCTGAATGCCGGCAACAATCACCGTTGCGCCGGCGTCCTTAGAAGTTTTAACGAGCTGTAGCAGGTTGTCCCGTACCACGGGAATTGCAGTGGCGCGCAAGCCATCATTACCGCCCAGTTCAATAATGACTATCTCGGGTTGATGCACTCTTAGTGCCCGCCCGAGTCGCTTCAACCCGCTGCTGGTTGTATCGCCGCTAATACTGGCATTCACCACTTTATATCCGTACCCTAGGTCGTCGAGTTTGAGCTGCAGCAGAGTGGTCCAGCTGTCGCTGAGATTCATGCCAAAGCCGGCGCTCAGACTATCTCCCAGCACCAGTATTTTGGCGCGCTCATCTGCCAAAGCCGGCGTCTGGAACAATAGCAGCGCCATTGCGGTCAACAGAACAGCAGTAGCGTTTGTGCTTCGGGTAATCAGAGTTTTATAAAACATGGCAGTCACTTCAGACAGTAGCGTCGTTCTTAAGGTTCAGAATCTGAGCAAGCAGGTTAGCAGTCCGGAGGGCTCCTTGACCATACTTGAAGACGTTAGTTTCGATGTCAAAGAACGCGAGACTGTTGCATTAGTTGGCCCTTCCGGTGCTGGCAAAACCACCTTGCTGGCTTTGCTGGCAGGTCTTGATCGGCCCTCCTCCGGCGATGTTGAGCTATGCGGTCATAGCCTGAGTGGCCTAACAGAAGATGGTCGTGCCATCTTGCGTGGCCAGCATGTCGGCTTTGTATTTCAGTCATTTCATCTGGTGAGTTCGTTAACGGCGCTTGAAAATGTGATGTTGCCGTTGGAGCTTACTGAGGCCAAGAATGCGCGCGAGCGCGCAACGGAGGCACTGGAGAGCGTTGGCCTTGGCCCTCGCGTTGGTCATTATCCAAAGCAGTTGTCGGGCGGGGAGAAACAGCGCGTCGCGATTGCGCGTGCGTTCGTGACTCAACCAAGAATTTTGTTTGCTGATGAACCCACTGGCAATCTCGATACCACCAGCGGCGATCGAGTTACTGATTTGCTGTTTGAGATGAACCGCCAAAACGGCACCACGCTGGTGTTGGTCACGCATGATAAAGAGCTTGCCGCACGTTGCGACAGGGTTCTGACCATGGATGCAGGCCATCTTGTTTCATGAGTTACTGCTGATGAAATCATTGCGCTTTGCCTGGCGAAGCTTGACTCGGGATTTCCGCGCCGGAGAGCTGAGTGTATTGTTGGCAGCCATTGTTCTGGCTGTGGCATCAATGACGGCTGTCGGCTTTTTTACTGACCGGGTTGGTCGAGCTGTTAGTGCTCAGGCCGCTGAGTCGCTGGCCGCCGATATGGTGTTGCGGTCGACTGCAGAGATCAGCGACGAGTATCTCGAGCAAGCGGAGCTGCTGGGCCTGCGCTCTGCTAGTCAGTTTGGGTTTCCGTCCGTGGCACAGGCCGGCTCTGCCAACACCCTCGCTTTAGTGAGTGCCGTATCTGAAGGTTACCCGCTGCGCGGTGCGCTGCGGGTCACTGATGAACTGTTTGGCGTTTCGCGCGCGGCGGTTGGCATTCCGGCCTCTGGCGAAGCATGGGCTGAGCCCAGTTTGCTGGCCCGGATGGGCGTTACCGTTGGCGATACCATTCAGATTGGCTCGCTCAGTCTGCTAATTACTCAGGTGCTTGAATACCGCCCCGATCAGGAGATGGGCTTTCTCAGTATGGCTCCGGCCGTGCTGGTTAATCTTGCTGACGTGCCCGCCATGAATGTGGTTAAGGCCGGCAGCCGGGTCACTTATTCGCAACTCTACGCAGGCGAGGGCGATGAACTGATGGAGATGCGCGGTTATCTGAATAAGACGAAGACCGAGCAGGAGCAGATGCGCGGTGCAGCGGATGCTAGCGAGCAGATAACCCAGTCAATTAGCAAAGCCCAGCGCTTTCTAACCCTGGCATCCCTGGTTACGGTGATTCTCGCGGCCGTTGCTACCGCTATGGCGGCCCGCCGGTACTCGTTAAAGCATCTTGATACCGTCGCGTTGCTAAAGAGCATGGGCGCAACGCAGCAGTTCATACAGAACACCATGCTATTGCAGTTGCTGTTGATTACTTGTATGACGGCTGCCGTTGGTACGTTGCTCGGATTCTTTGCGCAGTATGTTCTTACCTGGATTCTCGCTGAGTTTATGAGTTTCGATCTGCCGGAAGCTCGTTTTGGCTCGGGAATTTTAGGCTTGCTCACCGCAGCAACCGTTGCCATTGGCTTTGCATTACCGCATTTGTTACCCCTTAAGACAACACCGCCTTTGCGGGTTTTGCGACATGATTTGCCGCCGCCCGCACTCAGCAGTGCCGCGGTGTATCTTATTGCCCTCACGGCATTAACCGGCATGATTTTTTCAATCGTGCGTGATCTGCAGCTGCTGGGTTACATTGTTGGCGGTCTTATCGGTATGAGTGTGCTGGCTTACTTTGCCGGTTGGGCCATGGTGCGGGTTCTTACCCGGTTCCGTGGTGGCGTTGGTGTTGCCTGGCGGTATGGCCTTGCCAATATTGCCCGTCGCGGCAGTGAAAGTGTTGTGCAGGTTGTAGCATTCGGACTGGGACTCATGGTGTTGCTGTTGCTTGGCGTGGTGCGTAATGACCTGCTGGAAGCCTGGCAAGCGAATCTGCCCCAAGATACGCCCAATTATTTCATGGTGAATGTACAGCCGGAAGACTGGCCCGGTATATCGGGAGTTCTGGAGAGAGGCCTTGGCGCAGCACCCGACTTTTTGCCCCTCATGCGTGGCCGCGTCTCTAGCCTCAAAGGCGTGCCGGTTGCCGAGTACACGCTCGACGCTCCGGATGCCCGGCGGTTTGTCCAGCGCGAATCAAATATCACCTGGACATCGCGTTTACCAGAGTCTAATCAGCTACAGCTAGGTAAGTGGTGGAGTGAGGACTATTCAGGTTCGCTACAGCTGTCTATGGAAGATGGCATGGCGAAGATGCTCGGGCTTACGATTGGTGACGAAGTGGGTATTAATATTGGTGGCGAGGAGTTTATTGCGCCGCTCACCAGCACCCGCTTTGTTGAGTGGGATTCACTCCAGCCTAATTTTTATCTGATTTTATCGCCGGGCTATGTGCGCGATCTGCCACAAACTTATTTATCGAGCTACTACGTGCCACCTGACAAGCGCGGCACCATGAAAGAGCTCTTGCAGAAGTACCCGAATGTCACCTTGATTGACCTTGAGTCGGTATTGTCGCAGTTACGCGCGGTTATCGACAAAGCCTCATTGGCGGTTCAGGCCGTGTTCGTGTTTACCCTGCTGGCGGGAGTTTTAGTGTTGCTGGCTGCCGTTCAGGTCACCCGTGATGAACGGCGTTTCGAGAGCGCTATTCTGCATACTCTGGGCGCCCGCCGCCGAGTGATTTTGCAAGGGATTATTGCCGAGTTCGTTGCGCTGGGCGCGCTAGCCGGTTTATTGGCCGCCATGGGCGCGAGTGCTGTTGGCTACTTGCTGGCAGAGAATCTGTTCGATCTCGAGTATCAGTTCGACCCGTTCCTGGTGCTTTTTGGTTTGGCGATTGGCGGTACTATTGTGGGTATTACCGGCACTCTGGCAACCCGTAAAGCGGTTAACGAACCGCCTGTGGCGGTATTGCGCAACCACTAAACTATTTGTCATTCCGAACGAGAAGAAACCCTTTAAGCCACGTGCCATTCGTCTTTCGTCGGGGGTGGTTATTGTTTGCGAAACGCCATCCGGCGTGCAGTTGTTGCTCTTACGCACCTTGCGGAATTGGAATTTTGCCAAGGGTACGGTGGAGGCTGGCAAGCAACCCGTTGAAGTCGCCTTGCGTGAGGTCGCTGAAGAGACGTGCATTGTCGATCCGCAGTTCATCCGGGGTGACTACTGCATTGAAACCTGCCCTTACAGTAAAAGTAAGGTTGCTCTTTATTATCTGGCGATTACTGAGATCGCCCTCGTCACCTCGTTAGCGAATCGGTGCGAAGCACAACGCATTTCGCGGGGATACCATTGAGGAAGCTAGAGCGATGGTTTCGCCGTGGGTTGCCGAAGTCTTGGACTGTGCCGAAGGCCGCCTGCAGGCGGCTGGTATCACGTTAGCCTAAGTGCTTCCGATTAGTCACGGCCTATCCGCCTTTGCTTATTGTTACGCCTGCCGGTGTCTTTATGGTTGCCGTTAGTGCCGGCAATACGGCGGGCGTTCCTCTATTGGGTCTTGTTTATGTCGCTACTTTGGCGGCGAATATTAGTGTGAATGCGTTTAACGAGCATTCCCATTTCCGCAGCGGTCTTGGCAGCAGTTTGCGGCTGCCTTTGCAGGCACCACGGATTTGGCAGCTGCCGCCAGGTGTATTCGCAGAAGGTTGTTGTTTCGCGTTAGAGGTGGTGCTTAGCTAAGCTTATTAATCGGCTCGTCGAGTTTAAACGCGCGGATACACGCCACTATTTGATCGACAGCACGTTGTCGTGCCTCTGCGCTCGCCCACGAAATATGGGGGGTAATCAAAAGATTAGGTAGACGACTGCTGAGGAGCGGGTCACCGTCTACGGGCGGCTCGACCGGCAAGACATCAATGCCTGCACCGCCGAGTTCGCCGGCCTTAAGTGCAAGCATTAATGCTTCACTATCAACGAGTCCACCGCGTGCTGTATTAATGAGCAACGCATCGAAGCGCATCTTGTCGAGTGCTTTGGCATCAATCAGATTAGCCGTCGCTTCAGTGAGTGGGCAATGTAAAGAAATAATATCGGCCTTAGCCAGAAAGGTGTCCCAGGGCACGCGGGGAATCATGCTGTGTGCGCCCGTTCTGCCGGGTAGTTCTGCGGCGATCACCTGCATCCCGAATGCAGCGGCTACGTTTGCAACAGCCCGACCTAATGCGCCCACACCCACGATGCCTAATGTTCTGTTTTGCAGTTCTCTGCTGCGAAAATCGAGCATGCAGAACTGCTCACTTTGCTGCCAAGCCCCGCGTGCCATCAGGCCCTGCCAGGCGCCTGTACGCTGAGTGAGTTCGAGAATAAATGAGAAGACCTGCTGTACGACCGAGGCTGTGCAGTAATCGCGAATGTTGCACACTGTAATGCCGCGAATTCTGGCGGCGGCAAGATCGATATTGTCACTGCCTGTAGCAGCCAGACAGATCAGCTTGAGTTTCTTGGCCTGCAGTAATGCCACAGAGTCGAGTTTAACCTTATTGACGATCAGTACTTCAATGTCAGCAATCCGCTCGATAAGCTGTGCCTGTGTGGTTGTCTCATAAAGTTTAATGCCGGGCAACTCGCTCCTTAACCGGCGATCATCAATATCATCCGGGCCGAGCGTGTCAAAATCCAGAAAGGCGGCTTTCATTAATTCGGTGTATCCATGGTTTTGTTGGGGGTGGCTAGAGGGTCAGCTACCGCAATCATCATTTTCATCTCAATCCATTGCGGGTCTGTACTCTGGCTCTGCTGAACCACTGCCCTGCGAATTCTATTTTGTAGAGATTCTGAATGAGTCAAGAGCTCGTCAACAGTGCGCTGTGCACGTTCTGTTGCCAAAGCTTGCAATTGCGCCTCGCTAACCGTTTCAAGCGTGATCAGTCGGCGTCGTAGTTCGGCCGAATACGCAACTTCGTCCAGTTTTGGCCGGGCATCTTCCTGCAGCGGGCGGGTGTACTGCTGTTTAATATCGCGGAGCGCATCGCCAGGTGCTGCCGAGCTGTATAGACTTTCTAATACTTTGCGTTGGCGTCGAACAAACATGTCAGGGCTTTCTTCGCGCTGCTCCTTAAGCGACATCTGCGAGTCGACCTTGCCGACTAAGCTTGCCTGCTGCATCGCTAAACGGTCGAGTTCGGCATCCAGAACGGGTGCTACTACCAATGTCAGTTCCGGACGCTCACTTAGCGCCTCAGCCAGCTTGGCAAGCTTCTCCCTATCGGGTGGGGTGAGGTTCGCAGTGCCCGCCGCGAATTGGAGAGAATCAAGTTCGATGTCGTCATCGCCAACTAAACCTCCTAATGCCCGGAACGGTGAAGTCGCCACTTTAGTAATCAGGGTGCTTAATGCTTTCAGTACGATCCGGCCCACACTGAAATCGGGGTCATCCATATCGCCCGAAACATCAAGGTTGATATCAATAACGCCATCTTTGTCTTTCAGTAAGGCTACGGCGAGTCCGAGCGGCAGATTAACGGCATTCTCGCTAGCTACTTTTTCGCCGAGGGTGAACTGATTAATGACGACTGAATTTTTGCCCAGCATCTGCGAATCATCGAATTTGTAATCCAGCGCTACGTTGAGCTTACCGCCCTCAATTCGGCGACCGACAAATTCTACGGTGTAGGGCGATAGCGTTGGCATGCTAATGTTGTCGAAGATAACTCCTATATCAGTGTATTTCAGCGGATCGAGCGCATACAGATCACCACTAATGGTTGCAGACCCATACTCATCAACACGGCCTTTAATGTCGACTTTAGTGGGTTCTGTACTTGTCGTAGATACCGTTGAGATATCGCCTTTGAGTTCGCGTATTGAGGCAGCAAATGGCAGGGGTAGTGAGTTGTCTACAAAGTCTGCTTTACCATTACGAATATCAATTTCGCCAATTTGTATCTGGAACTCGCCACTGTCTGTTGCAGCGGATGTGGGCTCAGCAGAGCCCGCGTCAATCATGACATCACCGAAGTTGGTGGTTTGGTCCTTTGCTATCAGCAGTCGTGCATAGGGGTCCTCAAAACGGAGTTTCGAGATTTCTAGTTTGGCAGTAGACAGTCCCAGCGAAATGTCATCGACAAGCAGGCGATTCCAGCTAAGCAACTCGGTATCGGTTACCATATCTTGCGTGTTGAGCTGATTAACTTTAATAGAGCCACGCACGCTGAGTTGTTCCTTACTGTCGGAGCTAACATTTGCATCCAGATTGAGTTGACCTGTGTTGATGCGTACTTTTGCAAATTCGCTGAGATAAGACTGTGCGATAGAAAGGTTCATGGCCTCAACACTCACCGTTGCGTCCAAAACTGGTGCCGGCAAGATGCCGAGTTCGCCGCTTGCCGCAACATTGCCACCGCTCAGTAGCGAGAGTTCAGCAGTGAAGGGAAACAACCCGTTTTCTCGGGTGCTAATACCGCTCATGCTGAAGTTAAAGTTGTCTATACCCAGTAGAGCCGGTTCTCGCAGGCTCCTGTCTTCGAACCGGAGCTCAAGATCGTTTATTTTCAATGCGTCTAAGGTGACTTCCCATGGTGCTTCAGGCTGCATTGGTTCTGGTGTACCGGCTGTTTCGAGGCTGTAGATATCACTCTCAATCTCAGTGGTACTGATAGCTGTTTGTGGCACAAATAACCGGTCGAAGTTAAGCGTGCCGTCGGTATTAAGCCAGCCGTTGATCGCAATACTATTGATCTCCGCAAGTTCGAAGTGGGCGGTACTTTCAGGGTAGCGAACATTACCGCCACTTACAGCAACAACGGGTACGCGCAGAATTTGTGCGCCGCTTGCGAGATCAGTCAATTCGGTTTCGGTAAGCGCTATTGCGAGTTCGTCGGCGGCAAGTCGGAGACCGCCATCTTCTGTGGTGACGAGTTCATATCGCATATCGACGCTGATATCGCCGCCGGTTAAGCCGAAAGTGACCTGGTCTTCGAGGTAGCGATAGACCGTGGGTAACAACGGCCCGCTAATGCTTAAAGTGCCACGCGATACTAGTGGGGCGATATCCAGACTGCCGCTCCAGTTAACCTGGGCGCCTGTTTCAGTCACAATCGAGACTTGCTGTTTGCCGGAACGGTCCGGAAGCGTGTTTAGTTCATTAATAGTGACATTGACAGGCCCCAGTTGCGTTCTGAATGGCTTGTTTTGCAGCCGGTCTTCTATGCTCAGAGTGCCTTGCCGGATATTGATTTCATAGATGAGCAGCCGGAGTGCTGAGCTAACGTCTGCTGCTGCCGGGTCTGCAGCGGGCGCTGCATCGAGAGAGCGCTGTAAATTGCTGTCATCGAATGCATAGCGGAGTGTATTGAGGTATAGATTGTCGACGCTGAGTTCTTTCAGGGTAATAGCAAAATTGATAATGCTGGAGGTCTGCAGGTTGAGAAACAGCCGGTCGAAGCCTAGCAGGGGTTGTTGATCCGGATCATTGATTCTTAGATCATTCACTTCAACAGTGAGCGTAAACGGATTGGTGCGAACTTCACCGACGGTTGAAGTAAGCCCATAGTCGGCGGTAATGAGTTTTGGGATCTGGTCTTTTGCAACCCAGGGCAATAGCCAGAAGCCGGCTGCGGTATAAAGTAGCAATACTAAAATAATCCACGGTAGCGGCTTGCGGCGGCCAAATAATGGCGACAGTCTGGCTATCAATCCTGATTCTGTTTTGTTGTTGCTCATTGGGGGTTCCAGAAGTTTGATCGTGACAATTTATTATTACGCGCTAACAAACAGGTGCTGTGGCTCGCGGTGTCAGGTTGTTCAGTAGACCGTAACGCATCGCAAGACACGGCTCAACCGGCGGCCTGTAAGCCTCTGGCTATACCATGGACACTCGCTAGCAGGGCATCGAGCAAGTCATCGTTATCACGATCCTGCTCACGCCAGCGGCGCAGCAGTTCCACTTGGAGCAAGCTCATCGGATCTACATAAGGGTTGCGGAGCCGGATAGAGCGGCGCAGAGTCCTGTTGGTATCCAGCAGTCCATCCTGTTCACGGATATCCAGCACCATTGCCACGGACTTCTCATACTCTGCCCGGATAACCGGATAGAACTTGGCGTGCAGACCACCCGCAAGCATTGAGTAATTTCGTGCGATGTCCAGGTCTGCAATAGCCAGTGCTGTTTGCGCATCGGTAAGAAGGCGATTAAAAAATGGCCAATCCTTTGCCATCGAGCGCAGCGTGTGTATGTCATGTTCCTGCATCGCCAAGGCAAGTCCTGAGCCAACGCCAAACCAGCCTGGCAGCAGATGACGACTTTGAGTCCAGGCGAACCCCCATGGGATTGTTTGGCGTCCTCCAAGCATCGGACCGAGTTCTTCAGCCTCTTGCTTGGATGTGCTGGTGCCCAGCCGCAGCCGTTCGATCACATCAACCGGAGTGGCCAGGCGGAAGTAATCGTGGAACTGCTCTGTTTCGAATACCAGATTTTGATAACAGCGCCGGCTTTCATTGCCTGCACTGTTCATCACGCCACTCCAGAACTGAACCTGCTGCGGATCTTTCTGCTCCGGTATGCCGGTGTTGAGCGCCACCATGCTGAAGGTTTTCTCCATAGTGCGTGCGGCAATACCTTTCACGCCATACCGAGCGTTTACTGCTTCCCCGTTCTCTGTGGCATGCAGCCTGCCATAGTTGATCGATTCCGCTTTGGTATCCCGAACTGAGTTGCCGCTGCGGCCATGAAATATGGTGGCATTGACATCAGCTTCATCGAAAATTTCGATCAGCGTGTTGCGGGCCCAGTGCAGAGCCCAGCGCGATGACATAAAACTGCCTTCGGTGCTGTACTCAGAATTGCCAATCATTACGGTCTGCTGATTTGCTCTGCCCTTAAGATGATTCTTGTAGGTTTCATCCTGAAGCATCTGCCGGACAATATCCGGGCCTTGGGAAAGTTCCGACATGGTTTCAAACAATGGTGTGACATCAAGTCTGACGTTGCCGCTGCTATCCCGCAGGTCACCCCATGAGCCGAGCAGTAGCGCCGCCATAACATCATCGATGCCGTGGCAATTACTCACAATAAACGAGCCAATAGAACGTTTTCCATAGCGCCGACGGCAGTAGGAGACGGACTGAAAAATAGCCAGAGTGCGCTTCGTGTCGTTTGTTAATGTGTCGCTCGGTGATTCATTGGTATTAAGTGCGCTCTGAATCACGTTGCGGCGTTCTTTAGAGCTGCACTCGGGCCAATCCGGCCTTTCCAGTGCGGCACCCACGACCTTCTGCAGGTCGCGCGCATTCTCCCTGATGTCCAGTGAAACCATATAAAAACCGAAGGTCTCAATACGCCGGATAAGCCGTTCGACCGCAAATAACCCGGCATTCTTGCCCTGATGATTGCGCAGACTTGTCGCAATCAGCTGCAGGTCATTGAGTAATTGCTCTGCCGACTCATAAGGGAAAATATCGTCGTCATAGGTTGATTGCAGTCGCTCAATAATCAATCTGAGAAACAATCTATACGGCATATCCCGATAGCGGTGTGGCAGATTGCCACGAGCGCGGGGGAACTGACTGCTATAACTTTCGATACGCGCTTTAATGGCGGGTTCAACGCCAACACGAGTTTCACTTTGACTCAGTTTCTCGGCGAGGATGGTGCATTCTTTATGGTAGAGGTCGAGAATTAGTGAACGTTGGCGGGCGAGAGTTTCACGCACCGTGCGTGCTGTAATGCTGTCATTGTTTGCAATGTCTCCACCTACCCATGATCCAAAGCGAAAGAACGTGGTGAGCTTGATATCTGCTGCCGCGGCACCGTAAGCATCCCGCAATGCCTTTTCAATAGATTCGTAGATTGATGGGATAACCGGATAGATGACATCGGTTAGGAAGAACAGCATGTGCTCAAGTTCATCAGCAACTGTTGCCGCTTCGGATGCGTTTTCATCGGTTTGCCAAATAGCTGTAACGTCACCACGGACGTTTTCAAAAGCGGCGTGCGCTTCCTGTGGTGTGAGTGCCGGATTCTGCATCTCCACCATACGTCGGATAATGTTCTGTTGTTTGCGCAGCAAAGTGCGGCGGGTGGTCTCTGTAGGATGCGGCGTAAACACCGGCATAATTTCGAGACGGTTCAGCAGTTGCAGGCAGTCTTCAAGGCTAAGGCCTGCATCGCGTAATTTGAAGATAGTGTCATCGAATGCGCCTGGCTGGCGCGCTGAGTTGTCTTTCAGGTAGTCGCGCCGACGCCTGATGCGGTGTACCTGCTCGGCGCTATTGACCAACTGGAAGTAGGTAGAAAACCCGCGGATCAGGTCACGAGCCATATCCGGTGACAGACTCTCTACCATTGATGCTAATTCGCTGTTATCCCGGTTGCTGGCTTCGCGAGCCTGAATAGCGAGCCTTCTCGCGTTTTCCACCGCGTTGTAGAGTTCTTCGCTGCCTTGCTCGACGAGCAATTCGCCAATCATGTTACCCAGGGCATGGACATCGCGTCTCAATGCATGGTCTTTTTCATTGAACAGCGTATCGCGACGCTCAAAGCTGTCGTCACTGGGTTTGTCGGCAATAGAGTTGGGCTCACGCATGCTTAAAATTAATTCGGCGATAGTTCGAATCGCGCTGCTGATTAGCAAGACTTTATACTTTGCATTGTGCCTGTTTCTGACTCGGCTGTAAGTAGCAGAGATCCGCAGAGCACTGCGGGTTTTCTGCGACCAAAACGCCCGCAGGCCGATTATGGCATTTTTAGAGTAGCGGCAATGCTTTCTAACCGACTGTATTTTCAATCAATAGTTGACGATCTAACTATTTTTGTGACTGCTCTCTAGCATTGCGGGTGCACTTGCACCCATGCTATTAAATCTTTCGTACTAGTCAATTGGGGCTGTTTTTCTAGCGCTTGCGCGATAGAGAAACCCTGACAACTTTATGCTGCTTCCTGAACCTCATGCACTCGCGGTTATTCTGCTGACGGGCATGACACTGATATTGTTTACTCGAGACCGGATTCCGCTCGAGACAACCGGCTTGGCTGTGGTCGTCTTGCTGGTGCTCGGCTTCTATCTGTTTCCGTATGGTGATATCCGGCCGTCTGATTTCTTCAATTCTTTTGGGCACGAAGCGCTCATCACCATTTGCGCGCTGCTGATTGTCAGTAAAGGTCTGGAGACAACGGGTGCCTTGCAGCCCTTAGCTTCGATTATGTCGGGTAGTTGGCAGAACAAGCCCGCGTTTGCGCTGTTGGTCACTTTGGCGCTTGCGGCTATAGCCAGTGCGTTTCTGAATAACACCCCTATTGTTGTGATGTTGTTGCCCATTCTGGTCGCGGTGTGTTTGCGCACCGGCACGACCCCATCTTCGGTATTGATGCCTATGGGCATGGCTACACTGATTGGTGGTATGGCAACAACGATAGGCACGTCAACCAATCTTTTAGTCATAGGTATTGTTGAAGATCAGGGTATTCATCAGTTCGGTATGTTTGATTTTCTTCTGCCGGTGGCCTTGGCCGGTATTCCCAGCCTGCTGTTTCTCTGGCTTGTGGCACCGAAATTACTACCAGACCGCAAACCACCTATGTCAGATACCTTGCCGCGAGTCTTTAAAGCGCTTTTGTATGTGGCAGAAGGCAGTTTTGCGGAAGGCAAAACACTCACGGAAGTGCGGGCTAAGACTGAAAACCGGATCAAGATTGAGCGCATTCAGCGGGGCGAGAATCTATTCCTTGCGCGCCTGCCCTCGGTCACTCTGCAGGCTGGTGACAGGCTGTATGTGCGTGACACTGCAGAGCGACTCAAAGAATTTGAGAAGATTCTTGGTACGACGCTATTTAACGTTAGCGATACCGAAACGCCGGTGTCTGATGAAGCGCCCCTTGCTACCGAGGGGCAGCAGCTAGCCGAGGTGGTCGTCACCCGTGGTTCGCCACTGCATCATCGGACGTTGGGTACTTCGCAGTTCGGCGTGCGTTATAACCTCACTCCGCTGGCGCTGCATCGCTCCCGTCCGGGCAAGGATGTTGTCGGCGATCTTGATTCCACCCGTCTGCGTGCTGGTGATGTGTTGCTGGTGCAGGGCTCGCGTGATGCGATTGCCGATCTTCGTGGTGGCGGCACTATGCTGGTGCTCGATGGTATGACTGACCTGCCGCATACCGATCGGGCCAATCTGGCGCTCGGCATTATGCTGACTGTGGTAGCGCTGGCGGCCACCGGGCTATTGCCTATTTCAGTTGCCGCGATTGCCGGTGTTGCAGCCATGTTGTCCACGGGCTGTATGCGTTGGCGTGATGTTGGCGATTCGCTCAACATCCCCGTCATTATGATTATTGTAGCCAGCCTTTCGCTGGGTCACGCCATGATGGGCACAGGGGCTGCAGAGTATATCGCTCAGTTGTTCGTAATATTGACGGCTGGCTTCCCGCTGCCGGTCATTCTTAGTGGACTGATGGTGCTAATGATCCTGCTAACCAATGTGGTTTCAAACAATGCGGCGGCGGTTATTGGCACGCCGATTGCGCTGAGCATTGCGCAGCAGATCAATGCACCTGTAGAGCCCTTTATTCTTGCTGTTATTTTTGGCGCCAATATGAGCTTTGCGACCCCGATTGGTTATCAGACAAACCTGCTCATCATGAGTGCGGGTGGCTATAAGTTCACTGATTTTCTGCGGGTGGGCGTGCCGCTCACGATTATTATGTGGGCCATTTTCTCACTGACGCTGCCCTTGCTCTACGATCTGTAAAGTTCCGCAACTGTTGCTGCGCTTGACCTTGAAACGAGCAGCGACAGTTCTTGCCAGGATGAGGGGTGCGCGCTATAGCAGCAAGTTGTAGCATCGGCTCTTATCCAATGCACCTGCTTAAGTGCTGCTGCGTGGCAACGTTGGTAGCTCATATCTGTTGGGCTGCGCTGAGGTATTACTCTGCTTCTGCGACGTTCAGGTCAGCCCTACAAGATTGGCTAAGCAATCTATAGACTAGGTCAATATAAATTCATTTGATATCGCGACAACCTCGATGCTAAGGAGCGGGTTTTGAGAGAGAGCTGGTTTGAAAAACACCCACGAAGTTCGCGGTTAGGTTTGGCTTTAATAGTGTTCTTGTTGCTTGAAGTTCTCGTGAGAGCCTTGGTTGCTGTTGATCTGCTGCCGTACCAACGCTATCAGACCGGGAAATTCCCAGAGTTTATTGATTATATTGATCGGGACATTGGTTTATGGCGTTATTCGGATTCGCAGGTGGACATGTTTGAGTCGTGTATGTCTGTTAGCTATGAATCTAATAAATATGGGGCTTTTGATAGGGAGCGAGCTGCTTTTGGAAGCGATAGAGTGGTTGTTCTTGGAGACTCTTTTGCTGCTGGCGACTGGATGCACTTTGAGAAACGATTTCCACAGCTATTAGAATTGCGAACAGGACGTGCGCATCTTAACTTTGCCGTTGGTGGTACTGGTACTGTTCATCAATGGCAGGTCTATCAGCATAAGGTCCAACCTTTTTTTGAGCACGAGTATGTGTTTCTGTTTGTTTTTCCTTTTAATGATTTTGAAAATAATCGTCCCGGTAGTGCCTATATACCTACTCTAAAGAGAGCATCGGATTCCGAGGGTTACGAATTGTATTTTCCTATCGCATTTGAGGATCGTCCCAGAGATGAAAAGACACTTGGCACGAGAATTAAAAATACGATAGATAACACCCTATACATCGCCAATATTCTACGGTGGGCGGCTAGGGAGTTTAAAGATTGGCGCAGAGGCAACAAAGTCGTAAGCAGTTCAAGCGCTAGCACTAGCCACTACGATAGCTTTGTGGATGACGATTTTGATGTGTTTATAACGGCTGTTGATGGTATTAGAACGCTAGCCGAAGATCGGCAATTTTTTGTGTTTACGATTCCTTATTTCAAGGATTTTGACTACGCCAGAGAAAATGGATATGACTTCGAGCTAGTGAATAGGCTAAATGAATATGCGGCTCCGTTTGAGAACGTTCATATAGTGGATATATTGCCTGAGTTTCTAGATCACGCCGCAAGCAACAATCTGTCCTACTCAGACTACACTTTAGGGTGTGATCTTCATTGGAACGAGCTGGGGCATAAAGTAGCAGCTGATGCCGTGTTTAATGGAGTAAGTGAAATAGTCTATTTGGATAAGGAGGCTGACTAGTGGAACCCAACTGGCAGTCAACTCTTGACCTTCTCGGGCGTATTAACCGATACTTACCTGCATGAAAGGCGCACACAGCAGCAAAAATTGGTGGCACAGCTCACAGGAGAGTGTGGCTGGCTAACTATTAGCGCCTGAGAACATCAGCAGCCCATCTCTGTTAACCGGTGATGGGCTTTTTATTGCCCGGCTGAATGGTTCAGCTCACCGCTACGAAATTCAGCAATTCATGACTCAGACTAAGGCAATATAAGACCATGCAACACCCATTTGATATCGCAGCAGACTTGGATACTCCGGTATCCACATACCTCAAGCTGCAAAGCCTCCGGCCTCGCTTCCTGTTGGAAAGTGTTGAGCGCGGCACCCATCTCGCCCGTTATTCATTTCTTGGGTTTGGCGAGGCGCTGGAGTTTCGCCTGGATCGCGATGGCATCCGTTATGGCGATGTGAGCTTGCCTTTTCCCGGTTCCCAGGAATCATTGTTAGACACCCTGCGCGATGCTCTAAAACTCACGCCCAAGTTAAAGCCGGAAGTTGAAGGTCTGCCTTTCTCCGGTGGTTTTGTGGGTAATGCCGGCTACGATATCGTGCGCTGTTTTGAGCGCCTGGAGGATCCGCCCGAAGGCGATATTGATAGCGATACTCCGTTGGCCGCTTATCTCGCTACAGATTCTCTATTAGTGTTTGATCATCTGACGCATCGCATTGCACTGCTGCATGCCGGTAGTGAAGCCGAGCGTGTGGAGTTAGGTGAAGAAATCCGGCGCTTATTGGCCGGGCCTTTGCCGGCACAGTCACCGCAGGCTAGCTATACGCCGGGTGCCGCTAGCCTGAGTAAAGCTGAGTTTATGGCCGCAGTCATTGAGGCAAAGAAGTACATCTCGCTTGGCGATGTCTACCAAATTGTGTTGTCGGTGCGGTTTTCCGGCGAGCATACGCTTGAGCCGTTTCAGGTGTATCGCGCACTGCGCTTACTGAACCCATCACCCTATATGTATTTCTGCGATCTCGATGATTTGCAGATTGTAGGCTCTTCGCCCGAAGCGTTGGTAAAACTGCACAATGGTAATGCCTCGTTGCGACCCATTGCCGGTACCCGGCCCCGCGGTGCTGATAAGGCCGAAGACCAGGCCAATGAAACGTCATTGCTTGCCGATGAGAAAGAGAACGCGGAGCACGTCATGTTGGTCGATCTTGCCCGCAACGATCTTGGCCGGGTTGCTGAGGGAGGTTCAGTCTATGTGGAGCCTTATCGTTCCATCGAGCGTTATAGCCACGTGATGCACATCGTGAGTGGTGTGCAGGGCATAGTCTGTAAAGATAAAGATGCCTTCGATCTGTTTGCCGCTACATTTCCTGCCGGTACCTTAGTCGGCGCGCCCAAAGTAAGAGCTATGGAGCTGATTGATCACTTTGAACCGGTAAGGCGTGGTGTGTATGCCGGCACTGTCGGCTATTTTGCGAACAACGGCGATATGGATCAGGCTATCGCGATTCGTACACTGGTATTTAAAGGCAATCGCTATAGCTATCAGGCAGGTGCCGGTATTGTGGCCGACAGCGTGCCCGAGTCGGAGTACAACGAGGTCCTCGCCAAGAGTGAAATTCTGCGGCGCGCATTGGCCATGGCGGAGCAAGGCTTATGAGTAAGCCGCAACTGTTATTAATCGATAACTACGATTCTTTTACCTACAATCTGGTGCAGGCATTTCTGGTGATGCATGTCGACGTACATGTTTATCGCAACGATCAGATTACGGTAGCTGAGGCGATCGCACTAAGCCCAACACACTTGTGTATTTCGCCGGGCCCCGGTCGCCCGTCTGATGCTGGTGTTTCGCTGGCGATGATTGCTGCTTTTGAAGGCAAAGTTCCCGTGCTCGGCGTTTGTCTGGGGCATCAGTGCTTGGTGCAACACTTTGGCGGCGAGATTATTGCTGCTGCCCGCTTAATGCACGGTAAGACCTCCCTCATTCAGCATGATGGCAAGGGATTGTTTGCCGGGTTGCCACAACCATTGGAGGTAGGGCGCTACCATTCCCTTGCGGCGAATCGTGAGCGTATCCCCGAGTGCCTGAAAGTCACTTCGCGCACTGATGGAGGCGAAATTATGGCCGTACGCCATAAGACGCTCCCCATGGAGAGCGTGCAGTTTCATCCCGAGAGTGTCCTTACTCCGGATGGCGATAGCTTGCTTGCGAACTTTTTGAAACTTACTGCTTAGGCCTTACTGTCAGAGAATGTTATGACTATTGATACGCGCACTATTCTTGAACAGCTGCTAAACGGCGTCGATCTGACCGAGGCGCAGGCGTTTGAGTTGATGTGTGCCTTGGCACAAGACGCCATGGCACCTGCGCAGGCGGGGGCGTTATTGGCGGCACTGCGTGCTAAGGGCGAAACGGCGGATGAAATTCGTGGTCTTGCGAAAGGTATGCGACAGCTCGCGCGTAAGCCGCAATTGCCGGCAGATATTGAGGCGGCCGATTGTGTTGGCACCGGCGGTGATGGCTCGGGCAGCTTGAATATTTCTACGGGCACGGCCATTCTTGCAGCCGCGTGCGGAGTGCCTATGGTGAAGCACGGCAACCGCTCAGTATCGAGCAAGTCCGGCAGTGCTGATGTACTGGAATTGTTGGGTATTAACATTGCAGAAGATGCCGATTCTGCAATTCGGAGTCTGCAACAGAACAATTTTACGTTTCTGTTCGCGCCCGGCTTTCATCCGGCCATGAAAAATATTATGCCGGTACGGGTCGCTATGGGCGTGCGCACTGTCTTCAATATTCTTGGCCCGCTCACCAATCCCGCAGAGCCGTCCTATGCGTTGATTGGCGCATTTAGTTTGCCGGTGGCCCAACTTATGGCTGACACATTGGCCGGCATGAAAATTAAACGCGTTTTCGTGGTGCATGGTGAGCCCGGTTGGGATGAGGCTAGCCCTGCCGGTATATTTGATCTTTATGATGTGACGCCGGGCCATGTTACCCATGAGCGTCGTGATCCCGAGGACTATGGCATTCCTCGCTGTGCTCCCGATGAGCTTGCCGGTGGCGATGCCGCACACAATGCGGCAGCACTGGCGGCGGTTATGAATGGCGATGATCAGGGCGCCCATTGTGATGCGCTGGTATTGGGGGCCGGACTAATGCTTGAAGTCACCGGTCGTGCTGCTGATCTGAAGGAAGGCATTGCGCAGGCGCGCGCTGCTATCAGTAGCGGCGCAGCGGGTGCATTGCTTAAGCGTCTGCAGGCAACTGTCGCATGATGATTCGTGGTTCAAATAGCGGCACCGGCAGCGATTTTTTGCAGACCATGGCAAAGGGCAGTGAGGCCCGGCTGGCGCTGGCAAAGCGTGTCTGCAGTGAAGCCAGGTTGTTGCAACGTGCCCGCAGCCGCGAAGCGGCGTCACCCTTGCTGTTGGCTGAGACAGGCTTCGATCTGATTGCTGAACTAAAACGTCACTCGCCAGCTGAAGGTGAGCTTGCAACGACGAGTCTGAGCCTCGAGAAGCAGGTGCAGGCCTATACCAAGGGCGGTGCAGCAGCCCTGTCAGTGCTGACGGAGCCGGAACAGTTCAAAGGCAGTCTGGCTGACATGGAGATGGCGATTGAGGCCGCGAATGGCATGCCGGTTATGCGTAAAGACTTTCTCGTCGATGCGTATCAGGTGGCTGAGGCGCGGGCCTCCGGTGCCTCCGGCGTGTTGCTGATTGCCGCCATGCTCGATAAGACCCGCATGCAAGAGATGCTGGCCTGCGCTGCCGAGCTGGGTTTGTTCGTGTTGATGGAAGTATTTGATGAGCATGATCTTGAGCATTGCCTGCCGGCGCTTGATGCGGCCGGATCGGCGCTCAAGGACGGTCGCTGTCATTGGTTGTTGGGCGTGAATTGTCGCGATCTACGTACCTTGCAGGTCGATGCCAAGCGTTTTGCGAGCCTGGTTCCTGCCTTACCTGTTGGTCTGCCATGGGTCGCTGAGAGCGGTGTACGTGATGCGGCGCAAGCGGCTGCGGTTGCAGAACTGGGTTATCGCATGAGTCTGGTGGGTACAGCGCTAATGAAAAGTAGCTCCCCCGCGGCGACTGTCGCTGAATTGCTGGCTGCCGGTCGCGGGGTTAAGCGCTAGTCATGTTTGTTAAGATTTGTGGATTAAGCACTATTGAAGCTGTCGAGGCGGCGGTTGATGCCGGCGTTGATGCGCTGGGCTTCGTGTTCGCCGAGTCACCGCGGCAGATCACGCCTGCACTGGCCCGTGAACTGTGTGCAGCGGTGCCGCGTAAAGTAAAGCGGGTGGCTGTTATGCGGCGGCCCAAACAGGCATTAGTTAACGCCGTAGTTCGCGACTTTGCACCAGGCTGGTTGCAAACCGATAGCGGTGATTTTGAATGGCTCGATACCGCAGGCTTTGATCGGTGCTTAGCGGTTTACCGGACGGGTGATGTCGTGCCTCAGCAGAGTGGGCCGGTATTATTTGAGAGCATAAATTCAGGTCAGGGTGAATTGGCCGACTGGGATCAGGCCGCTGAGATTGCACAGCGCCAGAAATTGATATTGGCGGGTGGGTTGACCCCTGATAACGTTGCCAGAGCCGTCGCCGAGGTACAGCCTTGGGGTGTGGATGTGAGCAGCGGTATTGAACAGGAGCGCGGTGTCAAAGACATCGGCTTAATTCGGGCATTTGTAGCGGCAGCGCGCAGTGCCTCGTGATGGTTTAGTAAGGCAAAGATGATGAGTGAAACAGTAACAACAATGACTGATGCGGACCGCGCAGAGCACTTGCGAAAGTTGATCGCCGGTGAGTATCCTGATGAGCATGGCCGCTATGGCCCCTTCGGTGGCGCCTATGCGCCGGAAACGCTAGTCACCGCACTCAAGCGTTTGGAGCAAGGCATCCATGAGTTTCTGGCCGATGATGAACTGCAGGCTGACCTCCGCCGTGAGTTGCGTGATTGGGTTGGCAGACCCACCCCACTAACGCATGCTCGCGGCTTAAGCAAATTGTGGGGTGCTGATGTCTGGTTGAAGCGGGAAGATCTCGCCCACACCGGCGCGCACAAAATTAATAATGCGTTGGGGCAGGCATTTCTCGCCAAGAAGCTCGGCGCGAAGCGGATTGTTGCCGAAACCGGCGCCGGTCAGCACGGCGTTGCTACCGCGGCCGCCTGTGCCCGGGTCGGCATTCCCTGCACGGTGTATATGGGTTCAATTGATATTGAGCGGCAGTCGCCCAATGTGGATCGCATGTACCAGCTGGGTGCAAAGGTGGTTCCTGTGACTAGCGGTGATGCTACATTGCGAGCCGCTATCGATGAGGCTTTTCGCAATTGGGTAGCAGATCCGGTTGAGACATTTTATCTGTTGGGTTCGGCGGTAGGTCCTCATCCCTATCCGTGGTTAGTGCAAGTGCTGCAGTCAGTGATTGGCATCGAGGCGCGCGAGCAAATCATAGCTTCAGCGGGGGGGTTGCCAGATGTTGCCGTAGCGTGCGTGGGCGGTGGTTCGAATTCCATTGGTTTGTTTCATCCGTTGCTGGCTGATTCCAGCGTGGAGTTGCTCGGTATTGAGGCCGGTGGTCGTGGCCCCGGGCTGGGTGATAATTCGGCGACACTGGCTACGGGCAAGCCGGGCGTATTGCACGGCACATATTCAATGCTGCTGTACGATACTGATGGTCAGATTCAGGAGACGCATTCGGTTTCGGCGGGTCTTGATTATCCTGGTGTTGGGCCTGAGCATGCATTGCTGAAAACCATTGGCAGGGTCAACTACGAGTCTATTACCGATGATGTTGCGTTAAATGCATTGCGGGAATGTTGTTCTGCAGAGGGCATTTTGCCAGCGCTGGAGACTTCACATGCGTTGGCCGGGGCCCGTGAATGGGCGAAAACGAATCAGGGTAAGCGGATACTGATCGGTCTTTCCGGCCGCGGCGATAAAGATATGCCAACGCTCAGTAAGTACATCTCATTCCGTAGCTCCGAAGCTTAAGCGTCCCCGCATGGGCTTCAAAAAATGACTTTTTAGAGTGTTACCAGACTATGCATCCACATGAAAAAATTTCCGCTGCACTAACCGCGGCTACTGAAGCCGGGCGCGTCGGCTTAGTACCATTTATTACCGCGGGTTACCCGAAGAAAGACGAGTTCATTCAGGTCCTCACTGAAGTTTGTAAGGACGGAGATGTTGTTGAAGTGGGTGTGCCTTTTTCTGATCCGATGGCTGATGGCATCACGATTCAGCGTTCCAGTCATTCGGCGATTGAACAGGGTGTGACCTTGCATTGGATTATCGAACAGCTCGCTGCGAGCTTAATCGATACTCCGATTGTGCTCATGAGTTACCTCAACCCGCTGCTGGCCTATGGCTATGAGTCGCTGGCTGCCGATGCTGTCAAAGCGGGCGTATGCGGCTTTATCGTACCTGATCTGCCCTGGGAGGAAAGCGCCCAGTTTCGTGCGGCGCTTGATGAGCACGGTCTCGGCCTGGTGCAATTAGTGACCCCCGCCACACCTGCGGAGCGCTTGGAGCACTTGTGCAAAGTGAGCCAGGGCTTTGTTTACGCGGTGACGGTAACCGGCGTGACCGGCGGCGAAAAAGCGCTGCCACCCGAGGTGGTTGATTACCTCGACGTTGTTAAAGCGCATGCCAGTATTCCGGTATGCGCTGGCTTTGGTGTGCGGGAAGCAGCCCAGGTGACATTGTTGGGCAAACATGCGGACGGCGTTATTGTTGGTTCGGCGCTGCTCGAGAAGCTTGAGTCGGGTGAAGATGCGGCGGCATTTTTGCATGGGCTGCAAGAGCATTGATACTGAGCGCTGTACTTAAAGACCAAAAAAACCCGCCTAGAGCGGGTTTTTTAGCTTTCGATATTCTGCTAAAACCGCTTAGTCCAATTCTTTGTGTACAGATACTTTGACGGTAAAGGCGTAGACAGAGGCGAGCGCGAAGCCGACAGCAGTTGCGAGCACCGGTGCCTGCGGCCCGAAGGCGTCGAACAGTGCTGGCCCCGCCAACGGCCCAACAACCATGCCCAGAATGGGTGCCGCGGAGAGTAAACCACCCATAGCGCCTTGTTCATGAGGCTCAACGCTTAGGCTTGCGCCGCCCGCGATCCCTGCATTGGCTAGTGCCATCGAGACCCCGAATACGCTAAAGGCAACCCAGACACCAATCATGCTGGTCGCAAACAGCAGTATGGTTGCACCTACTGCAAATGCCGGAAACCCGATGCGCAGCATTTGCTGCGGACCCAGACCGGACTTGCGGATAATGAACAACTGACTGATGGTTGCAAAGATGGCCATCGCGAAGAGGGCGCTGGCCGCCGCGCGCGCTACATTGACGCTACCTTCGATACCAATCTGCTGCTCCAGATAGAAGGCGGCGATGATTTGGTTCATGGTAAAGCCCATCCAGAAAAAGAAGAACAACAATAGAAACGGCCGTACCCGGGGATCAAACCAGGATAGCTTGCTGACTTCTTTGGAGTGGTCTGCGTGCTTGGTGGGTTCTTTTAGTTTGAACGCCAGCAGCAACATGGCAAGTAATGACAGGCCGATGACCACATACAGCGGAAAGATAATGCTGATGAACGCCAGCGCGCCACCCATGACCGGGCCCAGCATGGTGCCTATGCCGGAGGTCATGCCGAGCAGTGCCATGCCTTGGGAGCGCTGTTCCCGCGTGGTGGTGTCTGCCAGATACGCGGTTGCTGATGGGTTAATCGCCGAGGCCAGCGAGGCGTAAATGAGTCGCGCGAAAACAATAGCGCCAAATAACATCAACGGTGCCGGCGTGCCGCGCACCCCCCATTCAAGGGCCAGTGCCAGCATGCTGGTGCCGAGGGCATAGCCAAACAGTCCAAGCAGCAGCAGTGGCTTTCGGCCGACCTTATCGCTCAGGCGACCCCAAAACACCGCGCCGGTAGCCAGCACAATGTTGGAGATTGAGAAGATCAGTCCGAATTGGGTTTTGGTAAGCCCGATGGTTTCGACCAGTGGCGGAAACACGACAAACAGCACAGACTGACCCATGCCATAAGTTACCAGACTAACGAGCAGGATGATTTTATCGGCGGTTAGAAACTGATCCGGATTAGCAGTGGGGGGCTGGTTCATGGGGCGTCCTTCGCAAAAATTTACTGCAGCATTGGCAGTCTGGGCTGGCTTGCGGAATGCAGTTTGTGCCATAAGCGTGCCGCAAACACGCGGGTTAGCGGAAGAAGACCACTAGCGGCGCGGTCGCCCGTTCCACATGAGCAGGATGCCGGCTACAGCACCCGCGCCGCCGAGCAGAGGTACAGCACTAAAGCTGACAAGCAGGCTGGAGGCGATCAGCACAGCAGAACCGGAAAAAACCATATAGCGCTGTTGCGCTTGCTTCGCAGCGTGCAGCTGAGCCTTACGAATGACATTCCTGTCTTCGTCGATAACGGCATCAATGAGCTTGTGTGCCACGGCAGGCAGCTTTTCAAGCACGTATTTTATTTCCGGCCAGTCGCGACGCAACTGTTTGGCCAGTGCTTTCGGGCCGCTTTGTTCTTCCATCCACTCCCGCAATACCGGTTGCCCCGTCTCCCAGAGATCAAGCTCCGGATACAACTGCCGGCCAAGCCCTTCAATATTCAGCAGGGTCTTTTGCAGCAACACCAGCTGTGGCTGAATTTCCATGTTGAACTGCCGCGCCACCTGAAACAGGCGCAGCAGCACTTGCCCGAAGGAAATGTCTTTTAACGGTTTGTTGAAAATAGGTTCGCAGACGGAGCGAATAGCAGACTCTAGTTCATCGACCCGGGTATCGGGGGGAACCCAGCCTGAATCGACATGTAACTTGGCCACCCGATAGTAATCACGCTCAAAGAACGCCAGAAAATTTCCTGCCAGATAGCGCCTGTCGCGTTCATCCAGCGTACCCATAATGCCAAAGTCGACGGCGCAATAGAGCGGTTTATCGGGGTTGGTAACATCCACGAAAATATTGCCGGGATGCATATCCGCATGGAAGAAATTGTGTCGGAACACCTGCGTAAAGAATATCTCAACACCGTTTGCGGCCAGCATCGGGATATTGGCGTTGGCAGCACGCAGCGCCTCCATATTACTAATCGGAATGCCGTAGATCCGTTCCTGCACCATCACGTCACTGCGGCAGTAGTCGAAGTAGACATCCGGCACATATAACTGGGTGGAGCCTTTAAAGTTTCTTCGCAGCTGCGCGGCATTCGCGGCCTCGCGCATCATGTCGAGCTCGTTCAGCAATGTTTTATGGTACTCGGCGACCACTTCAACCGGCCGCAAGCGCCTGGCATCTGCCGAGTACTTATTTGCCAAACTGGCCAGCGCATACATCACTTCAATGTCGCGCTCAATGTCCTCGCGAACATTGGGTCGCAGTAGTTTAACCACCACATCTTCGCCACTGTGCAGGCGCGCCGCATGAACTTGGGCAATAGAGGCTGCTGCCAGTGCTTCGGGCGCAAACTCGGCGAAGACTTCGTTCGCGGGCTTGCCATAACTGCGCTCGATATACTCAGCGGCCAGTTCGGCACTAAAAGGCGGCACTTGATCTTGCAGTTTGGCGAGCTCCGTGCCGATATCTTTAGCCAGGAGGTCCTGGCGGGTCGACAGTGACTGACCGAACTTGACGTATATCGGCCCCATTTCCTGCAGAGCCTCGCGAATTCGCTCGCCCCGTGAACCCTCGGTGCGGCCGCTGCCCCAGGTCCATGGTGACAGCATGAACACATAGCGGAGCGGGCGCAGCAGGTGCGTTTCGGCAATCAGGTCGTCCAGACCGTGCCGCACCATAATCCGCTGAATGCGGACGAGCTGAAAGAGAACATTAAGACGCATTACTTGGGTTGGCCTTTGGTGTGAAGCGCGTATTCTTGCAAACGCGCGGCCGCTCTGTCGACGGCTAATGCCAGATCATCAACTTCTGCAACGAACTCTGCCATTTCCGGAGCGGTGGGTAACTGCCCGCTTTCTTCACGCAGGTATTCGCCGGTGCTGCGCTCGACAGTGCGCTGTGCGCCTTTTAACCAGCTCTGTAGGTCCTTTGCCACCAATGTCACCTGGCGTGCTGCCGAGTCACCGATGACACCGGCCAGTTCTTCTTCGAGCTCCGGCTTAATAAACTCAAGCAGCGTCTGAAATTGTTCCGCGGTATCAGTGTCACCGCTCAGCTGGACATGGCCCTGACGAATGACCGCCAGCGGCTCAGCATTGAGTAGTCGCATCAGATTGAGAGGCGTGCCGCTGATTTCTGCCGCCGCGGGCCGCTCTGAATCGCTATAAAGCTGGAGCTCTCCCGGGGTTGCTACGCAGACAATGCGGAGGTTAGGGCCGTTTATCCTGAGTGCAAAGGTTTTGCCGGCAAGTTCAGTGAGCATTGCCTTCGCAGTGACTGATTCAGTAAGCCGCGCATTGAGCCGGGTCTCGACGGCCGCCAGTATTGCCGCCAAAGGTTGTTCGCTCAAAGCGCTGATCATAACGGCGGCACTAGTACTTGTAGCCCGTATGCAGCGCCACAATGCCGCCACTAAGATTGTAGTAACGACAGTCCTCGAGCCCGGCGTCTTGCAGCATCCCTTTGAGTGTTTCCTGATCAGGGTGCATACGAATAGATTCTGCCAGGTACTGATAACTCGCCGCATCACCTGCCACTAGTTTGCCTAGCGCCGGTAATATTTTGAAGGAATAAAGATCGTACACGGGCTCCAGAATTTTTACGGCTGGCTTGGAGAATTCCAGTATCAACAACTTGCCACCGGGTTTGAGACACCGCTGCATGCTCTCCAGTGCGACCTTTTTGTCGGTGATGTTGCGTAAGCCAAAGGCGATGGTGATGCAGTCGAAGCTGCCGCTATTAAAGGGCAGGCTCTCGGCATTTGCTTGCACAACGCTAAGTCCCTTAAGGAAGCCTTTATCGAGCAGCCTGTCGCGGCCCACCTCAAGCATGGCGGCGTTGATGTCTGTGAGGCACACCGAGCCATTGGGGCTCACCTGCTTTAGCAGGCCCGCCGCGATATCGCCGGTACCGCCCGCCACATCGAGTGCAGCCTGACCTGGACGAAGGCCCGTCTTCTGCAGCATAAAGCGCTTCCAGAGCCGGTGACTGCCGAGTGACATCAGGTCGTTCATGATGTCGTACTGACTCGCGACCGAGTCGAATACTTGCCGCACGCGACCCTGCTTTTCGGCCTTATCGACGGTTTCGTAGCCGAAATGGGTGGTTGAGGACTCGTCTTTCATCGGGGTGCGGCGGCTCTTTAAGGTTTTTGTAGCGGACTCTGCACAGAGTTTACCGCCTTTATTCATTGTCTAGAGTATATAGCGGCTCAGGTCTTCATCCTGCGCCAATTCACCCAGATGATCTTCGACGTAGCTGGCATCAATTTCGATGGATTCACCGCTGCGTTCAGCGGCTTCGAACGAAATGACATCCAGCAGGCGCTCAAGCACAGTGTGCAGTCGTCGCGCGCCAATATTCTCGGTGCTTTCATTTACCTTCCAGGCAATTTCGGCGATCCGGGTGATGCCACTGGTGGTAAAGCTCAGGTTGACGCCTTCAGTTCCCATGAGCGCCACATACTGTTCCGTCAGTGAGGCATCGGGCTCGGTCAGGATTCGCTCAAAGTCCTTCACATTGAGGGCGCTTAGTTCCACGCGGATCGGGAAGCGACCTTGCAGCTCCGGCACCAGATCCGATGGTTTCGTGGTATGAAAAGCACCCGAAGCAATGAATAGAATGTGGTCGGTTTTGACAATGCCATGTTTGGTGGTGACGGTGCAGCCTTCCACAAGTGGCAACAGATCGCGCTGCACACCTTCGCGTGAGACATCAGCACCCTGCGCATCGGAGCGCCTTGCCACTTTGTCGATCTCATCAATAAACACAATGCCGTTGTTTTCGAGGTTGTGCAGCGCCGCCAGTTTGATGTCTTCGTCATTCAGCAGCTTGCCAGCCTCTTCTTCAGTGAGCAGCTTGAGTGCTTCTGAAACTTTAAGTTTGCGACTGCGCTTCTGCGTGCCCGACATGTTCTGGAACATGCTCTGCAGTTGGCTGCTCATTTCTTCCATGCCCGGCGGGGTCATTATTTCGATGCCCACGGGCAGCGTATCGAGATCAATCTCGATGTCCTTGTCGTCCAGTTCGCCCTCACGCAGTTTTTTGCGGAATTTCTGCCGGGTCTCGGAATCCCGCGCGGCAGGAGGTTGAGCCTGCAGGCCGGGCGCCGGCGGCAGCAGTGCGTCTAGCACGCGCTCTTCGGCGGCATCTGCAGCGCGATGCCGGACTTTTTCAATTTCAGTGTCGCGGGTCAGCTTAACGGCGACATCTGCAAGATCGCGGATTATACTGTCTACTTCGCGACCAACATAGCCAACTTCGGTGAACTTGGTGGCTTCCACCTTAATGAAGGGCGCTTTTGCCAGCCGCGATAGACGGCGGGCAATCTCGGTTTTGCCGACCCCGGTCGGGCCGATCATCAGAATATTCTTGGGTGAGACCTCGTTGCGCAGGCTCTCTTCCAGCTGCATCCGCCGCCAGCGGTTGCGCAGCGCAATGGCGACGGAACGTTTGGCGTTGTCCTGGCCGACAATGTGCTTATCGAGCTCCTGTACTATCTCTCTGGGTGTCATCTGTGACATGCCCGGTAACCTCCGTGTTGTTTATTTTTCGCTTGAGAGGCTCTCAAGGGTGATGTTGGTGTTGGTATAGATACAGATGTCTGCGGCTATCTCCAGTGCTTTCTGGGCAATCTCCGGCGCGCTCAGTTCGGTGTTCTCCATGAGCGCTTTGGCCGCGGCCTGTGCAAAGCTGCCACCGGAGCCGATAGCCATCAGATTATTTTCAGGTTCAATAACATCGCCATTGCCTGAAATAATGAGCGAGACTTGCGCATCGGCCACGCACAGCAGTGCTTCAAGGCGTCGCAGTCGGCGGTCGGTGCGCCAGTCTTTAGCCAGTTCAATGGCCGCTCTGGTCAAGTTGCCGTATTGCTCCAGCTTGCCTTCGAACAGCTCAAACAGCGTGAACGCGTCGGCAGTGCCACCCGCGAAGCCAGCTAGCACGCGTCCGTCAGCAAGGGTCCGAACTTTGCGGGCATTGCCTTTCATAATGGTATTGCCAAGGCTGACCTGGCCATCGCCGGCGATAGCCACCTGGCCGTTGCGCCGTACCGACACGATAGTCGTGCCACGATATTGTTCCATGCTGTATTCCTTATGCTGATCCGGCGCTGAGCCTGACGGACAGTCATTTTTGGTGGAGCCCTGCGGCGACTTTCGCCGGAGCCCGCTAGCGACTCTCTTCGTCGTCTTCGGGGCTCTGGCGATCGGTAGTGCGGCGATTCTTCAGCAGCGCGCGCGGGTGTGCCTTATCGTATATCTGGGCTAAGTGCTGAAAATCAAGGTGTGTATAGACCTGAGTACTACTGATATCGGCATGGCCCAGAAGTTCCTGGACCCCGCGGAGATCGCTGCTTGATTCCAGCAGGTGCGTGGCAAAGCTATGTCGGAACAAGTGCGGGTAGACGCGCTGCGGCAGCCCAGCGGCTTTAGCGCGCTGTTTGACCCGTGCCTGCACACTGCGCGGGCTAATACGAACGCCTTTTGGGCCAACAAACACGGCGGTTTCCAGTGGCATTGCCAGACTTGCCCTGTTCCGCATCCAGGCATCAATTGCCCTGCGGGCATAGCGGCCGACCGGCACTATGCGGGTTTTATTGCCCTTGCCGGTCACCCTTACGGTGCCATCTTCCGTATTGATGTCGCCGATATCCAGGCTAACCAACTCGGCCAGCCGCAAACCCGACGAATACAGCAATTCCAGAATAGCCTTGTCACACAGATCAACCGGTTCGCTGCCTGCAATCGCCATCAGGCTGGCCATCTGGTCGACATCGAGCGTTTCGGGCAATCTTTTGGGCGCCTTGGGAGCGCGCACATCAACCGCCGGATTATTCTCCAGTTGATTCTCACGGATCAGGTACTTGAAAAAACTACGTGCGCCCGAGAGGCGTCGTTGAATACTGCGGCCACCCAGGCCTTTGGCATGACTGGTGGCTGCAAACCGCCGGATGTGATGGTCGCGAAGTTCCGGCCAGTTTGTTATCTCCAGACTGTCACAAAACACGCGCAGGCAGAGCAGGTCGCGCCGATAGCTTTTGATGGTGTGGTCAGAGAGCCGGCGTTCGAGACGCAGGTGATCCAGATATTGACTCACCTGCTGTGTGGCGGCTGCATCCATAGTGAACAGGCCCGAGTCGCAGAGCCGTTAGCGGCTGCTGAGCGCCGCCGTGATTAACGCGCCCATTCGGGCCAGAAAATCCATGCTTTGATCCGGGCTAAAGTAATCGGCATCTCGGCTGCCAATGGCGAGAAATCCTGTCGCGCACTGGTCACCCAGGGGCACCAGCGCTGCAGAGCCAACCTCAATATTGCCGGCGCCAAATAGAAAATCGCGTTGGGCATCGCGGATATAGCCACAGCGGGGAGATGCCATGTCGAGGAATGTTTTAAAGGGCGTTAGCGCGTTATCGTTACGATCGATGACGCGTAGAAACCGGGTTTCCGGCTGACGTTCTGCAGCGCTCGGCAGAAACAGCACGATGACCGCGTGCTCGGCTAGCAATTCACCCCGCAGGGTTGATTCGAGGGCCGCGACAACTTCATCACGGTTTTTCGCTGCCAGCAGTTTGATGGCTAAGGTATCAATTTTGCTGGCCAGATCATCATTGCTGCGTGCCACGTCAATAAACTCGCGTAACTGTCGCTCTAGGGCCTGATTCTTGTCGCGAAGCACCGCTACTTGGCGTTCTATGAGCGAGGTGGCACGTGGGCCTCCGGTACTATGAGAGAGTTCGATGGAATGCAGTAGGTGCGGATGACTGTCGAAAAAATTGGCGTTATCGCCTAGATAATCCGCCACCATTTTCGCGGTCACGCTCTGTGGCCGTGCTGCGGCCTTGCTTGCCGTGCTCATAATCTCTGCATCATCCGTTAATTTGACCTTCAAATACTGTAATAGCTTCACCCTTGAGGTAAAGCTCGCTGCCTGGGCCGCCCCAGTGGATCTGGACATCGCCGCCAGGGAGACTGACGGTCACCTCGTGATCTACGGAATCGGCCAACCTGGCAGCAACTGCTGCCGCACATGCGCCGGTGCCGCAAGCCCTCGTTTCGCCAACACCGCGTTCAAAAACCCGCAGCACAACGTGCGATCTATCGACCACTTGCATGAAGCCAATATTAGCACGGTTGGGGAAGCATTCATGACTCTCGAGCGCTGGCCCGAGGGTCGCCACAGCGGCTGTACTGACGTCATCAACCATTAACACAGCGTGCGGATTGCCCATTGAGACAATTCTGAATTGCACGTCTTGTCCGGCGGCTCTGACGGTATAGGGGGCTTCTGGTTGCGTCGTCACAAACGGCAGAGCAGCTGGCTCTGTCGACGGTATGCCCATGTTCAGTGAGACCATGCTATCCGGCGCAATGGTGGCCTGAATAACGCCCAGGCCATATTCCATAAGGTATATCCGCTGATAATCCGGCTGTTCGCCTGCCAACAGGCGCGCTATGCAGCGGGCACCGTTGCCGCACTGCTCAACTTCGCCACCATCAGCATTAAAGATGCGGTAGAAAATATCGTTGCCTAGTGTGTGCGGAGGCTCAAGCCACAATAGCTGGTCGAAGCCGATGCCGCTGTAGCGATTACTGATCGTGCGAATGAAGTTAGCGTCAAAATGTGGCGCGCCTTTACCGCGCATCACTACAAAATCATTGCCAAGTGCATGCATTTTTACGAAGGGAATATTCATGTCTGATGAACCAAAAATAAACTGAAAGCAACAACTGACAACCGATTCAGCGCGCATTCTAAACCTGCTGCCAAGTGTCTGTTGCAAATAGCCGTAAATCCTAATTGCATTTTGTTAAATGCGAGGCTAACTTGCAACGCTGCGAAAAAATAATAATAGCGGAGAAAACTATGCGTTCCATTATGGTTCTGAACGCCAAAGGCGGTTGCGGTAAAAGTACGTTGGCAACCAATCTTGCGAGTTACTATGCCACGGAGAAGGGTAAGAAGGTCGCTTTGGCTGACTATGATCCTCAACAGTCCAGTATTGACTGGCTGGCACGACGCCCAGAGCGGGTGGCACCTATCACCGGTGTGTCAGCTTATAAGAGCGGTTTACGCGGTATGCCGCGTGATACCGAGGTTCTCATTATCGATGCGCCGGCACGGTCGCACGGTAAAGAGCTGGAAAACTTGGTAAAACAAGCCGAAACCATCATTGTTCCGGTGTTGCCTTCATCGATAGATATGCTGGCGGCCAATCGTTTTCTGGAAGAGCTGCGGCCTGTGGCTCATAAGAAAGCTAAAATTGCTGTTGTGGCCAATCGTGTTAGAGAAAACACGCTGATTTTCGAGACTCTGGACGAATACCTGAGCGCAATGAAAGTGCCCTATGTTGGCTCGTTGCGCGATGCTCAGAACTACGTGCGTGCCTATACACGAGGTCTTGGTATCTATGAATTGCCAGAGTATCTGGCATGGCCGGATTGGGAGCAGTGGCACGAGCTGGTCAGCTACTTAAACAGCAAGCGCAGCCGCATCAGCTAGGCTTTAGTTTCTCGGTTTATAGATCGTTCTATATATCGCTTAAGAGTGTCTGCACCAACCGCTCCGGTTTCTGGAGCGGTTCAGGTGTCGGCTTTTAGCAGCAACTGAGCTGTTTGCGGCCAGCTTAGTTCCAGCCCTTTGCGGAAGGCGTCCGAGGCTTTGTCCGGCTCTTTAAGCTTGAGCATGAGCTTTCCCAGTTCGTTATAGGCCTCCGGCACAGGCCGCAATGCAATGCTCGATTCCAGATAGCTGCGGGCTTTGCCCCACAATTGATTGCGGATACACAGGCGGCCCGTTGCAAGCAGCAGTTCGGGGTTGTCCGGGCGTGCTTGTAGCCATTTCTCAGCCCGCTTCAGTAATTGCTGCGGTTCTGCAGTGATAAGCTGTCCATAACGCCTAATCAGTGTGTTATCCCATTGTTTATCTAGGGATTTGCGGATTAGTTGTTCGGCTTCTAGGTGCTCGCCGGCGAGTACGCCGGCTTCAATTCGGGCGACCAACAATTGCTGGTGGTCGCGGAGTTTGCGTGGCACCCGCTTCCAGACATTGTCGATTTCTGATTTTGCACGCCCCGCATTGCCCAGGAGGCCCTGATAGCAGCGCACAGAAAGGTCTTCCAGTTGCCGCGTATTGAGGCGTTTGCGCAATTTAGGCAGCAGCGTTTCCAGCTTCCGCCAGTCTTCGTCAGCCAGACAGGCCTGCGCCAGTAAGCGAATGGCTTCGCCGCTGCGCGGGCTTTGTTGAATGATGCGTTCGAGCGTCTTGCGTGCTTGAGCCCCTTCACCATTTTGCAATTGCAGCTCTGCCTGAGTTAGCAAAATGGCACTACTGGCGCCCGGGTCTTGGTCCTGAGCCATCTGTAGCCAGTTGTCGCGGCGCTTGCTATCACCTTGAGCCTGCGCTGCACGCGCAGCGGCCAGATAGTTAAGCAGTGGCGTCTCGCTGGAGCGTATGCCTTTCGTCAGCAGTTTCTCACCCTTAGCAAAGTTACCTTCGGCAAGCTCGATGTAGCCCTGAGTAATTCGTTGGTTGGCTCGCTTGATACGACCCCGGGCGGCCGCTTCGCCCAATTGAGCGGGTGCCTGCCAGATGCGCACGGCCAACCGGATGATCAGATAGGCGATAGTGAGGCACAGCAGCAGGATGGGTACCGACATCTCGACGCTATAACCTGCAAAGTTAATCAGTACATAGCCGTTGTTCTCGAGCAGGAAGTTGCCCGCTAAGGCGCCCAGTATCAGCGCGACGACAATTAATAGGCCCAGCTTCATGGGTTGCTGCTCCGGAGCCGCTGCAGGCTGTCACGAATTTTCGCAATATCTGGCAGACTATCTGGCTTGCCTGAGCTCAGCAGGTTATCGATATCCTGCAGCGCCCCGGCGACCTCAGCAGATTCTGTTTCGAACCATTCCTGTAAACGCCGCTCGACGATTTCCAGACTTGCGCGATAGAGTTCTGATTCGTCTTGAAGTAACGCTAGTTTTGCGGTTTGCAGCTCAAGCAATAGGCTGCGCCGGAGAATGGCGGCATCGGCATCGCTCAGCTGCGGAACAATATCGGCATCGCTGCGTTTAACAGTAATGACTTCGGAGAATGCGTTGCGGATTGCATTGATCGCCCGGTCAACGCCTTCGCCATCGACACTGGCGGCTGGCACACCGCCAAAGTTCTGCGGTACGTTTGCCTGCAGTTTGAAGCTGGGGATCTGGTCAACGATGTCTTGAATGATTGCTGCATCTCTCGCTAGCGGATGTTGCTGGCGGATCTGCAGTTCCCCGATGGCTTCGTCAATCCGGTTACTGAGGGGTGTGAGAGTTGGATCGGCCAGCTCAACAAGACGTTCGTTAGCCAGTGACAGGGCAACTTGTGTTGCACTTATGTTGCGGGCAACAGTCAATTGCGCTTCAGCAAGACGCAGGTACCAATCAGCCTCGAGATTCAGAATTTTGCGCCGCGCATCTTCATCGGTTGCCGGCAGGTCGGTCAGCAGTTTCTCGATCTGATCGATGCGTACCGGCAGCGTATCGATACGTGCACCTTGCGCATCCAGTCTTGTTGCGAGCTGTTGGAAAGCGTCAGCATTGTAGTCCACCGCACCGTCCAACTTGTCCAGTGCCCGCTTGAGGCTCTTTACTTCGGCATCAATGAGGCGCGTGTTGTCGGAATCCTGCGGCATTTGTTGCTGCCAGATCAGCCCGCCCACTGCGGCCAGCGCCAGCACCGACAACAGCATTGACAGACCGCCCGAGCCTTTTCGGGGTCTTTCGTTATAGCCGGATGCCGGCTGGCTGTCCTGGCCTGATTCGTTAGCGGTTGGATTCGTGGGGTCTTCTACATTCATGTCGGTCTGCTTTCCGGGTATTGATCCGGATCAGAGTAAGTGAATGTTTATTCTGCCAGTGAATGGCGGGCGTATCTATTGGGGGATGCGTCTGCGTGCCGCTTTTAGTGCGCCGCTTGACGCTTAGTTGCACCAGGTATTGACGGCATCCTGTGCTTTAGCGCGTTCTGCATCGATATCGAGCCATTCCACCTCACCGCTTTCGTCTTTCTTGTAAACGCGGCGGTTGTTGTTATAGGTGGTTAAAGTTTGGCGGGCTTTGATGCAGTTTGCTGCTCGCTGCGCTTGCTCTTTTTGGGCAACTTCAGCCTGAGCGTTGGCCTCTTCTTTGCTGCTGGCATCGAGTTTGCCCTGTGCCTCTTCCTGCGCGCGCCTAGCGACCTCGGATGCCTCCACTACTGAATTGCTGGTGAGTGTAATGCTCAGGCCGCTGTCTTCGACAACAACGCTATTGGGTGGCATGTCGGAATAATGGCGCTCGCCGTTATCACTTTGCCATTCGTAGATCGTCTGTGCCGAGACCATACCGCTAAAGGCCATTAGAGCGGCAAGCAGGAATCCGATACGTCGTGGCATGTGCATAGTCTGTCCTGGTGGCTGAACGATTTATTCTAGCGGCGTTGCAGCACAGCAGTAAGCAATACCAATGTACTGTCTGAATAGTAGTGCGTGCCTGAGTTTAGCCCTTTGAACCTCGTCACGTTATTGTGATTTATCCGCCGCGTGCGGGAGCATGAGCTTATGCGTAACTTCAGGAAAGGCGAGCTATAAATAGCTTGATCCTGGTTATTTTCGTCGAAAAACTGATATTTAGTCGACAAGAAAGCCGCCTCGGCGGACCAGGGCGGCTTGGGGTGGAAGAACCGGGAGGGTTAGCCGCTTCTTACTAAACGCCTTAGGGTTACTCCGCCGTTCTTGAAAACTCGGGGTAGGCTTCGAGACCGCATTCGTGAATGTCGGAACCCTCATACTCTTCTGCGTCGGACACCCGGATGCCCAGCGTGAGCTTGATCAGCATCCAGACGGCGAGGCTGGTCGCAAATACCCAGCTGAAGATCACGCCGATGCCCGTGAGTTGCGCGACCAGCGTGGCATCACTATTGGTTATTGGAACGGCAAGCAGGCCCCAGATACTGGCAACGCCGTGTACCGCTATGGCACCGACCGGGTCATCTATCTTAAAGACGCGATCCATGAAGACAATAGAAGGCACAACCAGCAAACCGCCCACCAGACCGATTAGTGTAGCGGTCACTGGTGCCGGCGTTAGCGGCTCTGCGGTGATCGCGACGAGCCCTGCTAATGCGCCATTGAGCGCCATGGTTAAGTCGGCTTTACCAAACCAAACGCGGGCCAGCAGCAGCGCGGCTACAAGGCCGCCAGCGGCAGCCATGTTGGTATTCACAAAGACCAGTGCTACGGCATTGGCTTCGCCAACGTCGGAGACTTTGAGTTCGGAGCCGCCGTTGAAGCCAAACCAGCCCAGCCACAAGATTAATGTGCCAAGCGTTGCCAGCGGTAGGTTGGCACCGGGAATCGCTTTAACGCCGCCATCTTTCGAGTACTTGCCTTTGCGGGGCCCCAGCAGAATAACGCCGGCCAGCGCCGCAGCCGCACCACACATGTGAACTACACCCGAGCCGGCAAAATCAGCAAAGCCCAGTTCGTGCAGGAAGCCGCCACCCCATTTCCAGTAACCCTGAACCGGATAGATGAAGCCGGTGAGGACTGTGGCAAACAGGAAGAACGACCACAGCTTCATGCGTTCGGCTACGGCGCCCGAGACAATTGACATAGCGGTTGCCACGAACACAACCTGAAAGAAGAAATCCGACAGGTTTGAATAGTAGGTGTTGCCATCGCTGGCAATGACTTCTGCAGCGGTGTTGTCCGCATTGGTTAACAGTAAGCCGGTGAGTTGCGGGATCACGCCGTTGCCATCACCGTACATGATGCCGTAGCCGGTTAGCATGTACATGATGCAGGCAATGGCATAAAGGCCGACGTTCTTGGTCAGAATTTCCGCTGTGTTTTTAGAGCGCACCAGACCGGCTTCTAGCATTGTGAAGCCGGCGGCCATCCACATGACGAGTGCACCGCATACCAGAAAGTAAAAGGTATCAAGTGCGTAACTGAGTTCTGTAACTTGATCCATCATAAAATCTCCTGAGATGGTTCGTTATTAAATGGCTTCCGCGCCGGTTTCGCCGGTGCGTATACGAATGACTTCTTCGAGGTTGGTGACAAACACTTTGCCATCGCCAATCTTGCCGGTGCGAGCGGTGTTCACGAGAGCCTCGATAACCTGTTCAACGAGCTCATCGTCGACGGCCAGTTCGATTTTGGTCTTGGGCAGAAAGTCGACGACATACTCCGCACCCCGGTAGAGTTCGGTGTGACCACGCTGGCGTCCAAAGCCTTTAACTTCGGTCGCTGTGATGCCCTGCACGCCAATGTCGGCAACAGCTTGGCGCACATCATCCAGTTTGAATGGTTTGATGATAGCGGTGATTAGTTTCATTATTTTTCTCCGAAAATAACCTGGCCAGACAGCATCCGATCAGGTTGTTGTTACTTATTGCAGGATTGAAAAGTGTTTAGTGATGCCGAATATCAGCGTGTTCTTGGACCGATCATTAATGCCGAGATCGCGCTCCGCATAAACGTAAGAGAGTTTGTAATCAAAGAAGTTAATGTCATTGAAGGTTAAGGTGTCGCCATAACCCAGCTCAAAGTAGCGTGCCGATTTGATTGAGCGTTCAGGTACGCCTTCGATTGCGTCTCAGTCCCTGTAGCAGGCTCTGCCATAGAAGCTGTTAACACCTGCGGTTGCTTCGTAGTACACCTATTCCTCATCGAGCTTGACGCCGGTGAAGGCGTCACGTTCATCGTTCAGAAACTTGTCAGGATTAACGCTAGTGCTGAACCGCTTCCAGTCGGCAGAAAGCTTGGCTTCAATGAATGGGCCTATGCCGTTGTCTGTGTAGGTGCCGTAGTTGGCACCAGCACCCCAGTTGAAGTCGCCAACGTCGCCAGTGAGTGCCGCATAGAGATCAATTTCAACGCCGCTGTTTTCAACTTCTTTGACGTTCACCCCACCCATGCCGCTAGCAAGCACTTCAGCGGTGTTGGCTAGCTCAACTGATGACAGCCAGGTGCCCCCATAGAACATGCCGCCATTCACATCGAGCCCGCCTGGCGCCGCGGCTTTGCCATTAGAGGCATCGGCGCCACGGAATACGTAATCACTTACGAAGCCGGTATTGCCTGTGATCCCGATCGCCGCGGGGGGCATCGCCGTAAGACTGGCAATGGCTATTGCCGCAGTAACTGCGCAGCAAGCCTTTTTCATGTCGTTTCCTTTAGTTTTAGGTGTTGTTTTGCGGAATCGAGGGTGGGACGATGTGACTTCTGGCTAATACCAAAGCAGTATCCGTGCCACAATTAGCAATGGCTTAGAATTCAACTGTTTAGCTTTTGCCGCTTGGCCGGAGACTGTTTATAAATAGGGGTCTTGCGCCATTTTGGTGCAGCATGCCGCCGCAATGAGTTAATTAGGTGCATTTTTCACAGAGTCACAGCACGGCGGTGCCGGTCTTAAAAGAAAAGAGAGAAGAGCGTGAGCAAATCAACAATAGAATCATTGGCTGGCCGTTTGTCTGAGGTTGTGCCGGAGCGTATTAAGGCCCTTGGCGATCGTTTGCCCGGCGGTCGCGGCGATTTGCCGCGGGTTGATGAAACGCTACAGGGCCTGGGCTTGGGTGAACTCAAGCAGGATCTTGAGCAGAACTTTCAGGCGGTGTTGCAGAGTGCCTTTGAGCGCATGGAGCTGGTGAGCCGGGAAGAATTTGATGTGCAGCGCAAGGTGCTGGCACGCACTCGCGAAAAGCTTGAGCGGCTTGAGGCCACGTTGGCGCAGTTGCAGGAGGCTTCGAGCCGCGTGGGCGGCTCCGAAGGGCGCGCAGACCCTGATGCTAAAGATGCCGGTTGATTTACGGCGGGTGTCGACGCGCGCGCGCGGGGTTTTGCCTGTCGGCGGCCGTGCGCTAGGCATGGCAAGGCACCTTTTATTATGGCTTGCCGGCGCTGTTATGCTGGGCCACCAAAGCCGGGCTATAGGGCCTTAGCGCGGTATGCAACTGGCTACGGTCAGTACCCGCACACAAACCGGATTATCCGCACCGCCCGTCCGGGTAGAGGTGCACGTTTCTGCTGGGCTGCCGTCGCTATCCATTTCTGGTCTGGTTGAAACGGCCGTTAAGGAAAGCCGTGACCGCGTCTGTGCGGCTATCCGTAACAGTGGGTTGCAGGTGCCGGATGGCCGGATTGTTGTTAGTCTTGCGCCGGCAGACCTGCCTAAAAGTGGCAGCCGGTTCGATCTGCCTATTGCGTTAGGCATATTGGCTGCATCGGGTCAGGTGCCGCCGGAAAGGCTGGCTAGCTGCGAATGTTATGGCGAGCTCGCATTGTCGGGGGAGCTGCAATCTGTACCGGCTTTGTTGCCTTCGGTTATGCATGCGCAGGGTGCGGGTTGCGATGTTCTGGTGCCCTCTAAGTGCGCCGCGGAGCTAGCCCGGCTGCATGGCACAAACATCTATCTTGCAGAGCACTTGTTGGACGCCGTGAAGTTTCTGCAGGGCAGTAAAGAACTGCCCCGGGTATCGCCACCGGACAGCGCCGATACTATTACCACCTATGAAGACTTTGCCGACATCTGCGGTCAGCATCAGGCTCGACGTGCCATGCTAATTGCGGCTGCCGGTGGTCACAACATACTGTTGTGCGGTTCACCGGGTACCGGTAAGAGCATGTTGGCGACACGCTTTCCGGCGTTGTTGCCGCCATTAACGGACGCTGCAGCGCTTGAGTCTGCCGCATTGTATTCGCTGGCTCAGCAACCTTTGCCCGAATGGCGCACAACACCTTTCAGAGCGCCGCACCATACTGCTTCTGCAGCCGCGTTGGTGGGTGGCTCAGCTAAGCCTAAGCCGGGCGAAATTTCTTTAGCGCATCACGGTGTTTTGTTTCTTGATGAACTGCCTGAGTTTTCCCGGCCAGTGCTTGAGGCCCTTCGTGAGCCACTCGAAACCGGCCATATCACTATTGCGCGTGCAGGACAGAGTTGTGAGTTTCCGGCACGCTTTCAGTTGGTTGCTGCGATGAACCCGTGCCCTTGCGGTTATGCCGGAGATCCCTCAAGAGAGTGCCGTTGCTCGCCTGATTTAGTGCGTCGCTACCAGCAACGTATCTCGGGGCCACTGCTGGATCGTATCGATATGTCGGTAGCGCTCACCCGCAGTCCGTTTCTATTCAAGGAGCGTGTGAGCGGGAATGAAACTACAGCCAGTATGTGCGCCACTATGGCGCCGGCACTGCGCCTGCAGCGCACGCGCGGAGCCAGCAATGCAAGACTCAGTGCGGCTGCCACCCGCGAGTTTTGTTGGCCTGACAGCGCCGGTATGGGTTTGCTGGAGAAAGCCGCAACGCGCTACGGCATGTCGATGCGGGCCTGCGATCGCGTCTTGCGTGTAGCAAGAACTATTGCTGATCTTGATGGGTTTGCAACGACAAACGCCCCGGCAATTACCGAGGCGTTGGCATTTCGATCGTTGTCAGGAAACTCGCGCTGAGTATCCCAAGGTGGTTTTAAAGTTGTTCCAACATGTATTGAACGGTAACGATAACCTCTTCGTCAGAGAGTATTGTGAGGCCGCCTTTAGCAGGCATGTAGCCGGCTTCACCTTGGTAGCCATTAATGGCATGGCCATATAACGTATCGTTGCCTTGGGCAACACGCGCCGACCAGGCGTCACTGTCGCCTGTCATAGGCGCCCCTGCCAAGCCAGAGCCATGACATGCTACACAAGCTTGGTTGTACACCTGCGGACCTGTCATCACTTCGCGGACAGTTTCTATTTCGATCGTTTCAGCGCCTTCGTCAATAAAGTCCTGACCCGCAACCGCTATTCTCGCAATGGGCTCGACGCGCGATTTGACCGCATCCTGATACATTGGATCAGTCTCGTTGTTGGCATTCTGCGCGTCAACGCCAATCCACCGTGCCATTGCAAATAGAAACACAGTAACGCTGATTAAGATGCCCAGAATGATCAGAAATTGATCATAAAACTGTTGGTCATGCTTGCTTTCTTCACTGCTCAAGGTTCTGTCCTATCCAAAATTTATTAAGCACACATCTGCAATTTAATGCGATTGCCTATTTCTGCGAGCTCTGCGGGGCGCAAGTATAAGGTCAAAGTGAGCAGGCATAAAGTGAAAATAGCGCTTATGGCTGCTTGAACTGATCTGAGGACGCCGCGACCCGTGCCATTTTGCCGGTTAAACGCTCTGTTGACGCTGGCTTTTGGCCATTCCTAGCGTTTTCCGGTGCTGTTATGCCGTGGCCCTGCAAGCCGTAAAGGTGAGGAGAAATCCATAATTCCAGCCAGATTTCGAAGTTCTTCCAGATTCTTTAGCAACGCGCTGTGGGAATCAGGACGGCTAATCAGCTGGCGATTCTCCAGTGCCGAGAAGCTCCTGCTCACTGTTTCTTTTTTAAGGCCCAGAAAATCAGCAATATCCTGACGTGACATTGGCAGAGGCACCAGATTCGGGTTTTCAAGAGTCGTATCCGAGATTTTGTTTTGGCGGCGCAGGTATAACAAAAAGACGGATAGCCGTTCTAGTGCGGTGCGTTGCCCGAGGCTATAGACCAAATCCAGAGAGTTTTCGAGAACCCGGAATACCATGTTGCGGAACGTTATCTCTGCGGTCGGATCGCCTGCCAGATAGTCTTCAAGTGCGCTACGGCTCCGCCAGGTTACCGTTGCCGGGGTTACGGCCTGGACGGTAAAAAAATATTTGTCTGTGGCAGTAAGGCCGACAAAGTTGTCGCGGAACAGAAAGCTCATGACCTGCCGGCGACCGTCTTTACCTGCGCGGCTCACCATCAGGCAGCCTTCCAGAATATTAAAGACCTGTTTTGCCGTCTCGCCCGCATGAATAAGGGTCTCTCCCGCTTTCAGTTGACGCTCGGGAGCCTTGGCAAACACGTCGAGGTAGACATCACCGGTTTGTTCGTCGTATTTCATGAAATTACAGGAGTCCTGATGGTGCGTTTAGCGCTGAAATGCACAGCTACACACCATGTGACAACTATTTAGTCGCGATGTGCCCTAAGCATTACTGCATACTATATATAGCTTTCACAAAGTGTAACCATGTCCCCATGAGAGTTTCAGGTTTTCTAAGCGTTTTAGCAGTGCCGGTGGTTGTGGCGTCGGCATTTTTCGCCTTGTTGTCGGCGAGCTTTTACGGCTACTCCAATTTAACCGATGAGACGCGGATTGCAGAGTTGAGCTTTGCACAGGTGAGCGAAGGCGAGTACGTGGTGAACTTATCCACTGGCGACTTCTGCGAAGTACGCCGTTTCCCCGTTCGTGGTGATCAATGGCGGCTCGATGCCAATTTTCTGAAGTGGAAATATTGGGCCGCTGCGATTGGTATGGAGTCGCAGTATCGTCTGGACCGTTTAGAGGGTCGCTACTCCGACGTTAACCTGCAAAATAGCAGTCCGGTCATGGCGCATTCTTTGGGCGAGCCTACTTTGCTGGATCTCGCCACTTTTTCAGAGCAGCTTGGCCCGTTTAATTTTCTGGCGGATGCGGTCTATGGCAGTTCTACGTTTCAGGCTATCGATGAGACTCGTATCTTCGATGTCTATAGGACCCCCACCGGAATTATTACGCGTGAGCGCGAGCACCCGGGGTTTGATTTGACCGAAGATATTTTATCGATTGAAATTAATCACGCCTGCGGTAACGAACCCGGTATCTGGTTTAATTTTTCCTACTGGCTCAACGATACGTTATTGCAATGGCAGGAATAATGTCTATTCCGGAGCGTGAGTCCGATTGGCCCGGTGGTTTTTCCGCACCATGTGCGCGCAATCGTGAACCTATTCTGAGTGTACTTACCGAAGTCTTAGCCACCAGCCGTCAGGTGCTTGAGGTAGGTAGTTGCACAGGGCAACATGCCGCTGCCTTTGCCATAGCATTGCCCCATATAACCTGGCAGCCGAGTGATCAGGCTGTTTATCTGGCCGGGTTGCAGGCAAATTTGCAGCAGCGCGCGCCTGCCAACGTTTTGCCACCTCTGCAGCTTGATGTGCAGCGGGATGTCTGGCCGGATGGCAGTTATGATGCCGTGTTTACGGCGAACACATTGCACATCATGTCATTGGCGCAGGTTGAAGCGACCTTTGCGGGTGTAGGAACTTTGCTCAGGCGTGGCGGCTTATTGCTGACCTATGGGCCGTTCAATTATGGCGGCGCCTATACCAGCTCGAGCAATCAGGCCTTCGACGCCGACCTTAAATTCAGGGATCCGTTAAGCGGAATCCGTGATATTGAAACTATAAGCAGCCTTGGCGAACGGCATTCGCTGACGTTAGATAATGACGTTGAGATGCCGGCAAACAATCGCTTGCTGATTTGGAGAAAAACATGAATGAGCATATAGAGAAGCTTGAAGAGCGCGTTGCCCATCAGGAGCACACTCTGCAAATGCTGGGCGATGAGGTTTTTCAGCAGCAGAAACAGTTGGAGAGGCTGGAATTGTTAGTCAAAGAGCTTTCCGAACGATTTAGAAATATGTCTGATGCGGGCGCTACAGGCAGCAACCTTGATGAGCCTCCGCCACACTACTAGCAAGCAGCGCACCTTACTTACGGCCCTTGTCGTGCTGCGCTTGCTGCTCTTCCATCTCCAGCCAGCGCTCGCCAAGTTGGTCGAGCTGCGCGGTTTTCGTGGCTAGCTCTGTCGTTACAGATTCTATCGTCGCGTAGTCTTGCGAATAGAAGTCGGCTTTTGTGGTTTTAGTCTGAAGTTTGGCTATTTCCTTTTCAAGCCTTTCGATCTTTTCAGGGAGTTGTTTTAGCTCTGTTTGTTCTTTGTAGCTCAGCTTGGTGGCGGCGCTTGCCCTACTTTTTGCCGCCTGTTGCCGGGCACTTTTTGCGCTGCTCAACGTGTCTGTTTCGGTAAGCGAGTGGCCCTGCCGCAGCCAATCACTATAGCCACCCACGTATTGCCGAATGTTGCTACCGTCTTCAAACACCAGAATGCTGGTCACCGTATTGTCGAGAAATTGCCGGTCATGGCTGACCACAATGAGCGTTCCCTGATACTCGGCCAGTCGGTCTTCGAGTACATCCAGAGTCTCGACATCCAGATCATTGGTCGGTTCATCCAGTACCAGCAGGTTTGTCGGCCGTGTGAATAGCTTGGCTAAAATTAAGCGATTGCGCTCGCCGCCGGAGAGTGCCTTAACAGGGGTCTGTGTGCGCTTCGGATCAAACAGAAACCCTTTCAGATAGCCGACAATATGGCGTTGTTTGCCATTGATAGTGACGTATTCGCTCTTGTCATTGATGTTGGCGGCGACACTCTTTTCCAGATCGAGATCCTGGCGGAGTTGATCGAAGTAACCGACTTCGATGTTAGTGCCGAGCTTGATCGTGCCCTGCTGGGGCTCGAGTTCTCCCAGCAAAAGCCGCAGCAAGGTGCTCTTGCCGACGCCGTTGTTACCCACAAGACCAATTCTGTCGCCGCGGGTAATCTGCAGACTGAGGCCGTTGATGAGCGCTTCATCGCCATAGCTATAATGAATGCCCTTAGCCCGAATCACCTTTTTGCCCGATGAATCTGCTTCGTCGATCGAGATGTAGGCGCTGCCCTGCACCTTGCGGCGCTGCGCGACAGCTTCCCGCATGCTCATGAGTGAGCGTTTGCGCCCCTCGTTACGCGTGCGCCGTGCTTTGACGCCTTGCCTTATCCAGGTTTCTTCTTCAGCGAGTCTTTTATCAAACTTCGCATTCGCCGTGGCCTCATCTTCCAGCGCTTTTTCTTTGCGCACCAAAAAGTTCTGGTAATCGCCTGGCCAGCTCGTTATTTTTCCGCGATCGATTTCAACGATGCGGGTGGCTAGGTTCTGCAAGAAGGCGCGGTCATGCGTAATAAACATGACGCTACCCCGAAAACCCAGCACCGTATTTTCGAGCCAATTGATGGTGGCAATATCAAGATGATTGGTAGGTTCGTCGAGCAGCAGCAAGTCAGGCTGACTGATTAGCGCTCTACCCAGGGCCACCCGCCGGCGCCAGCCACCGGAGAGTTGCGACATCTTTTTTTCAGCCGGCAGGTTAAGATCGGTGAGCACTGTTTCTACGCGTTGCTCAATATTCCACGCATTCTGCGCATCGATGCGCTGCTGAATATCTTCGATCTCTCTAATGATGTGCGGTGTGTGTTCGAGGTTGGTTAAGCGATCGTATTCTTTAAGCAACCTCTCGGCTTCTGCCAGACCGCTGCGCACAACTTCGCGCACTGTGCGCTCCTCGGCATCGGGCATGGTTTGTTCGAGCTGACCAATGCGCAAGTTGCTGGTGTAATGAATCCCACCTGCGTCAGGCTGAATAGCGCCGGTAATGAGACGCAACAGGGAGGTCTTGCCAGCGCCATTGCGGCCGATCAGACAAACGCGTTCATGGGGATCAATAGCAAACGATGCTGAGTCAAGCAACGGCTGATCGCCGAACTCTAGGGATACTTCGTCAAACCGGACCAGCGTCATTGGGGTTCTTTCTAAGGTGGATGTTTACTGAGGGTCGCATACTATACACAAGAGCTGGCGGAGTATTGAGTGTGTGTAAAGAAAGTAATGAGGGCTGGTCTGTGTATATTGCCTGTTGTGCCGACGGCAGCTTGTATACAGGCATTGCAGTTGATGTGAGCGCTCGTATTGAGACTCATAATGCCGGCAAAGGCGCGCGCTATACCCGCAGTCGTTTGCCGGTGCGACTGGTCTATAAGGAGTTTGCTGCCAACCGTTCATCGGCCTCGCAGCGGGAGCACTGTCTAAAGCGCCTGTCCCGCGCGGCTAAACTTGTGCTAATTGAGTCTGGCAGCGACACTTGATACCGAGGCTCCGGCCACATTCAGTCTGACAGACTAAGGGAGATTAAGGTTATGCAGACTACAGGAATTCTTGGCGTGCTTATTTTGTTCGCCGACATTTACGCTATTTTAAAGATTGCTCAAAGCAATGCGGGCACGGGTGCAAAGGCCGCCTGGATTGTTGCTGTGCTGTTGTTGCCCGTTTTTGGCCTAATTATTTGGTTCTTGTTCGGTCCCGGCGGCAATAAATAGTGATTGGCTATTTGCCGGAGTGCCATCGCCAATGCCTAAATTGGTAAGTTGGCTGCTGCAGCATTAATGGACTTTCAGTTACTGATCTTTATCCCGGCCGCACTGCTAATTGCCATTGGCTTTGCCGGCTTGATGTTGCCCGCTTTACCCGGAGCACCTTTGTTGTTTAGCGGTTTAGTATTAGCCGCTTGGGCGGAAGACTTTCTTTATATTGGTACGGGCACTCTGGTTACGCTTGCTGCCTTAGCATTACTGACTTATCTGGTTGATATTATTGCCGGCGCATTCGGTGCGCAGCGCTATGGCGCATCTGCACGTTCACTTGTTGGCGCTACCCTTGGTTCGATAGTGGGCCTGTTCTTCGGTATTCCGGGGGTCATCTTCGGGCCATTTATTGGTGCGATGATTGGCGAATTCACTGTAAACCGTGAGCTGTTTTCTGCAGGTCGTGCCGGCTGGGGTGCTACCTTGGGCCTATTGTTGGGCACCGCGATTAAACTGTCTTTAGCCTTTGCCATGCTCGGTATTTTTATGGTTATGCGGTTCGTCTAGTCTGAGAGCAGGTGCTTGAAAAATTGGCTGTTGTGCTCATTGGTGTCGTGCAGTCCAAACGCGAGATATGAAGCAAATGAAGTTGACGTTTTGCTTGGCATTATTTGTACTGTTGTTGTCTGCTTGCGGTCCGGCCGCAGGTTCTTAATGAATGGGTGAGCGATTTGCTAATACCGACAAAGCCAATTGGACCGATGAAGATTCGATGACCTTTGCCAGCAGCTGTTTTATTGATGACAATAACTAGCGTGATTTCGTTATGCGGGCTTTTGTGCCGCACCCTCAGCAGATCTTTATTGCTCGGTTTCCTCTTGTCAGGCAGTGCTGTCGCAGATTGTGTGGTGCTATTGCATGGTTTAGCCCGCAGCAGCGCGCCAATGAATGAAATCGCCGAGGCGCTCACAGCAGAGGGTTACTACACGATCAATGTCGACTATCCCTCCACCGAGTTTCCGATAGAAATACTGGCTGAGACCTATATTTCTCAAGCATTAGCCGAGTGCCCGGCAGAGGGGCAGCGGCACTTTGTGACGCATTCGATGGGGGGTATTCTGGTTCGCTATTGGCTGGCCAACCATGATGCGTCACAGATCGGCAGAGTAGTGATGATTGCGCCGCCGAACCAGGGTAGCGAATTGGTCGACAAGCTGGGTGGTGTTCCCGGTTTTAAGCTACTAAACGGGCCCGCCGGATCGCAGTTGGGAACAGCGGCGCACAGCTTGCCAAACACCCTCGGCGCTATCTCGGTTGAAACGGGCATTATTGCCGGTGATGCCAGTTTTAATCCTCTTTACTCATGGCTTATTCCCGGCGTCGACGATGGCAAAGTGGCCGTTGAGCATACCCGTCTGGAAGGTATGAGCGATTTCATTGTTCTCCATCATACCCATGCCTTCATTATGATAGCGCCGCCGGTAATAGCTCAGGTTCAGCAATTTCTGCGGACGGGTGCTTTTCAACCGTCGGGTTTGAAGTAGTGTTTTAGATGGCGGGTTGGCGTAGGCTGGCGTTTCGACTTAAGACCGATGAAGGATGCTGAATGATCCAGCCCGCTGACGTGCATAAATTTTGGTTTGCCGGTGCCGAAAACGATCCTGTCGGCGCTGCGAAGAAGATGGACTTCTGGTTCAAGGCGGATCCGGCTACCGACGCGGTAATTGCCGGGCATTTTTCAGATTGCATCGAGGCTGCAGCGGGTGGCGATTACGCTGAGTGGGCTGCAAATCCCTCTGGCTGTTTGTCGTTAATTCTGGTGCTCGACCAATTTCCCCGTAACCTGTATCGCGGCACTGCCGGTGCATTTAGGCATGATGCGTTGGCCTTTGGTCTTACTGTCATTGGCCTACGACTCGATTTTTTGTCGCAGTTATCGCCTATTGAGCAAGTCTTTTTTCTGCTGCCCTATCAGCACATTGAAGACCTCGCGCGCCAGCAAGAGGGCGTGAATTTATATGCCCGGCTGGCGGAAAGTGTATCGCCCCAATGGCACACGCTTATTAAGGGTTGCCGCGATTTTGCTCAGCTGCATTGCGATCTTATTGAGCGTTTTGGACGCTTTCCGCATCGCAATGAGGCGTTAGGTAGGGCATCGACCGATGCAGAACGTGCGTATCTGCAAGACGGCGAATCCTTTGGTCAGGGTTAGTCCCTGCCGGAGCTAATAATGGAATGGCTTGATTTTTTCTATGCTGCATTGGCCATCTTTGCAGGCTCTGTTCTGCAGACCTTAACCGGAGTGGGCACGGGGTTTTTAGTGGTGCCGGTTATTGCGCTGATTGATATCGCTTTGTTGCCAGGACCTATGGTGATGGCCAGCATGTCGCTGTCGGGCCTCATGGCTTATCGCGGACGCGCCAGCATCGATTACAACAACGTGGGTGCTATTTTGTGCGGTATTGTTCCCGGCGGAATTGTGGGTGCGCTGGTATTGCGTGGCGTCAATCTTGAGCAACTCGGGTTGGTGTTTGGTGTTGTAATTCTATTGGGCGTGATACTGACCGCATTGTCGTTACGAGTGCCGCTGACCCGAACCAGCGGTTTGCTGGCAGGTATGGCGGCTGGCGCGATGGGGGCGAGCACCGGCATTGGCGCGCCGGTATTGGCCATTCTCTATCAGCGTGCTAGCGGCCCTATAATTCGTGCCACGCTGGCCCTGCTCTACACCACAGCATCGGCTTTGATTCTGGTGATTCTTATTCTCTTCGGTCAGTTTGATCTGGATCGCGCTATTGCTGCCGTCTGGCTCATGCCGGGCTTTGTTATTGGTTATCTTGCATCACAACACCTGACGACCCGTTTGGATCAGGCTGGTATCCGCTGGTTAGTGCTCGGTATGGCGGCTTTTGCGGCCCTTGCATTGATGGTCCGGAGCGTTATGTAGCATCAGCATTGAGGCAAATCTGCTATATTGCTTGCTCTCGCTAAAAAGACAATGGGTTGTGGTGACTAAACTTACATTTCTGGTAGGATTGCGAACCTTAATTGATCTGACATAGGTCCTAATTTAAAAATCTGAAGTGTTCTTTCTTTGTATGGGGGCTGCTTGGCTGCTCTTCTGTTAGAAAATCTACTTCGGTTTTTGATGTCAGACGCTTAACAACCTTGCTCGGAGAGCTCTCAGTGCGTTGGGTCCTAAGTTCAAAAATTCATAAAGCAACTGTGACTCAGGCAGATCCTGATTACGTGGGCAGCATCACCATCGATCGTGATCTCATGGATCACGTCGGCCTTTGGCTGAATGAGAAAGTGCTAATTGCCGCTAGTAGTGGTGCCCGATTAGAAACCTATGTTATTGAGGGCGAGCGTGGCTCCGGTGATATCTGCATGAACGGCCCTGCTGCGCATCTTATGAAGAAGGGTGACGAACTGGTCATCATGGGCTTTAGGTTGACCGATAAGCCAATCACCGCAAAAATTATTCTTGTCGATGGCAATAACAAATACATCCGCAACCTGCCGGAAAAAGCGGGCATGAAAATCTAGCGCAGCAAACGTGTCGGCGTATGCCTGATGTGAGCCTTCAAGTTTTTGCGCAAGACATTTCTCAACTGCGTACCGCCGCAGCTCTGATCACGGAGTTTGTGTCTAACCATATTCTGGACCCGCATTGGGGTTTTCAGAACACCTTTTCCGGCCCCATTCACTGCGCCGAAACGCCTGCAGAACTCCTGCAGCTCATCTCGCGGCTTATCGAAACGCTCGACATCATTGGGTTTAGTGAGCCACGCCTGCAACAGCTCGAGGCCATCCTGGCCAAGAATAATATTCCACCATTGGCGGCATTACGCCCCTTGTGCTGAGCTGTCTGCGGTCACGGTTGCGAACAGGCTTACGCTGCGCCGCGCTATTTGCTAAATTGGCTCGCTATAAGTTGTGGTAGTTAAACGAGTCAACGCATTGGGGAATGTGAATGGCACAGTGGCTAGCATTATTTTGCGCGGGTATTTGGGCGCTGTTATGTTTTTATTTAAGCATTGCTGAGCGACCCCGCAAGGGCGTTGATATGGCGGACCCGGCATTTGTGCTCTATCGCAAGATATCCTCGAATGGTGCACCGTCTATTATTCTGCTTATCTTCTTGGGGAGTGGCGCCGGCATCTATGCGTGGATGGTCACTCTTAGTCGCGAGTTTCTTATCGGCGCCTTAATTCTGCTTGTGATGTTCCCGTTGAGTGCGATGTTTGTAACCCCACTTAATAGCGTGATGTTAGACAATCAGACCAACAATGTTAGTAAGGTAATAGAGCAGATTTTCAGGCGCTGGTGGTGGGTGCACCTACTGCGCACGCTATTAGCCGCAACAGCCTTTGGTTTCTTTTTGTCAGGTGTTCTGAGTTAGCTGTCGATGACAACTGTACCGATGCTTGACCACATTAGTATTTCTGTGAGCTCCGTGCCGCACAGTCGCCTCTTCTATGCGGCTGTGCTCGAAAGTCTTGGCTATGGTGTTGTGAAAGAATCTGCCGGTTCGGTGGGCTTTGGTGTGGGCAAAAAGCCCGAATTCGGTATTTTCGCTGCCGGCGGTGATGGGTCGATGGTTGCCCAGCACATCGCCTTTGCCGCCCGTTCCCGCACGGCCGTTGATCGTTGGCACGCCGCCGCGCTCTTGGCGGGCGGCCGTTGCAACGGTGCGCCCGGGTTGCGTTTGGAATACCACGCCAATTACTACGGCGCTTTTGTTATTGACCCCGACGGTAACAACATCGAGGCCGTCTGCCATGCTGCGCCCTGAAACTATTCTCAGGCTGAGCTAGTAGCTGCTGCCGTCCGGTGCTTTAATAGTCCGCATGAAAACACTTATACGCACCGTTGCTTGGTTTGTCGGCGTTGTTGCCCTGCTGCTTGTGGCAGTTGGCGTGGCGATTACTTTCTATTTTGACCCTAATGATTATAAGGCTGATATTGAGGCCGTTATAGAGTCTTCGACCGGACGCGAAGTGCGCATACCCGGCGATCTGTCATTGGGTTTGCTGCCATGCTGTGCCGTAAAAGTGGGTCGTGTAGAGCTGGATAATCCGGCGGGTTTCTCTGAACAGCGATTTGTTGCTATTGATTCTGCGTCGGTAAGTATTGGTCTATTACCCCTCTTGTTTCGTCAGGAGATTGTTATCGGTGAGGTGGTGCTGGCAGGTTTCGATGCAACGCTCATTACCCGCCGCGATGGCAGCGTGAACTGGGAGTTTGCTGATGAGGCCTCGGGAGTTGCACCTCAAGATGCTGAGCCTTCCTCACAAGATTCTGCGCCGCCGGTCACACTCAATAAATTGTCTATCGAAGGTTTGCGCTTCACTGGCGGGCGTTTGCGCTGGCTGGATGAGACCACCGGCTATGACATTCTTATTAGCGAACTGAATGTGGTTACCGGGCCCATCAAGTTGGGCGAGCCGTTTGATCTTGAGGCCGGCTTTACGGTTCGTGGCCTAGCTGAAGGTCTGGACGGCGAGTTTAGCTATGCGGGTAAGCCTGTGGTTGATCAGGAGAACCTGACCGCCGATTTGAGTGGCAGCATTATCGAATTGCTTCTTCTGGGTAGCGATCTGCCCGGTGGCAAAGCAACCATTTCTATTGCTGCGCCCGACCTTGTCGTTGGCGGCAGCATGAATTCGCTGGTGGCTAATCAGCTCAAGCTGGATATTGCGGCCGGACCGCTGTTGCTGCGGGCCATTGCGAGCGGCGTGGTCACTGATTCAGGGCCTAACTTTTCCGGTACGTTGGAAGCAGATACTTTTTCGCCGCGCGAACTCCTTGCCATGTTGGACGCTGCGGTAGAGACAGCAGATCCGCAAGCGCTGGGTGCGATGGACTTTCGCGCCGACTGGGTGTTTCGTGGTGACCGTGCGGGCTTAAGCAATTTGGTTATGCGTATTGATGAGTCGCAGCTCACCGGTGAGCTCGGGCTTGGCAGTATTGAGAAAGAGCAGATTCTGTTTGATCTCATTATCGATGCCATTAATCTCGATCGCTATCTCGAGCCGGAGGCTGATGAGCCTGCTGCCGGGCGTGCTGGCTCAGCTGCCACGGCTGCGGCAGCGGAAGAAGAGATGTTTCCGGTAGAAACACTGCGTGATCTCAATGCGCAGGGTCGCTTCAGAATTGGCAGGATTGTGGTTAGCGACCTTGTCATGAGCGACTTCGCGATGAACCTGAAGGCCGATGGCGGACTCCTGCGACTTAACCCCCTCATGGCGACGCTGTACCAGGGTTCCTACAGCGGCGATATTCGTTTGGACGTGCGCGGCAAGCAGCCTAAGTTATCGTTAAACGAGAGCTTATCGAATCTGCAGATTGGCAGCATGCTGCTGGATACGCAGGGAGTGAAAAATGTTGAGGGTTTGTTTAAAGCCGATCTAAACGCTACCAGCACTGGCAATACCGAGTCAGCGTTGACAGCCGGCTTGAACGGCAACCTGACGTTTAGCCTGGCCGACGGCCTCTATCTTGGTCGTGATTTCTGGTATGAATTGCGCCGCCAGAAAGCACTGATAAAAGGCGAGCCCGCTCCTGTGCCGCCGGTTAACCCGAAAACCGATATTAGTCGCCTGCAAGGCAGTGGCGTGATTACCAATGGCGTTCTGCAGAACAATGATTTTGCCATGCAGTTGCCATTTGTTCGTTTAAGTGGTGCCGGTCAGGCCGATCTGAATTCGATGCTGCTCGATTACAGGCTAAACGGCAAGATTGTTGGCAGGCCGCAGTTTGATGACGGTACGAATCTGGATGAGCTGGAAGGGCTGACGTTGCCGGTAAAAATTAAAGGCCCTGTCGACCAGCCCGATATTGTTATCGATCTCACCAGTCTTGTCACCGGACTGGCCACCAAGAAGCTGCAGGACCGACTACTAAAAAAGTACGGCGCTGAAGCGCCTGCTGCCGATGGCGAAGATGCCGCTAGTCAGGAACCCATGAGTGATCGTGATGTCAGAAAAGAGCGGCTGCGCAAGGGCATTAGTGATTTGTTGAATTAGCATGGGCGTGAAGTTAGCGGCTGTATTAATGATTTTTGTTGCCGGCGTCATGTCCGCTCTGAGCATTGCGGCAGCCGCCGACTTATTGTCCCTCGATGTGGTTAGAGAAGACCGGCATATTCTGGTGAATGCCGAAATTAGGGTTATGGCGTCACCTGCCGCGGTGTATGCCGCGCTTATAGACTATGACAACTTCAGCCTCTGGTCGCGGCGCTATAAGAGTTCCAGTTATATCGAGAACGCGCCCGACGGCAGTCCGCAGGCGCGCAGTGACATTGAAGGTTGTGTGCTGTTTTTTTGCCGGATGGTGTCGCGCGTGGTGCGGCTTGATTTGCAGCCACCGGAGTACATTCGCGCAACCGCCGATACGACACAGAGCGATGTGTTGTTTGGTGTTGAAGAGTGGTGGATTGCCCCTGATGGTGACGGCAGCGTGGTGCGCTATGCACATGCTGTAGAATTTGATTTTTGGGTACCGCCGGTGATTGGTGTTTGGGCAATCAAGCATTCATTGAAAGGGGATGGTATCCGTGCAGCCGAACGAATTGAAGCAATCGCGAATGAATGACGTGTTGACGGGTGTTGGTTTGCCTTGACGACACCTGAAGAAATCTCGGGCGCGTTACTGCAGTGGTGGGATACCCACGGCCGCCACGATCTACCCTGGCAGCACAACCCCACGCCTTATCGGGTGTGGGTGTCGGAAATTATGCTGCAGCAGACGCAGGTGACCACCGTGCTGAATTATTACCCGCGGTTTATGCAGCGCTTTCCAGCATTAAGTGATTTAGCTGGCGCTCCTGTCGATGAGGTGCTGCATCTGTGGACGGGGCTTGGCTATTACAGTCGGGCGCGTAATTTGCACAAGGCGGCACAGCAGGCTGAGGCAAGTACCGGCACGTTGCCGGACAGTTTTGATAAATTGCTTGCATTGCCCGGTATTGGCCGTTCAACCGCCGGTGCGATTTTGGCGCTGGCGTGCGAGCAGCGCTATGCCATTCTCGATGGCAATGCGAAGCGGGTGCTGGCAAGAGTGTTTGCGATAGGCGGTTGGCCGGGTACGACAGCGGTCACTAAGCAGTTGTGGGAAGTGGCGGAAGCCTGTACCCCAGAGACCCGGGTTCATAACTACACGCAGGCCATTATGGATCTGGGGGCGTCACTGTGCAGTCGGCGTAACCCGAAGTGCGGGCGTTGCCCGTTGCATGCAGGCTGCAAAGCCTTTATTGCAGGCACTGTGCACGATTATCCGGGCAAAAAGCCTAAGCGCGATAAACCTGAAAAGCATACGGTTGTTGCCATGGTCACTGATAACGCGGGTAACGTCTTGCTGGAGAAGCGTCCGCCATCCGGTATCTGGGGCGGGCTCTACAGCTTCCCGGAGTTTGCGGCGATAGATGCTGCAGAGCGTTGGTGCGAAGATTTTGTCGGTAGTACACCTGCCGTCCACCAGTGGGCAGTGGTCAAGCACAGCTTTAGTCATTACGATTTGTTTATGCAGCCGTTAAAGTTGGTTGTAGCTAGCGCAAAGCACGGGGTCATGGATGCTGATCGCTGGCTCTGGTATAACACCGCAGCACCTGCCGAGGTTGGGCTGGCTGCACCGGTTAAGAAGTTGCTGCAGGCATTTGAGTCTGATCCCTGAGACATTTATTGGAGAACGAGCATGACCCGAATGGTGAAGTGTGTGTATCTGGATAAAGAGGGGCCAGGCCTCACGCGTATGCCGTACCCCGGCGATCTGGGTCAGCGGATTTACGACAATGTCTGTCAGGACGCCTGGCAGGAATGGCTGAAGCATCAGACCATGCTCATTAATGAGTACCGGCTTACGCCGTTTGAGCCAAAGGCACGTAAATACTTAGAGGAAGAGATGGATAAATTCTTCTTTGGCGATGGCCCCACTAAGATCTCAGAATATGTGCCGGAATAGGCACTTACGCTAGGTGGGCGCGAAGAGTCGTGGTGAGATGTCGGCGTAATGCTGATAATTCGTGCTAAATCCTTGACTCAGCAAGAGGCTGCCGCTTTAATAGCCGCCCTGCCGTCGTCCTGACGGCAGATTACAATATGGCCGGGTAGCTCAGTTGGTAGAGCAGCGGATTGAAAATCCGCGTGTCGGTGGTTCGATTCCGCCCCCGGCCACCATATTGATCAAAGACTTACGGCAACCGCTTGGGTTGCCGTTTTTCGTTGTGTGTAGTTTTGGCGCAACTGAGTTGCCAGAATTCGCTGAATTAGAGGCTTAGAGCCAGGCCGGGAAAGCTTACGATAGCAACGACCCTCTATGCCTTTAAGGGGTTACGATGCGGAGGCTTTCCACCCAGACCAGTTCGCAGGCGCCGGGACCGGAGTCATTGCGGGTCTGTGAGCTTTTCCATTTCCAGTTGTCGCGTGCAGAAAGTACTTCTACCAGGCTGCCGGAAAGCTCAATGATGTCGCCCGGACGGATATCCGAAATAACGTCTCTAATATCATTAGATGCAGGAATAAGATGCATGTTGGCACTGTGTGTTTGGATCTCTTCGCGGGGAATCGGAAATGCTTGAACGCTCAAATAATAGAAGCGCCCCGATTGCGAGATGTCGATTTGTTCAAGAATACTTTCATCGGACATGTTGCCCCAGCCTAAGGCCAGATCAGTGGGCGATAGATCAGCCTCGCGCCCGATGTAGTAGTCCTCTTTGCCCAGTACTTTTGCGGTTAAATCAAAACGTGCCAAGTCGGTTATCTTGTATTCGTCGACACTTCGAACGATAGGTATATCCGCGGGCTGTTGCAGCGGCGCTTCGTGCGCGGTTACACCCGGCCCCAATACGACCGGGCGGGGCGCGTTGAATACCTGCCATGTGGCGAATAGTGCTACAGCAATGATGAGGGCTTTTTTCATAACAGGAAAATAATCTCACAGTTCCTTGCCGAAGGACCTGACGAAGATCACGTTATTCCGCAAGCTTCCAAATAGGGTAGACACCTCATAGACAGAATTTCAAACAGATTGTTGGCGTGTTTCCATCGCTGCCGGATCGGCCAGTAAGTTGTGTGGCCGCGGACTGATATGCCGGAGGACATTTTGTATTCTGCTCGCTCCGATAGTAAGTAAGCGCGTCCGAGGGCCGTGCCTAGCGCGAACGGGTCAGCCGACCCGTGCAGCCCCGATATACGACTTCAATCAGCAGCGATACTGCAATGACACCCACAACTATCCACAACTGATTTTGGGTTGCCGGATGCTCGTCGAGCTCGAGGCATAATGTTATGAGGGCCGCCAGGCAGCTCAGCGCGCCCACAAGGGATATCCAGCGTTGAGACTGTGTTTCCTTTGCCAGCAACACATTGCAAATGTTAACCGCCATAAAGATGAACAGGAAGCCCGTGCTGCCCATCGTGGCAATCGCGCCAAGTGGTACGAAGTTGGCAACAAGTAGCGCCAGCACTGCAAAAATAATGGTACCTTCCAGCGGTTGCCCGCGGATTTTTCGCTCCAGTTCCTTTGGCAACTCACCAGAACGGGCAATGATGTTGACCAGTCGGCCCGAACTGTAAAACGTTGCATTGATCGCCGACCCGCAGGCCAGTATTGCAGCAATAACAATCATCACCCGCCCTGCCGGCCCCATAAGCCGATCACCGACAGCTGCCAGCGCATGGTCGCTGACCGCTGCAATTTCTTCGAAGGACAAATGTCCGACAGTAACCACTGCAATCAGCACATATAAGGTGATAGCAAGCAGCACGCCACCGATATAGGCGATAGGGAGTGACCGGTTGGGTTGTTTGACATCTTTTGCGGCGTTGGCAATCAGTTCGAAGCCTTCGTAGTTGAAGAACACAATCATTGCTCCTGACACGATGGCGAGAGGGCCCACATAGTTTTGTGGCTGCAACCGCGACCAGTCGACAGGCAGGTACAAACCAACCAGAATTAGTACCACTAGCAAAAACATCTTTATCACATTCAATGCATTTTCGGATTGAATAACTGATTTACCAGCAACAACATTTAGCAATGCGAGCAGCACAAGCGCGCTGCTCATGAAGACGTGTCGCCAAAAACCCATCTGCTCAGGCGGGAGAAAACTGGCTGCATAGCTACCCAGCGCGTGCGCGTAAATCGCAATCAGTACAACGTAGCTGAAACACAGCAGGATATTCATGGCACCTGTCAGCACCCCTGTTCCGAGGCCACGATTCAGAAACGTAACCGTGCCTCCCTGGCTCGGGTACCGCAGAGTTAGCTTCAGGTAGGAGTAGCTTGTTAGCAGCGCCACAATACCGGCTACTATGAATGCAATGGGTATAGCACCACGAGTCATCTGTGCCGCCAGCCCGGTAGTTGCAAAAATCCCACCACCAACCATGCCGCCAATGCCTATAGACAACGTTGAAAATGTACCAAGTGTGCGCGTTGGGGTGGTCATGAAACAGTCGGGAGGGCAAAGAACCCGCATATGCCGGTAAATGCAAACTGCACGCCCATCGCAATAACAATCAGGCTCATAAAACGGGTTGTGGTGTCATGCAGAAACCCTTCCTTAAATTGTGTGCTGAGTGTCTGGGAGGTTCGGGATTATAGGTTTTATGATTAGCGGCACTGATGTCGGTAGTAGTACCGTTCATTATGCATTTGATGCATTGTAGCAAATCTTCGCATATTTTCATATTAACTCGTCTTAAGTGACATTTTAAGCTATTTTTAGCTATTTAAACGCCATTTAGGGCGTTTTATTTCTTCGATTATAGCTTTTAAACAGTTTTTCAAATATAATGCGTCTCAAGTAACGTATATCTTCTGTTTTTTAGCTTAAAACGTTACTTGAGGCGACTTAAGTGATAGCAAATGATATGGCGATTCTTGGTCAAAATATTGCCAGGCTGAGGATTACCAAGCAATTAAAGCAATCAGAGCTGGCCTACGAGGCGGGTGTGTCTGAACGTACCTTGCAGCGGATAGAGGCGGGGGATGTTGTCAAGACTGATGGCTTGCTGAAGGTCATTCGTCAGCTGGGGCGTATTGATGAGTTTCTATCGGCCGTTGGCACGGCCTCGTTCTCACCAAATCAGTTGGCTCGACAAGCAGCCCTGAGTAAACATCGTACCCGTTCGGGAGAGCAGATTTTGCCTGCCAATGTAACGAGCTTTTCCGCAAGTCAAAAAATGCGGGTTCGGGATTCAGGAAAGGGCAAAGAGAAAGTTTTACGCAGCACTCCCCAGAAAATAGTTTGGCCGGAAGATCAGGAATGACACTCGGTGAAGTCAGGCTATGGGGTGCCGTGATAGGTAATGTTGCCTGGGACGAGAGCCGCGATATTGCGGTCTTTGAATACACCCCGGAATATCTAGCTACTGGCGTAGAGCTGGCGCCCCTAAAAATGCCACTGCAAGAGGGGGCCTGGGATTTTCCTGCGTTCAACAGAGAAACATTCAGAGGTCTGCCGGGAATGTTGGCAGACTCGCTGCCCGATAAGTTTGGTAATGCACTCATTGATCAATGGCTGGCCGAAACCAAGCGCGCTCCGGAACTGTTTAATGCTGTTGAGCGGCTACTGTATATCGGCACCAGAGGTATGGGAGCTCTGGAGTTTCAACCGGCTATCGGCAAAACGAATACCGAAAACATATCGTTGGATATTCAGGAGCTGGTCAGGCTATCTGGCGAAGTGCTTACTTTGAGAGAGGCGCAAAACGGGTCTTTAAGTCCGCAAGCCACAGACGAAAATATTGAGGGTATTGAAAGCATCCTCGCTGTAGGTACTTCCGCAGGTGGCGCCAGGGCCAAAGCCATTATCGCGTGGAATGAAGAGACTGAAGAAGTTCGCTCGGGGCAAATACCAGCAGGAGCGGGCTTTACCTTTTGGCTGCTCAAGTTCGATGGTGTTTCTAACAATAAGGACAAAGAGCTCGCCGATCCTAAAGGCTATGGCTGTATAGAGTATGCCTACTACCTGATGGCCAAGGCCGCAGGCATTGCCATGATGGAGTGCCGGCTAATGTCTGAGAACGGCCGGGCGCATTTCATGACCAAGCGATTTGACCGAACCGCCGACGGCCAGAAGTTGCACATGCAATCTCTGTGCGCCCTGGGCCACTACGATTTTAATATGCCGGGCGGTACCTCCTACGAGCAGGCGTTTCTGGTCTGCGAGCAGTTGGGGCTGGGTATGAGCGCTAAAGAACAGCTCTTCCTGCGCATGGTGTTCAATGTTCTGGCTTACAATCGCGACGATCATACCAAGCAGATTTCTTTTCTCATGGATAAGTCCGGCGCCTGGCATCTAAGCCCGGCTTACGATATGACCTACTCGTACAATCCCACCGGCGAATTTACGAGCCGCCATCAAATGACGGTTAATCGTAAGCGTGAAAATATCGGCTACGACGACTTTATGGCCGTGGCAAAACGGCAGGGCATAAAAGGCTCTTCGGCTAAGCGTATGGTCGAATCCGTTGAAGAATCGGTAGCACATTGGGTTGGCTTTGCAGAGGAAGCAACAGTCTCTGATCAGAAAACGAGCTCAATAAGCCGCCTTATTGTTGCGTCTTAGCTGAAGCCCTTGTGCTGGACGAGGGAGCGAGGTGTTACAGGGTTGCTGCGATTGCAGAGGTACCGTTGACGGGGCGGCCTGCCCACTAATACATAGAGCGGCCCGTAGGCTCAATATGTGTTGGGTTCGCGGCCACCCTATTCAGAAGGCTACCAGAGCTGCCAGGTCTTTTTGGTTAGCGCAGGGCGGGCATCACCCGTTCGCCGATAAGTCGGATGGCAGCAGCAGGGTCGTCATGCACCCTGAGGGCGATCTCGGTAACGCCGATATCAGCAAACCTATGCAGGGTCTGTACGGCAGAGTCTATAGCGTCGATTCCACCAACAAACGAAATGTTTTCAATCATCTTGGTCACCAGACTAGCGGGCACATTGTCGATTTGATCGCTACCCTTCTTCCATGCGGCAAGAAAATCATCAAAATGATCGCGCATGCATTTGAGTTCATCGGGTTCAAGGAAAGGTGCAAAGTATTGTTCGCCGAGATAGCCGCGCAGCAGCAGTTCACGCTTTGCTTCAAACCATGAAGCATCGGCATCTTCTTTGATATGCCATGCCCAAAAGTTAGAAATTTTGAAGCTCTCACGCGGACGTTGGTGCTTATCCAGTTCAGCGTAAATTTCCTGTATGCGCCCTTCCATCAGTGCGGGACAAAAGTCGCTGGTCATTAAGCCATCGGCCATTTTTGTGGCCAGTCGCATGGTCTGCGGCCAGTTCGATGCCACATAGATCAGTGGTTTTTTGTCGCTACTCCAGGCTAAACGGTAGTTCCAGGCTTTGTACAACTCGCCTTTGTAGTTCATCGCCTTGTCGGCCGAGACGCCGTTCATGATTTCCAGACATTCGCGTAAATGGGCGATGACCCGCTCGCGTTTGACCCCCATATGTTGAATGACGCCACCGCCACCACCGACACAGATCATGGCACGACCGTCCGAGAGTTCCTGCAGTGAATGCAGTGCGTTCGTAATCTTTAGCGGATGAAGTTCATACGGGCTTATGGCCAGGGGGCCCAGCAGTATATTTTCTGTTTGGTCGGCGGCCAGTGCCAGCGTCATAAACGGATCGCGGCCATCGCCGTAGCTGCTCGACCAGACGCCTCGTATGCCGTAGCTTTCGGCAAGTCGCGATAGTTCTGCAGCCTCTTGCGGGGCTGCGAATTCATTCAAAATAATATCGATATCCATGGGCGCAACCTTAGCTCATGGTGCTTGGTCGCAATAGTCTATCTGGCCACCCTCTTAAACAATGATTGATGGTGTCCATTCCGTGATGTACGCGACCTAAAGCATCTCCGCCGCCTTCGAGGGTGATTGAGAGCCTCCTGCCGGATAGCCAGCGTAGCTCCCCGGAGAAGAGGCTAATTCTTTGAAAGCATTTGTTTTTGCAGATTGGCGTGTCTCACGCGCAGCCTCTGAGGCCGCCGCTTATTTTGCGTGTATAAAGTAGAATATTCCGCCACATCATCTATAAGGAGAAGCGCGCAATACCGAATAAAAGCTCAGAGCTTTGCGGCGCCAGTATTACGGCCAGAGACGTTTTATTACCTTATATATTGAAGGTTTACCTGCGTCCTAATATGCCGAAATCCCCGATGTCCGGAACGCTGGATTGGAACGAGCACGCTGTTGGTCGTGTTTACGGTGAGCGAATAAATGCACAGTATTTACCCCAGCAGGGCGGGCATGAGGGGTTCACTTTTTAACTAAACCGGGCGTTGCCAATCTTGCAGAGATTCAGCCCACTGCGGAACATGCCATTGTTGAAATGGGCATTGCGTTTACGGCCTATTCCGAAGGCGCAGTCGTACCAGGAAACACACCGTTAAAGAGTTTAAAGATAGCTGTCAGAACTGCGCTATTCTGTGCGCCTGTATTGCTTTGTTTGCGTTCGGCGCAGGCTTATGTGAACGCCGCGCACGGGCACGGCCATCGCAGGTCATTAAGACCTTATTTTTTTCGTATTGCAGGGAGTGTTTTATGACTCAGTCACAGCGGGAGTATGGAGCAGGAGGTTGGTTCGGCCTTGGTGTTCCGCAGGCTAATCCAACGGTTGAGCCGGAGTTCCGGCGTTTAATGCCAGCCAACGTTGAGTGTTTCGCACTGCGGCTGCGCAGCCCGAGCCCCGATCCACGGCAGCGTGTTGTGGAATATATTGAACATCTGCCCGAAATGGCACGTGATTTTGCCACGCTAAAGCTTGATGCTTTTTTGTTTGCCTGCACGGGGTCTTCTTATCTGGTGTCGGACAGCGTCTCTGCGGATATCCGTGCGCGAACCGAGGATGTGTTGGGTGCGCCGGTGCTGCTGGCGGCTGATGCTATTAACGATTCATTGCGAGAGTTGGGCGTAACTCGTGTGGCATTGCTTTCGCCGTATCCCGATTGGCTCAATGAGCCTGCAGTAGTCTATTGGCGAAAGCAGGGCTTCGATGTTGTGCACGTCAGGCAAGTTCCGATTGGCTCTGATAACACGGATCAAATCTATTCGCTGACCCATTCCAATATTGCACCACATGTTGAGGCGCTATTGGCTACCGACGCCGAAGCTTTTTTGGTGTCGGGCACCGGAATGCCGGCATTGTATGCGCTGGAGCAGTTTGCTGCCTCCGGCAGACCTGCCATGTCATCTAACAGTGCCTTAGCGGCGCGGGCCCTAAAGCTCTATGCAACGGCGAAGTAGGCACATTGCACGGTTCGAACACCGTGATAGCGTCTAAAGAGAATCCGCAACCGGACTCGCTGCGAATTCTTAAGCACACCCGCTAATACCCGAGTCGTTCTATGACAGCTATCATCTGGTTTCGCCGCGACCTGCGGTTAGCCGATAACCCGGCCTTACTGGCAGCTCTTGCGCATGCCGATAGCGTCGTGCCGGTGTATATTCATGCCCCCCATGAAGAGGCGCCATGGGAGCCCGGGGCCGCCAGTAATTGGTGGTTGCATCATAGCCTTACCGCGTTGAACAGTGAGCTCGCGGCCAAAGGTAGCCCGCTTATCGTTCGTCGTGGCGATAGCCTGAGTGTGCTGCGCGAGCTTATTATCGAGACGGGGGCGGATGCTGTCTTCTGGAGTCGTTTGTATGAGCCGGCGGTCATTGCGCGCGATAAAATGCTTAAGGCGGCGTTGAAAGCTGATGGCTTGCGCGCGGAGTCGTTCAACGCGGCACTGCTCAACGAACCATGGACCATCAATACCGATGCCGGTGCACCTTACAAAGTATTTACGCCGTATTGGCGTAAAGCACAGCGTACGCTACCGGAAATTACGGTAACAGCGGCACCCGTCGCTGTTCCTTCTCCGGGTGCGCTTGAGTCGCTGGATATTGCCGCACTGAATCTATTGCCGGCATTGCCCTGGGCAGATGGTTTTGCTGATGTCTGGACGCCGGGTGAGGCCGGCGGGCTGGAGCGCCTCGATACATTTGTTGATGAGGTATTGCAGGATTATGCCGAAGGACGCGATCACCCGGATCGTGTGGCTACTTCTAAGTTGTCGCCACACCTGCACTTTGGCGAAGTCTCGCCACGGCAGATTGCGGTCGCGGTCATGCAAGCAACAGCTGGTAAGTCAGCCCTCGATACCAGTGCCGAAAAGTACCTTGCAGAAATAGGCTGGCGCGAGTTTGCGCATAATCTGTTGTTCTATTTTCCACAAACGACCGAGAAGCCGTTGTATACCAAGTTCTATTCATTCCCGTGGCGCGATGGCAGCAACGAAGACTATCGCCACTGGTGCGCTGGTACGACAGGCATACCGTTCATTGACGCCGGTATGCGAGAGCTCTGGCAGACGGGTTGGATGCACAACCGGGTGCGTATGGTTGTGGCAAGCTTCCTCACTAAAAACCAAATGGTTAACTGGCGTGAAGGCGCCTTGTGGTTTTGGGATACGCTGGTTGACGCCGACCTTGCTAGCAATACTCTGGGCTGGCAGTGGGCGGCCGGTTGCGGCGCCGATGCAGCGCCGTTCTTTCGAATCTTTAACCCCGTACGTCAGGGCGAGCGCTTCGATACGATGGGTCTGTATGTGCGCCAGTGGTGCCCTGAACTGAAAGGGCTTACTACGAAACAACTGCAACAACCTTGGACAGTCGCGGCCGATCAGTTAAAAGCTGCCGGTGTGGTTCTGGGCGAAAATTATCCGCAGCCGGTGCTTGATCTATCCCAAAGCCGCAAGGATGCACTAGAAGCCTACGCGTTGATGCGTGAACTCAACTCATGAACTCAGCTGCAGGGCGTTGCCGAAACGGCAAATAGGCGGCATATCAAGAGCCACTGCTTTGAATCACACTACCTATTAAGCCGTCTGGCAGTGTTCCTGAAGGGCTCGAGATCGATCTCACAACACACCATGGTCGGCGGGTAGCACTGCGGCTACTTCATCTGAGATTTTCGCGCTGGCCAATCTATAGCGGTATTATCAAGCCATAGATAAGCAAAGTTGTTGGTGTGGATTTTAAGATTTCAGATTGTCCTGCTGCTAGTGTGCAAATCGATATTGATGGAATCAAGATGCTTGCGCTAAGCATCTCCGTTTTTTATCGATGCTTGAAGGTTTTAGCGGCTAACTTTTACTGTTGCAGGTTTTCGCTCTTTGGCATCTTCGGCATGTGTTCGGGATTAATCTTCCTGCGGATTTTTTCCGCGGCCTTGGCCATGCGCTGGCATGCATCTTTCGAGATGATCCACCGATTCCACATGCTGGTCGCCAGCAATGAGGCGCCCATGGTCATGAACGCGGCACCACCGTTTATGACTGTGCTGGTTGGATCAAGCACTAGGGTTGGATTAGCGAGGCTACCACCCAGTTTAATAAAGGGGTTCACCAGATCGCTAGCGCTAACGCCAATGCCTTTCAGTGGCGATGTACGAAACCCTATGTTGATTTTTTCGGTTTTAAGATTAACTTCTCCGGCGGCCACAATCGATAAGCGGTCTGTCTGCAGAATCATTGCGGGAGAGGTTTGAATAATGCCATCTTTAGCCTCGAGATAGACTGCATCACAGCGGACAGGGGCAAATTCCTGTTTCTTGGCAAAAGGGTTGAGTGTTTCAATAATCTGCGTGAGCAAGTCGCCTACCAGTAGCGAAAGATTGCTTGCGGGCAGCATGCCATCGCTACCTCTCATCCAAAAGTATCCGCTAACCATAGCGCCTAATTCTTTAGCGCTATCGCCCTCACTGGTGAATCTTGTCACCAGATTGTGGCGCGGCAGTTTTGACACATCCTCTTTAGACATCCCGGTAGTGCTAAAGACGGCATTGGTTGCCGCTGCCTTCACTCTTACCCGTGTGGGCATTGTTTCTGCATGAATCTCTATGTCGGCCTTTAGATCACCGTACTCCGTGTTGCCACGAACTATGGGAATATCGAGAAAGCCGTTGGATAGCGTTCCTGCTATACCCAGACTTTGGGCTCTTCTTCCCAGCAAGGTGAACTCTTTTATGACCAGCGCGAAATCCGCGTCTATCGTGCTAAGAAAACTAAAGTTTATTGGTTTGTCCGACAGTATTTTCTTGCCACGATCTCTGCGTTTTATCGGCGTACTGGTTCCGTCCTCAGGTAGTGGGTTTGTATCTTCATTGCTAATTGGGGTCTGCTCGATTCTGGCGAGCACGGTATCTAGGTTTGTACGATTGGAGGTCAGCTTGGTTGTGATCATGGGCCTTTCAAGAAGTTCGATGCGAATACTGCCATGCAGATCACTGTCTTTAACATTTGCATCAAAGTCGCGGATCACCAGATCGTTACGTGTCCCGGCTAATGTGGCTGACAGGCTAAAGGGCAGAGGACGGAAGGCAAGGGCTTCAAATTCACCCAGGTCTGATAGGCGGGGTCCGGATAGTGTAACGTCGAGTTGTTGTTTGCCTTTTTCGGGGTCGAGATGAATAGAGCCGTTGATGCCGATTCTGGCATCACCGAAGCGGGCATCGAAGTTGTCAAACCGAATGGCTTGTTCGCTGTATTCACCACGGGCTTTCGCCTCATAGTCGCTATCAGGCGGAATATAGGTATCAATTTTTCTGATTGTTTCACGTAGATTGTTGCCAGCCAGTTCTACATCAAACTGAATATCTTCAGGTCGTTCAGGCCAGGCCGATACCAATGAGCCGGTAAGCCGGTCGTCGTTTAATGTCGCATCGATATCGCTCACGGCGATGCTATTCTCGGCAACTTTCAGGCGGGCGGTGGCGGCATAGGGCTTGGCAGGAATATATTCAATTCCGATAAAAGCGAGGCTTGCTGCAAGATTGTCACCCTTGGCTGCCACCAGAGCATCGATAACTGGTATCGGGCTAACGAGCCGAACATCGCCATTGAAGCCAACCTCATCATCGCCCACGCGAGCCGATTTAGTGTTAATGCTCAACTCACTATCACGGTAGCCGAATTTAGCGTCAATTCCCCATGGCTTCGCGGGCAGCGTCAGGCTATCGGTATTGGGTAGGTATAGATTTACCGTTTGGTTGAGATTGTCACCACTCGCGATGACATTGAGGTTTAAAGCCAGTTCGGGAGATAAGCTCACGCTGCCCGAAGTAGCGACATCGTTGTCGAGGACATTAAGCTGTGCAGAATCTATTTCTATCTCATTGCTCTTCAGCGTGGAGCTAAAGGTCAATTCCGTTGGCAGTGCCGCATCAGGTTCGAGGCCATAGAACGTGATAATTTCACGGGCATCTGCACTATTAATGGTTGCCTTCAGAGTGCTTTGTGCAAAGTCAGCGTTGTGACTAATGCCACTCTTAAACACAGCGCTTGTATTGCCCAGTTCGATATTGCCGCTGACGGTATCAAGAGGATTATCATCTGCTGTCGCTTTTGCTATCAGGCTGAATGGCAGGTCAGGCAGGGACTCAATACGTGCAAACCGCCCGAGTGTTCGAAAACTTTCCGCCTTCACTGCGAGTTCCAGATCAAAGTTTCTTAATTCCGGGAGTTTTCGTGCAATGCCTGAGCCTTCCAGAGACAGGCCTTGGGTCTTAGCCGACAGTCTGCTCACTTTAAGTCCTTCTTCGGTGCGATCAGCATCGATGTTGATCGCATACGGACTTGCTGGTAGCCCGGTGACTCCCGCAAGGCGGCCCAGTTCGTGTGCACTCGGGCCCTCTGATGAGACTCTTAGGGTGAGATCGCTGAGTTCGGTAAGGTTGGTTGTTTTTAGCAGTGCGCTAACCTTGAACTCGCCGGCAATGCCGGTGACATCAAGGTCGATAGTTTTAGCCTCTGTAATGAGTCGCGCATCAACCTCCACAGGGCCGCTCGTAAAGGGTTCTAAATCAAATGTTTTCAGTACCGCCCGGATATCGGGTGTTGAATATTGCAGCTCTACATCCGGCGACTCAATGCTTGCGAGATCGTCGAAGCGGCCACGACTTTTGAGGCTGGCATTGGCATTGGTAACGGTGACAGAGTAGTTAACGGCGCCGGCAATCACCAGCTCAGGAAACGGACCAATCTCGCCGCGCAAATCAAACTCAGTGTCATTGAGTGCAGCAGAAGCAACGATCCCTAAACTATTGTCTCCGCTTTGTGATTCGCTGGCCTCACTTATGTCGAAGACCAATCGAGTTGGCAATGCCGGATGAACAAAGGTGAGTTGCACATCATTAAGCTGTGCCTGGAGTAATGCGAGGGGTATAGGCTGTAGATGAGTATTCGATGGCGGTGCGCTGGCATCGCGCATATCCCAGTTCATGGGCTGCCCGTCTATCCATTCAAAGAATAGTTGCGCGCCTTTTGCCTCGCCATTAGTGATGGTGATGGGCCCTTCCTTGATGCTGTAGAGATCGATAGATACCTCAATCTCATCAATATGCAGCATAACGGGCTGACTACTCCATGGGGGGTTGAGCCAGTCAATGTCTTCGGCCCGCACGGTAACGATGCGTCCAATCGAAACATTCAGCTCGCCGTTAATTTTTAGTGGGCGGGCGGTCGCATTGGTAACAAGAGTCTCAATAAATGGCTTGAGTCGTTGCGTGTCCGTGACGACCCATACCAGCGCGCCAACGCCGAGGATTGCGCAGAGTGCTAGTGTGGATAGCAGTATTTTTAGCCAGCGAATCATAGATTCCTAATAGCCGATACTTATCAGCGTGCGGGAGATTTCGTCACGTGCAGAATTCTCGGCCATTATAGAGGCTATGTTTTGTGTGCGGGGGAAATACGCAGATTTACCACCATGGTTTTTGCGCATTGGCGGACGCCGACTAAAGGCTGCTCCGATGCTTGAGCCCGCCTCCTTGCTGAAACAGCAGGCCTATATCACTGGCGCTTCAGTAGGGCTGGCGGGGGTCAATAGCAGGGTAATTTTCAAGCATACAGCGCCCTTTGGCGTCCTTCAAGAATAGGCTCGTGGGTGCGAGGGCGGCGGCTGCGGTATTGATGAGTATCTTGAGCTGAAGTATCTCGCGTTAGGTGGTATCGATGCTGATGAATCTGCCGGTAGCGCTTGATGAGGCACTGCCGAATCTGACAGTGCCAGTTTGGCGAAACCTTGGACGTTGCTATAGGGTGGCTAGGGCAGCCGTATCGGGTGCAATAACGTAGTCTGCTTAGTAAAGTGCCCTTTCCACATAATTTTTTATCTTGGAGAAACCGATGCTGAATATCAGTGCGGGAAAGTTTATCTGGACCTTTACCGTAGGCTTCTTGTTTTGCAGTAGCCTCAACTACGGTATTGCCAACTTTTTGCTCAATGATTGGGCCGCACCGCTGTTTGATGGCTTTGTGCGCTCGGGTGATGGTGCTGGCGATTTCCTCAACATCACTAAAATGTCGATAGGCTTTTTGATTCCGTTGTTTGTGGGTGCCTGGTGGTTTTCGACGGTGCAGTCACCGTCTTCCTGGGTACTCCGTGCTATCTATACCGGCTTCATGGTCAGCTTGGCTGCCTTTTTCGGCACTTACACCTTTATCTCTGGCTGGGGCAACGTGAACTGGTGGCCACTCATGGTGACGGCAGTCTGCGACACGGGCAGCATTATTCCCGGCCTGTTGTTGATCGGCTCGCTGCAGACTTTGGGCAAGCGCTGAGCTGTCTTTTTTAGGGTTCGAAGCTATGTGTAAAAAGCCCGGCGATAGCCGGTCTTTTTTACTTGCTTTTGAGCAACTCGCTTACATCGCACCCCAGCAGTCACCCTCCGGATCATTGATGCCTGCCGCTACTCCACCCGTTTTCTGACCCATCTCATTGATGGTAAACACGAGGCAGCGCGCATCCTGAGTCTGCGCATTAATCGCAGTGGCGGTAGCGTTAAATTGTAATGCATCGGCCTGGTTCACCGCGATCGTGAAGTGGCCGAATTTCGAATTAACATCCGTTCTGAGCACGCCCAGATCGTTGGTGTAGGTGTTCATCTGCAGGTAATGCTTTTCCTGTGCCGCCGCCAACTGCAACAAAGCCGCTTTTGCATCTACCCGGTTGGCCTTCAGCATATAGTTGCGATAGGAGGGCATAGCGATAGAGGTAAGAATACCAATGATCACCATCACCACCATTAGTTCGATCAGGGTGATGCCCGCGGCTTTGTTATAGGTTAAACGGTTCGATAAGTTCATAACCTACATCCCTTCTTCAGTCCAGAACGTGCGGGTGGGCGGCAAGGATATTTCATCTGCAGTACAGACCAGACTTGAGCATGGGCGAAAGACATTCTTCAAGCTGGTAGAGCCGTCTGCGTTGGTAACAACGCGTGTATCTGACATCAGGAACACCTCAGACGCGATACCACCAAACTGCAGGTCTGTCGCAAAACCCGGTGCATCGGGGCCGTCTTCAAGTTCGTACTCTGCATCTTCAGAGATAACGTCCAGATTCTGCACCGGACGACCCCATGCAAGATTAACCTTATACAGATAGTTTATGCCGGGCTGTGCGCTACAGGCATTTGCAGACCGACCCGGAGCAAAGCTGGTGAAGTAGACAATGCCATTAATGGTGAGACTCTTGCCGAGTACTTTCTCACCATCATTAATGCCCATGTCCAGCACCCAACCGGCAGAACCCGGAGTTACCGTATTGTTCGTCTTCTCGGTGATGTCGATAAGATCACTGATGGTAATGGGATTGCTATAGGTGCTGTCATTACTAAGCTGCTTGGCGTAGGGCTTGAAGTCGCGGATGGCGTAAAACTCTTCCTTAATGGTTCGGTCAAGCGGATGTGCCCGGTAGCCTGAACCAATATTAATAGAGAAGTAGCGAATCTCACCAAAGACATCTTCTACAACGTCTACTTGGTTGTAGAATCGACGCAGGTCCGTTTCGGTGGGTGTGCCACCTAAGTCTGCAGCACCCAATGTGGCCAAAATACCACCCTCGCCAAAGCTTGATGGTGCATTGCCATTAAAGAAATCCATACGCCAGATACGACCACCCATATCACCCACGTAGAGTCGATCAAGCAAGCCATCACGATTAGTATCAATGACTAGCGGTGGAGCAGGAATAGAATGCTGCATATCCAGAACCAGATCATGATTGATGCTGTTGTTGCCAGCACTCCAGACCTTCTGACCTGTCAGCAGGTTAACCATATAGATCGCATTGCCACTGGTGTCTGTGGAGTAGACATTGGTATCCTGACTCGTATCATAACCGGCGCCAAATACGGCAACGGGGGTCCTGGTTCCGCCGGTGCCAATTTGCACCAAGCCCATCTGCGGCGTTGACCAGGTTTGACCCATGTCAGGGTAATCGCCGTTGACATCGTCATTGATCTCCCAGAGTTTGAGGGGGTTGGTCTTGTCAGTAATATCGAGTGCGAAGTAGCTTGAGCCGCCGCGGCGCATGCCCATAACCATGATGGCGCGTTCATCCTGACCTTGGAAACCCGGCAAGCCATCGTCATTAATCACGTAGACGGTTGGCTGTCCATCAAGCATGTAGTTCCTGTTGACAGAAACCTCGTCTACATAGAGCGTAAACATCTGATTAAGCACAAAACCGGGGATATATGACCACAGCTCAGCGCCTGTTTTCGAATTAATGGCGTGTAACTGTCCGTCATTAGTGGGGAGGTAAATGACAATGTCCGGATCCGCCTCAGTGCCACCGTATACAATGGGTACAGGCCGAGCATGCAAAGGGTCGCCGAATTGCCGGCGCGTATCGGTATAGGTTGCGTCGTCATCGTTATCAAGATAATCCTGCCCGTTCAGCCAGTTGATCATGATGTTGAGCCATGAGTCGGTTAAGCCGTTGACGGTTGTGGTGCCTGTAGTTGCTCCGAACGTCTCTGCTGTTAGCGCACCGTTGGCGGCATCAATTTTGTTGGTTGCAACAAGCAGTCTGCTGCCAGTCAGGTCGGTATAAAGGTTTCTGCCCGCAAACTCAGGCAACTGACCTGCAGCACCACCTGTAGTAATGTCGGCCCCATCGGGTGACCCCGTCCAGTAGCTCCAGGCGTTGCTGCTGAAGAACCCTGTATCGGGATCTATGACCGGCTGGTTATTGACACCAACAAACTGACCATCTGAGAAGCTATAACGTTTCAGGTTACCCGGCCAGTGAATGGAGGAAGAAGGTTGGAACAGCGACGTGTATACCGTGCTCAGTGATTGAGTACGGTTGAACGCGTTTACAGGTACCGCAGGCGCGGTAAATGTGGTTGAGTCCTTCAGAATATCGACAGTAATCTTGGTGAGAGTCGTCGTCAGCTGAGCACTGTCGTCGGCTGTGTAATAGCCGGCATTGCCGGTATCTGCCAGCAGCGCCAGATTAATGTTAAAGCCAATCGTGAAGGTTTTTATGCCCTCACCACCACCGTTACCATCGCTCAGGATTGGTGTCACGGCATAGAAGTCGGCCAAGTCATCCAGACACTTGCCGTCGTTATCACCGTGGTCATTCGCGCACTGCGTGCCCATGAGCGTTTCAATGGCCGTTTCTGCGCCAGTGTCCTGTTTAGGCTCACCATCGGTCAGATAAACAACGTAGTTCTTTTGGCACTGCAGAGTAACCGGACTTTTGTAGGTGCCCGAATTAATGTCGTTATTGAGACGGGAACCGGCCGCACTGATGTACTCCCTGCCATCACCATAGTCCACATCTCGGCCGTACATGTATTGGCCAAACTCGTAGAACGTTTCTGACAATGGCGTCCAGCCATAATTGGTGAGTGCGCTCACAGAATCTTTCATCGTCTGGCGATGATCGTTGACATCTATTGCTTCAATCGGCACTAACACAGCGCCACCTGCATTTTGATTAAAGCGCATCAGACCTACATTCACTTCCTCAAGGCCATCAAGCATGTTGAGTACGACTTCTTTAACAGTTTGGATGCGGCTCTTCTCGACCGGCGCATCCTGACCATAATTCTGTACATTGCCATCCCAGAGATAATAGCTGTTACTGAAGCTCGGCAGGTTCTTCTCCCGGTTTGAGTACGGCCCGTTGTCGCCATCACGCATATAGAGGCCATCGTTGTAGCTGAGACCATCGGGTGTGTAGCTGTTCTGATCCCTGCGACAATCGACCTGGCGGTCAAATTGGCGGGAAGGGAGCGTGCCCCAGCGATTTATCCAGTTACGCCATGCCAGCAACTCATCGGAATACAAGCGACCATCTGCAAACTCGTCCTTGGCACGCAGACAATTCAGATTTCTTCGTTCGAATCGCATTGGACTATTCGAGCTGCAGTCAGGCTCGTTACTGGTTGTAGTGACGTAGATATAATTGCTATCGCAGGTGCCGAGATAGGTCGTATCCTCCTCGTAAGGATCCTGCGTTTGTACCAATGTCCCCATGCTGCCGGATGTATCGATAATGAACATGATGTTGGGGTAAACCACACCATCTGCATCGGGGTCTGCACCGGCAAGAAATATCTCGGTGTCATCTGCGAGCAGAGAACCACTGAATGACAAGAAACTGAGCATCGTTAAAACGGGGATCCATGCTGTCGGCTTGAGTATTTTGTTCATGATGTTCTTCCTCGCATTAACCGCGATTATCGACTGAATCCGCCGCTGCGGCCTGCAGGTCGAATGTTCTCAGATTGTCCATTGCCGGACTGGTCGCTGGCATTCTGGCCAGGACTGTCTTGTGTGTTATTGATCGGGCTATCCAATAGCACATTTGACATTAGTAGCACCTCGGTCACGGTTTGGTTATCAAGTTTATAAAACACCACTAACATTGCATCACGGTTGTCAATGCGGCGTAGCTCAGCGGCAAAGTCCTGACGGCTAAACTGATCTGTCTTTCCACTCTTGTCGCGAACGACATAGCGGGTTGTATCAGCCGATGTCTTTAGTACCTGACGCTTACAATCACTGCACTCTGTAATGCTTAGCACACCATTATCTGAGCTCGGCATTGAGACCATTGATACTTCCAACTCGAGGCCACCATGGGTCTCAATGAGCAAGGCCTGTGCCGCCATTGACCAAGTCAGCACAGCTGTACCTGCCAGCAGCTTCAAGCCTTGAGCAAGATGTTTAATGGTTGTGTCTTTCATAGCGTTCTCCGCTGACAAGCTAGTTGGCACGACAGACGTACCAGCCTTGAGTGTGGGTTGCCGTTGCGCCTCGGTAATCAGATGTTCCGGAGGCTTCGGCCATAAAGTGAAATGCCGCTGTGGCATTAATTGAATTGCCTTTCTGCGGGGTGACGGGGCAGTTATCGATGTATTCTACAAACCGATTGCTGGCGCTGCGTCTGCCGTTCATTTCGGCAACGCTTTCAGCGGCCATATCGCACACGCCGGGGTTCAGATCGTTAATACAGGCGGCGTTATCAAGTGCCTCAGCTATGTACGTGTCGGCCGCTGATTCCGCTAGCTGAAACGCATTGGCTGCAGTTTGTACGTTGCTGGCCATCATCATTTCCAAGCGTGACGTGCTCATCACTGAGATCGATAGCAGCGTAAGCACAGTCAGCAATACCAGCGAGGTAATTAGCGCTGCGCCTCGACTGCTGTGCTGTGTTCTAACGTGTTTGTGTGTGCTCATCACTAATCCCGGCTAGCCGCGTGAGTTGCGTAAGTAGATGGTTTTGGAGGCTTCGAGCCGACGATACTTGTCATTGGGCTGGTATTGAGCGCCTTCGATATTGGTGTAGACCCGTTGGTCGAGTTGGCCCAGTTCCTCATATTCTGAGCGCATGAGCAGCCAGATACGCACGGCAATAACATCGCTGTCAGCCGTAAAACCCACGGCATCCGGATCAACATAGCGGTTTACGGAGCCATCGCCATTTGAATCAACGCCAAATTGAATTTGCAGATCTTCGACACCGGCAATGATTTCTTCATCTACCACCTGTGTGCCCACCAGAGTGCGCCGGCGCAGTGACGGCGTATCAATAATATTGTTGGATGTACGGCCTATGTAGTATGTGTTGAATACATAGTCAAAAGTGCCATCGATATCGACTTCGTTAGCAAAGCCCGCGGGCTGTGCGCCATTGCTGAAAATGCGACTGTTGTTTCTATTGCTTTGAACCTGCACGGTACCTGCCGCTAGGTTGGTTGTGTTGGCGGAGCTGCGGCGTATTTCAAGGATATCGGTGTTTTCTAAAACACCTTCGTCAAACGCCGCACAGTTTGCGCCAACGCGAGCGTTAACCGCGACATTGGCTTTGTTGTTGTCGGTGATGTTGTTGCGTGCGGTAACCCCCACGTAAGTATCCAACGCCCAATTACTAACATCAGCGCCCTCGCAGGTGATGACAATAGCATCGCTCTTAATAACGGCGCTGCCGTTATGCATGCCCCAAAAGCCGGCCAGGCGCACGTCCGGTTCCATGGTGTCAAACGCAAAGCGCATATTTTCCTGAACGCGCGAGGTGCCCTCGGTGATCTGGAACGAATAAGTGCCTTGGCTATAAATAGTGACGGCGCCAAGAATAAGAAACATGCCGATAGCCATGGCTATCATGGCCTCAACCAGAGTGAAACCGGCTTGCTTCGCCGTGTTTAGCAATACGCGGTGAATCTTCATCGTTCTACCACCACCGTGTAGGTAAGGGGGTCTAGAAAGCCAGGTTCAGGCCATGCCATCTCGATAGTGTAGAGAGTTGTTGCACCATTATTGGCAACGGTGACCGTGGCCACTGAATCGGCGGGCATGTGTTCTGCCATGTCGGCTGCCCATTCAAGCTTGTCTTGATGAGCCACTTCCGCCGGCGTGCAGGTTGCTGCATCCGCATGGCAGCCTTCATTGACTCCAGCCTCTTCATAGCTTGCTCCAGCAAGCGGGTTGGCACGAATACGATCGGCCATGTCAGAAGCGATATAAACCGCTTCGGTGCGGTATACAGCAGTGCGGCCGGATTTGAGGCCTTCAAAAAACAGGGCGCTAATGCCGAGCATGCCAATCGACAGAACCAACAAGGCTATGGTTGCTTCAAGCAGCGTAAAGCCAGCCTGTTGGCTATTTCGATTCAGGAAATGTGAGTTAATTCGCATCGTTTATTAGCTCGTGTTGTTAGCCGTTGTAGCTGCAGCCACCCAGAGGGTTGTTCGCACTCTCTACCGCATCGGTCGAGCGATGCATTTGCGGACGGCCTGTCGGGGCGATATTGATCCAGCGCCCTGCCGCGATACCAGCACCGGTATCTTTAGCGCCACGGTAATCGCACATTTGCAAATGGAATGTGGCCGGGCTGCCGTTCAACGCGTTCATTGGGTAGCCCGAAGGTTGGAAGATAACGAACTTGTCTCCGGCAATGAGGCCGCCGTTGTCACCCGCCAGCAAATCAATGTCTTGATTCATAGGCCCATGGCTTTGCAGTACCGTGTCATTGCCATCAATAGTGAGATTAGGTAGGCCATCGTTGTCGGCGTCGATAAAGACAATCCAGCCGTCAGAAAACGAGCCCGTTGGAACACAAGTAGGATTCACGGCATCCCAATTCGGGCTGGGGCAGATGCTGGCAAACGAATTGCGCTTTATCGCTTCAGTGCGGCCGATATGCAGCGATACGTTCATTTCATTGATAGCCGCCGCCATGCGGTTGTTGGCAATGAATTGCGAGAATTGTGGCCCGCCAATGGATATCGAGATGGCCACTATAAACAGTGTGACCATTAGCTCTATAAGGCTCATTCCACTCTGTGTGTGTCGCATTGGCATAAAACCGGCGTACTCGTTAGAATTTTAGTCGTTTGATTATAGGCTATGAACCGGCGCTCTAAATGAGACGGGGGTCACGTTTAGGGATGTCTATCAAGTAACCTAAGGCATTGGAAATAGTGTGGTTTTTATCATACATCGACCTTCTCTGGAGGCTTAGCACTAATTTTAGTGCAGGCGTTTCTATTTAATCACCAGGCAGGTTCTCAACCTGCAATGAGCTACGAATTACACCGACGACGCCGTCGAAACCCTACTAGCCCTATCAGTCCGGACGAGCAGCCAGATGCTTACCCGCACTGGCAGCACTTGTAACGTGATTTTTGAAATCAGAAATGCGTGGTCGTTTAACGCCTATCGGAGAATATTTACCCTTTAACTAATCGCTTACTCCTCAGTGCCGATGTCGACTGAGGAGATTGCCGTATTTGGCGATACGAGTCTTTGACACGGCTCACAATGTTCGCATCTAGGCCTTTGTCAGGCGCGCCTAGTCGCTGATAGTTGATGTCAAACACTTCTTAAATATTAATTTTTCGGCTCTCTTCGTCAGCGTCTTGCCGCCGGGCTGACTGCTTGAACGAGCCCGGCAGAGAGCGCGTGAGGCTGTTATTTCACATTGGACCCATGGCGAAAGTACGTTTTGCGAGCGTCATGTCGCTCTGCAACGCACGGGCTGTGTCGGAACTCGCGGCAGAATCTGCTAAGGTTCTCACACTTTTTTGATTTGCTGAGAGAACCAATGACGACAGAAAACCCAGCTGGCAGCCCGCAGTTCGATAGTGCTGATTTATATATGGAAGAATCGTTTACTGACCGCAAGATAGGGTCGATCCGCCGGATGGTGCCGGTCACGGCAGAAGGTGCTCCGGATCCAGGCCGCAAGGCCATTTATCTGGGTCAGGCGCAGATCATGACGCCAGCCGGCGCATTACCGCTCTCTTTTGAGCTTGATGCCGATAGCCTAGCTGATGCTTGTGCCCTATTTGGTGAGGCGGCGCAGCGCTCGGTTGAAGAGACCACGGCAAAGCTTGAAGAAATGCGTCGCGACCAGGCTTCATCAATCTATGTGCCTGGCGAAGAGCAGGGTGGTGGCAAGATTCAGTTCTAGCCTCACTGTTCTAGCAATACTGAAGGCACAACGTTGCAGATAAAAAAAGGCCGTCATTAGAGACGGCCTTTTTTGTTGCTGAGTCATTACTCAGCGTGTTTTGATATTGCTATTCGCCGGAATGATCAACCGGATCAATCTCGCCTGTCAGCAACCCGCGGACATATTCGGCTGCTACCAGATGGCAATATTGAACGCCTTTGACATCGGGTGCGACCACAAACGGTCCTGTATTCCAGCCGCGGACAAAACCGCCGGTCTCAGCAGGGAACAATGGTCGGACGACATCACCATTGCCATCTTTCTCTACCAAAGCCAGTTCTGCATCGCTCAGATCAGCAATAACACGTTCTACCGTTAGTATGTTTTGATCGGTACAGAGCAGCTGACTATTGGCGTTAGGTACTGACGGGAAAATCGCATTCAGACCGTCATAGCGACGAATCTTGCAGGACAGAATTTCAACAAACTCACTGCCCGGATTGTTCGCGTAGAGATAGTTGCTAATCAGTTGGTGCGTGGTTAGCGGCGTTGTGTTGGCCTCGGTGTTCGTTGAAGTCTGGGCCAGCCACGGCTCAACTTTTGATTTAACGAAAGCAACAATATCGAGTTCGACTTTTACGTTAGGCGTGATTTCCGTGCCGGCCGGATAACGTTGCACATCCGAGCAAAACCGATTGGTGGCGTCATTTGAGTAAAAGGTCATTGACCTCGGCATAGTCAAACTCATCGATGAATACAACGCTGCCTGTTTCACCTTCTTCGCGTTCATGTATGAATGAAATTCTGTCAACACCTTCAGGCAGAGCGATTTCGTAGGTGCTCCAGAAGTTCCATAGGCTTACTTCTCTTGCCCGCACATTGTTAACCAGAACGATAAAGCGACCACCGGTATAGTGAGCGGTATCGAAACGCAGCACCCCAGCCTTCACGTAAATGACAACTTCAGCAGTAGACACCAGTTTGCCGCCGGAAAGCTCGCCGGCTTTTAATCTGCACTTGTTATTGGGTTCGTAGCGATAGCGGTTTTGACAATTGCGTGCCCAGGGTTGGGTGGCGTTATTGATAATCCAGTTGCGTGGGACCTACGGGCCTTCAAAAGAAACATTAAAATTGCTTTCGATGGCTGGCGTGGAATTCGAGTCTCCCGGCCAGCTGAGAAGCAGAACCTCTTCAAGGTTGGTGAATCCGTCGATATCGAGATCACCCACCGCATCCGCCGGGTCCAGTGGATTGAGACCAAAAATGAACTCTATGTCGCTAATGCCGTCGTAGTCGGTATCGAATAGGTTGGGGTCTGTACCAAAGATATTAAGTTCGTCAGCATCGCTTAAGAAGTCGCCAACGGCATTTGCACCTAAGGGAATGAATGCAATGAGTGCCATCAGGGCTGTCAGGCGGTTTAGAATATTTATAGGTCGTTTCACAGAAATACCTTCCCATATTTAGAGAGTAGTCTGCCGTCTGGCTTGCCTTGTCTGGTTATTGTTTTGCGCGGCCAAGCCGATTGATTGCAGCGGGCGGTGCTTACAAGGACTAGTATATACTCACTGACTCTCGTTTCGGGCAGTCCCGGCGGTTCAATTCTGTGATGTAGCAGTTCTGGTTTTTGGCTCTGCTGTTGGTTTTGGCCATGTTTTAGAGCCGCTAATTGACCGCTTTTTGCTGCAACGCCAGCGATAAGCCGGATGAGATGAGCTTTCTCCGAGTTAACATAATTCCTGGTCGGGTTTATTTTTCTCCGGCTGTCCGATCACACTTTCTTTAATCCCCGGTTGTAAGTTCATGTCAACAGTTCGCAGCACACAGGTAAAGACAGCACTTTTCGATTACCCGAAGTATTGGGCCGAGTGCTTTGGCGGTGCAGAATTTATGCCAACAACGCGTGCTGAGATGGACGCATTGGGTTGGGATTCTTGCGACATTATTATTGTGACCGGCGATGCGTATGTCGATCATCCGTCGTTCGGTATGGCCGTTGTCGGCCGCTTGCTCGAAGCGCAGGGTTATCGTGTTGGCATCATTGCTCAGCCCGACTGGCACAGTAAAGAAGCGTTTATGGCGCTGGGCAAACCGAATCTTTTTTTTGGCGTTACCGCCGGCAATATGGATTCGATGATCAACCGCTACACCGCTGACCGCAAACCGCGTTCTGATGACGCTTACACGCCCGGCGGTCTTGGTGGTAAACGGCCGGACCGTTCATCTATTGTGTATGCCCAGCGTTGCAAAGAGGCCTGGTCTGATGTGCCCATAGTATTGGGCGGCATCGAAGGCTCGCTGAGGCGTATCGCTCACTACGACTATTGGCAAGATTCAGTCCGCCGTTCCATTTTGTTGGATTCAGCCGCTGATATTCTGCTCTATGGTAATGCTGACAGAGCGATTGTTGAGCTTGCTCACCGGGTGGCGCGTGGCGAGACTATTGGCAATATTAATGACGTGCGCGGCACCGTGTTTGTGCGAAATGACACTCCGTCTGACTGGATGGAAGTTGATTCTACCCGTATTGATCGTCCTGGCCGGATAGAGAAAGTGGTTAACCCTTATATCAATGTTCGCGATATGAACGAGACCGAGCGCGATCGTCGTAATGCGGCACTTGCCGGCGTCGAGATTGATGCTGAGGATCCCGCAATTGCTGTAAGGCTGGCCGATTTTCAGGCTGATCCGAAACTGAATCGCGAACGCACAGTAATCCGGTTGCCTGCCTTTGAGAAGGTGCGCAATGACTCGGTGCTGTATGCCCATGCGAATCGCGTGCTGCATTTGGAAACGAACCCCGGCAATGCCCGCGCCTTAGTGCAGCGGCACGGCCACGTGGATGTCTGGCTCAACCCGCCGCCTATTCCTCTTACGACAGCCGAAATGGATTATGTGTTCGACCTGCCTTATGCCCGGGCACCGCACCCGTCGTATGGCGACGCCCGCTTGCCTGCATGGGAGATGATCCGTTTTTCAGTTAATGTTATGCGCGGTTGTTTTGGTGGTTGTACCTTTTGTTCAATTACCGAACACGAAGGCCGTATCATTCAGAATCGTTCATCGGAATCTATCCTCAAAGAGATCGAGGCTATTCGTGACAAGGTGAAAGGCTTCACCGGTGTGATTTCTGATTTAGGTGGCCCCACTGCGAATATGTATCGCATTGCCTGTAAGAGCACGGCAATTGAAGCAGCCTGTCGTAAGCCCAGCTGCGTGTATCCCGGCATCTGCCCCAACCTGAATACAGATCACTCCGCGCTCACACAACTCTATCGCGATGCGCGCAACATAAAAGGCGTTAAGAAAGTCCTTATTGCTTCGGGCCTACGCTATGACCTTGCCGTTGAAGATCCGGAGTATGTGAAAGAGCTTGTCACTCATCATGTGGGCGGCTATCTGAAAATTGCTCCTGAGCATACCGAGCAGGGCCCGCTTTCAAAAATGATGAAACCGGGTATCGGTAGCTACGATAAATTTAAAAGCCTGTTTGAAAAGTATTCTAAAGAAGCGGGTAAAGAGCAGTACCTGATTCCTTACTTCATCGCCGCGCATCCGGGTACCACGGATGACGATATGGTGAATCTCGCGTTGTGGTTAAAGCGCAACGATTTTCGCGCCGATCAGGTGCAGGCTTTTTATCCATCGCCCATGGCCACTGCCACAGCCATGTATGTATCGGGTAAGAATCCGCTGCGACGTGTCACCTATAAGAGTGATGACGTTGCGGCGATAAAGGATCCTGAGCAGCGTAAATTGCATAAGGCTTTTTTGCGGTATCACGATTCGAAGAATTGGCCTATGTTGCGCGAAGCGCTGCAGAAGATGGGTCGTGCGGAGTTAATTGGTTCGGGCAGTGACCATTTGGTTCCGGCAAAAGACCCTGAGGGCGGCAATGAATATCGGGCGCCGCGCCGCAAGAATACAGTGGGTGCTCATCGCCGTCGTCAGGCTGGTCGCATGGCTACCCAGCACACGGGTTTGCCTCCCCGGGATGACGGTTCCGGCGGGAATCCAAAGAGTGCGAGTAAAGACGCCAAGCCAAAACGCCGCCGCTAGTTAGGCTCGCCGATCCGTCGCGCTTGGCGTGGCGTCGCGAGCGGGCCACTGTTTTTGGTTCTGTCTGTGTTGCGAGTTTCAAGACGATGAAGCCTGCGAGTATCCAGCCGCCGACAATGCCCGGCGCAAAAGCAATATCAATAGCGGTAAGGATTGCCCCGCCTTGCAACGCGGCCGGGTCATCTGAAACCAGTAAGTAGTAGAGCATTATGGGCACTACTATGTCGCCGAGACTAGCCCACTAGGTGCAAAACAGTCTGGCGTATTTCCGAAAGTTGCCCCATCAATATCTCTCGTTTCACCTGCATGCCGATCATGAATAAGCACCTCGCTATCAAACCGCCATTGATCCACAGCAGGCGTGGCTTTTCGATATTAATAGCACCATCGAAAAAACCGCAGGGCAGGGCCATACGAGTTTCAAGGAATCTGCTGTACGCATCACCATAGGTTGAGTTCTAGCACCATGGCGGCGGCAAACAGCAGAATGACTCCTATGGCTTCGCGGCTAAAAAACTGGTGAAGTGCGGTACGTGAATCCAGGTCGGGCATAGACAAAACTCCAAGACCAGCTGAGTAGTCTGCTTGGCTTAAAGGTATGCGGTAAGCCCAGCAGCATGCCAGCGTCATTGACAACCGGTGGGCGAGCATCCAATGTTTAGGCAATAGTAGGCGGCGGCAGTGCATAGTGAGCCTCTTCAAGATCTATGTGAGCTAACCGGGATTCTAATTTAGAGGTTCTTTAGCAATGCAGGTACAGCGTTTTAAGCAGGTAGTCAGGCTTGGTTTTTTTACCGGCGCGTTTTTTGTTGTGGCCGGTTGTGCCGATTTGCTTGAAAGTCAGGACTATATCCGCCATACCAATAGCGCATTGCTGGATGGTATTGATGGTAGCGACATGCTGCAGTTTCAGGCGAAGGCCGGCTCTGAGTATCCCCCAAGTGACCCCAACGCAGAAGCGGTGCGTATTGCGTGGATGGAGTCATGGCTGCGTCAACTGAAGAAATGTCAGGACGGCTATAGTGTCCTCAAACGGCGGCCATTTGGTTTTGCCGAGTACAACCCGGCCGGCTACGATCTCGTCTATGAGTTGCAGTGCAAAGTGGCTTTGCCGCCAGGCGTTGCGCCACTCGCCGGAGATGATGAGGCAAGCTAGCCGTGGTTCTGCTTTTATTAGGTGTTGTTGTAATAGCGCTGGTGTTTATCCCTGGCTTTTGGGTTAAGCACATTATGAGTAAGTACAGTCAGCCGGCTGATCGCTATCAGGGTACGGGCGCCGATTTGGCTCGCTATATTCTTGATGAGCTAAACATGGAAGGGGTCAAGGTAGAATCTTCTGACCAGGGTGATCACTATGACCCTGAGGCTAAAGCCGTCCGGCTTAGTCCAGACAATTATGGTTCCTGCTCGCTTACCGCTATTACCATTGCTGCGCATGAGGTAGGGCATGCTATTCAGGATCATGAAAACTATCCGCCGTTGCGCTGGCGTCATCGCTTGGTAAGTTGGGCAGGACCGGCGCAAAAGTTGGCGGCCGGTATCATGATTGCTTCGCCATTTATTTCTATTGTTACCCGGGTGCCGATTGCCGGGGTTGCCACATTCTTTGCCGGGTTCCTGTTTCTGGGGCTGATGCCTCTGCTGCACCTGGTTACGCTGCCCGTGGAGTTGGATGCGAGTTTTGGCAGGGCTATGCCTCTGCTCACCAAAGGCGGTTTTCTGAAAAAAGGTGATGAGGCGCATGCCCACAAATTGCTAACGGCCGCTGCTTTTACTTATGTGGCTGTTTCGCTTATGAGTTTGCTTAATGTTGCCCGCTGGATTGCCATCCTCCGCCGCTAAGACTATTGGGAGAGTAACTGATCAAGATTTGCAGGGTTCTCGTTAAAAAGTATCCCGTCACCTGCATTGAAGTTCCAGCGTCCGGCACTGCCACCTTTAAGTTCCAGTACGATTTGCACGGGCTCCTGAGAGTAGATGGTTTCGGTAGATAGTGGCGTGGTGTTTTTGGCGATATTGGCAATGCGTTGAGTGCCTAGAATAAAAAGCATATCGAGTGGTATCAGTGTGTTCTTCATCCACATGGCGATAGTGGCTGGTTGCTGGTACAAAAAGATCATGCCTTCGTAGGTGCCGAGTTCCTCGACAAACATCAGTCCCCGGCTTCGCTGTGGCGGCGAACTGGCAACCCAGACATCGTAAAGTACGCAAGGCCCGTCATCGTTAATAAGGATGATAGTTGTTTGTGGAAAGCCTTCCAGAAGGCGGGCCGGGCTTGCCGCGTGAATGGTTCTGGCGAGCAACATTGAGAGACTGAGGGCAGTAACTACCAGCCGGGCTATCGTGAAGAGATCTCTGCCGGGCATTACAGTTGCTTAGTCTCTACTGCAGACGTGGGGTTTGTAATCACGAGATGTCCCGCAAACTTTAGCGCGCTGATGGTTACTGATCCGGGCCCTTGAATCTGCGGAATGGCACCGGCGCAGTACACCTCGCCGCTCGCGTTGTAGTAGCTAGTTCGTGCTCTATCGGCGGCTAGCGCTTGGCTTAGGTCAGTCCAGCATCGGCCAAAACCCTGCGTGCCGAAGAAGAGACCGCTGTCCTGGTCGAGAAGGGTGAGGTTGGTTGGCAGACCCTTCTGGGTTGTATTCTCAAGGACATTTTCCAGCCCTATAACGATAACGATATTTGCATCGAATCCGGCCTGTTCGGTTGAGAAGGCAAGTCTACTGCGGCCGCTTACGCTATCCAGTTTGCCGCTACACAGCAGTGCATCGCCACGCACCTCAAGCTGCTGTTGCATGGAACCAAAGAAAATAGCAACCAGGCTACCCGCGGCGTCGACAAAGCATGGCTTAAGTTCATCACCAGTTTGCAGCGGGCTGGATTGGCGGACGGCGGAATCGGATACGGGTTGCACAAAAGGCCAAACAGCAAGTCCTGCTACGGCAAAGATACCGATCAAGCTAGTCAGTTGGCGTAGCATGCAGTACATGGCTCCTTAGCCGGAAAGGTTTTGCTGACCTAATTAAAATCAAATACGATGCTAACAACAATTCATGCGCTGTGGTTAATAGTAGATGATCGGAAACCGAAATTACCGTAAATGAACGGCATGTTGTTACAGCATATTCTAAACGACTACGCTCCAGTTAATAGACGGTTTTGGGGGCGGCTCTCGCGTGGGCTTTTTTTAGTAATGGCATGTCCGGAAAAATTGTGACTTGGTCCGCAGTTTTTTCCAATGCTGCCTAGTGTTCGTCTCACCCGATAACTATTCCTTTTTAATTCAATGATATGTGATGCCTCATCGATGAGCGTTATTGGCTTCTTATCGGCAAACTGTGACGCGTATTGTGGCGATTGGCTGTTGTTTCACAGTACTGTTGTTTCTCAGAACAGAGTTTATTCAGCGCCCCGTGCCTTAAGCGCGGTCAGTTAAGTTCTTTTTAGACAAGCAGGTTCGTACCTAGTCAATGTTATTTCGAACAACAATCGAACAGGGTCTCAATTCGTTGTATTCAGAACAGCTGAAGAAGGGCTTTCGTCGCCTGCGATTTATGCATTTCCTCGAGCCCGAGTTCAGCCGTTATTACATTGAACAGAACTTTCAAAAATCACGTTTGGTGATTGGGTTCTCTTTGATAGTGGTACTTCTGGTGACAGTGATCACTAATATGTCTGCCAGTGACCCTATCTATATCTTTACCATGGCCTCGCTGAGCCTTTTTGTGATGGCACCGATACTGCTTTGTACTCTGGTCTTTTCTTACATGAAACAGCGGATGATTTATAAACTGCTGGTGGTTGTCAGCGCTTTGGTTATTGGTCTTGCCGGCACTATGGTGAACCTGCAGGCTAGTAGCGCCGGCATGTCCTACTACTTTGCCGCACAGACCGGCTGGATCTTCATTATCTGGCTGGTGTTCGGCATGCAGTTCCGGATTGCTGCACGCACTTCATTAATCATTACGTTGACCTACATGTTTGCCGCCGTTTCGTCCGAACTACCTTTAGACCAGCTGTTGTTCGAAGGCTTTATGCTGGTCGCGGTTAACCTGATTGGCAGTTACAGCTGTTATCAACTTGAGTACAGCTCGCGACGGACGTTTCTTGAATCCAGATTGCTGGAGGAGCTTGCGGAGCGTGACGGCTTGACGGGTCTTTACAACCGCCGGAGTTTTGATGAGTACAGTAAGCGTGTTTGGCGTCAATCGCGTCGTGAACGTGATCAGCTCACTATCATGATGATCGATATTGATCACTTTAAACCGTACAACGATATGTATGGGCATCAGGCCGGTGATGACGCGTTAAAGCAGGTGGCCAATATTATTGGTGAGGGCGTACAACGGCCTCTTGATATGGCAGCACGCTTCGGTGGTGAAGAATTCGCGCTTATCCTGTATGGCCCTGCAAACAGCTATGGGCACGATCTTCCTGATCGAATCCGGACTCGTGTCGAGGCCATGAATATTGTCCATGAAGGCGCGCCTGAAACCGGTGTTCTGACGGTGAGTATTGGTGTGGCTATTGTGCATCCTGGCGCAAGCCGCAGCCTGGCAGGAGCTATTCAGATGGCCGATGAGGCGCTGTATGAGGCTAAGGGCGGCGGCCGCAACCGTATTGTTGTGGGTGAGTCCGGAAATACTAATGTGCAGACCGGCCAGTTCCGGGTGCGCAATATCGGCTAGGTCTGCTTCCCGTTTTTTTGCAATCTGCTGTTACCAAGTGTCTCTGTTCGGCATCGATATCCAGGGTTCGCTGGGAGCAAGAGCTGCGCCGGATTGCAACAGCTCAATCGATATATTGTCGGGTGAGCGCACAAAGGCCATGTAGCCATCGCGCGGTGGCCGGTTTATCACCACATCCTGTTGCATGAGCCGTTCGCAGATCTCATAGATATTATCTACGCGGTAGGCAAGATGTCCAAAGTTACGACCACCAGGGTAGGGATCGGTTTGTGCTTCCGCATCCCAGTTGTAAGTGAGTTCGACCTGCGCATCGCGATTGCCGGGAGCGGCCAGAAATACCAGCGTAAACCGGCCCTGCTCGCTGTCGCTGCGACCTACTTCTGCGAGCCCTAGTTTGTTGCAATAGAAATCCAGCGATGCATCCAGGTCGCTGACTCTCACCATAGTGTGGAGGTATTTCATAGTCGTCATCCGATGTCTGTGTGAGTGGCAAGTAGTGCTAGTGTAGCGGCTTCACGCCATTTTGCTAAACTGTCTGCCATGCGTCATATCACGACTATTATTTTTGATCTCGATGACACTCTCTGGGATTTGCCACAGGTTATTGCGCATGCCGAGAACACAATCTACCAGTGGTTTGCGTTGCACTATCCGACGATAACGCAGCGGTTTGATCGCGAGGATCTGCGTCGTTTGCGAAATGACATTGGCAGAGAGTTTCCTGATATGGGGCATGATCTGATGTTCTTGCGTGAGCAGACCTACAGACGTATAGCATTGGAATGCGGTTACCCGGAGTCGCTGTATAAAGACGCCTTCGCTGTGTTTCAGCAAGCGCGTAACGAGGTGGAGCTGTATCCGGACGTTGAGCCGGCATTGCATACCTTGGGGCGGAACTATCGGCTGCTGGCACTCAGTAATGGTAATGCCGACCTAGCGGCTATTGGTCTTGATAGTCATTTCGAGGGCATCTACAGCGCCCGCGAGCTTGGTCGTGCCAAGCCCGACCCGCGCGTGTTTCTGGCGGTCTGCCAAGAGGCCGGCATCACACCAGATGAGGCGCTGCATGTGGGCGATGATCCGCACAACGATGTTGCTGCACCGAGATTGGTGGGTATGGACACCGCATGGGTCAATCGTCGTAGCAAATCCTGGCCAGCTGATCTGGCGGAGCCGCGTTATGAAGTTTCTGACCTTAGCCCCTTAGCGGTTATGCTTAACGCATGACGAGCGCAGGAAAAGTAATAATTTTTGTGCCGGGGATTCGACCGAAGCCGCCAGCTAAAGATCATCAGGACGCTTTATGGCGTTGTTTGCTGGAGGGCGTCCGGCAGATTCGTCCGGAGACCGCTGCTGCTATGCAGTCTGCTGTAGGTGCTTTTCGTATCGTGCCGTGGAGCTTTGAATATTATGGAGTTCACGGTGATATTAAACCTGACTTACCGGCCATTGAGGTTTTACTGAAAAAGCCTGCTGCAACGGCTGCTGATCTTGCCGAGGCCACTTCTTTTTGGCGTCGCACACAGCGCCAGTTGTATTCTCTAGCTGATTCCGTGCCGTTTATTACCCGCTTCTTTGCGCCAGAATCTTTGCGCATAAGAGTGTCTGAGATGAGTCGTTACTTTGATAACTCAGACCATGCCGCTGACCAGGTCCGGTTGATGGTGAAAGAAGCCTTGCTGAAGGCCTGGCAGGAAAATCGCAAGGTGATGCTGATTGGCCACAGCTTCGGCTCTGTTATTGCCTACGATACGTTGTGGGAGCTAGGGCATTCGGATGGCGTTGAGAACCGTCTCGATACCTTTATCACTATGGGTAGCCCGATGGGGCTGCGTTACATTCGTCATGGTATGAAGGGTGGTCATGAAAAAGGGGCCAGACAGTTCCCCGTTAATATTCGCTGTTGGCGCAACCTTGCTGCTGTCGGCGAGGTTACTGCACAGCACCCGGCTTTACCCGAGTTTCAGAATGCGATGGCGGCGGCCGGTTGGCTGGAAGAGCACAGTCAGCACTCTGAGGTGGTTAATTTCTTTCGCGGCCCAGCCGGACTTAATGTGCATAAGTGCTATGGCTATTTTTACAACCCTGATACGGCGCGAATTATTGCGGACTGGTGGGACAGCTAGTCATCGGCAACTACTGCAAGCGCGCAGGCAGTTCTTTATCGGGCACTGGCGTGATGATCAGATCAATTCTGCGGTTTTTAGCCCGGCCGGTCGGCGAGGTATTCAAGGCAATAGGCCGATTCGATCCGAAGCCTGCCGCGTTGAGCCGGCGAGCCTCAATTTTCATGTCACTCATCATATAACGCATAACAGTATTGGCGCGTTCTTCCGAAAGTCGTGCGTTTAATTCGGCCGGACCACTAGCGTCTGTATGACCTTCCACCAGAATGGCTGAATCTGGGTACACGTTTAATGCCATTTTTACTTTTGCCAATAGATCGATGGCGTTACTGTCTAATGTGCTCGAGCCGCTGGCAAACTGTAATCCTGTGAGCCGCAAAATGATGTTCCTGCGCTCCTGCAATATCGAAGCCTCGATAGGTTCAAAGAGCTGTTCCAGCTGCATGAGTCTTTCTCGGCTGCGGGCCTGTTGTTCCTGAATCAGAATCAATTCATCCCGTTCGGCAAGGGTTCCGCCGAGTCTATCGTCAGCAATTCTGAGCTCTTCCTCAAGGCTGGCCATGTATGAGCGTGCCTCGCTGAGTAGGGCCTGCAAGTTCGCCATGCTGTTATTGGTGTCGCCAATGTAAACCACCAATTCGTCTGTGGTGGCATCCCAACCCGCGAGAGCATCGTAATCCAGATTCGCTGCAGCATTGATCTGCAGGAGCCTCGATTCCCAAAGCAGCAGGAACTGTTCAGGCGTTAGCTGCTTGCTCTTTAATTGCTGTGCGACCAGCGTGAGTTGTGTGGCATGTTTAAATTCCTTTTCGGCCTCATCGGCCAGTGCTTGTGCATTGGAGTTGTCATAGCGGTTTTGTTGCAGGGCGATAATGCTGGCCTGCATAGACCCTTCGCCGCGCCGAAAAGTGATATTCGCCAGTTTGTCTGCATCTCCATAGAGTGCCAATGCGTATGCACCTCTGGCGCGAATTAGCATGGCGTTGGTGAGTGCCTCCAATTCAGCTTGGTCATAGATCGCGAAGATACTATCGCTGCGTTCTTGCCGGGCCGACTGATCGCTTAATCTGCCGCGTTCGATGTTACCGGCTAACCTGCTGAACTGCTTCTCCGCATCCTTCCATAGCTTGGCCGCTAGAGAAGGGCTATTCGCTGCGCTCGCCATGGCTCGCTTCTGCACGAGATTCGCCAGTAAGGGGCGGACCTGATCGGCGCTATTCTGTGCGTTGGCTATATTGGTGAGCGCGGTATTGATTGAGGTGATGCTGCGTTCAGCAATAGGGTCTTTGATCGTTGCTTTAAGCGCGCGCTCAAAACTGGAGGTTGCTGTTGCCCAGGCCCGCGGTGCGAGAATTGGCACATCACTTTCTGCAACATTGGTGTAGTCGGTTTCCAGGCCCGTGGTTGCCGGGTTGCCGGTTTGTGCGCTAGCGAAGCCAGCCAACAGCAGAAGCAATGGCAATAACAAGTAATGACGGTAAATTAAGTTTTGCATAATGCGAATTCCGCTGACCAATGTCTCTGAATGCCTATAGTTGCAGGCCTTGTGACATATTTCACAAATATTGCCAGCTAATCAAAGGGTTTCTGATTTGTGCGGTGCTTCACAGTAAGTGAGGCCCCATGTGTCTAACCTACGTCCATGCCTACTAAATATTACACAAGATTCCTGATGCAGAAGGCCACCAACACGACCTCTACCGATGAGTATAGCGGTGTCGTTGAACTTCAGGCAGCCGCTCAGCGTGTCCTTGACACCAAAGAGATAGAAACAATGCTGGCAAAGAGCTTTGACCTTGAAACTAACCAGGTAGAAGTACTTAGCTGGTCGCGATTGCACTAAGCGCATTCATTTGATGACCATTATGGGTCGTCAATGCACCATCCCCCTGTATTGCCCGACTCCGGTCGGGCTTTTTTTTGCTACGCTCTGGCCCCCCGTGAGAAGATTCGCCCCTTCTTCTTATTTTCTTATCAGGTCGCTTGCAGTGGACGCAGACAAAAACAAGGTGGATAGCGGTTTTAAATACCGTACCCCGCAAGGCTTTAACGCCGTTAAAAACGGTGTGAAGCAGTCTGTGCAGGCTCCCGTCGCTAAACCGCGCAGTCGCAAGCCAGCGTGGCTGAAAGCTAAACTGCCCACCGGTAAAGCATTTGCCGAGTTGCGCCGTAACGTACGTGAGAATGCTCTAAGCACTGTTTGCGAAGAATCATTTTGTCCAAATATTGGCGAGTGCTGGAATAATGGTACTGCCACGATCATGTTGATGGGCAGCGTCTGTACCCGCGCGTGCCGGTTTTGTGCGGTTGATACCGGCAATCCGAAGGGTTGGCTTGATCATCAGGAGCCACAAAATACAGCCCGCTCAGTGGAATTGATGGATTTACGGTATGTGGTGCTAACGTCGGTAGATCGTGATGATCTGGCGGATGGCGGTGCAGCACACTATGCGGCGTGTATTAAAGCGATTAAATCGTGTACACCGCAAACGGCGGTTGAAGCACTGACACCGGATTTTGCCGGCAGACCTAAAGATGTTCTTACCGTGGTGAGTGCTGGCCTCGATGTGTTTGCACAGAATGTGGAAACGGTCGAGCGGCTGACGTCGCGGGTGCGCGATCCGCGCGCGGGCTATCACTGCACATTGGAGGTGCTGCGCCTAGCCAAGGAATCACACCCTGAAGTGCTGACCAAAACCAGCCTTATGCTGGGTTTGGGCGAGACCCACGATGAGATTCTGGCCACGATGGATGATCTGCGGGCCCAACATGTCGATATTCTGACGATGGGTCAGTATCTGCAGCCTACCGCTAATCATCTGCCGATAGAGCGCTACGTGAATCCGAGCGAATTCCGCGATCTGCGCGAGATAGGTCTGGCCAAAGGTTTTATGGAAGTTGTTGCCGGCCCGTTAGTTCGGTCTAGTTATCGCGCTGATAAGGTTTTTGATCGCAATAATGCCGGTTTGAAATAACTACTTTTTTGATACGAAAAATGCGCGGTCGCAGAATGCGTCGCCGGAGCAGTTGAATGGTTGAGTTTTTGTTTGAGTACGGATTGTTCTTTCTGAAGGTTTTGACCTTTGTGATTGCTATTGTTGTCGTTATGGTTCTCGCGAGTGGCCTCTCCGGTAGCAGAGGTTCGCAGAATGAGCTGACGGTCGAGAGTCTGAACGATAAGTATCACGATATGCGTGATCTGCTGCGTCAGACAGTGTTGAGTAAGCATGAGTGGAAGGCGGTTTCTAAAGCCAATAAAAAAGCTGAAAAGGCGAAAGAGAAAGCAGCTCCCGAGGGCGAAGAGGCCCGTAAGCGCACTTATGTGATTAACTTTGAGGCGGACATGCGGGCTTCCGCATCAGACTCGCTGCGTGAAGAGGTGAGTGCAGTGCTGTCAGTTGCGCGCACTACCGATGAAGTTGTTGTGTGTCTTGAAAACCCCGGTGGCACCGTGCATGACCATGGCTTTGCGGCATCCCAGTTGCAGCGGATTCGCGCAAAAGACATCCCGTTGGTCGTCATTGTCGATAAAGTGGCTGCTAGCGGCGGTTATCTGATGGCTTGTGTGGCCAACAAGATTGTCGCGGCACCCTTTGCGATTGTTGGCTCTGTGGGTGTTATTGCGCAGATACCGAATTTTAACCGTGCTCTGGAATCCCATGGTGTGGATTACGAGCAAGTGACTGCCGGCAAGTACAAGCGCACGGTAACCATGTTCGGCAAGAACACGGATGAAGACCGGGCAAAGTTAAAAGAAGAGTTAGAAGACGTGCATCACCTGTTTAAGAATATGGTGGCCACCTATCGCCCCGAGCTTGATATTGAGCGTGTCGCTACCGGCGAGCATTGGTATGGCACTCAGGCTATTGAGCTGGGTCTTATCGATGAGCTTGGTTCAAGTGATGATTATCTGATGACGGCAACAGCGGCCTCTGATATATACGCAATCACTTTCAAGGGTAAGCAGTCATTGGTGCAGAAACTGCAGCATTCTCTGGCATCTGTGGGCGACTCATTGGCTGATTGGGTGAATGATCGCAATGTGCGCAGTCGCTTCGACCGGTAAACCAAATCGGGTCTCGTGAGTTAGCGCAGGCAGTGGAAAGGGTTTGGTGCAATGACGGGCAATACAATGATCCAGCGTACCCTGCTATTCGTACTGGTGTTAATGGTAGTTGCCGCCTGTGTCTCGCGCGGCGATGTAGAGACTATGTCGGCCAGTGAATTCTCCAAGATGCGCGCTGAGATTCCGCTCGCTAAAGACGTTAAACAACGCGACTACGTGAATTGTGTGGTGGAGGATATTGTTGCCGAGTTGCCCGAGCCCTTTAAAAGCATGAAATGGGATGTCGAAGTGTTCGACAACGATGCGGCCAATGCATTTGCAATGGCCGGCGGCAAGATCGGTGTGTTCACAGGGATCCTTAAAGTGGCCAATACGCCTGACCAGTTTGCTGCAGTGATTGGTCATGAGATTGCGCATGTCACTGAGGAACACACTATTGATCGTATTAACCGGGCTCAGATCACCGGTGGCGCGGTTGCGGTAACGTCAATTCTGGTAGGTGATCAGTTGGGTATCGGTGCTCAGGGTGCTCAATCGATTCTTGAGGGTGCAGCGCAGTTGGGCATTCTGCTGCCCTTTGGCCGCGGTCAGGAAAGCGATGCGGACCTTGTTGGCCTCGATTACATGGCGGCGGCGGGTTTTGACCCGCGCGCAAGTATTCAGCTCTGGAAGAACATGGCCAAAGCTTCGACGGGCGCTCCGCTGGAGTTTTTGTCCACGCACCCTTTATCCGATACCCGGATTAGCGATTTACAAGAGAAAATGCCCACCGCGTGGGTTTTTTACGAGGGCGCCCTTGCCGCCGGTAAATCTCCGACTTGCCGGCCCTAGTTACGGCAAAAGACTAAAAAAATTTTAAATCGCAGTCACTTAACTGTGATGCAGCGCACACATGTTGGTATAATTTTCATTTCCTATCCTGGACTCTAGCTGCGTTGTCTGATCTGACCAACACCGGTGTCTTTGTAGTTGAGGGCTTGTCACGGGATAAAACTATTCCTGCGCACAGAGGCTCTGTCACTGCATTTCTTGGTCCTGCACCCCGTGGCCCCGTAGACCGCCCTGTTCAGATCAACGGCTATGATCAATATCGCCGCGTATTCTGTTCCCCCGGCAGTCACAGTCGTCTTGAACATCTGGCCCGGCAGTTTTTTGCCAATGGTGGCGAGAGCGTTTGGGTGATTCGCGTGGCCGCTTCGGGCCGGAGCAATTTGATTGATATGCCGGGCCCGGCAGGCTCGCTGGTCTTGCGGGCCATTAACCCGGGGCCGTTTGAGCACATTCGGGCTTCGGTCGATTACGACGGTGTCTCGGCGCATGAATCCGGCTATTTCAATTTAGTGATTCAGCGCGTTCGCTCGGCGTCGGAGTCGCTCGTCGAAGAGCAGGAAATTTACAGCAAGGTCTCCGTTAATCAGGGTGATTTGCGTTATGTGGGTCATCTGCTCGCGCAGTCCCGTTTAGTGCAGGTGCCGGCAAACGTGCCTGACGCCGCACCGACCCCTACGATTAGTGGCGACGCGATTAAGGTCGTTAGCTACGTCGATTGTCAGATTGATTGGCCGCTCGGTTCGGTGCCTGATGATTATGATCTCGTCGGTTCTGCCGCCAAGGGCACCGGCCTGTTTGCGCTCAATAGCCTGCATGATCTTGATGTGCTCTGCATGCTCTCAGGTGCTGAAGACCGCGATATTGGCCCGGTTGCGCAGCTTGCGGCAGAGCGCTACTGCAATGCCCGGCAGGCCATGTTGGTGGTTGATCCCTCCGTCGCCTGGAAGACGGTGGCAGAGGTTATTGCCGGTCAGGGGCAGTTGCGGTTGACCAGTCCTAACGTTATGACCTATTACCCGTTGTTGCGCACCCGCGCCGAGTCGGGGCAGGCCATTGTGGTTTCTGCAATGGGTGCTATCGCAGGTGCTTTGGTGGCCTCGCAGGAAAAGCGTAACTCTGTGGCGCTGCACGATAGCAACGCAGTAACTATCCGCGGTCGCTATCGGCCGGCTATTGATATTAGCGGCGACCAGTCGGCGCTACTGGCACGCTTTGGTATTAATAGCCTGATGCCCGCGACACGTCTGCAAATGAAGCTCTGCGGCAATGTGACGATGGCCCGCACCGGCGGAGTTACCGGCGAGTGGAAGGCGCTAACGCACCGACGTGAAGGCTTGTTTATTGTGGGTAGCATCCGCAAGAGCACTACCTGGGCAGGTAATGAAACCAATACGCCTGAACTGTGGGCGGAGATCAGCGAGCAGGTTCGCGAGTTTTTATCGACATTGCGCCGCGAAGGTCGTCTTGCCGGCGAGTTTGATGAACAAGCGTTTTATATTAAATGTGATGCCGAAACCAATGCACAAGCGGTCGGCGCTACCGGCGATGTTACTTTTCTGGCCGGCCTGGCTCTGAATGAGCCTAATGCATTCAGCACGTTCAGGTTTCATCGTGCGGGCGATCAGTGCGAAATTACCGAATTGGGCGTGCGCGCGGGTAGCATGCTTCGTCACTAGGGTCGTCAGCATGGGTTTTTGATGCTTTAGATTCTTCCATTCTCAGGTTTAAAAACGGGTGCAGTTTATGCGAATTCTTCTGTTGAGTCTTTTTGCGTCATTATTGGCGGCGTGCAGCAGCATGCCATGGTCGCAGTCCCCGAGTTCTGAAGCAGATGAGGTGGTCATTAGGGCGGCCGCTGCTGCTCCCTATCGAAGTGCTGAAGAGAAAAGCCGTGACCAATACCGGCATCCTGTCGAGACATTGATGTTCTTTGGGCTGACGCCTGAAACTACGGTGGTTGAGCTGTGGCCCGGCAGTGGTTGGTACACGGAAATTATTGCGCCGGTAGTTAGGTACAACGGTAAGTACTATGCAGCGCACGTTGATCCTGATTCAGACGTTGAAATGTTGAGCAAGAGTGCAGCGAGTTATCGTGCAATGCTGGATGCCTCGCCAGAATTGTACGACCAGGTGGAGATGACCGTGCTGATGCCGCCAAAGCAGCTCGAGATAGCTCCGCCCGGCAGTACCGATCTGGTCGTGTCGTTCCGCTCGGTGCATAACTGGATGGCGTTTGGTATGCAGGATGATGTCATGCAGGCCATTTATAAGGCTTTGAAGCCAGGCGGCGTGTTTGGTGTTGTAGAACACCGGGGTGCTGAGGGTGAGCCGCAGGAGCCGCGTGCCGCCTCCGGCTATGTGAGCGTTAAAGCTATGGTTGAAATGGCGGAGAAGGCCGGCCTGATACTGGACGCTTCTTCTGAAATCAATGCTAATCCTGCCGATACTAAAGATTATCCCGACGGCGTCTGGAGCCTGCCGCCACGACTGCGGCTTGGTGATGTGGACAGAGAGAAGTATGTGGCTATTGGCGAGAGCGACCGCTTTACGCTGCGGTTTGTGAAACCTGCCGAGTAGTTTTAGCGGCCTGGTTTTAGTTTTCCGGCCAGGTGCCAGCGAGAAATACCTGATACGCAGGATTGGCGGTCTCATCCCAATAGGGATACGCCAATGCCTGCAGGTGTTCTGTGAACTCTCGCTCATCGGCAGGCGGAACCTGAATTCCTGTTAGCACGCGGCCGTAGTCGGCACCATGATTCCTGTAGTGAAACAGGCTGATATTCCAGCGACCGCCTATTTCCTGCAAAAATCCAAGCAGTGCACCCGGTCTTTCCGGAAACACAAAGCGAATGAGTTTTTCATCGGTGAGTCCGTGAGCCAGGCCCCCGACCATGTGTCGCATATGCACCTTGGCGGCTTCATTATCTGACAGGTCAATCACCTTGTACCCCTCGCTTTGCAGGCGCTTCATCATGCCGGGCATTTCGGCCACACTGTTTACCGTTTCCAATCCGACAAAGATATTTGCCCGGCTATGGCTGCCGATCCGGTAGTTAAACTCGGTGACATTACGCTTGCCGATAGCGCGGCAGAAATTCAGGAACGCGCCCTGCTGTTCCGGAATCTGTACGGCCAGTAAGGCTTCGCGGTGCTCGCCAATGGCGGCGCGTTCTGCAACGTGTCGTAGTCGATAGAAGTTGATGTTAGCGCCGCTATTGATCGCCACCAGCTGCTGATCTTTGACGCGGGTGGCGTACTTCTTTGCGCCGGCTACGGCCAATGCTCCGGCAGGTTCGACAATGGTGCGCGTGTCTTCAAAAATATCTTTGATGGCTGCACAGATCTCGTCGGTGTCGACGGTGATGATTTCGTCGACCAATGTGCGGCAGACATCAAAAGTGGCTTGGCCCACCCGTTTTACCGCTACGCCATCAGCAAAAATGCCAACTTCATCAAGCGTGACCACCTCATCCGCCTTCAGTGCAGCCAGCATGGAGGCGCTATCTGTGGGTTCAACACCAATGATGCGTGTTGCAGGGTGTTCGCTTTTCACCCAGGCAGCAATCCCCGCAATGAGTCCGCCACCACCAACGGGCACAAAAATGGCATCCGGCATTGCCGCAAAGGCTTCGATGCACTGCTCGAGAACTTCTTTGCCTACCGTGCCCTGGCCTGCGATGACATCAGCATCGTCAAATGGATGGATAAAGCAGAGGTTCTGCTCAGCACTCAACTGCATTGCATAGTTGTAGGCATCGTCATAGCTCGCGCCATGAATAATGACTTCGCCGCCAAGGCTGCGGACCGCCTCGACCTTAATCTCTGCTGTTGTTTCCGGCATGACCATCACCGCTCTGATGCCGAGTTTTTGGCCTGCCAGAGCGACGCCTTGGGCATGATTCCCGGCGGAACTGCAGATAACGCCCCGTGCTTTGTCGGCCGCGCTGAGGTTCTTGAGGCGCACGTAAGCGCCGCGTAACTTAAACGAGAAGATGGGCTGCAAGTCTTCTCGTTTAAGCCAGATTAGGTTGCCGTGGCGTGCCGAGAGCTTTCGGGCGAAACTGAGCGGCGTCCGGTCGGCAATCTCCTCGACGCCGGCGGCCAGAATTCGTTCGCGATAGTTTGTTGACATGGTGTTTGCTGAGCAACTGAGCTGACAGCTACTGTAGCAGCTCGTCTATGCGGGTTAGAAATTGCTTTTGCTTAAAGCCTGGCAGGGCATAGGCCCAGCCCTGCAATCTCCAGGCTAACTGAGCATCATCGGGTGCTGATTTATTCATGCTGGCGAAGGTGAAATACACGCCATCGGCAGTGATGAATGCCTGCGAATGAATGATGTCACCGTTGCGGGTTTCAAACTCTCCGGTGACATCTGCATTGCTCTGGGCCAGCTGTTCTATCCGGCGAGCCGATTCCATGCGCAGTTCAGAGAGGATGCCGGCTATACGATTTGCCGCATCAGGTGTGGCCAGCTGCCGATCCTGCGGAACATTCAGCAGCGTAAAGCGTTGTTGGCCAGGCTCTGTTTTGACGAGCTCTACCCGACCGCCATCCGCATGCTGTAGCGTTATCCGTGTGAGTTCTGCCGCCGGAATATTCAGGAGCTCGCGATCGAGCCAATTGATGCGATCTACCGGCAGCTCAACAGCGGGTGAAATGAGTAAGGTTACTGGTTCAGTATCGGGCCGCATGTATTGGCCATTACCGGTGTTATCACCAAACGTCATCACATAAGGAATAGCGCTATCGCTGCCGAGGCTGAGTTCTACGCCGCGGGCTCCGGGTGCACTAACGGGTTCAACGCCGAGTCTGTTGTAGAGGTCTGCCCGGCGGGTTTTGGTCTCGAGAATCCGCGCCTTAAAAAGGCGATGCAGCAGATTATCGATACGTTGTTCGTCGGCCCGATAGCCGCTTATGGTTTCCCACCATTGCTCGCCTTCGAGCTCTAGATTGGCAATGGGACCACGTGCATCAGCGACGCTTATTGTCTTGATATCGGTTCGCTGCAGTTGGCCTAGAGGCAATTCATCGGGCAGAGTGGTTGCCGGTGTCTGCTGCAAAAACCAGCCAAGCCCCGTTGCGGCGAATAAGCAAAGAACAAGAATATAGAGCGAGTGTCGTTGCATAACGGTGCTTAGTTGGCCATGCCGGAAAATAGCCTGCCCCTGCGATACATGCCCGCGCCAATGCCTGCTAAAGCAATGAGCAACGGTATCAGCAGCGTGTTGAGCAGCAGAAGTTGCATACCCAGTTGCTCTATATCGCGGCTGAGGTTGCGGCGCACGGTTCTAAGGTCCTTGCGAATCTGCAGTCGCTGATCCATGAACCGTGCTACCTCATCGTCCTGCTCTGTATTTAGCAGGCCGCTGTCCGCGGCATCACCATTCTGCAGTTCTTCCAGGCGTGTTTCTGTTGCGGCGAGCTCGGTCTCCAACTGTTCGCGGCGCAGACGAAACTCAGCCTCTGCCTCGCGGCGCAACTCACTAACCCGCGTAAACGGCCGGGTATAAACGGCACGACTGCGCATGCCAATGAGGTCATTACTCCCTGATAAGTTGTCCAGAATATTGATAATAAAATCTGCATTACCAGAGAACGGAACATTGATATTCTGACCAAAGTAATTCTGCACTTGAGTCCAGTAGCGATCTGTTAGTAGGTCTGTATCGCCAACCACAACCACTTTGAGCGGCGTTGATGGCTGTGCAAGATGTGCGCTATCGCGTGGGGCAAAAGCGCTTGTCGGCGAACCTCTGACTACGGCGGCTAACGTTAGGGGTGCGATATTAGTTGGAATGAGCGCGCTGAATTCGGCCGTATTGCGTGTTTGCAGAATCAAACTGACAGGCAGCAGTGTGGCATTAGCGCTCGATTCAACCAGTGTGCTCAGGCTGATGTCGGCATCAGCTGTTGCTGAAAAGGCGCCTGAAAAACCAAGGTTGAGCGAACTAATACCTGAGCTGATCACATTGTCGTTGCTGAGTGCCGAACGCTGTACGCCTATGAGTCCCGGATGACGTTGTGTTTTGCCGTTGTCGTCCACTACCGCTAGCGCAAATGCTTCGTCCGCGACAAAGCTGTTGGTATCAAATTGCAGGCCCCAATCTTCGAGAAGCTTAAAGCCTGAAGAAATTGGCGCATCGAAAGCGCCGCTAGTGGTGCTTTCTGCAAAGGGGTCTAGCATTATCAACGCGCTGCCACCGCCGAAAACAAACTGTTCGATTGTGTACAACTGTGCCGCCGAGAGTTCGGCGGGATGGATGATAAAGAGCGTCGCGACATCCTCAGGTATAGCGGTGGAAAGCGCGCCTTCATTGAGCTCCAATGCGCGCCATTCGAAAAGCTGTTCCAGCTCAGTCACTATGGTCCAGGGTGCTTCGATGAGGCCGGTTGCAGGGTCATAACCGCCGGTGACCGGCAGACTGCTGATAATGCCGAGCACGGGTCTATCGCGATTGGCCAGTGAATAGACGAGGCGGGCAAGATCATATTCGAGGAATGTTTCCCGCGAGATATCGAGAAACGGAATGTGTTCTTCGCCATCGGTTGAGTTGCTGCCGACGATGCCTAGGTAAATAGGATCGATGTCCAGATAGACCGGCGTCAGGCCCAAAGCCTGTGCAAAGTCTTCGTCCTCGGAGAAAGGTTTAGGATCAATGATGCTGATCTTGATATTGCCGTTTGCCACCTCAGCAAACTCATCTAGCATCGTTTCGGCGCGTTCTGCATAACCGCGCAATAGCTGTTCATCACCCGATGCTGTTGCCGAATAGTAAAGTTGCAGATGCACAGGTTCCTGCAGTGACTGCAGAATTCGAACAGTGCCTTCAGACAATGTGTACAAGCGGTTCTCGGTGAGATCGATACGAAGGCCGCGAAACAGCATGTTGCTCAGTGACACTGTCACTACAAACAATAGCGCGAGCGTGACCAGCCCAATGCGGTCCGTGAGCTTACGTGTGCCGCTGTGATTGTCTTCATGCTGTTGCTGGCGAGTCATTCAGTCCGCCTTCTTCAGGTCGAGGATGATGGTTGTGGCGAAGAGCCAGGTCACTATCGTCAGAATAAAAAATACAACATCCGAAAGTTCAACAACGCCACGACTCAGACTGCTGTAATGAGTGAGTAGGCTCAGATTCGCAACAGCGTTGACTGCCACATCAGGCAACCAGCCAGTGAAGAAATCGAGCACGAGTGGAAAACCTGTCAGCAACATGATGAAGCCGATCATCATTGTGAGCACGAAGGCGATAACCTGATTCCGGTTGACTGCAGAAATACAGGAGCCGACGGCAAGCAGTGCGCCTGCCAGTAACACGCTGGCGAGATAGCCGGTCACAATGGCACCGTTGTCGGGGTTGCCGAGATAGTTGACGGTAAGCCACATTGGAAAGGTCAGGGCGAGGGCCACGCTCACGAAAAGCCAGGCCGCGATGAACTTGCCGAGTACGGCTTGCCAGAGAGTGACGGGTAGTGTCATGAGAAGTTCGATACTCCCGGCTTTGCGTTCCTCGGCCCACAAGCGCATAGAGATGGCCGGAACCAGAACGAGATACAGCCAGGGATGAAAGCCGAAAAATACGCTCAGATCGGCTTGCTCACGCTCATAAAAGCCACCGATATAGAATGTGAGAATGCCGCTAAATAAAAGAAAAATAACCATAAATACATAGGCGATCGGCGTTGCGAAGTAACTCTGCAGCTCGCGCTTAGCAATGACAATAGTCGGGCTCATGGCGCGGTCACCGAGCGGAACACATCGTTCAGCTTGCCGGTCTCAAGCCGTACTTGTTCTGGCTGCCAATGGTGTTGCTGAGCCAGTGCGTTTATGTCCTGGATAATATGGCGACCATTGGCCGCTAAAGCGGTGATGGTGAAATCGTCGGGGTTGGTTCTGATCTCTTTGGCGATGCCGCTGTTAGTCAGCGTGTCGGCAATGCTAAGCAATTGCTCCGGAGGTATAGCAGCAGTGAAGCACAGTGTTACCGCATTGTGTTGAGGTGAGAGGCGACACAGTGCAGCGGGCGTGTCATCGGCGCAAATATGGCCTTTAGCAATAATAATCGCACGACTGCATACGGCTTCGACCTCTTCGAGGATATGGGTTGAGACAATAATGATTTTATCGTTAGCGAGGTTGTGGATTAGTTCACGTACTTCGTGTTTTTGATTCGGGTCGAGTCCGTCGGTAGGTTCATCAAGAATAAGCACCTGCGGATCGTGAATGATGGCTTGCGCCAGTCCGACACGACGTCGGTAGCCTTTAGAGAGGGTGTCGATGGGCTGGTGCAAAACATCAGTGAGTCCAAGCGTGTTGATGACGGCATCAATCGCCGTGGCTTGCTTTGATTGCTGAATGCCGCGGATGCCCGCAATGAATCGCAGGAACTGCAGTGGCGTCATCTCATCGTAGAGTGGCGCGCCTTCGGGCAGATAACCGATGAGTCGCTTCACCTCGAGTGGCTGGTCACAGACGGAGTAACCGAAGACCAGCGCGTCGCCGGCTGTAGGGGTTATAAAGCCTGCCAGCATGCGCATGGTGGTGGTTTTGCCCGCCCCGTTAGGCCCGAGGAAACCAAGCACCTCACCGGGTTGAACCGCAAAGCTCAGCGCATCTACAGCGACAAGGTTGTGATAGTGCTTGCTTAGCTTCCGGACTTCAATCATCAGGTAATGGTCTACCGTGGGGCTGACTCTGACAAGTCTTTTGACGAAGTTAGCGGTTTGATCATGGTGACCGAGACAATCGCGAGGGCTGCGACGGCCGTGACAATTAGGAATGGAACGACGTAATCGCCGGTTGACGTTCTGAGTTGGCCAATCAGCACAGTGCCAAGTGCAGCGCCTAAGGAGTCCACGAACACGATAACACCCAGTATTTTTCCGAGTGAGCGCTGCCCGAAGCTTTCTACGGCCACGAGCTGAATCATCGTAAAGCAGCCTCCAAAACCCAGCCCGAAAACGGCGGCGAATAGTGTGAGTCGCCTACCATCGGTCGTTAAGCTGAGCTCACCATTCGTGTAGTTAAAGAGTAACAGGCAGCCAATCAGCAAAATGACACTGGCAATTTTCATCACATGTCGTTTGGCAATGAAATCACTCACAGCGCCGAACAGAAACTTACCGAAAAAGCTGCACCAAAAAATAAGAGAGAACAGCAGCGTGGCACGTTGTGGCGAGAGCGCCGCCTCCTGCTCGAAGAAGATGGTTATCTGACTATTCATCGATTGAATGCTGAACCACAGACAGGCTGAACCTAAAGCAAGCGCCCATAGCGTGATGCTGCGCAGTGCTGCATGGAGTGTCACGCCATCAACAGGTGCGGTGTCTATGGCTGTGCTTGCTTCGCGGCTAACCGGTCGCAGCAGGAGGAAGCCAGGAATAAAGGCCAACAGGAAGAAGGCGATGGCCAGCGCACCCATGCCCCAGCGCCAGCCGTAGTTGGGATTAAGAACCAGCGGTGAAATTGCGAGGGGTAATAATGCACCGGCTAAGCTTGAACCGGCGGCCAGGATGCCAATCATGGAGCCGCGACCTTTCTGAAACCAGGCGGTGATCAGAACCACATTGGGCATCAGGCCCGAGCACACCAAACCAATAGCAAGCCCCGCATGAATTACATACAGTTGTTGAATACTTTGCGCGAACGGATAGGCAGCAAAACAGACCAGCATGACGGCAAGTCCGACGCGAATAATACGAATGACGCCAAAGCGATCGATCAGGGCACCAGCTGCAGGAGCCAGCAATGCGCCGAACAGTAATGTGATGCCGGCGCTCCGACTAATTACGCCCGCCGTTACAGAGAAGTCTTCCATCAATCGTGGAAAGAGATTCTGTGGCACAAAAATCGCCATGCCGTTGGTAAAGAAATAGATCGATACCGCAACAACAGCGATTGTCCAGCGATACGGATTATCCGTTGCGGTATTCATTACCGCTCAATCTATAACGGTTGACCGTCGGCATCCAGTAGTATTATTTCGCCCATACCAAGAGTGCCAAGCTTTTCTTCGATCTTTGCGCGGTCGCCCACAATGACCCAGACAAATTCATCTTCGATAACCAGTACATTGGCGGCATTATTGACGTTATCGAGGCTGAGCCCATTAATTGAGGCGGGGTAGTTGTCCCAATAGTCGCCGGGCAAACCGAAGCGCACGATCTCGACCAGACTTCCCAACACAGCAGCGCCTGTCTCCCAGCGCCCGGGTAATGACAATGTGTTGGTCATTTTGGTGTGAGCCAGCTCATCGGCAGTAGCCGGGTTATCGCCAATAACACCCGCAAGCTCGTTACGAATTTCCTGCACGGATTCCGTGGTCTTATCGGTTTGCACCGGTGCGTAAATAATAAGCGGCCGTTGCGCTTGTGCCGGCCAGATCAGGCTGCGTGCCCCATAGGACCAGTGCTTGTCTTCTCGCAAGTTCATATTGATGCGTGATGATGACAGGCCACCGAGAATGTCATTGATCGTCTCCAGCGCAATATCATCTGTTTCCGCTTTTGGCGGCAGTAGACGGGCTACAAAAATAATCGACTGCTCCGCTCCCGGTTTGTCGATGAGATAGATGCCACTAACCGGTTTCTGCCGAACTTCACCAATGTTTTTCGTGGGTGTGTCGCCAGGCTCCCAGCTGCTGAAATACTTTTCGAGCTTCGGTGCGATCTCGGCCATAGTGGTATCGCCGACCACGACGAGCGTGGCGTTATTCGGGCGGAACCACGTGGTGTGATAGTTCACGAGATCTTCGCGAGTTATCTCGCTCATCGATTCTTCAGTGCCTGAACCTGTGAGAGGTTGGCTATAGGCATGACCCTCGCCATAGACGAGTGCGGGTAAGACCCTGAGCGCCATACTCGTTGGTTGGGTTTTTTCTTGCTCGATAGTCGTCAAAAACTGACTGCGGATGCGTTCAACATCGGCTTCCGGGAATATGGGGTTGAGCAGAACATCGGCGTAGATTGCCAGCGACGGATCAAGGTTCTCGCTCAATGCAGACAGGCTCACAGATACGTTATCGAGGTCTGCTCCTGTGCCAAGTGCGGCGCCCAGCAAGCTGAGTTGTTCGCTAATCTCCAGTGAGGAGCGTTGCTTGGTACCTTCATCGAGCACAGCCATTGTCAGTGCTGCGGTGCCGGGCTTGCCAAACTGATCGGCAGCGTAACCGGCATTGATCTGCAGGTTCATATTGACCACGGGTACCGCAGAGCGATTCGCCACGATCACCGTCAGGCCGTTGTCCAGAACCTGCTGTTCATAATCGGGAAAGTCGACAGCGATGAACTCTTCTACAGCAGGCGCGCTGCTGCGGTCATAGCCTGCGGTTGATATTGTGAGCTCTGGGTAAGGTTGAACTTCGGCAATATAAGCGCCCTGCCCTAAGTACTCTTCGATGACGGCTTTCAGGTCGTTGCTATCGGCATTGGCAATAATCTGATTAGTAATCTCGTAGTGCGCCGGGTTGCCCACGTAAACCATGTTTTTTGCCAGCATCGCCGATTTGCTGGGTTGCCCGCCGATGTTTTCCAGGCTGCGCAGAAAGGCTGAGCGGTGCTCGGCTTTGATACGCTCCAGCTCTTTGCGAGTGGGGCCGTATTTCATGAATTTCTGCAGCTCTTCGCGCGCCGCCATCTCCAGGGTGGCTAGCGAAACGCCGGGCTTAGGTGAGACTTCAAGATACACGAGGCCTGCAATTTCCCAGAAGGTTGGATCAAGCGCTACATCGGTAGCAATCTGCTCGTCATAGACCAGGCGTTTGTACAGTCGGGAGTTTTTGCCCTGACCCAGAATAGCCGTTGCCATAGAAAGGTATGCCGCGTCAGCGGTGCCCCAGGCGGGTGCCGGCCAGGCCATGTAAAGCCTGGGCTGCGAGACGCGATCTTCAATAATCTGCCGCCGGTCGGTGTCGTGCCGCGGCACCCAATGCGTGAACTTGCTTAGCGGCGGGCCGGGAGGGATGTCGCCGAAGTAAGTGTTCACTTTGTCGAACACTTCCTGCGTATCGACATCGCCGGCAATGGCAATAACGGCATTGTTCGGGCCGTAGTAGGTTTTAAACCATTCGCGCACATCATCCAGGCTGGCGGCGTTAAGGTCTTCCATTGAACCAATCGTTTCCCAGGAGTAGGGATGTTCGGGGGTAAAAACCTGCTTCAGCATGAATTCCCAGACTTTGTTGTAGGGCTGGTTATCGCTTTGGCGTTTCTCGTTTTGAACGACGCCGCGTTGTTCATCGAGTACCGGCTGATCGATAATGCCCAGCAAATGCCCCATTCGATCTGATTCCAGAAACAGAATTTTGTCGAGTGCGCCTTTCGGGACAGTTTCGTAATAGTTCGTGCGGTCGAACCAGGTTGTGCCGTTTAGATCGCTGGCACCCAGTTGCTCAAGAGTCTGCAGGTATTCACCCTGATAGTTCTCGGAGCCCTGAAACATCAGGTGTTCAAATAAATGCGCAAAGCCCGTCTTGCCAACAGGCTCATTTTTCGAGCCAACGTGATACCAGACATTCACCGCTACGATGGGCGCTTTCTTATCTTCATGGACAATTAACGTTAGTCCGTTGTCCAGCGTAAAGACCTCAAACGGTACGAGAGCTTTATCAACCTGAGCTTTGGCAATGGCAGGTAAGCTAAGAGCAAGACTAAATAACAAAGTCGCGATAATACGTTGGGCAAGTTGCATAGGTTTCTTCCGGGTTCCTGTTTCACCTTGAGGCAGCTAAACTTAAGTAAAGTTGCGCTGCATTCAGGACTCTGGTTTATCAAGCGGTATATAGTAAACGGATTCAGCTTTGGGTAGCTTACAACTTACTCTCTGAGCCTATTTAGTCACGGTAGTTCATCACTATGAATCAACGAAAGAGTTTGTATCCACCTATTACGCCTTATAACAGCGGCTATTTGCGGGTCTCGCCATTGCACGAGTTGTACTACGAGGAGTGCGGTAACCCGCAGGGTAAACCTGTGGTGTTTCTGCACGGTGGTCCGGGTGCGGGTATTAATGCGGCGGCGAGAAGGTTTTTTGACCCTGCCGTTTATCGGGTCATTCTGTTCGACCAGCGCGGTGCCGGCAAAAGTCGCCCGCATGCATCGACCGAGGACAATACGACCTGGAAGTTGATCGAAGATATCGAAACGCTGCGTACTTTTATGGGGCTCGAGCGTTGGCAGGTATTTGGCGGGTCCTGGGGCAGTACCTTAGCCTTAGCGTATGCGCAGGAGCATCCGCAGCGGGTGACCGAACTGGTTTTACGCGGTATTTTTCTACTGCGACCCAAGGAAATTCAATGGTTCTATCAGCAGGGCGCGAGCGTTGTGTTTCCTGATCATTGGGCAAATTTTCTGGCGCCGGTGCCGGAGAATGAGCGGGATGACATTGTTGCCAGTTACGCGCGGATGTTGAGCAGTCCGAATCAGGAGGAGTTGCTGCGCGCTGCCAAAGCCTGGTCGCTCTGGGAGGGCGTTACCAGTAATCTGGAAATGGCTGATGCCGGAGTTACGCAGTTTGCGGCCGATGAATTTGCGTTGGCTTTAGCACGGGTTGAGGTGCACTACTTTGTCCATAATGGCTTCTTCGATGATCCCGACAAGTTGTTGCGTGATATTGACGCTATTCGTGATATTCCGACCGTTATCGTGCAAGGGCGTTACGATTTGGTCTGCCCGATGATGTCGGCGTGGGATTTGCATCAGGCATGGCCCGAGGCTGGTTTTGTTATAGTGCCCGACGCCGGTCATTCGTCATTTGAACCGGGCACCATTCATGAGTTGGTGCTAGCGACCGATCGCTTTGCGGGAAAAAATGAATGAGCAGAGTCCTGATTAAAAACGCGTTGGTAGTGAACGAGGGCAAAATATTGCCACTCGATGTGCTGGTGAATAAAGATCGTATCGAGCGCATCGATGCAGTTATTGCCGCCGAAGCGAATGATCGGGTGATTGATGCTGAAGGGCTGCACTTGCTGCCCGGGATGATTGACGATCAGGTGCACTTTCGTGAGCCCGGACTTACGCACAAGGGTGATATTGCGACTGAATCTTCTGCGGCGGTTGCCGGTGGCATTACCAGTTTTATGGAAATGCCGAATGTTGATCCGCTGACGGTCAGCCTCGAAGAGTTGGAGAAAAAATATCGGCGTGCGGCCAATCGTGCCCACGCCAACTATGCGTTCTATATGGGTGCAACCCACACAAATATCGAAGAAATACGGGCACTTAAGCCTGGTCAGGCTTGTGGCGTGAAGGTTTTTATGGGCGCATCTACCGGCGAGATGATGGTGGATGATCCGGCGGCTCTCGAGCTGTTGTTTGCCGACACGCCTATCCTGATTGCGAGCCATTGCGAAGATACGCCAACGATTAAAGCGAATGAAGCGAAGGCGCGCGCTGAATATGGCGAAGACGTACCGATGATTGAGCATCCGAAAATCCGTTCGGTGGAGGCGTGCTACAGGTCTTCTTCGTATGCGGTTGATCTGGCACGCAAACACGACGCCCGTCTGCACGTGCCGAACATCACGACTGCTAAGGAGCTTAGCTTGTTTGCCTCTGGTCCTGAGACGGACAAGCGCATTACCGCTGAGGCTTGCGTGCATCACCTGTACCTTGATGATGAGAGCTACTCGAGTCTCGGCACTCAGATTAAATGCAATCCGGCGATTAAATCGGCGAGCGATCGTGAGGCGCTATTGAAGGCGCTGGTTTCCGGCAAGATCGATGTAATTGCGACAGATCATGCGCCGCATACTCTGGAAGAAAAGAACGCAACGTACTTTAAGGCGCCGGCAGGATTGCCGTTGGTGCAGCATGCGCTGCAGTTGGTCCTTGAGCATGTGCATGACAAGCGCTTTGGTATTGAACTGGTCGCCCATAAAACCAGCCACGCCGTAGCCAACATTTTTGGTGTTAAAGATCGGGGGTATATCCGTGAGGGCTACTTCGCCGACCTCGTGCTTGTTGATATGAATCGTGTGACTGAGGTGAGTCGAGAGCAAATTATCTATAAGTGCGGCTGGTCGCCGTTTGAAGGCGTGCGCTTCCGATCCAGCATTGCAGCCACGCTCGTTAACGGCAATATTGTCTGGCGCAATGGCAAGCTTTGCTCGCCAGCCGGCGGGCAGCGTTTGGAATTGACCGGGCGGCGCTAGTTACCGGCTATTCAGGGCTCTGATATTGGCTCATTTCAGGTGTGCTAACTATCGCTAGGCCGCAAAAATTGCGCGAATTGCGCGAATTGGGCTGCGCTCTTCCGCGTTGGCTCACCGTTAAGCGTGCGGCCGCCGTCTTGGTGGCCGACCAGACCCCGCGCAGCATGGCGCGCACGGCGTTTAACATATTTTGTTGTTGTCTCATGCAGGTTAGTCACGAAACCTATACTCCATAAGTCTTTTAGATGATGTTCCCGTTGTTGCGGCGCGAAAAAAAACATTATAGAACAGGCTCTTGTCGCACTAAAAAATAGGTTCCGGTGAGGGGCAATCCGCTGCCTTCTCGTCGCCTTGTCCAAGGCGAAAACACTAAGGGTTTGGAGTCGTTTTATTTATCGGGCAGATGGGTATAATGCCACTCCTCAGGTGGTTGAAGCACACGATTGTCATGATCGATGTCGTGCGGCACAGCCAGCGAAAACGCGCAGTAAAACGCAGGTTTTCTTTTTCTAAGTAGCTCTAGCTTAACGGTTTTCTTTGCCCTAGCGGTCGGTTGTCCTTTCTCATGCGCCCTACTGATACTTCAGATCCAAATTACTACCACAAAGTTGTCGATTGCCAGTGGGGTTGCCCTGCTCATACCGACGTGCCCGGTTATATCCGCCTGATTGCTCAGGGCAAGTTCACCGATGCTTACATGCTTAATCGTCAGTCGAACGTGTTTCCGGGTATTTTGGGTCGCGTTTGCGATCGTCCGTGCGAGCCGGCCTGTCGTCGCGGTCGTCTTGAAGCCGATGGTCAGGAAGAGCCTGTAGCGATTTGCCGCTTGAAGCGTGTTGCTGCTGATAACCGCGGCGAAATAGACCATCTTTTGGCCCAGCCTGATAAGGATGGTCCTGGTAAAGGCAAGAAAGTGGCTTGTATTGGTGCGGGTCCCGCATCGCTTACCGTAGCCAATGATCTTTTGCCATTGGGTTACGACATTACAATTTTTGAAGCTCTGGATGTTGGTGGCGGGTTGATGCGCTCAAACATTCCTTCGTTCCGCCTGCCCGTTGAAGTGATCAATGAGGAGATTGGTCAGATCATCGATCGCGGCGTGACCCTGAAATGCAATCACCCTATTAAGAGCATGCAAGCACTGCTCGAAGAAGATTTCGACGCTGTCTTCGTTGGCACTGGTGCTCCGAAGGGCAAGAATCTGCAGATTCCCGGTCGTGATGAGGCTTCTGCCAATATTCATATCGGCATTGAGTGGCTCGAGTCCGTGGCTTTTGACCATATCGATAAGATTGGCAAGAACGTACTGATTATTGGCGTTGGTAATACGGCTATGGATTGCTGTCGTACCTCTTTGCGTCTTGGTGCGGACGGCGTCAAGGTTATGGCCCGTAAGCCCAGAGCCTTCTTTAAGGCTTCTGCCTGGGAGCTTGATGACGCCGAAGAAGAGAACGTCGAGATCGTTATCAACCGTTCCCCTAAAGAATTCGTGCTTGAGAATGGCAAGCTAGTGGGTATGACCTTCGAAGACATGGAATACGATGTCGATGCGAATGGTGACATTACCGATACGCGTATGGTGGGTGAAACCACCTATCCTTGTGATGACGTCATTCTCGCTATTGGTCAGGACAACGCGTTTCCCTGGATTGAGAAAGACATCGGGATTGACTTCGATAAGTGGGAAGTGCCGGTGGTTGATAAAACAACCTATGAGTCTACCCGTCAAGGTCTGTTCTTCGGTGGGGATGCTGCGTTCGGTCCTCTCAACATTATCTGGGCAGTAGAGCACGGCCATCAGGCTGCCATCTCTCTGCATAAATATTGCCAGGGCGAATCGGTTTCAGACCGCATGCCTAAGGGCATGACACTTGAAAGTGCCAAGATGGGCATTCACGAGTGGAGTTACAGCAACGATTATGATGATGCCGATCGTTTGCTGGTGCCGCATGTGGGCTTGAAAGAGCGTTTCAAGAAGCTAAATATTGAAGTAGAGCTGGGCTTCACGGCAGAGCAAGCTGCAGAAGAAGTTGAGCGTTGCCTCAACTGCGACATTCAGACGGTGTTCACCGAAAAGCTCTGTATTGAGTGCGATGCTTGTGTCGATGTCTGTCCTGTAGATTGCCTCACTATTACTCACAATGGTGAAGAGGATGAGCTGCGCACAAGGCTGAGCGCCCCTACTATTACACCAAGTCAGGATCTGCTGGTTTCTGACGTGTTGCCGCAGACCGGCCGTGTGATGGTGAAAGACGAGGATGTCTGTGTTCACTGCGGTTTGTGTGCCGAGCGCTGTCCTACGGCCGCTTGGGATATGCAGAAGTTTACGCTTGAGAAGCCGCACGCTAATAATGAAGCGGGCGCGTCCTTTGAAGAGCAGGAAGTCGCCTGAGCTGTTGAACGAGACTACAACCCTCTAAATAAAGAAAACGTGTGCCGGGCTTATGATGAGCCCGGCATAATATTGTGACGATATAAACACTGTGCCGAACAGTGCAACCCGAGTACGAGATGAGTACGAAACCTTCAAATAATAATTTTACGATTAAGATTGCCAACGTTAACGGCACCGGATCTGCCAGTGCGAACGGACTTCTTATGAAGTCGTTGTTTCGTCTCGGTATTCCGGTAGTTGGCAAAAACTACTTCCCCTCGAATATTCAGGGTCTGCCTACCTGGTATGAAATCCGCGCTAGCGAGCAGGGCTATCTTGCCCGCTCAGGTCGTGTGGATATATTGGTTGCGATGAACGCAGAGACTTACACCAAAGATCTTCACGAAGTGTCTCCTGGCGGTATTCTGATCTATGACTCCACCTGGCCGCGCAGTAAGCAGCTGAGCCGTGATGACATCACTGTTATTGGCGTGCCTCTCTCTAAGATGTGCAACGAGAACTTCCCGAATGCACGCGCCCGTATTCTCATGAAAAACGTGGTTTATGTCGGCGTTGTAGCCGCTCTGTTGGATATTGATCTTGATATTATCCGCGGTCTGCTCAATGAGACCTTTGCGAAGAAAGTTAGCTTGCTCGATGGCAACCAGTTGGCTATTGATCTGGGCTATAACTACGCCCGCGATAACTTTGCGTGCCCGCTGCCTTACACCGCGAAAGCGATTGAGCGTAAGGGTAAGGGCAGCGATATTATGATCGATGGCAATACTGCCAGCGGTTTGGGCGCGGTTTATGCCGGCGCAACGGTCTGTGCGTGGTATCCGATTACACCTTCGACATCGCTGATTGAGGGGTTCAAGAAATATTGCGAGATGACCCGCAAAGATCCTGAGACCGGCAAGAATAACTACTGCATTGTGCAGGCTGAGGACGAATTGGCTGCTATGGGCATGGTGCTTGGTGCCGGCTGGAATGGCGCAAGAGCATTTACCTCCACCAGTGGTCCGGGTGTTTCGCTGATGAGTGAGTTCCTGGGCTACGGCTACTTTGCCGAGATCCCTGCGGTGCTCTTTAACGTGCAGCGTTGTGGCCCGTCTACCGGTATGCCTACCCGCACGCAGCAGTCAGATATCTTGGCATCTGCGTATGCATCGCACGGTGATACCCGGCACGTCTGCCTGTTCCCGGCTGATCCTGAAGAATGTTTCTATATGGCCGCTGATTCTTTCGATCTGGCAGAGCGTTTGCAGACGCCGATTCTGGTGTTGAGCGATCTTGATGTGGGTATGAACGATTGGATGTGCCCGGAGCTTGCCTGGGATGAGAGCTATCAGCCTGACCGCGGTGAAGTTCTGACCAAGGAGCAGCTTGATGAGATGGATGTGTTTCATCGCTACGTTGATGCCTCCGGTGATGGTATTGCCCCACGCACTTTGCCTGGCACGCACCCTACTAAGGGCGCTTACTTTACTCGTGGTTCCGGCCACAACATGTACGGCGCATACACCGAAGATGCTAATGAGTATCAGCAGGTTGTCGATCGTCTGCTGGTGAAATGGGATACCGCGAAGAAGCTAGTGCCTAAGCCTATGATCGAGTCTACGGGCAAAACGATTGGCTTTATTTCCATCGGCAGTTGCGATCACGCTGTGCGCGAGGCGCGTGATGCTCTTGCCGACTCTGGTATGGCATCCGATTATATGCGTATCCGTGCATTCCCGTTCTCTCAGGAGGTTCAGGACTTTATCGATACTCACGAAAGGCTCTACATTGTCGAGCAGAATCGGGATGCGCAGTTGCGCAGTCTGATTCGTCTGGAACTCAAAATTGATGACAACAAGACCCATTCGATCTTGCATTACAACGGTCTTCCGATGGCCGCCGGTTTTGTGATTGATGCGGTTAATGGCGATCTTGCCCGAGGTGAAGCAGCATGAGCTATATCAAGAAGCCGAAGGTTCGCCATCCCGGCTTACCCCTTAATGATCTTGGTCTTACCGTTCGTGATTATGAGGGCGGCATGTCCACCTTGTGCGCAGGGTGCGGCCACGATTCAATTACCGGTGCGCTGATTCAGGCGGCTCATGAGCTGAGCATTCCACCCCACCGCTTCGCTAAGCTCAGTGGGATTGGCTGTTCTTCCAAGACGCCTGCTTACTTTCTTGCCGCTTCGCACGGCTTTAATTCTTGTCATGGCCGTATGCCATCTGTGGCCACGGGTGCTAACGCGGCAAACCGCGATTTGTATTACATAGGTGTCTCCGGCGATGGTGATTCACTGTCTATTGGTTTTGGGCAGTTTGCGCACGCCATGCGACGCAATGTGAACATGCTGTATCTCGTTGAGAACAACGGTGTCTATGGTTTAACCAAAGGTCAGTTTTCCGCTTCAGCTGACGTTGGCAGCACGGCGAAAAAGGGTGAGGCAAATCTTCAGCCGCCTATTGATCCGTGTCAGGCAGCTCTGACACTGGGCGCCAGCTTTGTGGCCCGCAGTTTCTCGGGCGATAAAGAGCAGTTGGTGCCCTTGATGAAGGCCGGTCTTAAGCACAACGGCTTTGGCATGATTGATATTATTTCTCCATGCGTAACCTTCAATGATCACGTGGGTTCAACAAAGAGCTATGAGTACTCACGCCAGCATTTCCATAAGGCGATTCAGGCTGATTTCGTGCCGCCTTCACAGGAAATTAAGGCGCAGTATGCGGAAGGTGAGGTAATGCCGGTTGAGTTGCATGACGGCAGCAAAATCATATTGCGCAAAGTTGATGGTGCTTATGATCCAACCAACAAAGCGCAGGCTGCGGCATATTTGAGCGAGCGTCAGGCTGCCGGCGAAATCACCACCGGATTGTTGTACATCGATGAATCTAAGCGTGAGATGCACGATCTGTCGGGTTCTTCCGAGGCGCCTCTGTCGAAGATTCCTTACGAGGTTTTGAACCCCGGCGGCGATATGCTGAAGAAAATTCAATCACGGATGCGTTGATTCCGCACTTTCCGTTCAGCGCTGGCTGCGTTATAAAGGTGACTACGGTCACCTTTTTTCGTTGTGGGTCGTGATCGTCAGTCTTGCAATTGGTTTCACTATGGTTACTAAGATGTTCCGGGTTCTTCTGGTTGTTTCGTCAGTCGCGGCTTTGCTCGCCTGCAGTGAGTCGCCATCGCCATCTGCAGCCGCTCAGGCTGAGTTGCAGGCGACCGCTGAGACCCATGGCAACGATGTGCCTGTGCCAACACCAGTTGCGAGTACACCGCCCGTGAAGACGGTTATTACCAGTCGGATTGCGTACGGTGAGGTCGACAACAAGAATATTCATGGTTACCTCTCTGTGCCGGCAGGTGCCACAGGTTCTTTGCCTGCACTCATCGTGATCCACGAGTGGTGGGGTTTGAATGACAATGTTAGAGCAACCAGTGAGCGTTTAGCGGCGGAAGGCTATGTCACCCTTGCGATTGACCTGTATGGTGATGAGGTTGCCGAGACGCCGAAAGAAGCTATGGTCTTGATGCAGAACTTAACCAAGAACCCGGATTTAGCCATTCAGAACCTGACCCAGGCGTACACCTATTTGTCGGTCGCTGCCGGAGCACCCAAGGTCGGTGTGGTGGGGTGGTGTCTTGGTGGCCGTTGGTCGTTGCAGACAGCGCTGGCTTTGCCTGACGATATCGATGCCATGGTAATGTACTACGGCTCTGTTGAGACCGATAAGGAGCGCCTGGCTACGCTGAACATGCCTATTTTGGGTTTGTTTGCGGGTAAGGATCCTATTGTCCCGCGCAATACTACTGATCTTTTCCAGAACAATCTTCGTGAACTGGGAAAGAATGCCAGCTTTTTTATCTATGAAGACAGCAAGCATGGCTTCGCCAATCCCAGTGGCCTCGCCTATGACGAAGAAGCCGCGGAAGATGCCTGGAATAAGATGCTCGAATTCCTCTATGAGCATCTCGTGAGTATCAAAGAGTAGGCTGCTCTGTCCTTTTGACAACCGTGTTCTCCCAATAGAAAGGCCGGTCCGCTTGCGCGGACCGGCCGGTTGCGTTCTCGTGGGAGCGAGTCGCAAGGGTGTGGCTTGAAGCCACCTGCTTTAACCGCACCTGTGGGGGAGACAAGCAGACTATTTAAAGTCGTGCAGTTAAAGCTCGTCTAACGAATCTATTGCGATAACAAATCCGCGACGGGGTCTGGTTGATGGCGTTACAGCAGTTCGCGCCCTAGCTTATTTGGCGAACTAGCAGCCAACGTCATCTGTTGTCGTTTATGGAGACTCATTGTCAGGTCAAATACCACCTCATTATGAGTTGCTAATGCCGCGGCATCGGCTTGTGCACGGAAAGCGCGGTCTAGCGCTTCGCTGCTCATGCCTGTCCGGGCGACGGAGACTTCAACCGCAGGCGCCACAACCACTGTGCTTTCAATGGGTCGGCTGCTTGACTCGCAGGCACAGCCGGCCAGAGTTGCAATCACGATTATTGCGAACGCCATGGTGTTGATGCCGATTCTGTTTGCCTGAGTGTTCATCTTCGTTTCCTATTCTTAGCGCGTTGTCGCAGACCGTATTGTCTGCTTACTTACCCTATTGCAGGAAACGTGCCAACTTTTATAGTCTTAGTAATCAATCACTTAGTTTTTTTGCGGGTCACGGAATTCCGTTATACACGGTAATCCGTGATTAAAATTCACGGAATTCCGTGTATAATTGCCCTATGACTAGTCCCACTCACGAAATCTCGCTGTTTCATAACCTCCCGGTGATTGCCGCCCTGTTTGATTCCGACGGCCGCTTTCTCGATGTCAGCAACGAGTGGGTTCATCGCCTGGGCTACAGCCGCGAAGAGATGATCGGCAAATCGCCGGAAGACATAGCCACGCCTGAGACGGCCGAGACCATCCGTAAGGAGCACCTGCCTGCCTTTCGCCGCACCGGACAATTGGACCTCGCGGTCGTCGAATTTCAGCGGAAAGATGGCAGTCTTATTGAGTTGCTAACGCGGGCGAATGCTCATTTCAATGACAGCAATCGTTACAAGTATTCTGTGTTCGTGTTTGTTGAAATGGCAAATCGCTCGCGGGCCGAGCGTCGCTACCGTGACCTCTATCACTCGACACCGGCAATGCTGCATACGATTGATGCAGAGGGGCAGCTAAAAGATGTTAGTGATTGGTGGCTGAATAAGCTCGGCTACGAGCGTGAACATGTCCTTGGTCGCTCGATCCTAGACTTTATGTCGGCGGCCTCTCAAGAGACCGTGCTGGGCGATGGCCTTATCAATCTGATCAATGCGGGCGATAGCAAAAACATACCGCGCCAGATGGTAAGCCGATCCGGGGCAGTTATCGAAGTTCTTATGTCGAGCACTACAGAGCGCGATCTGCAAGGCAATATTTTGAGCGTTCTGGTTGCCAGCAAAGACGTTACCGTGCGCAACCGCAACGAAGCCAAGCTCCGCGAAGCCTATGGTGAGATTGCCCGCCTCAAGGATGAGCTCGAGAACGAGCGCGACTACCTGCGTGAAGAGGTCAGCGTTTCAATGAACTTTGGCCGTATCATTGGCCAGAGCCCGGCGCTAGCCTCAATGCTTGCGGGCATTGAGGCGGTAGCAGACACGCCGGCAAGCGCTCTGATCACCGGCGAAACCGGCACTGGTAAAGAGCTTGTAGCGCACGCCATTCATGCCCGCAGCAGTCGTGCGGACGCACCCTTGGTGAAGGTGAACTGTGCCTCTATTCCGGCCGAGTTGTTTGAGTCAGAATTCTTTGGCCATGTTAAAGGCGCGTTTACCGGCGCTTACCGCGATCGTGTAGGCCGTTTTCAGCTCGCCGATGGCGGCACTATATTCCTTGATGAAGTGGGCGAGATTCCTGTGCTGCTGCAAGGCAAGTTACTGCGTGTTCTGCAAGAAAAGGAGTTCGAGCGCGTAGGTGAAGATGTTACCCGCCGGGTTGATGTGCGTGTCATTGCCGCTACCAACAAAGATCTTAGTAAGGAAGTAGAGGCAGGGCGTTTTCGCGAGGATCTCTATTACCGGCTGGGCGTATTTCCGCTAAGTGTGCCGCCGCTGCGGAAACGTGGGGAGGATGTTATTCAGCTTGCCATGCACTTTCTTTCCACCATCTGTCGTGAGTTCGGCCGGCCGGTACCGCAGCTTACTCAGGCTCAAGCTAATGCGCTGTTGAGCTACAGCTGGCCCGGCAATGTCAGAGAGCTCAAAAACGTTATTGAGCGCGCCATTATTCTCTCTCCGGATGAGCATCTGCGGCTTGATCTGTCTTTCCAGACGCGCAGTGACGATACTGAAGTGTCTGAGAACAGCGTCGTGAAGTATCCGGAACGCGGCTTTGTCACCGAGCCGGAGATGAAGGAGCAGCAAAAGCAGAACATTCTTAACGCGTTGCATTATGCCGCTTGGCGTATCTCCGGCAATGACGGTGCCGCCGCCTTGTTGGGATTAAAGCCGAGCACGCTCACCGATAGAATGCGTGCATTCAGTATAAAGCGTCCGGATTAGTGCAGAGCGGCTCGCCAGGGCAGTCGCTTTATGATGTCGGCTTCAATGGTATTAAGTTCGCGTAGGCGCGCGTAGACGATGTCCTCATCAACGTATTCGAGCAGTAATTTGGCAAACAAATGTGCGTGTTTTAGTTCTGCTTTGTAGAGCCGTTCGTAAAACGTGCAGATATCTTTTTCCGGGTGAGCCTCTGCAATCAGACCGAAGCGTTCGGCACCTCGCGACTCAACAATTGAGGCAATCAACATTCTATCGATGAACCGTTCGTGCAGTCCATGCCGGGCATGTTTAAGTAGTTTATTTACGTAGGGATCTGGTTTGTCTTTGCCCAGTTCAAGTCCGCGTCTTTGCATCAGCTGATAGGTCTCATCGAAGTGCTCGAGCTCTTCTTTGGCCAGTTCAATAAGTGCCGGAATGATTTTTACCTTGTCGGGATAGCGAACTACGAAACTCATGGCCAGCGCGCTGGCTTTGCGCTCGCAGTTCGCGTGGTCGATGAGGAAGTGATCAAAGTCAGACAGTGCCGTGGCTGTCCATTCTGTTGGTGTGGAATACGTCAGATCGATGGATTTTCTAGCCATAACATATGCTTGTAGGCACCGCAGAGGCGCTACTGATGATTGCCTGTGTGTTAATTGAGTCTGCTTATTTTAACGTCTGGCGCTTGGTTTTGCTGCAAAACTCTTGTTGCTCGAATGCTTGCGCTAAAATGCAGACCTGATTGGCACGACTCTAAACCGAGCTACGTTTGCTGCAGCTGTTCCGGTCTTTACCGGTTCCGTCCGCATTATTTCTGCATTAATAGGGGGTATACATGAAACTTGTGACAGCAATTATTAAGCCGTTCCGGCTCGATGACGTTCGCAATGCATTATCTGAGGTTGGCGTGAGCGGTATGACGGTTACCGAGGTTAAGGGTTTTGGGCGGCAGCGTGGTCATACGGAGCTGTATCGGGGTGCGGAGTATGTGGTCGATTTTCTGCCGAAGTCGAAGATTGAAATGGCGGTTCCAGATGACATGGTTGAGCAGGCCGTTGAGGCCATAACCAATGCGGCACGCACAGGCAAAGTTGGCGATGGCAAAATCTTTGTCACGACCATAGAACACGTTTTGCGTATTCGTACAGGCGAATCTGGCGATAACGCACTCTAAGGGGTCTGGTGGTGAATTACGGTCTCTTGCGACAACTTGTATTAGTGTCGGCGCTATTGCTGCCGGTATCTGCATTTGCCGATGAAATATCCAGCGGCGACACGGCCTGGATGCTGACTTCAACGGCGCTGGTGTTGTTTATGACGTTGCCCGGGTTGGCGTTGTTCTACGCTGGTCTGGTGCGGTCGAAGAACGTACTTTCGGTCCTCATGCAGTGCTTTGCCATTGCGGCAACCGGTTCTATGGTTTGGGTCATAGCCGGTTATAGCCTGGCATTGACGGAAGGCAGCTCTAATTATATCGGCGGCTTTAGCCGCATTATGCTTGATGGTCTTACCACTGACTCTGTGAGCGGAACGATACCTGAATCAGTTTTCATCATGTTCCAGATGACGTTCGCCATTATTACACCGGCACTCATTATTGGTGGTTTTGCGGAGCGCATGAAGTTTTCTGCCATGCTTATTTTTAGCATGGCCTGGTTGATGCTGGTTTATGTACCTACGACCTATTGGGTGTGGGGTGGTGGTTGGCTGGCCGATATGGGCTTCCGCGATTTCGCCGGTGGCGCTGTGGTCCACATTAATGCAGGTATCGCCGCGCTGGTTGCCGCTCTAGTGTTGGGCAAGCGCCGCGGATTTCCGTCTACGCCAATGCCGCCGCACAACCTGCCGATGACCGTCACAGGTGCCGGCATGTTGTGGGTAGGCTGGTTTGGGTTTAATGCCGGCAGTGCGTTGGCTGCCGATGGTGCAGCCGGTCATGCGATGTTGGTGACCCATCTTGGCGCTTCAGCCGGGTGCTTTGCCTGGATGTGCATGGAATGGCTCCGCTTCGGCAAACCCAGCGTGCTGGGTATTGTTACCGGCATGGTCGCTGGTCTTGGCAGCATTACCCCTGCCTCCGGCTTTGTGGGTCCCGCGGGCGCATTAGTGATTGGGCTAAGTGCCGGCGTCGTCTGCTTCTGGGCCACCATGTGGGTGAAGCGGGTTCTAATTATTGATGATTCGCTCGACGTCCTGCCGGTGCATGGTGTGGGCGGCATTCTCGGGCTGACGTTAACCGCATTCCTGTCGAGCAATCTGGGCGGTCTTGGTCTGGACGAAGGCGTTACCGTCTGGGATCAGTTCATCGTGCAGTTATGCGGTATTACCGCCACGATCGTTTGGTGCGGCCTGATGTCCTTTGTGCTGCTCAAAGTTCTCGATGTCACGATGGGCCTACGGGTTACCGAAGATCAGGAAACCGAGGGGCTTGATATCGTGTTGCATGAAGAGCGGGGCTACAACATCTAAGGCACTGGCTGAGTCTGGTAGTAAAAGGCCCCGGTTATCGGGGCCTTTTTTGTGCGGCATCTATAAACGTTTGCGCTTCCATAAGCGCAGACCCAGCAGGCCCGCCAGAAGCAGACTGTAGGCAATGGCATCAAGAGCGTCGAGTTTAACCTGCCAGTAGTAATGCCAGACAATCAGCACCGCAATGGGATAAACGAGCCTGTGCAAGTTCAACCAGCGCTTACCCAGGCGCTTTTGCCAGCCTGCGGTAGAAGTGATCGCCAGCGGGATAAGCAGCAAGAGTGCCAGTGTTCCAAGCGTAATAAATGGCCGCTTGATCACATCTTCAATAATGGCCGTCATGTTTAAGCGCTGATCCAGCAGCAGCCAGACCAGAAAATGCAGACAACAATAAAAGAATGCGTAGAGACCTAGCATGCGACGCAGTCGTAATGGCCACGGCTTTTTTAGCAGCCACGCCAGTGGCGTTACGGCGAGTGAAATAAGGATGAGGCGCAGCCCCCAAATTCCTAGTTCATCCTGTACCGTTTCTATAGGGTTCGGTCCGAGCCCGGAACCATAGATCTCAAAAATCCGCAGCAGAAGCAGTGCGAACGGTATTAGCGCCGCGCCGAAGACGAGCGGTTTAATAACAAAGCGAATTTGAGTTTTGTTCGGACTCAGCGACATGCGACGATTGTCGCAGAACTGCTCCTAATCCGCTGCCTCAAAAGTAGGTGCGCATATCCAGTCCGCTATACAGTGGTCCGACTTCATCGGCATAGCCATTGAACAGCATCGTTGGCTGTTTGGGTGCGAGCAAGCCACCACCAATCCGGCGCTCGCGCGCCTGGCTCCAGCGAGGATGGTCCACTTCAGGGTTTACATTGGCATAGAAGCCGTACTCAAAGGGAGCCGCATCGTTCCATGAGGTAAAAGGCATTTCCTCAGTAAAGCCAATGCTGTTAATCGATTTAATACTCTTAAAGCCATACTTCCAGGGCACGACCAGGCGCATGGGTGCGCCATTTTGATTGGGCAACGTTTTGCCGTATAGACCCATAGCCAGAATAGTCAATGGGTTCATGGCTTCTTCTATGGTTAGACCTTCGCGATACGGCCAATCAAGGATCGGTCGCCTTTGACCCGGCATTTCAGAAGGCCGGGTAATGGTTTCAAAGGTCACATACTTCGCTTTTGATGTGGGCTTGAAGCGTTTCAGAATGTCACCCAGAGGAATGCCGACCCAGGGGATAACCATCGACCAGGCTTCTACGCAACGCAGGCGATAAATGCGTTCTTCTAACGCATGCGGCTTGATAATGTCCTCATAGCTAAATTCACCGGTGACTTCCGCCTCGCCTGAGATGCGCACATTCCACGGTAGCGGTTTAAAGCCGCCGGAGTTCAGGTATGGATCTTCTTTGCCGGTACCAAACTCATAGAAGTTGTTGTATTGAGTAATATCTTCATACGAGTTGGGCGCTTCAGTTGTACTAAAGCGGCTCTTCTGAACATCGGCAAGCGGCATTAGTTGTGGTGCCGATTCCTGCGCACAGGCCGTGCCGCCTAACAATGCTGTGGCACCGACAAAACCCATGTTACGCACGAAGCGTCTTCGGTCCTGATAGACGGATTCGCTGGTGATCTCTGAAGGACGCGGATCACTCTGCTTGGGAATCTTGATTAGCACTGTTCTCTCCTGATCATGTGGTGTACCGAGCTTAAAGTACTCTATGCGAAGCACAAACTGTAGGACCAGCAACGTCCGTGCAAAAGTTCCGTATGAAGCCGAATCAACATATAGTTGACCTTTCTCCGTATTGTTAAGGCTGTGTGTAGATGTTTTCGTACCCTGGCGTGTTCCGGATGTTTTTACTTGCCGTTGTTCTGAGCGGCTGTGGTCAGAATGAGACTGCAGTCACGGTTGACGGCGGTTTGGAGCTGACCGCCGCCGGCACAACCTTCCCCAATACTGAGGGCGAGCGTCATTGGTTGCAGTTCTCAGAGCGGGCTGAAGCTCAATCACAAGGGCGGATTAAGCCCAAAATGCTGATTTACGGACAGCTCGGTTCTGAGGAGCAGATTCTTTCCGGTCTGCGCCGTGGCCGGGTGCAATTTGCCAATGTCTCCGCAATGTCGGCATCGACGCTCGTGCCCGAATCCGCTTTGTTGTACGCCCCGTTTTTGTTTGCTGACGCGGCTGAGGCCGACTTCATTATCGATGAGTATCTGACCCCTGTGTATAGCGACTTGCTGGCCGCCAAAGGTCTACATTTAATCACCTGGTACGAAATCGGCTTTTTGCAGGTGTACGGTAAGGAACCGATACTGCTACCTGCCGACGCGGCTGGCCGGCGATTCCGGGTTGGCGCTGGTTTGGCCGCCCGCTTGTTTGCAGAATCATTGAATGCCGATGTTATCCCGTTGGGCTTTGCTGACGTGGTCGCGGGGTTGCAGACCGGGCTGATCGAGGCGGGTGAAAATGCCGTGAGTCTTTACACGCGTTCCGGTATTGCGCCGGAAGCGCCGCACCTGACCCTCACCGATCACTCTTACGGTGTTTCGATGATTGTGGTTCAGAAGGATTGGTGGGATGCGCTGACTCCGGCAAACCAAAAGATTTTGAGTGAAGCATTTCCCGGTATCAGTGCTTCACGTGTGGATGTGCGTGCTGAGTCGATTAATGATCTTGAAAATGCGAAGTCTCTTGGGATTACCGTACATTCTCTGGCTCCGGCAGAGCGTGCCGAGTGGGCTGAGGTTGCGGGCGGTATTCGCCGTGAACTCGCGGCCGGCATTGGCGGTCGTTCACAGGAGATACTGGATCTCATCGACACCGGTCGCGCGGTCTATCGCGCTGGCCAGGAGTAATTTAGCCCCATCTGGCAAGGCACTGCGGGAACCTGAGGTGCTTCCCGTTGTCTGCTGGATACAGAGAGTTTGTTGGCCTGAACCGCACACAGAGTGAGAAATAATTATGGGATTATTTGGACGCAAAGCAACGATGATTGAGCCTGATGCCGCACTTAAGGGCAGGCCGGCGGCCGTAGCGGTGAGCGCAAAACACGTCGTTAACGGTCATCCGCTGCAGGGTCCATTTCCTGAGGGTCTGGCGACAGTTCAGTTTGGTCTGGGTTGTTTTTGGGGTGCTGAGCGCTGCTTCTGGCAGCTGCCCGGTGTGTATTCCACAGCGGTCGGCTATTCCGGCGGCTATACGCCGAATCCTTCTTATGACGAAGTCTGCTCCGGTAAGACGGGTCACACCGAAGCGGTGTTTGTGGTGTATGACCCCGCAGTTATTTCCTTCGAACGCTTGTTGCAGGTGTTTTGGGAATCGCACAACCCGACAGAGGGCTTGCGCCAGGGTAACGATGTGGGTTCTCAGTACCGTTCAGTCATTTATGTTGATAGTGCTGATGAGCTTGAGCTTACACGCTCATCGTTGCAGGCGTATCAGCAGTCTTTGACTGCTGCAGGGCATCCGCAGATCACCACCGAGCTTGGCATAGATAAGGTCTTTTATTACGCCGAGGATTATCATCAGCAGTATCTGGCAAAAAACCCCGGCGGTTACTGTGGTCTGGGTGGCACTGGAGTGAAGTGTGCCGGAGCGGTCTAGGTTAGTTGAGCAACCGGCACTTGCTCGGCATATACCGTTCATCGTGCCAAGGCTTGCTCGTAAACTTTCATGCCGACACCTTAGGTGTCAATAATCGATTCCTGTGGCGTCGAATATCCGCTAAGCGTTATAGCAGAAACGACAACTGCCATGCGCTAGATTTCAGACCGCAATGACCGGCAAGTTCCGTTGGTATGCGGGTGCGGAGCACCCATGCCGAACCGTAACACTTGACACCGCCGGTGAATTTCAGGAAGCATGATGAAATGAAGCGACTCCTTTTGCTTGTGGCTGTAATGGGTCTTGTTACCGGTTGCAGCCGATCGCCGCAACCTTCCGTGGACGTGCCCGCGGCATCTGGCACCAAGCCCGACGCCAACTGGTTTGTTGCGGCCACACCTTACGCTATCGCCGCTGGCGATTCTTTGCTGGCGATTCGGGTATACCGCGCCGGTAGGCTGGCTAGTCTTGGCCATAATCATGTGATCAGTAGTGACTCACTCCAGGGGCGTATTTATGTTGGTGCCGATTATGCCGATACGTGGTTTGAGTTGAGCTTGCCGGTAGCAATGTTGCGGGTTGATGAAGCGCCAATGCGCGGTCGCTATGGTGATGATTTTTCCGGGCAGGTGCCCGCTGATGCGATTGCCGGCACAACGGCCAATATGAGTGGCCCCGAAGTGCTGGCGGCTGCCGATTGGCCTTTGGTATCTGTTCAGGGTGCCGTGACACGTTGCGTCATGAACAAATGTGCCGCCGAAATTTACATCGAGCTCAAAGGCCAAGTGACCCGCCACAATGTTGATGTGATCGTGGAGCAGCATGGGGACCGGCTGATTATCAACTCAGATTTTTTGCTATCGCAGACAGCATTGGCTCTTAAGCCTTTCAGCGTGATGATGGGGGCACTCTCGGTTGCAGATGAACTCAGCTTTGAGCTGGATTTGGTCGCTACCGAAGTTGTTTCTGGTGACATTTTACCAGAGTGATATATTCAAATACTGCTGCTGTTTCAGGCAGCGATTTAAAGACTCATATGAGGTTGGGTAATGCCAGATAAAAACACATCTATGAATATTTCTATGGACCGTCGACGCTTGCTGGCAGGTATTGGTGCCGCGGGCGCGATGGGGATGGCACCATCGTTGCAGGCAGCCCCATGTTCGAAGGCGGTTGAGTGGACCCTCGATCTGGATGATGCCAAAGACAACTTGCGCGCCTTGTTGAAGCTGCAGGCCGATCTTTCAGGCGCTGATGCTTTATCCGGCTTTCCCGGTAAGGTTTGGGGTTGGGTGCCGGGCCAGGGCAACACGCTGTTGTTTAATACCTACGGTATTGGTTGCAGTCATATTGAAGAGGTCGAGAACGGCTACAATTTCTATCATCGTGAACTATTGTATTACCTCGATCCAAAAACGAACGAAGTGCTGGATGTTTGGAACAATCCTTACACTGGTAAAGATGCTGAGGTCCGGCATATTCTGAATGATCCGGTCAATCGCTTTTATCCGTTTTCAGGTGGCCGGTTTGCACCCCCTTATGACTACGAAGTGCATGGCAACGATATTGTTTTCCAGATAAGCGTGTTTCGCTTTGAGCCTTCACCCATGAGTCGTGCGGATTATCCGCTGCATTCTGCTGACGATAATTATCAGTCTGCGGAGCTTTGGGGAATGATTGGCCGCATTGACGAGATCATGGATCCTGAGGTTACTTCAGCGAGCTGCGTAACTTCCTGGTCGCGAATTTCTCAATGGCTGCCCTTTATGGAAATGGGTGATGCTCCCGGTATTATGGTGTTTCACAGTCACTCGTATAAGTTGATGGGTGGTGCTGCTGAGTTGCCGCCGAATATTCTGGCGTATACCGAGAAGAACTATCCCGAGTATCTTAAGTCGCCCAGAGAATGGACCGGTCTTCAAGAGAATAAGTCTCAGGTTACTGAAAGTAAAAAAGAAATTGATAAACGATGGGCTCAAGAAGGGCCTGCTGGGCCCGTCTTTATGGCGGACTAAAAGCGGTTTGTTGATTGCAATTAAAGCCGGCCGTGTGCCGGCTTTTTTGTGCGCCGATGTTGGCCGTATAGCGAGTTGGTAAAGGTTATTTCTGTGAGACTGCCGTTAGCGTTTTTTCGCAAATTGCTCAGGCCTTAGCAAACCTCGCAGCGATGCGCATTTAGCGATCAGGCACTTTTTGACGCACGTAGACGTTCGGCTTCGTTGGCTCAGGCGACCGATGCGCTTTTTTACTCCGCGCAGCAGTGCTTATCAATCTCGGCGAGCTATACATAGCTGAAGGTTCCGGCGGCATTGAGCTGACATGTCAGCCTGACACCGATGCCGCCAATCTTCTTCAGGTCCTCGGCAGCTTGCAAGTCGGTGTGAGTTTCTTGAAGTGATTCAAACGCTGCTTCTGTGGCGGCTATCGGGGACGCGGCATCATCCGTTGTGCCGGCACCTACTGAAACCTGCTTGTAGCGTCCTGTTGCTTGCGTCATGTCGCTGTGCGACTTTGGCCTTACTGATAGCTGCAGAGAGCTTGTTGAGCTTGGCCTGTGCCGCTTGTTGCGCATTGCGCAAAGCGCCAACCTGATGCCTCAAACGATCAATGAGCTCTGTCTGTTGGGTGTTCTCGGTGGCCAGTGGCGCGGCCCATTGTTGCAGTGCTTGCAGTTGAGAGATAAGACGGGCCGAACTTGCCTTGCTTGCTATGAGCTGGTCGCGCAAAGAGATGCCATCTGCTGCGGTCATCATGCTAGGCACAGGCGCACAGCCTGCCGTCGTTTCTAACGCAGCCAGTTGTTGTTCGAGCGAACGAATCTGCTCTTCGTAGGCCTGCTGTTGTTTAACAATGGACTGTCGTGCCTCATCTTTATTGAGTCTGCCTTGTTGTAGCGTGTGAATAAGGCGTTTCTGATTACCATGCTCTGCATGCATCCAGTTGCGGTCTTCCTGCAGGTTGGCCAGCATGCGTACCTGCTCGTTTAGGCGGTCTTAATAGCGGCTGTTCTTGGCATTAAGTTTAGCCTTATCATGCTGCAGGACTTGAATCTGGCCTTGCAGCCCGGTGACGTCGGCGGACACGGGCACGGCTACTAGGGCAGCCTTCTCGTCTTGACCGGCAGCGTCGTTGTCCAACGGTTCAGAGGCTTGCGCGAATACGGCCTTGCAGACAACCCAGCCGAGCAGAAACGAAATGCCGCCTGCAATGAGTGCTGTAATAATGGTGACCGTTACTGTCATGGGTCTCCTAAATCTAGGCTACTTAAGTTTGTTGTTCCTGCTGCTAGTGGGACTCAAGATAGGCAAGTTAATATAACTAAAGCAATTTGTAGTAGATTATGTCGCCGGCAACAGACCAACAATGCGCTGGTTCACAGTTTGGTCGGCTCGCAGAACCTTCCCGGAACACGATTAATGCTTATGGCATAAAGTGATCAGGCGTAGGATAGTTGCCTTCGCGCTATTTTTAATACGGAGTTTGGTATGGAATTGAGTCAACTGCAGGTGCAGATTCACAATTTGCAGGTGAAAGTCACGGCGCAGGCAACGTTTGATGAGGCCCAAGCTGACGATATTCGCCAGCAGGTAGCGTCTGTCTTGGCACTGCTGAATGAGATGACAACAGAGCATGATGAGCCGCTGAATGATCAGCTAACTCGTATCGCTGCCGAGTTTGAGGCCGATTATCCGCAGACTTCCCGAGTGCTTGAGCGGATGGCCGATACGTTATCGAAGTTAGGCATTTAAAGCGGCAGAGCCCTAGCTCAGGCTTATCCAGCGGCAAATTTAAGTAAGTGGCCGCAGAGGCTTAGCGGCTGATCTTCAACAATATAGAAACTGGCATCATCGATAAGGGCATGTTCCTGATTGCGGCAGCCCGGTATATGTTGCAACAAGCCGTTAGGCCCCATGGCCGATCCTTCAAACTGTTTGCTAAACAAGGTGAGTACCGGTTTATTCCAGCTCGCCAGCGTTTCCCATGCCGCAAGATTTGCTGCGCGCGCCGGACTGTCGGGCGAGATCGGCAGAATCATCGGAAAGCGGCGTGGACCCATGCGATAGGTTTGATCCGGGTAGGGCGCGTCATAGGCTGCAATAATGTCGGCCGACAGGTTTTGTACGGTGCCTTCCTGGACCATTTCACCTTGCGGGAACGTTGGCAATGCCAACTGCACTTCACGCCATTTGATAAACCAAGCATGTCCTGCGGAGGGCTCGCCGGTGGGCAATTGGGTGTTCAGTAGAACCAGTTTGCTAAAAATATCCGGGTTCTCGGCCGCAATTCGCAGTCCGAAGAAACCTCCCCAATCGAACATAAAGCCGATGGACTCGGCAATGTTCAGTTGCTGCAGAAACGAGGTGTTCCAGGCGATATGCCGATTGAACTCGTAGTCTGTTTCGTTAGGCAGTTTGTCGGAGCGGCCAAAGCCGACGTAATCCTGCGCAATAACTCTATAGCCCGCTGCAACCAGTACCGGAATCATGTGTCGGTAGAGGTAGACCCAGGCGCCCTGTGATGCATACAAGACGATCGTTGTGGCATCGCGTGGCCCTTCATCAATGTAGTGAATCCGCAGCTCGCCATAACGCTCGTCATAAACATTCAGATAGTGCGCGGCAAAATTGTAGTCGGGCAGGTTCCCGAAGCACTCGTCTGGCGTTCGTAATACTTGCATGATTATGCTCCGGCGGCACTGTGCCAGCCTGAAAGGGTCAGTCGTCTTTTGGCCAAGGTGCTAGCTGGCGTAGATATTCTGTTATGGCGGCACGGTCTTCGCTGGTAAGTAATGCTGTGTTTTCATCGATGACGACGCTCATCTCGCCACCGGCGAAATCACCATTGGGCAGCATACCTATCTCGAGAAAGAGTTCAGTATCCGATCGGCGCCAGTTCTGTAGCCCATCTGCGTGCGGCGTTAAGTTGGGTGCAGCTTTGGCGTCACCAAAGCCGGGTGCGCCGGCGAGTTCCAGATCATTGCGCGAGCCGCCCAGAATAGTTCTTGGCGTATGGCATTCTCCGCAGTGGCCTAGGTGGCGGACAAGGTAAGCACCACGATTCCATGCGATGTCTCTATCATTCTGTGGTGTAAAGCGTGCACTAGAAAAATACAACCATTTCCAAAAATACAAAGGCGCTCGCCATTGCGCGTACCAGACAAGATCGTGTTCGCGGCTTGCCGCACTAACGGCCGGCAGGCTCTCGAGGTACGCCTTAATGTCCAGCAGATCGTTGCTGCTGATGCCTGTGTAAGAAGGGTAGGGAAAGGCCGGGTAGTAGTGTTCGCCATCGGGGTTCACGCCTTCGCGGACGGCGGCGATAAACTCGGCATCGCTCCAGTCACCAATGCCTGTGGCTCTGTCTGGTGTAATGTTAGGGCTATAGAAGGTGCCGAAGGGTGATTCGAGTGGCCGGCCGCCGGCCATGAGTTGTCCCTCGTCCAGTGTATGGCAGGCAATGCATCCACCGGCATTGGTCAGATAGGCACCGCGCTCTGCATCTGCCGCGATACCGACTCTGTTCATCAGGCATAAAAAAACACCCAACCACAACAGACCTGTCCGGATCTGTGGCAGCTTGAGTGTCATTTTATGATGCCGGCTTTATAGGCGTTAGTCATCGACGCGATAGTTGTCATGGCAGCCTTTGCAGCTATTGCCAACAGCCTTGAATGCCTTGCCCATAGCCCCGCGATCATTTGCTTCTGCTGCTGCAGCCAAAACAGCTGTCGCGTCAGCCGCCTCACTGGCGTATTTCTGAAAGCCGTCCATGTCTTCCCAGATAGCGGGCAAGGCATCGCCGCCCTCTGAGCCAGCCGGCACCAAATCGCCGATCAGTGTGGCTGCCTGCGCGAGCGCTTGAGTGTTTGCTACCAGATGTGCCTGGGTATCTGCAGGCTTTACTTTGCCGAGATATACCGCAATGAAACCGCCAAAGCTGCTACCGATGGTTGTCATAACTGTATCGCGATATTTCGCGGCATCACTCTTTTCGTCTGCGGCCATCGTGCCTTGCAGTGGTGCCAGCAGTACTGTTGCGGTTAGTGCTAAAAAGAATGTGCGGGTCATCGGTTGCGCTCCTATTGCTAAGTGTTAGTTATCGCTACTAAAGTTTTGCTGAGTTAATGGCTACTGGTTTCATTGTCACTGAGGCTAGCCGCGCCGTCATGCTTCTGGTCAGGCAGGTCGAGGGTGCCATCCATAAATGCCCGCACATCAGCCCCGGTAATGTCTCCGGCTTCCTGCACCGCCATGTGCCCTACGCCAGGATAAATTTTGAGTTTTACCGATTCTGCATTGGTTAACAGTTCAATAAACTCGGGTGCTTGCTCAACCGGTGCCTGAGGGTTGGCTTCGCCCCAAAGTATGAGCACGGGTGCCTGTACGCCGGCAATCACGCCTTCGAGGTCGCCCGCTTCGTATTGCCGGAGACGTTCAACTTCGGCCTCGCGCTGACCTTCACGCATCCACATGTCGTACCATTGGTCGACCAGATCCTGCGGTAGTTCACTGGTTTTGCCCCACGCTGAAGACAGCATGTACTCAGGAATAAAACGCGGCAGTATGTACTCTAGTACGCTTGCCGACTTGCCGGGTTTGCCCCGCCTTTTCATCTGCTCTTTGCCTTCCAGTGAGCCGGGACTTAGCAGAATTAATTTATCAACGCGTTCTGGATGACGACTTGCGAAGTGCAGCGCTACCGTGCCGCCTAATGACGTGCCACCGATCGACAGCTCTTCCAGACCCATTGCATCAATAAACTTCTCGGCCAGATCAACGGTGCGCTCGACGGTGTAGTCGCCACTCGGGTCAGGACCGGTAAGCCCGTGGCTGGTCATATCGAAGCGAATGACCCGGTATTTGTCCTTGAGCGCTTCGACCCAGGGATCCCAGCCGAGCAGGCTGGCAAAGTGGGCATGGACAAGCACGATGACCGGTCCTTCACCTTCGTCCCGATAGTGAACCCGCACGCCGTCGATATTCATGAAGCGCGATGCCTCGTTGGCGTATTTTGCTTCAAGCACATCAGCCGGAATATCCTGATAAGCCCACAAAGCGATTAACAGGCCAATGACTGACAGTGTTAATAGCGTGCCGAGCGTGTATGCGATATAGCGTAAAACTTTCATACAGTAAGCCTCATAGGTATGGGCTGATAATACGCCAGCAAAGGCACTGCCCGTAAGCCCCCCAGAGCGAATGCCGCTGTGTGGTGAGTCGGTTGTATCGGGATTGGCACTTATTGACACAGTGTCGACAAGATGGGTATACCTATACGTCACTAAGTATTTTGGAGTCGCTATGTTTCTGGCGCTGCGTGATCTGGCCTTTGCAAAAGGCCGTTTTGCTCTGATGAGCCTAATTATTGCTCTGGTGGCCTTTCTAATGACGCTGCTAAGCGGCCTGGCATCGGGGCTTATCAAGAGCAATATTTCCGGTCTCATGGCACTGGATATCACCCACATTGCCTTCGAATACAACGAGCGACCGAGTTACCGCAACAGTATGGTAGAGCGTGAGATGTGGGAGGGCTGGCGTGACTCCAAGGGCGTGCTGGCTGCAGAGCCACTAGGCCACACGATGTTTACCGCGCGCACACCCGATAACCAGCCGCTGGATGATGTCGTGCTTTGGGGGGTTTACCCCGGCCGTTTTCTGGAGCCCTCGGTGGTTAGCGGCGAACAGCTGCGTGGTGCAGAAGACGGCGTGATTATTTCCGGGCTATTGGCTGACAAGCATGGTGTTGGTATCGGCGATATCATTGTTCTCGACCGTGTCCTTACCCGCCTCAAAGTCATTGGGATTAGCGAAGAGCATAACATCGGACATGTGCCGGTGATTTATACGGCAATGCGCAAATGGCAGGAAGCGACCTATGGCCCGCCCGGCGGCCCTCCGCCCGGAGAGACGTTGCCTGATATTCTGTTTGACTACGCCAGCGTCATAGCACTGCAGCTGGCGCCGGGTGTCGACATTTATACTCTGGACATCGAGTGGGGCACTGCAACCCTCGATAAGCAGTCCGCATTTGCGGCGTCTTCCGGGTACAAAGAAGAAGTTCAGACGGTGCAGATGATTCAGGGTTTTATGGTGGTGATTTCGGCGCTGGTCATCGGCGCGTTTTTTACCATTTGGACCATTCAGCGCACTCAGGAGATAGGCCTGGTCAAAGCGCTCGGCGGGTCCAGCAGTTACCTATTGCGCGACACCTTAGCTCAGGCGCTTATCCTGATGATCCTGGCGGTGGGGTTGGGCACTCTGATGGCCGTCTGGTTGGGCTTGTCACTGGAAGATACGGGCACGACGTTTATGTTGGTGGGCACGGATGTGACCGCATCTTCTATGCTGCTGCTGATTGCCGGCTTGCTCGGTAGTATGGTCTCCGTGCGTTTGATTACGCGCATTGATCCGATTATTGCGCTCGGCCGCACCCGTTAGGATATTACGATGGGACTCACAGTAAATGACGTCGTGCTTGAGCTGGGTGATGGCGACCAGAAGATCACGGCGCTGGATCACGTGACCTTTAGCGTTGCCGATGGTGAGTTATTGGCGGTGCTGGGCCCCTCGGGCGCCGGCAAATCCAGTCTGCTGGCGGTCTGCGGTGGCTTACGTCATCCAACCAGTGGCGCCGTGGAGATTGGTGGCAGGCAGCTCACGGCGATGAAGGACAGTGATCTGACTCAGCTCCGCTTGCAGTCAATCGGGTTTGTATTTCAGCAGTCGAACTTGATTTCATCACTGTCGTCAATCGATCAACTGTTGTTGATGGTGCATCTCGCGGGTCGGAGCCCCGGCAAAGAAGATCGTGATCGTGCGTTGGCTTTGCTGGACTCTGTCGACATGGCACACCGCGCAGACCGGCGACCCGATCAGCTATCAGGTGGCGAGCGCCAGCGTATTGGCATTGCACGCGCGTTAATGACGAAACCATCTTTGTTATTAGTTGATGAACCCACCTCTATGCTCGATCAGGTTCGCGGGCGCCAGATTGTTGATTTGTTGCGTGACCAATGTCATCAGCATCAGGTGGCTGCTGTCATGGTGACGCACGATCAGACGATGCTTGATGCCGCCGATAGCAGTTTGCATATTGTGGATGGTCGTTTGCAGCAAAGCTCTGACTATGCCGCGCATTGAAGCCGCCAGTATTGCTGAGCATGTCGAGCAGCAGACAGACCGGCTGCTTGATGTTGCGAGTGTCTTGTTTAAAACCCGCGGTTATCGGCAGACGGATATGGGCATGATTGCCGCCGAGATGGGTTTGGCCCGCAGCTCTTTGTATCGCTATTACCGCAACAAAGATCACGTGTTGCTGGATTGTATAAAACGCGATATGACGCCGTTATTGGTTGATTTTGCCACCTTGACTGAGCGTTATCCTGACCCGCTCGAGCGAGTCGATGCCTGGCTCGATCTGCAGGTTGATTCGGCGACCAGCCCTGATCATCCGGGTATTGAGCTAATGAATGAATTGCGGCATGCGGATGAGGAGTTGCAGCAGCAAATTCTGTTGCTGCATAAGCAACCTGCCCGTGTATTGGACGATGCTTTGTCCGCAATGGAGCCTATCTCGACAGCTGAGGTAAGCCTGTTTGCAACCATGATCATCGGAATGACTCATGCGGCTGCCAGACACATTCTTGATCACAGCATTCTGGATGATGCAAAGGCTGAGCAAGTTGCTCGCCGCCAGCTTAAAGCCGCTGTGCGACAGGTGTTACAGATGGGTGAACACGACCAACATTAAACGCAGAAGATGTTCTGCTTATTGAGGCTATCAGTATGAAGGCTTTGTTTCGAACGATTGCACGGCTCGCCATCACAGCCTTGCCGATCCTATCTCTGAGCGGTCCGGCCTTGGCTCAGGATGAGCATGTCCATCATCATATGGATGCCGGTATTCCTGATATGGATGCCGATGGCAAGCGTGACCCGGGTAGGATGGATCATTCATTAACACCGGAACGGTTGGCCGCACTGCGCGAGAAGATAGCGCTCTATCGCGCCTTCACCGACCGCGAAGCTGAGCTCAACATGGCGCTGATGGGGCCAAACTATGAATGGTATGTGAGCGATACGAGCATCAATGGCGATGTGGGCGTGCTGGTCCTGGCGCATGGCGTCGGCCAAAACAGCGATCGTCTATTCCGCGACAGCCTGCGGCCTATGGCAAGCTCGCGACCCACGGCCATCTCATTTGGCATGGCAATGATGATGTCATCACACATTCAGTCGAGTGTTGATGACCTGACCGTTGCGGGTGCTAAGACGATTGTGTTGGTGCCTACCGCAACGACCCGCTACAACTCCCTCACCCGGCAGTGGGAATATGTTTTTGGTATGCGCAATGACTCGTCTTATCTTGATGTGCCGCAGGTCAATACCGACGCCAATGTCATTATGACATCGCACTTCGAAGATCATCTTTTAATGACGGAGATTTTGCTGGATTATGTGCGTGAGAAGAGCACCGATCCTGCGAAGGAAACGGTCATAATTGTTGGTCATGGACCGGAAGATGTCGAAGACAATGTTTTGGATCTCGACATGCAGCAGGCACATGTGGTCCGTCTGAAGGCTGAAGGTGGCTTTGCTGATGTAAAGATTATCAATCTTCAGGATGACGCCTATCCGCCAATTCGTGCTGCCAATGTTAAGAAGTTGCGACGCTGGGTGAGTTCTGCAGAGCGCCGCGGGAATACGGTTATTGTCGTGGTGGCGACAGCGGCTAGTTTTGGCGTGCAGCAAAAAATTATTGAAGAGCTTCGTGGCCTGGACTACATTTTTGCCGATAAGGGTTTTGCCGAGCATCCGAACTACCAGGAATGGATCGCCGTGGCAGTGGATGAGCGACTTGCGGCCGGAGCGCAATAGTCGGGCGAGTCATCGTTGCTCTGCGGCGGTGTTAGCGGCTTAGCCGATTTTTCACCCAGATTAGTAGGCCCGCTAGCAGGAGCAGGGCAGTAGCGGCCTGCGCTGTGTAGGTTGTGGCCAGCTTGATCTGCTTCACCACAACAGCGGCATCTGCTGCACTGCTAAGCTCGTTTGGAAACGCGATGATCGTGGCTAGCAATGCCATGTTCTCCAGCCAATCGAACAGTGCTGGTATTAACAGCAGCACGAACAGGTTTTTCTGCAACGCCGTCTCATACCAGCGCGGCAGACTATGCCGCAGCACATAAGCACAGATGCTTGCGAGAAACAGACCTGCTAACAGTGGAAATACATAGTCGATTGCCGTGAACACGTAATAGAGCACGAATGCCTGATCGGTATAGCCGTCGAGTTGTGAAAAAATTTCGGCGCTGGTTAGCGAGTTCTGCAAATCAAACGGCACTGCTCCATTGGCGTACGGCTTGAACTTCTCTCCGATAAACAACAGCAGCTGCAGGCAGCCAAGAAAGCCGAGCGTTATCCCGATAAATTTCCCTAGCGAGAATGAGCAGCGAATAATGAGCTGATTGAGTTGTCCTAGCATTGCGGCTGCCTATGTCGGGCTCGTGGGGGCTGGGCTGTGCAGCGTATCGTCGCCCATCTGCAGCTTCAGGGCAACTGCCGGCGCTGCGACCCGGGGCGTTGTCAGTTTTGCGGAAGCTGTTATTCTGATGCAATCTGCGTTGGCTAGTTAACTTAGAGATTATCACCATGGTTACGAAAAGCGTGCTCGCCATCATTGTCTGTCTATTCAGTGTTGCATTACCTGCAGCCGAGGAAGCGGCGCATCAAGAGCATGCGGGCCATGCTATGGGTAGTACTGAAAGAGATGACAAGGGGCGCCGCTTGTATGGCATGCAGCATGAGGTGACTGATGCGGCCGCTGACGAGTTACGTGGCCAAATCGATCAGTTTGCCGATGCCGATACGGCAACGATTCAGCAAGTGATGGATCGCATGGGCTCTAATTACGAATGGTATATCAGCGAACTCGACCTGCTGGGTGACACCGGAGTTCTGGTTCTCGCTCACGGTTTTCGCGCCGGGGACAGTATCTTTCGTCAACGCCTTAACCCGTTGGCAGCAGAAAGGCCGACTGCATTGGCAATGGGTATGAGCATGATGATGTCAGATCACATCCAGCTGGCTATTAATGATCTTGAGGCAGCGGGTGCCAAACGCATTGTGGTGATACCCGTGGTGAGCAATCGTTACAACAGCCTGATGCGCCAATGGCAGTATATCTTCGGACTGATTGATGAGCCGGCGTATACCGAGGTGCCCCGGGTTACCAGTAATGTGGAGTTGTTGTTCGGCTCTCCGCCTGAAACAGACCCGCTCATCGTCGCAACACTGGTCGATTATGCGAAAGAGATTAGTGAGAATCCGAAGCAGGAGTTTTTGTTGCTTGTCGCTCATGGGCCTGAGGCCGAAGAGGACAACCAGGTCGTTCTAGGGTTGCTTCGGGAGCTGGCAGCTGAGGTCCAGAGTGATGTCGGGTTTGCCTCTGTAGGTGTCGCATCACTGCAAGATGATGCGCCCAAAGCAGTGCGTTCAGCCAATGTTGCGGAGATGCGTGAGTTGGTAGAAAAAGCGCAGGCCGATGGCTACAGAGTACTGGTGATTACCAACTTGCTGGGAGCCCGTACGGTCCAGTCCGAACTGCGTCGCGATTTACGTGGTCTTGGCTATACCTTTAATGCCAAGGGCGTCGTGCAGCACGATAACTTTATTCGTTGGATAGAAGAGTCGGTTTCCGAAGCAGTAGCAGCAGTCGACTAATTTATTGTTTGGTTTTGCCAGCGCGCTTCTTCTGTCTCAATCAGCACAATGTTGTCCGCAATTGTCCGGGAAAACTCTGCTATGAGGTTGCTCATGGCCGATGCCTGGTCTGAGTAGCTCTTTGAGCCCGCCTGGCCTGTATACACGGACCGTTCGGCAACATAAAGATTGTCTTGGTCCTTGCCGGTCAATGCCCATTGCACATCAAGTGTCGCTGTATCGTTTTGGTCAACATCGAAACGCATGAGCGAAGCTACAACCCGATAGTTCAGGAGTGGGTCACCGATAGCGACGGAGCCGAATTCATGAACGAGCGGGCTACCAAGATCATCTCCCAGATTATTCGTTAAAATCCGCTGAAAGCTTTGGTCGAGTGGTTCAATCCAGCGATTATATTCAGCAACCTTAAGCTCGTTACGGTCCATGCGGGTGACGAACTGCGGTCGATTGAGGTAGCGCGCTATTTTTATCGGCCCCACTCTGACAGCAAGCGGTTCCTCAGCAATGCTAGTTTTGGTGCCTATTTGTTCTTCGAGCGTGTAATAGCGACTCGGTGGTGATGAGCCGCAAGCGCTCAGCAATGTGGAAATGCAGAGGCAAAGTATTGCGAGTAGAGCTAAGCGTTTTGTTTCAGGCGTGCGCATAAGCTATGACCTATTTCTTTCCACGAATGATAGCTTCCGGGTGTTGTTCCAGATAGTCTGCCAGAACTCTGATGGAACGTGCGGCATCCGATACTTCAACCAGTGTGTTTGAAATTTGCACGGCAAGTACCGACTGGCCATCAAGTTGTGCGCTGGCGGAGGCAAGGAATTTCTCAGCCTGTTCAAGTGTGGCAGCAAGGTTCTGCGCGGCAGGCACCAGATTGCTGTCCAGGTCGGTGAGCAGGGTTTGTGCGCTCTCAATTGCCGTGCCGAGTTCTGTAATGGCCTTACTCAGATCATCTGGCAAAGTCTGAGTGCTTTCCGCGTTGACCACGGTATCGATGCCGGCAATGGCACGGCGTAATTCTTCGGAGTTGGCAAGCTGATCAACGCCATTAAGAATGCTGGTGAGCTTGGCGCTCAGCTCCTTGATGTTGACCTCCTGCTGCAGTGTTGCGAAGAACCGCTGTGCATCTTCAATAGCCTGGGTGATGCCGGAGGTTATGCTCGGGATTTCGGGGTATGGAATGGTCTTGTTTCTAAAGACCATTTTTGTGCCTGGTTGAAAATCGAGTTCAATCATCAGTTGCCCGGTAACAAAACTTTCCGAATCAAGCTGCGCCCTTAAGCCGACATTAATCCAGTCGTCGACCGAGAATTTGCTTGCCGCATCGCTGGCAGCGCCGACAACCTCCGAGCCCTTAATGAACTTGAACTTATCCGGGTTTATTTCATAGATAACGGGAATCAGGGTTTCTAATGTATCGAGTGAGGCGTATAGCTTGATGTCGGTAACATAGCCAACCTGGACACCCCTGAAGTTGACATTAGAGCCAATCCGGAGGCCTTTGACCGAGCCGTCAAAATAGCTCACATAACGCGTCTTACTTTTTAAGATATGGCTGCCACCAAACAGCATGGCTGAAATAGCGAGCAGTGCTATCGCACCAACCACGAAGCTGCCGATCAATGCAGGATTAGCTTTCTTACTCATGTGTCTCGTTCGCCTCTGGCGAGTTGCCGCTATTCAGTGTACCGCGCAATAGGAAGTTTCTCACATCGTGCAGGGGTGAGAAATCCCGCAACTCTCTCGGGTTGCCTGTTGTGAGCTGGGTGCGCGTTACCGGATCCAGAAATATCGAGTTATCCCCGATGCCAAATATGCTTTCCAGCTCATGTGTGACAATGACTACTGTCGTTTGAAGGCTATCGCGCAGCTCTAGAATAAGGTCATCCAGAAGTTTTGCACTGATCGGGTCGAGCCCGGCTGAAGGTTCATCGAAAAACAGTATCTCCGGATCAAGGGCCATCGCGCGGGCGAGCCCTGCGCGCTTCTTCATGCCGCCCGAAATCTCACTGGGGTAGTAAGCTTCGAAGCCTGCAAGGCCCACCAGGGCGAGCTTGTAAGTACATATATCGGCAATATCCTTGTCGTTCAGGTCAGTATATTGGCGCAGTGGCAAGCCTATATTCTCGGCTAGCGTCATGGAGCTCCATAGCGCCCCGCTTTGAAACAGAGTGCCAAACTTGCGCTTCATGCCGAGTTGAGTTGTTTCGTTGGAGTTCCAGAAATCCTGATCATCGAAACAAACACTGCCTGTCTTGGGTTCTTTAAGACCAATCAGGCATTTAAGCAATGTACTCTTGCCGCAGCCGCTAGCGCCCATAATGATAAAAATTTCACCGTGGTTGACGGTGAAATGGAGCTTCTCTTGGATCATGAAGTCGCCATAGGCCATTGTCAGATTACTGACAGTGATATGTGGCGTACTTGCAAAATCAGCGCTCATTAGATGTCCAGGTTGATATAAATAACGGTAAGGATTGCGGCGCTAACAACAATCATAACAATGCCCATGACAACGGCTTTGGTCGTAGCCTGACCAACGGCCATAGCATTGTTGCCGCACTTCAGCCCTTGCAGGCAGCCAGCTACCGCGACCAGACTGCCGTAGATAACAGATTTAAACAAACCACCAAACAGTGTGCTCAGGGTCAATGCGCTCTTGGTTTGAACAGCATATTGAATAATGGTGACATCAAGCATAGATACGCCCACTGCAAGGCCACCGATTATGCCAAATAAACTGCCGTACATAGTAAGCAGCGGCATCATGACGACTAATGCGATAACTCTCGGTAGCGCCAGGAAATCGATCGGGTTGATGCCAAGCGTGGTTAAAGCATCAATCTCTTCGTTCACTTTCATCGTGCCGATTTCTGCAGCGTAGGCTGCGCCGGTGCGCCCCGCCATAATAATAGCTGTCATGATGGGCGCCATTTCGCGGACCATGGCGACGGCGACTAGGTCAGCGGTATAGATGCCAGCCCCGAAACTATTGAGCTGAATAACACCAACAAATGCGAATATCATGCCGATGAGAAAGCTAATCAGACCGATAATAGGTAATGCCTCGACTCCGGCCTCCTGAATGACAACGATTAGATCGGATTTTAGGTAGTTGGCTTTACCCTTAATTAGCCTGCCGAACGACAGCGTCAATTCGCCAATGAACTCGACGATTTGCAGCAGTTCCTCCCCTGCTTCGATGCTTGACGTTCCTAAACGGCTAAGGAACGATGCTTGGTTGTTAGAACGTCTCGCCCCTTCTCGTTCTTCAACCGCAAAAGCGAGCTTAAGGAGCCGTTGCGCACCTTCGGGGAGACCGCTTAGGTCTACTTCAATATGCTGTTCTTTGGCATAGAGGTAGATGATGCTGAGCGCCGTTAGCAGCGCACTATCCCACTGCTCAAGCGCCCCACTTGCAAAGCGAATGCTCCGGCTATCTTGCGGCAACTCTTTGAGCAGCAGGTTCACGTCGGGCCGTTCGCTTGTAATCAGCCAGTCGCCGGAGAAGACCAACAGAGGCTGACCGGCCTCTGCATCATCGAACATAATATCGGCGTTTGCTGCCATAAATTCTGACTATCCCGGAACGGAGTCCGCATCTAGAACATTGATTGGGCTACCAAAGTACCACAAAGGTTGTAGCTTGCCGACTGCGTGGATGGTTGCTGCTGCAGTGCTGTCCCACTCATCAGCCTTTATTACACTTTATTTACATGGGACAATCCTCCAATAGCATCGCTGTGGACGATGCAGGGAGTAGATACGTGGGAAGTTATATATCCAAGATATTTGGCGCTTCTCCTGTGGCACCTATTCAGGAGCACATGGAGATTTGTTATAAGGCCGCCAAAGAACTGATCGTGTTTTTTGAAGCGGTTAACTCGGCTAACTGGGAGAAGGTGACAGCCTCCCGCGAAAAAATTGTCGGATTAGAGAACGAAGCCGATGACGCGAAGAAGCAGATTCGTATGCAGTTGTCGCAAGCATTGTTTATGCCGGTGGCCCGGGGTGATCTTTTAGACCTCGTGCTTGTGCAGGACAAAATTCCAAATTTGGCCCGGGATATTTCCGGCGTAGTGATCGGCCGGCAGATGCAGATTCCGCAAGCGTTGCAGACACAATTCATTGCCTTTGTTAAACGCAATGTGGATGCCGCAAAGGGTGCCCGCAAAACAATTCGTGAGCTGGATGAGCTGTATGAAACGGGGTTTCGTGGGGCTGAGGCAGAGCTTGTTGCCAAGCTGATTAACGAGCTGGACCGGCTCGAGAATGAGACTGATGAGCAGCAGGCAAAGATCCGTAATCTATTGTTCACTATGGAAAAAGATCTTCATCCCGTTGATGTAATGTTCCTTTATAGAGTGATCGAATCGGTTGGCGATATTGGCAATATGGCCGAGCGCATTGGTCGTCGCCTCGAATTATTGATGAATCACTGAGTCAGCACTATGGAAGAAGCAACTATTTATCTGATCCTCGCCGCGGTCTTTGGCCTATTTATGGCCTGGGGCATTGGCGCGAATGATGTCGCTAATGCAATGGCCACGTCGATTGGTTCTAAGGCGCTCACCATCAAACAGGCCATTATCATAGCGGCGGTGTTTGAGTTTGCCGGCGCGGTGCTTGCCGGTGGCGAGGTGACCTCGACCATTCGCAAAGACATGGTCGATTCGGATGCCTTTATCGGCCAACCGGAGTTGCTGGTCTTTGGTATGTTGGCCGCGTTGCTTGCCGCCGGCACGTGGCTGCTGATTGCTTCATGGCGCGGTTGGCCGGTATCGACAACCCACTCAATTGTGGGTGCGATTGTTGGTTTTGCCGCTGTTGGTCTCGGTGTTGATGCGGTGAAGTGGGGTAAGGTTGGCGCCATTGTTGCCAGTTGGGTTATATCGCCAATGACGGCTGGTATTTTTGCCTTTCTGATTTTTACGTCTATTCAGAAACTTATTTTGGAACAGAAAGACCCATTCGCGCGCGCCCAGCGTTACGCACCGGTCTATATTTTCTTTACCGTATTCCTCATCTGTCTGGTCACTCTATTTAAGGGCCTTAAGCATGTGGGGCTTGACCTCACTGCATTTGAGGCATACGCAGGCTCGGCTGCGCTTGGCGTAGTGATCGCGGCGATAGGCTGCTTTTTTGTGATGCGGATTAAGGTTGATAAGAAGGCAGAGAAGAAATTTCACTATGCCACCGTGGAGAAAGTGTTTGCGGTGCTCATGGTTATTACGGCCAGCGCTATGGCGTTTGCGCATGGCTCAAATGATGTGGCCAATGCTATAGGGCCCGTAGCCGCCGTTGTGAGTGTGGCGCAGACCGGCGAGGTACTGCAGACAACGCAGCTGCCAATATGGATTTTGATGCTCGGTGGTGTAGGTATTGTTATTGGTTTGGCAACTTACGGTCGTCATGTGATTGCCACCGTGGGCAGTCATATTACGTCACTGACTCCCAGTCGCGGATTTTCGGCAGAGTTGGCCGCCGCGTTTACCATTGTGTTTGCATCCGGCACCGGCATGCCTGTTTCGACAACGCATGTTCTGGTGGGCGCGATATTGGGTGTCGGGCTTGCGCGCGGGATTAGTGCAATTAATCTCGGCGTTGTGGGGCGTATCTTCTTGTCATGGGTCATTACTATTCCCGCCGGCGCACTGCTCTCGATTGTGTTTTTCTTTACTCTGAAGGCTATTTTTGGAACAACTTAAGGGCATTTATCGGCTCGTGCCCAGCCAATAAACCCAGCTAATAAACCCAGCTAATAAACCCAGCTAATAAACCCAGCTAATAAAAAAGGGGTGAGCATTTCTGCTCACCCCTTTTATTTTTACTCGCGATGTTCTGCTGAGCTTTAAGGCATTATCCAGTCGCCACCTTGGAAGCCGCAGCCGATTTCCAAACCATCAACGTCGCCCGTCATGTACAGGACTTTCATATTGCCCATGTCGCATGTGCCAACTTGGCCTTCTGTAGGGCAGGCCCCTTCTGCGTGCGATGCATTTGCATTGTCAGCGGCTTCGCCTAATGCAGCGCATGACTCAGCGCCAACAGGTTCCTGACAAACATCAAACGGCCCAGCAAACATGTTTTCCTGAACGTAACTGCATGCACCTTCGCCCGTAATTTCAACCCCACCGTCATGAGCACCTGCCATTGCCAGACTGGTTCCGGCAATAGTCAGCAGTAAAGCACCAAGAATTCGAATAGATTTCATATTTAAGTCTCACTCACTTTTAGGTATGTAAATATCAAAACGGATAATAACAAAATCGGTTGACCCGTTAGTCTGCCGATTTAACCACATCCGCTGCTGCGCGCAAGGTGGTCATGTCTTGCTGGGGTGTACAAGCGCGACTCTACGCGGTTTACTGATGTATCGGTTTGTTAGGCCATGCGGATGTCTGCCGCTCTGCTACACCATAGGGTGGCGGCAGTAGGGAGTGCTGTCTAGCCGGCGACAGATACTAGCTAAAGTGCTGAAAAATGAGTCTTAATAGAGGGTGCTGATATGAATTTTAGAGTCTTTCTAACGTGGTTTGCAGGGCTGCTTTCGGTGCTGTTTCTAACGGGCTGCCAGCAGCCTTTGTCTCAGATTGAGCCGGTGTCGGATGGGTTTGTCTCCGGTCAGCCGACCGTTTTGATCACTGGTTCTAATCGCGGTATAGGCTTAGCTTTTGCGCGATATTATTCAGCGGCAGGCTGGAATGTTATTGCAACCGCGAGAGCTCCCGGTGCCGCCACTGACCTGCAGGAGCTTGCGACCATGAACCCCCAGGTTGTCGTCGAACAGCTGGACGTTACCGATCTGGAACGTATTGAAATGCTTGGTGCGGCCTATGCCGATACGCCGATTGATGTGCTGATTAATAATGCGGCGGTACTTGGCGATCTTCAGCAGCAGAGTTTCGGCGCTTACGATAAAACACTATTTGATCAGGTTATGGCAATCAATGTGTTCGGGCCGATGAAAATGATTGAAGCCTTTTTGCCCAGCATTCTTAAGAGTGAGCAGAAGAAAGTGGTGACAATTTCCAGTGGGCTCGGTTCTTTGCAGCTGATGGGTGGGATGAGACCGATGGCCTACTATCGAATCAGTAAGGCGGGGATGAATATGTCGATGCGGGGTATCCGTGCCGAGCTTCGGCCACAGGGCGTTATTGTGGCCTTATTGGCACCGGGCATGGTGGGTACGCAGCTGCTGGCAGATTCGGGATACGATGGCCCATCTTTAACGCCTGAGGAAAGTGCGGCTGCAGTGGTGCAGCAGATTGCAGAGCTCACGATCAAAGACCGCGGCAAGCCTATCAACTACAACGGCAAAACGCTCCCCTGGTAGCGCAGTGCGCTTTACGCTTCGAGTGATTGGTAATTCTCCCATTCGAAACGCGGCGTGCAGATGCAGTGAAAAATCAGATCTGAATCGCCGGGGTTGTGAATACGCTGCTGATGTCCGGCAGGGATCAGCAGGTGATCACCGACCTGCAGTGTTACTGCGGCCCGGTCGCCAATTTCAGCGATCCCCGTGCCCTGAATAATGACATAGCGTTCGACCGTCGCTGTCACAGCATGCCATTTCGTCGTAACGCCGGGCTCAACCCGCGCGCGGGCCAGAGAAACATCCGGATCGACGGCAGTATTGTGCAGTTCAAGAATGTGGCAGCGCTCTTCGGTGAAGTATTCCTGGGGGGGGTGAGATGTCATGCTATTAGCTATGCTCCGGTCAGTGCTGTTGCCAATTTCTCAAGTGAAGTAATCGGCTCGCTACAGGTCGTGCCGCGACAAACATAAGCAACGGTGTAATCTTCGGCGAGTTTTGCGGCGAGCGCTGCAGGCAGACTATCGTCGTCTGCAATGGCGAAGCAAAGTCGCCCCGGAGTGTAGATCTGCCGAACTGAATGACACCAGTATCCCGCCTCCGTGCCCCTGACAATAATAATCTCCGGCTTCTGAAGGTATTCATCGAGCGCCGTTATCAGTGTGGCATGGCCGTGCGGGAACTCCTGCATCGATGCCCAACCGGCAATCAGAGTGCGCTCAGCCGCTTGCAGGTAGCGTGGCTCTGCCAGCAGATGACCCAGGCGGTTTAGTGCCAGAGCAGCAACGCCATTGCCGGAGGGCATCGAGTCATCGCTGAATGACTTGGGGCGATAGAGTAACTGCTCATGGTCGTGTGCGGTAAAGAAGAATCCGCCGTGCTCATGGTCCGCAAACTGGCTAATGAGTTGTTCAGCAAGCCAGATAGAAAAGTTGAGATGGCCTATGTCCCAGCGCTGTTGCAGCAGCTCAATAACGGCATCCAATAAAAACGCGTAGTCATCCAGGTAGCCATCATAACCCGTCTTGCCCTGAGTATAATTTGCTTTGAGCTGATGACCGGCCACCATGTGCGTGCGGATAAAGTCAGTCGCCTCTGCTGCCGCTGTAATTAGCTCCGGACGATCTAACGCGCTGCCGGCAATGACCAGACCGCGAATGGTAAGCGCATTCCATGCAGTCAGTATTTTCTCGTCTCTTGCAGGATGGGTTCGCTGGTTGCGGGCCTGCAGGAGTTTTTTCTGGCCGCTCTCGAGCAACGATTGTAATCTTGATTTTGTATATCCGGCCTGCCCCATGAGTTCATCGAGCGACAAGTGATTGCTCAAATGCCAGCGACCTTCGAAGTTGGCGGCTTCCCGCAGGCCATAAAGATGCTCGGCTGCTGTGTATTCATCACTGTCCAGCAGCGCTGCGACTTCGTTCGGCGTCCACAGATAGAAAGCGCCTTCCACGCCATCCGTATCGGCATCGAACGCCGCATAGAAAGCGCCTTCGGGTGAGCGCATTTCGCGCAGTAACCAATCTGCAGTAGCTGAAGTTACCCGCCGGAAAGCATCATCACCGCTCGCCTGCCAAAGCTCGGCCGTTAGCGCGAGCAGCGGGCCATTGTCATAGAGCATTTTCTCGAAGTGCGGAATTTTCCACTGCTGATCAACCGAGTAACGGAAGAAGCCGCCGCCGATCTGGTCAAACAAGCCGCCGTTCTGCATTCGTGTAAGCGTCAGAGCTGTCATGAATAGCGCGTCGACATCAGGCTCGCTGCTGTTAGCACTGGCGCGCCAATGTCTTAGTAGGCGCTCCAGATTGGCAGGATGGGGGAACTTAGGCGCGTTGCCAAAACCGCCCCAAGCTTTGTCGAAATTGGCCGCAAGTTGTTCGCGAATAGCGATCAGGGGTGCTTGACTCAGCACTGTCCCCGCCACAGGGGCCTCAGGTTGAATGCTTTCCAGCGCATTTATTAGCGCAGTGCCTTGCTGGTGCAGATCTTTTTGATGGATCTCGTAGTGGTTGGCCAGTTGCATCAGCAGCGTTGTAAAAGCCGGCATACCATGCCGCGCGTCTTTCGGAAAATAGGTGCCTGCAAAAAAAGGCAGTTGCTTTTCGGGCGTTAAGAACACGGTCAGCGGCCAGCCACCGCCACGTTGGGTTAGCAATTGATGGCTGGTTTGATAGATCTTGTCGAGGTCTGGCCGTTCTTCGCGGTCGAGTTTGATATTAATAAATAGCCGGTTCATGATTTCGGCCGTAGAGGCATCGGCAAATGACTCATGTGCCATTACATGACACCAGTGGCACGCTGAGTAGCCGATAGACAGCAGTATGGGTTTGTTTTCAATCACGGCACGGGTCAGCGCCTCTTCACCCCACGGATACCAATCCACCGGGTTGTCCTTGTGTTGTAGCAGGTAGGGGCTGGTTTGTTTGGCGAGGCGATTCATTAGGACATATCGGTAAGCGAGTGAATACCAGTCTTTAGACCGTGTTCAGAAAGGCAGTTAATAAATCGAGACTATACCTTGTCGGGCAATTTAACGGCAGCAATCCTTAGGTGGCCTGTTGTAGAATCTCACCGTGTTCATTTATACCGACATAGACCCCGTTGCTCTGCAAATTGGCCCGCTGGCGATTCGCTGGTACGGGCTTATGTACCTAACCGGCTTCGCGGGCGGCTGGTTTCTGGCTCGTAAGCGCGCGCGGGAGTGGGGCCAGCCCTTTACCGTCGAGCAAATTGATGATCTGCTGTTCGCTGTGGCTATGGGTGTCATTCTTGGTGGCAGACTCGGCTATATGCTGTTTTACGGCTGGACCAATATCGCCAATGATCCGCTGAGTATTCTGCGTATCTGGGAGGGGGGCATGTCGTTCCATGGCGGTCTCATTGGCGTGATTATTGCGCTCGGATTCATGGCCCGCAAAGTGGGTGTTTCAATATTCAGAGTTGGCGATTTCGTAGCGCCCTTTGTCACTATTGGTCTTGGTGCCGGGCGTATCGGTAATTTTATTAACGGTGAACTTTGGGGTCAGCCTACTGATGCTGCATGGGCCGTTGTGGTTAGAGGCGTTGCCGTGCATCCGTCGAACCTCTACGAGGCCTTCCTTGAAGGTCCGGTATTATTCCTTATCTTGTGGTTCTACTCGGCAACCCGGCCACCGGTCATGGCGGTAGCTGGTATGTTCCTGTTTTGCTACGGTATTTTCCGGTTCTGCGTTGAGTTTGTACGGGTGCCTGATGCGCACATTGGTTATTTGGCGTTTGACTGGCTGACCATGGGACAGGTGTTGAGTATGCCGATGATTATTTCTGGCGCGCTATTTATTACTATGGCGTATCGACGGAATGAGCCCTCCGATGTAATGCCAGTGGCGGCTAGTTCGGTTAAATCTAAGCGAGCAAAGAGGTAACAGGTGCAGCAGTATCTTGATCTAATGCGACATGTGCTGGAGAACGGCACCCGCAAGGAAGACCGCACCGGTACCGGTACGCTTAGCGTGTTTGGTCATCAGATGCGGTTTGATTTGCAGCAGGGCTTTCCGATGGTGACTACCAAGAAGCTGCATACGCGTTCAATTATTTATGAGTTGCTGTGGTTTCTCAACGGCGATACCAATACCCGCTACTTAAAAGATAACGGAGTGAGTATCTGGGATGAATGGGCTGATGCCAATGGTGATCTTGGCCCGGTCTATGGCAAGCAGTGGCGCTCATGGCCAACGCCCGATGGCGGAACTATCGATCAGTTGGCTCAGACACTCGAGCTGCTGCGCACTAACCCCGATTCACGACGTATTATTGTCAGTGCCTGGAATGTTGCTGAGCTCGATCAGATGGCGCTCATGCCTTGTCATGCGTTTTTTCAGTTCTACGTCGCCGATGGCAAATTGTCTTGTCAGCTCTATCAGCGCAGCGCCGATATTTTCCTTGGTGTGCCCTTCAATATCGCCTCTTATGCGCTGCTCACGCATATCGTGGCGCAGCAAGTGGGGCTAGCTGTGGGTGACTTTGTCTGGACGGGTGGCGACTGCCATTTGTACAGCAATCACTTGGAGCAGACGAAACTGCAGTTGTCGCGCAAGCCTTTGCCGCTGCCTACGCTCAATATTTTGCGCAAGCCCGATTCTATTGCCGGTTATGCCTACGAGGATTTTGAGATAGAGGCGTACGAATGTCATCCGCACATTAAGGCGCCGGTGGCTATTTGATAGCAGCTGGGCGTTTAGAATGCTTTGGGCTGTAGGCTGGCAGTGCTGATTGCATCGCTATCCGGAATATCGAGTTGCACCGCTGTTAGTGCCCCGCCCCAGACGCAGCCGGTATCCAATGCGATCAGGTTCGGCCGGTTTACCAGCCCCAATGCTGACCAGTGACCAAAGACAAGGCGTCGGCTGCCGCTGGCGCGCGCCGAGTGTTCAAACCATGGCACAAGCCCTGCAGGCGCTTCGCTGAGCGGGCCCTTGTAAGTAAAGTCCATAGCCCCGTCAGCATTCACCAACCTTACTCGCGTCAGGTAATTGGTTATACAGCGTAGCCGGTCGTCACCCGTTAGTGATGGTTGCCAAAGTGAGGGCTCACTGCCATACATGCTGTGCAGAAATTCGCCCGGGTTGTTGCCGCGCAATTGGGTTTCTACTTCAGCGGCCAGTTGTAATGTTGTCAGGCCATCCCAGCCCGGCGCGAGACCGGCATGCACCATGAGTGTGTCGAGGGCTGCGTCATAATGCGCAAGGGGTTGTTGGCGCAGCCAATCAAGAAGTTCGCCCGCATCATCTGCGGCGAGTACAGGACCCAGATTATGCTTTACGACGGGCGCGGTAGATGCAAACTGCAGTGCGAGCAGGTGCAGATCGTGATTGCCGAGCACGGTAACTGCAGCGCGCCCCAAAGACTTGACGAAGCGGAGTGTGGCTAACGATTCGGGGCCTCGGTTGACCAGATCGCCGGTTAACCAAAGTTGGTCACGGCTCGGTTCGAAGTGCAGTTGGTCCAGCAGATTGCGGAATTCGCTATAGCAGCCTTGAATATCACCAATCGCATAAACGGCCATGCTTAAGCTCTCCGTAGGGTCTGCCTGTTAGTTGAGCATTGCCGGAACCGCGAGGCGGAACACGGGAATCGCCGCATCGAAGGCAAGCGTGTTACCGCTTAGCATGCCGTAGCTACCTTGCATTGTACCCACCGGCGTTGTCAGAATCGCCCCACTGGAGTATGTGTGCACCACGCTGGGCCCAATGTAGGGCTGTTCACCAACGACTCCGTCGCCGTGAACCTCTTGCACGCCACCATCTGCATCGGTGATAAGCCAGTGGCGCGTCATCAAGCGAGCCGTTATCTGACCGCAATTCTCTATCGAGATGGTATACGCAAATACATAGCGGTCTTCTTCCGGATTTGATTGATGTTCCAGATAGTTGGCGATCGCAGAAACTCGGATGGTGTCAGTTAGGTTTTTATTCATAGGGCTATTCTAACGTAAGCAAGTGTTGTGAGCTTGCCTGTAATGCAGGCGCGTTCAGAGTTGTTCTGCGAGCAATAGAAATTCTTCCGGCGAAAGCACTTCGGCACGCAAGCCCGGATCGATGCCGACGCTCTCAATGGTTTCGGCATCCAGCGTACCCTTCAAGGAGTTGCTTAGCGTTTTGCGCCGCATTCCAAAAGCCTGGGTTACCACTTGCTTGTAAGCCGGGTAGAGTTCATCGCTGACCAGAGGCTCTGCCAGCGGTATGAGTCGGGCAAAGCTCGAGTCGACCTTAGGCGCAGGAGTAAAGCTGTTGGGCCTAATATTAAAGAGCTGCTCAACTTCGCACCGCGCTGCCAGCATGACGGTGAGCCGGCCATACTGCTTGCTGCCAGGTGGAGCAACCATTCGCTCAATGACCTCTTTCTGCAGCATGACATGCAGATCCTGAAACAGCTGTGCGGTATTTAGAAAATGAAATAGCAGCGGCGTCGAAATGTTGTACGGCAGGTTACCGACCAGCCGCAGTTTCTCATTAGTCAGCGGCAGTGCACTGAAATCGAACTTAAGCGCATCGCCACGATGTACACGGACGTCGCAATTCCAGCTTCGTTCCTCCAGCGCCGCGGCAAGATCCAGGTCGATCTCAACCACATCAACGAGTTTTACTTGCTGACTAAGTGCGTTAGTAATTGCGCCACGTCCCGGACCTATTTCTACGATGTGGTCGTGGGGTTCCGGCCGGATGACAGCAACAATCTTGTTGATGATATTTCCATCGTGCAGAAAGTTTTGTCCGAAACGTTTTTTCGGGGCATTAAAGCTCATGCGATTTGCTGCTTTTGCTGGCTCATTGCAATGGCTGTGCGCACAGCAACAATCAGGCTTTCGGCGCTAGCGAGGCCGCTGCCGGCAAGATCCAGTGCGGTGCCGTGGTCTACGGAGGTGCGGATGATCGGCAGGCCCAATGTGATATTGACGATATTGCCAAAGCCGCCGTGCTTTACCACAGGCAACCCCTGATCATGGTACATCGCGATGACGACATCGTAGCGCTCCAGATGCTTCGGCGTGAATGCCGTATCGGCAGGCAGTGGGTCAGTCAGATTTAATCCGGCGGCACGCAAGCGATCGATCACGGGCTGCATAATAGTTTGTTCTTCGCGGCCAAGGTGACCACCTTCGCCGGCGTGCGGATTCAGGCCAAGCACGGCCAATCGTGGAGTCCCAATGCCAAAGTAAGTTTGTATATCTTTCGCAACAATCCGGCAGACAGTGCTAAGTGCATCAGCTGTTATCGCGTCAGCGACGGCACGCAGTGGCAGATGCGTAGTTACCAATGCGACCCGCAAGCCTGCATCATTGTCGACTAGCATCATTACCGGATGCTTACCACCGCAGCGTTCGGCCAGGTATTCGGTATGGCCTGAGAAGAGGATGCCGGCATCATTGATGGTGCTCTTTTGCACAGGAGCCGTGACCATCGCGGCAAACTCGCCGCTAAGGCATCCGTCGCAGGCGAGATCGAGGGTTTGCAGCACACTGCGAGCATTTCCGGCATCTGTGGCGCCGGGAATACACGTTATATTGAGTGCTACTGCTTGCACACAGAGTTCCCCGCGGCGGCTGGCCAGCGGCGGCGAAGACGGCTCATAGGTACGAATGCTTAAAGTTATTTTAAGCTGTTGCGCACGTTCGAGCAGAACGGCCGGATCACCAATAACAACCAACTCTGCATTCCAATCAAACTGTGCAAGATCGAGAACAATATCGGGACCGATGCCAGCAGGTTCGCCGAGCGTAACAGCAATGCGGATAACGTCTTTAGTATGTTTCGACTTGCTGGAAGGTGCAATCATGAGCAGCGCATGGGCCTGTTAAATCCTGGACTCAACAAATGCCTCATCGCGGATCTTACGAATCCAGAGTTCTGTTTCCTCTTCCAGCTTCGTATTACGAATAGCCATAACGGCTTCGCGTTTCTGAAGTTCTTCGGTGGTGTCGTAGGTACGACGCCCCGTCACCTCAAGGATGTGCCAGCCGAAAGGCGAGCCGAAAGGCTCGCTGAGTTCGCCAATCTGTAGCGAGTCGGCCATCGCCTGAAACTCGGGAACAAAGATGCCAGAGGCTGTCCAGCCCAAGTCACCGCCGTTAGCAGCAGAGCCTGGATCTTCTGATACGGCCGTAGCAATGGTCGTGAAGTCTTCACCGTCCACAATCTTTTGGCGAATTCCGATGAGCTGTTGTTGGGCTGTATCGCCGTCTTTAACTTCCGTCGTTTTGATCAGAATATGGCGAATCTCAGATTGATCTTCGAAGCTCTTTTCCTGGCCGCGGATATCATCCAGCTTAATCAGATGAAAGCCGCCGCCACTGCGAATAGGTTCCGACACATCACCCGGATCCATAGTCGGCACAACGTCGGCAAATAACGTGGGCAGTTCACCACTTTTGCGCCAGCCAATGTTGCCGCCATCTAGTGCCTGTTGGCCATCCGAGTTGGCAATAGCGATTTCGGCAAAGCCAGCACCACTTTGGAGTTGCTCGTACAAATTCGTGATGCGGTCTTCAGCCTCACCGATCTCTATAGATGTAGCACCCGATGGCAACGAAATGAGTAGGTGAGAAATGTTATATTCGGAGTTGTTCTCGCGGCTTTCACGTTCCAGATAATTGGCTATTTCTCGATCGCTAACGTCAATGCGCGACAACACATCGCGTTGCTTCAAACGATCCACAATCATTTGTTTGCGGATCTGATCCCGAAAAACGGGATAGCTGATACCTTCCTGTGCCAGCATCTCCGGCAGTTGCAGCAGCGAAACTGAGTTGCGCTGAGCGATTGATGAGAGCGCTTCATTCAACGCTTCATCAGGAATTTGGATGCCGGTTCGCCCCGCACGCTGTAATTGAATCTCCTGAACCACCAAACGCTCAAGAACCTGAGTAATGAGAACATCCTGTGGTGGCAGCTGAGTTCCGGAGGCGAGTATTCGTTCGCGAATAGTACGCAACTCTTCGGCTAGCTCGCTTTGCAACACCACACCATCATTGACGACCGCTGCAACACCATCCAGCTGGTCCCAATTCGGGTTGCTGTTGGATGCCGGCTGATTGCTGATGAGCGGTTCGAGTGGCAAGTCGTCGGTGTTTTGCGCGAAGCCGGGAAGTCCTATCAGCAATGAGAGCATGAGTGCGAAGTGAGTGAGTTTAGGCATGTTTAACGTATGAATTCTGGACATAAGAGCGGGATATAATAGGTAGACAGGTAAGCTGGGGGATATGTTCCTTTGCTGCAGGCCCTACCAGCCAATATATTACAGGTCAGCGTAGCCAAGAATACCACTTTCGAGCTGGCTTCTGACTGAATTGCCCAATTCGCCAAAGCCTTTAAGGACAAACTGGATACCGATCGAGGTGTCGTCTTCTTCGATATCACGGCTCACCCGCTGACGGTAGATGAACCGAACGCCCCAGCAACAGGATTCGTACTCGATGCCGCCAAATTGGTCGACAAACAACTTGTCTTCAAAGGAGTAGGCGACCATGCCCAGAAGTTTCCAGCGCTGGCTCACGGCATAGGCAAAGGAGAAATCGCCCTGATCCAGTTGCGAGTCTCTTTCATAGCGATAGCCTGCGTTAACGACGGTGCCTTTTAGGGGCTTGACCTGTAGCTGGATGTTGCCCTGATCGGTTTCACTACTTGAGGCATTCCACTGGTAGCCCGCATTCAGGTTCCAGCTGTCGTACAGGTTCACCCGCGCTTGCAGCAGGTAATCACCCGAATCAGTACCGCGGGCAATTTCACCGGGCAAAGTGACTTCTTGTTCTGAATAGTAGCGGGCCGTGCCGACTGCCGCCGTCAGAATCTCGCGACCGCGCTTGGCACCGAATACCCTGCTGGTAAATCCCATGTTCAGCTGGTTGGTATCGCCTATGCGGTCATAGCCGAGGTAGCGGTTGGGTTGGAACAGTTGTATCAGGTTTGTATCTGGCAGAATGCTATCGAACACGGGTAATTCATCCTGTGCCTGAAAGGGCACATAGACATACTGTGCTCTCGGCTCGAGTGTTATGGATGTGCCGCTTGTAAAAATCCGCCGGAAGGTGGCGCCGCTGTCAACACTATAGACGCCTGTTGTCACACTGGGCGTCTGATCAACAGCACTGGCTGTGTTGTCAAGATTGTAGTTTGTGTGAAACAAACTCACCTTCGGCGTTATATAGGCGCCACGGTAGCTAAGCTCATAGCTGACTTGAGGCTGCAGGTGCACGCGCAAGCCTTCGACACTAGTATCATCTCGGGTAAAGTACGTACCCTCTGTGTCCAGACGGTAGTTGGCGCCAAGAAAGCCGTTTTTCCAGTCGCCGATGGCCGACAATTGCGGCAGTCTGATATAGGCATCATCTTCTGGAGGCAGCAGTTCATCAATCGTCTGATATTCCTGAAAGCGCATTCGTACCGACCAGATATCGCCATAATGCTCGAGCGTGACGCTGCGGTTCAGAGCCGTTTGGCTGGCAATGGCTAAGTTGTTCGAGAAGTCATTGAGATAGCGATCATCAGAAACACCGGTGGCATCGATTGCCACCCGCCAGGTGTCATTAACGGCAGTAATGCTCTCGATATTCCATAGGTAACGATCGGTCTGAGTGATGTCGTCATTCTTCAGGAGATTACCCGAAATAGCGCCCTGGGTGCCGATTGTGAGCATGCGCGTCTCACCACCCATCATAAGGCCGCGTTTCGACATGTAACGCGGGGTGATGGTGGCATCATAATTAGGCGCAATGTTCCAGTACCAAGGGGCTGAGAACTCAGCGCCCCGCTGGTTGCTTGTGGCAAACGTAGGTATCAGTAAACCTGATTTGCGCGTTTTAGAAATGGGATATGTGGCATAAGGCAGGTATAGAACAGGCACGTTTCTAAATCGCAGCGAAGCATGTTTCATACTCGCCTTGCCCTTGTCGCTATCAATTTTTATTTCTTTCGCTTTGAACGACCAGACTTCATCGTCTTCCGGGCAGGTGGTGTACGTGACATTGTCAAATTTAGCCACGCCGTTTTTGGATAGGTAGGTTGTTTCAGCACTACCGCGGGCATTAATTTTTTTAAGGGTATAAGTCGACTGGCTGACTCTGAGCTCGCCGGTGGTTTCATTGTAGCTAGCGGAATCGCCGGTGACTCGCGCGTCCTGATTCACCAGCTCAACATTGCCTTCGACCGTGATGTTTTCACTGTCTGTTTCGAAACTCGCGGTATCGGCACTCAGGCTAATATTGTCGGTTTCCGGCAGTTCGGCCGGGCTATCCGTGCCAAAATCAGAGATACCATCAGGAGCATTGGGGGCATTGCCGGTGGGTGCTTGCGGGAAACCGCACATACCCTGAGCATTTGCCACAGTCGGTCCGAGAACCAGAAGCAGGCAAAGTATTGAGCAAGGAAGGCGCACGAGCAATTCTCGTCATCCGGCAGATGAAGACTTAAGTCTGGCAAAGCCCTCTGTGGCAAGGCGTTAATCCGGACCCGTTCCGGATGCTGGAATTATAGCGGCATGCGGCGGGAGCGTCTGCGTTTGTTGTCTGCGGAATTGCAGTTGGACATACTGAGGCCTCAGGGTATTAGCTCTCGCAGGGTAGAATGAACTATGAAAGCAATGATTTTGGCAGCAGGTCGCGGCGAACGCCTGCGGCCCCTGACTGATGAGACGCCTAAACCCCTGCTAAAGGTTGCTGGTAAGTCTTTGATTCAAAGAAACATAGAGGCGTTGATGCGAGCAGGCATAGCTGACTTCGTTGTCAATACAGCGTGGCTTGCAGAACAACTGCATGCCACGCTGGGCAACGGTAAGTCGTTGGACGTCAACATCGTCTTTAGCGATGAGGGTGCCGTGGCACTGGAGACCGGTGGCGGTTTGCAACATGCGCTGCCGCTGTTGGGTGATGCTCCTTTCTGGTTGGTTAATGGCGATGTGCTCTGTGATTACCGGTATCCGGCCTACGATTTGCCCGAGGGTATGCTGGCTCACCTCCTACTTGTGCCTAATCCTCCGCACAACCTGAAGGGTGATTTTGCGTTAGAGGATGGTCTGATCCTTGATGCTGACGCATCATTACCCAGCTACACGTTTGCCGGCATTTCGGTATTGCATCCTGAGCTAATTCGCGCGGCCAACTCAGATAGCGATACATTTCCGTTAGCGCCATTGCTGCGGGCGGCAGCCCGCAATGGCAAAGTCAGCGCTGAGGTTTATGAGGGCTTGTGGATGGACATCGGCACTGCCCAACGTCTGGCGGAAGCTGATGCGCTGTTGCAGAACACCTAGTTTGTAGTCGCATCGCTCCAGCGATTCACGCTGGCCGATAGTTCACATTGGTTCAGTTTTAGGTGCTGAAGCAGAAACGGCAATACGTCATTGCCCACATCGCGGAGTGTCTTGGCCGCCGTGCCCGCAGTTAGCAGATCGTTAATTCGTATTGTAGTGAGGCCCGGGTAGCCGCACGGGTTAATGCCTGCAAACGCATCCACTTCGTTGCATACGTTGATCGCCATGCCGTGGTAGCTGCAGCCGTGCTTAACCCGCACGCCGAGGCTGGCTATCTTGCGCTCATCCACATAGACACCAGGCGCTCCGGCACGACATTGCGCGGTGATGCCATAGCTTGCGAGTAACCCAATGGCTGCTGATTCCATCCCCTGGACCAGGCCTTTGACAGTGAGCTTGAGCGGCTTAAGGTCGAGCATCAGATACACCATGAGCTGTCCCGGCCCGTGCCAGGTAACCTGACCACCCCGATCGGTTTGGACGACGGGCGTGTCGCCTGAATCCAGAATATGTTCGGGTTTGGCATTGGTGCCCAGCGTGATCACCGGAGGGTGTTCCGTGAACCAGATTTCATGGGCTGTGGACTCGGTTCTGGCCACCGTAAACGCCTGCATAGCGTTGTAGGCTGGCAGGTAGTCCATCTGTCCGGGAGTTCGCACAATGAGTTTGGACATGCGGCGCTGGCCTACAGACTCATCAGGACGTGCTCATGATCGGTAAGCGCCTGATAAATGGTATCCAGCTGAGCTTTACTGGTCGCTTCGATCTCCACCGTGATCGCAACATAGTTACCGTTCTTACTGGCCCGCCGCACAATGTCATCGGCGCTAAGGTTTTCCGCATGTGGCGCGACGACATCCATAACGAGCAGATGAACATCGACTTCTGCGCGCACCATAATTTTGATGGCGAAGCGGCACGGGAACTCGAGTAAGGTTTCTTCATTCATGATGTATTTAACAGGCTACGGCAGGTTATTGCCCTTACTGCGCAGCCTAGCGCGTTTTTGCCTTCTCATAAAGTTGATGGAGTCGTTGCCAAACCGGCCCCGGTGAACCTGTGCCAACGGCCTGGCCATCAATACGGATGACCGGAACCACACCTTTGGTCGCACTCATCAGCCAGATTTCATCGGCCTGCAGTAGGCGCTCGGCAGAAATAATGTCCTCTTTGCAGGGGATGCCGGCACCGCGCGCGAGACTAAGCACCATGGCACGGGTTGTACCAGGCAGCAGTTGGTTGCTATTGGGCCGGGCGATGATCGTGCCGGCTTCTACGGTAATGACAGAGGCCGACCCCGCTTCTGTGAGCACGCCATCCTTAATCAAAATGGCATCGTCGGCACCGGCATCGCGTCCGGCCTGACGCGCCATAATATTGGCTAAGAGCGAGGTTGATTTGATGTCGCAGCGTCCCCAGCGATTGTCTTCGAGTGTGATAACACTAAGACCTGTTGTGTCCTTGGCGCCCGGTGTAATGGCGGTAGCCATGGCAAATACAGTGGGCGTAATGCCGTTGGGGTAGAAGTGATCACGGCCATCTTCTGCACCACGACTTACCTGAATGTAGATAGCAACATCACCGCCGCCGTTGTCGGTGATGAGCCGGTTAATGATCTGTATCCACTCAGCACTAGTGTGCGGATTTGCTATGCGAAGTTCCTGCAAACTGTTGGCTAATCGCAACAGGTGGTTGTCTAGCAACACAGCCTTATCGGCAAACACAGGCACAACTTCGTAAACGGCATCGGCAAAAAGAAAACCACGATCAAACGGTGATATAACGGCTTCTGCTTTCGGCAGGAAAGCGCCGTTTACGTAGACAATGGGTAGCGCATCCGCCATCGGGCTATCCTGCTTGGTTATTCAAAAAACAGCATAACCCAGTCAGATAACTGACCGAATAGTCCTGTTTCCTCAACAGTGCCGGCGGGGTAGAGCCCCGCACTGGCGAGTTGTACGCCATCCAACATGACACTAAGATTGCCTACCACGGTCTCGCTGCTAAGCGGCGCTTCCAGGGTCTGAGGCACAGATGTTGTTATTTCAAGGCGCTCGTAGCTGCCGCGGGGGAATACAACATAGATGTCTTCGCGCGTAACCACAGGAACTGTTTCCGGATCACCATACCAAACACGCTTGTCGGCAATAGGCTGGCCGGCAGAATACAGTAGCTTGCTTTCAAAGAAGCGGAAGCCAAAATTAAGCAACGCTTGCGAGTCATTAGCGCGAGCAGACGAGCTCTCGGTGCCCAGCACAATTGCAATCAGTCGCATGTCATCGCGTTTTGCGGATGAAACGAGGCAGTAGCCAGCGGCGTCAGTGAAGCCGGTTTTCAGGCCATCGACACTCGGGTCGCGCCACAACAACGCATTGCGATTGTCTTGGGTAATGCCGTTGTAGGTAAATTGTTTCTGTGAGTACCAGCCGTAGTATTCAGGAAAGTCGGTAATGATCGCATCGGCCAGCTTGGCAATATCCGCTGCTGTTGTGTAGAGCTCAGGATCCGGCAAGCCAGTGCTGTTTACGTAGTTAGTGCCGGTCATGCCAAGGTTAAGCGCTGTCTGATTCATCAACTCAGCGAATGTCGATTCGGTTCCGGCCACGTGTTCTGCAATAGCTACGCTCGCGTCATTGCCAGATTGCACGATCATGCCCTGCAGTAGCAATTCAACAGGTACCCGTTTGCCCACCTCAATAAACATTCTTGAACCGGGTGTACGCCAGGCTTTATCACTGATTAATACCTCATCAGTGAGACTGACCTGGCCACTTTTGATGGCATTGAAGGCCACGTAGGCCGTCATTAGTTTGGTAATACTGGCGGGCTCCAGACGCTCGGTTGATGCTTTCTCAGCAAGTACTGTGTTGCTGTCGTGATCTATCAGGATATAGCCCTTTGCGGTGAGCGAAGGCGGCGATGGCACCTGCGCATAAGCGAGGCAAGGGATCAGTACGAGTAGGAAAGCCTGAAGCAGAACAGCGCGCATAGCATTAATAACCTGAAGCGGGAGAGAAGAATGTCCCATTCTAGCGAACCTACGCCTTCGCCGCAGCAGAGAAGCGTGTTTGCAGCCAAAGAAATGAGTTGTGCCGCAGGGTGTGCGGCTAAAGCGTTAGCGGGGTTCGACAATCAGATGCGGTTTGCCCAGTTCCAGTGAGGCTACTTTGCCTGCCATCGCATCATAGGCTTTAACATCCGGGATAGGACCAATGCGGACTTTAAACATTCCGTTCTCGCTATATACTGAAACGTCGTTAACACCTGCTGCACTAACTTTGTCGGCGAGACGCACAGCATTGTTGCGTTCACCAAAGGCACCGACCTGCATATAAATCATGCCGAACTCTCCGGCAGCAGTGTCATAGCGAACCGGTTCGTTGCGACTGTAGTTATCGATGCTTTCAATCCGTACCTGCGTAGTGCCGGTTTGCACCATGTCGAGTTTTTGGGCGGCGGCATAGGACATATCGATGAGTCGGCTATCGACAAACGGTCCGCGGTCGTTGACCCTGACGACAACGCTGCGGCCGTTGCGCAGATTGGTCACTCTTACGGTAGACGGCAGCGGCAGTGTTTTGTGCGCTGCAGTCATGTCGTACATGTTGTACGGTTCACCGCTTGACGTGGGCTTACCGTGAAACTTTTTGCCGTACCACGACGCAACGCCTTCCTGTTCGTAGCCCTTGCTATTGGAGAGTACGTAGTAGCGTTCGCCGTAGACTTCATAAAACGGATTGTTGCCTTTTAGGCTTTTGGCATTGTCGTTGCCACCGGAAACCACTTTGTTGGTGGGTGTACAGCCAACCACCAGCAACATACTGGCCAAAGCAATCAGAACGAACTGCCCCCATTCCCGTCGGGCAAAACGTTGCAGCAGGTAAAAACTGCCATGACAAAGTGTGAGAAAGCGATCCATACTTATCCGGAATTCTGTGGTTTAGTTTGAGGCAGCATTGATGGCTGTCGCCTGGGCTACACGTTGGGCCACGGCTTCACCTAATTGATAGGTAGCCAGTCCGTACATGACGCTGTGATTGTAGCGCGTAATCACGTAAAAGTTGTGCAAACCTATCCAGTACTCTGGGCCATCCTTGCTTTCCAGAACAATGAGATTAGCCGCCGTGTTATCAGGCAAGTCGGACTCAAACTGAAGGCCCATGCCGCGAAGCGTACCTAGCGTCTTATCGGCTTTCAGCTCGTTCTTAGAGGTTAGCGGCGTTGCCCCGGCCGGCAGCGTTGCCGGCAGTGCCACTGCTTCGCCGGTGCGCCATTTGTGCACCTTGAAGTAGTTACCGACGCTGTTGAGTATGTCGTCCCAGTTGCCGAGCAGATCACGCCGACCATCACCGTCGCCATCGACCGAATAGGCGCGATAACTGCTTGGAATAAATTGTGGTGGCCCCATTGCGCCTGCATAAGAGCCTTTTACATCGTTAATCTCCAGGCCTTCATCCCGCGTTAACAGAAAGTACTCGCGCAGTTCTTTGCGGAAGAATGTACTCCGGGGGGGGTAGTCAAATGCCAGTGTAGAGAGTGCATCCACAACCCGATAGTTACCGGTAATGCGACCATAAAAGGTTTCTACGCCGATAATGCCGACAATCATCCGGATGGAAACGCCGGTTTGTGCGGAGGCCTGCTCCAGTGATTCCTCGCGCAATTCCCAGAAGTCGACACCTTCGTTAATACGCTTTTCGGTAATGAATATCTCCCGGTATTCATACCAGGGCTTCACTTTTTCGGCCGGTCTGCTCATCGCATCCAGAATGCTCTGCATGGTTTCCGCATTACCGACTACGCCCTCGACATAGCTTTCCTCAAAACCATAGTCGTTGGTCATTTCATTAATAAAGGCCTTGCGATCATCTGCCGTTGCCGGAGTGATGAGCGCCGCCAGCAATAGGCTGGCCAATGCGGTGCGTGCTGAGAGCAGGTGTGTCATCGTGATAACAATCTCCGGTGAGTATGAATAGACATCAGAATACCGAAACCGGCCATCAGGGTCACCAAAGAAGTGCCGCCAGCACTAATAAGAGGTAATGGCACGCCGACGACCGGAATCAAACCGGTCACCATTGCGGTATTAACAAAAACGTAAAAGAAAAAGGTAAAGCTAATACCACCGGCAAGCAGACGCGAAAAAGTGTCTTGTGCTGTCGCCGCAATATAGAAGCCACGGCCCACAATAGCCAGATACAAAAAGAGTACCGTTAGAGCGCCGAACAAACCGAACTCTTCGCCAATTATCGCAAAAATAAAATCGGTAGAGCGCTCGGGCAAGAACTCAAGCTGGCCTTGGGTGCCATTGAGCCAGCCCTTGCCAAACAAACCGCCTGAACCGATAGCAATCTTAGACTGAATTATATGGTAACCGGCTCCTAATGGGTCCTTCTCCGGATCGAAGAGTGTCAGAACCCGGCGCTTCTGGTAATCGCGCATGACAAAAAACCATAAAGCAGGCAATGCTGCACCGATGACGGCGACGGCGGTAAAGATATACACAAGACCGATGCCGGCCAGGAACACAATAGTGGCGCCGGTTAAACCAATAAGAATAGCGGTACCAAGGTCGGGTTGCAGCGTAACCATTGCGACCGGTAGCATCACCAGGACGAGCATGGTCAATACCAGCAATGGCGATGGTGGTAGCGAGCGTGAGTGCAGCAACCAGGCGAGCATCGCAGGCAGCGCTAGCTTCATGATTTCGGAGGGCTGAAAGCGAATGCCAATGTCCAGCCAGCGTTGTGCACCGCCACCTACCACGCCCGTAATAAAGACGAAGCCTAAGAGAATAATGCCTGCTGCATAAAGCCAGGGTGAGCCCCGGCGCAGCCAACTCGGACTGATCTGTGCGACAAACAGCATGATGCCAAGGGCCAGCAGAATCTTGAGTGATTGCCGGTACATGAAGCTACTGCTTGCGCCGGAAGCGCTATAGAGTACTACGCCGCCGATCATGAGCACTGCAAACACGAGTGTTAGCAGGACCGGATCAACGTGCAGGCGCCTCAGGATGTAGTCCAGCGTGCTTTGAGATCCGGCGCCACGGCTATCGTCCCTAAAGATCATGGGTTGCCCGGCTCCGCTTCAGCAACCAGTATGGGTTTTTCTGCAAGATAGATATCCATTACCGCCCGCGCGATCGGCGCAGCAACGCCACTGCCGCTGCCGCCATTCTCTACTATTACTGCAATCGCTATCCGTGGTTCATCGATAGGAGCGAAGGCAATAAATAAAGCGTGATCCCGCATTAGTTCAGCCACTTCTTCCGCGTTGTATTCTTCACCTTGGGGAATACTGAAGACCTGAGCCGTGCCGCTTTTGCCGGCCAGTGTATAGGGGGCGTTATAACCGATGGCTCGTGCCGTGCCTCTCGGGTCTTTGATGACGCCGCGCATGCCACTGATAACCTCGTCCCAGTCTGCCTCAGCAATGCCTTCAATAGCCTTCTTCTCAATGTGTGGCCTGGCCGTGATCTGACCTGTAACCGAGTCTTTTATGGCCCGGACCAGCATCGGTTGATAGCGTTTGCCCCGGCTAGCCAATGCCGCGGTAGCTTCGGCTAGCTGCAATGGAGTGGTGAGCAAATAGCCCTGTCCTATTCCGGTGATAACGGTTTCACCAGGAAACCAGACTTGATCGGGGGCATTTTTAAAGTTGCGTCTCTTCCATTCTCTTGAGGGAACAATTCCCGCTACTTCGCCGCCAATATCAATACCCGTAGCAGCGCCCAGCCCGAATTCTTTGAGCGAGCTGGCAATATTTTCGATCTCGAGATCGACCGCCAGTTCGTAGAAGTAGGTATCGCAGGATTGCGCAATAGCATCGTGCATATCTATGCGCCCATGCCCCTCCGGCTTCCAGTCACGATAGCGATGTTTCTTGCCCGGCAGTGAGTAAAAGCCACGGCAGAATATTGTGTGATTGGCGGTCGTGCTGCCATGATGAATAGCGGCAAGGCCAAGTATTGGCTTAATCGTAGAGCCGGGAGGATAGCGACCACGCAGTCCGCGGTTGAAGAGCGGTTGATCATTATCATCTTGCAGCGCGCGATAGTTCTTGATGCTAATGCCACCCGTAAACAGATTCGGATCAAAGGCTGGTGCGCTGGCAAATACGAGCACCTCGCCATTATTCGGATCAAGCGCAATAACGGAACCGCGTCTTCCTGCAAGCGCCGCTTCAGCGGCTCTTTGGCTGGCAAGATCAATAGTCAATATAAGGTCCTTGCCGGGCATCGAGAGTTCGCTGCTTAACGGTTGGACAACGCGGCCATGGACATTGACCAATTCTTCGCTGCGTCCCGGCGTGCCGTGCAATTCTTCTTCGTAAGAGCGTTCGATGGCTGTCTTGCCGGTATAGGTGGTGCCCGAATAGGCAGCGGCCTCGAGCCTGCTCTGGTCCTCGACGGTAATGGCTCCCATATAGCCGAGCGCATGCGCTGCAGTGCTGCCATTCGGATAATACCGGGCGAGTCCGGCGCGTACCTCGACGCCCGGGAAGTACGGGCGCAGCACGGCGAATTTTGCTACTTCGGCATCTGTAAGGCGTTCCCGGATAGCGATGGACTCGAAGCGCCGCTTGCTTTGAATGAGTTTGCGCGTTGCATCGAGCCGCTCCGTGCTAATAAGTCCTTCAGTAACGAGTCTGTCAAGCGTTGCCTCGAGATCGGGTACTTGTTCCGCCGTAACGTCGAGATGCCAGGCGGGTAAGTTTTCGGCCAGTACTTCGCCGTTGCGATCGTAGATAAGGCCGCGGGTAGGTGGCAGTGCTTTTACACGAATCCGGTTGCCTTGTGATTGTGCCGAATAGTAGGCGTAACGCACTAACTGAAGATTAACCAGCTGCGCTATGACGAGGGCAGTTAGTACGACAGCCATGATCGCGCAGGCCACGATACGCAAGCTCGTCAGGCGTTGCTCCTGCCAATGATCTTTTAGTTGCGACATCAGCCTCATCGTTAAAAGAGACTCGTGTTCCGGTTATCCGCGAGGTAACGGATACGGTCGAGCATGCTCATCGCGAAAGGCCATATAAGCGTGCCGGTAATGACCGGCAAAGCACGCCCGAAACCTACGGGCGCCAGACCGGCGATACCATCAATCCAGAATTGAACAAAAGCATTGATGGCGAGCAAAGCAAAGATGCTTGCTGTTAGTTGCAGCAGCGGGAAGATCCGAATCTGCAAATGAAAGCGGAACGTCAGAAAGCTAATAAGGCTAAATGAGAGTGCGTTTTGCCCAAGCAATGAGCCGTAGAGCACGTCGAGTGTGAGGCCGCATAAGAATGCGGTGATGATCCCGATCTTATTCGGCCACATCATGCACCAGTAGATAATCGTGAGCGCCAGAAATGGTGGTCGCCAAAGTGCCATGACATCAGGTAACGGCAGCACTTCCAGAACTAATGCGGTGATTAGTGACGCAATGGCTGGCCAAATTGATGCGGATCTGGACATTATTCAACAACCTCGGCGGGCGGGGTGTCTAGCGCGGCAGATTCCGCTAAGCTACTGGTTGAAGTGATATTTTCTTGATCTAGTGCGATGCTGGGCTGCTGTGGTTTTACCACCAAAACTTCACGAACACGATTAAGCATCGCGACCGGCTCTGCATCAATTTCCAGAAATGCCTGTCCAGGACTGCTGCGCACACTACTGATCACGCCCACTGGGTAACCAGCGGGAAACGTACCACCGAGACCAGAAGTCACAAGGACATCGCCTTCGGCAATATCGGCATTGCGAGGCAGGAAGGGCAGACGTAGGCGGTCAATTTCACCGCTGCCAACGGCAATAGTGCGTAGCCGATTACGCAATAACTCAACCGGTAGTGCGTGGTCTGCATCCGTAATCAGCAGAGCTTCGGCAGAGACGCCGCGATCGCGGGTGACTTGTCCAATGATTCCATCAGCATCAATTAAGGCCTCGCCCACGAGCACGTTATCGAGACTGCCTTTGTTAATCAGAATAGATTGTTTGTAAGGGCTCATGTCGACCGCGACAATTTCCGCAATAATAACCCTATCATTAATTCGCGCCGTGCTATCGAGCAGGCCCCGCAACCTGTCGTTCTCCGCTTTCAATGCCACGTAGGTTTGCAGCATTGCACTGGATATTAGTAGTTGCTCTTTGAGTTGCTCATTGTCTTCACTCAGTTCCTTACGTGAGGCAACGCTGTCAGCGAGCCAATGGCCCATGTTTGAAGGCGCGCTAACCAGATAGACGATGGGCTGAACCCCGACGCCAAGGACTTTACGAATGTTGATCAAGTGCTCATTCTGCTTATCAAGCACCATGAGTGTTATGCAAAGCACAGCGATCAACGCGAAACGTAATCCCGCGCTGCTTCCTCGGAAAATTCCGGGGTCATGTTCCGCGGTGGTCAAGGCCATGCCAGTAAACGCCCATGCAACAACAAGCCTGCATGATGATTCACGGAGGCTTAGGTATCAATGCTTAGCGAGGCTTTTTGGTGCGATTGATGAGACGGTGTGCAGCAACAGTGCTGTTTCGCCGCCACCAATCTCAAAAATTATTGATTCGGAACGGCTGCTAGTGAAGAACTAGTCCAGTGCAAAGGCTGACGGACCATGCTCGTCGATAAGTTCCAGCACCCTGCCACCCCCGCGGGCCACGCAGGTGAGCGGATCATCGGCCAAAACCACCGGCAGTCCGGTTTCTTCCATGAGCAGCTTGTCCATATCCCGCAGCAGTGCACCACCGCCGGTTAAGACAATGCCGCGATCTGCCACGTCAGACCCGAGTTCAGGCGGGGTCTGCTCGAGTGCGCTTTTGACAGCGCCTACAATCCCCTGCAATGGCTCTTGCAGCGCTTCCAAAATTTCATTGCTGTTGAGGCTGAAGCTGCGCGGTACGCCCTCTGACAGGTTGCGACCGCGCACGGACATTTCCCGCACTTCATCACCGGGGTAGGCCGAGCCTATTTCATGCTTAATGCGTTCGGCGGTGGCTTCGCCAATCAGGATGCCGTAGTTGCGTCGCACGTAGTTCAGGATGGCCTCGTCAAAACGGTCGCCGCCGATGCGCACGGAAGCCGCATATACGATCCCGTTCAGTGAAATAACGGCCACTTCGGAAGTACCGCCACCAATATCCAGAACCATTGATCCGCGTGCTTCATGCACTGGCATGCCCGCACCAATGGCGGCCGCCATTGGCTCGTCAATCAGGAATACTTTGCGTGCGCCGGCACCTTCTGCCGATTCCTTAATGGCGCGGCGCTCAACTTGTGTTGAACCATAGGGCACACAGACCAATACCCGTGGACTTGGGCGGAAGAACCGATTGCCGTGAGCTTTGCTGATGAAATGCTGGAGCATTTTTTCGGTAATGGTGAAATCGGCAATTACGCCATCCTTCAGCGGCCGGATAGCCGTAATGTTGCCGGGTGTGCGACCCAGCATGTTTTTTGCCTCGGCGCCTACAGCGACCACGCTCTTGCCTTTGCCCGGGTCATCGCGGATGGCAACCACTGAGGGTTCGTTCAGCACAATGCCCTGACCGCGGGCATATATCAGTGTATTTGCCGTTCCAAGATCGATGGAAAGGTCGTTAGAGAAGTATCCGAGCAGACTTTTAAACATTTTAGGCAGCTTATGACCAATTGGTAGGTGGCCGCTACTCTAGCAACGAGCAGGAAATCGGGCAAGCGCAGGTGTATCATTGCGCTCCTTTCAAACGCTATATAGGTTTACTCATGTCGCTGTCGAAGCAGGATATCGACCACATCGCTCGTCTCGCCCGGCTGCATGTTCCCGAGGAAGAAAAAGGGGATTACGTGCGGAAACTGTCGCAGATCATAGAGTTGGTCGAGCAGCTTGGCGCTGTTGAGACGGTTGGTGTTGTGCCGATGGCGCATCCTCTGGATATGGTTCAGCGGCTGCGGCCTGATGCGGTGACCGAGACCAATCAGCGGGACTATCTGCAGCAGAATGCGCGTGATACCGAGAATGGCTTGTACACCGTGCCCAAAGTTATTGAGTAAGTCCCGAAGGGTCGTGTCGGCGCAGAGCCTTTTTTGGGGCACAGCCAAGACGACTGCTATTGAGAAAACCTGAATTAAGAACTGTCGAGAAACATGAGCAACCAACCCCCCGATTTTGCTGAACTGGCCCGCGCTCTGCGGGCGCGAGAAGTGAGTAGCCGTGAGTTAACCAGCGACTGTCTGGCGCGCATCGACGCCCATGATGGTGCGCTTAATGCCTTCATTTCTGTCACCCCCGAGCACGCTTTAGCGGCTGCCGATGCTGCCGATGAGCTGCTGGCGAGCGGCAAAGCTGGGCTTTTGACCGGTATTCCAATGGCGCACAAAGACATCTTCTGCACTGCGGGCACCCGAACAACAGTGGGCTCGAAGATGCTGGAGAACTTTGTTGCGCCTTACGATGCCCATGTGGTTAGCAAGTTGGCTGAGGCCGGCATGGTGTCTGTGGGTAAAACCAATATGGATGAGTTCGCGATGGGCTCGTCAAATGAAACCAGCTATTTTGGCCCGGTAAAGAATCCATGGGATCTTCAGCGCTCACCCGGTGGGTCTTCCGGCGGTTCGGCGGCAGCGGTTGCCGCCGGTTTTGTGCCCGCCAGCACAGGCACCGATACCGGCGGTTCTATTCGCCAGCCGGCGGCGCTTACCGGACTCACGGGCTTAAAACCTACCTATGGGCGGGTTTCCCGTTACGGCATGGTGGCTTTTGCATCCAGCCTCGACCAGGCTGGCACATTGACCCGCAGTGCCGCTGATGCAGCGCTCATGTTGGGTGCGATGGCTGGTTTTGATGAGCGCGACTCAACCTGCGCGAATGTTGCCGTGCCCGATTATTCAGCCACTTTGAATGATTCTTTGCGCGGTAAAACAATTGGCGTACCGAAAGAGTTTTTTGATGATGGCTTGGATGCCGAAGCAGAGGCGGCGGTGCAGGCGGCTATCAAACAATACGAATCTTTGGGCGCGACAGTTAAAGAAGTCTCGTTGCCTAATCTTGGTATGTCGGTGCCGGTCTATTACATCGTCGCGCCGGCCGAGTGTTCATCAAATCTGTCCCGTTTTGATGGCGTTCGTTTCGGTTATCGCACGGCGGCGGTGGGTGACCTTGAGGATATGTACACGCGCACCCGCAGCGAGGCATTTGGTGCTGAGGTGAAGCGTCGCATCATGACCGGTGCTTATGTGCTGTCTGCCGGTTACTACGACGCTTACTATTTGCAGGCGCAGAAAGTACGCCAGCTGATCAGCGATGATTTGGCGCGCTGTCTGGCTGAGGTTGATGTCATTCTGGGTCCGACCACGCCGACACCCGCGTTTAAATTGGGTGAGAAACTGGACGATCCGGTACAGATGTACCTGAACGATATTTATACCATTGCCGCTAATCTGGCAGGCCTTCCAGCGATGTCGATTCCTTGTGGCTTTGCGCAAGAGTTGCCCGTAGGTGTGCAGTTGATTGGCGGACAGTTTGCCGAGGGTCTGCTGCTTAATTTCGCGCATCAGTATCAACAGGCAACCGACTGGCATCGGCGCACACCGAAACTGTTCGGAGGTGCACCATGAGTTGGGAAGTGGTGATTGGTCTCGAGGTTCACGCGCAGCTTGCGACAAAGTCCAAAATTTTCTCAGGCGCCTCCACGGCGTTTGGTGCGGAGCCGAATACTCAGGCCTGTCTGGTCGATCTCGGCTATCCGGGTGTGCTGCCGGTGTTGAATGAGCAGGTTGTGGCGATGGCAGTAAAGTTTGGTGTAGCGGTGGGCGCCGAGATCACCCGTCGCTCGGTGTTTGCCCGCAAGAATTATTTCTATCCCGATTTGCCTAAGGGCTATCAGATATCGCAGTTTGAACTGCCGATTGTGGGTAAGGGCAAGCTGACGATTAAGCTGGATGACGGTACCGAGAAAGTAGTCGGTATTACCCGCGCGCATCTCGAAGAGGATGCCGGTAAATCGTTGCATGAGCAATTCACAGACCGCACTGGTATTGATCTGAATCGTGCGGGTACTCCATTGCTGGAGATTGTGTCCGACCCCGATATGCGCAGTGCCGCCGAGGCGGTAGCGTATATGCGCAAGATCCATCAGATTGTGCGTTATCTGGGCATTTGCGACGGCAACATGCAGGAAGGTTCGTTCCGCTGCGATGCCAATGTTTCGGTGAGGCCTGTTGGTCAGGAAGCGTTTGGTACCCGCACCGAGCTGAAAAACATCAATTCATTTCGCTTTGTTGAGCGCGCCATTAATCATGAGGTAGAGCGCCAGATCGATCTCATCGAAGACGGCGGTACGGTGACTCAGGAAACCCGCTTGTACGATCCCGATAAAGATGAAACACGCTCAATGCGGAGCAAAGAAGAAGCCAACGATTACCGTTATTTCCCCGATCCAGATCTGTTGCCGGTGGTGATCGATGATGACTACATCGAGGCGATTCGTGCCGCATTGCCCGAGTTGCCCGAAGCAAAATCAGCCCGCTTTAACGAAGAGTTTGGTTTGAAGCCCGCTCAGGTTGAGAGCTTGGTGGGTGATGTCGAAATGGCCGACTATTTTGAGGTGGTCGTGGCCGAAGGTGCTGATCCGCGCCAGGCGGCTAACTATATTGTGGGCGACCTTGCTGGTGCGCTAAACAAAGACGGGCTCGGCATTGCCGCGAGCAAAGTGTCTGCGGTAGATCTGGCTGGTCTCATTAAGCGCGTTATGGACGACACCATCTCAGGCAAGCTGGCAAAGGATGTGTTCGAGGCTATGTGGAATGGCGAGGGCGATGCCGACACGGTTATCGATACAAAAGGGCTCAAGCAGATTACTGATACCGGTGCTATAGAGGCGGCGGTAGATGAGGTGATTGCTAATAATCCTGAGCAGGTTGCCGCGTTCAAAGCCGGTAAAGAGAAAGTGCTCGGGTTTTTTGTTGGGCAGGTGATGCAAGCCACGCAGGGTAAGGCTAACCCGGGTCAGGTTAATCAATTGTTACGCGCTAAGCTGAGCTCCTGATTATGACGGTGGGTAAAGACAGTCTGCGGCGATTTATTTTTGAGGGCGAAGACATTCTCGGCTCCATCGTTCGTCTGGATGATGTCTGGCAGTCATTGCGCTCATCGGATACGTATCCTCCGCAGATTGAGGCGCTCGTTGGTGAGGCGGCAGCAGCAACTGCATTGCTCGGCCGCAGCTTAAAGTTTGACGGTCGTCTGACGTTTCAGGTGCAGGGAGCAGAGCATTTGCGTCTACTCGTCATGCAGGTTGATAACGCGCTTAACCTTCGTGGTGTGGCCCGTTATGGCGATGCTTTGCCGCCGTACTTTACTGAATTGGTTGATGGCGGATTGTTGTGTATTACCGTTGAATCTGACGGCGTAGGCGGAGCGAAACCGGAGCGCTACCAAAGTATGGTGCCGTTGTCGGAGAAGTCGCTCGCTGATTGCCTGGGTGTGTATTACCGCCAGTCTGTGCAACTACCGACGGTCATCATGTTGGCCACCAATCATGAGCGTGCGGCCGGACTTATGCTCCAGGCGATGCCGGAGCGCAAGCCCGGCAGTGGTCGCTGGCAGCAGTTGTTGGCCGAGGTGGGTGCGCTGGACGTCATGCGCATGAGTGGGCTTGATGATAATGCGCTGCTTTCCGTGTTGTTTCCGGAAGACGACATCCGGCTGTTTGAGGCGGAGCCTGTGGCTTTTAAATGTGACTGTTCGGATGAGCGGATAATCAACATGCTGCAGATGTTTAGTGCCGACGAGCTCGCTAATCTGATATCGGCTAAGGATCCGGTTGAGATCAGCTGCCAGTTTTGCAACCATCAGTACCTTGTTTCGGGTGAGCGTATTCTTGGCCTCATTGACCAGGCGGCAGGTAATGCAGTGCATTAATAGGTCGGTATAAGTCGTTAAGTATTAGCTAAAGTAGATCAAATTCTTAAAAAGCCCGCATTAGCGGGCTTTTTTTAGACGCTTTTTGGGGCTCATGCCAGTATTTTACTGATGCCCCTCTTGTATAAGTATAAAGATATCTTTATATTCATGCTCCATGAGTATGGAGACGACATTGTTAACCCTCCGCGCCGTGGCGGAGAACAGCCGCCTGCGGCTGCTGGCCTTGCTTGAGAGCGGCGACGCCTCAGTGGGCGAGTTGGTGTTGGCGCTCGAGCAGAGTCAGCCGCGGGTCTCCCGTCACCTGAAGGTGTTGGGTGAAGCAGGGTTGGTCGAGAGCTTCCGCGATAGCCATCATATTTACTACCGCTTAACTTGCGATGGTGCTTTGGGCGAATTACTGCAGAGCATTCTTGCCGGCGTTGCGCGCGACCCTGAAGTGCTGGCGGACTGTGCCCGTCTAGTAAGCGCGCGGCAGGCCCGTGAGAAGGCTGCTTATAACCGGATGGACACCAAGCAGGCACGGGCCAAAGCGTTCAGGCCTGCTGCCGAAAAGGGCCTCACTGAGGCGGCGCTCGATGATGTGCTGGCCGATAGCGAGATTGGCGACTTGCTGAATATCCGCGCCGGCAGTGGTCGCTTGCTCGTGCATCTGGCCCCAAAAGCTAACTCCGCAACCGGTGTTGACCGCTCTCAGGCCATGAGAATGTTGGCGCGCTCCCGCGTGCAACAAGCCGGACTCGCCAAATGCACGTTGCGCAACGTCGAAGGCAATACCTTGCCGTTTCCGCCGCGCAGTTTTGACACCGTGCTCTTAAACGAAGCTCTGGGTCGCGCCAGCGATCAACGTCAGGCTCTGGCCGAGGCGGTTCGTGTGCTTCGTCCGGGTGGCCGCGTGCTGATCCTCGACTGGATACAAACGGTTGCTCGGCAAAACAAAAGCACTCATAAGCGCAGCAAGCAGGGGGAATCCCAACTGGCTGAGAACCATTTACGTGCCTTGCTGGCTGAGCAAGGCCTCACCGTCAGTCAGCGCAGCTGGCTACCGGGTAAGTCACCCAATTACGCATTGTTTGTGGCAGTGCCACACCATGCTTTAGAAACAGGCGCAGCCTAATTCGGCTGCAGGATCTTTGTTATGAGTAGTATTAAAGTGTCGTTTGAATTTTTTCCGCCGAAGGATGAGGCGGCTGAAGAAAAACTGTGGCAAGCCATAAAAAGACTGGAGCCGTTGCAGCCGAGTTTTGTGTCGGTGACCTACGGTGCTGACGGCTCAACCCGTGACCGTACCCACCGGATTGTGAAGCGTATTCACGATGAGACGACGTTGGTCGGTGCCCCTCATTTAACCTGCGTGGGCGCAACGACAGATGAAGTGCTGAGTATCGCTCAGGGTTACTGGGATGAAGGTATTACGAGTATCGTAGCCTTGCGCGGTGACCCTCCTACCGGTCAAACCACTTACACTCCTTATCCCAGCGGTTTCGGCTACGCCAATGATCTTGTTGAAGGTCTCATGAGCATCGCTGATTTTGATCTTTCGGTGGCTGCCTATCCGGAGATTCATCCGGAAGCGCCGGATGCAGGCTTCGACCTCGACGTGTTGAAAAAGAAGATCGATGCCGGCGCGAAACGTGCCATTACACAATTCTTTTTTGATACTGATCACTATTTGCGTTTCCGTGATGCCGCGGTTGCTAACGGTATTACGGCGCCGATAGTGCCGGGTATTCTGCCTATCACCAATTTTAAGAGCCTTAAGAGCTTTGCTGGCCGGTGCGGTGCTGCTGTTCCGGCTTGGCTCGGCGAGCGCTTTGCGGGCCTGGATGACGACCCTGAAACCCGCCAGATGATTGCCGCGAATGTGGCCATTGAGCAGGCGCAGAAACTACAGAATGAAGGCGTTGATGAGTTTCATTTCTATACGCTGAATCGTGCCGAATTAAGCTATGCGATTTGTTATTCACTCGGTGTACGACCCGTGTCTGTAAACGCAGCCGGAGCTAATAGCGCATGAGTCGATTACAAAAAAGCGCAAAGCACTTAGAGCTACTGGCCCTCTGCAAAGAGCGCATTGTTGTTTTAGATGGTGCGATGGGCACCATGATTCAGCGTCATAAGCTCACCGAAGAAGCGTACCGGGGCGACCGTTTTGCTAATTGGGGGCAGGACCTCAAGGGCAATAACGATCTGTTAACGCTTACCCAGCCCGAGATTATTGGCTCTATACACCGCCAGTTTCTTCGCGCCGGCGCCGACATCATTGAGACCAACACGTTCAATTCCAATGTGCCTTCGATGGCCGATTATGGCATGGAGCATCTCTGTGTTGAGCTTAATCAATCGGGGGCCGCGCTGGCCCGTCTGGTTGCAGATGAAATAGCAGTCGAGACCGGTCAGCCGCGTTACGTGGCTGGCGTCATTGGTCCGACCAACCGCACGTGCTCGCTGTCTCCCGATGTGAATGATCCGGGTTTTCGTAACATCAGTTTTGATGCGCTGCGTGAGACTTACGGCGAGGCTGCGCGAGCTCTGCTTGCGGGCGGCGCCGACTTTATTATGGTTGAGACGGTCTTTGACACGCTGAATGCCAAGGCGGCTTTGTTCGCCATTATGGAGTTGCAGGACGAGCTTGGTGAGCACATTCCGGTAATGATCTCGGGCACGATTACCGATGCATCGGGCCGCACGTTGTCGGGCCAGACAGCCGAAGCATTCTGGTATTCCTTGCGCCATATCAACCCGTTTGCGATAGGACTGAACTGCGCGCTGGGTGCCGAAGATCTGCGTCCGTATGTGACGGCGCTAAGTCGCAAAGCAGACACCTGTGTGAGTGTGCATCCTAATGCGGGTCTGCCCAACGAGTTTGGTGAGTACGATGATACGCCGGAGCACATGGCCGCCGTGCTTGAGAGCTTCGCTAAAGAAGGTTTGCTGAATATTGTGGGTGGTTGTTGCGGCACCACCCCAGATCACATTCGCGCGATTCGTGATGCCGTTGGCCAGCATGCGCCCCGGCAAATTCCAGTACTAAAGCCGGCGCTTCGCTTAAGTGGTCTTGAGCCCGTTGAAATTGATGCAGACTCGCTGTTTGTTAATGTTGGCGAACGCACCAACGTCACAGGTTCCGCTGTCTTTAAGCGTCTTATTCTTTCGGAAGATTACGATCAGGCACTCAAAGTGGCACTGCAGCAGGTTGAGAGCGGGGCGCAGATTGTCGACATCAACATGGATGAGGGCATGCTCGATTCCGTTGCTGCGATGGATCGGTTCCTGAAGCTAATTGCCTGCGAGCCCGATATTGCACGCGTGCCGATGATGGTCGACTCATCACGCTGGGAAGTTATTGAAGCCGGCCTGAAGAATATTCAGGGCAAACCGATCGTTAATTCAATCTCGTTGAAAGAAGGCGAGGCCTCGTTTCTGGAGCAGGCGCACAAGGTGAAGCGCTATGGCGCGGCCGTCATTGTGATGGGCTTCGACGAGAACGGCCAGGCGGAAACGGTACCGCATCGTCTCGAGATTGCAGAGCGAGCCTATACCTTGCTGACCGAGGAAGTGGGCTTTGAGGCATCGGATATTATTTTTGATCCCAATGTGTTTGCCGTCGCTACCGGGATTGAAGAGCACAACGGCTATGGCATGGCCTTTATTGAGTCTTGCCGGGAGTTGCGTGCGAAGTATCCGGATTGCCACATTTCCGGTGGCGTGAGCAACGTCTCGTTCTCGTTCCGTGGCAACAATCCGGTGCGCGAAGCCATGCACTCGGTGTTTTTGTATCACGCCATTATGGCGGGTTTGGACATGGGTATTGTAAATGCCGGCCAATTGGCGGTGTATGACGATATTCCCGCTGAGCTGCGTGATGTCGTTGAAGATGTCATCTTAAACCGTCGCAGTGATGCGACTGAAAAGCTGTTGGAGATGGCTGGCAAATACCGTGATTCTGGTGAGGCGGCTGAAGAGATCGTGGCTGAATGGCGCGAAGGCACGCCTTCCGAGCGACTCAGCTATGCGCTGGTGCATGGTATCGATGAGTACATTGTTGCCGATACGGAAGAGGCGCGCTTAGCGGCGAAGAAGCCATTGGACGTGATCGAAGGCCCGCTGATGGACGGCATGAACGTCGTTGGCGATCGCTTTGGCGCCGGCAAGATGTTTTTGCCGCAAGTCGTGAAGTCTGCCCGTGTGATGAAAAAGTCAGTAGCTCATCTTGTACCATTTATTGAAGATGAGCAGGACGGAGGGATACGCAAGGCCGGCAAGATTGTTATGGCTACGGTGAAGGGCGATGTGCATGACATTGGCAAGAATATTGTGGGGGTCGTTCTTCAATGCAATAACTTCGATGTGATCGATCTGGGCGTGATGGTGCCCTGCGACCGAATTCTGGAAACAGCCCGCAAAGAAAATGCCGATATGATTGGCCTGTCGGGTCTTATTACCCCATCACTCGAGGAAATGGTCTATGTCGGCCGCGAGATGCAACGTCTCGGTATGACTATGCCGCTGCTGATCGGTGGCGCGACAACCAGCCCTGCGCATACAGCCGTCAAGATAGATCCCGAGTACACGGGAGCCGTGGTTTATGTGAAGGATGCGTCGCGGGCTGTGGGCGTGGCTCAGAAGCTGATCAGTGCTGCAGCTCGGGCAGACTTTATTGCCACGACCAAGGCCGAAGCCCAAACCCGGCGGGAGCGGCACGCCGGCAGAACCCGCCAGACTCCTAAGCTGAGTCTTGAAGAAGCCCGGACCAATAAGCCGGTGATTGATTGGTCGGGTTATGAGCCACCCAAGCCCACATTTACGGGTGACAAGCTGTTTGCTGATATTCCGCTCAGTGATCTACTCGACTATATCGACTGGATGCCATTCTTTAATGCCTGGGAGTTTCATGGCACTTTCCCCGCTCTTCTCAGCGATGCTATCGTCGGTGAAGCCGCCAGTAGTTTGTATGACGATGCGCAGGAAATGTTGAGCACGGTGGTTAACGAAAAGTGGCTGCGTGCTGCGGCCATTATTGGCTTTTTCCCGGCGGCATCGGTTGACGAAGATATCGAGCTGTACAGTAATGAATCGCGTGATTCGGTACTACTGCAGCTGCATCACTTGCGCCAGCAGAAGGGCAAGGCTGAAGGTCAGCCCCATTTCTGTTTAGCCGACTTTGTTGCACCCAAACGATCCGGCAAAGCTGACTACCTGGGTGCTTTTGCGGTTACGGCAGGGATTGGTCTTGATGAGCATGTGCAGCGCTTTGAAGCCGACCATGATGATTACAGTTCTATTTTGCTAAAAGCATTGGCAGACCGGCTGGCTGAGGCTTGTGCTGAGTACCTGCATGCACGGGTGCGCCAGGAGTACTGGGGATACGCGGCCGATGAAACGCTGGATAAAGCCGCGCTTATTGATGAGCGCTATGCCGGTATTCGCCCCGCACCTGGTTATCCTGCTTGCCCCGATCACACCGAGAAAGGGCTGTTATGGGAGCTGCTGAATGTTGATAAGCAGACGGGTATCGAGCTGACTGATTCTTATGCGATGTATCCGACGGCGGCAGTGAGTGGTTTCTATTTCTCACATCCTGAGTCGCGCTATTTTGCGGTCGGCAAGATTGGTCGCGACCAGCTGGAAGACTATGCGCGCCGCAAGGGCATGACCATTGAAACTGCTGAACGCTGGCTCGCAGCGAACCTTGGGTATGAACCTCGCCGTGCCCGATAGGCTTACCGCTTGATTACGTGCCACGCGGCCGATAATACCGCGGTTTCAATGCTACCTCCGGCAGGTGATTGGCTTGCCACGAACAGCCGTTTGACATAAGCGCCTACGGCGCGTTGCTAAACGGCTGTTCGTGGACTATAAATGACTGAGCTGATTTGTGATTTTGGTTGTTGCAGTGCAGGCGTGACTGGGGTGACAATGATCAAATAGCGCTCGTATATAGTTGAGCGCAAGGATCAGTTTCCTTGGACCATGGCCGCTACGATCTATCTGCCAAGTCTCAGTTTATGTAGGTCGATGTTGTTCAGAGTGACGCACTCATACCCTAGTGGGCGGTGGTGCAGACACATTGATTGGTCGCTCGCAGGAGTTTTTAGTGCGGTTTTTGACTGTGGTTTTTATTTGGTTAGCGACGTTCTCGATGGCGTCTGCAGAGCTGTGTGAACGAGCTAATGGTGCGGCCTATTACGACACCGTGTTGGATATTACCTGGCTTAAAGACGCTAACTTTTTGAAAACTGCAGGCATCCACCCTAGTGGTCAAATGCGTTATGGCGTTGCCGAGTCCGTTTGGATTCCATTGCTGAATGATCAGAATTATCTGGGTATTAACACCTGGCGTATTCCGAAGTGGTTCGATCAGGGTCCGCAGCATTGTAACTATGCCTGGAATGGCGGAAGCGACTGCGGTTGGAATATGGATTCCATGAGCAGTGAGAACTGGTACAACTATTCTGTGAACCTCGGCTTGAAGTCGAAGTGGGGGTCTCAGGCTGATTTTAGTGCGGCTATTGAGCAGCTGCCCTGGGGCACTGAGTTTGCCGATACCGCCCCGTTTATTAACATTCAGATTGCCCGTCGTTATCACAACAAGGGTTTCTGTCTTGATCGTGTGGACCCCGGTACAGGTGAACCTACCGATTACATTGGGTTTCATTACGAGTATGGCGGCCAACATTGTGATGGTCTGGGCAGCACAGGCTTTATCTGGCCGGTTGCAGACGGTGACGTTACAGAAGGTGCCGGTGATATGAGTACCTGTGGTATGGGAACAATAGAGCTTGACGTGGCTCCGTTTGACCCGCAGAACAGTATCGATCCTGAGGTTGACCTTGAGGTCTATGTTGCTGTTTTGGCTACCAACCTGGCGAGTGGCGATACGCGTGACTTTGATCCTGCTCAGATTGATCCTGCTTCGTTAAAGTTCGGTCCCCTTGAAGCACCTAGTATTAGTGCTACTCCATTGGTTTTCGACATTGATAATGATGCGGATGATGACTTTATTTATCACTTCAATGTTGTGCAGAGCGGTATTGCTTGCGAAGACACCACGGTTGCTCTGCTGGCAGAGACTGCCGGCGGAGACTCAGTGCGTGGCAGCAGCATGATATCCACGCCCGATTGTGAGGCTTCAGCTTGTCATCCTTAGTGTTAGGACCCCATGATCAATAAGTATGCAGGGCTGCTTGCTGCCGTATTCTTGTTGGCGATTGCGGCTTATTTTGCACTCCCCGGAACTCCTGAATCTGAGTTGGTTCTGCAAGCAGCGGATGAGCACGCTGCTGAAGCCCCGCTGGAAACGGCTGCTTTTGTCGTGGCGGCGCAGCAACCTCCCGTCGATGGTTTTCTTTGTGCTGGCGTATTGAGTCTCAATGTCCCGGGCGATGAGCAGGAATTCTCTGAGCTCTTTTCTGTAGCGTTGAATGCTGTTGAGAGCGAGGCGATCGTTGCTGGTTTGTGGCCGAGCCCGCAGTTTCTTGCTGAGTTGCAACCGCCATTCTGGCAGACAGAGATGGATTCAACGGATAACGCCTTGTTGATAACGGGCATTGGGATGACCGATGCCGCCAGTCTTACGTCGCGGATTAGCTTGAACCCTGAGACATTGCAGTATGCGATCAGTTGGTCAGTTTTTCCGGTGGGCTTTCGCACCCCGGTAGAGTTTTGGACGTCGGCAGGGACTTGTGAGGCCTTCGGTCAGACCGTTGCACGCTAGTAGTGGTTTGGTCTGAGTCCGGCACTTATAACGGTTTAAAAATTTTGCGGTGATTTTTATAGACCCGTAAATGCGTTGAGAACCACATGTTCAGCACATAGCGCTTACCGCTAATGAGTTTACTGACGCCGTGCGGGTTTCTATCGACATCAAACGCCACGATTTTGCCCGGCTCCGGTTTTACTTCCCTATAAGGGCCAAAGTCTGCTTCCTGAAAGCGGGTCAGTCCGCCGTCGAAACCCTCATTGATGTACATGATGGCCGTATGGGTACGGTATTTAACGCCTTCAGATTGGTTGTCCTTGTGCCACGGGTGGCTGAACTCTTCTTTATCAGCATCCTGATTCACCGGCGTGGCTTCCCTGAACACGAGGTGACCGAAGTCGAGCCATAGAAACGGTAGTTTAAAGTGGCGCTTCATTTTTCGGCGCACTTTGTCCATCACTTCCAAGCAGAACAAATGTTCCGGCTCATTCTGATGCGGACCTCTGCCATCCAGCGAATAGCCACCAAAGGTTTCATTGGGCGTATGCGGATGGGCATTGCCGTTATAGCCATCGCCAATCTTGCCGTATTTTTCCAAGAGTTCGACCAACTTTGCGCACTCTTCAGGAGTGACAACGTTGGGTTCTACGAGTCGGTAGCGCAATTCTTCTTTACTGAAAGGAAGCACTGTCTGGCTTGTATTCATGGGGCTGTTTCCACGTGAGTTTGATATTTATGCCTGACTGTATCCGCCAAGTCCAGAGCCGTTTATGGCGTTGTGACGGCGGGCGTCTCTGCAGACATACTGTAGCCAGTCGCTGCAGCCTTCCATGCGCCTGCAGTTCGAACTAGAAACGATAAATCGCCGTTCCCTGTGCTTGAACGGCGTTGGCTGCATCATCGTTTTTGTTGGTGCGTTTGCCCCAGATCAGCTCACCGCCGAGGTCCACCCGCGGAATTGGCGACCAAAGGAAGTTGCCACTGAACCGCAAGGTCCGTTTATATGCAGAGTCCGGCTGGAAATTAAAGTTTTTGATGGTGACGTAACTGGCTGCAAATGTTGAGCGCGAAGCTGGGGCCCACCAGTGCTCGTAGGCCAAAAACCCCGCGAGTAATGGCAGCGGCTTAAGGTTTAGATTCTCATCGAATACGCCATCAAGTCCGCCAACACTGTTGGTATCATTCGTATATCGCCCAATGCCCTTGCCAATGGTGGCTTGGAATTTTAGGTTGTCGTCTTTGCCCCACCAGTCCCCCTTGAGAACACCGCTGGCAGTCAGACCCCAGCCTTTGGCGTCATCCGTATTGGTTACGCCGGCGTTGTTAGGGTCTGTGCTGGTAGACCTAAGGCTTCGGGACAGCGCGGCAACCTTAATGTGGTAACGTTTGGACCAGGTTCTCTGAATACTCATGACAATATCTGGTATGTTTGCAGCGCCCGGAGCAAAGAGACGATTCTGCTCAGTACAGTTGGTGTCGCAGTATTCGGTAACACTTGGCACGGGGTCTTCGGCTGATATCTGCAGGTCCCAATTCTTACCGATCTTCGGGAAAAAACGGATCTGAGTCTGACGCAGTATTGGCGCACCACTAACGCCTTCGAAGTCGATTTCTTCAGGCATGGCCAGAGGGTCGTAGAAGGTGCTCCAAGTCTGACCAGCCAGCAGCTGCCGAAATTGACCAAAGGCATTGCGGAGCCGGAACTGGTCGTCGTTTGATACAAAGTCACCCTCAATAAATGCGCGGAACTGGCCCAGAGAGGAGTCTTCTCTAAACTCGACGTTAAACCGGCTTTGGTTAGCAGTAAGGCTGGTGTTCTTTTGAAGGGTAGCATCGGTGTTGCTCGGAACCGGAATGCTGCCAACTATAAACCGGTCCTGCGACCCGATCGGCTCGAAACTTTTGACCGCAACCACCTTCACAAATCCACCGAATTTAATAGCGCCGTTGGTTCCGGGAACGCGAAATGACCCGGGAAAAGATTTCATACCCAATAGGCTGGCCGAGTCTTGGGGAATAGATTGAACGCTGGTTTCGAGAGAGGCGATGCGTTCTTTAAGCGCAATTTCTTCCGTGGTTGGTTGGTCTGCGGATTTGTCTTGCGCAATCTTCAGGCGATCCAATTCGATTTGGAGTCCGGCGATGGCACTGCTCTGACTACCAATCAGCGTTTCCTGGGCCTGAATCTGCTCCTGCTGGTTCTCCACTGGCATTTCGGCCGCCATTTGCTGTTTGGAGAGCTGGTTTAGCTGCTTTTGCAGTTCTGATAACAGCTGGGTCTGCTGCTTGATTTGCTCCGCTTGTTGTTCGAGTTGAGCCTGCTGTGCCGCTAACAACTTGCTTTGCTGATCGAGCACACTCTGGACGTTGCTAAACGATGCTTCTGTTTTGGCGAGCTTATCTGCAACGGCAGATTGAACTTCTGCGGTTGGCCTACTCGCAGGCGCATCCTGTGCCAGCAAATGCTGACCCGACAATGTCATGAGGCTCAGACCCAGTATGGTCAGCAGGCGTTGAGCATTGAGCATGATGTGATCCGGATTCTAAAGTGGGTTTTGGCTGTGTAGCCAGCCTGACTGACGTTCAAGGTACTTTTATGCCTGATTGCCTGTCAGATGGCAAATTGCAGCTTGATTTGAGCGCTCTAGCGGTTGCCGCATACGGGGCAATCTGCTTGCCTGGGTATGTGGATCATGCGGGTGCGTGCAGATGTTCCGTCGTAGGTCCAGAGCTTGCCGGCCAGATCGCTTTCTATACCACTGAGGAATTTGATAGCTTCTGTGGCCATCATACAGCCGATGGTTCCTGCGACCGGCGCCAGAATTCCCTGACCGGCGCAATCTTCTAAATTTTCATCGTGTTCTGAATAGAGACAACGGTAGCAGCCGTCATCCGGATTTAAGCGGTCGTGGCGGAACAGCGTGAGCTGACCTTCCATACGAATGGCCGCACCGCTGATCAAGGGACGTTTACTTGAATAGCAGAGTTCGTTCAGTAACCAGCGGGTTGCAAAGTTGTCACTGCAGTCGAGCACGACATCAACTTCATTAATGGTTTCGGTCAGCGCATGCTTTGAGAGTCTTTCCGGCAGCGGGACAATGGTTGCGGAGGGATTCCATTCGCGGAGACGCTGTGCCGCGGCCTCTGCTTTATGTCTGCCGACATCATCCGGCCGGAACAAAATTTGCCTTGGTAGGTTGGTGGCATCGATCTTGTCGAAGTCATTGATGAAGATTTTGCCAATACCGGCAGTGGTCAGATACAAGCTTGCGGTAGCGCCTAGTCCGCCGGCGCCGACGATGAGGATAGCGCTATCAGCCAGAGTTTCCTGGCCTTTGGGACCAATGGACGGCAGGCTATGGTGCCGCGCATAGCGCACTGCATTAGCATCGGATGTGTTCATGTAAAAATTATCTCCCGAAGTAGCCTCTAGATTAGCGCATGTTCCTGAGGCTGCAACTAGTGGGTTGCCATAGGTCGTTTTGCCGAACTGACACGGGGCAGGCCGGACAGGTCGAAGACGGTTGTTATCTCAACGAACCCGTGTTCGGCAAAAAGTGTACGGATGGCCTCGCCTTGCAGCAGTCCATGTTCCAGAAGTAGCCAGCCGCCGGGTTTGAGGTGCTCGGGTGAAGTCCGTACGATCTCGCGAATGGCATCAAGACCATCAGCACCTGAATACAGCGCAATGTCGGGTTCAAACTGCAGCTCAGGGTCGGTGATTCCGGTCTCTGTAAGGCCAACATAGGGCGGGTTAGAGACAATTACATCAAATAACGGGGCGTTGTGCTCCGGGAGAGCATTGAACCAGTCACCGCAGTACCAGTTGACGTGTTGCTCGCAGCACGCGGCATTTTCTGTGGCAACTTCAAGGGCATCGTTACTCACATCGATAGCGTACAAATGCGCCTGCGGGCGTTCGCTGCCAACAGCAAGAATTACGGCGCCGCTGCCGGTTCCAAGATCCAGCACATTGGCGACCTCATCTTGCGGCATACGTTGCAGCGCTTGCTCGACCAGAGTTTCGGTTTCAGGGCGTGGCACTAATGTGTCCGGTGTGACCTTTAGGTTCAGGCTCCAGAACTCACGTTGCCCTGTAATGTGCGCAATCGGCACGTGATTGAGGCGTTTGCGCAGCAACTCGGCGAACAGCGCCTGATCATCTGTATTTACAATGCTGTCGCTATACGTGTACAGCTGGGCGCGGGATTTACGCAGCACCAGACCTAGCATCAGTTCGGCATCCAGACGCGGGCTGTTGCTGCTGTCTGCGAGACGAAGGCTTGCCAATCTGATGAGTTCAGCGATTTGCATGCGGGCTCTGCTGCCATTGAAAGGCTTTAGTGTTGGTGAGACAGGCTCTATAGTAAGGCTCTGGCATGCCTATTGGAATGTAAGAATGAACAAGCCTCTGAAACACCCGGAAACCCAGTGCATTCATGCGGGCGACACCGTTGACCCATTGACCGGCGCTGTGATGCCTGCCATCTACCCGAGCTCTACCTATAAACAGGAGGCATTCGGGGTCTGGGGTGATTACGCGTATTCGCGCAACGGCAACCCGACCCGCGCTGCACTCGAGCGTTGTGTTGCCGAACTTGAAGGTGGCACTAAAGCGTTGGCCTTTGCGTCAGGTATGGCGGCCTCATCTGCCGTGCTTGAGTTGCTGCCAGCAGGTAGCCATGTGGTGGCCTCGCGTGGCATGTACGGGGGTAGTTTTCGTCTGTTCAATCGGGTTAAGCGACACTCGCAAGCGTTGCTTACCGATTTCGTTGATTGCTCGGACTTGCCCGCCGTTGAGGCGGCGATTAAGCCGGAAACTAAAGTGCTGTGGCTCGAGTCACCGGTTAATCCTACCTTGCAGATTGTCGACATCGAAGCGCTTGCGGCCATCGGTCATAAACATGATGTGCTGGTGGTAGTAGACAACACGTTTGCTACGCCGCTCGGGCAACAGCCGTTGCTATTGGGTGCGGATATTGTGATGCACTCCTGCACCAAATGGATGGGCGGTCATTCCGATACGCTCGGTGGCATGCTCGTGGTAAAAGATGCCGAATTGGGCAATGAGTTGCAATCGGTGAGTAATGCCACCGGTGGCGTGTTGAGTCCTTTCGAGTCTTACTTGTTGTTGCGGGGTATTAAAACGCTGGCACTGCGTCTAAAGCAGCATGAAACGAACTGTTTCGCGCTGGCGCGTTGGCTCGAACAGCAGCCGCGGGTAAAGCAGGTGCGTTATCCCGGGCTCGAGAGTCATCCTCAGCATGAGTTGGCGAAACGGCAGATGAAGCATTTTGGTGCCGTAATTACGATACTTCTGGATGGCACAGAAGACGATGTCGCAACGCTATTCAATGCGCTCAATGTGTTTATTATTGCTGAGGGGCTCGGTGGTGTGGAGAGCATGATTGGTCATCCGCCCACGATGAGCCACAACAGTATGCTTCCCGAAGAGCGCGAGTTTCTGGGCATTCCTGACAACATGATCCGGCTGTCGCCGGGCATTGAGAATGCCGCTGACCTCATCGCTGATCTGGAGCAGGCGTTTGCCCGTATCTAGGCCTGCTAGCAGCCTGCATTCTGGCGCCAAACTGCGGATAACGCCCCACCACCTGATGAATTGATAGGCTGGCAGTGTTGTCGTACTGTGTATCCTGCGGTGCTTTCCGTTAGTATGATTCTCCGCAGAAAGTGGCAAAGAGACCACTGGTTCCTTGGTGAATCTCGGTTTGATATAGGTTTCCGTCGATGGACTTCTGTCGTGCTCATGCGGGCTAGCGATTTCCGGTAAGCGGCAGACACTCTTGATTTTGACATGTTGGGGCTATCCAGCCTTATAAATAGAGATAGGTATAGGTATGACATTTAAATTTGAAACAAAGATCGATTTTAAAAATCCGACCTGGAACCGTGACGCTTGGTCACGTATTCAGGGCGATTTGAATCCCGATAATCAGAAGTACTCTACGGTTCGTGGCGTTATTCTGGGCGTGAAGCCCGGCCAGGCCGTTAAAGAGCTTTGCGGCTTTGATGTGTTTCTGGCAACGCGTCTTGTGCCACAGGAAGACGGCACTATTCGTCGCCTCAATAAAGAAGTTATTTTCTACACCAACACACGCACTAACGAAATCATTGATACATGGACTAACCCATGGACCGGTGAGGTTGTTGATGTGGTTCAGGTGATGAATGACCCGTTCAACTACACCATCAGTGAGAACCTGATCCTTGCTCCTGAAGATTTCAAGAGTGCCGATCCTGAGAAAGCCAAACCCCGTAAAATTCCACTGATTTTCCCGTGGCATGAATTCGGTAGCAACATGATTAGCTTGTCGACAGACATGCATTTGTTGTACCCGAACTCACTGGATCCGAAGAAATTTGTTCGTGAATCTTCAGGTTCTATGGTTCAGGTTACAGAAATGATGCGCTACAATGTTCAGCGCGCAGATCTTGAAAATCCTGATTTGACCTCAATACCGTATTCAGGTACCTGGGCGCGTATTACGCCATGGTTGCCGTGGATGCTGATGGGCCAGGAGTCGGGTCACATTGTTTATAACGGTGCGATGACTGGCGGTCCGTCTAAAGATATTATTTCTTCGCAGGCGCTGGCTTATGCTGAGAAGCATTGCCCTGACTTCCTGAATGCACCGACAGAAGACTATGGTCCAAGCCACTCTAGTCTTGAGATCTATGCCCGTACCCAGGAGCCTAAGCCTCCATTGGCCTAAGCTGCAGCAGGTAGTAGTAATAAAAAGCCCCGCATAGCGGGGCTTTTTTTATACCTGTAGGTTCTGACCATGGGGTCGTGTTTATCAGGCAATCTTTAGCCATTCGGGCATGCTAAGCCCTTTCTCTGCTAGAAACTCACGATTGAACAGACGGGCCTTGTAGCGCATGCCTGAATCGCAGAGCAGGGTCACGATGGTGTGACCGGGGCCCAAGTGTTTTGCCAGACGAATAGCGCCAGCCACATTCACGCCGCTGGATCCGCCGAGACAGAGACCTTCGTTTTGAATGAGGTCATAGACTAGTGGGATTGATTCGCTATCGGGTATCTGAAATGAAATGTCTATTGGCGTGCCTTCCAAATTGGCGGTAACGCGACTGTTGCCAATGCCCTCTGAGATTGAACCGCCTTCGGCTTTCAGTTCGCCATTAGCAAAGAAGTTGTGCAGGGCGGAACCTGTGGGGTCGGACAGGCCGATAGTAATGTTCGGGTTGCGTTGCTTTAGCGCGCGGGCTGTGCCGCCCAAAGTGCCACCAGTGCCGACAGCACAAATAAAGGCATCCACTTTGCCATCGGTTTGTGCAAAGATTTCTGGGCCTGTTGTGGTTTCGTGAATCAGCCGGTTGGCTAGATTATCAAACTGGCCGGCCCATGCGGCGCCGTTGGGTAACTCGGCGTTTAGCTTTTCTGCCAGCCGCTTTGACTGATGGACGAAGTGCTCAGGATTAACAAAGGGCACAGCCGGCACCTGGATGACTTCAGCACCGTATGCCATGAGGGTGTCGACCTTATCTTGGCTTTGATTTTCGGGCATGACAATAACTGTCTTATAGCCGAGCGAGTTGCAGACTAGCGCCAGACCAATACCCGTGTTGCCTGCCGTACCCTCTACCATTGTGCCGCCAGGCCTTAGTTCGCCACTTGCTTCAGCAGCGCGGACCATGCCGAGTGCTGCGCGGTCTTTCACCGAGCCGCCAGGGTTCATAAATTCTGCTTTACCCAGAATCTCGCAGCCGGTCAGTTTTGACGCATGGTTCAGGCGGATAAGGGGGGTATTACCAATAGTGTCGACAAGTGCAGTCATGTTGCTTTCCGTTAGTTATTCGCCGCCTTCGATAGCGGCCAGTTGGTCAGCCTGATACTCATTGTTGAGTGGCTCGATCAGCTGGTTAATATCGCCGGCAATAATGGTGTCCAATTTGTAGAGTGTGAGATTAATTCGGTGGTCTGTCACTCTGCTCTGAGGGTAGTTATAAGTGCGGATTCGTTCAGAGCGATCACCGCTGCCCACCAGCAGGCGGCGTTGTGCAGCCTGCTCGCTGTCCTGTGCCTTTTGTTGCGTGTCGAGCAGTCTGGCTTGCAGCAATGACATGGCACGAGCACGGTTCTTGTGCTGGGAGCGCTCGTCCTGACACTCAACCACCGTGCCGGTCGGAAGGTGCGTTAGTCGCACGGCCGAATCGGTTTTGTTGACGTGCTGTCCGCCAGCGCCCGAAGCCCTGTAAGTATCAACACGCAGATCAGCCGGGTTGATGATTATCTTTTCAATCGCATCACCCTCCGGCAAGATGGCGACCGTGCAGGCAGATGTGTGAATGCGGCCCTGTGTTTCGGTTTCAGGAACGCGCTGCACCCGATGAACACCCGATTCAAACTTGAGTCTTGAGTACGCGCCGTTGCCTTCGATGCGTGAAATAATTTCTTTGTAGCCGCCGTGTTCGCCTTCGCTGGCGCTTAGTACTTCAATGCTCCAGCCTTGATTCTCGGTATAGCGTGAGTACATGCGGAACAAGTCGCCGGCAAAGATCGCGGCTTCATCACCGCCGGTGCCTGCGCGCACTTCAAGGAAAATGTTGCTCTTGTCATGCGGGTCAGCGGGGATGAGTTGTTTTCTTAGGTCGAATTCCAGAGCCTCCAAACGCTTTTTCAATACAGGAATTTCATCCTGACCCATATCGCGGATTTCTGGATCGCTGTCATCCAGCATATCTTCTGCAGAATTCATTTCGCTGCGTGCACTGCGGAATTTGCCGAACAGCTCCACCACAGGGCTAAGTTCAGAGTATTCGCGCGAGAGGTCGCGAAAGCGATTCTGGTTACCGATGATATCGGGGTCTGAAAGCAGGTTGCCAATCTCTTCCTGGCGACCGACTAGTTGTTCCAGCTTGTTGATTATGGATTCTTTCAAGTGTTTATTGCTTCTTGTCTGCGTGGGTGCGCAAGGCCTGTGAAACAGGGGTTAGTGATGACTCCAGCGGCAACCCCGGAGACAATGGTAAGGACGCGGAGTTTACCGTGAATCAGGCTGGCTGAGAACAGCAACTAATCGGAGTAACAAAGGTCTGTAGTTATGGATAATGTTTGTCAAACCTCCCCTTTAGCTGTGTATTATCGTTGATATGATTCTTTTCTCTAGATTTTTAGCCTTTCTTGGCCTGTTGGCTATTATGGCCGTGCTTGCCGCCTGCAGCACTGTGCCGGAGCCATTGCCTGCGACGGATTCTGCCGCTGCCGATGATTATGTGCCCGATGCGGGCTACCACATGCTGATGGGCGAAATCGCCTTGCAGCGCGGCGATTACTTTATTACGGCTCAGGAGTATCTGGCAGCAGCCCAGTTGTCGAACGATATCGAGATGGCGCGGCGGGCCACTGAGTACGCTTATGAGTACGGTTTTACGAGCTACTTTCTGAGCGCGGCAACGCGGTGGGCTGAGATCGATCCGGACAGTCCGTCTGTTAATGGCTACCTCGGCGTTGCGTATTTAAAGCGCCGCGATGCCAAGCAGTCTTATGTGCACTTCGACAAGTCTATGCCTGTTGAGCGCACTGAAGGTGATTACCTCGTGCTCGAGGCTGAAATGGCTGCCGTCGGCGACGTCGATACTGTGGTCGAGGTGTTGCAACTATTTCTTAGTGACTACCCCGGCCGTGCCGGATTGCACCTTGCTATGGCGACAGCGGCGGCACGTGCGGGCAACGGAGATCTGACCGTGGCCAGTGCTGATGCGGTATTGCTTCAAGAACCGGACATGCAGCGTGCGCAGCTACTGCGTGCGCGCGGACTTGTGCTCAATGGTGAAGTTTCTGCCGCTTTAGCCAGTGTGGAAGCCCTGATAGCGCTCAATCGCGAGCCTGAGGTTGAGCTTGAGTATGCCCGCATACTGGCGAATACCGGCAGTACTGATGCGGCCGTTGCCTATCTGGCCGATATGTCAGAGCGCTACGGGTTTCTCCCTGAGATAGTCCGGCTTTCCGCCATCATCAGTATGAGCGAGGACAATCAGCTGGTGGCCTGGGATGACTTCAACAAGTTGCTATCTGCCGGCTTCTATACCAATGAGAGCAACTACTACCTTGCCGGAATGTCTGAGGGCTCGCGTCAGTATCTCGACGCCTTGCGCTATTACTCGCAGGTTCGTTCGGGCCCGCTGTTGGTGTCTGCACAAATATCAATCGCCGATATTCTTGGGAAAGTGGGTGATCTGAATGCCGGCATTTCGCATCTTGATGAGGTGTATGCGCAGTTTCCTCAGTTGGGCTTTGATCTGTGGGTTGCTAAAGCCGGTCTCTATGCGCGCTATTGGCGCAGCACCGATGCCTATGAGTCGTACAACCGCAGTCTTGAGTATCAGCCTGAGAACATCAACTTAATGCTCGGCCGCGCTGCCTCGTTAGATTTGATGGGCGATACCGGCCGCGCGATAGCAGCGCTGCGGCAGATTGTTAAGCTTGATCCTGATAATGCCAATGCGCTTAATTCTTTGGGCTATACATTGGCCAATCGCAATCAGGATTTGCGCGAGGCGCGAAAACTTGTTGCGAAGGCATTGGCCGAGCAGCCCGAAAATCCAGCATTCCTAGATAGTATGGGGTGGGTGCTCTATCGCTATGGCAAGAGTGCAGAGGCCCTTGGCTATTTAGAGCGTGCTTACACACTGGATAGTGACCCCGAAATTGCGGCTCATTTGGGAGAGGTGTTGTGGAGCCTTGGCCGTAATGGTGAAGCGAACGTTGTTTGGGTTCTGGCGCTACAGAACTCGCCGGAGCATTTGGTTTTGAGACAGACCATTGAAAGGTACAAATCTTGATTCGTCCTATTGCGCTGTTTCTTGCGCTTGCGATGCTCTCTGCCTGTAGTTCTTTGCAACAAACCGCCACTCTCGAAGAGGTTGCCAATGCTGAGCGCATGCGGCAGTTGGCGGAGCTCGATGTCTGGACAATGCAGGGACGGATTGCGGTAAAGCGGGCCGCAGGCAGTGGACAGGGAAAGATTACCTGGCAGCAGTCTGGCGAAGATACTGACATTTCCCTGGCTGGACCGCTGGGTTCTGGTGCAATCAATATCCACTGGGTACCGGATGAGGTGGTCGTGAGTGGTGCTGATCTTGACGTTCAGCATCGTTATACCGGGAGTGATGCAGCGGAACAGTTTTTGGCCGAGCAACTTGGCTGGCCGTTTCCGGCGGCTAGTATTCGTTATTGGCTGCTCGGTATGCCTAATCCCGATTTAGCGTATACGCAGGATTTCGGCGCAGATGGCGCCTTGCTCCGTGTGCAGCAGTCGGGTTGGCAGGTCAACTATGAGCGGTTTGCCGTGGTAAATGGCTACGTGCTGCCAGCTAAGCTGCAGGTAGAAAGCGATGCTGTGCGTTTGCGGGTCATTGTCGATAAGTGGTTTTTGATCGAGTAAATGCTGCACTCTAATGCTAGGGTTTCTGTGACCGGTTTCAAGCTATTGCCAATCTCGTTTGACAGGTCTGCGCCGCCGCCTTCACAATACCGCCCTGCTGGCGTATCTGAGTGCTACTCACTCACCTTCGGGGCCGGAAAATTAAGTCAATACAGATCTATTGGGGCGTAGCCAAGTGGTAAGGCAACGGGTTTTGATCCCGTGATTCGCAGGTTCGATCCCTGCCGCCCCAGCCAATTTCAATCTGCCGGGAGTCAGAGAAGACATGGTACAAATTCGCACTGACAGAGATGTGGATACCGGCAACATGATGTTGTTGACGGGTAACTCAAACCCTCAGCTGGCGCAGAAAATAGCCCGGCATCTGCAGTTGCCTCTGGGGAAAGCATCGGTAGGCACCTTTAGTGACGGTGAAATTGCCGTCGAGATTCTCGAGAATATCCGCGGTCGTGAGGTTTACCTCATTCAGTCGACCTGCCCGCCGGTTAATGACAATCTGATGGAACTGCTGATTATGGCCGATGCCTGCAAGCGCGCATCCGCTGAGCGCATTACGGCGGTTATTCCTTATTACGGCTATGCCCGTCAGGATCGTCGTCCACGCGCTGCACGTTCGCCGATTACCGCTAAGCTGGTTGCTGACATGATTACCGCTGCCGGTATCGATAGGGTGGTTACGGTTGATCTGCATTCCGATCAGATTCAGGGCTTCTTCTCTATGCCGGTAGATAACGTCTATGCGTCGCCGGTGCTGTTGGGTGATGTCTGGAAGAAAGAGAACCATAACCTGGTGGTTGTATCGCCTGATGTTGGTGGTGTGGTTCGCGCCCGCGCGCTGGCTAAACGACTGGATGATGCCGATCTGGCCATCATCGACAAACGTCGCCCACGTGCTAATGAACTTGAAGTTATGAATATCATTGGCGAAGTAAATGGTAAAGACTGCGTGCTGATTGATGACATGGTCGATACAGCCGGCACATTGTGTCAGGCGGCGGGTGCGTTGAAGAAAAAAGGCGCGATTAGTGTGTCCGCCTACATTACCCATGCCATTTTGTCGGGTCCGGCGATTGATCGTATTAACGCTTCGGTTTTGGACGAACTGGTGGTCACGGATACCGTGCCGTTGAGCGAGGCAGCAGCAGCCTGTCCCAAGATTCGGCAACTGGAAGTGGCTGAGTTATTGGCTGAAACCATCCGCCGTATTAGTCAGGACGAGTCGGTAAGTTCACTTTATGTCGATTAGCGCCGCCAGCCTTTTGCTGCAACCCCTTTATTTGTAATCACTTCCGGGCCGCAGCGGTCTTGTCCGGGCGTGACCAGCCCTTTTCGCTGGCGACCTTAGCCTGCTTGGGTTACTATCGCGCTCCCCGAGGGTCTGCTGGTCGCAAGCAGGCCTTTAATTTTATTAGAAAAGACTATATTTGGAGTTTAACCATGTCTGACAAATTTGATCTGGTTGCAGAATATCGCGAAGACACAGGGAAAGGTTCGAGCCGCCGCCTGCGTCACGCGGGTAAAGTACCTGCAATTGTTTACGGTGGTGGTCGTCCGCCACGCAATATCATGTTGGATGAAGCGCCTCTGTTGCGTCAGGCACAGAACGAATCATTTTTCTCTAGCATCCTGACCGTTAAGGTTGGTGAGCGCACGCAGGCCTGCATTCTTAAAGATATTCAGGTCCATCCTGCGAAGCGCCGTATCCTGCATCTTGATTTGCAGCGTATTCTTGCTAACGAGAAAATCCGCATGCAAATCCCACTGCATTTTATCGGTGAAGATATCTGTCCGGGCGTGAAGTTGAATGGCGGTGCTGTTTCACATCTTATCAGTGAAGTGGAAATCAGTTGTTTGCCCGCGAATCTGCCCGAGTTTATTGAGGTTGATCTGAGTGCAATGGAGTTGGATGACATTATTCATCTGAGCGACATTAAAGTGTCCGCCGATGTGGAGCTTATTGAACTTTCTCTCGGTGAGGATCATGACCAGCCGGTTGCAAGTTGTCAGATGCTGCGTGCGGCCCCTGCTGAGGATGATACTGAAAGTGAAGCTGACGCTGCTCCTGAAGAGGACTCTAGCGAAGACTAGTTGCAGTCTGCTATCGCTTGTGACAAAAAAGCCGTGCTTCCAGCGCGGCTTTTTTTTGCAATTTTTTTATCGACTCCGCACACTAGCCCTATGGCAATAGATCAGTTCAGGCACGTGTGCGGCTAACACCAAGGGATAAGCAGTGAGCAGTTTGAAGATACAGGCAATCGTGGGGCTGGGAAATCCGGGTGAGTCGTATGAACGGACCCGTCATAACGTGGGTTTCTGGTTCATCGATCAGCTTGCGGCTGCAGGCGGAGTAAGTCTGAAAGCTGAATCTAAGGTCATGGGCAGTGCCTGCCAGATTGGCTTTCACGGAGACAGCGTGCGGCTGCTTAAGCCAGCAACCTATATGAATGAGAGTGGCCAGTCGCTGCGCAAATTTATTGACTTTTATAAGCTCAGTATTGATCAGGTATTAGTGTGTCACGATGAGCTGGATTTGCCGCCTGGTGTTGTGCGCTTTAAGCAGGGTGGTGGTCATGGGGGGCATAACGGCTTGCGGAGTATTATGTCTCATTGCGGTAAAGACTTTGCGCGCTTGCGGATAGGTATTGGTCATCCGGGACACAAAGATGCAGTCCATGGTCACGTTCTGCATAGACCCGGTAAAGCTGATGAGGCTGACATTACTGAAGCGCTTAACTATGCACAACGCAGTATTGCTACTCTTGTGGAGGGTGGCCTTGAGCGCGCATCCACTGAGTTGCACACGGCAACCCCCCGCAAATAGTTTTAGCGTTAAAATAAAAAAAGCCGGCACTAGGCCGGCTTTTTTTATTATTTTGCTGAGCTACTTTTTAGGTGGAATGTAAGCTTGGCCGCCACCTTGCTGAGTGGGATACTTTTTAAAGATATCTTCGACTACAGTACTTACGGCTTCCTGAAGATTCTCATCAACTTCACTGGTGATTCTGCCGACAGCCGTGCCTTCCCAGAAGAGTTTGTCAGTACTGTTATTGACCAGGTCAATGGTGACAGTGCCTTCGGTGTACTGCTGAATGTTGGTCTCATAACCACCATAGGCACCATAAAAACCGCCGCGATACCCGTAATAGCCGCCTACTGCGGGTGCGCTGGTCGTACGAATCTTCTCTTTGGTGCTCACATAGAAATTAATGATAATGTCTGGTGTCTCTGTTGTGTACGTATAGCCGCGCAACTCCATTTGCTTGCGGGTGGAGTCTACAAAAAATTGCGACAACAACGTCTGATTGCCGTTGTCGCGATCAGTGCCAAGGCTGGATTCAAAACCAAATGTATAAAACGCACCGAGGTTGGTATTCGGGTCTTTATTGACGTAGATCTTTGCCCCTGATGAACAGGCAGCCATCGTGAGTGCCAAGGCGATTATGAAAACTGTTCTAAAAAAACTGCTCATGCTGCTCTCCATCGTTGAGCCGAAACGGGCCACTCCTGACCACGGAATACCGACCATTCTCATTGAATAGCCATAGCCATTGCAAGTCCGTTACTTGAGCGGCTTGCCGGCACTGTTGTTGTCGACAATTTTTACGTTGCCCCGGTTCAATAATAACCCGATCATTGATCCGATCATGATGGACATGTAGAACACACCAACAATGGCCTCAAGATAAGCAACAGTGCGGGCTAATGGGCGCAGTGGTGTGATATCACCGTAGCCCAGCGTCGTTAATGTGACATAGCTGTAGTATAAAAATACGCTACTGACGTGTTCTTTTTCCTCCGGCAAGTTGGAAAAAGAACCCGTGATGAAGGTTTCCAGTATCGTGTAAATGATACCGAATATGAGGCCAATAAGCAGATATAGGCAGACAGCACCCACTACCCGATTGGCATCCACTTTCATGTCAGCTGTTATATCGGCGAGTATGAATATGAAACTCATAGTGCAGAATGTCATGACCACCAGCATGTTGAGAATCTGCAGGCGCCATTCGGGAAATGCCGGATCTAGTGCGGAAGCGCACAACGAAACAGCGATAAGTAGCAGACTAAACCTGAATAAGGCCTTTGATTGATGGAAACTCCAGATACCAATGATCATGGTTGTGCTAAAGCTGAGGCTCGTCAGCAGATCTGAGCTGTAGTCAAATACGTCAAGCGTTAACGGCCCGACAATAAGTACAGACAGCAATCCGATGAGCAGATACGTAAAATTAAATTTTGTCAGTCGTGAATGCATCGGCTTAGCTGAGAATTAGCATGTTTATTTTGCGGTGCTGGATGTGGGCGCAAATCGCCATTCACCCTGGCCGTCTTTACAAAGCCGGTAGTTGCCTTCCCGGGTAATGGTCTTGGCGGTATTCTCCATCTTAATAAGACGGCAGCTTGTCCCGTAATCGTCTTGGGCTTTACCGACAGCAATCCTGCCGGAAGCACCGGTAGCGGGATTCTCCCAGGTTGTGGTGCTGCCATCGGGCTGATCATTTAAGACACGACTAAGGGTGCTGTTGAGCAGCGCCTGATCGTTGGCGCTCATGTGAGCTACGGCAGACTGGCGGGCAAACCAGACATTGGTTGCGCCAGCGGGTAGGGCCATGCCGAGCAGCCACAGTGCAGAGCAGAGCAGCGAGGTACGCCAGAGCAGAAGACTACTTGTATGGTTTGTGGTCACGATGGATTTGCTGCCCGCTATCAAAAGTTAATGGAGCATAACCCAGTGACTGCTCATAAATCGACTGTCAGTGGCTGCATTTTTTCTGTCTTTCGGGTTGATGGTTGAGTGCGGCGCGTCCAGAGATTAGAGTTGTGCCAGCTGTCTGCCGGAGATTTTCATGAACACTACCGCCCGTATTTTGCTGGCTGCGATCGCCGCACTCCTGATCAGCGCCTGTGCAGGCCCTGATAAGAGCACGGCTGATAAGGCAGCAAAGAACGCCGGTTTTCTCACGGATTACGCGCTGCTCACTCAGCCTGAGTGGGAAGGTGCTGTAACAGCTGTCTATATTGATCCGCAGCTGGCGCAGACGGTTGAGCGCTATTCCGGTGTGATGGTTGATCAGCCGGCGGTCTTTATTAGTGTCGATTCACCCTATCGCGGCGTTAAGCCTGACGGCATAAAAATACTGGCCGATCTGATGCGCTTTTTGCTGATTAGCGACATGCTCCGTAGTGGTTATAACGTGGTCGAAGAGCCCGGCGACGATATCCTCTACCTGCGGGTTGCGCTCACGGATCTGGACGTTGAGAAGCTGGCCGGAGCCTCAGGCTACCTGCCTATGGCGGAGGGTAAGCAAGGTGAGGCTGAGCGCGTGCGGGCATTTATGTCGACGCTGAACATTGTTGATGTGAACGTCGAAATGGAATTGGTTGATAGTGTTACCAATCAGGTGATTATCGCTGCTATTGCCCGGGGTGAGTTTGCAGCAGATCAGACTGACGCGCCCGCTGGCTGGGCAGGTTTAGGCCGGCTACTTGAGCGACTAACAGCGGGTATGAGTTGCCTTGTGAACAAAGCCAATATCCCGGCAGATGCGCGTATCGACATCTGCCGGGGTGCTACTGAACTTACCGTGCCTTAGAGCATTTTGCGCGCGAGCTCTGCACCAGCACCCAACGCTTTAACTTTAGCCAGCGCAATCTCGTAAGAGATGGGTGTCATGCCGCAGTTGGAGCAGGGCAATATCCGTTCTTTGTCGGCGTACTTCAGCGCTTCTTTGATGGTTGCCAGAACCTCTTCCGGGGTCTCGATCTTATCGGGTGTCACGGCAACACAGCCCACCATAAGCTCTTTATCTTTCAAGTGCTTAATGAGCGATATCGGCACATGAGAACTGGCGCATTCGAGCGAGACCTGATCGATATTGCTCTTGTTCATTGCCGGGAAGATGGCGTCATACTGCAGCCACTGATCGCCCAATGTTTTTTTCCAATCGGTGTTTTCCTGAATGCCATAGCCGTAGCACACGTGCACCGCCGTCTTTACGCCCAGGCCTTCAATGGCACGGTTTAGCGTATCGCAGCCCCACGCCACAACATCGTCGGTAAAGACGTTAAAGGCAGGTTCATCAAACTGAATAATATCGACACCTGCCGCGACCAGTTCTTTGGCTTCTTCGTTCAGAATTTCGGCAAAGGCCATTGCCATGTCTGCACGGTTACCGTAGTGAGCATCGGCAATGGTGTCGCAAATAGTCATGGGGCCCGGGAGTGTAAATTTAAGCTGATGCTTGGTGATTGAGCGCACGTACTTAACGTCTTCCAGATGAATGGCTTTAGGTCGTGATAGTTTGCCGGTAACGGTTGGTACTTCGAGGTTGTAACGATTGTCACGAATACCCATTAAAGTTTTGACGTTCTGGTCGATACCTTGAATACCTTCTAGGAAGGTGTGCACAAAATGTGTGCGGTACACCTCACCGTCGGTGACGGTGTGAATGCCGGCATCTTCCTGATGTTTGATCCATTCGCGAGCGGCCCGGTTCTGGCCTTCACGCAGGGCCTCGCCTTCTAGCTTCCAGCCCCCTTTCAGCTTTTCGGGTTCGGCGAGCCAGTCCGGGCGCGGCAGACTGCCGGCGATTGTTGCATTAAACATGGGAGTGTCCTTTAGTTCATGAGGCGCGGCCAACAGGGCGACCGCTTGTTATTAGATGGGTTGAGCCTAGCAGTTTCAATACCCGTCGACCCTTGTGACGGGCCGCCCTTACCACCCAATGGAAAGTGCCTAGGAAGACATCTAGGGAATACGTCCGGCTGGCAATTTTAGCTGTCCTCTCGCATTGGCGGTGGTAATATTGCGCTCCCTGGCGCTCAGCCACAGTGATACCTATCAGATAGCAACAGTTTATGGCCATTCAATGCGGAATCGTTGGGCTTCCCAACGTCGGTAAATCCACCCTGTTTAACGCGCTAACCTCAGCCGGCATTGCCGCCGAGAATTACCCGTTTTGTACCATCGATCCTAACGTCGGGATCGTTGAAGTGCCCGATCCGCGCATGGACAAATTATTTGCGATCGCGAAATCTCAGAAGGTTATTCAGGCAACTGTTGAATTTGTTGACATTGCCGGTCTCGTGGCAGGCGCCTCCAAAGGCGAAGGTCTGGGCAATAAGTTTCTTGCCAACATTCGTGAGACTCATGCCATTGCCCATGTGGTGCGCTGCTTTGAGAACGACGATATCACTCATGTCGGTGGCAGTATTGATCCATTACGCGATATCGAGACTATCAATACCGAGTTAAACCTTGCGGATCTGGATACCGTAGAGAAAGGGCTCATTCGTGCAGAGAAGGCCGCACGTGCCGGTGGTAAAGACAATATTGCGACTCGTGATCTGATGTTGCGTCTCCGTGAGCACCTGAATGAGATGAACCCGGCGCGGTCTTTGGACGCATCGAAAGAAGAGTGGTTCGCGCTTCGCGATCTGCACCTTCTGACTATTAAACCCACCATGTACATTGCCAATGTCGATGAAAACGGGATCGGTGGCAACGAGTTTGTTGACCGTGTGCGCGAGTTTGCGACTCAGGAATCTTCAGAGGTCGTGGTGGTGTGTGCGGCCATGGAAGCCGAGATTGCAATGCTCGATGATGAAGATAAAGTGGCGTTTCTGGAGGACTTAGGTCTGGAAGAGCCCGGCCTCAATCGGGTGATTCGTGCCGGTTATTCATTACTGGGGTTGCAGACATTCTTTACGGTGGGTCCCAAAGAGTTGCGTGCCTGGACCAGCAAGGTGGGTGCCACCGCACCACAGGCTGCCGGTGAAATTCACACGGACTTTGAGCGTGGCTTTATTCGTGCCGAAGTGATTGCCTATGACGACTATATTGCCGGCAACGGCGAGCATGGTGCCAAAGAGGCCGGCCGGTTGCGGGTTGAGGGTAAGGAGTACGTCTGTGCGGAGGGCGACATCATGCACTTCCGCTTCAACGTCTAGACGCTCGTATTTGCTAGCCTTTAGGGGTTTTCCGGTGATCATTGCCGGTAAAACCGGCTAAACCAATTGACAGAGCAGCGCTGCCTGAGGACAATCCCACCCCCGAACGGGTTCTGCGTGTTTGATTTGCTGTTCCGGGGCAGAGACTCGCAGGATCATTCTGCAGGAAATGATCAAAAAGGTGATGTAGCTCAGCTGGTTAGAGCACGGCACTCATAATGCCGGGGTCGGTGGTTCGAGTCCACCTATCACCACCAACTCGAATAACAGAGCCGTCCTTGGACGGCTTTTTTATTGCTTTAAAACAATCGTTTAAGCTATTTCTGGCGCATCTACCGACCATAGCAGTCTATTGTTATCTGGGGGTATATGGGCAATTTCGAAAGTAGGTATCCCCCAATGAAGTTGGCCAATACTGCAGTTAAGCAGGCAAAGGCTCGCCAGAAGGCTTACAAGCTATCTGATGGTGGAGTGGTTTATCTGCAGGTTAATAGCTCGGGCGCCAAATATTGAGTGTCCGTAGCTACGAAGAAAGCATTGGTTTCTATCGCCGCACAGGGGAGGCTTCTATGCTTAAATCAAAACTCAATTCTAATGAATAAGGCTGTTATGCCTATTAGGTGCGTATTCCGGTGAACGTGAACACCTATTCCGGACGAACGTGAACACCTGAACTCCCAGCGCATCACGTACCCGGGTTTTTAACCCAGGTGTTCACGTTCAGTCAATTACTCCCTGTTTTTTTCTC